>Ga0315298_1000146_pt1 | contig 137727 bp, 123 predicted proteins | sample WHS_1_MG_FD_203077 | JGI IMG/M metagenome (GOLD analysis project Ga0315298, IMG submission 203077) | Extremophilic microbial mat communities from Washburn Hot Springs, YNP, Wyoming, USA - WHS_1_MG | ecosystem: Environmental > Aquatic > Thermal springs > Hot (42-90C) | place: USA: Wyoming...
GAGGGGGAGTTACAAAATTTCGAGATGGACAATAGATTAGATTTGTGAGGCAAACCATTAGCGAAATTGGCCAGCCATAAAAGCTGGCCCTACGAAATGACAAGAAATAATTTTTTTATATGTAACCAACCCTTCAGTGAGGGATTACCGGTCAAGGGCCTTTATTCTTGACAAAATGAGGGAAAATGCTATAAAGGATATTAAATTTTTAAGCTCCCAGGCCAATTTTTCTTAATCATCTCTTGGAGTAAAAAACCCACGGCCTGTATAAACTGGAGGAAAGAGAGGAAGGTTCATTAGCAATTTCAACTCTCCTAACCAGGGACATGATTATTACATGACCTTAGCCCTCCAGGAAGCTCAAAAAGGCGGAGAAAGTGGCGAAATTCCGGTTGGCGCAATTTTAGTTCGGGAAGGGGAAATTATTGCCCAAGATCATAATCGGCCGATTGGTCTGGCGGACCCTACAGCCCACGCCGAAATATTGGTTTTGCGGGAGGCGGCCCACAAATTAAAAAATTACCGCCTTTTAGGATGCACATTATATGTAACTCTGGAGCCATGTGCTATGTGTGCCGGAGCAATTTGGCAAGCACGGATTAGCCGTTTGGTATTTGGTGCCCCTGACCCAAAAGCAGGAGCTGTTGTCTCCCTTTTCCAGTTGCTCAGCGATGATCGTTTAAACCATCAGGTAGAAATTATATCGGGGGTTTTGCAAAAAGAATGTGCGGAAATTTTGCGTCTTTTTTTTGCGCGTCTAAGAAGATAAAACTCTTTTAAGAACGAGAGCATCGGTTATATAATTAAAGTTAGGAGAGGTACCGAAGTGGTCGTAACGGGGTCGACTCGAAATCGACTTGGGGGCCAAAAGCTCTCACGTGGGTTCGAATCCCACCCTCTCCGCCAGAATAATGGGCAAGCACTTGGCGCCATGCGCCAAGCGATTAATCAACGGAGAGATGCCCGAGATGGCCGAAGGGGCACGACTGGAAATCGTGTGTTCCGCCAAAAGCGGGACCGAGGGTTCGAATCCCTCTCTCTCCGCCAGAAAAACAATGGGGATGCAGATGAACGCAGAATTTCAGGATATAAAAAAGGGGGACGTTTAATTATTACCGGCGCTTAGCTGCACTAATCTACGCCCTGAATAACTTGTGATAGCCGGGTCCCGCGCAACGAAGAGTTACCAACCCCGTCAGGTCCGGAAGGAAGCAGCGGCCGTAACTAACTTCGTGTGCCGCGGGGGAGCCTGGCTATCACCAAAAAAATAGAATTAGGTTTTCTTAGAATTAAAGAATACAATTTTCAAAAGGAAGCATGTCCTATATTGTTTTAGCCCGCAAATGGCGTCCTCAGAATTTTACCGAAGTAATTGGGCAAAAGCCTATTACGCAAGCTTTACAGAATGCTCTGCTTACCCAAAGAGTGGCCCATGCTTATCTGTTTGCCGGACCGCGCGGCGTAGGCAAGACTTCGGTAGCCCGCATTCTGGCCAAAGCCCTCAATTGCCAAGAGGGACCAACAGCTAATCCCTGCGACCGCTGCCCATTTTGTACCGAAATTCGCGAAGGGATTTCCGTAGATGTTTTAGAAATTGATGGAGCTTCTAATAGAGGCATCGATGAGATCCGCGAACTCCGAGAAAACGCCCGCTACCTACCGGCTAAGAATAAATATAAAATATACATTATCGATGAAGTCCATATGCTTACGGACCAGGCTTTCAATGCTCTCTTGAAGACCTTAGAAGAACCTCCGCCCCACGTCATCTTTATCCTGGCCACCACAGAACCACACAAAATTCCCTTGACCATTCTTTCCCGGTGTCAAAGGTATAATTTCAAGCGTATCCCTGCTAACTTGATTGTGGAGCAATTAAAAAAAATTAAGGAAGAAGAAAAAATAGAGATCAGTGACCACAGCCTCTATCTTTTAGCCCGGAAAGCGGAAGGCTCACTTCGAGATGCCCAAAGTCTCTTTGACCAAGTCCTCTCTTTCGCTGGAAATACGATCGCGGATGAACAAGTTTTAGAAGTCTTGGGTTTGATCGACCAGAAATTGCTCTTAAGTACTTTGCTGGCCTTGGGCGAGGGAGATAAAGCTACCCTTCTCCAAATTGTGGCCGAGGTGGGCCAATTTGGTTATGATCTCAAAGAATTCTGTGCCGAATTAATTCGTTTAACCAGGGATCTTTTAGTATTAAAAACCATACCTCTTCCCGAATTAACCCGGCTTGATTTAATCGATCTGCCCGAGGAAGAAATGCAAGAGTTAGCCCAACAAGCCGATAAGTTTACCCCGGCTGAAATCCAGAGTATCTTCCGCTCCCTCACTTCGGCTTATGATGAAATCGCTCGTTCGACTTTTCCCCGGCTGATTATGGAAATGACCTTGTTGCGCTTGGCTACCCGCCGGCCAATTCTTTCTGTCCCCGAAGTTTTGGAAAGGCTCCAGCAGCTTGAAGAACGGCTGCATCTGCAGCCCGCACCTTCTTTTGCTCCCTCCCCTGCCCCAATAATTAGCGGGACTGAACCAGCCCCCGGCCTTTTAACCGCGGAAACTCCTACCTTATCCAATAAGGATGATACCCCTTCAGCAACAACCCCCCTCCCCGTTAAGGAAGAAAGAATAGCAGAAAAGGCCATAGAAAAATTCGGGGTAGAACAAGAAAAATGGAAAAGTTTTGTCCAGTTCGTGAAAAAGAAAAAACCGCCCTTGGCTTCCTTGCTGGAACATGGTTCTCCTTTATCTTTACAGGGAGACCTTTTGGAGATTGGTTATCCTGAAAAATCTTTTTATCTGGAACGGATGCAGGAAACCGAAACGCGGGCGGTCTTAACTAATCTGGCCAAAGAATTTTTCCAGCAACAGATGCGCATTAAGATAGCGGGCATTGCCAACCATATGCCGGGCAACTCTCGCCCGGAGAATAATCCGCAAAATTCTAAAAAGAATGCTCAAGAAGAAGTCTTGAATCACCCCCTCGTTAAAGAAGCCCTTAATATTTTCGGCGGGCGCGTGGTGGAAATCAAAAATTTATGAGGAGAAAAAAATGAGTAAAGGATTTGGCAATATCATTAGGCAAGCTCAACAGTTGCAGGCCAAAATGCTCAAGGTTCAAGAAGAAATGGCCAACCGCACGGCGGAAGCCTCGGCCGGCGGGGGCATGGTCACGGCCGTGGCCAACGGCAAGCAGGAAATAGTCGCTCTCAAAGTGGAAAAAGAAGTGGTTAATCCTGAGGATGTAGAGATGCTCCAAGACCTAATCATCGCCGCAGTTAACGCTGCTTTAAAAAAGGCGCAAGAAATGGTGGCGGAGGAGATGAAAAAGCTGACGGGCGGTCTGTATATTCCCGGCCTAATGTAGAAGAGACTATGGCTCTGCCTCAACCCATTTTACGCTTAATTAAAGAACTTACTAAACTCCCCGGAGTGGGCGAAAAGACCGCCTCCAGATTAGCCATGTACATCATCCGTTCTTCGCCCGCAGATGTAGAAAGCTTGGCCCGCGCTTTGCGCGAAGTAAAGGAAAAGATCCGTCTATGCTCCCGGTGTTTTAACCTCACCGAACAAGACCCTTGCGCCATTTGCGCTGATCCCCGAAGGGATAACAAAATCATCTGCGTAGTGAGCTCGCCCGAGGATTTAATGGCTTTAGAAAAAAGTCGCAGTTTCCATGGACTTTACCATGTGCTCCACGGAGTGCTTTCTCCTTTAGACGGCATCGGCCCCCAAGACCTAAAGATCCAAGAACTGCTCAGCCGCTTGCCCCAAGAAAAAATTACCGAAGTTATCTTGGCTACTAACCCCTCGGCAGAAGGAGAAGCTACCGCTCAATATCTAGCCCAGTTAATCAAACCTTTATCCATAAAGATCACGCGCATTGCGCGCGGTGTGCCCATGGGGGGAGATCTCCAATACATTGATGAAGTTACCTTGGGCAAGTCTCTGGAAAATAGAGTGCCTTTTTAAAATATTCTACGGGGAAAGGCAGGAATTCAGCTCATGCTGGTGCAGGTATATAACTCTTTGACTAAAAAGAAAGAAGAATTCATTCCCTTAGAAAAAGGGAAAGTCTCCATGTATGTTTGCGGGATAACCGCTTATGACCGGGCCCATATCGGCCATGCCCGGGCGGCTTTGGTTTTTGACATAATTTATCGCTTTCTCCGCTATTTAGGCTATGAGGTTACTTATGTCCGCAACTATACCGATGTGGACGACAAGATAATCAAACGCGCTAATCAAGAGGGCGTCTCTTGCCAAGAAATTGCCGAGCGCTATATCAAAGAGTATGCCGAAGACATGCAAAACTTGGGTATGGAACGTCCCACTTATGAACCCCGAGCAACTGCGCATATTCCGCAGATCATTGAATTAATAAAAAAACTAATGGCCAAGGGATTTGCTTACCAAATGAACGGCGACGTTTATTTCGCCGTAGAGAAATTTGGGGGGTATGGCAAATTATCAGGCCGCAGTCTGGAAGAAATGCGGGCCGGAGCCCGGGTGGAAGTTGACGAAAGAAAAAATAACCCCCTGGACTTTGCCCTTTGGAAGGCCAGTAAGCCTGGAGAGCCCAGCTGGGACAGCCCCTGGGGAAAAGGCCGTCCTGGTTGGCATATAGAATGTTCGGCCATGAGTCAATGTTACTTAGGGGAAACTTTTGATATTCATGGCGGCGGCCAAGATCTGATCTTCCCTCATCACGAAAATGAAATTGCCCAATCGGAAGCGGCGTCGGGCAAACCTTTTGTGCGTTATTGGCTGCATAATGGTTTCGTAAATATCAACAAAGAAAAGATGTCCAAGTCTTTGGGTAACATTCTTCCCATTCGCGATTTATTACAGACGTATGAAGGAGAGGTCGTGCGCTTATTCCTTCTCTCTACCCACTATCGGAGTCCTGTGGATTTTTCATTAGCAAGCATGACCGAAGCTCGGTTGAGCTTGGATCGTTTTTACGCCACGCTCCACGAAATAGAAAAAATTACGGGCGGGCAAGATGCTTATCCCCTTCCACCTTTATCTTCTTTATCCCTTCCTCTGCGGGAACTGCATGAAAAAATAACCCAGACCAAAGAAAAATTTTTAGCGGCTATGGCCGATGATTTCAATACCGCCCTTGCTTTAGGCTACCTGCATGAACTCATTCGTTCGCTGAACCGGGGCTTAACCCAAAAAAATTTGCTTCTAGATGCTGCTGCCTTAAGTATTTTCCAGATGGGGAGAAGGACTATTTTGGAAATCGGCCGCATTTTAGGCCTTTGGCAAATGGATCCGGTCGTCTATTTTGCTCGGCAAAAAAAGAGATTTTTGGAATCCCGCGGGCTAAAGGAAGAAGAAATTTCTTCTTTGATTGCCCAAAGAGATGCAGCTCGGCAATCCCGCAATTGGGCGCTCGCTGATCAGCTGCGGGCTCAAGCGGTCCAGTGGGGAATTATTTTAGAAGACGGTCCCACGGGAACAACTTGGAAACCTGCTTAACTGTTTATAAATTTAGCTGTATAATATATTTATGAAAGTTTGCTATCACTGTCTAAAACCAATTCCGGACGTCGAGAAGGTAGGTCGCCAAGATACTTGTCCTTACTGCTTAAGCGATCTGCACTGCTGTTTAAATTGTACATTTTATGATGAATATGCGGCTAATAAATGTCGGGAGCCGGCCGCAGAATGGGTGAGTGATCGAGAAAAGAAGAATTTCTGCGAATTCTTTTCTTTTAAGGAGACTAAGGAATTGGCGACCAAATCTCGTCGGGAAGAAAAAGCGCGCGCGGAATTAGAAGCTCTTTTTAAGAAAAAAAATTCTTAAAGGAGGTTGCTAAAGATCCAAAAAATTTTTGGAAATGTTCTGGGGTTGAAACCTTCCCAAAGCAAGAAAATCCTGGCCCTGTACCGCCGGAAAGTACCGCCGGATCGCGTAATCTCTCTGGAACTGGCCCGAGCTCTCTGTGAATTATCTTGGGACACCCAAAGGCAGATCGGGCTTTTATTAGACAGAGGGGGTAATGTCCGCTTCGTGATCGTAGGCGGGCCTTTTGGCATCTGGATTCCCGACCTTTCTTCCTACCGTTCCGCAAGGGGACCTCGCTTGCGTGGATTACGCTGCATCCACACCCATTTAAAAGGAGAAACGCTTACGCAAGATGACCTGACCGATTTAGCGCTTCTGCGCTTGGACCTTATGGCTGCTCTGGAAGTGCAAGAGAGAGGAATTCCCGGATCGATTTACTTAGCTCATTTGCTGCCCCAAAATGCCCAAGGTGAAAATTGGCGCTGCTGGGACCCGCTACCCGTGACTAATTTGCATCTAAACTGTCGGGAAATGATCCAAGCTTTAGAAGATGAATTGGCGCGCACGCAAGTAAGCCGCGAAGCTGGTGACCACAGGGATCGGGCTATCTTAGTTCACGCTTCTCCTGCCCCCCGGGCCCTTATCGAAGACTCTTTAAACGAACTTTCGGCTTTAGCTGATTCGGCCGGGATTGTGGTCTTGGAAAAAATTTGTCAGCGGCGCCACCAGTTTCATCCCCGGTACTTGATGGGTCGAGAAAAGCTTCGGGATCTTTCTATGCGGGCCTTTCAAAAAGGCGCAGATTTACTGATCTTTGACCAAGAGCTGAATCCCAGTCAGATGCGGGCCATAGCTGATCTTACTGACCTAAGAATTATCGACCGCACCCAGTTGATTTTGGATATTTTTGCCCAACGCGCCCATACGCGCGAAGGAAAATTGAAGGTCGAACTGGCCCAATTAAAATATCTCCTTCCCCGGCTGACTTCCCGCGACAGCGGCCTTTCTCGTTTAACCGGCGGTATCGGAGGACGAGGACCGGGGGAAACTAAACTGGAAATCGACCGCCGGCGGGTACGGGACCGAATTCATCAATTAAACCGCGAATTAGAAGCTTTGAACCGCCAGCGTTTGCTGCGCCGGCAGCTCCGGCAAAAGAATAGAATTCCCATCATAGCCATCGTTGGCTACACCAATGCCGGCAAATCCACCTTATTGAATGGCTTGACTAAAAGTAATGTGCACGTGGCTGATAAGCTTTTTGCTACTCTGGACCCCTCCAGCCGCCGCTTGCGCTTCCCCTACGAAAGAAACGTAATTATTACCGACACGGTGGGTTTCCTGCGCGATCTTCCCCAGGATTTACTCGATGCTTTCCGTGCTACCTTGGAAGAGACTAAAGATGCTGATTTAATTCTGCATGTGATCGACCTGAGTCATCCCCGCTTTGTAGAACAGATGGAAGCGGTCGAGCGCATCTTAGAAGAACTGGAGATAACGCGTATTCCTTTAATCAGAGTTTTTAATAAAATTGACCAGGTAAATCCAGAAATGGCCGCCAATTTAGCCAACACTTATCAAGGGCTTTGTATCTCTGCTTTAGATCCGCAAACCTATTTTCCCTTAATTGCCAAAATAGAAACCATACTTTCCTTACCGCCTTGGCCGAGTCCTAACCTTTCTAAAGAAGCGTCTTCTCCTTTACCGCAGACGCAAGTTTCTTCGCCCCATGCTTTATAAAAGATTTTTGGCTAGAAAGGAGGGATGCTGCTTTTATGCCTATTTATGAGTATGAAGCCACTACTTCGGGAAGAAATTGTCCCCAATGCTCCTTACCATTCGAAGTGATCCAGAGTATTGCGGAGGAGCCTTTACATTCCTGCCCCGTATGCGGCCAAGAGATAAAAAGAAGGATTTCCTTGCCCCGGGTGATTCTTCCTGGATCGGCTAAAGGAAAAGACGAGATTGAACAAAAAGTAGCTGAATACGAAAGGCAAGGAATGTATAGCCATGCTGCGGAGTTAGCGGATAAAGAGAGTGAAAAGCCTGAAAAAGCCCATCTCAAAGAAAGGGCCATGGAAAATTATCGCAAAGCAGGTTATGATGTATAGCCAATAGAAAAAGGCTCTAAAAGTATTAAAAGGGAAAGAAAAAGATCGACCTTAATTTGGCCAAAGCGTAAAAATGGAAATCATTAATAAAGAGAAGAATTTTTCGCGCCCATTTAAAAATCCTGTTTTAACTATAGGTAACTTTGATGGTGTCCATTTAGGGCACCAACATATCTTCCGCCAAGTGAGGGATAAAGCCAAGCAAATTGGAGGAGAAGCTATCGTTTATACTTTTGACCCCCACCCGCTCACAATTTTAGAGCCGAAACGGCCCCTTTTATTAATTACTTCTAAGGCGGAAAAATTTAGATTAATGGCCGAACAAGGTATTGAGGTAGTTATTTGTGCTCCCTTTTCTAAAGAATTTGCTAAGCTAACCCCCGAAGATTTTGTTAAAAAAATTCTTTATGAGGAAATCAGAATCCAATACCTTTTTGTCGGTCATGACTACACTTTTGGCCAAGATCGCCGCGGAAACATCGCTTTGCTAAAAGAAATGGGCGGAAAATTAGGCTTCCAAGTAGAAGTAGTTGGCCCGGTGCGGGTGGGGGGACAAGTAGTCTCCAGTACGCGCATTCGGGAATTTATTCAACAGGGAAAAATGGAAGAGGCCGCCAGCATGCTGGGACGGTTTTACCTGCTTCAGGGCCGAGTAATCCCGGGACATGGCCGCGGGGCCAAGAAATTAGGGTTTCCTACCGCCAATATCAAACCAGATAATTCTCTCCTGCCCAAGCCGGGCATATATGCCACCTGGTCCATCTATGAAGGGCAAAAATATGCCAGTGTGGCCAATTTAGGCTGGAATCCCACTTTTCATGATCAGGAATTTTCCCTGGAAGTCCATATCATAAATTTCCATCAGGATATATACGGGAAAAATTTGCGGGTGGAGTTTGTTAAAAGACTGCGTGATGAAGTCACTTTTCCCGGCCCGGAAGAATTAAAAAAACAAATTGAGCGCGATATTTCAACTGCTCAAAAAATTTTAAGCACTTATTAATCAAAGCTCTAAATAAATGACCACTCCCGTTTTTAACCCTCACCCTAAGCCTTTCCCCAGCCTGAGACTTTATCGCCATGGCGAGAAAGGGCCGGAGGCAGGCCAGAGGCAGGCCGGAGGCAGGCATTCATTCAGAATCATGAGGCAGTGGCTCTTCCCTAGGTGCGGGCGGGTTTAGAAGCTTAATCATTTTAATTAGTTTAACGATCCGCCCCCCTTTGCGGAAAATCGTTGGTCAATTTTAAACAACTTCTGCTCCCGCCGATGCTTCTTCATTCATGCCCGCCTCTGGCCTGCCTCCGGCCTGCCTCTGGCCCGCTTCCTGATTTTTTATCCTTATCCCTTTGTCCCTTTGCCTTTGGCCCTTAAAAGGATTGCTAAACTAATTTGGGGCTTAGGCTGGAGCAAGCATTACGCATAAAATGGGGCAGAGTTATAATTTATTGGTTCTCTTTTTTTACCTCTAATATCTTTTTATACAATTCCCGCTTAGAAACCTTCAACTCTGCCGAAAGGAGGGTGACCATTTCTTTTAAAGAAAGCTCTCCGTTATTTAAATATTCTTTGATGAGCTGAGACAGGAAAGCTTCGTCTACTTCCTTAGCGGCCGGCGAGCCAGCTATTACTAAAGTAATTTCCCCTTTGATTTCTTTTCCCTCTATTTGCCTGATAATCTCTGCTAATTTTCCCCGATAAACTTCTTCAAAAATTTTGGTTATCTCTCGGGCCACGACTGCGTGCCGATCACCAAAAGTCTTCAGGGCATCTTGGAGACATGCTTTAAGGCGCTGGGGGGATTCAAAAAAGACTAAAGTTTCGGGCCGATCTTTTAAGGAGGAGAACATTCTCTGCCGCGCGGAGTCTTTGGGGGGAAGGAACCCATAGAAAATAAAACTTTCCGTAGGCAAGCCTGATATGCTCAAAGCAGCAATAAGGGCCGAAGGGCCCGGGATAGGAATTACGGGAATGGATTCCTGGAGAAATCTTTTTACCAAATTTACCCCAGGGTCAGAGATCCCCGGAGTCCCGGCATCCGTGACCAAGGCTAAGCTCTTCCCCTTTTTTATTTCTTGCAGGAGGAATTCTTCTTTTTCTCGCTGATTATGCTCATGATAGCTGACCAGGGGTTTGTGAATGTCATAATGAGTGAGGAGCTTCCGGGTATGGCGCGTGTCCTCGGCGGCAATAAGATCAACTTCTTTAAGGATCCGCAACGCCCTCAGGGTAATATCTTCCAGATTACCAATCGGGGTAGAGACAAGATAAAGTTTACCCCGCAAATTCTTTATAGACATATAGTTAAATTTAATTTATATTTTATAATAAAATCAAAAACAAATGAAGCTTAGGTATTTTAAAAAGGGATTTTTATTTTTTCTTCTGTCTTTTTCTTTAGCTTTAGGCAGGCAGGCGCTAAGCGCCGCCCATGATTGGCACCTAATTGATGATGGCTTTGCTGTGAAAGCGCTGCAATTTAATGGCCCCCCTTACCAAGCGCCTTTTAAACTACGGATTTTGCGGATTGATTTAGACAAATTCTCTTTGCGGGTAATGGATTGCCGGGCCTGGGGAGTCGACCGGATGGAAATTAAAACCTTAGCTAAAAAAGCTCAGGCCTTAGCAGCCATTAATGGTGGTTTTTTTCAGCCGGATTATCGCCCTTTAGGACTTTTAATTGTTGATGGCCAAGAGACCAATCCCCTACGCAAGACGGACTGGGGTATTTTTATGATTAAAGACCAGGTGGCACGCATTATCCATACCCAAGAGTTCCAAAATAATCAAGGAATTAGTCAAGCATTACAAGTGGGCCCCCGATTAGTGGTAGGCGGGCGCGAATTACATTTGAAAAAACAATTAGCGAAGAGGTCAGCAATAGGGATTACTCATAAAAATCAAATTATTTTGGCTAATTCAGAAGACACCCAAGTATTTGCTCAAGATTTGGCCCATGTTTTTTGGCTCTCCGAGGATGCAGGGGGCCTGGCTTGCCGGGATGCTCTTTGCTTAGACGGGGGTGGTTCCGCCCAAATGTACGTGGAATATAAATCTTTGTTAATAGATTTGCCCGGAAGTTGGCCCGTCCCTAACGGGATAGGTGTGTTCAAGCGACAGCCATAGTATTTTAATAATATTTAAATATGAGTGATGCAGCAGAAAAAAGAAAAAAGAAAAAAAAGAGCAAATGGCGGATCATAATTTTGTTTTTGGTCCTGGGGGTAGTCGTTTTGGCTGCCGGCGCCACTGCTTTTTATTTTGCTTTGGTCTTCGATCTACCCCGGCTAACTACTTTGAAGGATTACCGCCCTTATGTTGTTTCCGAAGTATATGCAGATGATGAAATACTTATCGGAGAATTTTTTATCGAAAACCGGACGATTGTGCCTCTGGCCCAAATGCCCAAGATGCTTATTAAAGCTTTTGTGGCCGCGGAAGATGCCCGTTTCTTTGAGCATAAGGGCATAGACTACTGGCGCATATTGGGCGCAGCCTTCCGGAACATCGAGGCTCTGGACGTCGTCCAGGGCGGAAGTACTATAACTCAACAAATTGCTAAGTCATTTTTTCTTACCCCGGAAAAAAGCTTCACCCGCAAATTGAAAGAAGCCATCTTAGCCCAGAGAATTGAACATTACCTCACCAAAAATGAAATCCTTTTTCTTTATTTAAACCAAATTTATTTAGGCGAAGGTGCATATGGCGTGGGGGCAGCGGCCAAAACTTATTTTGGAAAATCTGTGCAGCATCTGACTTTGGCCGAATGTGCTTTATTGGCCGGACTCCCTCCGGCCCCTAATTCTTTCTCTCCTCTCCGGAACCCTAAGAAGGCCCGGGAAAGGCAGTTATACGTTTTGAACCGCATGGTGGAGCGCAAGATGATTACACCGGAACAGGCGAAAAAAGCTGAGTCTGAAGAAATCCGCCTCCGCCCCAAAGGGCCCAAAGGATACCTGGAAGCGCCGTATGTCTTGGAACAAGTCCGTAGTTATGTGGAGGAAAAATACGGCAAAGAAATGTTATACAAAGGGGGATTAAAAATTTATACCGCCCTCAATACCCGCCTGCAACGTGCCGCGCAGAAGGCTGTCCTCAAAGGTTTAGAGGAGTACGAAGCCCGGGCGGGAAAAGGCAAAGGGAAAGGGCAAGTACAAGGAGCTTTTGTCGCTCTTGATCCCCAAACGGGCTATATTCTGGCTCTCGTGGGGGGTCGTGATTTCACGGCTAGCCAATTTAACCGCGCGACCCAGGCCCGTCGCCAGGCTGGTTCAGCTTTTAAACCCATCGTTTATGCTGCCGCCCTTGATAAAGGGTTTACTCCCGCCACCATCATCGTGGACGAGCCTTTTAAATATGTGGACGTCCCGGGAAAAGAACCTTGGGAGCCGCAAAATTTTGACCGGGAATTTTGGGGACCTATTACTTTGCGAAAAGCTCTAACTTTTTCCCGGAATGTAGTTACCGTAAAAATTGCCCAGACCATTGGCGTTGATTATATTATCCAATACGCCCAAAATTTAGGCATAAAATCTAAACTCGAACCGCATCTTTCTCTGGCCTTAGGAGCGGCCAATGTCACTCTTTTGGAACTGACCAGCGCCTTTGGCGTCTTTGCGGCCCAAGGTTTCCGCGCGGAACCGATTTTGATTACCCGCATTGTTGATAAAGATGGTAACATCCTGGAGGAGAATGAACCTTCCGCCATAGAAGTAATCAGTCCCCAGACGGCCTATATCATGACCAGTTTAATGCAAAGTGTCATCCAAGAAGGAACGGGCCAAAAAGCCAAAGCTCTCGGCCGCCCGGCCGCGGGCAAGACGGGAACAACTAATGATACCAGGGATGCGTGGTTTATCGGCTATATTCCCCAAAATATTGTCGCGGGGGCTTGGGTTGGTTATGATATCGAGAAGCCATTGGGACCGCACGAAACTGGGGCCGTGGCCGCTTTGCCCATTTGGCTCGAATTTATGAAGGAGGCTGTAGCCGGCATTCCCGAAGAGAATTTCTCTGTTCCGGAAGGAATTGTCTTCGTTAAAATAGATGCGGCTACTGGCGAACCAGTTACTTCGGCCCACCCGCCTAAGTCCGGAAGAGTAATTTTCGAATGCTTTAAAGAAGGTACGGCACCAATAAGTTAAAATTTTCCCTTAGCCCTTTACCACTCCCCAAGGGCGCAGGCGGGCCACCTTCTTCGAAATGCCCGCTTGGTGGACTACTTCCACTACTTGGCTGACATCCTTATAAGCTTCCGGAGCCTCTTCCACTAAAGTGGCCCGGCTGGCGGCCATAACATAAATTCCCCGGTCTTCTAACTCCCGGTGTAAGGGTCTCCCCTTACTGGCTTTTTTAGCTTGAGTTCTGCTTTGTACTCTTCCAGCTCCATGACAAGTGCTGCCAAAAGTCTCTTCCATCGCCTGTTGGGTACCTACTAAAACGTAAGAATACCGGCCCATATCCCCGGGGATGAGTACGGGCTGACCAACCTCACGGTAAATTTCCGGAACTGCCGGGTGTCCAGGCGGAAAGGCCCGGGTAGCTCCTTTGCGATGCACGCAGACTTCTTTTGGCCGGCCATCAATAAGATGAATTTCCCGCTTAGCTATGTTGTGACAAACATCATAAACTAAATGCATTCCTAAATCGCGGGTACTCTTACGCATCACTTTTTCAAAAACTTCCCTCGTCCAGTGCATGAGCATCTGCCGATTGGCCCAAGCGTAATTAGCGGCGCAAGCCATGCCCGCAAAATAATCCTGGCCGATCTGGGCCGAAATAAAATCGCAGGCTAACTGCCGATCAGGAAGATCCAGGCCCAGTTGGCGCACCCGTTCTCCCATTTTCTTTAAAAAATCATCGCATACTTGATAGCCAAATCCACGTGACCCCGAGTGGATAAGGACGGTAACCTGATCTTTCCAAAGACCAAAAGCTTGGGCTACTTTCTCATCGTATATTTCCTCTACATAGCCCACTTCCAAAAAGTGGTTGCCCGAACCTAAAGTACCCAGCTGCGGCCGCCCCCGTTCCATAGCCCGCTCGCTAACCACATCTGGATCTGCTCCGGACATCGTTCCTCTATCCTCCGTACGGTCCAAGTCTTCTGGCCACCCATAGCCTTGCCGGACTGCCCAGGCGGAACCCTCTCTTAAGACTTGCCGCAATTCCTGGGCAGATAAACGCAAAGCTCCTTTAGACCCTACTCCCGAAGGAATATTCTCGTAAAGAGCCTGCAGCAAGTCTTTTATTCTGTCGGCGATTTCGTCCCGACACAAATTGCTGGCGATCAAGCGGGTGCCACAGTTAATATCGTAGCCCACTCCTCCCGGGGAAATAATTCCTTCCTGCCAATCAAAAGCAGCTACCCCCCCAATGGGAAAGCCATATCCCCAGTGAATATCCGGCATGGCCAGAGAATATTTTTGGATGCCCGGGAGATGAGCAACGTTCGCTACCTGTTGCGGGCTTTCATCGAGATGAATATCCTGGAGCAGAGTTTCGTCTGCATAGATTAAGCCATCCACCAACATTTTACCCTCCCGGGGAATGAGCCAGCGGTAATCATCAACTTTTTTCAATTCTATTTTTTTCTTTTCCGGCATAAGACCTCCTTTTAAATATCCAAAACTAAGCGGGCTTCTAACAGACCATTATTCTCCTTAATTTCTAATTGGTGGTAAGTAATGGCTTTGATCTCCATTTTGATTTCATGGCGAGCTGGATCGAAAATCTCTCCCCAAGTTTCTGCTCGCAGAGATTTCTCCGCCAGGCTTAAAAAAGCAACCTTCTTAGCTAAATAATTTTTGCTCGCGAATAGATAAAGCAACTCACTTAAAAAACGAACTAACAGATCTTCGCGATCAGCAGCCGTCACTTCCACCGAAAAAGAAACTTCTTCTTTTACCTCGGCCAGTTCTGTAAGTAGGTCAAAAAGGGCGTAAGCCGCATTGGCGAAGAGCTCCGTGTAGGTCCGGCCAAAGACTTTTATGCCCAAGTCAGCTGTGTGGTCGAAAGTTTCATATTTTTTCATTTTTGGCCCTGTTTAATTTGTTTGGGGTTTTTATTATATTATAATGCAGGCAGGTATTAAGCGCGAGGTGATAAATTTGTATCTGAGCTCTTTTTTCTTAGGCATAGCTCTACTATCCTTCGCCACGCTCCTTTTAGAAATTTCTTTAACGCGCCTCTTTTCTGTGGCCCAGGGTTACCATTTCGCCTTTTTAGTAGTAAGCATGGCCCTCTTGGGCTATGGCGCGAGTGGTTCCTTTCTTTTTTCTTTTCCTAAATTTTTGAGACAGCATCCGGAAAATAAACTGGTTTGGTCTTCCTGGCTTTTTTCTTTAAGCACGCTCTTAGCTTATGTATTAAGTAACCTGCTGCCCTTCGATTTAGCCCGCGTTTATTTAGACTATTGGCAAATCTTTTATATATTTCTCTACTATATTTTTTGGACTACTCCTTTTTTCTTCTCAGGCTTAACAATCGCTGCTGCTTTCACCATCAGAAGCCACCTCGCCGGCAAGATTTACTTCGCCGATCTGGGAGGAGCCAGTTTAGGGTGCCTTTCAGCCCTGGTTCTTTTTGACTATTGCGGAGGTCCAGGAGCTCTTGTATTTTCACCTTTTAGCGGATTTCTGGCCTCCTTATTATTAACCCGGCTAGTCAAAGAAAAGCCCCATATGCGCTTTATAAAATGGGGATGGGGAATTATTCTTCTGGCATTTCTTCTTCAGCCACCTTCTTTCTTAGATTTACGCCTCTCCCTCTATAAACCCCTAAAAGCCGCCCTCCTTTATCCGGGTGCTCACCTTTTAGAGACTCATTGGAATGTTTTGGGACGCATCGATATCCTGGAAAGTCCAGCAGTTCGCACTGCGCCAGGTTTGAGCCTTCTTTTCTTAGATTCTCTTCCTCCGCAAATTGGCTTGGCTATCGATGCGGAGAGGTTAAGCGCTATTACCAAAATGCCTAATAAGGAAGCTATCCAAAGGGAATTGGCTTTCATCGAATTTCTCCCTGCTTCCTTTCCTTATCTCCTCCTCAAACCCGAACGCGTTTTAATCTTCGAGCCTAGGGGTGGCCTGGAAGTTTTAACGGCCCTTTATTACGGCGCCCAAAAGGTTACGGCTGTGGAGATAAACCCTTTATTAGTCTCTCTGTTAAAAGGAAAGTACCGGGCCTTTTCCGGCGGGATCTACGATCATCCGCGCGTAAACGTAGCCATAGATGACCTTAGAAATTATGTGCGTCGAAATCCCGGGCCATTCGATTTAGTAGTCTTTTCTTTGGCGGAAAGCTGGCCAGCTTCTGCCTCGGGAATTTCCAGCCTCCATGAAGACTATCGGCTCACGACCGAAGCGCTGGGCGATTATTTAAAAGTGCTCTCCCCCAACGGCGCCCTGGCCTTAAGCCTTTATTTAAATCCCCCTCCGCGCGCCGAATTACGTCTGGTAGCCATGATCAAAGAAGCCTTAAAAAAAATGGGGAAAGATCCTCAGCAACACTTGCTTATTTTCCGCACCTGGGGGACTTTTAATTTACTCATTAAAAAAAATCCTATACAGATCCAAGAAATTCAAGCCTTGGAGCTGTTCTGCGAAAAATTGCGCTTTGATTTAGTTTATTATCCCGGAATAACGGTAGAGAAAGCTAATATTTATAATCGCTTTCCCAACCCCCTATATTTTCAAGGAGTCCAGAAAGTTTTGGCTGGGGATGAAACCTTCTATAGGTCTTACCTCTTCGATGTTCGCCCAGTAAGTGATGAAAAACCTTTTTTTCATCATTATTTTCGGTGGTCCCATCTGCGCCAGCTTTATGAACTAACTGGGGAAAAATGGCCAATCTTTATCGAAGGCGGCTATATCGTCCCTTTGGTGCTTATTATTTCTTTGATCCTTACTGTATTTTTTTTAATCTTACCCTTGATCTACCGCTTCGCTAAGCAGCAGATTTTCCCCCTGCGCAAACATAAATTTTCCTGTTTACTATATTTTATCTCCTTGGGTTTAGGATTTATGTTTGTAGAAATTTCCCTTATGCAAAGATTTATTCTTTTCTTGGGACACCCAGTTTATTCTGTATCTTTAGTTATCTTCTCCATGCTTATCTTCGCCGGCTTAGGCAGTCGGTTTTCTCAAAAGGTTTTTTTTAATGCCCTTGGATTAGTTAGATTAATTTTCCCTCTGCTTATATTTTTATTGGTTTTTTATGCTCTTTTCTTAACCAACATATTAACCTTTTGGCAAAGTCTTCCTCTCTTAGGCCGGCAAATTTTTACGGCCTTGACTACGGGTGTCTTAGCTTTTTTTATGGGCATCCCCTTTCCTTGCGGAATGCGCCTTTTAGGAGAAAAGGAGCCAGATTTAATCCCTTTAGGCTGGTGTGCCAATGGCTGTGCCTCCGTATTGGGAGCTATCTTGCCCATAATCATGGCCTTGGCTTGGGGGTTTCCCATAGTCCTTTTTTTAGCCGCCGGTCTATATGGTATGGCTTTCTTTGCTTGGCAAAAAATTAGTTGAAAATGATTTAGATTTATGGCACTTTTTATTTGGCGGCATGGACTAAAGAGTAAGCAAGGTTTAAACCACCAAACAAAGAAAGGAGGGCTAAAAAATGGCTGCCGGAAAAGGGGGAAAGATTAAAAAGAAAGTCAAACGAGAAGCGAAGAAAGTGATCGCCAAAGCTCTTAGCGCCAAAACTGACCTAATTAAAAAGATTGAAGCAAAAACTAAAGAGAAAATCCTCCAAAAGGACACCCTGATTAAAAAACTAAAAGAAGAATTGACCCAAAGAGAAAAAATGCTAGCCGAGACCAAGAAAAACCTTGTCCAAAAAGGGAAAGAAGAATTAGCTGCCTTCAAAGAAAAAGCCGAAGCGAAAGCCAAAGAATTAAAGCAAGAAATCGATGAAAAAAGAAAAGCCTTCCAAGAACTCCAAAAGAAAACCGAAGTCGAAATAAAAAAATTAAAAGAGGAAGCTGCCGCGAAAGCGCAAGCCTTGACTGGGAAAATAGCTGAGTTGGAATCTTACAAAAAAAGTGCTGAAAAAAAGATTTCCGAACTGGAAGCCAAAGCCAAAGAGTATATGGCTAAAATAAAGCCGGCGGAGAAAGAAAGAACAGGTCTAATTACCTCCAAAGGGAATCCGCTAACTCTTTTAGGAGAAGAAGTAAAAGTTGGTGATAAAGCCCCTGACTTTAAAGTATTAGATAATTCAATGCAGCCGGTCTCTTTGGCCGACTTCCGGGGCAAGGTAAAAATAATAACCTCGGTGCCTTCACTCGATACCCCAGTTTGTAATATGGAAATCAGACGTTTTAATGAGGAAGCCGGAAAACTTCCCGATAAAGTCGTTGTCCTGACGATCAGTATGGATTTGCCCTTCGCCCAAGCAAGATGGTGTGCCGCCGCCGGCGTAGAAAAAGTAAAAACTTTCTCTGATTATCGAGAACGTTCCTTCGGCTTGGCCTATGGCGTGCTGATTAAAGAACTCCTCCTCTTGGCCCGGGCCGTCTTTATCGTTGATGATCAGGACATCATCCGCTATGTGGAACTTGTTCCGGAAATAACGCAGGAACCTGAATACGCCAGAGTCTTCAATGCCGTCCAGGCCTTGCTTTAGAAAATTAAATATTAATGAAGCCCCAGGGGCAGAGGACTAAATCAAAAGCTACTCATGCAAATAAACGCGGGGAACTCGCGAGCTAATAGCACCGACTAATTCATAATTGATTGTGCCGGCCAAGTCGGCCAATTCCGTAACCGTGATCTCCTCGGCCCCTTGTCTCCCGAAAAGGACAACTTCATCCCCCATGCGGACATCACCAGCCGGACCAACATCGACCATAATCTGGTCCATACAGACATTGCCGATTACTTTCCTTCTTTTCCCGCCAATAAGGACCTCAGCTTTATTAGAAAGATGACGGCTATAACCATCCGCATAGCCTACGGGCAAAGTAGCGACGAAAGTCTTCCGGGGGGTCACATAAGTGCCTCCATACCCAATGGGGGTGCCGGCGGGAACTTCTTTAATAAAAGCTACTTTAGTTTTTAATTTCATGGCCGGCTGCAGAGAGAAAGGAACCTCAAAATTAGAGGCCGGTGGTAATCCATAGAGCACAATACCCGGCCGAACTAAGTTAAAATGCCCTGCGGCCATATTGACTATGCCGGCGCTATTGGCTGCTGAGATGAACGGAAAAACCAGACCTATTCTTTGAGCCCAATCGGCAACCGCTGTCAACCTTTGTACTTGGTGGTGAGTAAAAGTTTGGTCTTTATCTTCGGCCTTGGCCAAATGGGTAAAAATGCCCTGCAGTTTTAATCCCGGAATGGAAATAATTTTTTCGATAAAATCAGCGGCCTCCTCCACTCGCCAACCAAGACGCCCCATTCCGGTATCGATCTTCACCATTATGGAAACTTCCGAACTTTTTTCCCGGGCTAATTTAGCGAGCAAGTTAGCATTCTCTAAATCACAAACAGTAGCGATAAGATTATAATCGATGAAAATCTTCGTCTGCTCAGGGAGGGCTAAAGTAAGGACAAAAATGGGTACGTCAAAACCTGCTTCTCTTAATTCCGCTCCTTCTTCAGGGAAGGCTACTCCCAAAAAATGAGCTCCCGCTCCTAAAGCTGCTTTACTTACCTTGATCATTCCATGACCGTAAGCGTTGGCCTTTACTACGGCCATGATATAAGTAGAGGGGGCCAGTAGCTGGCGCACTTGGCGGAGATTATCCCGGATAGCCTGTAAATCGATTTCGGCGATCGTTGGCCGCATTATTAATCAGAAATCCTGTTTTCTATTTTAGAATCTGCTCCAAGGGAGTATAAGGCAAATTTAGAGCTTCAGCTACGGCTCGATAAGTTATTTTTCCGTCGCACACATTAACTCCTTTGGCTAAGCCTTTATTCTCTAAGACCGCCCGTTTAAATCCCTTATTGGCCAGCTGCAGGGCATATTCAATGGTCGCATTGGTCAAGGCAATAGTGGATGTCCGCGCTACAGCCCCAGGCATGTTGGCCACGGCATAATGGACCACTCCATGTTTGATGTAGATGGGGTTGCTATGCGTAGTGACTCGGTCAATAGTTTCCACGCATCCCCCCTGGTCAATGGCCACATCCACAATTACTGAACCGGGTTCCATGGTCTTGACCATCTCTTCGGTAACTAATTTAGGCGCTTTGGCTCCGGGAATTAAAACTGCTCCGATGAGCAAATCAGCCCGGCGCACCCAAGCGGCGATATTATAGCTGTTGGAAAGTACTGTGGCCACTCTTCCCGAGAAAAGATCATCTAAATAACGCAAGCGGTCGATGGAAATATCGATAATGGTAACTCGCGCCCCCATTCCTAAGGCAATCTTAGCGGCATTAGTGCCCACAATTCCACCCCCCAAGATTACTACCTGCGCCGGTTCAACTCCGGGAACGCCCCCTAAGAGCACCCCTTTCCCACCACAATGCTTTTCTAAAAGCTGCGCCCCCACTTGCACGGCCATCCGACCAGCCACCTCGCTCATCGGCGAAAGTAAAGGAAGGGTCTGATTAGGACCTTCAATGGTTTCATAAGCAATAGCGATAACCCTTTTTCCCAAAAGGGCTCGGGTAAGCTCTGGTTCAGGAGCTAAATGCAAATAGGCAAAGAGCATCTGCTGGGGATGGAAAAGATCGTATTCTTCAGGCAGAGGTTCTTTGACTTTCATGATCATCTCGGATCGGGCAAAAAGTTGTTTTTTATCTTCTAAAACCTCGGCCCCTGCTTTTTGATAACTTTCGTCCGTAAAAAAACTTCCGGCCCCGGCATTTTTTTCAATTAATACTTGATGCCCTGCCTGCCGCAATGTCTCAGCACCGGCAGGCGTCAGGGCCACCCGGTTCTCATTATTTTTTATTTCTTTAGGCACGCCGATGATCATAGAACTTCCCTCCAGTCTTTTCCTCTCCTCTTTATCCACTTTCTCTGGCCAAACCCCATGGTCTTTGTTGTTATGCGCCCTCTTGTTTGCCAGTATATTAGAATTAAATTTTATTATCAATGGGGTGTTGGACCTGACCGTCTAACATTTTTAATATTTCTCACCAGCAGGAAACAGGTGGGAGGGGGAGAGGCTCGCCGCTCCCCCTCCCACCTGAATTAAGCTGGAATTTAAAAACTGATCGACGGTCAGGGTGGGGGACTAATCGTTGATTATTTTTTCGGCAAATAGCTTGCTATGGTTCAGACAGACCCCCCCCTTGCTTTTGCCAGAGCTAGGCCTGAATGAAAAAGGAGCGTTTACTTGAATTTGACTTATCTTCTCTGGTAGCATTAACTTTTAGGATTTAAGCGTAGGCCTTTGGGGCTTACCCCAAAAATTAACCATGGAAGAAAACCCTTTAAGCAACATTGCCATTGTCTTGGTTCGTCCCCAATATGCCGGTAATATAGGGTCGGTTTGCCGGGCCATGAAGAATATGGGACTTTCGCGCTTAATTCTAGTCTCCCCGGCCCAAAATCATCTTGCTCCTGATGCCCGCATGATGGCCTTGGCCGCTAAAGATATTTTGGAGCACGCCGAAATTTATCCATCTTTGGACAAAGCTCTGGAAGGATTCCGCTGGATTGCCGGAACCTCAGCCCGGGCAGGACGAAATCGGGGCCCTTTTATTACTCCCCGCGAAATCTGTCCCGAAATACTGAATCACGCTCGTTCTATCCCTGTGGCTATCCTTTTTGGGCCTGAAGATCGCGGACTAACTAACGAAGAGCTTGCCCCTTGTCAGGCTTTAGTTTCCATCCCCACCCATGCCAGACTTCGTTCCTTAAACTTAGCCCAGGCTGTTATGATTTTTTGCTACGAACTTTTTCTGGCCAGCCTTGCTCACCAAGAAGAAAAAAATTATCCACCCCATATCATAGCTTCCCCCTTAGCTGAATTTCAAAAACTGGAGAAAATGTACGCGCATTTGGAAGAGCTTCTTTTAAAGATAGGATTTTTGGACCCCCAAAATCCTAAAAGGATCATGCACACCTTGCGGCGTATTTTTGGGCGGGCCAAACTCACCGATCGAGATGTAGCTATTTTGCGGGGCATTTTCCGACAACTGGAATGGTACGCCACTAAAGGGAAGCAAAAAGATTAATAAGGTTTTTTCACCGCCGAGGGCACAGCGCGGCAGGGCCGCAACCAAAAAATTATTTCTCGCAGAGCCCGCCAAGGACACAGAGAAAAAAAAGATTTTTTAATAATTTTATTCATATCTTTCTCTGCGCGCTCTGTGAGCTCTGTGAGAGTACTCTTTTTTTCTTAATAAAATTTAAAGGGTTTGCAAGTATGTAGTAAAGAGAACGCAGAGAAAAATAATAAATTTATGAATCTTTTTCGGAAGCTGCGGAGATCGAGGGGAGGGCAGGAGCTTCCATGCTTATTAATTTATCGCTAAATTTGTCCAAATGTTTCTGGGCTGTTTCAAAACTTCCTTGAGCCTGTTCAATATGCTTTCCCAATTTGCGAAATTCTTCTTGGAACTTAGCCAATTGGTTATTGAGTCCGCTTAACTCCTTCATTATCTCCCGGGCTCTCTCTTCGACCTTCAAGCCCCTTAACCCCAAGAGAATCGTATGTAGATAAGCATAGAAGCTATTGGGCGAAACAGGGATAACATGCTTCTCAAAGGCATACTCCCGCAGACTTTTCCCCTCCCCCAGAGCTTCGTCTTTGATGAAGGCTTCATAATAAACGTTTTCCGCCGGAATATACATTAGGGCAAAATCGCAGGTCCCTTCTTGGGGCAAAATATATTTCTTGGCCAGAGCATCGATGTGTTTTTTCACATCCGCCGCAAATAGTTTCAGAAAATTTTTTCTTATTCCTTCTTCCGAAGCAGAAAGGGCTTTCTGAAAATTTTCTAAGGGGAATTTGGCATCTACCGGAACGAGTCCCTGGCTCAGGCGAATTACCGCATCTACTCTTTCACCGCTGCGAAAAGAATATTGGAGGGTAAAATATTCAGCGGGCATTATTTGTCCCAAGAGGTCGCCCAGGAGAAATTCGCCGAAGCCCCCGCGAATTTTGGGCGCCCGCAAAATTTCCTGGAGGCTGGCTATGGACCGCCCTACTTCCAAGATGCGCTTATTCGCCTCATCCAATTGAGCCAAACGCGTCTGCACTTCCTGGACTCTTTCGCTAAAATGCTGACTGGCCTTTTGCACCAGCCCCATACCTGTCCCCAATTGGTCGTGCACTTGGGAAGTTACGCTATTTAAATGATTAATTACTTGTTGGGCTAAAGTAGCGAGTTGCTGATGGATAATTTGTACATTCCCTTCCAGGCTCCTGCCCACTTGGTCGCGTAAGCTATCAATCTGTTGTTGCAGAAGAAGATAAAGAGAGTCTTTTTCTTGAGCTGCCCGCATCTGCCGCCATTGTCTGAAGCTATACCAAAATAAGGCGAGCACCAGCAGGGTCAAAGCTATTAAAAAAATTAAAATTCCCGTCTCCATCGGCTAACCACGGCGAAATCGATTTTATTTTTGTCCTTATAATACAGCTTAATTTATTCTTCCCAATTTAGCAGAAAAATAGAGGTCAAGCAATTATGATTCTAAGCCCAGTCTGTTAGCGTGGCTAACTCGCCCAAACGGACGAAGAAGAAGATTACCTCCTTTACTTTTCGGCCGGTGATCTGTTGCATGGCCCGGGCGTAATAAACCCCTTGTTCTCGGTATAAAGTGACTCGGGAGGCCAAATCTTCTTTCCCAATCTTATCCGTCTTGTAATCTATGATTACCCAATCATTATTTTCCGCCAGCAATAAATCAATTTTCCCTTCCACAATTTTTTCGTCCAGAATTACGGCAAAGGGAACTTCGCGGAAAAGGCGCTGGGCCCGACGAATCCGTTCCCCCAAAGGATGAGCCAAGCATTTGGCACTTAGAGAAACAAGTTCTGCAACCCGGTCGGTTATCCCATATTCTTTAGCCTTAAGGAGGCATAATTCCCGCAAATTCCGGCCCGCTGGCCAATCCACATTCTCCATTACTTCATGAAAAGCCAAACCAAAAGTGGCCCCTTTTTCCTCATCTTCGCCCATCTTGGCCCAAAATCCCTCTGGAGAGGTTCTACCAAGGGATGCGGCAGCCGAAGGAGCAATCATGGTTGGCCCTCGGGCTGCTTTGGCTATGGCCGATTTTATCTTCTCTTGCCATTTTTGGCGCTGGCGCAGGATTTCTTCCGCCTCTCTGGAGGCAGCTTCTTCCATAGGCAGCCGCCAAGGTGCACTTTCTATAAGTCTCTGATCCACATCATTCATCTGCCAAATTAGCTGTTCTCCTATTATGGAGGAAGAATGTATCTCGGATAAAGAAGGCAACATGCCTTGGAGCAGAGATAAAAAACCTTTATGCTTTTTTCCAGAAAAAATAGGGACAACTAAATGATCCCGTGCCCTGGTTACAGCTACATAGAGCAGCCGACGGTCTTCTGCTTCCATTCTTAATCTTTCTTTCTGCCAAGCTTCCTCATAACCTATGGTCTTAAAAGATCCGCTGGCTAATTGAAAAGACCCCGTGGCTCTCTCGGGAATAAATGCCTGATTATGCCTTCTTCCCGAAGCTAAATTGGCCAGGATGACTATGGGAAATTCCAAACCTTTAGAGCGGTGGATAGTCAGAAGCCTCACCTGCTCATCTTTTTCTTCGGCCCAGGGCGATTCTTCTTCCCGCACCCCTTCTTCTTTTGACTCCAACCATTGGATAAAGCGGCGAAAATTAGCCTTCTCTTCTCCATCAAAAATTCGGGCTTCTTCCAGAATTTTGCGTAAGTTAGCCGCTGTCTGCTCGCCACCAGGACGGAGCAGGGAAAATTCCCAGGCTTTAGTTGCGGAAAGCAACTTTTCCACTACCCAAGAAATCGCATGGGCATTACGCTCTTCATGGAGATTCCGAAGGAGTTTAAAAGCGTCCGCCAGCGGACTATTTTTATCCTGGGGGGTTCTTAAATAATTTAACCGATTTCCAGAAGAAAGAAAGAGAAATAGGGTTTCATCGGAAAAACCAAAGAAAGGAGAACGTAAGGCGGCAAAAAGGGATATTTCATCCGCCGGATCATCCACGGCCTTTAAACAGCAGCACAGACTGCGCACTTCTTGGCGCAAGAAAAATTCCTTCCCTCCCTCCAGACGGTAAGGAATGGCTAAAGATTTTAAAGCTTCTTCATAAATTTCTATTCCGGAGTAAGCGGGGAAGAGCAGAGCGATGTCCTTATAATTTACTCTGCGGATGCCTTCTTTTTCTTTATCATAAACCAGCCACGGTTTGGGGTTATCTTCGGCTACCATTTTCTTTATTAGCCAAGAAATGGCCAAAGCTTCTTTTTCCCTTATCTCAGAAAGATGAGCTTCTTCGAGATTAAAGTCTGCCGGCGGGTAAAGCAAGATCACCCCGGGTTGATCTTTGATTACTTCTTTCCTTCCCGGGTAAGGGACCATAGGAATATAAGGAGGCTGATAAGAGCCTTCTGGCCCGGGCTGGATAAGGTTCTCGAAGAGGCGATTAGTCCATGAGATAATGGAGGGCACTGTACGGAAGTTTTGATTGACCTTTAAAGCTTGGCCTTTTTTTTGCAAATTTTTAGCCGCCTGATCATAAACCTCTATATCGGCGCGGCGAAAGCGATAGATGGACTGCTTGGGATCGCCCACCAAGAAAAGTTTTCCGGGAGCAATCTCTACTTCGGTCCATCTTTCTGCTTTGGCCCCTTTTTCCGCCAGGAAGAAAACCACTTCCACTTGCAGGGGGTCAGTATCCTGGAATTCATCTACCAAGATGAACCGAAACCGATCCTGGAAGTAACGGCGTACTTCCTTATTATGACGTAAAAGATTCCGGGCTAAAATTAATAAATCTTGGAAATCCAGCACTCCTTGTTTCTCTTTTTCCTCTTGGATAGTGCGCAAAAATCCCTTAACCCAATCGATTAATTCAGCCAGAGCATGAGCGCGGATGTTTTCTTTTAGCTTTTTTAAGCGCTTTGCTAAACTATCCAAAATCTCTTTTTGTTGCGTGCAAATCTCGGGAGGTTGCCAATTTTGTTTATTCCCCTGAACTTTTATCTCTAATTCCTGCAATATATAAGCCTCTTTTAAATCTGTGGGGAGGGCGGAGAGGTCTGGGATTTTTTTCCAGAGGTTTTGAATATTCTGAAATCCCAGGTCTTCTTCTTTACGACAATGGGCCTCGGCCAGGGCTTTGGCCTGGCTAATCCCCTTTTCCAAATCTGGCAGAAAATCCGTGAGCGCATACTCTGGTCGGGGATAGCAACCTTCCGGGAGAAGATCGCGGTTTTCATAGATTTGCCTGACTAACTGCGTAATCTCTTTTAGCTCAAGCCCCAAGATAAGGGCTCGCTTTAAAGGAGGGGCTTTCTGCTCCATTTCCTGACGCAGCCAATTTTCCCAAACTTCTTGGAAAAGCAAATCCATACCTATTTCATCGAGGGGCTGGAAATTGGGATCAACACCTGCTTCTACTGGCCGTTCCCGGAGAAGAGTGGCACAAAAGGAATGGATGGTGGAAATGTTGGCTTTTTCTAAATCATGGAGCGCTGCCGCGAAAATATGCTTTTCTTCGGCGGCAGCTTCCCCGAGAGCTTTTTCCAATCCTTCCCGGAGGCGCATCTTTAGCTCGCCGGCTGCTTTTTCGGTGAAAGTAATAGCGACAATCTCTTCCAATTTAGCTTTTTTCTGCTGAATTAAAGCCAGGATTCTCTCTACCAGTAAAGTCGTTTTTCCTGTTCCGGCGGCCGCTTCTAAGCAAAACGACTCCGCCAGATTTTGCCTGGCTTCGCGGCGATAAATATGATCTGCCAAAGGAATTTTCTCTTCCATTCAGGCTATCTCCCGCATGCTCAAAAAAGCCGCTGCCCGCGCGTCTCCCTTTTTGCGGGCCCAAATTATATCTCGGCCTTGTTCACAAACTCGCTCAAAGTCGCAATATGGGCAAGCCTCTTTCCTGGCCGGCGCCGGGAAAAAGAGACCCTGAATTATCCCTTCCTCTATCGTTTGCACAATTTCCTGGAGTATCTTCTCTTTCTCCCCCCAATTTTGGCCTTGAAAGATTAGGCGTTTATATTCTTCCCGCCGCCTGAGGCAATAGTATGCGGCCCAACTTTGGGAAAGGTCGATATTTGGCCAAATTTGCCGGGCCGCCCACAGATAAAGAGGTAATTGTAAAGTACAGCCTCCAGAAAATCCATCTTCCCGGCCATAAAGTTTTCCAGTCTTATAATCTATAATTCTCACTTTATCTCGGCCTTTAGAAAAATCTACGCGATCAATTCGCCCCCGAAAATAAACGATCTTCCCTCCGGGTAATTCCATCTTGGCCGGCGGCTGCGCCTCGGTAAAACCAAACTTTAGCTCTAACGCTTGAGGCACCAAATCTTCTTCCTGGCTTAACTCTTGGACCAGAAAGCCCCGCAGATCTTGAAGAATATCTTGCTGATCAATTTCCCAGAGGAGGGGCAGACCTGTAACGCCTTCTTTCTCGGCTTGAGCAAACACTTCTTTTGCTTCCTGGTTAAGCAACTCCATGTACTGGGCAAGTTTCTCTTTGGCTAAGGGCTTATTAAGTTCAGGGAAGAGGCGCTGGTAAAAGCGATAAAGAATTTCGTGCATCACTTTTCCTTTAGCTAAAGGTGATAGACGGAGATTTTCTTCGGGTGATGGGTAGGATTCCAGTCTAAGAACCTCTGCCAAAAAATAACGGAAAGGGCAAAGCGCATACATTTCCAGCTTGGTGGGCGATAAAATTCTCCCGGCCAGAAGGTGCTTTTCCTGTAAATATCTTCGGGCTCTTTCCGATGATAAACAGCCATCATATTCTGTAAAAACCCTCCTGCCCCACCTTAATTGGGTAAGTTTCTTGGCCCGGGCTAAATTAGGAAAAAGAGGGAATAAATAAGCCAGGGGGCGACTATTTTGGTTTTGCAGGGCTTTCCCTATCTGGGCTAAATCGAACTCTTGTTCATCAATAGCTTGCGCGGGTTCAGCCGGTGCTAAGCGGGAAAGAGGCAGATGGCGATAAAAAGGTAAAGTTTCTAATTTACGATAATTAATTATCTCTTTAGTCAGCGCTTCTCCCACACGCAGCAAAAAAAAGGAAGGTAGGCGTTCTTTCCCAGAAGCTGGATCGAGGCGCGGATAAGAAAGAACAAGCCTTTCGCGGGCCGCAGACACAGCGAGAGAAAAAAGGGTCTTCTCTTCTTGCCAGCGGCTTGCTTTTAAGGGTAGGCCGCCTTTTAATTGGCCCACTTGATTAATTTTTTGCCTTTCCTGATCTAAGAGCAAAGGATCTTGGCGGGGGGCTGCTGGGAATACCCGTTCTACTAAACCGGGAATAAATACCACCCGAAAAGATAGCCCACGAGCCGGCATAATTTCGGCGACACAAACGCTTCCTTCTTGAAATGCTCCCTGCCTTAAACTTCCTTCTTTAAATACCTCGGTCAAAATCTCTTTAAATTGCCCCAGATCTACCTCGGTTTGGAGATCATCCAAATCCTTGAGTTTCTGGAGAATTTGGATGATCTCTTGTTTAGTCTCTCCCAGGATCAGATATTTCTCTAGCAACTCTATCAATCTGGTGGCCAAAACAGACCAAGTTCCTTGCACCGGAAAACTCTCTAAATCCGAAAAGAAAACTTGCAAAAAAGATTTAAGTTGGGTCGCTTCCCGGGGATATGATCTCTTTTGTCCTCCATGTTCATCCTCTGGTTCATCCTCTGGTTCATCCTCTGGTTCATCCTCTGATCCAAGTTCTGGAGGGTGCGAGATGTAGAGAGTAAGTTTCTCTTCCCAGTCTTTTCTGCCCGCTATGATTCCTGCTTGGCGAGAAATGAGGTCCCAACAAGCGGGAACAGGTTTTTCTTCTAAGAAGTTTGACCAAGCCAGGGGAGCGAAAGTCAAGAATTCCATGACCTGAGCTCGGGGACAATTGCTATTAATCAAATCTAATAGAAGAAGCACACTCTTGGCCTCCGGAGTTTGCCGCAGAGGAAGGCCGCCCGCGCAAAAGATAGGGATGCCTAAATTTTGAAAAGTTTCCTTGATAATGTTTGTATAAATCTCAGCCTTGCGCAGCAAAATAGCCATCTCATGGAAAGGAATATCTTCCTGAGCTAAGTTGATGATCTCCCGAGCTATTTCTTTTACCTCCTGCACTTCATTAGCGGCAGCGATGATCTTTACCTTCTCGTCGGCCACTACTCCCCCTTCCGACCAAGTGGGGGCGAAGAGATCCCTTTGGAGTACTTGCAAGGAAGGCGCAGGCTTAGCTAAAGGCTTTTCCAAAATCCTTTCTTGGCAGCCGAGCCTTTTAAACCACCTGTAAGTAGGCCAAGCGTAATCAAACCCGGGATTCTTCCGCCAAGGCATCAAAGCATAAATTTGCAAATGCTGGGCGCAAGCCTCCAAAAGTCTTCTTTGATTTTCCGTAAAATCATAAAAGCCATAAACCAAAAGGTCGGCAACTCCCCATTTTTCTGGAAGAGAAGCTGCATATCTGCTGGCTTGACTTATCAGCTCCCCATCAGAAAAAAAATTTTTAGTAATTTGGGCGCGAAAGGCTTGATAAAGAGCATCGAGCTCGGCCAATTTTCTGCTTTCTTTAAGAGGCAGGGCTGAGAAACCACTCTCCCAAAGGTCTAAAAAAGTAGCCAGTAGCGCTCGGCGGAAACCCCTTCTTTCTTTGAGGGGATAAAAGTAGCTTTCTTCATTTAAGCGAGAGGCCAGTTGGTCCACAATCACCAATTCGCCCCCTAAAGGGAGAGGGACCCGTCCTTGTTCCATCAATGGGAGAAGCGCTATTAGGCGCGCTAAGTCAATAAAAGTAAGGAAGCGCAAATTAGCATGGGGCAAACCTTTAAATAACAAAAGACGCTGTAGATAAACGCGCAGGAGGTTAGAACCAACCAATACCATAACGGGAGCTAGTGGATCCAAAGCTTTCTTTTCTTTAACCCAACGGATAAACTCTTCTTCTAGTTCCGGATGGAAAGGCCCGCAGCATAAAATATGTTTCTTTTTACTTTTTTCCATGGAATTCTTGAACCTCGTTCAACTCACTCCCTAGACACTGCCTCGAGCAGTTTCGATATATTTAAAAAATTATACCAAACATCCCATACTGGAATAATTAAAATTTGGCCGCGGGCATTCGCCAGAGTAAGGCCCCAGCCATACCGCTGAAAGCTAAAAAGGCCGCCAGAACAAAAGCTGGAGTGAAGGATCCGGAAAAGTCGGCAATCTTCCCGGCTATGGGCGGAGCCAGGGCTTGCCCAATGCCGAAGATTAATATAGTAAATCCTAACCCGGCCGGAGCTAAAGTGGGTCCGAGAGCATCTCCCACCGCAGCAGAAATAATCGAAGGAACTGACCAAGCAGTTAATCCGAAGAGAATGGTTGATAAGAGATAGCCAAACTCTGATTTAATTAAGCCGAATACTAAATAACAGATTCCCTGGGCGAGAAGCACCAAGGCTAAGCCATATTTGCGGCCGATAAAATCTGACACCGCCCCCCAAAAGGGACCACAAAAGATGCTCAAGATCCCTAAGAGCATTAATAAATTTCCAGCTCTTTCAGGACTAAGCCCGGCTTCATTGATTAAGTAAGCCGAAAAAAATTGCATAAAAATAATATAGGAGAAGCCAAAAGTGAAGAAAATTCCTGCCAAATGCCAAAGGTGAACAGAAGTATAAACTTCCTTCCAGGAGAATTGGCCAGGCCATAATGGCGCCTGCGTTCCTCCTATGGGATTTAGTCCCTTTTCTTCAGGCCGATTGCGTAAAAAGAAGTAATTTAAGAGAGCTATTCCCAAGGTAATAGTTCCTAACAAATACCAACTTACGCGCCATCCTCCATCAGGAAAAATTTTTAATATGTACGGAACCAGGGGCCCCAAAATGAGCAGAGCAATACTTGACCCACTAACTAAAACACCCGTGGCCAAACCTCGGCGGCGAGAGGCAAACCAGGCTGAGGCTAAAGCCATAATGGGCACATTAGAGCCCGCGCTTCCTATGCCGGTTAAAGTACGCATCACCAGGGCCATCGCGAAAGAATTGGCCCAGCCTGTAAAAATTAAACTCAAACCGACTAAGACAAGGGAAATGCTTATTACTCGCCTTGGCCCCAGCCGGGTGGCTAAATAACCGCCAATCAAAGAAAAAGTTAGATAACCTACAAAATTGCCGGTACCGATCCACCCCATCTGCGCATAAGTCAAAGACAAGGCTTCTTTCATGGAGGGAAGAATAGGAGTATAAGCAAAGCGTCCAAAGCCTAAGGCCCCCATAACGCCCAAAAATCCCGTCAAAAGCACAACCCATCCGTAATGAAATCGAAACGCCAAGAGAGCCATAGTTTTTTCTTAACATAATTTATTTTTTTTCTAAAGTTTTTTTATGACTAAGGAAAGGATAAATTAACTGAACGTCTAACATTTTTAATATTCCCCGCCTGAGACTGTGTCGCCATGGGGAGAAAGGTTAGAGGCAGGCCAGAGGCAGGCCAGAGGCAGGCATGAATGAGGAAAAGCATCGGCGGGAGAAAAGTAATCCCCGGGCAGAGAAATTAACTGACCGTCTATCAGTTTTTAAATTCCAGCTTAATTCGGGCGGGAGGGAGAGAGGCTCATTAAAATGAGGCACACATTTTTTCATAGGTACAGGCGGGGAGATAGACATTTATTTTAAAAGAAGGAATCCATTATTTAAGTTTATCTGATTTAGACAAGTATGTCCCCGCCGTTCTTAATTTCGCCTCTCCCCCTCCCGCCTGTTTCCTGCTGGCGAGAAGCATTAAAACTTTTAGACGGTCAGAGAAATTAATCATTGACGCTTATTTACCTCTGGCATATGATTTTTTTAAATTGGGCTAAATCTTTGAACTTTAAAATTATATAAAAATTGAAGCCTTTACTTTTACCCCAATTAGTTAATCCTCCTTTTGGAGATCCCGCGCTGCTCGTGGAGGTGCTCTGGGAAAAAAGAGCTCTTTTGTTTGATTTGGGAGATGTGAGTACCGTGCGCCCCGGCAAGCTCCTTAAAATTTCCCATGTCTTTGTTTCCCACACGCATATCGATCATTTTATCGGCTTTGACACTCTCTTACGCTTGCTCCTCAACAGAGAAAAAACTTTATATATATATGGCCCACCGGGCTTTCTCTCTCAAGTACACGGCAAACTCTCTGGTTACACTTGGAACTTAACGGCTGATTATCCCTTTACTATAGTAGCGGCGGAAATTCATACCTCCCGCATTCGCTATCAATCTTTCGCCTGCCATGATCGTTTCCACCCAGGTAAGGAAAAAGAAGAGCCTTTCCTCGGGGTAATAGCCGAAGATCCGCAAATCCAAATCCGCATTGCTCATCTTGATCATTTCATCCCTTGTTTAGCCTTTGCTTTGCAAGAGCGTTTTCACATTAATGTGCATAAAGAAATTTTAGCCCGCTTAGGCCTCCCTGTGGGGCCCTGGCTGAAAGAATTGAAGACGGCCATCTGGAGGGGGGAAAGAGAAGATTTTCTTGTGCCCGTGCCCATTGATCCGCAAGGGAATAAGGTGCAGACCTTTTCCCTGGGCTATTTGCAAAAAGCTTTAACGATCACCCCCGGCCAAAAGATAGTCTATGTCTCTGACTCTCTCTACCATGAAGAAAATATCCAGAAAATTCTGGAACTGGCCCAAGGGGCTGATTTATTCTTCTGCGAAGCAGCTTTTCTCGAAAAAGATGCGCAGCGCGCGGCGGCCCGTGGTCATCTTACGGCTTGGCAAGCCGGAAACTTGGCCCGACGGGCAAAAGCAAAAAAACTCATTATTTTCCATTTTTCCCCCAAATATGAAGGCGAGGCTTCTGCTCTTTACCGCGAGGCTGAAGAAGCTTTCCAAAGCAAAGAGTCTGGATAACGTTCGTTGGGACTCTTAAAGGTCTCTCTATTTTACCAAGCTCTCTTACTTTATCTCTTCTGTAAAAAAATAAGCGGCGCGGACTTTGGTAATGGTGGAGCAGCGAAACTGTGTGGCCATGGCGAGAAATGTTCAGAGGCAGGCCAGAGGCAGGCCGGAGGCAGGCCAGAGGCAGGCCGGAGGCAGGCATGAATGAAGAAGCATCGGCGGGAGAAGAAGAAGTTCAAAATCGACCAACGATTTTCCGCAAAGGGGGGCGGATCGTTAAGCTAATTAATATGAATAAGCTTTTAAATCCGCCCAAAGCAATGGAAGAGCCACTGCCTCATGATTCTGAATGAATGCCTGCCTCTGGCCTGCCTCCGGCACCTTCACCAAAAGTTATTCATTTATTAATTATGACACAGTCTCCGCCGAGAGCGGGGTGAATAAAATGGGCTCGTCAAGAAATCTACCCCATTTCAAGGAAAGCTTACTAAAATAAAGGGAATAAATTTGCTTACCTCTAAAAATTAGGTTATACTTTTTGCATCTCCGGTTAAAAAAGGACTCTTAAATTTAAAGAACAGGATCGCATGGCTAAGCTTCCCAAGTCAACTCTCTCTACTAAAAAAGAAGGGGCCACAGCAGAAATAGCTCAGTTCCAAGAACGGGTGCGGGCCTTAGAAGCAGCCCTCCAGGAAAAAGAAAAAAAACTGCAAGAAATTTATGACGAAGCTCCCATTGGCTATCACGAATTAAACGAGCGGGGAGAAATTATCAGTATGAATCGGACTGAGCTCAATATGTTAGGTTATTCCTTTGGGGAAGTCTTTGGCCAGCCTATTTGGAAATTTGTAGTGGAAGAAGAGATGACCCGCAAAATTACTCTGGCCAAGCTCGCTGGTGACGTCTCTTTTCATGAGACATTCGAAAGGACTTATCGCCGCCGCGACGGTTCTACTCTGACTGTCTTGGTGAAAGACCGGATTATTAAAGACCAAGACGGAAAAATCAGCGGTATCCGTTCTACCGTGGAAGATATCACCGAACGGCGCCGCTCCGAAGAGGCTTTGCGCAAAAGTGAGGAACAATTAAGGCAATGGCAGAAAGTAGAAGCTATTGGCAATTTGGCTGGTGGGGTAGCTCATGACTTCAGCAATCTCTTGATGACCATTAAAGGGTGCACCGAGATTCTCCTGCGCAATTTGGAGCCGGAAGATAAACGCCGTGAAGAAGTTATAGAAATTCAAAAAGCTGCCGAGCGGGCCACTTCTCTTACGCGCCAGCTTTTGGCTTTTGCGCGCAAACAGGTTCTGCAACCTCAAGTAGTTAATTTAAACGATATTGTCACTAATATGACCAAAATTTTACAGCGCATAATCGGCGAGGATATTCAATTAGCTACGGTTTTGGAGCCTAAACTCTGGCCCGTAAAAGTCGATCCCGGGCAGATGGAACAAGTAATCATGAACTTAGCTCTAAACGCCCGCGACGCTATGCCGCGCGGCGGCCAGTTAATGATTGAAACGGCTAATGTAAACCTTAACGAGGAATTTACCCGGCAACATGTATCGATGAAGCCTGGCGCTTATGTAAAGATGACGGTGAGAGATACCGGCTGCGGTATGGACAAAGAAACCTTGAACCGTATATTCGAACCTTTCTTTACGACCAAAGAGAAAGGAAAAGGCACGGGCTTAGGTCTGTCAACTGTTTATGGTATCATTAAACAGAGCGGGGGTAACATCTGGGCCGCCAGTGAATTAGGCCAAGGAAGCACCTTCACCATTTACTTGCCCAAAGATACCTCGGCCGTGCCCAAGAAATATAGACCCAAACCTGCCCAACCCCCCTTGCCTATCAGGGGTACGGAAACCATCTTATTGGTGGAAGATGAGGCCGCCGTGCGCTCCATGCTCCGCCAAACTTTAGAGAGTAATGGTTATAAAGTCCTGGAGGCCCCTGATGGCCAGGAGGCCATAAATATTTGCCAGAATTATCCCGGGCCTATTCACCTGTTGCTCACTGATGTAATCATGCCCGGCATGAACGGAAGGGAACTTTCTCAGATTCTATCGCGCCGATTCCCTAAGTTGAAAGTTCTCTTTATGTCCGGCTATCCGGATAACTCTATTGTCCACCTCGGCACTCTGGAACCACCCACTATGTTTTTACAGAAACCTTTTACCCTTAGCACTTTGGAAATGAAAGTGCGCGAAATTCTGGATGCCCGCGAAGAAAAGATGGTTAAGTAGACATCCTTATCAACAATAATTACTTACTATCTAAGAACGATTACCACAATCCGAGCAACTTCCACCAGGGGAACCCTACGCCCATCCAAATGGCGATATTAACAAAAGAGACTATCAAGCCCAATTTCCACCAGGTTTTCTGGTCTAAATAGCCGGCATTAAAGTATATGGGGGCCGGACCAGTCCCATAATGAGTAATGCCCGCATTTAAAGCTGATAAAAAAGCTAAAGTCAATACTGCTAAATAAGGAGGAACTTTCGCGGCTATGGCCACAGTTAAAAAGGGCACATACATGGCCGTAATATGGGCGGTAGTACTGGCAAATCCATAATGGCTGTAAAAATAAACTAACATAAGCACAATCAGGGCCGAAAGCCAAGTCCACCCCGCCAGGCCACCGCCTACAGACGTAGCGAACCATTTCATGAAACCAAGAGCATTTAACTGACCGGCCATCATCACTAATCCGCCGAACCAGATAAGGGCATCCCAGGCCCCTTTTTCGGCCAAGACATCATCCCATTTAATGACTCCGGTCAGGAGCATGATCGAGACGCCTACAAAGGCCACCACCGTAGCATCAAGTTTACTCCATTCCCCAGTTACCCATAGAACTAAAATCAGCAAGAAAACAAAGAGCATTAATTTCTCATTCCGGGTCATTGGCCCCATTTTCTCCAGCTCTCGATGAGCCATTTCCGCAGCCTGCGGAGTAGCCTTGATCTCCGGCGGGAATATCTTATAGAGTAGAAAAGGAACAATGATCAAGGAAAGAATACCAGGAACTATGGCGGCCAAAGCCCACATTCCCCAAGAGATAGAAATATTAGCCGTTTTTTTAGCGAATTCGGCGATTAAAGGGTTAGGCGCCATAGAAGTCATGAACATGGCCGAGGTGATGACCGTGGCCTGAAATTCCATTTTCATCAAGAAGGCCCCGATCTTGCGAGCTGTTTCCCCTGGCTCAGAACCGAAGGTATTAGCCAAAGACCGAACGATAGGGAAGATTACTCCTCCGGCCCGGGCTGTATTCGAAGGGGTCGCCGGCGAGAGCACAAGTTCACTGGCCACGATCGAGTAAGCCAAGCCCAAAGTTCTTCTTCCAAAAGCCCGGATAAAAAGGTAAGCAATCCTTCTGCCCAAACCTGTTTTGATGAACCCGCGGGCCACCAAAAAAGCAGCCACGATTAACCACACGGTACTGTTAGCAAAGCCAGAGAGGGATTGGGCAATTTTGAGAGTTCCAGTTAGGGAGGTCATCATGACCCCGATAATTACTACTGCCCCCATGGGCAAAGGAGTGAGAATGAGCCCGAAGATGGTGGCCACGAAAATGGCCAAAAGGTGCCAAGCTTCTTTTTTTACGCCAGCCGGAATAGGCATAAACCAAATAATTAACCCAACAGCAATTACGATAAGCCCTCTGATTAATCTTGCCCCCACGGTTCGTTCTTGGCCATTCATAGCGTTCTCCTTTCTGGCATTTTTTGATTACAAAATTTTACCGGCCTCTGGATACCATAATTAATAAATTTTGGCTTAAAAAAGTCAACAACTAAATTTGCTGGCCGTCGATCAGTTTTTTGGACAAATAGCTTGTTACGGCTCACTCCTGCCTCTGGGAGAAGCAAGCGGGGCAAAATTAAAATCGACCGGGAATTAACGTATTTATACTTATCCACCTTTTCTGCGGAATTACTGCCTGAAGAAAATAAATTTGCTTTTCTTTTCTTCTTTATGCTAAAAGAAATTATATTTTCCAACTCATTAAAAGGAGGAGTGATGAAAATCGTCCGTTTTCAAAAAGATAAACATATTGCTTATGGCCTATGGGAAGGAGAACTAATCAGGGAGATTGTGGGGTCTATATATGAAAATTGGCAAATCTCCCCTATCGCCCACAATATTAAAGAAGTGCGCCTTTTGCCGCCAACCGAGCCCACTAAAATCATCTGTGTGGGTCTAAATTTTCGCTCCCATATAGAAGAACTTGGGGATAAAATCCCGGCATTTCCCAGCCATTTTTTGAAACCTCTGACGACTTTGATTGGACCCGATGAGGCCATTATCTACCCCCGCGTAGCCAAAAGAGTTGATTACGAAGGGGAAATGGCTGTAGTAATTAAAAAGAAAGGGAAAGATATACCTCAAGAAGAAGCTTTACATTATGTTTTGGGCTATTCTTGCTTCAACGATGTTACCGAAAGAAATTTAACCCGTGTCCAGGGCCAGCTCACTCGTTCGAAAGGATTTGACACTTTTGGTTCTTTCGGTCCTTGCGTGGCAACGGATCTTGACCCGGCTAACCTAACGGTCCGCACCTATTTGAATGGAAAAAAGGTGCAAGAGGGTTGGACAGGAGAATTTGTTTTTCCCGTACCCTTTTTAATTCATTATCTATCCCAGTGCATGACCCTTCTTCCCGGGGACATTATTAGCACGGGCACGCCCAGTGGCGTAGGCCCTATGCAACCGGGAGACATTGTGGAAGTGGTCATTGACGGCATTGGCACTCTGCGGAACCCGGTAAAAGCACCTTAAGGGTTGACCTAAATTTAAGGGGAACTTTCTTAATTAGTTAGCAATTCATCCAAGGGGAGAGTCATTCCATCGCGAGCGGCTATTACTTTCCTTCCGGTCTCTTGACTCAATTTCTCCGCTATTTCCCAAGGGCGAGCTTGCAGCATGCGCATGCCGAAGTGAGTTAAAATGACTACACGGGCTCGCCCATTTTGTAAGATGTTCTGCACATTCCCCAAAGAAAGATGTTCGATGGGATGTTCCGGCTCCGTAAGCAAAACTACGTTGATAACTAAGACCTCACCAGGATATTGCCCAATTAATTGCGGATAAAATTTAGTGTCGGTAATGAAAGAGAGCGTTAGCTTTTCCAAGTAAAAATTGAAGCCATAAGTCTCCACTGCATGAATATGCCTCTGGGCAGTGGCAAACCTCAAATCTTTTATTACATATTCTCTATTCTCTTGCAAAACTTCAATCTTTTCTAAATAGCTGCGCACATATTGCAATACCACGGGGTCTTCCTCCAAAGCATCCCGCGGGGCAAATAAAATACCTCGCCGGCGGTATCCTCCATCAGTCATCGCCTCAATTAAGGCATTAATATCGCCGGCATGATCTAAATGTTTATGGGAAAGAATAATCCCATCTAATTTCATGGGATCAAGCTTCGGTTTGCTGGCCAAGCAACGTACCAATGCTCCAGGACCAGGGTCTAGATAAAGATTCACCCCTTTTAAAGAAAGCCAAATACCTCCCGAAGAGCGCAATTGCTTGGCGACCACAAAACGAGCTCCCGCTGTTCCTAAAAATTTGATCCAGTCCTTATGCTCTTCTTTTGCTTTCATAATTTATATAATTTGCTCTATTAATTTTCTTTATAAACTCGACAAGGGATGGCGCGCAAATTAGTGGAACCAATGGTTGGCTCATAAGGAGGGTTATTGTCCGTTAAGATATTTATATTAGCTTCTTTCCACCCGGAGAGCTCTAAGTCCTGCCGTTCAGGAAACCACCAGCCATAAGCGCCCACAACTACTTGCGGGTGAAGATGTTCATCGAAAGCGGCTTTTTGTCTAATAGTGCCTTGGCGAGTTTCTATAACCACCCACTCTCCTTCATAAATCCTTAATTCCTGCGCGGTCTGGGGATGGATAAATACTTTTGGCTCGGGCGAAAGGCGCCGCAAAGAAGGAATATTGCGGTAAGCTGAATGAAAATAATGCGCATCCTTGGCCGAAGTTAAAATTAAAGGATATTTGGAGTCCGGAAGAGCTGATTTTGGTTCTCGATAGGTGGGCAAAGGATCATAGCCCCATTCGGCGAATTTTGCGGAATAGATTTCCACTTTTCCAGAAGGCGTCGGGAAGCCCTTCTCTTCATATTTTCGGTACGCCCACTCCCCCTTGTAGAAACCAATTTTTTTTAACTCTTCATAATTTAATCCCGCCGGCTTTAAGATATCATCCAAGCAAGCCCTCAAATTAGGCCAAAAAAAATTCTCTTGCCCCAATCTCTTCGCCAATTCATTTATGATCATTGAATCAGGCCAGCATTCTTCCAAAGGCTCAACTAACTTGGGACGGGCTAAAATAAAGCCGTGGGGAAGTCCGTAATGACCGAGATCATCAAACTCAAAATTTGTGGCGGCCGGCAACACAATGTCGGCCAATTGAGCTGTAGGTGTTAAGAAGATCTCAGCCACCGCCAAAAATTCCAGCTTTTTCAAGGCTTGGTAGGTTTCTTGCGCCCGGGCATAACTGAGGAGGGGGTTTCCTCCTTGCACGTACATAACTTTTATTGGATAGGGCTTTTCATCGAGAATAGCCTTAATGATGAGTTGGCTGGGGGTAAAACCCATTTGCGCAGCTAAACGCATTCCAGGAGCTAAAAGTTTTTCTCTCTTCTCGCGGAATTTACTGCTGAGCACCAGCTCTCCAGGACGCAAAACCGGTGGTCCAGGTCGATGAACATTCCCGCCTGGACGGTCTAAATTGCCCGTCAATGCTGCCAATATTACTAAAGCCCGCGCACTTTGGACGCTATTTACGGTATGCTCCAGAGCGTTACCCCATTGGATACAGGCCGGCTTCGTTAAACCATAGAGGCGGGCGGCTTCCTTAATTTCTTTTTCGGGAATCCAGGTAATCTTAGAAATCTCAGCTAAGGAATAATTTTTTAAATTTTCCTTAAGCTCCTGAAAACCGATAGTCCATTCTTCCACAAATTCCCGGTCAACCAGATCTTCCTCGATTATTATTTTTAAGAATCCTAAGGCTAAAGCTAAGTCTGTACCAGGTTTGATTCTCAGCCAAAGATCTGCTTGGGCAGCCAGGGGCGTCCGGCGCGGATCAATTACTATTAATTTGGCTCCCTTGTCCCTAACCCTTCTTAGTTGGGCGCCCATTATACCTTCTTCATTCGTCTGGTATAAATTGCTTCCCCATACCAGCACTAAATTTGGCGGATAATCAAAATCTGGGACAGGGAAAAATCCGCAAGTATATAAAGCCGCTGTCTCCCGGGGCATATGACAAATGGGACCTGGCGTGATCAGGTGGGGAATTTTCAAGACATTAGCCAGACGAAGGAGCAAATAAAGCTCCAGTCCTTTGGGTGTCCCTTGAGCGAAAACTATGCTCCGCTCTTCGCCTTGGTCTATCTTTTCTCTAATTTTTTCCGCAATGGTAGTCAGAGCTTCTGCCCAAGATATTCTTTGCCATCGCCCCTCTCCTCTGTCCCCTATTCTGCGGCAAGGATAACGTAAGCGATCAGGGTGATACAGCCTCTCTATCTGCGCCCTTCCTTTGGCGCAGATGGCGCCGCGGTTTAAAGGGCATTCCGGATCGCCCTCGATTTTGACTATCTTCCCTTCCTGGATATGGACAAGTAGTCCACATCCGCCATGATCCATCCGGGCACAAAAGGTTTTTGCTATCATTTTAATTATTTTAGGCACCGCCGAGATCGCCCAGGAGGCAAAGGCTTTTTAAATTATTTTTTTTCATTCCTTCTCTGGGCTCTCCCCGCTCTCAGCGGTAGACAATTTTGCTCCGAATATTCCTGGTTCGGCGAAGTCTAAAACTTTCAGCGGTTTATCGCCGATAAAATTTTGCAAAATCTTAGCAATCTGTAAAGCCTGACCTCTCAACATCAAGCGCGATCTTTCAAAAACACAATTTTTTATTTCGGTCTCGCCTTTTTCCAAAACAATTAGACATTCCACAAAAGTGCAATTTTCATAGGCCTGGCCATCTAATTCTATCCGCTCTTTCATAAATTTTTTATTTTTATAACGGGTAAATACGGTGCTCATGCCACCTCTCCTGCGAATAACTTGGCCACTTCATCCCGGGAGAAAACGGGTAAATCGACTAATTTCCCTTCCCTGTTTAGTTTGACTCCTCTCTCTTTTTCAGTAATTGTGCCGATTATTTCGGCAGGTATGCCTGCTTTTCGAAGAGTATTAACTACTTTGGGCGCCTCGGCGCTGGCCGTAACGATTAGCAAAGCCCCAGAAGCAAGCAAGCCTAAAGGGTCAAGCTTAAGAGTTCGGCATAAAGTGACTGTCTCCGGTAAAATAAGAATTTTCTCCATTTCCATAATCATTCCCGTTTGAGCAGCCATAGCTAATTCTTGGATGCCGGTGGCCAAGCCGCCTTCCGTAGGGTCATGCATAGCATGGATAGGGGCTACTTCCTGAGCTAGGCGTGCTTCCCGCAGAATGCTTATCCCCGGAGAGTTTAAAAGTTGCTGGCAGCGCTTTACAAATTCCTCTCCCAATACCTCGGCCAATTCTCTTTTTTCTCTGGCAATCAAGGCTGTCCCTTCAATAGCGATTCCTTTGGTCAAAATAATTTTATCTCCCAGACGGATATTCTCGGGAATGACCAATTTCTCTTTGTCTATCTCCCCTAACATATGGCCAATAACCAGCGGCCTATCCAAGCCATAAGTAATTTCCGTATGCCCCCCGCAAAGAACAACTCCTATTTCACGGCAAGATTTATCAATCTGGGATAGAATTCCTTCCACAATTTGCTGATTGGTCTTCCCCTCTGGCAAAAGCAGGGTCGCTAAGAACCACCGCGGAGTTCCCCCCATTACGGCAATATCGTTGGCATTGATATGCACCGCATACCAGCCGATCTGATCCGTGGCAAAAGTGATCGGATCGGTCTTAGCTACTAAATATTTATCCCCGAAAGAAATAACTGTCGCGTCTTTACCTATTCCAGGGCTGACTATTAGGTTAGGGTCATGATGGGTATAGTGCGCCAGGAGTCTGGCTAAGTCCGGGATAGGTAATTTTCCTGCCGGGTAAAAATTAAATTTTCTTTTATCTCTTAAATTTTCTTTCATGGCGCAAAGATTAACTGCTTTTTATCCCGACAGGATTTTATTATTCCCTCAAGCATCCTTGCGCCTCATTTTCTTTTGGGGCCATAAAGATCCCGGGCCACATCTTTTAGCCCCAGGGATTCCAATGTCTTCCGGGAAGGCTTGCCGCTGGGCGTCCAGCCACTTTCTTTATAGAACTCTTTGAGCATGACCTCCATATTGGGAACTTTGCCCGCGTTGCCCCCTTCTTTCGTGGGCTCTAATTGCCGCGGAGCCAAAACATCGTCCTTACGGGTAATACCGCAAAGGTTGTTATAAGCCCGATGAAGGGCCATGATCCGCTCGCCGACTTTCAGCAGACTCTTGGCTGTATATTTTGTGCCGGTGGCGGCCGTAAGGACAGCTGCTAAATCTGATGGTTTGAGAATAAAAGTCATGAAGTAACAAGAAACCATGGAATTCACCACGGCTGTAAAATCTTGCGAAAGCTTCACTAATTTCCCTTTGCCCTCACTTACAAAGAGAGGATAAATGCCCTTAAGACTCCATTCGGGCAGGGGATCTTGCACATTTTCCCAAAGAGGAGAATGTCCATGCAGGTGGCATGCGCCGCGCGGCCCCACAGCATAAGTTAAACCCATGCTGAAGAAGGTTCGCGGATCATGCATGGGACTTTCCATGCCCTTGACGTGGACGGCAAATTTCCAGGCATCTCCACCTAATTTCTCCGCCGCCCGTTTCACCCCTTGTCCTAAGAGGGCCCCTAATTTTTCCTTCTTCCCAATTTGGTGCACCATGGCTATCATCGCTTTCTCATCACCCCATTTCAACTCAATTCCCCCGGTATCTTCTTTGCTGATTAAGCCTTTTTCATAAGCCTCCATAGCAAAAGCAATGGCCACTCCTGTGGAAATGGTATCAATTCCGTAACGGTTGCACAGGTCATTAGCAAAAGAAACGGCATTTAAATTATCGATCAGGCACATCGTGCCTAAGGCAGCTAAGGTTTCATACTCTGGCCCTGGTCCATCCATTTTATAGGGCCCTTCTTCGATCTTCACCCACCGGGAGCAGCCGATAGTGCAACGATAACAGGCTGTATGCGGCACTAAGATGGTCTCTTTCATCTTTTTGCCACCCAAATTTTTGCAGCCCTCTTCCCATAAGCCGATTTGCCAATTCTTAATCGGGATATCCCCCATAGACCACAGATTATCTAAAACTTGAGCTGTACCATATTCGCGCATCGCCGCCATGGCTGGGGAAGTAGCATTATCTTTGGCGATTTTTTTACAAAGGTTATTATAAGTCTCTGGATCATACAAAGGAAAAGTACCATTACCCCGCACCGCTATAGCTTTCAGTTTTTTGGCTCCTAAAATGGCTCCGCTCCCTCCCCTTCCTGGCGCTCTTCCTTCATCATTGATGATACAAGATAAAATCACCTGCTTCTCCCCCGCAGGTCCGATACAAGCTACCCGAATCCTTTCATCTCCAATCTCGCGCTGAATAAGCTCTTGGACCTTCAAGGCATCTTGGCCCCAAAGATGACTTGCCCCCCGGAATTCTACTTTTCCATTATGAATCCAGAGATATACTGGTTCAGGAGAAGCCCCCTCAATAATCAAGGCATCATAACCCGCGCGCTTCAAATCCGCTCCCCAGTACCCGCCCGAACTGGCATCGCACAGAATTCCCGTCAAAGGAGATTTGAAACAAATCTGATAGCGGGCGCCCGAAGGATAATTAGTCGCCGTAACCGGGCCAGTAGCGAAAACTATCTTATTTTCAGGACTTAAGGGATCAGTTTGGGGGGGAACTTCCTCATAGATAAGTCGATCTCCCAGGCCTGTTCCCCCAATATAATCACGGGCTAATTTAGGTTTCAAAGGTTCTGTTTTGACTTCCCTGTTGGTCAGATTCACCCGGAGTATCTTCCCCATATACCCATACATGGCCCCTTCTCCTTTCTTCGTTTAAATTTGCCAACGAATTTCTGCAAAAATTACAATTTATTTAGTAAATTTTAACTGCTAAGTCAAGAAATTTTTAAACCTGGCCGTCGAGCAGCTTTAATATTTCTCGCCAGCAGGAGAGAGGCGAAATTAAAATGCGGCCCTGGTTCTTTCATGGGCACGGGCGAGGAATAAAATTCTGGTGCACCTCTGGCCTGCCTTTAATCTCTCCGCCAAAAGTTAGTTATTTTTTAATTAAGACCCAGTATCATGGGGGAGAGAGAAAGGGCGGACTTACCCATTGTAAAACGGGAAACTTATCTAATCACAAGATGGCTATGCTTTTCGGGGCTTGATCAAAAGGAATTGTTCCCCCGTCTCGAAAAAAGGGGGGAGATAATTTTAATCAACAATGCCCGCAATTTTCTTGGCTATTTTTTTCTTTTCCTCCAGATCGGCGGCTCGATATAGCGAAATCATCTGCGCTTGGGGAGATCCTGCGCCATGCCAAGTGCCCGGCCCATGCAAGCCGGCCGTCCAATTCTGCAATACTTTTATTATGCGCATTCTTTTTTCCGCCGGAACTGATCCTTGTAAATATTTCTGCACATAATTTTTGGTTGCTGGATTTTGCAATTCTTTAAAAGAGGGCATGGTCACTACTAATCCTCCCGCAATATCTCCGGCCAAAGCCATTATTTCCCAAAATCCGTGGGCGGTAGTGAGTTTAGCTACATTTCCAAAAAGATCGTCGGGCATATAAACTCCCGATCCAGGCGGTTCTTCTCGGCCTTTGATTGCGGCGGCAATGGCACAGGCATGAGCGGCCTCCGCCAGATGAATCATCTTCGTGACCGCTTCTCTTATATGGGGCGCCTTATCCACTCCAGTATACTCCGCCGCTAACTGGGCCGCTCCAATGATAATATCGGCAAACCCAACCTTACACGCTCCCCCGCAATTCATCCGGTGTGTTTTGGCGAAGCGTTGCACCAGCGGGCCGGCAAATTCTACTTCTCCGCCCATAAAAACATTTTCGTAGGGAACGAAGACGTTATCGAAGACCATCAGACAGGTCTCTCTTTGTCCAAATTGCGGGTTGCCCAGATGAAAAATGTCGGCGGCATACTCGCGTTCTACGGATAAAGCATTGTATTGCAAAATATAAGTAATTCCCGGAGCACTGTTGGGAACCGCAAAAGCCACCGCATAATCTTCTTCCCCTTTCCGCAATGCTCCTCCGGGGATAACTACGGTTTCATGAGCACTGAAGGCGCCGCTCTGATGTAATTTGGCTCCGCGGACAATAAGGCCATCCGCCTTTTTTTCCACTATATGGACATACATATCCGGATCGCCTTCTAAGATTCTCTTCGATCTATCGCCTTTGGCATCGGTTACTGCCCCACTTACCGCCAGGTCTTCTTTCTGCACCCGCTTAAGAAAAGCATTAAACCTTTGGGCATAAGAAGTCCCTCTCTTCTGGTCCATCTCCCAAGTTACACTGGCCAAAGCATTTAAGGCGTCACAGCCTACACAACGATAATTGCAGGTGCCTAAAGTTTGCGAAGTGAGCAAGGCCATCTCGGCCCTTTTTTCTAAATCTTGCGGAGACTGATTTACATGTAAGTTGCGATTAATTTTTTCTCCAGTAAGGTGCGAAATAGCGGTCATAACTTGCTCATGCTCAAGATCGAGAGCTAATTCATATATCTTGGCCGTCGCTTCTACAACGGCGCGAGTGACGGCGTTTTCTAAAAGATTTTCTACCTTCCGCCCATCCCAATAAGCATTTACTTTTAATTGCTGAATACTTTTTTTATATTCCCCAGGAGTTTTCAAAGCCATGACTTATCTCCTTTTTTTTAAGGCTTCTCCGTTATTTTTCCGTAAGCAGTTTCATTCGTTGCTCCCAGCCCACGTGTGGCCCTTTGCTGAATATAATCCTGATCATCTGCGTTTATCTGCGTCCTATATTTATTTCCCCGGTTCCGGGATTTCTTCCGTTATGCCGGCTAACTTCTTGGCCATTTCCGCATATTTTTCCATAGGCGTGAGGGCCCGCACTACTAACCTAGCTCCGTCAGGGGAACCTCCGCCATGCATACATCCGGGAACGCCTGCGCCTAAGGTCAACCATTCCGTAAGGCGTGCTGCTCGGGCCCTGGCTTCGGCACTACAAGGCCCCGCTTTCAAATATTTTTGGACCATCTTCCCATACTGGGGATCAATAAAATCTCGATAAGCGGGGAAACACCCTGTTTCTACAATTCCCCCACCTATCTCTTGGCAAAGCCGTTTGGTTTCGTAAGGGAGCGTAGCTACGTGGACTTTGTTAGCATGGGCCGTCAAAGAATCAGGTACCCAAATTCCGGCCGGATGCTTGCTCCCTAAAGCGATGGAGCCTATACCCATGGTAAAAGTAGTCTCATTATTTATGGCCATATCTACCAGCTTGGCCGAAAAAGTGCGGGCCGGCAAGCCATTAGCTCTGGCCATAAGCATCGCCGCCCCAATCATAATGTCTCCCTGACCAGCTACACAAGCGCCTATGCAGGCGCGATAGATAGAGGTAAAGATTTGGATAATCTTTCCCGTAAAGGCAAATTCTCGGCATAAGAAAACTCTTTCTTTGGGCACAAAAACATCCTCAAAAATCAAATAGGCCTGGGTTATCCCCGTCTCTACAGGAATATCAAAACCTTCTTCCTGCTCTCTCGTATCACTGGGACGTCTCGTTTCGATGATAGTCAATCCTTCTATATCCCTGGGGACCACGCAGGCAATGGCAAAATCCTTTTCCGCCTCCCCGTAGGTAGTACCAGGCAAAACGAAAATTTCGTTACTGGCCGCCACCCCACAGATCATCAACTTCGCCCCCCGAATAATTAAGCCATCTTTTCTCTCTTCGATGATGCGCAAATTAGTATCTAAATCTGGTTGCTGCGCGGCTTTTAAGCTGCGGTTTCCTTTAGCATCGGTGAGCGCACCGGCAATGGTCCAACCCGCGGATTGAGCCTGCAGAATCCAATTTTTGAGACGTTCGTGGTAATCAGTTCCCTGCGCTTTATCCACTTCAAAAGTGACCGCCCACATAGTATTCATGGCATTCCAGCCCGCGCACAATCCTCCAGTGCATGTGCCCGTAAGCTGATACATCCGCCGTTTCATCTTCGAATTGGCCATAACATCTTCCATGGAAGTCATCAAGGAGTTATGGCGGTGAATCTTTTCCCCAGTTAAAGTCGAGGTAGTGGTAAAAAGGGCCGTCGAATCTGGATCATAAGCCGCATCATATGCCCGGGCATGGCTTTCCACCACGCGCCGGGTAAAACTGTTGGTCGTTACATCCTCAATCTTTTGCCCAAATTTATAAATGTTGGGACGAAGCTTTTTTAAAGAAGCTAGGTATTCCCTTCTCGTCTTTAAGGCCATAAAATCCTCCTTTCGGCCTGGCCGGCAAATTCTTTTTTGATCATAATCCAGAAAAAATAAAGAAGCAAATTTTTTCTTGAAATAATCTCCCCAAATGCTAAATTTTATATTAGGGAAGATTAAGGGGGTTGCTTAATGGACCGACGCGAGTTTTTGCGATTTTCTTTGGGCTTTGGAGCATTATGGTCTCTTGAGGGCCTGCTCTCTTCGTGTGCTCATTCTCCAGCATATCAAACTGCCGACCAGTCAATTTTTCCAGGAATCCAAATTATCGATGCTCACGCCCATCCCGACCAATTTCACCATCTCCGTCCTTCCCGAATAGATGCGTCTTCCACTCTGCCGAAGATTATAAATTTAGGGATGGCGGCCAGCGTCTTCGCGGGGGTTGGTGATGCACCTTTCTTAAGAAATCTCACCACTACCTATTATAAAAGTGCTCTAAACCAATTAAAACATGTCCAGAAACTCGTGGATGCGGGAAAAGTAAAATTAATAACCAAAGCGACTGAAATACCCATAGGGACCAAAAATCATTATGTCCCCGGAGCAATTATGGCTATTGAAGGAGGGGATCCACTTGAGGGGAAAGTCGAAAGGGTAGATGAATTTTATCAATTAGGTGTAAGAATCATTACCTTAGTCCACTACCGGAACAATGAACTGGGAGATATAATGAAGCCCTGGGGAAATGCCTATCTTGGGCCTTATAGTAACGGATTGACTAAAGCAGGACGAAAGGTAATCGAACGGATGCAAACAATAGGTATGGTTGTAGACGTTGCCCATGCCCATCCGCGGACATTGAAACAAATAGTCGAGATGAATCCTAAACCTTTACTCGATTCGCACACCAACCCCTGCCCTACAGATGATCTCCAGGAGTGTGGCCGCATGCGTACCTGGAAGGATATGGAGTTGGTTGCTAAAACAGGCGGAGTTATCTGCACCTGGCCTTGGGCCTTCAGTCGGCCGAATTATAAACGCCAGACATTTTTAGATTGGGCCCAAGAAATTCTGGAGATGAAAAGACGCTTAGGCATCGAACACGTTGGCTTGGGGACAGACGGCGGAGGAAATATTCCTCGTTTCATTAAAGGCTACCGCGATATCCTTGATCTCCCTAAATTAGCTGCCGCCATGAAAGAAGTTGGCCTCACCAAGGAAGACATCAAAGCTTTTATGGGGGGCAATTTTTATCGTATCCTTCAAAGATGCTTGGGTTAATATTAAAGTAAGTTTCTTTTGAAAAGATGGGCTGGGCGGGATAAAATTAACGGAGCTTTTCATGAATAAAAAAATTATTTTTTTATTTTCTCTCTTTTATTTCATTCTTGGCGGGGCAATTAATTTTTCCTATGGGCAGACTCAAATCCAAGTTGTCACCAGTCTCTTTCCCTTGCAAGAATTTGCTCAGGAGGTGGGCGGAAAACAGGCTGAAGTTACCCTCCTCCTTCCTCCGGGAGTGGAACCTCATACTTGGGAACCAAAACCGAGCGATGTCTTGAAAATAGCTCAGGCCCACATTTTCATTTATATTGGCGCGGCCATGGAACCTTGGGTAGATAAAGTAGCTAAAGCAGCGTCCGGCAAAAAATTATATTTGTTGGATTTAATGGGCAGTTTGTCCCTTCCCCAAAAAGAACATAAAATCGACCCGCATCTCTGGTTAGATTTCGCTCTCGACCTAAAAATTATCGATTTAATTGCTGGCGCTTTAAGTAAAATCGCTCCGGAGCACGCTGCTTACTTCCAACAGAACGCCCATGAATACCAAGCAAAGCTTAAAGATTTAGACCAGAAATACCAAAAAGTATTAGCCACCTGCCGTCAACGTTCCCTTATCTTGGGCGGGCACGCCGCTTTCGGTTATTTAGCGCAGCGTTATGGTTTACAACAAATTGCTCTCTCCGGAATTAATCCCAATGCTGAGCCCACCCCCAAAAGAATGGCGGAAGTAATTGCCCTTACTAAAAAGGAAAAGGCCAAATTTATCTTTGCGGAAGAGATGGTTAATCCCCGCTTAGCTAAAGCTCTGGCTAAGGAAGCGGGAGTGCAAATTTTGATTTTAAACCCGGGGGCTAATTTGACGAAAAAACAGCGGGCCGAAAAAGTTACTTTCCTTGACCTTATGGAAAGGAATTTAGAAAATTTAAAAAAGGGTCTCGCCTGCTCAGAATAAGAAAAATAACTATTTAAGATTCTTCCCTGTGGTAGTTAAAGAGAGCTTCCCATGCTTTACGCCCTTCGTCCCGATCAACCGATCGCTAATCTTTTTAATCTCCTTGGCCTTTCCTTTGACGACCACGACTTCCAAACAATTATGTTCATCAAGGTGGATATGCAAACTGGAAAGGATGGCAAAATAATTCTCATGTTGCATCTCTAATAAAGTCTTGGATAGCTCTCTTTTATGGTGATCGTAAACGAGGGAAATAGTCCCCACCGTTTCTTTCTCTCCCTCTGCCCACTCTTCCTGGACCAGACTGTCTCTGATTAAGTCGCGCAGGGCTTCGGAACGATTCTGGTAACCTTTGCGCTTGATTAGTCGGTCAAAATCACGAAGCAAGCTGGCCTCAATAGATACTCCAAAGCGTGTAAGCGTGGTCATTTTGCCTATCCCCCCATTTAGAGTGTCTTTATTTCGGTAAAGTCAACTTCGCGCAGCATTCTTTTTGCCCACCCGGGAATTGCTAGATAAATATAGGGCATCAGGCGTAAAGAATAGTAAGACGAGAAAATGGGTAAACCCAAAATATTTCCAAAAATTATCAGCAAAAATAAATCCTGCCGCGAAATCTTCTCCTGGCGGGCAGTTTGCTCAATTTCAAAAGAGGTCAACCCCGCCAAGAAATCTTGGAAAAATTTTATTAGCCGCAGCAGATGCCCGCCCACTTTATCTTGTAACCTCAAAAGCAAATTTGCTTATTTCTTATTTTTTCATATAATAGATGAAAAAAAGATGAACGTCAAATTTAAATAAGGAGCTCTCTGAAAAAGTCATTTGGGATTTAATTAAGTCAATCCGGCCCAAGCATGAAGCGGGCAAAAATCCATTATCCTCATGGCCTTTCTGGCCCCCTGCTTTTGCGGGAGTGACCGAAAAGTCGGTTTAGCAGAGATCTTCTAATATTTTTAAAGTTTTTTTGGTCAAGTGGAACTAATTGGAGAAATAGGCTATTATAGTTGCTGATTCTTTTTGCTGAGGCTATCCATTGCAGGAAAAAGTTTTAAAAGAAATTTTACGTCATGCTCGGGAAGTCATCCAGATTGAAGCGGAAGCTATTCAAGGGCTTTTAGAACGTCTGGATGCAAACTTTGCCCGGGCCGTGGAGATACTCTTGGCCTGTAAAGGGCGGGTAATCGTTACTGGCATTGGCAAATCAGGATTAGTCGGACGGAAGATCGCTGCCACCCTTACCAGTACAGGCACTCCTGCTGTTTTTCTCCATCCAGTAGAAGGGCTCCATGGGGATTTAGGAATGGTCACCCCCCAAGATGTAATCATCGCCATCTCCAACAGCGGGGAAACCACAGAAATTATCAACCTCCTGCCTGCTCTCCAGAAAATAGGGGCGAAGATAATCAGTCTAACTGGTGCCCTAAATTCCACCTTGGCTCGCCATAGTCTGGTGGCGGTGGATGTGGGCGTAGAAAGAGAGGCTTGTCCATTGGGCTTAGCCCCCACTTCCAGCACTACCGCCACTTTAGTTATGGGAGATGCCTTGGCCATCGCTTTGATGCGCCAGAAAAAATTTGCGGAGAAAGATTTTGCCCTTTTCCACCCTGGCGGAAGTTTAGGAGAACGCTTGGCCTTGCAAGTAAAGGAAATCATGCACCCCTTAGCTGATTTTCCGGTGCTCTCCTCCAAGGCCACTATGCAAGATCTCCTGCAGGTTTTCCATGAGCATGAAGAAGGATTAGTTCTCATTTTTAACGAAGAAAATACCCTGGCCGGATTGGTTACTGATCGTGAATTAAAGCGGGGCCACCTTGGTTCGCCCCATTTCTTAAACCAAAAAATAGCCGATCTTATGATTACCGACTTTCCCGTTGTGGAAGAAAGTACCTCTATTGGGGAGGCTTGGCGGCTCTTCGGCGAGAAAAAGCTTTTGGCCATGCCCGTGGTCGACAAAGAAAAAAAGCTCAAGGGAATGATTACCCTTCAAGATATATTGCAATGCGGGAAACTAAAAATAATATGACCATCTATCCGCCCAAAGGTCTGATCATAGCCCTGATTACCCCTTTTAATGAACGAGGCGAGATAGACTGGCCTTCTTGGCAAAATCTCTTACACCATACTCTGCCTTTTGCCGATGGCCTTTTTATCGGCGAAGGAAGGATCGGCGAAGGAATTTATCTATCTAATAAACTGCGCTTGGAATTAGCTCAGGGGGCCATAGAGGCGATCAAGGGTCAAAAGCCTTTATTTCTTGGCCTTACTGCTTCAACTGCGGAAGAAACGATGGCTAACTTTGCGGAAATTGGCCAGAAATACGGTTCCCTGGCCGAAAAGGGCTGGCTTTATTTGGTGGATGCCCCCCTCTGGTACCATAGCAACCGCAAGCTACCGCAGTTTTACGAAACTCTATTAGAGCGAACTTCTTTGCCCATAATCTTGGCTAATAATCCTGCGCTCATTTCTTTGTCCCAAAAATCATGGAAAAGGAAAAATATCAGGACCAACATTTTAAAAAGGTTGGCTGCTCAGCCAGCAATTCTAGGCTTAATTAATCTTAGTGACCTGAAAAGAGCCCTTAATTATCAACGGGCTGTGCGCCCGCACCGTGATTTTAGGCTTTATGATGGAGATGAAAAAAAATTTCTGGCTCAACCAAGTGCCGCGGGCGTGGTCTCTGGAGGAGCTAACCTTTTTCCCGGTGACTGGAAAGAAGTCGTTTGGGCTTCTTTAAATCCCTCTGAAAACCCTGCTCAAAATTTTAGCCTTTGGGAGAAAAGCGAGAAATTGAAAAAATTCTACCAACTTTATTATAATAATCCAGCTAAGAACTTGAAAATTACTCTATACCAGCAAAGGATCATCACTAATCCGCGGATGTTTGTTGGAGATGCTGAACCATCTCTTGCCGAAAAAGAAGCCATCGGGGAATTTCTAAAAGAATTTTTCCCAGAGCACGCCTAAAGGAGATAGGTCATAAAATGAATCTAAGAGGAAAATACCGCAGAGCTCTAATTTATTTTTTAATAGTTATCTTTTTTTCTTCCCTGGGCTGTGGCTATAAGCCTAACTATCTTAAAAAAAGTGGCCGCACTGGGGTCTCCGAGAGGTGGCTGGTAAAAAAAATAGACGAAGAAAAGCTTTCGGCAGATGAAAAAGCTATCTGGGAAAGATACGGCCCGCCCCAGTATATCCGCTTCTTCCGCCAACTATCTCCCCAGCGCGAAAAGGTTTATGAATGGATTTACACTGAGCCTCTTAATTTATTCACTTTTGTCGAAGGGAAGGAAGTTCCCTATGTAGTGGTGGATGACGATCCCTCTCCCTTCAATGAGGAACAGCGCCAGAAAATTTTTTGGGGGAGTGTAATTGCCGGGACAGTAGTGGGCGCTGGCTTGATATATTTATATGCGGTGGCGAATAAATAGCCCCCGAAGCAATTAAGATATTTCCTTGAATAGTAGAGCTCTGGTGCTTTCTAAGCGGCGGGAAATTAAACGCGCTAAATTTTTCATAAATCGATAGCCCAATTGCGGATTTTCCGCAAAAAAATCTTCCAAATCCTTCCGTTTAAAAGAAATGAGACGGGAATCTTCTAAACACTCCGCGGTAGCTGTAAAACGTCCCTCCTCTACCAAAGTGGACCAACCAAATATTTCTCCAGGATGCTTGAGGGTACTTAAAATAAATTCTTCATGTTCTTGGCGGATAATTTTTATCGAAACAGTCCCTGCTAACAGAATGTAAAATGTTTCTGCCGGCTCCCCCTCCCGGATAATTTTGCTCCCTGCTGGAAAATATACTTGCTCCCCTTTAGCTAAAAATAACTTTAATTCTTCTTGGGTAAAGCTTTTAAAGAACCAATGCTGCCCTACTGTCTCAGCTTCAGCCATTTTCCCCTCCTCCCTCCTTGTCTTTTAGCAGTCGGCCCATCTCCCCATTATCAGCTCTCGGCCCTTTCTATCTCAGCTATTATCTTTTGAAAATTTAGCGCATCTGCCCACATATTTACATTGTTAAATAGACAATAGCCTACACCCGATGTTTTGTCTTTTAAAGTTCTAAGATCATCTTCGGTAAAACGATAACGATAGCCGGTAATCCCATGCAGTCGATAGTAGAAGATTTCTCCATATTGCGCTTCCGCCTTGAAGGGATCTACACCATGGATCAAATTTAGCTCCTGACAGAGTCTTTGCACATCTTCTTTTTTCCACTTACCCCGGGGCTCCCAAATAAAAATAAAATCCTCCCGGGAAATTTCCCGAAAAAAATTACGCAAATTGGCCATGTTCGCGGGCGCTGGGGAAAAACTGGCTGGAGTTTGGAAAACTATCACCTTAGCCCTTAAAACAGCGGCAATTTCTTTGGTCTTTTGCCAAGCAAAATGAACTTCTTTCGTTGGTTTAAAAGATCCGCAGGCTGCTAATTTCTTGGGGGTCCAGGAAAGCTTAAGTCTCCGGTAAGTGGGACTTTGAGCCTCATGAGTAATCAGTTGCCAGGCTTTTATGGTAAACTCAAATTCTGCGGGGGCTTCTTGGCGCCAGCGTTCGGCCGTTTTAATTTGGGGCGGCTGGTAAAAGGTCTGCTGAATCTCCACCAGATTAAAAAATTTATAATACTGGGTGCGGGCCTTGGGAAATCCGCAACAACCTACCTTAACTCGCATTTGCACTTTGGGGCTTTTAATTTTTACCAGATTGCTTAATTAAAATTAAACGCAGGTCCATTACATTGGTTCCTGTAGGACCGGTAATAAAAAGGTCGCCAAGTTTTTTAAAAAAGGGGTAAGAGTTATTTTGAGTTAAATAATCCTGCGCTTCCATACCTAATGTTTTTGCCCGCGCCACAGTGTTCCCGTCGGCAAAGGCTCCCGCAGCATCGGTCGGTCCATCTGTACCATCAGTTCCGGCACTCAAAATAACTACTCCTTTTAAGCCCGCAATATCTAAGGCCGCAGCGAGGGCGAACTCCTGATTTCTTCCTCCTTTTCCTTGGCCGTGCAAAGTGACCGTAGTTTCTCCTCCCGAAAGAATACAAGCGGGTGGGGCCACAGGAATCTTATTAAACAACACTTCTTTAGCGATGGCCGTATGTACTTTAGCCACTTCCTTCGTCTCGCCAATTATGCGCGAAGAAAGGAGTAAAGTATGGTATCCCAAAGCTTCAGCTTTCTGTTGAGCTGCTTTCATGGCCAGGAGATTATTTCCCACAATTATATTGGTAACTTTTTTAAACGCCTCGGCCCCCTCTTTGAGAGTTTCTTCCCTTTTTCCCTTTAAGCCTTCCCGGATGTGTTTGGCCACCCTAGGAGGAATTTTGGACCACAAATTATAACGGTCCAGGATCTCTTGGCAATCGGCATAGGTGGTGGGATCGGGTACAGTAGGCCCCGAGGCAATGGCATCTAAAGGATCGCCTACCACATCAGAAAGAATTAAAGAAATGAGGGTTGCCGGATAAGTTAGTTTAGCCAAGCCTCCACCTTTAAGAAAAGACAGATGTTTCCTTAACGTATTAATCTCTTGAATAGTAGCCCCGCAAGATAAAAGTAAATCGGTTACCTTTTGTTTTTCCTGCAGAGAAATCCCCGGTATGGGGGCTGGAAGTAAAGCCGAGCCTCCCCCTGATATAAGAAAAATTACTAAATCATCTTCCTGCAGGTTGCTTAACATCTTGGTCATCGCCCAAGTGCCTTGGAGACCATTTTCATCCGGCAGCGGATGGCCAGCTTCCTGGAGACGAATATATTTTAATCTCTGTCCATGACCATACTTTACATTTATTAAACCGGCGGTTATGCGGGGCCCCAAAATTTTCTCTATCCCGCCAGCCATGGCGGCGGAAGCCTTTCCACACCCGGCCACAAATATGCGTTTAAACCTCAAAAGCGAAAAACGCTGCTTCCCCACTCTTAAAGTATGTCCTTGGAGAGAAACTTGATTCGTGATTATCTGCCGGGGATGGACAGCGGCCAAGGCCTGGGCAAAAATCTTTTGGGCATCCCGCCGCATCGCCTTTAAATATTTATCCATGAGCAAACTCCATTTAATTTTAGGTATGAAACTATTCCACGGTGACGCTTTTAGCCAGATTTCTGGGCTGGTCTACGTCCGTTCCTTTGAGCACCGCAATATTATAGGCCAAAAGCTGCAAAGGCACGTTCAAAAGAATTGGGGTCAGCAAATGGTGAGTTTCCGGAATAAAGAGGATATCGTTTGCTTTCGCCGTCACTTCTGCATTTTCGGGGTTGGCTAAGGCAATTACTTTTCCGCCCCGGGCGCGCACTTCCTCAATATTATTTAAAATCTTTTCGTAAGTCTTCCCTTTGGGGGCTAAGACGACTACCGGAAGATCTTCATCGATTAAGGCAATAGGACCATGCTTCATTTCTCCTGCAGCATACCCTTCGGCATGAATGTAAGAAATTTCTTTTAATTTTAAGGCCCCCTCTAAAGCTATGGGATAATTTATCCCCCGCCCTAAAAAAAGGAAATCGCGCGCATTCATATATTTTTTGGATATAATTTCAATCTGCGGATTTAAATCTAAAACTTCTTGCACAAGATGCGGAATCTTCAATAACTCAGTCAGAAGAGATCTGACTTCTGGGGAGGAGAGAATATTTTTGGTTTCCCCTAAAGCTAAGGCTAACAAAAAGAGCGCCGCCAGTTGACAGGAAAAAGTCTTGGTGGAAGCTACGCCGATTTCCGGGCCGGCATGGGTATAAAAATTGCCTTCGGCCTCCCGGGCCAAACTGCTATCGACCACGTTGCAAATAGCCAAGGTGCGGGCACCTTTTCTTTTTCCTTCGCGGAAGGCGGCCAAAGTATCGGTAGTTTCCCCGGATTGCGAAATGGCCACCAGCAGATCATGGTTACCTATAATAGGATTCCGGTAACGAAATTCTGACCCCAAGTCTACTTCTACAGGCACCCGGGCTAATTCTTCGATCATGAATTTGCCCACCAGAGCGGCATGGTAAGAAGTACCGCAGGCGATCATACATATCCTTTTGACATCTTTAAAATAGGAACTATCCAAATTGGCTTCTTTTAAAATAACTTTTCCTTCGGCCAAGGAAAGGCGGCCCCGAATGGTATCGGTAATCGCCCGCGGTTGCTCAAAAATTTCCTTAAGCATGAAATGCTTGTAGCCCCCCTTTTCGGCCGTAACCGGATCCCATAGAATTTGCTTGGCCGGGCGGTGTTTGGCTTCCCCGCTCAACGAAGTAAGCTGAAAGCCCTTTTCTTGAGCTACCACCATCTCGCCATCTTCTAAAAAAATCATCTTGCGGGTGTAGGGGAGAATGGCCGGTATATCAGAAGCCACAAAAATCTCCCCTTCGCCTAAGCCCAGGATGAGCGGACTCTCTTTTTTAGCGGCGATTAGCTTATCTTTTTCGCCTTCATAAAGCACCGCAACAGCATAAGAACCTTCTACTTGCTGCAGGGCGTGGCGGACAGCTTCTGCAAAACTGGCTCCTTGGAAGAGATAACTTTGGATCAAATGGCCCAGAATTTCGGTGTCTGTTTCCGATTTAAATGTGTGCCCCTGGCGAAGCAGCTTTTCTTTAAGGGTTAGATAATTCTCGATAATACCGTTATGGACTACCGCCACCCCTCCCGCTTTATGCGGATGGGCATTCATCTCCGAAGGTTTCCCATGAGTCGCCCAGCGGGTATGACCGATACCTATCCGCCCGTTAAAATTCTCTCCGGCGGTTTTTCGTTCCAGTTCTTTAAGTTTGCCCAGCGCCCGGCGGATGACTACTTTTCCTTCATGAAAAATAGCCACGCCTGCAGAATCATATCCCCGATATTCCAGGCGCCGCAAGCCTTCCAGAAGAACTTCCTTTATCTCCCGCGGTCCTATATAACCAATAATGCCACACATCTTCGAATCTTTATTTTTTCCTCCTGGGGTAGTGCACCTGCTTGGCGCGCGCTACCGCCATAGTTTCGGGTGGCACTTCTTTGGTAATCGTCGAGCCAGCACCGATTAGGGCTTTTTGGCCGATGCGAATGGGCGCTACCAATGCTGTGTTACTGCCGATGAAAACTTCATCTTCAATGAAGGTAGGATTTTTCTTTTGACCATCATAATTGCAGGTAATCGTTCCCGCTCCTACATTAACCCGCTCTCCCAAAGTAGCGTCACCTATGTAACTCAAATGATTGGCTTTGGTTCCTTTCCCGATAACTGATTTCTTGACCTCCACAAAATTTCCAATTCGTGATCCTTCTTTCAGAATCGTCTGCGGACGAAGGTGCGCCAAAGGTCCCACCTCTACCCGATCTTCTAAAATACTCTCACTAATTACGGAAGAGGCTTTTATGGTCACAAAATTTCCTATTTTGGTATCCATAATTTTGCACCCAGGCTCCACTACACAATTCTGTCCCAATGAAGTTTTCCCCATAAGGTAGCAGTTGGGATAGATCACTGTATCTCTGCCGATTTGCACTTCATAATCAATATAAGTATTTTGGGGGTCGATAAGGGTTACGCCGTTTAACATATGCTGCTCGGCAATCCTGTCCCTTAGGATTTGGTTCGCCCGGGCTAAATCTTGCCGCGTATTAATACCCATAACTTCCGAATTCTCCGCCACGAGGAAAGCCCCCACTTGCTTATTCTGTTTCGCGGCTTTTTCGACTATATCAGTGAGATAATATTCCTTTTGGGCATTTTGATCGCTTAAACTGGGAAGCACCGAAAAGAGAAACTCAGCGTCCACGCAGTAAATTCCCGTATTTACTTCGTCCCCTAATTCTTGCCCTGGCGGCAGGTCTTTCTCTTCTATGATGCGCTGAATTTGACCTTCCTTATTCCTCCAGATTCTTCCGTATCCTTTGGGATTTTCTAAGCGCGTAGTCAACACCGAAAGAGTATGCCGATTTTCTTCGTGGAATTTGATTAAGTTCCTCAATGTTTCTTCTTTAAGGAGCGGCACATCTCCGCTAAGAATGAGGATGGTACCGCGAAATCCTTCTAAATTGGGGGTAGTCATCAAAACGGCATGGCCTGTACCCAATTGTTCGTCTTGATCTACAAAAATAATATCAGGAGCAGTAAATTTTTGGCGGATAAGCTCTTTCTGAAAACCGATAACGACTAATAATTTTTCTGGCTGCAGACGACGAGCTACATTTAAAACCAATCCTAACATAGGAAAGCCGGCTAAGGGATGGAGCACTTTTACTAAATCTGATTTCATCCGCGTCCCTTTACCAGCTGCCAGAATAATTATGGCCAGCGGTGGCATTTTTATTTCCCTCGGCAGATAAAAATAGGCAAGCGCTCTTTTTCCATTATAAAAGAACCGGCCGACCAGTCAAGCGCTTTTCCGCTTGGTCATCACCATTTCCTGGCCGTCGATCAGGTTTTAATATTTCGCCCCCACAGGAGACAGGCAGAGGGAGAGAGGCGAAATTAAAATCGGCAGGGAATTGCTTATTCCCTTCTTACCTACCATTCTTCTTGACTTTCTCGCTCCTCCTTCATAGTATTAAAGAAAGTCGGGGCGTAGCGCAGCCTGGTAGCGCACCTGGTTCGGGACCAGGGTGTCGGAGGTTCAAATCCTCTCGCCCCGACCAATTATTTCAAGGGGTTAGCAAAATTAGCTAAACCCTTAATTTTTTCCAGCTGCGGGTGTCAATTGCGGTTTTTTCTCTTAACTGAAAATAATTGCATAAATCATATTTTTCCCTCACATGAAAGGTAAGTTAAATTTTATTCTTTAAAATTTTCTTGCTCCCGATAGGGCCCACCACTTTATCCCGTTCCACTTCGTAGGTGGAAAATAAATGGTTGATAGCCTGTTCCACCTACGAGGTGGAAAAAATTTGGGGCGCATTTATGGAAAACAAATCTTTTCATATTCTCATTTTCTGATAATTTTGATCTTTCTAGGGCCAAAAGCGATTAGTTGCGAACGCAATGATTTTTGAACTCCCGCCGTTTTCTCGCAATCTAATAGGAACGGGAATAGTTATTTAAAATCATCTTTTCAGTTCCAAGTTGAGAATTGGTTCCATAGTATCAATTTCCTCCACGGGCTGTGGTGGCCGCCAGGCAAAAAGGCGGAATTTAATACTTTGAGGAGATAAGTCAATTATAGTAAAACCATTTTTTCCAGGGGCTTGAGCATTTCTTCCACTTTTAGTTGATGAGGAACCCGGGGAGGCGTATCTCGGAAGGCCGAAGGAAACCCAAGGTCTCCCGTGCCCAAAGGACCGCTCAAGATAGTAGTAATCGGATTGGCACTAAAATCCAACTCCACACTTTTAATGATTTTTCCAGCAGCTAAGGCATGCAAATCTCCCGAGACGATAAGCGGTATTCTTTTTTGACTGCCTATAGCTTTAAGCAGGCGTTGATGCTGAGCAAACCAGCCAGATTGCCAGAAATACTTAGGAGTTTCAATTCCCAATCTTCCATCCTTTTGAAGCACGTCTGGGTACCACTCACACCACTTGCCAGCTGACCAGCCAAAGGGATGCGATGGACAGTGAATTAAGTGTTCAGTTTCCTCGTCTGCTTTGGTCCGGGCTAATAGCCACTTTTCGGCATCTTCCTCCACAAATACAGCCAATTTTCCTTTGAGAGTTAAATATCGCCGAATATCATAAAGAAGAATCTCTACCAAACGACCAAAGCGGATAGCCCCATATGTTTCTGATAGCCCTGGCCGCCGATCATCAGCAGAAGCTCCCGCCAAGCCACTTGGCTGATTTGCATCCAGAAGGAATTCTGGATAATAAAGATGCTGAGTGGTGCGGGCAAAACGCAGCATAAACGGGTCTGGAGGGAAAGTAATCCACCTTTCCTCGGCTTCATCATTTTCGGAATAATCATGATCATCTTGGATGAAATAAGAAGGAGTTGAACGTAAACGGACCCCGTATAACTGCGCAATTTGGTCATCTATAATGCGCGTAAAAATTGATTCATTTTTAGTTCCCAAGATCGGAAAATTTCTGTCAATATACCCATATTGATCGTAAATTTTTCTCGTCAATTCACGAATTCTTGGATTACGATGTTCGAGCCAGGTGCGTTGGTCCCAGTACACATGGTCTCCATTGCTGATCACGATATCTGGATTAAAAGAAAGTGCTCTTTCAAGAAGGCGTTGGCGAACACTTAAAGGTAAAAATGAACTCTTGCCCGCAAGAGTAGGAATGTTTCCATTCCCACCTCCTCAAGTGAAAGTTAATATGCGCAGCCGTTCTGCCTGATATTTAGGGTGGGGAAAAGTTTTTAAAGGCCAGGGATCACATAGAAAGCTACCCGAGCCATCAATAAGTCTAAGCTCATATTCTTTACCTGCTTCCAGGCCACTAATATCAAATTGCCAAAACCGGCCTAAAGTATCGCTTTTAATGCCTGCCACATAACGTTGGCCAATTTTGAGCCGAGGGGTGTTTTTTAGAGGAACTTTAAAAGAAGTTTTAATAAAAATTCGCTCATGATTTACAATGGGAATCAAATGATGTAGATCACCTGCATTCCAATTATTTTTTATTTCCTTAGCCGCAATGCTTTTATGGAAAAGTCCCTCCCCCATTGCCATGCTCCCCAGAAATAATGAGCTACTTGCCTGGATAAATTCTCGCCTACTTATTTTTTGTGCCATAGTTACCTCCCCCTCTTTAACATATTTAATCTCTGATTAAACAACAAAGCTATTTTTGCTGATCTGCTTTGAAATAACAATTCAGGAAATTGCCTTTGGTTTTGTATATAGGGTCTAAAATAGGCATGGAGCTAATTAAAATATAGAGCGGGGCAAAAAAATTAGATATTATAAAGTTTAAGGCCATTAATAAGCCTTTTCTCTTTTTTAATCATATTTTAAAAGATCAATAAAAAATGTCAACAAAGTCTTAAAGGGTCTAAAAAACTCTCCCCCGCCCTCAAAATCCTCCCAAAATTGCCCCTTTTAATTTTTACAGAATTCCTGGGGCACTGCGAATTTGGCTTGCTTTAGATATAATTTTTCTATAAATTATTATTTGGTTTGCCAGATAAGATAGAAATTTGGGCAGAGGAGGGAGAAATGAAGGTTAAATTTTTTATTGGCCTCGCGACCGTGGTTTTTTTATTGCTAACAAACAGCAGCTATGCCCAGAATTATCCCACTAAACCTGTTAGTCTTATGGTGGCTTATCCTGCCGGAGGGAGCACGGATGTTGGAGCCAGAATTTTAGCTTCTATTGCTGAAAAAGATTTAGGCCAACCTATAGTTGTTATCAATAAAGCAGGCGCCGGTGGTCAAGTAGGGTGGACCGAACTAGCCAAACAAAAACCTGATGGCTATTACATCGGTTTTATAAACCTCCCTGCTTTAAATGCTACTATTCTTGACCCCGCCCGGAAAGCTACCTTCCATATTGATTCCTTTACGCCAATTATCAACCAAGTTCTTGATCCAGGGGTAATATATGTTAAACCGGACAGTCCTTTCCAAAGCTTTAAAGATATAATTAGAGAAGCCCAAAAACGCCCGGGCGAGATAAAAGCTGGAACAACTGGAATTCTCGGCGATGACCATTTAGCCATATTAATGCTAGAAGAAGCGGCCAAAGTTAAATTCCGGATTGTTCATTTTGATGGCGACTCACCTCAGCTTACCGCCCTCTTAGGCGGCCAGATTGATGTTAGTTTTCTAAATGTGGGGGGAATTACCCCCAGAGTAAAGTCTGGCCAAATCAAACCACTCTTAGTAATGGACAAAGAAAGATCGAGATTTTACCCAGAAGTCCCCACTTCGGTTGAGGTCGGTTATCCAACGGTCATCTCTTCTTCCACTCGTGGTATAGCTGGCCCTAAAGGTCTTCCCGAGCCAATTGTCAAAAAACTGCAAGCTGTATTTAAGAAAGCCATGGAAAATCCTGAACACGTGGATAAGATGGATAAAGCTGGGTTAGCTATCAAAATTATGGTTGGCGAGGAATACGCCAGCTACATAAAAGAACTCCATGAAAGAATGAAAAAGTTGGTAGAAGTAGCCCGCCAAGAAAAATAAATTGAGACCTCTTAAAAATTGACTTTTTCCCTTGCCCGCAAAAGCGGGGGTCCATAAATGCCCTGAAAATACTGGATCACTGACTTTCCAGGAAGGGTGGCATTAAACTCCGCCATGACCATTTATGATTTTGATCATGATAGAAGCTAATTATCTATGCTATTTTAAATAAAAAATTCTCTAATCTTCTCTCAAATAAATTTATGAGGAGCAAAGCAAAAAGTGAGTTTGATTACTTTTTCCTATTTATGCTTTCTTATATTTCTGGGCGCAGCCGGAGCGCGGATTTATAAACAAAAAAGGCTTCCTATGCATCTGCGTTCGGAAATTTATCCGGTACAACACGAACCAGGGACAAAGGTACAATATGGTGGTTCCTATATGGAAGAACCCAACTGGTGGGAAAAAGAAAGGCAGACCTCTATCTGGAATGAAATTAAGTATATGGTTCCGGAAATCCTTCTTTTACGTGGTTTAAGGCAAAATAATCATCATCTTTGGCGATTATCCTTCCCTTTCCATTTTGGCCTTTATTTAGTACTCATCACGCTGGGACTTCTTTTTATTGGTGCTTTAGCAATGATTTACGGAGTTATAATCTCCTCAAAAGCTGGATTCTGGGCTTCCTTTCTTTATTATCTAACTATTCTTTTGGGCTTCGCGGGCTTAACCTTAGGAACGATTGGTGCTGGAGGGCTTTTGATTCGCCGTTTCCGGGATCCGGAACTTAAAGCATATTCGAGCCTGGGGGATTATTTAAATTTAATTTTTCTGCTTATTTTTTTAGGGGTAGCCCTGCTTACTTGGTTAATTCATGATCGTGCCTTTGCGGGGGCCCGCGCTTATATATATAGCCTCCTGACCTTTGGCCAAAAGTCGATCCCTTATGCGACTGAGCGGACAATTTTGGGTTGGCTGACCATTTTCAGTGGCTCGATTATTCTTGCTTACATACCTTTTACCCATATGTCTCATATGTTTATGAAGTTTTTCGCCTATCATAAAATCCGTTGGGAACATGCTCCTAATTTTAAAGGGAGTAAAATTGAGCAGGCTGTCCTCACTAACCTCAAATATAATCCTACCTGGTCTGCCCCCCATATTGATGGGGATGGAGAAAAGACCTGGGCTGATATTGCTCTGCATTTACCAAAGGAAAAGAAATGAAGACCATATTATCTCCGGCTGATATTTCCAAAAAATCCCCAAAATTGGTTCATCTTGAACCGGAAAAGTTGCCCCAACTTCCCCCACCCTATGAAGATTTCAATAAAATGCCCATTCCGGAACTAAAAGAGGAAAGGGTGGCTAAAATCGAAACTTCGCTCGATGATACTGTGGCCTTGGGCATTCCTAAACCCAAGACTAAGGAAGAAGAGGAAAGATACCTCCGGGCTTTTCTTTCCGGTCTGCAAAAGCTTTTTGAAGAGAAAAATAATTGGACCTTCTTGCAGCCATTGCTTATTTCTATGGAGCATTGCGCGAAATGTCAGACCTGTGCCGAAGCCTGCCCTATTTTTGAGATGAGCGGACGGCAGGAAATTTATCGACCTTCCTTTCGTTCTGAAGTTTTAAGAAGGATCTACAACAAATATATCCGCAAGGGGGGCAAAATTCGCGCCAAATTTACGGGGGATATTGAACTCAATTGGACCACCATAGCTCGTTTAGCTGAACTAGCTTACCGTTGTACCCTCTGTCGCCGCTGTGCCAGTGTCTGTCCCTTAGGAGTAGACAATGGCCTGATCACGCATGAAATTCGCAAGCTCTTTTCTCAGGAATTAGGGATTGCGCCTAAAGAGCTTCATGAGAAAGGTACTCTCCAACATCTCCGGGTTGGCTCTTCTACCGGCATGAATCCTGAAGCCATCAAAGATTCGATGGAATTCATTCAGGAGGAGATGTCCGAAATAGCTGGTTACCCCATTGAATTCCCTTGGGATAAAGAAGGTGCTGATTTTCTTTTTTTACACAATGCTGGAGAAATTCTCGCTTGGCCAGAGAATATAGGCGCGTTTGCCATCATTTTCCAAGCTGCTGGAATTTCTTGGACGCTCTCTTCGGAAAGAGTAGGTTATGATGGCGTGAATTATGGAGTATGGTATGATGATATTCAATTTGCCAGGGTCGCCTTACGCCACGCTGAAATCGCTAAAAAGCTAAAGGTAAAAAAGATAGTCTTGGGTGAATGCGGCCATACTCATAAAGCTCTCACCGTGACTGCCGACCGAGTATTGCCCGGAGATTTAAATATTCCCCGTGAATCCAGCTTAGTGCTTTTAGATGAAATTGTCAGGTCTGGAAAGTTAAATTTAGATCCTACGCGCAATAATTTTCCGGTTACTCTGCATGATCCCTGTAATATTGTTCGCCTCATGGGAATTGTTGAACCCCAACGGCGCATCCTGAGAAAAATTGCTCCTAAGTTCAGAGAGATGGAGCCTCATGGAGTCGATAACTACTGCTGTGGGGGCGGTTCCGGATTCGCCTTAATGTCTAGTTACAACTTTTTACAATGGCGCACTTTAGTTAGCAGTCGCAAGAAATTTTTACAAATCCTGGAAGCATTTAAGGACGAACCTCTGGAAATACCTAAATACGTTTGCGCCCCATGCTCCAATTGCAAGGCAGCTATTCGCGAAATCTTAGAATTCTATAAAGCCAAAGAGCGCAGCCATATTTATTATGGCGGCTTAGCGGAATTAGTTGTGAACGCTATGGCCGATATGAAAAAGCCCATAATTAAGTTTGAGTAAAAATAGAAATCTGGGCCGCCAGCCTTTTATGGTCTGGTCTTGCCGAGCAATAAACATCTTCCTAAATCTTCTTGAAAAAAAATTCTTAGCGATTTATCTTAAAGGCCTTAGTTAGTTTAGAATCTATACAGGGAGGATTTATATGCCTGGACCTTTACAAGACATACGTGTTTTGGATATGACTTGGGCTTTGGCTGGACCTTATTGCACGATGCTCTTGGCTGATTTGGGGGCCGAAGTAATTAAGGTAGAAAACCCCGCCGGAGGAGATCCTTCGCGTAAGAATTTTCCGTTTATTGACGGAGTAAGCTCTTATTTTTTAAGCATTAACCGCGGGAAGAAAAGTATAACCGTGAATCTGCAACATCCCCAAGGCAAAGAAATCATCCTTTCTTTGGCCAAAAAATGCGACGTCTTGGTGGAAAACTTTCGCCCGGGAGTTATGGATAGATTAGGGCTGGGGTACGCGGCTGTGGAAAAGGTGAATCCTCGAATTATATATGCTTCTTGTTCTGGCTTTGGCCAGACCAGTCCTTATGCTCACCGACCAGCTTATGATGTTATTGTCCAAGGAATGGGGGGCACTCTTTCTATTACAGGAGAAGAAGGAGGACCGCCGGTCCGTGTCGGCTTTTCCATCGGCGATTTGGGTGGGGGCATTTTTACAGCCATAGGAATTCTTTCTGCTTTGCATGAACGGGAGAAAAGCGGCCAGGGCCAAAGAATTGACGTCTCCATGTTAGATTGCCAAATGGCTTTCTTAGAAAATGCTTTTGCCCGCTTCTTTGCTACGGGAGAAGTTCCCCAAAGGATCGGTACCCGCCACCCAGTGCTCACTCCTTTCCAAGCTTTTCCTACCAAAGACGGTTATGTAGTGGTCGCCGTCGCCCGCCAGGATTGGTGGGAAAAATTTTGTCAACTCTTAAATTTGCCTGAACTAATTACGGATGAGCGTTTCCAAAACAACCTAGCCCGCACAAAGAACCACAAAGCTTTGGAAGAAATTTTAATTCCGGTCATGCGCACCCGCCCTACTGCTGAATGGGTGGCGGAGATGGAAAAACTGGACATTGCCTGCGGCCCGGTTAACTCGATTCCCCAAATAGTTAATGATCCGCATACTGCTGCGCGCGAAATGATTACGCAAGTACACCACCCTAAAGCCGGAATGCTCAAAGTAGTAAATAGCCCCATCAAGCTCTCCCGCACACCTGTAAAACTGGAAAAAGCCTCTCCGGAACTGGGAGAACATACCGAAGAAATATTATCTAATTTGCTGGGGCTGAGTAAAGAGCAGATAGGGGAATTAAAGGCCGCTGAGGCAATCTGATACCCAGATCTTAAATAGGATTAGGTATATTAAATTTTAAGACCCTGTCGGCTAAAGATTATCTTCCCGCCTTGCCCGGCTCTGCCCGGCTAAAATTTCTGCCCTGCTCTCTGGGGGTGGACGAAGACTCTTTATTTTTGTTCACCGCTAATTAAACGGTAGATCATTGCTCCTAAAATGCCGCCAATTAGGGGAGCTACCCAGAAAAGCCAAAGCTGAGCAATTGCCCAATCACCTACATATATAGCTACACCTGTGCTGCGCGCTGGATTGACGGAAGTATTGGTTACGGGAATACTGATTAAATGAATAAGCGTAAGACATAATCCAATAGCAATTGGTGCAAACCCTTGAGGCGCTCGCCTATCCGTAGCCCCCAGGATGACTAAAAGAAACATCATGGTCATTACTACTTCACAAATTAGAGCTGCTCCTAAGCTGTATCCACCCGGCGAATGTGCACCATATCCATTAGCCGCAAAGCCTGCTGCTACTTGAAATCCTGCTTTGCCACTGGCAATAAAATATAAGATACCACCTGCGACAATTCCACCTAATACCTGGGCAATAATATAAGGAAACAATTCTTTGGCGGGAAAGCGGCCGCCAGCCCACAGACCAATGGATACGGCTGGGTTGAGATGACCACCAGATATATGACCGATAGCAAAAGCCATGGTGAGCACAGTTAAACCAAAGGCTAAGGAAACCCCCATCAGTCCAATGCCTAAATTAGGAAAGGCTGCGGCTAAAACCGCACTGCCACATCCCCCAAGAACCAACCAAAATGTCCCAAAGAATTCTGCCCAATACTTTTGCATATTTTCCTCCTTTGTTTCGGCCATTATTAAGTACCCTTCCTCAGCATTCTTTCTTTCCTTCCCTTCGCTTAATAACTTAAGCCGAACCTAATAGTATTTTTTATTCCCAAAAATGGGCCAATATGTTAAGAGGAATAGCGCCCTCCCGGATGATCATGGGTGAAGGCCCAGAAATATCCAAAACTGTGCTTCCCAGGCCGCCAGCCGTTTTACCCCCATTCAAAATGGCCTCCACCTTATTTCCTAAAGTTTCCATTACTTCTTGAGCTGTGGAGAGGCTTGGTTCTCCGGATAAATTAGCGCTGGTACCCGTGATAGGTTTGCCCACAGTTTGCACCAATTTTTGCGTCAAAGAGTTACTGGAAATACGCAAACCTACTTTTCCTGTATTTCCAGTAATTAGGGGAGAAAGGTGCGTCTGCGCTTCAAAGACCAAAGTCAAAGGACCCGGCCAAAAATTATCCATTAACTTCTGGGCTAAAGGGGGGATTCTTTTTACTAAGGGCGCGACCCAAGTTTTTTCCGCCAAAAGAAGGAGGAGAGGCTTGCCCTCTTCTCTTCCTTTTATTTCAAAAATTCGCCGCAGCGCCTGCTCATTAAAAGCTTCCGCGCCCAGGCCATAAAAAGTCTCGGTGGGGAAAGCAATTACGCCTCCTTTTAAGATGATAGCGCTGGCTTGCTTAATTCCTTCAGGGTCGCCCTTCAAAATAAGGCAGCTCATTTTTTGTTTTTTTCCAAAGCCTCTTGGCGCAACATCCGCCGCAGAATTTTTCCGGAAGGAGTCTTGGGTAGGTGAGTACGAAATTCCACTTGCGTGGGAACTTTATATTTCGCCAAGTTTTGGCGACAAAAATTAAGAATTTCTTCTTCCGAAGCTGTTTGACCTGGCTTTAGAACTACGTAGGCCTTTACGGTTTGCCCGCGATACCGATCAGGAATGCCTACGGCTACGGCTTCCGCAATTTTCGGGTGCTCCAAAAGAACTTGATCAATATCTTTAGGATAAATATTGAAACCGCCGGCAATGATCATATCTTTTTTGAGATCCAGAATATAAAAATATCCTTCTTCGTCCATGCGGGCAATATCACCCGTATAAAGCCATCCATCGCGGATGGTCATAGCCGTTTCTTCGGGATGCTTCCAGTAGCCTTTCATCACTTGCGGGCCTTTAAGGCAAAGTTCCCCAACTTCCCCAGGAGCTAAAACTTTCTCTCCTGTTTCCAAATCCACAATTTTAGCCAAAGTATCCGGATAAGGGAGGCCTACGCTCCCTAATTTGCGTTTACCAAAGATGGGATTGCAGTGCGTAGCTGGAGAAGCTTCGGCTAAACCATAGCCTTCTGTAATCCTGGCCCCGGTCAATTTTTCAAACTCTTCTAAGACTTCTATGGCCAAAGGAGCTCCCCCACTATAACAGACACGTAAAGAAGATAGATTGAACTTCTCGGCGTCCTTTTCTTGCGCCAGGGCCACGAACATCGGCGGAACTCCCGGGAAAAAGGTAGGCTGGTAGCGGCGAATAGCCAGAAGGGCTTGGCGGACTTCAAAGCGGGGCAAGATTACTAAAGTAGCCGCTAAACTTAAGGGCATATTCATAGCCACAGCCATGCCGTAAACATGGAAAAAAGGCAAAACAGATAAGAAAACTTCCTTGCCTTTCCGCGCCCGCACGGCCCAACTTATGAGCTGGCAGGTGTTAGCTACTAAATTGCCATGGGTAAGGACCACAGCCCTAGTTCCTTCGGCAATGGCTCCACTGTATTGCAGTACAGCCTCATCTTCAGGACATATTTCTATCTTGGGTAATGAGCCATGCATGTATTTGGCCAGCAAAGATTCCAGAGCAAAAATCCCTTGCGCCGGCAAATCTAAAATACGAATTTTCTTCTCGGAGGAAGGCTCTGGTGGCGCTCCCCAATCCTTCAGACAGGCGACTAAAATATGCTCTAAATAGCTGTCCTTCTTTATCGAAGTCAACCGGGGGAAAAGATAGTCCGCCACAATGATCGTGCTCATCTGGGCATCTTTTAAGAAGAAAAGGAGTTCCCTTTCTACGGCCAAGGGATTGAGATTAACTACTATAGCCCCAGCTTGGAGGATAGCCTGATAGGCCATGACATAAGGAGGACAGTTGGGCATGAGCAGGCCAACCCGATCTCCTTTTTTAACCCCTAAAGCAAGCAAAGCCCCAGTCAAGGCATCAACATTCTTTTTTAGGTCTTGATAAGTAAATTTTTTTTCGCCAAATATAATGGCCACGTTTTCCCGAAAAGAGGCCGCCGTTTCTTTCCACAGGCTGGGCAATGATATTTGGGGATACTCCAAATGGGGCGGCACACCCTCTTCGTAATTTTTGAGCCAAGGGGTGGCCAATTCTATTTCCTGATCCTTTTTTTCAGGTTTTTCCACCAGCTCCATCCTTAGAAATTTTATTAGCTTGCTCGACCACTTTAGCTTTCAGCGATTGTTTAAAGTTATTTAATTTTTCTTTCAGCCCCTCATGTTTTCCGGCCAAGATTTGCACAGCTAAAATGCCGGCGTTGCGCGCCCCTGCTTTGCCTATGGCCATGGTGGCTACTGGCACGCCCGCGGGCATCTGGACAATGGAGAGTAGAGAATCGAACCCCAATAAGCTCGATTCTATAGGCACTCCAATTACTGGAAGAATCGTATGCGCCGCTATTACTCCGGGCAAGTGGGCAGCGCCACCTGCTCCAGCAATAATTACCTCTATCCCCTTTTCCGTTGCCTGACGGACATACTCTACTGTCCGCTCTGGTGAGCGATGAGCTGAAGAGATGGTTATTTCATAGGGGACGTTAAATTCTTTGAGAATCTGCGCCGCTTCCTCCATCACCGGAAGATCCGATTCGCTGCCCATAATAATAGCTACCAAAGATTTACCGCTCAATTGCGCTCCTTTCTAAGGGCCTTTTGCCCGATATCTCTGCGGTAATAAACCCCATCCCAGGAAATTTTCTCTACAGCTTTATAGGCCTGATTTATTGCTTCGGCGATATTATCCCCCAAGGCTGTTACTCCTAAGACTCTTCCTCCATTAGTGACTATTTTCCCTTCTTTTAAAGCCGTCCCCGCATGAAATATGTAAGTATTAGGAATCTTTGCCGCCTCCTCTAAGCCAGAAATTATCTTTCCTTTTTCATAAGTTCCTGGATAACCCTGGGAGGCCATGACTACGCAAACCGCTGCCCGTCTATCCCATTCTACCTTTACGCGGTCCAGATAGCCATCGATAACCGCTTCAAATACAGGAACTATGTCGCTTTTCATCCGCAAAAGAAGCGGCTGAGTCTCTGGGTCGCCGAACCGAGCGTTGAATTCCAGGACTTTAGCTCGCCCATCCTTGATCATCAGGCCGGCATAAAGGACTCCTTGATACTTTCTTCCCTCGGCGGCCAGGCCGCGAATGGCCCGGATCATTATCTCTTCCATGACTTGCTTATGCACTTCATCGGTGACTACAGGAGCAGGAGAATAAGCTCCCATTCCTCCAGTGTTGGGCCCTCGATCCCCCTCATAGATCGGCTTATGATCTTGAGCAGAAGGCAAAGGGAGAATTTTTTCTCCGTCGGTAAATGCCAAAAAGGAAGCTTCTTCTCCGGAAAGGTATTCCTCCACCACAACTTTTTTACCCGCTTCCCCAAAAGCTTTGTCTAACATGATCTGGGTTAAGGCCGCCTCAGCTTCATTTCTATTATTACAGATAATCACTCCTTTGCCAGCAGCCAGACCATCAGCCTTAATTACGAGGGGGTAGCTTTTTTCTTGGACGTACTTCCAGGCGGCAGAAAAATCAGCGAAGACTTGAAAATCAGCGGCCGGAATGCCGTATTTTTTCATTAAAAATTTGGCAAAAGCTTTACTCCCCTCAATTTCCGCGGCTTTTTGGTCAGGGCCAAAAATACGCAATCCCTTGGCTTTAAATTTATCAACTATCCCTAAAGTGAGGGGCACCTCTGGACCGACCACCGTAAGATCAATTTTTTCTTTTTGGGCGAGTTCTAATAATGAATTTACATCTTCCGCAGAAATAGGTGGGCATTCAGCAAGTTCGGCTATTCCGGCATTTCCGGGGGCACAATAAACCTTCTTTACTCTGGGGCTTTGGGCTATCTTCCATACTAAGGCATGCTCTCTTCCGCCACCACCCACTACTAATACCTTCATTTACTTCTCCTACTCAACTGTTCTCTCTTTCCGGCTAACTTAAGGTTGGTCATCTTATTTTATTTTGCAAATAATCCGCGATAGCTCGGTCATAGCGAGCCGTAAGTTGAAAAACTTTCTGGGCCAAACGGAAGTTTGTCTGGCGACTTACCACTCCTCCATTTTTCTTCATTTCTTCCAATACTGGTTGATAATCTGCCGGATCGACTAAAACCGTAACATAAGGGTAATTTTTAGCTCCAGCACGCAACATAGCCGGCCCGCCAATGTCGATATTTTCTATCGCTTCCTCTAAGGTACACCCTGGCTTAGCAATGGTTGCTTCAAAAGGATAGAGGTTGATGACCACCATATCAATAGGCTTTATGCCATGTTCTACCATCTTTTGTTTATGTTCGGGATTATCACGGATGCCCAAGAGGCCGCCATGGACTTTGGGATGAAGAGTTTTCACCCGCCCATCTAGCATCTCTGGAAATCCTGTATAAGCAGAGATATCTATAACCTCTATTCCCTTTTCCCGCAAAGTGCGGGCCGTACCCCCGGTGGAGAGGATCTCCACTTTCAGGGCTTGTAATTCCCCAGCTAACTCTTGGATACCAGTTTTATCCGATACACTTATTATAGCTCGTTCAATTTTGGGCATAAATTCTCCTTTCTTTATATTTCCCTCTTTTAGGCAACAATAATAGAGTATTTTTCCCGGGGGATAACCTCGCCGATAAGAGTAGCCTCTCTTACTCCTTTCTTTAACAATAACTCTAAGAGTTTATGACTTTGCTCTTTTGGTAAGGCCATCAATAAACCACCGGAAGTCTGCGGATCAAAAAGAATAATTTTTTCTAAGGGTGGGATTTTTTCTCCCCAAAAAATTTCTGAGCCAAAATGTCCCTCATTGCAATATGCCCCTCCGGGTACCAAGCCCGCAGCCGCATAGTTTTTCACTTTCGGTAAAAAAGGGATTTTTTCATAAAAAATACGCAGAGAAAAACCACATCCGCGAGCCATTTCCACCGCATGTCCTAAAAGACCAAACCCAGTTATGTCCGTGCAGGCATGGGCTTGGCATTCGCCCATAGCCTGGGCCGCTTGGTTGTTTAAAGCCACCATTTGCGTAGCAGCCGCTTCCAAGGCCTCCGTTTCTGCTAAACCCGCCTTTTGGGCAGTGGATATTATCCCGGTGCCTAAAGGCTTAGTCAAAATCAGAACATCCCCTAATTGCGCCCCTTTGTTAGTTATTATTTTTTGGGGATGGACTGTACCCGTTACGGCCAACCCATATTTTAACTCGGCATCTTCTACTGTATGTCCACCCAGGAGCACAGCGCCGGATTCATGAATTTTTTCCAAGCCCCCCTGAAGAATTTCCGTGAGGATCGAAATGTCCAGAGAAAGACGCGGGAAGCAGATGATGTTCATAGCGGTCAGGGGGCGGCCGCCCATGGCGTAAATATCACTCAAAGAATTAGCCGCCGCAATTTGCCCGAAGAGAAACGGGTCATCCACTATAGGAGTGATTAGATCAATGGTCTGCACCAAAGCAGTATCCTCCGCAATTTTATAAACGCCCGCATCATCAGCTGTCTCTGTCCCCACTAACAATTGCGGGTGCTTTTCTAAAGGCAGAGGGGCTAAGGCTTTGGCCAAGTCCGCCGGACTCAGCTTCGCCGCTCAGCCCGCAGCCTTCACCATAGTGGTTAAGCGAACTTTGGTACTCACCCTTCTCCCTTTTCGCCTAATGATCTTCCTTAATGTTTACTTTCCACTCCATCGGCCAGGGAGAATAAAGGAAACGAAAAGCGCGCTGTCTTCCGGCCGCTCTATATTCTACCAAGCCGCGGAGAAGAGAAAAATAGAAAAGATCTTCAGCCCTATAAAGAGTGAAAAGAAAACTCAATTCATAGAGTTCCCTTTGGGCATTCTGCCGGTGCACATAGAACCCCCATAGAAATCGCGACTCAATCTCACCTTGGGGATTGCGGTAATATTCATACAGACGAAGGAGCGGTCCCCAATTGCGTTCAAACCCTTCGTCATCTATAGGCAATAACGCCGGAAAATAAAAATGAACTGACCCCTCCTTGCGTAATCCATAATAAAATAAGGGCCAGATGCGCAAAGTATGTGCCCGCTTCCCTTCTTTACCCCAGATTTCGACCTGATCTTTGGAAAAAAGCAGATAACGCCGGCGGGATATACTATAATCGGCCACTTCCTGGCGATCATACCAAAACAAAGGCCAAAGGATATAGCCACTCTCCCTTTCTTCCCAATGTTTATGCCCGTAAAGGGGGAAGATACGGAATATTGACTTATCTTCTCCTTTGGCCCATTGCAGAAAAGGCCAAGGGAAATCTATTTGTCTATAATGCTCATCTTCATCATAAGTATAATTGAAAAAAGGCCAGAGGATCGTGCGGGTTGCTCGACGAGAAGAAGTTTGGGCTACGTAAAATGGAAAAAACATGGAAATTTCTGTAGGATCATCCGTATATAGATACCTTTTTTCAAAATGGAAAAAAGGCCAAAGAAAAAAAGATTTTTCATAATCCTTTGCTTTATTCTCGTATCCCAAAAAGGGCCAAATTTTAAATCCTTCTCGGCCTCCTCCCGAAGTATGCGTAAAAATAGGCCAAAGAAAAGTATAAGTTTTATTTTCTCCTTCGCGAGAATCTGAATAAATAGGCCAGAGGACAAAATTCATTTCATCCTTGCCAAAACGGTTTTTTAAAGATCCGCCCAGAGGGAAAAAACCACCATAAGGTTCCCCTTTATCGGTTTCCCCCCAGAAAGCGAGAAAAAAATTTCTCTCCTTCTTTTCTCCTCTGGTTAAATCCTGACGCGTTAAATAAAAAGGCATAAGATAAGACTGTGCTTCTTGCGGCGTACTCTTATATTTGCCTAAAGGATAAAGATATTCCAATTGTTTGTATTTATCTTCTTCTTTTTGCCAATAAAAGAAGGGACGGAATCCCACCTGGCTGCCCACTTGGTCCCGTCGGTAAATGAAGAAAGGGCCGCCCACTTCCGTGCTCACCCCTTCCTTTGGTTCATCTTCACTATAAAGAAAGAAAGGCGCAAAATTTTCCCGACGCGGACCGGGTTGTAAAGTAGCGCAAGCAGAAACACCAATGAGTAAAAGAAGAATAATTAAACTCTTTAAAAATCTCCGCCCAACTCTTTCTGGCTTAATATCTCCTCCTTAAATCTATCTGATCACATTGCCTAAGATAACTCCTAAAACGGTAACCGGGGTTACTTCTTGGATCCCTTCGGCAGCTTTATTTATAGATTTAATTGCTTTCTTGGTATCGTCATAAAGGGTCTCGTCTTTCACTAATTTTCCTAAGGTACCTTCTCCACTCTCGATCTGTTTGGAAACCTTATTCAAATTGGCTAAAGTCTCCTTAGCCTCCACTATCGTCTCCTTCGTCTGCACATAAAGAGAATCATCCTTCACCAACTTCCCTAACGTCCCCTCCCCACTCTCGATCTGCTTAGATACCTTATTCAAATTGGCCAAAGTCTCCTTAGCCTCCACTATCGTCTCCTTCGTCTGCACATAAAGAGAATCATCCTTCACCAACTTCCCTAACGTCCCCTCCCCACTCTCGATCTGCTTGGATACCTTATTCAAACTGGCTAAAGTCTCCTTAGCCTCCACTATCGTCTCCTTCGTCTGCACATAAAGAAAATCATCCTTCACCAACTTCCCTAACGTCCCCTCCCCACTCTCGATCTGCTTAGATACCTTACTCAAATTGGCCAAAGTTTCCTTAGCTTCAGAAATGGTTTCTTTGGTCTTCTGGTATAGGGAGTCATCTTTAATAAGTTTTCCTAAAGTTCCTTCCCCTTTGGCAATGGTCTGCGTAATGTTTTGAAAAGAATCCAAAGTCTTTTTCGCCGAAGAGACGAGTTCCTTTACGGAACGTTCCCCTTCCTCTCCCCCCAAGGCCTGGCTTAAAGACTGGGTGACAGATTTGACATCTGTGCCGATAGCGCTAAGCTGGGCTAAGACGCGATCAACATCTATTGCCGGAGCACCCTCGGCAATTTTCTCTCCTGGTTTGACAAATTCCGGCCCAGGACCAGGTGCTATCTCTATATATTTTTCTCCAAGCAATCCCGATGATTTAACAAAGACCTGCGATCCTGCCGGAATTTTAACATTGATGGGTAAGTGCATGGTCACCCGCGCTTTTGTACCATCCAGGATAATTTCTTCCACCTTACCTACTTCCACTCCGGCAATGCGCACTTGGGAGTTTTTATCCAGACCCGCTGCTGATTCCACGTGCGTATAGACGCGATACCCAACTTCGCGTACGGCAATCCTCCCTACCCGTACGGTAAAGTAAGTGAGAATAATGATTCCTAACACCACAAAAATACCCACTTTAGTTTCCGTCGCTAAGCTTCTCATTTTCTTCCTCCTCAAAATTATATGGCCTGCCGGATAAACTCTGCTCCTTGGGTGATGGGGCCTACTACTTCCCCCCGAATAAATTGTTGGACGATTTCGTTAGGAGAAGATTTAATTTCTTCTGGCGTCCCTACTTCGATGATCTTCCCTTGATAAAGCATAGCAATCCGGTCTGCTATGCGGTAGGCGCTTACCATGTCATGAGTGATGGCGATAGAAGTAACTTGCAGCTTCTCCCGCATGGTCACAATTAGCTCGTTAATTACGTTGGCCATAATAGGGTCCAACCCGGTAGTAGGCTCATCATAAAGGAGAATGGCTGGTTCCATGGCAATGGCGCGGGCTAAGGAAACTCTTTTGCGCATCCCCCCCGAGAGTTCAGCCGGCATTAGATTTTCTACATTTTGTAAGCCAACTAATTTTAATTTTTCTATCGCTATGCTTTTAATCTCTTCATCCGAAAGGTTGGTATGGCGCCGCAAAGCAAAACCCACATTTTCCCAAACCGTTAAAGAATCAAAGAGGGCATCTCGCTGAAAAAGCATACCAAATTTCTTGCGCAGCTCATTCCATTCCTCTTCGGTGAGATGGGAAATCTCTTGGCCATCTACATAAATTTCTCCCCGATCATGGCGCAAAAGTCCAATGACACATTTTATCAGGACACTTTTCCCCGTTCCGCTTCCCCCAATCACGACCATGGACTCTCCTCTTTTTACTTCTAAATTAACTCCCCGGAGGACATGATTCGATCCGAAAGATTTATGGACCTCCCGGAGGAGAATCATCGTGTCAGCAGGAATGCTCGCTGAATCTGCTAATTTTTTATCTTCCATTGGCGATCTGGGTTCCCTCGTAACCCCCTTGTTCCTGGAAAAAATTTTAGCTAATCCGGGCCACATTTTAAAAAATACGATAGTTCTTTGTGCTCAGTATCTATTCTCTTTCTCCGCCAAGGAGAAAAGGTCAAATTTTTATCCTCAAGAACTAAAAGAAAAAAGCGGTAATAAAATAATTAGCGATGAGGATCAATAAGGAAGAAAGCACCACGGCGCGAGTTGTGGACTTGCCCACTCCTTCTGCTCCTCCCTGGGTATTGAACCCCTGATAACAGCCAATAATAGCGATGATCATGCCAAAGACACACGCTTTTAATAAACCTATATAGATGTCTTCCAAATCCAAATAATCATAAGTGCGCCGAATATAGATGGTCGGGTTACTTCCCAAAAGCTCCACGCTTATAAGATAGCCCCCTAAAATGCCGATCACATCGGCAAAAATTGTCAGGATAGGCATGACGATGAGGGCGGCTAAAAAACGGGGAACAATTAAATATTTAATGGGGTTCGTAGCTAAAGTATAAAGGGCATCGATTTGTTCCGTAACTTGCATAGTTCCCAACTCCGCCGCCATAGCCGAACCCACTCGGCCAGAAACCATCAGTCCCGAAAGGACCGGCCCTAATTCCCGCGTCATAGACAAAGCTACCACTGTACCCACAAAAGCTTCGGCATTGAACCTTTTAAACCCAGTGTAACTCTGCAAGGCTAAAACCATCCCGGTAAATGCCCCTGTGATTAAGACCACCGGAATAGATTTAACCCCTACTTCCTCAATTTGTTTAAACAAATTGCGAAAATCAAAAGGAGGACGAAAAGTTAACGCCAAGGTCTTATAAAAAAGAATCATGACTCTTCCAGATTCGTCTAAAAACCTAAGGACCCTCAGACCTATATAGTTTATCAAGCTAAGCATTTTTATTTCGTGGTTACCGAATAAACTCCATCCCAATCAGGGGGTGGTGGATTCTGTATAAGCATCCGGCATCTTTCTACATAAAGTTTACTCGGCTCATCTCCAGGAAACTTTTGCAAAATATTTTTCCAGATTGCTTCTGCTTTTGACCATTGCCGATTTTGGTAGGCGGTCAAGCCTGCCTGAAATTCTTGAACTAACTCTCTTTGTTCAGAAGTCGCGGCAGCGGAACGAGCCAGCAGCTCATAAATACGCACTGGCTGATCTTTTCCTTTCACCCGCACTAAATCCAATTCTCGCCCCAAGATTTCTCCTTGGACAAATGAATAAGTAAATTCACTAATAATAATACTTGTGCCGTATAATTTATTCAAACCTTCTAAGCGGGAAGCTAAGTTAACGCTATCCCCCATTACTGTATAATCAAAACGCTTCTCCGAACCCATGTTGCCCACTACCATAGGACCGGTGTTAATGCCTACCCCAATATTTAAAACGGGCATTCCTTGATCACGCCATTTTTCGCGCCAGGTGCGCAACTCGGCCACCATATCTAAAGCTGTATAGCAGGCGCGTAGCGGATGATCCGGTTGTTCCAAAGGTGCTCCCCAAATAGCCATGATGGCATCTCCCATATACTTATCTAACAAGCCCGCATATTTAAAAATGATATCAGTCATTCTGCTCAAATATTCATTTAAAAACTTAACTAAATTCTCAGGAGACATTTGTTCAGAAAAGCTGGTAAATCCGCGAATATCGCTGAAAAGTACGGTTAGTTCTTTCTTCTCCCCTCCCAACTTTAACTTTTCTGGGTCCTTCAGTATCTGCTCCACGACCGCCGGACTCAGGTAATACTGAAAAGCACCCCGGATTTTCTTCTTTTCTTTTTCTTCCGTTAGGTAACGATAGACGGTTAAGGCTAAGTTGGTCAAAATTATGTTGGCCAAAGGATAGACCATGTTTATCCAGATGCCTTTATACTTAAACAAATAGTAAGCAGCTAAAGGGAAAAGAATAAAAAGGAGGCCAGCGTTAATTGTCCCCCAGATGGCTTTAGTTTTAGGCAAAATTAAGCCTAATATAACACCTACGGTTATAATATTGATGATATCAAAAATAGTCACCCAATTAGGTCGATAAAGGAATTGTTGTTTGAGGATTGTATCAATGATATTAGCATGAATTTCTATGCCCGGAAAAACCTGGCTAAAGGGAGTCACCCGCATATCATAAATACCTATAGCCGTAGCACCAATGAGCACAATTTTATCTTGGAAATTTTCTTTGGGAATCCGACCATGGAGGATATCAGTTATGGAATAATGGGGAAAAGTTTTGGGGGGCCCACAATAATTAATCAACAATCTTCCTTCTTCATTAACCGGGATAGATATTTCTCCCAGACTAACTTTCTCCACTCCGAATTCTGCTAACTGTAACCCCAAGGGGGGGCCATCTAAAAATTTTTGCAGAACAGCCAGGCTTAAGGGACAAAAATATTTCCCTGCATATTTAATCACTAAAGGAGCCCAGCGTACTGTGCCATCCCGATCAGGAAAAATATTAAAAAAACCTGCTCCCTGGGCAGCCGTAGAGATGACTGGTATATTCATCTGGATGTTTTCGGCCTCAAATACATAAGCGCCTTGGGCTGGGGGGGAGGAATATTTTACCAAATTATATGCCGACAGAGTGCTCAGATTGTCGCTATGTTTTTCTTGGCCAGAAGACTCAGCCGAAGAAAAAAGAAAGAAATACCCTAAAATGGCCCGCGGAGAATTGGCCACCGCTTGAGCAAGCATTCGGTCATGGTCAGCCATGGCCAAGGCCTGGTTCAGATAATTTTCTAATTCTGAATTTTTAATCTGGAAGTCTTTTATCTTTTGAGCCATTGCCTGCAAAATCTTCAATTCTGAATTTTGATCAGGTTCGGCCCAAACTAAATCGAGACCTATGACTTTCGGTTTATAGAGGGTCAGGATATCCAACAGGCGCGCCATAACAGTCCTTGGCCAAGGCCAACGGCCGAGCTCGTCCAGGGACTTTTCATCGATGGTCACCAAGACTACTTTTTCACTGGTGGATATTGTCCCGCGCGTGAGGAAGCGCAAATCTAAGGTCTTCAATTCCAGGAGGTACAAGAAATCCGGATCAATATAAAAAATAATTAATACCGCTAAGGTAGCTAAAAGCGCTATTTTAATTCCTGAAATTCGCCAAATCTTCAGCTTTTCACCTTTTGTAAAAATTTTAAAAAAGTTTAACAAATTAAACCCATAAAAGCAATGAATAACTGCTCTGGGTCTTGGGTGGCATTCCTTTATTCTCGATTCCCCGCTCCCTTAGCGAAGAGGATTTTATTCTTGATTCTCCTCTCCCCTGGGGGAGAGGACTTTATTTTCGATTCCCTCTCCCTTGGGGAGAGGATGAAGGTGAGGGAGAAAATTCCAGAAAAAATATAAAAATGATGAATATCATTCCACGAATGAGAATGTCCTCCCCGTGAAAAAGGAAATCCCGGAGGTTTTATCTTCATAAATGTCATAATGAATCGCTTAATTTTGGTTGAAATAGCTCAGGATCTATGGCAAAATTAATATGTTAAATCTAATTTCAGGAAAAATTTTAGCGAGATTAATTATGGAAAGTGATCTATTAGAGGAAAAGAAAAGACCCTCCTGCTTCGGTGATGAGGCTAAATTTGTAAACTATTTGGAAAACAGTGCGGCGGATGGCGAATGCGCTAAATGTCCCAGCGAAAATGAATGTGGAGAGTATATTTTATTAAAATGTTCTCGCGAATTAATATTCTAAATAAAATTTTTGTTCGTCTTTTGCTCTATTTTTGCTTAGCCTGGTTTAGTTTCCCTTCTCGCGCTTCTGCTCAGCATCTGGAATCTCCTATTTTAGGGGACAAAAAGGCTATTTATGCCGTGCTTAAAGATGAACGAGGGGAAATAATAGAAGGCTTTCTAAAATCTGGTCTGGAAGAACTCTTGGTACAAACAAAAGACAACCAGGAAAAACTCATCCCCATTCAATATATTAAATCTATCACTTTGGAAAAAACAAAAAGCTTATTGCCTGAAGAAACTTCCAAAAAAGAAGCCACTTACACAGTCCGCTTAGAAAACAGCCAGGAAATCTACACCTTAAAAAAGAAATATACTTTTAGCCTTAATACCAATGTGGGCCTGGTGACCAAGACCATTGATCCAGAAATGATCAATAGGATTTTAAATAAAGACCAATCCTCTCCCAAATCCGCAGACGAAAAGCCTTTTCTACAGGAGAAAAGCATCGTCTTCAGCCTGGAGTTCAAATTTTGAGCCGACGTAGCTCAGTGGTAGAGCAGCCGATTCGTAATCGGCTGGTCGCGAGTTCAAATCTCGCCGTCGGCTCCAATGATTTATGCCTTATTTCTTGCTTCCACTTACGAAGTGGAAATGGTTCTATTTAACTTTTATCCTGCCCAAAAAGAAATGGCCTGCCTTCCAAATGATCAAAATGCTAAGCAGCGTAATAAGAACAATACAGAGTAAAGGGGCAATTATGGCCAAAATGGCTGTAATTATAGATCCAATTAATTCTAAAGACGAGATAAACCAATTGGCCGTTCCTGCCGTTAAAAAAGTTGACTTCATGCGGGTAGCGACAGTTAGGCCCTGAACAGTAGCCGCTGCTCCACCACCGGCAATTAATGCTAATGTCCACTTCAGAAATGGAGTAATATCCGTAATCATCGAAGCTGTAGCCATGATGCCGGCAATGATGGCCGCCGGAGAGGCAATTAGATCTAAAAGCTGATCGAGCCAAGGGAGGTAGTAAGCAAGGACTTCCACGATAGTTGCTGTTGCCAAAGCAACCGTGCAATAATAGCTGCTCATCCAAGCAAAACCGGGAGAAAGTTGCAGATGGCCAGAAAGGGAGGCCAGATTAATTATCAGTAAAGGAACGAATACTCTGAATCCGCAAGCTGCACTCAAACCGATACCGATACCAATACCCAGTAATGTTTCCATGGCTAATTAGGCTTAATTTTGCTTCCGGAAATTTTTACCGCATCCTTTTTGCATTTTACTTTTTGCCCCGCTTATCTCTTCTTCCTTCCCTTGGCTATAGCCTTGGGCATATAAAAATTTTCCTCTGCTTTTAATAATAGATAGCGCCCACTAATTGGCTGGCGTTTTTGTCCACTTTGCTTTTCGTTATGATTTGGCTACCCATATTGTTAGCTCTTAAGAGATCATGAATAATCTCTTTGCCCATAATCTGTAATCAAATTTCTTGGCAAAAAGGAAAGCATTTCATCGCTTATCATTAATCGAAGTTAAAAATGAATTGAGTGATGCAATCCTTTTTTAGCGCAGGAGATTATTTTTCGAAAATATTCAGAGTTATTAATAGCAGATCTTTCGGCCCGTTATTTCTGTAGCCATGTTTTTCCCCGGCCATAACGGTGAAAGCATCCCCCTTTTTAAAAGGATATTTTTCCCCGGCTACCACTGCTTCCCCTTCTCCTTCTAAGATGTAGAAGATATGGCTATATGGATCAATATGTTCCGGAAATTCGCCACCTGGCTTGGCTAAAGTTAAAGAAGCCTTAAAGCCCGAGGGAAATTGGGCTGAGGAAAGACTTTTGCGGAAAATATCTTTAGTTTGTCCTCCAAACGACTCCCAAGGCTGCTCATCTAAATGCCGAATTTTAAAATTTCTTTCCATAAAATTTTCCTTTCTAATGGGGAATTATCTTCCATTTTACCAAAAATTCTTTCACCATAATAGCAATAAGCATGTAAGTATTGGCTAAAGATGGACTTTTTGGTATAAAGGGAAGAGTGCTGCAATTTACTTAGCATAAAAAATCGAAAGGAGTTTTTGGAAATGGATCTTAAAACTAAAATTGCCGAAATGAAAGATTGGTTGGTCGAAATCCGCCGCACAATTCATATGCATCCTGAATTAGGATTTGAAGAAGTAGAAACTTCCCAATTGGTGGCCCAATGGCTGGCAAAATTCGGATTAGAAGTAAAAACGGGTATAGCTAAAACCGGAGTAGTCGGCCTCCTCCGCGGGGCCAAACCGGGAAAAACGGTGGCTATCCGGGCCGATATGGATGCATTACCTATAGAAGAAGCAAATGAAGTTCCCTATCGCTCGCAAATTAAAGGAAAGATGCACGCCTGCGGTCATGATGCCCACACCACAATTCTATTGGGCGTCGCTCGTTTCTTTTCTTCCCTGCGGGACCAAATCAAAGGTAACATCAAATGGATTTTTCAGCCCGCTGAAGAAGGAGGCGGTGGCGGAAAAGTGATGGCCGAAGCAGGAGTATTAGAAGATCCTAAAGTGGACGCCATCTTTGGCGCCCATGTCTATCCAGATTTAAATATTGGCCAAGTAGGAATTCATGAGAAAGAAGGCTTAGCGGCTACTGATCGTTTTATCATCAAACTTTTGGGCAAAGGGGGCCACGGGGCTTATCCGCATCTCTGCAAAGATCCCATCTTAGCCGCTGGGCACATGATTACGCAAATCCATTCTATTGTCAGTCGCAATGTCCCTCCCTTGGAGAGCGCCGTAATCACTATAGGAAAGATAAGTGGCGGCACAGCTTTTAACATCATCCCTGACGAAGTTGAACTCATCGGTACCGTTCGTTCCCTAACTCCCCAGGTACGCGAAATTTTAAAGAATAGATTAGAAGAAGAAGTCCAGGGTATAGCCCGCTCCTTCGGTATCGATTACCAATTTACTTTTAATTATGGGTACCCGGCCTTGATTAACGACCCAGCCATGTCTCGCTTAGTGGCCGCGGTTTGTACCCGGGCTATCGGCCAGGAGAACGTGATTTATGTCAAACCTTCCATGGGCGGGGAGGATTTTGCTTATTATTTGCAGAAAGTGCCGGGGGCTTTTTTCCGCTTGGGCTGCCGTAATGAAAAAAAGGGTATCGTCCAAACTTTTCACAACGCCAATTTTAATATTGATGAAGATGTCTTGCCCTTCGGGGTGGAAGTGTTTGTCCGCATCATCGATGAATTTTTAGAATTAAAAATCGCCGCTTGAAACTTTTTCAATTTTTAATGCTGGTAATGGGGGCAGGGATTCGTCCACCAAACCGTACAAAAGGAGATGAACAATTGGCGTGGGGCACATTAACTATGTAGGCCTCCCCAAAGAGTCCGCCGAAGATAGCCTTGTCCCCCACATCCTTTCCCGGAACTGGGATGACGCGCACGGCAGTGGTCTTATGATTTATTACCCCTATGGCCATCTCGTCGGCCAAAATGGCGGCTATTGTTTCGGCATCAACTTTTCCGGGAATGGCGATCATATCTAAGCCGACAGAACAGACCGCCGTCAGAGCTTCTAATTTTTCCAAACTTAGATAGCCTTGCTTTACTGCTTGGGAAAGGTTTAAGTCTTCACTGACGGGGATAAAAGCTCCCGAGAGACCACCTACGGAAGAAGAAGCAAAGGCTCCTCCCTTCTTTACCGCATCATTTAATAAAGCCAGAGCCGCCGTAGAGCCCGGCACACCAATAGAAGTTAATCCTAAGCACTGAAGTATTTCGCCAACGCTATCACCCACGGTGGGCGAAGGGGCCAAGGAAAGATCGACAATCCCGAACTCTACTTTTAAAGCTTGGGCCACCTCCCGCGCAATAAGTTCACCTACTCTGGTCACCCGAAAACTTGTCTTTTTGATGATCTCGGAAAGATCGCCCAAGGTCAGCTTTTTCGGTGACTGCAAAGCTCTTTCCAACTCTTTTTTAACCACGCCCGGGCCGCTGACTCCTACATTGATTACGCCCTCCGGTTCGCCATACCCTAAATAAGCACCGGCCATAAAAGGATTATCTTCCGGCATATTGGCAAAGACTACTAATTTGGCACAGCCGAACCCATCCCGGTCAGCCGTGCGCCGGGAAGTTTCCTTAATGGCCTGGCCCATCAGCAATACCGCATCCATGTTGATTCCGGCCCTGGTGGAAGCAACATTCACGGAAGCGCATACCCGCTCAGTTGAAGCCAAAACTTCCGGGATAGTGTTTATTAAAAACCTATCCCCTTTGGTAAAGCCTTTTTGGACCAAAGCCGAATAGCCCCCGATAAAATTCACGCCTACTTCTTCCGCCACCCTATCCAATGTCTGCGCCACCTCTATGTATTCTCTTTCTGATAAACTCTCCGCCACCGCGGCAATTGGGGTGACAGCTAAACGTTTATTGACGATAGGGATCCCATACTTCTTGGCAATTTGCTCACAAGTGGGTACAAGTTCTTGAGCATAACACTTAATTTTTTTCCGGATCTTTTGGCAAAGGTCGTCTGCATTGGCACTAACACAATCGCGCAGACTAATACCCAAAGTTACTGTCCGCACATCGAGATTTTCATTTTTGAGCATCTCCAGAGTACGAATAATCTCTTCGGAACTAAACATTTTTCTCCTTTCGCCCTATACCCTATTAATAGCTTGAAAAATGTTCTTATGCTGCAAGTCTACGATAACCCCCATTTCTTCTCCTCGCCGCCGCAATTTCTCTTGAATCATCCTATAGTCCAGGTTTTGGGGAATATCCACTTCGTAAAATTGAATATATTCCACCTTCTCTCCAATCTGGGCAGTTTGGGCATCTAAGTTGGTTATATTTATGCCATGCTCGGCCAGGACTTCTGTTATTCCATAAACTAACCCGGGTTTGTCCTCGCCTCTTACGGTGAGCACAAATGGTTCTGTTTCGGCACTGGCAAATGGGGTTAATTCAGTTTTTCTTACTACGCGCAAATTAATGTTCAAATCTAAATCTGCGGCCAAATTTTGTAAATCCTCCTTTAGCCCTGAGATCATCTCTTTCTGCAGAGGAGTGGCAATTAAGATCATAGCAAATTGGCCTTTAATTGCCGTCTGAGTTAATTCCCCAATATTGCAATTATTTAAATAAAGAACCCGCGAGACATTAGCCACTATCCCCGGTCGATCTCGGCCAATTACCGAGATCACTATCCCTTCTTCCATTTTTACCCTCTTTTTTCTGGAAAATTAATTTTTCTTAATATAATCTATTTTTAGCTTTTTTGCATCTATAGGAACTGACTTTTAAAAATTTTCACTACTAAAACGCTGACCTTTGAGTAAGTAGCGTTTAGAGATGTAGGGCAAAGGCTTATCCCTTCCCAGAATGGGCAGGCCTCGCGCGGTTTGTTGCCCCGCGTGTGTTTAATTTATAACATCTACTATATATCAGCGGGGAGCATGATGAAAAGCAAATTAGCATTTTTAATTTTTCTTATTTTTATTTTTTCTCAAATTTCATTAGCCCATGCGTTTTCTCTCTTTTTTACTCAAAACCAGAGCCCATTGATTCAAATTTACGGTCTTCCTTCTGGGGGTTCTGCTTCGCTTCTGCCTCCTGGGAAAGGAGATCTTCGCTTAACTCTGGACTATGCCAGCAACTATGTGGCTGACACCAATAATCGAGAAACTTTGATCCTCGATGGCGAAAGCGCTCGTTTCACCATGGGGGGGAAGTATGGCCTCCCCGAAGGAATAGAAGTAGGCTTGGAAATCCCCATGATCTTTTGGGGAGGAGGATTCCTGGATGACTTTATCATTAGCTATCACTCTACTTTCGGCTTCCCGCAAGGAGGACGCGATCAGGCTCCGCGCCATCGCCTGCTAATTTACTACCAAAAAGACGGCCAAGAGCTACTAAAAAAGCAAGGGGCCAGTTCCGGAATAGGGGACATTAAATTATCCGGCGGCTGGCAAATATATGAATGGAAAGAAAAAGCAGCTCTATCTTTAAACACTTGTCTCAAATTACCTACAGGAAATAGCGCCGATTTGCACGGCAGTGGAAGTGTTGATTTTTCCGTATGGATCAACGGCCGTCGAGATTTTTGGTCAACATACGGAAAAGTATCTTTATTAGGAGCTGGGGGGGTAATGTTCTTAAGCTCTGGAAATGTTCTGCCAGAACAACAGGAACATTTCGTTTGGTTTGGCAGTGCCGGCATAGGCTGGCAACCTTGGCCTCGCTTATCTTTTAAGATCCAAATCAACGGACACTCTTCTTTTTATAAAGAAAGCGATCTCCGGGAGTTAAACGCAGTTTCGGCCCAAATAGTTTTGGGCGGGACGATTGCCTTAAGCAAGCAAGCCTTTCTCGATATGGGGATTGTGGAAGATCTCGTCGTAAAAACTTCGCCCGATGTAGTTTTTCATTTGTCCGGGCGTTATATATTTTAATCCCGATTAATTTAGCTAAATCCCTAAATAATCGCCCCTAACCACACTTTAAAAAAGAGGGGCTTCTATTTTCAAAACAATTTGCCCTCCCTCGGGCCCATGAAAAAACCAGGAGCTCATTTTAATGAGCCGCTCTCCCTCCCCTCTGAAGTAGGTACGAATTTTAAAAATGATCGCCGGTCCAACATATCCTGCTCTTGACATTTGTGCTATTTTTTTTAAAAATGTAATAAATACTCTTTGCAAAAATTCTTTAAAAAGTTACATGAAATCTGGGGATGAAGGGCGGACATTTTTATTCCCGGCGGCGAAAAGGAATGAAGAAGCTTATCTAATCAAAGCTTACCAGGCCACTTTCCGCAAGAAGATTCTTTTTTTGGCAATTTTAACGCTCATATTAATAGCTCTTTCGCTTTATGCCCTGGCCGTGGGCTCATACAATCTCTCTATTCCCAATATTTGGCAAGCAGTTATTCGCCAAAGCAGCGCCCCGGCCCAAACGGTTATTTGGAACATCCGTCTTCCCCGCATAATAGCGGCACTCATTTCTGGGTGGGGTTTAGCTATTTCGGGCTTAGTTTTGCAATCCCTCCTAAGAAACCCTTTAGCTTCACCCTCCACTTTAGGCATTAGTCAAGGAGCAGCTTTTGGGGCCGCCTTAGCTATAGTTGTCTTCGGCGCGGGAGGCATGACCGGCGGAGCCCTGCGCATGCAGGGAGCTAGTCCTTTGCATATTTACAACCTTTATTTAATCACTTTTTTTGCTTTCTTAGGCTCTCTTAGTGCTACATTAATAATCCTGGGCTTAGCCCGTTTACGCAAGCTCACTCCCGAAGCCATCATCTTAGCTGGCGTTGCCTTATCCTCCCTTTTCGTTTCTGGCACTATCCTTATCCAATATTTTGCCTCAGAGATGGAAATTGCGGCCGTGGTTTTCTGGACCTTCGGCGATGTCGCCCGATCCACCTGGAAAGAAATTGCTCTGCTCACGGGAGCGGCTATCTTAATTACTCTTTATTTCAGCTTTAACTGCTGGAATATGAATGCTCTTCTGGCGGGAGAAGATACGGCAAAAGGGTTAGGCGTGGAAGTGGAAAAATTCCGTCTTTTCAGCCTAATCCTGGCTACCGTAATTGCTGCTTTGGTAACCTGTTTCCATGGAGTCATCGCCTTTTTAGGCCTCTTAGCCCCCCACATTGCCCGCAGATTAGTGGGTTCTGATCATCGTTTACTTCTCCCCCACTCTTGCCTTATGGGAGCTATACTCTTACTTTTAGCCGATACTTTGGGCCGTTATCTAATTGGTTCGGGAACTCTGCCCGTGGGTGTTCTAACTTCTTTCATGGGCGCCCCGCTTTTTCTTTATCTCCTATTGCGAGGATACAGAAGATGACCATTTCCGTTGAAGGATTGAAATTTAATTATGCCCACCACCCCGTTCTCCACGGGGTGAGTTTCCACTTAAAGAAAAGCCAAATGTTAGCGGTCTTAGGAATTAATGGGGCTGGCAAAACTACTCTGCTTAAATGTTTAAACAAAATCCTCACCCCGCAAAAAGGAAGTATTCTGGTAAATGGCCGAGATGTCCAGCAAATGTCCAGAAACGAAGTAGCTAAAATTTTAGGATATGTCCCGCAGCGCTTTGCTGAAGAATCCCTTACTGTTTTTGATGCTGTTCTTTTAGGCCGAAAACCTTATATCCGCTGGGCCGCGACGGATCGAGATTATCAAGTAGTAGAAAAGGTATTAAAGTTAATGCACTTGGAAGAACTGGCTTTACGCCCCCTTAGTGAATTAAGCGGCGGCGAAGCCCAAAAAGTAGTCATCGCTCGGGCTTTGGCTCAAGAACCACAGCTTCTTCTTCTGGATGAACCAGTGAGCAATTTGGACCTTAAAAATCAAATAGAGGTTATGGAGCTCATCCAGCAAGTAATCAAAACCCAAAAGATCTCCGCTATAATGGCTATTCATGATTTAAATTTGGCTTTGCGTTATGCTGACCTTTTTCTGCTCTTAAAAGATGGGAAAGTTCATACCTTTACCGGCCCCGAAACTATAACACCCCAAGTAATTTATGAGGTCTACGGTGTAAGGGTCACCTTACAAAAATTTAACGGCTACCCCGTGGTCATTGTCCTCGATAAAGTGGCCGAATAAAGAAAGGAAAGAAATTTGAGAAGAATTGCCCTTTTTATATTTATCTTGGCCTGGCCGACCTTATTTTCTTTCTGCCCTGGGGAGGCCAAAGAAAAAATTATTATCACCGATTTAGAAAAACGGCGGGTAGAAGTTCCTTCAAACCCGGAACGGATTATTTGCCTCGGTCCTGGATCTTTAAGATTAATTTGTTATTTGGGCCAAACAAACAAGGTCGCCGGGGTGGAGGCTTTTGAAAAAACCAGAGCTGTGGGCCGAACTTATCTTTACGCCTATCCTGAGTTAGCTAAACTTCCTCCCATAGGCCCTGGTGGTCCGGCCGGCATCAATAAGGAACCAGATTTAGAAGCCGTGTTGAGAGTTAATCCCCAATTAATTTTTGCGGCGAATATGGAGACGGGTGTGGCTGAAGGCTTACAAAGAAAATTAGGCATTCCCGTAGTAATTCTCTCTTATGGCGGGTTTGCGACCTTTGACGAAATCGTTTTCGATTCCCTCCGCTTGGCCGGAAAAATCTTGCAAGCTGAAAAAAGAGCAGAAGAGCTTATTGTCTACATCCAAAAAAATCGTCAAGAACTACTAAAGGAGACAAAAGGGGCAGCAGAGGAGAGTAAGCCCCGGGTATATATTGGCGGGATCGGATATCGAGGTACTCAGGGAATTGAAAGTACTGAGGCCAGTTACTTTCCTCTCGATTGGGTGCGGGCCAACAATTTAGCGAAAGAAGGTGGCAAGAAAGGTCACCTTTTTGTAGAAAAAGAAAAGATTCTCGCCTGGAATCCCGATTTAATTTTTATCGACGGAGGTGGGTGGCGCAATATTCACCAGGATTTTCAGAAGAAGCCCGAGTTTTATCGGCAGCTGAAAGCTTTTCAAAACCAGAATATATTCCTTTTATTTCCCTACAACTGGTATGTCACCAACATCGACACGGCTATTGTGGACGCTTTCGCCGCCGCCAAAATTCTCTATCCCCCAAAATTTTCTAACCTCGATCCCCGCAAGGAGGCCGACGAAATTTACTCTTTCTTTTTGAACAAACCTGTTTATGCCCAAATGGCCAACGAATTTGGTCATCTGGGCGCACAAATCAATTGGAAATAAAAGCATTGGGAGCATTTTAATGAGCAATTATGGGCCTGAAGATCATTTCTATTTATTAGCCCAAAGAGTGGCGCAGGAGGCTGTTAAAAAATTGGGGCCAGGATCTAATGGCCATCTTCTTACTTTAACAAATGCGGGCATAGTAAAATTTGGTGAGCATGACAGCTCTTCAGCCATAGAAGCCCTAAAACAAACTACCCCTGGTTCCCTGGAAAGGAAAAATTTAATAATAATCAACGCGGTTATGGATGAACCTCTCTACTTTTTTTTCTTCAACAAGAACAACGAGGAGAGCTTCTTTGCCCAAACCGACGCCCAGCGATTTGTGGCTATGCCGGTAGGCGAAATCTTATCTCGAGATTTATCTCATTTATTTCGCCACCTCATCTTCAGAAATATAAGCCTCGGCCGAATTATCTCCGAAGCCGCAGAAATGGAATCGATTTTTGCCCAGCAGCCTTATGGAAAGAAATGGGCTTCTCTAATAAGCTTTGCCCATTTTTGGGCCAAAGATCCGCCCTCCACATTAATCCGCATCGCCCAATTTCATGACCATATTTGTCCGGGAGTCTTAAGTGGCTATTATATAGCTCGTTTTTTAATGGCTAAATTTCCCCGGCGCGAAAAAGAAAGATACTTCTTCCTCTCTACTCCTCCCTATTGTAAGGATGATGCCCTCCAAATCATCTTCAACCAAACAGTAGGGAAAAAAGGATTGGCTGCCCTGGTGTTGGCGGAGGAAGATCGCGCGCTTTTGCTTCCTGAGGCTAGAGAGGCTGCCGGGATTTTCTTTCGCTACGATCCGCAAACCAATCGCGGGCAAGGAGCCGTTTTAGGGTTTGCCTGGAGCAAGCTCCTGCAGGATTGTAAAATAAGTGACCAAAAAGTTTCTTTCTTAAATTCCTTGAAGCAGATTCTCTTTATGATTGACCAGCGGGATGACTATGCCCGTTATGTATATTTTATAAAAATATTCGATCTTCCTCCCGGAGAGAGTCCGTATAATTATGCCCGCGTGGGCGTAAATCCCTGGCCAAAATTGGGCTTATGGAACAAAAAAGATTAAAGAAATTTTAAGCTCGGCCGCGGGCTTTTTTCACTTCCTCTAAGAATCTGCGAGCGTTTTCCACAATGACTGAATACTTCTTTTCGGCCACGGCTTTTTTATCCACCAATTCGCCGCCTACCGCAATGGCCGCTGCACCAGCCTTAATGAATTCGCCGGAATTCTGCAGATTTACTCCTCCCGTAGGCACGAGGGGAATGTGGGGTAAAGGTCCCTGGAGCGCTTTGATATACGCTGGCCCCCCTACTTGGGCGATGGGGAAGACTTTTACTAAATCTGCGCCAGCCTCCCAGGCCGTAAGAATCTCGGTGGGAGTCAAAGCTCCGGGAATTACTACGGCGCTATACCGGTTGGACACCTTGATTACGTCCAGGTTTAATGAAGGGCTCACTAAGAACTGAGCGCCATTGATTAAGGCAGCCCGCGCCGTTTCCGGATCAAGTACCGTGCCTGCTCCTAATAATACTTCTTTGCCAAATTTCTGACTTACTTCCTTGATCACGTCCATTGCTCCCGGAACAGTCATCGTCACCTCTAAGACCGAAACCCCACCTTCCTTAATGGCCTTGGCTACTTCCCAAGCTTCTTGAGCTGAGGAAACTCTGATTACGGGAACCACTCCTTCTTCCAGAATTTTAGCTAAGGTTTCTTTCATAGCTTCCTTCCTTTCTCTTTTTGATTAAAATATAAAAATTATTTGCGCAAGTACTTATTAATGACAGCATCAAAGTTTTCTTCTTTCCTTAGAAACACGGTCCTGGCGATTCTCCTCTTCTTCCCAGCCAGACTGCGTCGTTATTAATAAACAGCTAACTTTCGTGAAGGGAGTAGGGGCAGGCCAGAGGCAGGCCAGAGGCAGGCATGAATGAAAATGCCTACCTCTGCCCCTTCCTCTTCATTTCGGCACAGTCGCAGCGAAGAAGAGCGAGGTGCGGGAGGAATCGCTACCAAGAGTTATCTCGATATTCTCAAACCCGCTCCTTTGATCTGCGCCTCTACCTCTTCTAAGGTGGACCAGTTAAAGTCGCCAGGCATGGTGTGTTTCAAGGCAGCTAAAGCATTCCCGTATTTCACTCCCTTCTCAGCATCACCAGTTAAATAGCCATAAATAAACCCAGCCGTAAAGGAATCGCCGGCGCCGACGCGGTCCACAATTTCCACCATGTAGGTGCGATCCGTATAAATTTTTCCGTCAGCATAAGCAATAGCCGTCCAGTTATTCTTCCACACTGAGATATCTTCCCGGAGAGTAATCGCCACGGCCTTAAAACCAAAAGTCCTCGCCAAAGTCTCGGCCACCTTTTGGTAGTTTTCCTCCCTGATACCGAAAACTACACCTGTATCTTCTTCGGTAGTGGTCAATATATCCACTAATTTCATCAAAGGCTCCTGACAGCTGCGCGCTTGGGCTGGAGTCCACAATTTCTTGCGATAATTAAGGTCATAACTTACTAAGCAACCAACTTCCTTAGCAGTCTTCATGGCCAAGGCTGTTGTCTCAGCGGCCGAGGGACTAAGCGCCGGGGTGATGCCACTTACGTGAAATAATTTTGCCTTACTTAAAATCTTTTTCCAGTCCACTTCGTCAGGTTTGATGAGACTGATAGCCGAATTTCCGCGATCATAAAGGACCGAGCTGGCCCGGGGGGCGGCTCCATATTCCACAAAATACAGTCCTTGTCTGCCTTGGTCGCTGAAAATAACGTGAGCCACATCTACTCCCAATTCGCGGGCCCGGTTCCTGACCATCCTTCCCAAAGGATTATTGGGCAGTTTGGAAATCCAAGCCGCATGCAAGCCTAAACGGGAAACTCCTACCGCGACATTTAATTCACTGCCGCCGATTTCCACCTCCAAAGAATGGGTCTGCTCCAACCTGCCAAAATGAGGAGGAGACAGACGCAACATAGCTTCGCCAAAAGTTACCACATCGTAAGTCATCGGCCACCTCTCTTTATTTTATTATTAAAGTCTTTAGCGACTTTTGGTCTGCTCAGAGATCTACACCATCGATCTCTGCTCCGCATTTATAACATTTATTATCTTTTATCTGATATTTAAGAATCTGAAATCCAAAACGATCAATTAAAAGACTGCCACATTGATAGCAAAACGTATCTTCCCCCACATCGCCCGGAACATTACCAGTATAAACATAACGCAAGCCCGTTTCCAAGCCTATTTCTCTGGCTCTTTCTAAGGAACGGACCGGTGTCGGTGGACGGTCCAGCAGGCGGTACATAGGATGAAATCGGCTAATATGCCAGGGCGTCTCGCCCCCCAAAGAAAAGATAAACTTAGCTATATCTCTAAGTTCATTCTGATCATCATTGAGGCCCGGAATGAGCAAAGTAGTGATCTCCACCCATATTCCCAAATCTTTCATGACCTGCAGAGATTCTAAGACTCCCGCCAGCTTAGCTCCGCATCTTTGTTGATAAAATTCTTCGCGAAAAGATTTTAGATCAACGTTCGCTCCGTGGAGATGAGGATGAATAGTCTTTAAGGTCTCCTTGGTCATATAGCCATTAGTAACAAAGATATTTTTTAATCCCTCTTTAGTGGCCAACTGCGCTATTTCTAAAGCATATTCGAAGAAAATGGTGGGTTCAGTATAAGTATAAGAAATAGTCTGGCACCCTCTCCTTTTGGCCATGGCCACTATTTCTTCTGGCGCCACCTCTTCACCCATAATACGTTTTTGATCTTTGGGCATCTGGGAGATTTCATAGTTCTGGCAAAAATCACACCGGAAGTTACAGCCCACCGTAGCAATCGAAAAAGAACGGCTTCCGGGAGCAAAATGGAACATCGGCTTTTTCTCGATAGGGTCTACATTCCGGGAAATAAGCTGACCGTAAACTAATGTGTAAAGGCTTCCCCCTCGGTTTTCCCGCACCCTACAAACTCCCCTTTGCCCTTCGTTTATCTGGCAAAGGTGATGGCAGAGGTGACAGCGCACCTTCCCCTCGGGCAATTTCTCATAAAGGAGAGCTTCTTTCATGACTATCCTCTCAAACTATATCAGGCTCTAATTCCTTCTTACGACCGAAGAATTTGACCAGCCAAATAGAAAGCTCATAAAGGATCTGCACCGGCCCCATCATCAAAAGCATGGTGTAGGCATCTGGAGTGGGGGTGAGCATGGCTGAAAGAATAGAGTTGATTAATAAGGCGTATTTGCGATTTTTCGCCAGAGCCTGATAACTTATTATGCCCAAGCGCCCCAAGATGAGTAAAATAAGCGGAAGTTCAAAGATCAAACCAAAAGCAAAGATCAAGCCTACGGCGAAGGTTAAATACTTAGATAAGCCAATCATGGGTTGCAGGCTTTCCCGCCCATAATTTACCAAAAAATTTATACCTACCGGCAGAACAATTAGATAACAGAAAAAGGCCCCGGCATAAAAAAGGAAAGTAGCTGAAAGGACAATCGCTAAAGAATAACGCCGCCCTTCCGCAGTAAAAAGAGGAGCAAAGGCCAGCCAGAGATAGTTAAAGATAAAAGGGGCCGCCAAAAAAATCCCGATAAAAAGGGAGAGGCGCAAAGAAGCAAAAAAGCCCTCGGGCAAACTATACATGATTAGCGGAAGATCCAAAGGCTTCTGCAAAAAATGGAGAGCATCTTTCCAGAAAAAAAAGGATATAACGGACAGCCCGCCCACAATTAAAAAAATGCGCACCAAGGCGCTGCGCAGCCCTTCTAACTTATCAAAGATCTCATTCCTATCCCATTCCTGAATCTTTTCGCTTAATCCCATACCGAATGAATTATACGCTTCCCCAGGCTGATTTAAAAGGCAAATTTAAATCAGCCCCGCTTACTCCTTCACCCCCTAACTGTCCGCAAGCCGCCAAAATGTCCGTCCCCTTACTCTGGCGGATCACCGTGGTAAAGCCATGGGCCAAAAGAATTTCCCTAAATTCTTGGATGGCTTCCTCTGCTGGCCGTTTGAATGGACTAGCGGGATGTTCATTGAAGGGAATCAAATTTATCTTAGCTGGCAAGCCTTTCAGCAAACGGGCTAACCGTAAAGCATCGGCTGCGGTATCGTTTACTCCCTGAAGGAGTACATATTCGAAGGTTATTTTCTCCCGGTTAGGCAAAGAAATTTGGCGACAGGCATGTAATAATTCAGTCAAAGGGTATTTTCGGTTTATGGGCATGAGGAAATTGCGTTGCTCCTCAGTAGTGGCATTCAGGGAAATGGCTAACTTAACAAAATTTTTCCGCGAAAGAAGCTTTTTCATTTCGGGGATTAGGCCAGCAGTAGAAAGGGTTACCCGGCGATGAGAAAATTGCAGACCCTGGGGGGAACAAATTATTTCCAAGGCCCGCATCACATTGTCAAAATTTAATAAGGGCTCACCCATGCCCATAAAAACTAAATTTCTAATCTTGGCGGAAGAAGCAAGAGTCGCCCGCACCCCTAAAATTTGATCAAGGATTTCAAAAGATTCCAAATTGCGCTGGAAGCCCCGGGCCCCGGTAAGACAAAATTTACAGCCTAAAGGGCAACCCACTTGGGTAGAAAGGCATAAAGTCAGATGATCCCGCTCCACGAGCAAGACGCTTTCTATCTTTTGACCATCAGCCAGGCGGAATAAGAATTTTCTCGTCCCGTCGGCGGAGGTGAGGACCTTCTCCGGCCTCAGAAAACTTATCCAAGCCTTGGCGCTTAACTCTTCCCGCAGCTTTTTGGATATATCGGTCATCTCGGCCAAGCTCGCCGCTCCGCGGTTGTAAAGCCAGCTGGCTAACTGCTTTGCCCGAAAGGGCTTCTCGCCTAAGGAAGCGACCAACTTCTCTAATTCGGGTAAAGAAAGATTTTTCAAGTTAATTTTTCCAGCCGGATTGGTCATCATGCTTTCCCGGCCGCCTCTCCGGCTACCCAACCTGTGCTAAAAGCTGCCTGGAGATTATACCCGCCTGTCCGACCGTCCACATCGATAACCTCGCCACAAAAATAAAGACCAGGAATTAGTCTCGATTCCATAGTACTAGGATTTATTTCCCTTACGTCCACTCCGCCCGCGGTTACGATAGCTTCAGCTAAGGGTCTCGGTCTTTTAATGGTCATCCGCCAGTCTTTCAAAAGGGACACAATTTGTTTCCTCTCTGAGCTCCGCAAGTCATGAACTTTCTGGTAAGGAGAAAGGCCCAGGCGCTGGAAAAATATAGGGACTAAGCGCTTCGGGAGAAGGAGCGCTAAAATATTAGCCATTTCTTTTTTATGGTGGGCTTGCATTTCTCTCATTAACCTGTTCTCCACCTGTTCCCAAGTCAAAGCAGGCTTAAAATCTATAGCTAATTCTAGTTTTTCTTTAAGCATTTCATCAACTGCTCGCCCGCTTAGACTCAGAATAATCGGGCCAGATACTCCGAAATGGGTAAAGAGCATCTCCCCAAATTCCTCTTCTATTTTACGCGCCGCCGCCAAAAGGGTAACTTTTACGTTTTTCAGACTCAACCCCTGCAGATCTTTGACGAAGTCTTCTTCGGTCTCCAAAGGAACTAAGGCTGGCTTTATAGGGCGGATAGTATGACCCAATTTCTCAGCCATTCTATAGCCATCGCCGGTGGAGCCGGTTTGGGGATAAGAGGCTCCCCCGGTGGCCAAGATAACTTGGGGGGCGAGAACTTCCTCCGTTCCACAAATAACTCCCCTTATCTTGCCTTGGCTAACTAAAATTTCTTCCACCGGAGAGTGAATTTGGATGCGCGTTCTGTGGCTTAAAGCATATTCCCGGAGAACACGGACCACTTCTTGAGCCCGGTTCGAAGCCGGGAATATCCTCCGGCCTCTTTCCTCCACCATAGGAAGACCCCGGCTTTCAAAAAATGAAATTAGGTCGTCATTGAAGAACTTAGCAAAAGCATTATAGAGAAATTTACCGTTGTGCCGATAATGTTTAATGAAGGTTTGCAGATCACCACTATTAGTCAGATTACACCGGCCTTTACCAGTCAGAGATAATTTTACCCCTACCCGGCCCATCTTCTCTAAGAGAAGCACTCTTTTTCCCAACTCACCGGCTCGACCGGCAGCCATCAGCCCTGAGGCCCCTCCGCCAATGACAATTACGTCCCATTCCAATTTTTATGTTCTTCTCTGCGCCTCCCTGACCGTCTAACAGTTTTAATATTTCTCGCCAGCAGGAAACAGGCGGGAGGGGGAGAGCCTCTCCCCCTCCCGCCTGAATTAAGCTGAAATTTAAAAAGTGATCGACGGTCAGTGCGCCTCCTTATCGAAAATTTTTAGGCGCAAATTTCCAGGGCATTAAAAAAGTAATTTATCTCAAAGGCCGCCGTTTCTGGCGCATCTGAGCCATGCACAATATTTTGCTCAATACTTGCGGCAAATTCTCTGCGGATGGTCCCTGGCGCCGCTTCTTGCGGATTAGTAGCCCCCATCAGCTCTCGATTTTTACTGATGGCTTGCGGCCCCTCCAAAACCATGACCACACATGGTCCAGAAGACATAAAATTCGTCAAACTATCATAGAAACTCTTCCCGCGGTGGACGGCGTAAAAACCCTCGGCCTCTTTCTTAGACATCCAGATCATTTTCATGGCCACTATCTTCAAGCCGGCCTGCTCGAATCTTTTTATTACTTCCCCGATTAAACCTTTAGCCACCCCATCGGGCTTAATAATCGAAAGAGTCCTCTCCATCAATCCCCCCTTGGCTACTGCTTTTAGGAAATTAACTTATAACCCTCTGCAAATCCTTGCAGGTTTGCTTCCTGAAAACGAGCTGGAGAATTCTCCTTAACAATCTCTTTTATACGCTCATATTCAAAGAAAGGCATAATCCTGGCTAAAGCGCCCAACATAACCACATTGGTCATTTGAATATTGCCCAATTTCTTCGCCAAAACGGAAGCCTCAATGACGTATCCATTAGGACAATATTTGCGGGCCGCTTCCAAAATCTCCTGGAGATCTGGATATTCATCCAGGCCCATATTATTTAAAACTGTAGGAATCCGCAGGGAATTTAAAAGATAAGTCCCCTGGGGATTTAGGAGACGGAGGTGTCTCAACATTTCCACACATTCCATGCCGATGAGCAAATCGGCCTGGCCGCGCGAAATTATGGGCGAATAAATTTCGCCATCAGATATACGAATGTGGGAAACTACCGAACCACCTCTTTGAGCGGCGCCTATAGTTTCCGCTCCCAAGACGTTGAAATTCTTGCTCATGGCATATTGGGAAATAACAATCGAAGCAAAAATATTGCCTTGGCCGCCAACTCCCGAAATAATAATATCCATCTTCATGATATGGCCCCCCTTTGGCAAACATCTACACAAAGTCCGCAACCTACACAAATCATTTTATCAATCGAAACTTTTTTCTTGTCTTTATGATAAGAAATTGCTGGACACCCGAAATCATTAATGCAGATCATACACCCGTTACAACGCTCTTCATTAACTTGAACTTCACGAGGTTCAAAAACCTTCTGCCCTCGGCGCGTGGAAAGCAAATAGCAGGGCATGGAAGAAACGATCAAAGATGGCCCTGCTTCCTTTACGGCTGCCTCCAAAGCTTCCCGACATTGTTTGATATCATAAGGATTGACCACTCGATAACTAATACCCATGGATTCAGCCAGCTTGGGCACATTTACGGGAGATGTTTTCTCTCCAGCCAAAGTAACTCCTGTTCCCGGATGGGGCTGAAATCCGGTCATGGCCGTTACCGTATTTTCACCTAAGATAACGTTAACATTTATTTTGTTGGAAGCGGCGTTCATCAATCCCAAAATCCCATTATGGTAGAAAGTAGAATCGCCAATAAAAGCAAACACTGGCCGATTCATGCCGGTTAGAGCCATGCCACTCGCCATAGGCACGGAAGAACCCATACAGTATATAGTAGATTGAAGCTCTATGGGCCGGAAAGAACCCGCGTCATGACAACCAATGTCCCCAGCTACGATCCCTTTATATTTGCGCACCGTTTGTTTCAAAGCATTAAGAATCCCTCGGTAATTGCAACCCACGCACTGAGTCCGCGTGCGGATGGGAATGTGAATATCCAAGGGTGGTGTTTCTGGAATATTTACTTTCACCGTGGGCCCAGCCTTCTTGATTCCCTCCAAGACCGCCAGCAAGTTTAGTTCACCATCAGCAGGTAAGAATCCGCTGCGCCCCAGAACCTCTATATTTATCTTTTCCTCCTGGAAGATGGTCTTACATAGATTTTCCACAAAAGGTTCGGTTTCTTCAAAGATTACTATTTTCTCTAATCCCCGCACGAAACTTAAGAGTAGGCGACGGGGCAGGGGTAAGGTACCTATTTTAAGTAAGGGTAATTTCCCTTCGACGAACTGTTCTGCTTCTTTAATCCAAGTATAACCCATGCCGCAGCCAATAAGACCAACCTTACCTTCCCCTTTTTCGATCCAATTGAAGGGACTCTCTTCCATAATTTGCTTGAGCAAGTTCTGTTTCTCATTTAACCAGCGATGCCTAATTTGTGGTCTTTTCAAGCCTCCAAATTGAGGAAGTTCCACGGCACTCATAATGAAGCGTTCGCGGTCAGGTTCATAATGAGGAGGGGGTAGCTCTTTGGGCAAGTCTTCAAATTCGATGATTCCCCGGGCATGGCAAACTCTGGTCACCGGCCGCAGGCAGAAAACTAACTCTGTTTTTTCGGAAAGGTCAAAAGCCATTTTGACCATGGCCTTAGCTTCCTTGGGCGAGCAAGGATCGAAAACCGGCAGATGGGCATATTGGTGAACTAAAATGCGCGTATCCTCTTCGTTCTGCGAAGAAAGTCCTCCCGGATCATCGGCCGAAATCAAGACCAAGCCACCTCTAATGCCGGTGAAGTTAACATGCATTAAAAAATCGGTCACAAAATTTGTCCCATTATGTTTCATAACCGGCATGGCTCGCACGTGGCATAGAGAAGCCCCCGTACATAATTCAAAAGCCACTTTCTCATTATTGGCCCACTCTACATGCACTCCCGGGACGCCTACGCATTCTTCAACAATTTCCGTAGCTGGCGTACCTGGATAACCCGCTACTACGCGGACACCAGCCTCCAAGGCTCCCCGGGCAATGGCTGTATTACCCATAACAAATTTTTTCTCTCCCATTTTAAACTCTCCTTAGGCTTTTTGAAAATTTAAGGTTTTCCCAAGAAACACTTTTCATCGCTTATTCATGATTTTTATCATGGCCAATTTAGTTCTGCAAGGAAAAATGAGTAAAGCTATTTAACCAACTTGATTCCAGCAGGCCGGGGAAAATACTCCTTAATCACTTTAATCCTTTTAGCTCAACCCAGAGGTCATAGATTTCTTTTTTGCTCCCATCTGCTTTTTTTAGGGCGATAGTCGTAACCTCCGGATTGGAAATATGAGCAGGCAGCCCACTTAAACTTGTTTCATGCAAAAACAGCCAATTAACCATTTCCATATTAAGTCCTTTGGTTAATTCCAAAAACTTCGTTAAGAAACTTGCCTGAACTTTTTCAGAATTTGTCCCTGAAGAACTCCAACCGATCTCTGTAAAAGCAATGGGTTTGGTCACATATTGGTTTAATTTCGAATAATAATCATCTGGAATCAAGTCCGGCGTAGTAAACTTTTGATAAGGATAAGTTGTTAACCCGATCAAATCAATTTTGTCGTTGAATTTTTGAAATAATCCCCATTGGTTGTTTTCAATTAAATGATTATAAGCAAAAACAACCAATACTTTTGTGTCAGGAGAGACCTGTTTTATGGCTGAATATGTTTCAGCAACTAAAGATAAATAATCATCAAGGTCTTCAGGATGTAAATAAAAGTAATCATTTATTTCATTTCCTAGGGATAGGTATTCGGGGCGGAATTCCTGGGCGATATTTTGGGCCTCATTTTTCCAGGCTTCTCTAAATCCAGAATCCGCCAGACTGGGAGTGAGGCCATCAGGGGCATCGATTACGTATTCTAACCCATTAGGACCTTGTTTTATGGTAGCAAAATTGAGGGTTAAAAAAGGTTTTAATCCATAAACTCTAACTCCTGTTATTACCTGATTTTGCTTTAGCAAAATAAATTGCCCAATTCCTTGCTGGGCCACCCAGATCATGCATATCTCGGCAATCTTACCAGCTTCTTCGTAAGCATTTAAGATATCATCAAAACTACTGTTTGGGGCATGGGCTGGATTCGGGACGAGACCGATAAAAAAGTTTCTCTCAGTAATGGGTAATTTTTGCTTAGGAAGGTCGGCGAGAGTAGGCGAAGATCCATTCCCACAGGCCGCTCCCAGGAGTAGCCCTATGCATAAAGCAAGCAAGAAAGGGGAATTTATTTTACTCGCTGAATAAATCCTTTCCCCAAATTTTTTTATAGGGCCGACAATTTTCTTTTTCACGGTCTTCCTGCCTGAGGAAGTTCTCGATTATTATTCGTAATTTATTCTACAACTTTTTTGAGCCCAAAACCATATTTAGTGAAAAGGTAATCCCGCTCTGCAAATTGGGTGATCTAGGAATAATCGTCAATTCTCCCTACCTCTTAGGCAGGACCTTGTGGCTTGCCGCTTACGGCAAGGGATAAACCCTTGCCTTACAACAATACTCTTCTGTTTAAGGCCTCTTTAAAGGGGGAAAACTTCACCATGGCAACATTGGAAGTAGGCATGCCCCAGGATATGATCAATCCCAAATCTACATGTTTACGTTTGATTGATAAGCGCATTATTTATGGCAAGCTCCATTTCATTTTCTACTCCTGTTCTTGGGATCTTTGGTCTGGTTGCCCAGCCAATCTCGCCGGCCTTCCATTATTATGGGCCCCCAAATCGGAGTAGAGGATGGGTAAATTATGGCCATTTCCAAAGACCTGCACCTATATAAATATACATGGGATTTGGCCAAACTGCGCCCTTATGGGCAATAATTTAGAAAATTAGTTGGGCCCCAAGAAAAGGGACTAATTTACCTCAAAAATTTTTGGGCCCAAGGAGGCTAAAATTTTTTCCGCTTCCTTTACCATAGAATCCATCAGCTCCTGGCAAGAAGGTATATCATTGATCAAACCCACGGCCTGGCCAAAAGCAAGTGAGCCCCATTCTAAATCTCCCTCCACATAAGCCTTACGAATTCTGCCCACTCCATACTGCATCATTTCCCAGGGGTTCATTTTCTTTTGGGCCATTTCTAAGAGCCGCCGGGCGAAACCATTCTTAATAACCCGGCAACGCACGCCGGTTAAATTATCTGTAACCACTGTATCTTCTTCAGTCTTCTTAATTAGGTATTCCTTAACTTGCTGAGGTACAGGTGCTTCTTTGGTGACGATGAATCTACTCCCCATAGAAATTCCTTCGGCTCCTAAAGCTAAGGCCGCTACCAAACCCTGGGCATTGCTAATCCCCCCGGCAGCCACCACGGGAATTTTTACCCGACTGGCTACTAAAGGAACCAAAACCATGGTAGAAACAAACCCAGTATGCCCTCCCCCTTCTGTACCTTGTACAATGATGGCGTCAGCCCCATCTTGTTCAGCCCGCAGCGCATGCCGCAAAGAGCCCATAGTGGGTAAGTTAATAATGCCGTGAGGCTTGGTGCGGGCTATTATTTTCTGGGGATTCCCTTTGCCGTAGCTGGCCACGGGCACTTTTTCTTCAATGATCACATCTAAAAGTTGATCAAGGATGGGGTTGTCCGGCATGAAATTAACCCCGAAGGGCTTATCGGTTAAATCTCTAATGAGGCGGATATTTTCCCGCAGCTCGGCTGGGCTCATAAAAGCCGCGCCTAAAATTCCTAAGCCCCCCGCATTAGATACGGCGGCGACCAAAGGTGGAAAAGATACCCAAGACATGGCGCCTTGGATAATGGGATACTTTATTTTGAGCAACTCAGTTATTCTGGTCTTCATTATCCTCCCTCAACATATAAATTTCTTAGCTCAAAAAAGGCCATATAAATAAAAAGGCCGTGAGTCAAATCTTTGGTCTTAGCAAGACCAGCAATTTAACCCACGGCCCGAATTTTTATATTTTTATAAATGAGCGGTTATAAAGAGCTTTCAGGCAGTGGGCTTCGTCTAAGGACGAGCCCGGACAATAATACCAACAGCAATACCCACCATTCAGCTCTGCTTAAATTCCCGCTCATGAGAATAATTTTAAAAAATTATTGTGTTTTGTCAATAAAAACTTTTTCCTTTTCTACCTTCACTTTGCCAAGCAATTATTCATCAGCGCCTTCTCTACTTCGGAAATTTTGATTGCCCAAGTAAAAGCGGGCAAAAAAATTTTTAAAATGCCCGTACATCAAAATTTTTTAGCATGGCTAAAGAAGTGAGCCGCCTGACTTAATCAATGATTTGTATCTCCCCCCACTGTTCAAATTCTGGGCGGAATTTCTTGGCCTGACCCACGATGACTAAAACCATCTCCTCAGGATGCAAGTACTCGCGAGCAGCCCGATTAATTTCAGCCAAGGAAATGTTGGCTATCCTCTTTGGGTAATTTATCAAATAGTCTTTTTCCAAATCATGGACTTCCATCTGGATGACCTTTTGCGCTATTTGGCCGAGGGTTTCAAACTTCATGGGGTAACTGCCGACAAAGAAGTTAATCGCTTCGGACCTTTCCTCTTCTGTTGCTCCTTCTTGCCGAAATTTCTTTTCTACTTCCAAAATTTCCCGAACGCAGGCATAAGTAGTTTCGGTAGGGGTAAAAGTGGAAATAAGAAATGGACCTCTGTTTTTGCGCGGTTCCAACCCCGAGCGAATGCCATATGTATAACCCAGCTCTACTCTAATCCGCTGCATTAATCGGGAAGAGAATCCCCCGCCGCCTAAGATGTAGTTCATCACGGCAAAAGGTAAATAATCAGGATGATTATGGGGAAGAGAAAGGTGGCCCAAGCGAATTTGGCTTTGGGTTAAATCTGGCCGGTCAATTAAAATTATTTTTCTTGTTGATAAATAGGCATATGGGCTTTCCGCGTAGTTTGCCCATCTTCTATCTTTTACTGCGGGGAATTTTTCTTCTACCCAACGCAGAAGCTTCTCCTCTTCCAAAGAACCAACGAAGACCAAGCAGCTTCCTGGTGGCAAAAAATTTTGCGCATGGAACTCTTGAATATCTTCCCCTAAAATTTGCGGCAAGGAAGATAAAGACCCATAAACAGGGTGATCATACGGTGTTCCTTGGAAAATAGCGGTCTGAAAATGCTCATCAGCCACGATGGGCGATTCATCCTTTTGCTGCTCTAAGGCCGCTAATCGACGCTTTTTCATCTGGGCAAATTCTTCCCCGGGAAAAGCTGGCTCAGTATATATCTCTAAAAGAATAGTCAGCAGAGTTTCCCAATCTTCCTGTAGCCCCACTATATGTAGGGAAGTATAATCCCAACCCGCATGGGCTGCCAGAATGGCTCCTAAGGAATCTATATCGGCGGCCAATTGGAGAGCGGATCTTTTTTTAGTTCCCAGAGTCAGCATCTCAGCCGTCAAATCCGCGAGGCCTGCTTTTCCTGGTGAATCAGCCTCGGCTCCATAAGGGAGAACCAGGTGTATACTCAACAAAGGCAGATTCGGTTTATTCACCAGAAAGACGCGCAGACCCTGGGGAAGTTGGCCAGAAAAAATTTGCGGTGGCGTAAAAAGGGAGAGGCTCTGGTTAAAATTCATGCCAGTTCTCCTAAGGTTTCATGCTCTCTTTGACTTACTGGAACAAGAGTAACTACCGTGCGATTTTCAGCACGGAGATACTTGCGGGCCACTCGCTGAATATCTGCTGGAGTTATTTCTGCATAGGCGGAAAGAAGCGCATAAATTTGCTGAAAATTTCCAGTTTTTATTTGATAGAGCCCAGCCAGTAAGCCTTTAAAAAAATTAGTCTGCATATTCCTTAATAAGGCCGCCCGGAGCTGCTTTTTAGCTTTCATCAGTTCGGCATCCCCAATAAGCTGCTCTTTTAAATTTTCTACCTCTCTCCAAATTTCTGTTTCCAATGTGGCTAAGCATGTTCCTGGTGCAGCAATAGCATAAATTTGCAGAAGACCAGGATCCATGGTAAAAAATGGCGGTGAACCTACTTCAGCCCGCACTTCCACTGCTTGGCCAGGTTTCTCAAATTTTTCAAAAAAGCGGGATGATCTTCCTGCCGCCAGCACAGCGCAGAGCATCTCCAAAGCCAAAAGGTCAGGATGATTAATTCCTGGAACATGGAAGCCGGCAAAGAAGGCCGAAACTTGGGCAACTTTTTTGAAGATCGCCCTTTTCTCACCGCGTTGGGTATTTTCCGGAGGAATGACCAAACGAGGTCGGGGTTGCGGGGGCATGGAGCCATAGTATTTTTCTACCAGGCGGTAAGCCTGTTCTGCCGAAACATCGCCCACCATTACCACTACCGCATTGTTCGGGGCATAGAATAAGCGGTAATATTCCAGACAGTCCTCCAAAGTCAGATTTTTTAAGTCGTAGTCCCAGCCAATTACTGGCCAGCGGTAAGGATGTTTTTCATAAGCCAAGGCAAAAAGTTGTTCAATAAGCAACCCAAAAGGAGTGTTTACAGCGCGCAGCTTCCGCTCGCTGCGCACTACTTCCCGTTCTGTCTCCAGGGTTTGCTGGGTAATCTGCAGGTTTTGGAGGCGGTCAGCCTCTAACCGGACCGCTAACTCCAGCTTGGCCGATGGCAGATTCTCATAATAAGATGTGTTATCCGTAGTCGTAAAAGCGTTGAGCGTTCCTCCATTAGCCTGGATGATGCGCGAAAATTCTTCCGGCCCCACTTCTTTGGTCCCTTTGAACATCATATGTTCGAAGAGGTGGGAAATGCCGGTCAGCCCAGGCCTTTCATATCGAGAACCGGCAGCAAAGTGGACTTGATAAGAGACCACTGGTAGCGTATGATCTTCGCCGATGAGTATTTGCAGGCCGTTGGCCAATTTGCCTGTGGTAAAATTGGGTAGGATATTCAATTCATTCTTTCCAGCTTATGCATTGCACTGGACAACTGTCGATGGCCTCCTGAATCTTGGCTTCTGGAGCGCCCGTAGGATTATAGACTTCGGAGATGTCTTTATCATTTAAGCGGAAAACTTCGGGGCAGGTTTCTGCGCAAAGCCCACAAGAAATGCAATCATCTTGATTTACCACCGGAATCTTAGGCATACAATCGTCTCCTTTCTAAACCCCATGAAAACTTGGGCCATTATATCATTGAGTTTTGAAAATTGCCAGTCTAACCCAATTTTTCTTTGGCCGATTACATATAAAAATATATAAGGTTTAGTTTTTCAGTTATGACTAAGATCATCTTAACTTTACCTTGCCTGAGAAAAAAGATTAACTCTCCTCTTTTCTAAAGAGGGTATGGGGGAGAATGAGCCAATGGGGAAAACTGGGTGGCGGTCAACTTAAGCGGTGGTTGACTTGATTTACCGCTTGGGACATAATGGTTTTCCAAGGAGGAAAAGATGACGCGAATATATCTTGTGCGGCACGGGACCACAGAATGGAACCAAGAAGAAATTTTTCGGGGAAGAGTAGACATAAAACTTAATGAGACAGGGAGAAGGGAAGCGCAGGCTTTGGCAAATTATTTTCAGCCCATTTCTCTCCAAGCCATCTACAGTAGTCCTCTTGCTCGAGCCTGGGAGACGGCGCAAGTAGTGGCGGAGGGGCGTAAATTAGAGATCAACCTTGACCCAGCTTTTATTGATATTGACTTTGGGGAATGGCACGGTTTACCTTTGCCAGAAGTGCAAGAGAAATTTCCAGCTTTATACCGGGCCTGGCGCGAACAACCGCATACAGTCACTTTTCCTAAAGGGGAAAGCTTAGAGCAAGTACGGCAGCGTGCTTGGGCGGGCTTCCAGGCCCTTATCCAAAAAAGCGAAGACCAAACCATCCTGATTGTTTCTCATCGGGTCATTACCAAGGTACTCATCTGTGCTGCCTTAGGCTTAGATAATTCCCATTTTTGGCAAATAAAACAGGATACTACGGCGGTTAATTGTTTCGAATACCACCGCGGTCATTTGGTAGTCTCTTTAATTAACGATACTTGTCATTTAAAATCAATCCACGCTGGAAATACACGTAAAGATTTTTAATGAAAAAAGTTAAAGAAAAAATCCATCACTTGTGGATGGAGCAATTGCGCTTTCAGTTAAGAACTGCCTGGGACATTCTATGGGAGGCCCGGAGTTCTTTTTCCCGTGATGGATGCTTGAACCTTTCCGCGGCTTTAGCTTTCTACACCATCCTTTCTATCATTCCTTTTTTATTTATATTAGTATCCCTTACAGGTTACTTGCTCGGTTCTTCCGAACAAGCTTTTCAGGTAGCGATCTCTTTTGGAGATCGTCTTTTCCCCCAAAGTAGCGACCTAATTATTAAAGAAGTACAAGCTTTGACTCATCGCGCTAAGCTTTTTGGTTGGGTCGGATTTTTTTCTTTGATCTGGACAGCCAGCATAGTCTTCTCTTCCCTGGAATTCGCCTTAAGTATAGTGTTTCGGGTGGAGAGAAGGCGTAGTTTCGTGCAATCTAAACTATTGGCTATCTCCATGATTCCCGCAGCTATGATCATCTTTTTCTTTTCTTTGTTCATTACTGGTTTCGCCCGCATCATGGAGAATTATGAGCTGACCTTTTGGGGAATGAATTTGGCCAAATCAAATTTTTTAGAATTCCTGGTGGGCTATCTTTTACCTTATTTGATCTTAACCATTTCTTTTACGGCCATATATAAGGTCATCCCTCCTGCCCAAATATCTTTTCGCCATGCCTTGGCGGGCGGAGCCAGCTGTGCCTTCCTCTTTGAGATAGTCAAGCATCTTTTTACCTGGTACGTTAAGAGTTCTTCTCCTTATAGTATCGTTTACGGCTCCCTGGAAACGATCATTATTTTGGTCGTCTGGGTTTTTTATTCCGCTGCCGTCCTTTTATTCTGTGCCGAATTAGTTTCCGCTTACCGCCGCAGGGATATAACTCTGCTGCAAAAAGTTTTCTTATGAGGTGGGCAAACATTGAACTCTGCCGAAAAAAATAAAAAAATCCGGGCCCTTTTTTCTTTTGGCACTTTCCATTTTATGGATGATGGTTTTGCTGATTCTATCTATCTGCTCCTTCCTTTTATCGCTGCTGAATTACAGCTTTCTTTTAGTCAAGTGGGCATCTTAAAAGGAGTATTTTCCGGCGCTATGGGCCTGGGTCAATTTCCCTTAAGTCTCGTGGGCGAAAAGCTGGGAGAATTAACTGTCGTGGCTAGTGGCATATTAGGATTAACCTTGGGCTTTTTTCTTTTAAGCATAGCATCTTCTTATCCGGTTATTTTGGGTGTTTTAGTCTTAGCTAAGGGGACAGCGGCTGGACAACACGGTTTAAGTTCCTCGGTGATCTCCCGCGTCTTCGAGGGCCCAGGAAGAAGAACCGCTCTGGGTACCTTCAACTTTGCTGGCGACTTAGGAAAAGTCTGCATCCCTTTTTTATTAGCTCTTTTAATTAATTTTTGGGGCTGGCGCAAAGCTACCTCTTTTCTGTCTTTAGGCGGTCTCTTGCTGGGGATTTTCCTCTGGATTTTAACCAAGAATGTTCAGGGGCCAGCAACCTTAATAATTGCCCAAGATGCTGCCCCAGCAAAAAGTAATTCTTGGGGAATTAAGAATTTAAAAAGTTTTGCCGCTCTGCTTACTATCGGCATAATTGATATTGCTACGCGCACTGCTTTACTTACTTTTCTTCCCTTCCTGCTTCTGCAAAAAAATATTCCCGCAGACCAAGTCGGTTTTGCTTTGACTATTCTTTTTGCTGGTGGAGCTGTGGGTAAATTTGTATGCGGGGTTTTAGCTGAATGGTGGGGCGTAATTCCCATGGTCATTGCCACTGAGGCTCTTACTACGGCAGGAATTTTATCTTTATATTGGTCCCCGGCAACAGCAGTTTGGATTCTTTTGCCTTTGGTAGGTATAGTCCTTAATGGAACCTCTTCGGTCTTATATGCTACGGTCGCTGAGATTATTTCTCCTTCTGGTCGTTCGCGCGGATATGGACTTTATTACGCGATCACTTTAGGAGCAGGCGCGGTGTCACCCATTTTTTATGGAGTTATCACCGATTATTTCAGCCTATCTGTCACTATTATCAGTACGGGCTTGATGGCCTTGATTACTATTCCTTTAAGCAATTATCTTGCTCCCGCCAAAGCGTAAAAATAATTGCCCAAGAGGACTGATTCGCCGCGCCATCCTGAGCCTTTCGCCAAACAAATAGAATTTAAAAACTGATCGACGGTCCATATTTAAAAATCTTGATTCTAAAGGCAGCCTTAAGTTAGAATACAAATTCGATGGAAAATTTGGAAAAAGGAAATGGAATAAAAAATGGATTTACAAAAGGTATATGCCACGGCCCGAGAAAAATTTAAGGGAGTTTGCCGCGTATGTCCTATTTGCAACGGTCGCGCTTGTGCCGGAGAAATGCCCGGGATGGGTGGTATCGGCACGGGCTCATCTTTTATAGCAAATTTTGAAAGTTTAGCCCGCTTAAAATTAAATTTGCGCACTATTCACGAGGCCGCTGACCCAGATATAAAATACGATTTTTTTGGACGCTCCTTGCAGATGCCTATTTTAGTGGCTCCTTTAGCAGGCATGGCCATTAATATGGGAAATGCTATGGATGAGCGAGAATATTTATTGGCCATGGTGGCAGGGGCGCAAGAAGGCGGATCCTTAGCTTTTACTTGCGATGGCCCCAATCCTATTTTCTTTGACTTGGGAATCGAAATTTTAAAGATGAAGCAAGGATGGGGGGTGCCTACTATCAAGCCCAGGGAAGAAGAGGCTTTTCTTTCGCGCCTAAGAAGAGCCGAAGAATGTGGAGTTCCCGCAGTAGCTACAGACATAGATGCTGCTGGAATCATCCATATGAAAAAAGCCGGTCAGCCTGCCGGGCCTTGGCCGGCCAAAGTTTGGGAGAGAATTATTGCCCGCGCCCAGGTACCCATTATCCTCAAAGGAGTGATGACAGAAAAAGAAGCTAAAATCGCCGTGGATATTGGAGCCGCTGGTATAGTAGTTTCTAATCATGGTGGGCGAGTCCTGGATCATACGCCGGGCACCGCGGAAGTTTTGCCCGAGATTGCTTCGGCCGTAAAAGGGAAAATTAAAATTTTCGTTGACGGAGGCGTGCGCAGTGGTGTAGATGTTTTAAAAATGTTAGCTTTAGGAGCAGAGGCTGTGCTCATCGGTCGCCCGATGGCCATAGCAGCAGTTGGCGGTGGAAAAGAGGCGGTGGCTTCCCTTCTCAGTCAATATGCTACCCAGTTGCACACAGCCATGATTTATACGGGGTGTAAATCTCTTATTAATGTCACTTCCTCAATTTTAAGAGTAGGAAGGGGGTGAAAGTTTAAATATTATAAAAAATCTTGAAAAAAAATAATTAAAAATAGACCTAAAGGAGGACCAAATGCAGCGAAAATCTTTTTTTAAAACCATGTTAATTCTGAGTTTAGCAACGTTATTAATATTAGGGAGCTGGATAACTCAAGTCCAGGCCCAAGCCAAATACCCCACTAGACCAATTAGCTTTATTTGCCCCTGGGGCGCAGGTGGAGGCACTGACCGAGTAGCGAGAATGCTGGCGGTCCTTTTGGAGAAAGATCTCGGCCAACCGGTGACTGTGGTCAACCGCACGGGAGGTGGCGGAGCAGTGGGCCATACCGCGGGAGCAACTGCAGCTGCGGATGGCTATACGATGACTATTATCACCGTGGAAATAACCATGATGCACTGGATGGGCTTAGCCAAAGTAACTTATAAAGATTTCAAACCAGTAGCCTTGATTAACTTTGACCCAGCCGGAGTTAATGTCCGCGCTGATGCACCTTGGGCTACCCTTAAAGATCTTTTAAATTATGCCAAAGCTAACCCTGGGAAATTAAAGGCTACAGGTACTGGTAAAGGGGGTATTTGGGATTTAGCCCGCGCGGGGATGTTAAAAACTGCCGGCATTCCTGTTGACGCTATTCCCTGGGTGCCCAGTGAAGGTGCTGCTCCCGGTTTGGCAGAATTAGTTGCCGGAGGAGTCCAAGTGGTAACTTGCAGCCTTCCCGAAGCTGCTTCCTTAATCGAGGCCAAAAAAGTTAAAGCTTTAGCTATCATGGGCGACAAACGAGCGGAGATTTTCCCGGATGTGCCCACCTTAAAAGAATTAGGAATTAACTGGTCCATGGGTGCCTGGCGGGGAGTGGGTGTACCCAAAAATACACCCGATTCAGTGGTGCAAGTTTTAGAGAAGTCCTTGCAGAAAGCTGTGGCCAGTACGGAGTTCAAAGACTTCATGAAGAAAAATGGTTTTGGAATTATGTGGGGTTCGGCGGCTGAATTTGGCAAGTTTATGGCTGAAGGCGATAAGACCATGGGTGCCTTGATGAAGGAAGTCGGGTTAATTAAATAGTCGGCGGTTTCGAGAGCCGTAAGGATTTTTACTTTCCTTACGGCTCAAAAAAGATAATCATATGAACAAAAATGATTTTTACTCTGGCCTAATTTTTGTGGTCTTGGGGGTGACTATAATTTTATTAACTATCCCCTTTCCCTCTTTGGGGGAAGGCCATCCCGGCCCGGCGCTTTTCCCCAACATCTTAGCCGGTTTATTTATCTTTTTTGGTCTGCTGCTTTTAATAAAAGCTCGGCCATCCTCCGCGCCGCAACTCGCAGCCGAAACCGATAAAGAAAAAAAGAATATTGGAAATGCTTTTTTTGTCTTAGGAATCATAATTGCTTTCATGCTTTTGGAATCAAATTTGGGATTCATTTTGACCAGTTCTATACTTCTTTTTTTGCTCATGAAGAAATTAGGAACCTCAACGATTAAAAGTATCGGCTTTAGCATTCTTATTACATTTTTTGTCTACTCTCTTTTTTACAAGATTTTACGAGTTCCCCTTTCCCCCGGCCTATTAGGATGGTGAAAAATGGAAGCTGCTTTACAAGGCTTATATCTTCTTCTTAACCCCAAAGTTCTAATCGTAATTTTTATCTCTTGCTTCTATGGCCTTTTTGTCGGGGCCATGCCCGGATTAACGGCCACCATGGCTGCCGCTCTGCTTATCCCTTTTACTTTCTTTATGGAGCCCGTCCCAGCTTTAGCCTGCATGGTGGCTATGTCCGCTATGGCGATCTTCGCTGGTGATATACCAGCAGCATTAGTCAGAATTCCTGGAACACCATCTTCGGCAGCTTACACCCAAGATTCTTTTGAGCTCACCAAACAGGGCAAAGGGTCTTTAGTTTTGGGAGTTGACGTTACTTTTTCGTTCATTGGCGGTTTAATGGGAGCAATCCTGCTCATGATTTTTGCGCCCCTCTTAGCCGAGATCGCCATGACTTTTACGACCTTTGAGTTTTTCTGGCTGGCCGCTTTGGGTTTGAGTGCGACGGCTATGGTCTCTCGAGGCTCGCAAATAAAAGGAGCCCTGGCTATGATCCTGGGGCTCTTCCTTTCCACTATCGGCGTAGATATAACTCTGGGATATCCTCGTTTTACTTTTGAGAGTGTGGAACTTTTAAACGGTATTAACTTCATTCCCGCCATGATCGGTCTCTTCGGAGTTTCCGAAGTAATCCGCAATGTGCTCGAAACCGAAATCGCTTATCCCATCACTTCTTTTCGGGCGACTAAAATTTTCTCGGGAATGTTCTCCTTAATCAGCAAATATTATCTTAAGATAATCCGCTCGGGACTCTTAGGAACATTTATCGGCATCCTTCCGGGAGCTGGAGCTGATATTGCCGCTTGGTTAGCCTATGCCGTGAACAAACGAACTTCTAAAGAACCCGAGAAATTTGGTTTTGGTTCCATTGAGGCCATAGCTGGCTCTACCTCGGCGAATAATGCTTGCTTAGCTGGTGCCTGGGTGCCGGCCATGGTTTTTGGCATACCAGGAGATTCCATCACGGCCATCGTCATCGGGGTCCTTTTTATGAAAGGCTTAAGGCCGGGACCGATGATATTTGAGCGAAACCCAGAGATTGTATACGGAGTGTATTTTTCCTTTCTTTTAGCCAATATTTTATTATTGCCCTTGGGTTATTTAGCCATAAGAATTAGTACTCAAATGTTGCGTGTGCCCAAAAAAATTCTTATGCCGGCTATCCTTATGTTCTGTATGGTGGGTTCCTTTGCTATAAACAACAGTCTCTTTGATGTAGGCATAATGCTAGTCATGGGCATTATAGGCTTCTTTTTGGAGGCTAATGGCTTTCCCGTGGCCCCTGTTGTTTTGGGTTTGGTGCTCGGGCCCATTTTGGAGAAAAATTTTATGATGAGCATGATCAAAACTGAATGGAATTTTTTGCCCTTCTTTTCCCGACCTTTTAGCGCTATTCTCTGTATCCTAACCATTATTATCTGGTTTTTCCCGTTTTTATCAGCCTTCTTAGAAACAGCTAAGAAAAAGAAAGATTAAGTGCAGTAAATTTTTGCATCTGCAAAAAATTTACTGCACGATGAATTTATTGAAATTATTTGATTTTTTAATATCCCCCTTACCCAAACTGCAGTGCGCCCCTTCTAAAAAGTTGTCTTCCAAATATTCGATCCCCTCTTTTTTTATAACTATTTATTATCTTTAGAGATTTTGGATTTGAAAATTCTCTTTCTTCTGGCATGATTCTTGTATTTTAAGATACTTAAAAGAAAAGAGGTGAGGAAGATGGAAAATCAACTACTTTATAATTTACCAGAATTTGCCAATTCGGCCATGCCATTGGGCTGGCCCATTGCGGTTTATTTTTTCCTTACGGGGTCCTTGGCCGGTCTTTACATTACCTCCGTGATTGCCACTCTCCTTAATAAAGAAGAGTGGAAACCGATTGCTAAAATTGGGGCAGTAGGCGCTGTTTTGCTTCTCCTGACCGCGCCAGTTTTATTGATCATCGATTTAAACCAACCTTTTAGATTTTGGCATCTCTTTGTTTATATGAATCCCACTTCTCCGCTCACCTGGGGAAGTATTTTTCTAACCCTCGATGGGATAGTCTGTTTAGTTTATACTTACTTTGTTTTACAGGACAATACCCGCATGGCGCGCTTGTGGGGATTAGGAGGATTGCCTGTGGCTATTGCCGGCCATGGTTATACAGGTTTCTTCTTGGCGCTATCTAAGGCTCGAGCTTTCTGGAATACGGCTCTCAATCCGGCCCTTTTTATGGTCTCGGCTATGGTCTCGGGGTTGGCTATCTTAATTGTCGTCAGTAATATTTGGCTACGGCGTAATGCTCCTGCACTCAATACCCAGCAGGTGGAAAGGCATAAAGGTGTTATAGGCACCTTGCTCAAACTCTTTATTATCTTTATCATTGCTGATCTATTTTTAATCGTCAGTGACCTTACTGTTCTGGCCTCTTCGGATACGGAATCTTATGCCATGTTGCAGCTGCTCACCAGTGGTGAATACGCCCTCTGGTTTTTAGGAATCGAGCTCTTCTTGGGAGCAATCCTTCCTTTAATTCTGCTGGCGCATCCGCGGACGCGCCTCATACCGGCTGTCCAGTATGCCTCAGCAGCATTAGTGATTATCGGCATATTTGTGATGCGCTTTATAATCGTCATTGGCGGCCAGTCCGTGCCCATCAGTTAAGATTCTCGGCGGCACAGGGGGAGTCGCGCTGAGAACCCCCTTCCATATAAGGAAGAGGGTTCTCTTTTTTATTCGCCCATTTTTACCTTTCACTTTTTATTCCTTTCTAATATTGGGAATGTGTCGCCATGTGGAGAAAAGGAAAAAGCCCGAGGCAGGCCAGAGGCAGGCCAGAGGCAGGCATGAATGAAGAAGCATCGGCGGGAGAAGAAGATGTTCAAAATTCACCAACGATTTTCCGCAAAGGAAGGCGGATAGTTAAATCAAGCAAGATGATTAAGCTTCTAAATCCGCCCGTACCTATGGAAGAACTACTGCCTCATGATTCTGAATGAATGCCTGCCTCAGGCCTGCCTCTGGCCTGCCTCTGGCCTGCCTCGGGCCCCTTCATCAAAAATTATTTACTTATACCCATTCTCATTGGGGAGAGTCGAAGGGATCTGACCCGCGGGCATAGGTGCAGGGAAATTATTAATTTTATTTTGGAGGCGTGATCCTAAAAGGGCAATTCCTTAAAAACTGAATAAAGCAGAATTTGAGATTTCATAACCAAACCCCGGGAATTGGTTTCCCGCAGTATTTACATTTGCCTTTATTAAGGTTTATCTCGCCCACCGTGTATCCTTGACGGCTAATCAGCACCTTATGGCAATGAGGGCAGTAAGTCTTTTCACCTTCATGTCCAGGAACATTGCCGATATAAACAAATTGCAAGCCTGTTTCCATGGCCACCTTCCGACTCTTCTCAAGCGTGGAAACAGGAGTGGGCGGCAAATTGCGTAATTTATACAGAGGATAAAAGCGCGAAAAATGCAAAGGGGTCTCGGCTCCCAGTTCTTTCTTTATCCAGTTACACATATCTCTAATTAGATGGGCATCGTCATTCTTGGTGGGAATTACTAAATTAGTTATTTCCAGATGTACTCCTTGCCTTTTTATAAACTTCAAAGTTTCTAAGACGGGGGCAAGTTGTCCTTGAGACATTTCTCCGTAAAATTCTTCCCTAAAAGATTTTAAGTCAATATTGGCTCCGTCTAATACCTCACAGAGCTCCCGCAGGGGGGCTTGATTTATGAAACCATTGGAATGGCAGACATTGCGCAAGCCCTCTTTCTTGGCCAATTTGGCTGTAGCCAACATGTACTCAAAGAAGATGGTTGGTTCCACATAAGTATAGGCGATAGAATGAGCGTGGACTTTCTTGGCTAACTCCACCACTCTTTCGGGAGGTAGTTCCAAATTATAGGTCTCCTCCGGTCGAGCCTGCGATATCTCCCAATTTTGACAGAATTTACAGCGAAAATTGCACCCCGCAGTCGCAATTGAAAAAGAGGTCGTGGCCGGCAAGAAATGGTAAAAAGGCTTCTTTTCAATGGGATCTAAATGAGCGGCACAAGGGTTTCCGTAGACCAAGGTATAATATTTTCCTCCTCGATTTTCCCGCACTCCGCAAAACCCCCGATAGCCATTGGCCACCACACAACGCCGGGGGCAAAGTTGACACTGAATTCTCTGGTTTTCCAGAGGAATAAAATAAGGAGACAACTTCGCGCCTAAGAGCCCCTTTTTCCCAATTTGGGCGGAAGCTGAGCTTGGCCAGAAGGGTATGGTTAAGGAAAAAGTCCAGCAAGCGGCCGACTTTAAAATATCTCGGCGCGAGTAATTTTTATCCACTAAGATATAGCTCATAATCCATATTTTTCTAAGATTTTGCCCGTTCGGGCACTTTCCACAATTTCCTCAAATTGGGGCCCCAAATCCGCACCTAATTCTTTGGCTCTCTTCTTGGCCCAAAGACCGATGTTCCGCGAATCTTTATAAAATTCTTCCCCTTGCGGTTTGCGCGTATCGAATTCGGCCAAGCGATCATTCTCCGAGCGATGGTAGACCACCCGGGAGATGATCTTATGCATCTCCTGGCTGCCACACTTTAGACAGCTTACTTTTTCCTCATCTTCTTTTTTAAAAATCAAAAAGCCTGAAATAGCCTGGCATTTTTGGCAGGCATATTCATAAATGGGCATATAATTTTACCTCCTCTCCATAATGAGAGTGTGTCGCCGTGCTGAGCAAAGACCAGAAACTATTTCTCCTTCCGGAGCTTTTTTAGAAAATTTCCGCCGAGAAAATATATATTTCGGCATCCTTCTCTTTCCAGGCATTCCGCGGTAAACCGGCTTTCCGGCAGGTCTCTTCCAAAAAAGTAATTCGATCCCAATTATGTTCGACCGCCACCTGGGGCAAAAGGAGACCGGAATGAAACCCTTTCTTAATGTATAAACCGTGTTTTCCCACTTCGATTTCTTGAATATCTTTTATTTTTTGCAGAGGAGTGAGTACGGAAATTTCCAAATCTAAAGCGCTCAACTCTTGGGGTGACAAAGGGGGAAAACGCGGATCTTCAAAAGCGGCTGCTAAAGCCATTCCTTCTACTACTTGATACAAGGGCTGGTGCGCATGAATCTGACCAATGCATCCGCGCAGTTGGCCATGAGTGTGCAGAGAGACAAACGCCCCGCATTTTTCTTGCAAGGCGTTGGAAATAACAGGCGGGCGTTCAATTTTTTCGCCCTGGAGTTTTGCCTTAATGGCCGCCCAAGCAATTTGGCGCAGAATTTTCTTCTCTTCCTCAGTTAGACCCAAGCTAATCCCTGCTTTGGGGCGAGGGGGCTCTTTGGGGGAATTTTCGTTACTCCGATAAATAACTGCTGCGGCGTAGCCTACTACACTTGATCGATCTCCGGTGACATCGCCGGAATTCATATATTTGAGGACCTGCACTTTATTAGCACCCATTCCTTTAGCCGCGAGCATGACCGTAATTACTGGCCCTCCGCCACAAGCCTCTCCCCAGCCACTCTCTAAATCTTGGGCCAATTTCTGCGGATCAAAGGCCCGGATATCCTCTAAAATAACGTTATCCAGTTGCACTGCTCGATCATAAGAATGAAAATGGGAAAGATCTGTACTCGCCACCAGGAGAGCCTTTTGGCCCTGGAGAACATTACGGAGAGCTCGGGCCACTTCAGTACAGGTCTGGTAACTCTGATCTCCCAAGACAATAGGAACCAGATGGAACTTGCCTATAGTCTCTTGCAGAAAGGGTAGTTGTACTTCCAGCGCATGTTCTTGAGTATGCCCTTGAGCGGATGATTGAATAATACTGCTCTGTTCTCTCAACTTCTTACATATTCCTTGATCAACGGGCACCAGTCCTAAAGGGGTCTCATAACTTCCCCGGTCATAAACGGACGCCCCTCGAAAGTAAGCCCGGTGGCTGGGCGCAACTACTACCACCATGTCAAATTTTTTCCCTTCCAGGAGCTTGAAAGCATAAGCAGCTACTTGCCCAGAGTACATATAACCCGCATGGGGAGAAATTAAACCAATGACCTCTCCGCTAATATTTTCTTTTTTGGCGCGGGACAAAAATTCCTTTACTTGCTGAGATAAGATACGGGCATCGGCCGGGTAAAAAGTGCCAGCTACAGCAGGTTTCCTTATCTCTTCTTTCATAGGATTTGCCTCCTCCTTAGCGATAAATCTTTCAGGATCTTCGCTAATTAATAGAAATGAAACCCCCCCTATGGCTAAGAGAAACGAATATTTCCACCAGGGAGAGCGAGAATTTGACCTCATTTTAGGGGTTTTAAGTTTGGAGTCCTAATTTTAGGAGGAAATGCTGCTCCTCCCGAGAGAATTATTTTAAGACCCTCTTCGATAGTAAAACCGGTAAAAATTACTTCCTCTGCTTTGAATAAGGCCACTTGACCCAGATATAGATTATTTGTTGGAATATAAACCGAATAGTATCGGGGCGTTTCTGATAACTGCTCCAAAGAGATTTCACTCGTTAAGAAGCCCAAAGAAAAAATTCCTTTCTGGGGGAATTCCACTAACACTACTTTTTTAAAAGACGTCTCTTTAGTGGGCGACAAAGCTTCTACTATCTGTCGTACGGTGGGATATATGTTTTTCACTACGGGGATGCGCATAAGCAAATCCTGAATGAATTTTAAGAGGCGGGAACCCAGGACGTTAGTAGCTAAAAGCCCCACTAAAAAGATGATTACTATTTCTGTTAAAATACCTAAACCGGCGACTTCTCTACCTATTAATTCGTATAAATAAGGGCTCAGGAAGCCATCGAGGAGGCGAAAAAGCCAGACCAAGGCCAGGACGGTTATGACAATGGGCACAACCACCACCACACCAGCGAAAAAAATTCTTTTGATCGCTCCCTTGATCCGATCCATGGCCTTCCTGACCTGGGGAGAGCAGAGGAGGATTAACGGCAGGTGCTACAATTATGACTGGAGCAACTGCTACACCCCCCGGAGCTGGCTGAAGAGACAAATTTAGAACCGCTTTTAAAGCTAAATGCTGAAATTTTCTTAATTACCCGTTCACTTTGGCAGTTAGGGCACTTGATTTCAGTTGTTGGGCCAAAAACTATCTTCTCAAAATCCTGTTGGCAATTTTGGCAGCAAAATTCAAATATTGGCATAAGCACGCTCCTCATTTATTTTACCAAAAAGAATTTAAAAAACAAGAATTTTTCCGCCCATCTTCTCCAGCTGCGGGATTGCTTTTTAAAGTCCTGCCCCCATTTTTTTAGATTGGCGGTGGACTTGAGAAGATGGTCGGGTGAATAATTAATTATTCTTTGGCGCGCTCGATGATTATCTTAGCTCCCGCTGGGACTTTTTTAAATATCTGGGGATCGCCGATTACCTTTCCGATAATATTAACCGCGCTGGCTGGCCGAATCTCCTTCCCTCGACTGATCGGGGTGGGGCCAAAAAAGATACAGAACCCCTTCCCTTCTGGCCAATATCCTAAGTCTCCTAAATTTACCAACTCTTGCGCATCTTTCTCCAAAGGAGCTTTAACCGGAATAGAAAAATAAATTTCCTCTCCCCAAGTATTGGCCTGCGCTTCGATGGGCAAGGCCTCCCATATTTTCTGAGCAGTAGCGGAATCGTTTAACCAACCTTCGGCCTCTACATTTCCAGCTTTGATCTTGATTTTCTTTTCCATAACCTCACCTCACCTTATTTTTTATCTTTCTACCCTTTCTTTATCAAAAAAGGGCGGAAAAATCATTCCTAACTTCATACGTAGCTATGTAATCCCGAAAGGACATAGTTTACACCAAAATAGGTAAAGAGCACTGCTCCAAAACCAATTATAGAAAGGATAGCCAAGCGTTTCCCCCGCCATTCTCTCCGCAGACGGGCATGAAGAAATACGGCATAGATGAACCAGGTAATCAGAGACCAAGTTTCCTTAGGATCCCAACTCCAATAAGAACCCCAGGCATAGTTAGCCCAAGCCGCGCCCGTAATAATGCCGATGGTTAAGAGCGGAAAACCGAGAGCAATAGTCTTATAGATTAAAGTCTCCAGGTTTTCTAAACCAAAATTTTGCTGATGGTTATTTTGGCCTTCCTTTTTCTGCCCCTCCTTAATTAAATATAAGATGCTTAACGCGCAAGATATAGTAAAAGAGGCATAACTCAAAAAACAAGTAAGCACATGAGCATGGAGCCAGTTACTCTGCAAAGCTGGGATCAAAGGATCGATTTGCGCCGAAACACCCGGAGCAAGGGCGGCATAGGCGATAAAAAAGAAAGCCAAGGGCATCACCAGAGCACCACTCAGACGAGAAGGCATCTTTTTTTCCCACAGCAAGTAGAGGAGGGTAATGCACCAAGAATAGAAGACCAAAGATTCATACATATTCGTTAAGGGTGCATGGCCTATACCCATCTGATAAGATTCTATCCAGCGCATGATGATCGCGGCGCTATGCAATAAAAAAGCTATCCATGTCCAACGGGAGGCTATCTTAGCAACCTTTTCTAACTGGAAGACCATATAAGTTATGTATATTATAGAACTGCCTAAATATAAAAACGTGACTATTCTTACTAGCTGAGCACTGATCATACTTCTCCTTTGACCTTTTGACCTGATGCAGGAATAGAAAATTCCTCAAGCAAACTTCGTTCTAATTCCTTAAGTTCTTTTTCCAAATTCTGCCGATCTCGATTACTGTATGGGACAATTTCTAAGAAGAACCCATTTCTTGCTGCGGATAATTTCATCCAAAGGCGCCGATGCGTATGGAAAAAAGTTAGATAAAATCCCAGAATCATGAGGGAGCAACCTAACCAAACAACTCCTACTCCTGGATCTTTGGTCACTTGCAAGCCAGAGAAATAGAAGGGCGTCCACTCCTTTACCCGGACCCGAAACTTCTTCGCCTTTTCTCCGGCCGAGAAATCCGGATGATTAAGGAGGAGCAAAAAATTCTCTGCGGGACCTTGAGAGTCAGAAATATTAATCTGCAAGGCCGGTCCCAAACCTTGAAAATCTGGAAGAAAACGATTTAAGCGGATGGACCAAGAATTTTCTGGGATGATATTCTCTTTATCTAAAAAAGCAGGAAGCGTAAATTTTCGGCCTGAATTTAAATCTTCTATATCCAGGATAACTTTTTTTAGGCCTACGATCCCGTAGCTCGCTTGGTAAAATGTTATCCCCTTATATGTGAAAGGTTGATTGACTAAAATAGGAGCCGTGAGTATCTTTTGCCCATTTTCGAAGATGGAAATAACGCTCTTAAATTCTCGGGGAACACCTGTAGGGTAATAAGAAACAGAAAAATTTTCTAAGTGCACGCTAAACCCCGGGAAAAAGATTTCTTGTCCATTTTTTAAGAAAATTCTATCAGCTCTTTCCCCTTCTTTGATATTTAAATGGCCCCGGAAGCCGGTATAAAAACCGATCAAGGCTCCGGTCAAAATAACTAAAATACTCAAATGGATAAAATAAACCCCCCAGCGCGAGAATTTTCCTTTTTCTGCGGATAGGAAGAGCATATGCTGAGCTCGTTGAATTTTAAGAGGAGGATAGAATTGAGCCAAGACTTTCTTAACTTTCATCAAAATCTCTTCCTCATTGGAGCCAGTTAAAAATAAGCCTCGTGGAGACAGTTTCTGCCAACTACTCTCCTCGCGGGGTATAGAACTGGTCAAAATCTTCCACGTACTTTTAAAGCGCTTCCAAGAACAAAAGATAAGGTTTAAACTGAGTAAACCTAAAAGAAAAAAGAACCAAGGAGCATGATACATATCCAAGAGGCCAAGGATCTTCAAAATTTTATAAGTGGGTAATTTATAAAATTGCAAGTACTCTTGCGGCGAGGCGTTTTGCGGAATTACCGTGCCGAAGATGGAGACAACGGCCAAAATGAGCAAAAGGGAGATGGTCAGCTTAAGAGAAGAAAGATGCTCACTCAATTGCAGAAATATTTTTGTTGACTTTTCTTCCTGAACCAACGAGGCTCCTTGAAAAAAATTGGCGTTGAGCTTTTGCCCAACGCCAATTATAAAGCAGAGAATTATCTAAACAGAAATTTATTTTTTATGACATTTGCTGCAATCCGCATCTTTAGTTTGTCCAAAAGCTTTCTTCCCGTTATGGCAAACACCGCAATGTTTCTCTTCTCCGTGATTAGCCTTAGCCATTTTGAACTCGCCTTTTTTCATCTTAAATACTTTAGTATGACAGTCGGTGCATTTTAGCTTATGCTGGTTGACATGGGACTCGTGGCTGAAAAGAACCGGTCCCGTACTTCCTTTAGCTTCAAATTTAAACTCTCCCCCACCCACTTTTTTCTGGGCCAGCGAAATTCCTGCTCCCACTAAGAAAACCAGAGGAACAATTAGCAGAAAAAATTTATAAAACCCTCTTCCCAAATATTTTTCCTCCTTTCTATTAATTTTTAAACCTGTGGATCTTGCGGCCATTTTTTATTAATGCTCAATTCAGTTTAACTTTACCTGATAATTTCGGTCAAGAAAAATTTTCAGGAGTGTATTTACTCTTTAATTTTTAAAAAATGAAAATTCTGGTGAAGAGATCTATGCCAAACCGACTTTTCGGTCACTTCCGCGAAAATGGGAGTCCAGAAATGCCGTGAAAATGCTTGATTCCTGCCTGCTTCAGCCTGCTTCAGCCTGCTTCATGCCTCCGCAGCAATGAAGGAATTTTATCCCCAGGGACTTTTACAGAGATCTCGGGAATATTTCTTGAATATGGGGCAAATTAAAATTTGCTAACCCTTTTAAATAATTGGAAATTTATTAAAAAAAGAGGGGGGCAAGAATTAAATTAAAAAACCCGCAAAATATACTTGACAATATTAAAAAAAAGAGTAAATTAAATAACTTTAAAATAACAAGTTTATGTGGGTTTAGGGGCCCCAAGAAGGGAGGGAGCCTTTATGGCTACCCCGAAGTCAAAAAAAGAAAAGAAAAAAGTAATTAAAGGAAAAGGTACTGTTCCTTCCTCCAAGAAGAAATTAGGCAAAGAGAAAAAAATGGCCAAATCCCCGCTGATAAAGAGGAGGACAGAAAAAACTCCCCCAAAAGCTTTGGTCAAGATGGAAGAAAAAAAAGAAATTCCGAAGGTAGAAATGAAAAAAGAGGTCATCCCGGAAGCAACATTAGAGCAGGACAAAGAATTTTTTAAAAAAATACTTTTAGATATGAAACAAAAGCTCATCGAGGAAATTTCTGAAAGTCGCTTTTCTGAATCCCTCGTACCCTCGGCCGATATTGGCGATATAATAGACCAGGCAGGAGATGAAAGAGAACGGGAACTTTCTCTTCTTCTGACAAGTCGGGAAAAAGAAAAGCTATCCGCCATCAACGAAGCCTTGGAAAAGATCGAAGAAGGAACTTATGGCATATGTGAGGAATGCGGAGAAAAAATTGGTTTAGGCCGCTTAAAAGCTATGCCTTTGGCCAAGTTTTGTGTTTCTTGCCAATCAAAGTTTGAAGAGGAACAGAGCATTCAGAAAAGAACAGAAGAAGATTTAACTTACCGCGGATTAGCTTTTGCTACTGGCTTGGAGGAAGAAGAATCTTAAAAAAATTAAATTAATCCTCTTCTGAAACGATAAATCCCGGGGGATTTCCCGGGATTTATTTTTATATTCCCCGATGACACCAGTGGACTTTTCTCTAATTAACGCTATTCAATTCATAATCATTGGCTTAGCAGTAGGCTTTATGGGGGGATTTTTAGGTGTAGGGGGAGGAGTCATTATAATTCCTCTGCTTACCTATTGGGTTTTTCCCTCTATGAAAGTTTCCCCAGAAATTATTGTGCACTTATCTTTCGGGACAAGTTTAGCGATCATTATCCCCACCTCTATCTCTGGCTATTATGCCCATGCCCGCAAAGAAAATATTAGTTGGCAGATAGTTTATTTATTAGCTATTCCAGGAATCATTGGCTCTTTCTTAGGTTCTATGATTACATCTTTTCTGCGCGGAGAGTTATTAAGGATCCTTTTTGGTGTCCTTTTAATTTTTTTAGCCGGACAGATGATCTTAGAAAAGGAGGAAAGGGAAGGAAAAAAAGAAAATGCGCAAAACCCTTCTAAATATAAAACTTTATTGGTGGGTTTTGTAGTGGGTATCTTTTCTGGATTCTTCGGTTTGGGTGGGGGAGTGATTGCTATTCCTCTGCTGGTGCGCTTTTTAAAAATTTCTATTCACCGAGCTATGGGCATCTCTATTGCCTTTGTATTTTTTATTTCTTTGGTGGGCACTTTTGGTTATATTTATCATGGATGGGGAAAGCCACAACTTCCTCCTTTTTCGTTGGGTTATGTGCATACCTGGGGATGGATCATGGCGGGCCTGCCGTCCCTTTTTTTAGCCCGCTTGGGCACTTACTTAGCTTATAAAACTCGCCCGCTGCGCATGCGAAAAATCTTTGCTCTTCTTCTTGTTGGGGTGGGCATCCGCATGCTCTTTTAAATATTGGCAAAAAGCGGCACTTTTTCTAAAGTGCCGCTTTGCCTTAGCCAGCTTTAAAAATTAATTTCAGATAATTTGCACGTTCTTGGCTTTCAGCCCTTTGGGGGTTTCTTCCACTTCAAAACGTACGCGCTGGCCTTCGGTTAAAGTTTTGAAACCCTCGCCAACAATGGCTGTGTAATGGACGAATAAGTCCTGCCCGCCATCCTGCTGAATAAAGCCATAGCCTTTTTTCTCATTAAACCATTTCACTTGCCCTTCTGCCAAAGCGATATCCCTCCTTTCTCTTCTTAATTCAAAGGATAAGTACGGATATCGCTCTGGCAACAAAAAAGCCATTGAGCATAATCATCCTACTCAATGGCTCCTTATTTGTTTCCCAAAACTACCATCCGACTCATCCAATTTCAAAATATTCCTTTTTAAAAATAATGTCAATCAAAAAATTTGGTGACCGAACAGTTTTAATATTTTTCCCCAGCAGGAAACAGGCGGGAGGGGGAGATCCTCCCTCCCTTCCGCCTGAATTAAGCTGGAATTTAAAAACTGATCGGCGGTCAGATTAGAGAAGTATTGACGGTTATATCTAAAGCCGTTAAACTTGGAAAGTATCTATCAAACACAGCGCGGCAAAGCCGCAACCAAAAATTTATTTCTCGCAGAGCCCACAGAGAACGCCGAGGGAAATTTATTTTTTAATAATTTTATTTATATCTTTCTCTGGGCGCTCGGCGAGCTCGGGGAGAGTCATCCTTTTTCTTAATAAAATTTAAAGAGTTTGCAAGTATGTAGTATAGAGGAGGAAAAATATGAATGGATGGCAGGCAATAATTGAGGCCCTAAGAGCGGAAAAAGTCCGCTATATTTTTGGTCTACCTGGCGGGGAAGCTTTTTATGATGCCCTTTATAATATCAAAGAAATTACGCCAATCTTAGTTCGCGAAGAAAGCTCTGGTCCATTTATGGCTATGGGATTCGCTCGGCTTACCGGCCAACCTGGGATCTGTTTTGGTTCGAGTGGCCCTGGAGTAGCTAATCTTCTACCCGGGATAATGGAGGCCCAGGCCGCGTGTATACCCCTCGTGGCTATTGGTAGTGCCGCCAATGTAAGTAATTCTGGCATGGGCGCTTTCCAGGAAGCGGATCAAATATCTATGATGAAACCAGTGACGAAATGGTGCGAAAGAGTCACCGAACCGCAGCGTATTCCCTGGGTCATGCGGCGGGCATTTTCTTTAGCCGCAAATGGGAAGCCAGGTCCAGTCTTCGTAGAGATTCCAAAGGACATTGGTCTTCGGCCTACTGATTTTCAGCCCTATATTCCTGCGCAATACCCTTTCCGCTCGACAGCCGATTCTTCCCAGTTAGAGCGAGCCCTAAGCCTCCTCTGGGAGGCAAAGCGGCCAATTATAGTTGCCGGGGGTGGAGCGGTGAGTTCCGGCGCTTTCGCGGAAGTCCAAGAGCTGGCCGAGTTATTAAGCATTCCCGTAATGACCACCCCCTGTGGCCGAGGTATAATTTCTGAAGGACATCCTTTAGCTTTGGGCTTAGTGGGTTTGTATTTTAGTGAATTGGGGGAAAGAGTTTACGGAGAGGCTGATCTCATTATGACCATAGGCTCGCGCAATGAAGATTTTCAGTCAGGGCAACAAAAGTTTTTCCCTCCCGGAGCAAAATATATCCAAATCGATATCGATGCCCATGAATTTGGCCGCAACTGGATTCCGGACGTGGCTCTTTTAGGCGACGCTAAACTCATATTAACTGATTTAATTAGTCAATTACGACCGAGAAAACAGAAAAAAGGAAACACTTGGCGCGAGGAAAGAATAAAAGCCATCTTAAGATTAAAGAGGAAACAGGAGGAGCGTGTCAAAAGAGAATGCGCCACCAAGGCTATTCCTATTAAGACTAAAAGAGTTATTTGGGAATTAAATCAAATCTACGGAGCTAAGACTATTTTAGTTAATGAGAATGGCTCCCAAGATCTTTGGTCTTATTATTTTCCTTACTATAAAGTTTGGGACCCTAATTCCTGCGTAGCTCCGGGAGAACAAACTTGTATGGGCTTTGGCATAGCCGCAGCCATAGGGGCCAAACTGGCTGTCCCAGATAAAAAGGTGGTATGTGTAACCGGTGATGGCGCTTTTCAAATGTTCATGAAAGAGCTGCCCACGGCTGTCCAATATAATGCGCCGGTTACCTATGTGGTGTTGAATAATTTTTGTTTGGGCTGGGTTAAATTCAATCAAAAAAGAAGGAGTAAACATTGGGTGGCGGTAGATTTTGAGGTCCAGCCCGACTTTGTGGCTATCGCTAAAGCGTGCCGATGTTTTGCCGAACGGGTAGAAAGACCAGAAGCCATTGAACCAGCTCTGCAAAAGGCCCTGAAAGCGAATGAACAAGGGGTACCGGCTGTATTAGAGTTTATTGTCGACCCTTGGGATTTTGCCCCTGGGTTTAAAAATTTCTATAAAAGACTTGGCTGAAAAATTGGCCAATTATCATAATTACTGACCGTAGATAAATTTTTTTATTCTCCGCCTGTACATTTATGAAAGAGGCAGCGCCCTATTTTAATGATGCCCACTTCCTATTGCTCGAGTCAGGCAAGGATTTATCAATCCCGGATCAGGTTCAAATTCCAAACTGATCGATGGTTATTCAGAATTAGGCTTGACATGCTTAACTGAAAACACATATATTCAAAAAAGATTATGGATTTCCGGCAACTAATTAGGGCTCTACAAAATCCCAAAATTTACCCGGAGCAGCCGCCAAAGGTGGAATTAGTCCAGACGCATATCTCGGCTATTTTTCTCGTGGGCGATCGGGTATACAAGATTAAAAAGCCAGTAGACTTTGGCTTTCTCGATTTCACCACTTTAGAGAAGAGGAAATACTTCTGCGAGCAAGAAGTGGCTTTAAACCGCCGGCTATGCCCAGAAATCTATTTAGGAGTTGTAGAAATAAAGGGGCAAGACGGGCAAATATTTATTGGGCAAGAACAAGGAGAAGTAATCGAATATGCCGTGCTCATGAAAAAGCTCCCCAGCGAGAAAATGATGGACCGTTTACTTGCTCAAGGCAAAGTCTCTGCGGCCACTCTCCAAAGACTGGCCTCCAAAATTGCCTCATTCCATAAGCAGGCCAAATGCGATGAAGAAATTTCGGCGTATGGCCAGCTCCAGGTCATCCAGCAAAACATCGAAGAAAATTTTGTCCAAACAGAAAAATACGTAGGTACCTGCCTCCCGCCAAATTCCTTTCAGGAGATCAAAGAGAATACTTATAGATTTTTGGAAAATAAAAAGAATTTATTTAAGCAGCGTATTACCTCAGGCATGATCAGGGATGGTCATGGCGACTTGCACCTTCAGCATATCTGCCTCACTGATGAAATCCTTATTTTTGACTGTATTGAATTTAACGATCGGTTCCGCTATGGGGATGTAGCGGCCGATATTGCTTTCCTGCTTATGGATCTTGATTATCATGGTTTCCCCATGCTTTCGGCTGAGCTGGCTGCTTACTACCTGAGAGATACTAAAGACTGGCCTCTTTATCTATTACTAAATTTCTATAAATCCTATCGGGCTTATGTGCGGGGAAAAGTAACCAGTTTCCGCTTAGAGGAAAAGGAAATATCGCCCCCTGAAAAAGAAAGCATTCTCAAAGAAGCCCAACGGTACTTTTCTTTAGCCCATTATTATGCGCAGAAACTAAATGTGCCAACTATCTTCTTGATTGGGGGATTAATTGGTACGGGCAAATCAACAATGGCCCGGGCTTTGGGGAATTTATTTCACTGGCCGGTATTGAGCTCTGACGTCATCCGTAAAGAATTAGCTAATCTTCCTCCGCAGACACGCTGTTTAGAAAATTTTCAGCAGGGGATTTATGCCCCTGATTTTTCCCAAAGAACTTATCAAACTCTTTATGCCCAGGCTGAACAAATACTCCGCGCCGGAAATTCGGTTATTATAGATGCTTCTTTTAACAAAAAGAAATATCGCGCCATGGGTATGGAATTAGCCTCTAAGATAGGAGCAAACATTTTCTTTTTGGAATGCACTTGCCCAGCAGAAGAGATTAAAAAAAGACTCGCCCGACGGGCCAGCGATATTCAGGAACCTTCCGATGGGCGTTGGGAAATTTTTGCTGACCTAAAAAGGGATTTTGAGGAAGTGGTGGAATTACCGTCCTCGTCCCATCTAGTTTTGGATACCCGTGCTCCCCTGGAGGAAATTCTCGGTTCTATTTTCCATTATTTGCTGCAGCAAGAAGCAAAGGATTTGGCCGGGGCTAAATGGATATCATCGCCAGAGGATAGAAGAAAATAATCGCGGCCATGAGGTTCAATATATGAAAAATTTAAAAGGATTTTTAATACTGGTTATGGGGTTATTTCTGCTGAACGGGTGTGCTACTGATGAACAGGCCAAGCAGAAAGCAGCTATCCACTTACGCCTTGGTTACCAAAGCCTCCAAAGCGGAGATTCTACTTCCGCTTTGCGCGAACTTTTACAAGCAGCAAACCTTAACCCTAAAGACCCTGAAATCAGGTTTGCCCTCGGTTGGGCTTATAGCGCCAAAGGGCGGTACCTGGAAGCATTAGAACAATATCAGCAAACCTTGAATCTCGACCCCAAATTTACCGAAGCTCATAACGCTATTGGCGCAATTTATTTAGAAATGGGCAAATGGGACGAAGCTATCCAAGAATTCGAGAAGGTCCTTAAAGATATTCTTTATCCTACTCCTTTTTATGTAATTAACAACATAGGGTGGGCTTATTTCAAAAAAGGAGAGCGTTCGCGGGCCATAGAATATTTTAAAAAAGCTGTAAGCCTGAAGCCGGATTTTGGCTTGGCTTATTATAATATGGGCTTAGCTTTCAAAGAATTAAAACAGTTAGAAGAAGCGACGACCGCTTTTCAAAATGTGTTGACCCATGCCCCTAACTTCTTCGATGCTCATTTCCAACTGGGCTTACTCTATTTCGATGCGGGTAAGCATGAACAAGCGGCCAAGCATTTTGAAGAAGTGGTCCGTCTCGCTCCTTTGACCGAAAATGCTCGCCTCTCCAAGCAATATCTTGAACTTATAAAAAAAGTTTCTAAGTAATTATTAAATAATACCCATTCCTTTCAAAAGAGAAAGCATTACCGCGGCCGCTAAAACCGAGCCGATTTGTCCCCCCGTATTAGCCCCCATGGCATGCATTAAAAGATAATTCTTTTTATTAGCTTTCTGTCCTTCTACCTGGACAACTCTGGCCGACATGGGAAAAGCGGAAATACCAGCAGCTCCAATTAAGGGGTTAACTTTTCCTTCGGAAAGGACCTTCATTAGTTTAGCCAAAAAAATACCCATGGCTGTATCCAAGGAGATAGCCACTAAGCCTAATCCTAAGACCATAAGGGTTTGGGGTTTTAAAAAGACTGGGCCGGCCATAGTCGCCCCGATGGAAATACCTAAGAGCAGAGTAACGATATTAGCGATTTCATTTTGCGAAGCTTTCACTAACCGATCAGCTACGCCACTTTCCTTTAAAAGATTGCCCAGCATCAGAGTCCCCATTAAAGGCGTGCCCATGGGAGCAATTAAACAAGTAACCAGAGTAACCATGATGGGGAAAAGTATTTTAACTATGGGGGGAACGGCTTTTTTCCGGTAAGTCATGGTGATCTGCCGCTCCTCCTTAGAAGTTAAGGCTCTCATGATGGGCGGTTGAATAATCGGCACCATAGACATATAACAATAAGCCGCTACGGAAACAGCCCCCAGCATATGAGGGGCATACTTGGAAGTAACGTAAATGGCCGTGGGGCCATCACACGCTCCAATTATGCCGATGGCTACTGATTCCATTTTTGTAAAACCCAAAAAAAGAGCTAAGAGAAGGGTTAGAAAAATACCAAATTGTCCGGCTCCCCCCAAAAGAAGAATGCGGGGATTTTCTAAGAGAGGGCCAAAGTCGGTCATGGCGCCAATGCCAATAAAAATTAAGCAAGGAAAAATTTCGGTCATGACTCCCGCATCATAAAAATGACGCAAAAGGCCCCCTTCTTCCATCAGCCCGGCCAAAGGAATATTAACTAAAATGGCTCCAAAACCGATGGGAATAAGCAAGAGCGGTTCCATCTCTTTTTTGATGCCCAAATAAAGAAGAGCGCATCCTACCAAAATCATGACTCCGTTCGTCCACTGCAGATTGGCAAAGCCGCTGATCAAGGTAATCAAGCTATCTGCTATACTCATTTTTCACCCTCCTTCTTCTCCTGGGCCGGGGCAAAAATTTTATTCAAGGCATCGATGAGCAACGTGATGATAAAAAGTATGCCCAAGGTACCGCCCATGCCCACCACGGCCATATTTAATCCAAAATCCAAATTTTCCAATTTTTACCTCCTTATTTTTTAAATCTCTATTTCTTGTCCCCATCCTTTTTCTTCAGCTTTCTGCCATATAGCCAAAGCTACGGAAACATCTTGAACCGCATTACCTACGGATTTAAAATAGGTTATTTCTTGATCATTTTCTCGCCCTGGTTTAAGCCCCAAAGCTAGTTCCCCTAATTCAGCTCGGATGGCTGACTTATTAATTATCCCTTTTTGCAGGGGGATTATTATATCACCTGCTTCTTCCAGGCAAGCGGATAATGAATCAACAAAAATTTTTGCGCGGGAAATGGTCTCCTCATCAACTTCCTGCATATCTGGTCTAAAGGAACCGATGGCATTTATATGAGTGCCCGGATTAAGCTTTTTGCCCGGAAAAACTGGCTGGGAAGAAGTGGTAGCAGTAACGATTATATCAGCTCGGCCTACAGCCATTTCTGGAGATAGGGCCTTTTTAAGTTCTATATCTTTGGCCCAAGATGTTTTTTGCAAGTTACCTATCAGGGTGTCTATTTTTTCGTTGAGCAAGTCATATATAAGGATTCGCTTAATTTGGCGAACTGCACAGACGGCCATTATCTGAAACCAAGCTTGGCCCCCGGCTCCGAATATGGCTAAGGTTTGGGCATCTGGCCGCGCCAGTACCTGCGTAGCATAGCCCGTAGCTGCCCCAGTGCGCAAGCGAGTCAACTCCGTCCCCTCCAAGATGGCTAAAGGAGATCCAGTGGAAGAGTCAAAAAGAAAAACTAAAGCCTGCACAGCCGGAAGACCTTGAGTCGGATTCTGCGGAAAAACAGTTACCATCTTTGCTCCTAAAGCTCCCGTCTTTTGCAGATAAGCAGGCATAAGCAGAGCAACTTCGCCAGGATTTTTTAAAGATATAGAAGTGCGCAAGGGCGCCAAACCTTTTTTGCTGGTAAGTTGGGCAAAAGCATCTTTTACTACGGCGATGGCTTCGTTCATAGACAGAATCGCCGTCAGGTCTGTAGCTTTGAATACTTTTAATTTCATCTGTTAAATTACTCCTTTATTTTTCATCTCCGCGATCTCTTCTGCCTTATATCCCAAAAGGTCTTGGTAAATTACCTCATTAGCTGCGCCCATGGGTAAGCCGGGAAAACGAATCTTTCCCGGAGTCTTTAGGAGACGGATAGGAATTTCTGGAAAAGAAATTTTCCTTCCCGACACGGGGTCCAATATGGAAGCAATGCTTCCCCGCGCCCTTATGTGAGGATCTTTGGAGATATCTTCCATACTATAAACTGGACCAATGGTTACCCCTGCTTTCTCGCATTCTTCGATTACTTCGGCTAAAGTTCGCTGACTAATCCATTCTCCAATCAGTTTATTTAGTACTTGCCGACTCTCTTTTTGAATCCTTTCTTGATTATTGCGGAAGCCAGGTTTGGTCTTGAGCTCGGGATGGCCGATCAAGTCCATCATCCGTTCGAAGGGAGCTTGGGCGCTGGCCGAAAGCGCCACCCATTTTCCTTCTTTCGTTTGGAAGCTGTTACGGGGAGCCGTAAAATGAGATTCATTGCCCATTGGTTCAGGTGGTTTTCCGGTAAGGTCAAAAACTAAATATTGCGGGCCCATAAAACTCAAAAGAGGTTCGTATAAGGAAAGATCGAGTTCTTGACCGCCGTATTCCCCCCTTTTTTGTTTCCGCAAGGCGATTAAAGTCCCTAAGGCCAAATGTGTGCCCGCTAACATATCTGCTAAAGGAAGAGGAGGATTAGTCGGCGGGCCACCTGGATGAGCATTTTGATAGGTAAAGCCGCTCATCGCTTCGGCCAAGGTACCAAATCCAGGTTTAGGGGCGTAAGGTCCGGTCTGACCATAACCAGAGATACGCCCGATAATCAAGCCTTTATTAATCTGCCAAAGTTTTTCAGCCGTAAACCCCAGCCGATCCAAAGTGCCTGGCCGCATATTCTCGTATAAAACATCCGCATTTTCCACTAATTGGCTAAAAATTTTTTGCCCTTGGGGATGTTTGAGGTTAAGGGTTATGGGCAGCTTATTGCGCGAAGCCACCAACCAGAAAGGTTCAAATTTCCCCTCGACCACGTCCCAATAACGAATGGCATCAGGGGCACCCGGAGGTTCGATCTTTATTATCTCAGCTCCAAAATCTCCTAAGAGAGTAGCCGCAAATGGTGCCGCCACCACCGAACCCAAATCAATCACTCGAATATCTTTTAAAGGTAAATCAGTATCTTGGATGATCTGCCGCTGCTCGCGGATAAATTTATTAAGATCTCGGTTATCCATGAAATTTCTCTCCCTTTAAATTTTAAAGCTATTTTAACAGAGCCAGAGCATTATCTTTTTTCCGCTCCAATTCAGCGATTGCTTCCGCCCTTTGTAAGATAAGCTTAGCCCGATTATATACGGGAATATCAACCATTCTCCCGTCCACATTAACTGAAGCGGTGCCTTGGGCCAACCCCTTCTCAAAAGCTTCTACTACTCGCCGAGCATAAGCTACTTTAGCTGGATCAGGGGAAAAAACGCGGTTTAAAATTTCTACTTGATCAGGATGGATACACGAAGCTCCCTCACAGCCAATCTGTCTCGCCCGCCGAGCCGCTTGTTCAAAACCTTTTAGATCTCGAAAATCGCCAATGCTTCCCATAACCCCCATGGGCATGAGTCCATTTGCCTTGCAAATAACCACTAATTTGGCCATAGCATAGTAAAGCTCTAATCCCTCAGGCGATGGTTCAATGCCCAATTCCAGACAATAATCTTCTGGGCCAATGCTAATGGATTGGATTCTGGAAGAGGCCGTGGCTATTTCTTTCAGATTTAATAAGCCTCGGGGACTCTCCACTAACAAGGCTAATTCTATTTGGCCCGCTGGTAATCCTCTTTCTCTTTCCAATTTCTCGATTTCCGCAACCAGATTGCTAACTTCCTCGGGCGATTCGGTTTTGGGGTAAACAAGGCCATCTAAGCCAGGATGAATAGATGCTTGCAGATCTTCTTTAAGTAAAGATGGTTCTTTATTGACCCTAACGAAAACGTCTGCTCCTCCCCGAGCTGCCAAAGGCAAGGAGGGTTTAATTTTTTGGCGGGCATTCTCTTTTTGTTCTGGGGGCACAGAATCTTCCAAATCCAGTACAATGGCATCAGCTCCGCGCAAATAAGCCTTCTCCACAAATTTTTGGATATTCACAGGCAAAATCAAACTTGATCGTCTTATTTTAATCTTCATTTACTCCTCACCTCAATTATTAAAAATTTTTCCTCCTTCCTCCGTTCCCTTAAATAAAAAATAAAAGGCCAATTTATTTCCTAAAATTTTTATAACAAAAAGAAGGAGAAAAGAAAAGCTGGAAGATTTTTTCCTTAGATATTTTTGCCAGAAAATCGCCTTTTACTATTAAATAATCATAGCTGAAAATTTCCTGGTAATTCAAAAAGAACTTTTACAAAAAGTCTAGGCGCGTCCTAAGGCAGAAATGCCCAGGGCTCTTCCAGCACAATAGATAAATGATGGTTGGGAATTTTTTGCTTTTGGATATACTTGCCAATTAAAATCTGACCAAATTTTTTTAGGCCGAGAAGAAACAATTAGTAAAGAAGGGATACTAATTGCTCTTTATCCCCGCCTCAGCCACCTGCCTCTTTCGGGCAAATGCAAAATCCTCTTTGCCCACTGCCGCTTTGGCCGAATTAGCTGAGTATGCCGCTAAGAGGTTTATTAAATGAATTCGAATTTCCACTTTATAGAGAGGCAAAATTTGCGCAGTCATTGGTGGTCCCAACGGGAATCGAACCCGTGTTTTCGGCGTGAGAGGCAGAAATTTATGTAATTTTAATGAATAGCATGGATTATTAAAAATGTGTAAAGAGATATAAATTTCAAATAGTTGGAGATACATCTTTGTTTTGTTAAGAATCATTAAAAATTGCCATTTTTGATATGTTGGGGGCACTAAAAGGGCACTGAGTTTTTGGCTGAGGTTTTCGGCTTGTCGCGCCGATTACTTGAGTTGAAAATCTATCAAGAATAGAAGTAGCTTCTTTCAAAGTCTGGTCAGATAAATGGCTATACCTCATGGTCATCCTCAAGTCTTTATGGCCAAGTAGTGACTGAATAGTTCTTAAATTTTGTTGAGCCATTGCTAAGTAAGAAGCAAAAGAATGGCGGAGGTCATGAAACCTAAAATCATGGATCCCTGCTCTTTTGCAAGCTCTGCTAAAAGCATTAGTGAGTTGCTGATTAGTGATATTTGGGAAAATTTTTTCATTAGATGAAATAGTAACCAATGAGTGTAGGAGCTGATAAACGGTTTCATTCATAGGTATTATTCTTGTCTCGTTATTTTTCGGGGATTGAACTAAAATAGTGCGATTAATAAGGTCTATGTTTTGTTTTTTAAGGCTAAGTATTTCTCCCATGCGCATGCCCGTATTAAAAGCAATTAGCACGATTGGCTTTAAGTAATGAGATAAAAGTTTGGAGAAGCTTCTTCCCCAATTATTGGGGTTTTCTAAGAGGGAATTAGGGTCGCATGCCCAAATTAGTTTTTGAAATTCTTCTGGGGTTATGAATCTTATTTTTCCTGGTGGCTCTTTAAATTCTTTTATAGATTTGAATGGATAATTTTTTAAGTATCCCCATTCTATGGCTTTATAGAATATAGAGCGGAATTTGGAAAACTCACGATTAACTGTTGAAGGGCTTACTTCTTGAAGGCGTTTGATTCTAAAAGTTTCCACTTCTTCAGGGCAAATATCAGATAGTTTTTTATCCCCGAAAAAGGGAATTAAAATGCGGTCGATGATATCTTGAGTTCGATTATAAGTTGAGGGCTTGAGCGAAGTAGCGGCATAATTAGTTAGGTATTTTTGGCAGAATTCCTTAAAAGTGATTTTAGAATTGGTTGGACCAAGCCATTCATTGCGGACAATTTTGGCTTCGATATCGTCGGCGATTTCCTTAGCGATTTTTTTCCATTTAGATAATTTTATTCTTTGTCTTTTAACTCCGTAGCCTCTAATATCAACCCACCAATAGCCATTTCTTTTAAAGATTCTCATTGGTGCCTCCTTTGTGGGTCAACTTAAAAAATTTTTTATTTTTTTGAGGTCTTGAGTATACTTCTACGAGTAGCGGCCAGACTGGTGCATTGAGGGCTGCAGTATTTTTTGCCTCTTCTTTTGATATCAATAAAGTAATTATGGCATAATTGGCATTTGCCGATAGCTTCCATGCCAAATCTATTTAGAGTCATCAACAGGCAAAAGAGCCAAAATTGATGGATATTTTTTCTTTGCTTGACAGGCCTATAATGAATTTGGAAGAAGGTTATTTGTTTAGATTTATTGGTTTTGCTGACAAAATGAGGAAATGCCTGAATTGATAAACGAAAATCATTAAGATTTTCATTAAGTTTTTTAGCGAATTCATCAGGTTTAGGTTTTTTAAGAAGCTCTTCTACCCAATTTCTGATTTCCTCTTGAACTCTGGAAGATTTATTTCCCTTATCGTTTAGCTTATCAAATCGATGGTTTAAGATCCAAAGCAGCTCATTTGCGAATTCGTCTATCTCAGGAGATACCCAGCCATGGGCGACTACACCCGGGAAGGTCTTTTTAGGAACTTCCCAAATGTGGTCGGCCTTATAATCTGGCCAAAAAATCCTCGGTTTCCTTTTCCCTGGCATATTTAAATCTTTTAGCAGAAGAATATGAAAAAGTAAAGAGGAAAAGTAAGGGTTAATTAATTTAATAAGCAAATTTATCTTGACAATAAAAATGAATTAACTTATCATTATGGCTAAACAATTTTTTAAGGAAGAGGAAGATGAAGGATTTTATAAGAAAGCCGGGTCATGAATTCCTTACTACTCCTGAAGTATCGAAACTTCTGCGCCTTTCCGTTCCTACTATTCATAGGTTCATTAAGGAAGGCGAGTTGCCCAGGATAAAAATGGGAAAAAGAGTTTTTATTTATGTCGAAGACTTAAGGGAATTTGTTAATGCCCGATACGGGCTGGTTAAAGAAAAAAATAGGGAGGTAAGGGAATGAAATTAGAGTTAGATGATGAAAAAGAGAAATTAAAAAAAGGAAAGGGATGTTTGCTAAACGTGCCAGAGGCTGCAGAAATTCTAAGGCTCTCTAAATTTACCGTGCGATTATTCATAGCCAGGGGGGAATTGCCCATAATTAAACTTGGCCGAAGGGTTTTGATTGATAGTGAAGACCTTAACAAATTTATTGCAGAGAGGCGGAAAGTTCAAGGAATTTGGCAAAGCAAAAAATTAAGAGAATTAATCTAACCCAACTTCCGCAGTTTGCAGAGAAAAATGTCCTGTTTATGCGGGTTTGAGATTTTTTCAGTCACTATTTTTTACCTGATCCCAAGTCTTGATCGGTTTCATGACTTGGGATGGGATTCCCA
>Ga0315298_1000147_pt1 | contig 137175 bp, 115 predicted proteins | sample WHS_1_MG_FD_203077 | JGI IMG/M metagenome (GOLD analysis project Ga0315298, IMG submission 203077) | Extremophilic microbial mat communities from Washburn Hot Springs, YNP, Wyoming, USA - WHS_1_MG | ecosystem: Environmental > Aquatic > Thermal springs > Hot (42-90C) | place: USA: Wyoming...
CGGTGGACCTGATATCCTTTTCCAGCTCTTTCTGCTCAGCCCAGGCAAAATGCTCCACCGTGGGGTATTTAGCAAACAAACCGGGCGTTACTTTGTTTACCCGCTCATCAGTGCACTGAGCCGCCAGCATGGTGGCCACCAAAAGCTCAAATGGAGAACGATAATTAAGAGCTGTTCTTGCTTCTGGATATTCTTTACGAAGAAGTTCTATGATTTTTTTTACCCGTTCTTTTTCTATATCCTTTTTTTGTCCAGTATTCCCCGCGCCGGATTTTTTCCCTCTTTGTTTCCAAACAGACCTTTTCTTTTCCTTCATTTTTTCCCCTTCATCCATTTTCTATCTCCGTTTCTATTTCTATTTTATAACAGATAACTTGAAGATATTTAATTTAAAAACATTTTGACTCACATACCCAGCTCAGTTCGCAGCTGAAGCGTTTTTAAAAGATCATTTCGGCAGATTATTCCCACTACCCGACCAGCATCCAGCACTGGCACCTGATTGATATCCAAAGAAGCCAGGCTGGAAAGAACCTCATCACCGGTAGCTTCAGTTGAAACCGAGATAACTTTTTCTTTTGGAGTCATAATATCAGCCACTTTCAGTTCTGGCCAGCGCTCCCGTGGAAATTTTTTAACATCCTCAAGACAAACCAGGCCAACAAATTCATCATCTTTTTTCACCAGAAATACCCTTTCTCTTTTTTTCAGAACAAAATCATGGATTAATTTTTCCACCGGTAGATCAGGCTCAATGGCAACAAAATCTTTACTCATAAGGTCAGAAGCCTTAAGCCCTTGCAATGATTCTTTCAAGAGAACCTGACTGTAGCCCTGGATAGAAGCACTATGAATAAACCAGCCAATTAATACTAACCACAGGCCGCCGATATTTCCCTTGAAGAACATAAAAATGCCCCAAAAAATCATTAGAAAGGCAATGAATTGACCAACGGAAGAAGCAATACGGGTAGCTTTCTTCAGGTCTCCTGTAATTCTCCAAATGATTGCCCTTAACACCCGTCCACCATCCATGGGAAACCCGGGCAATAGATTGAAAGCTCCCAGGACAACGTTGATATAAGCGAGATAAGCGAAGGAGACTTTAAGCGGCTTAAGCGCTGGTGTAAAGATAAATGATACGAGCAGAAAAACTATTGCCAGGAAAAAACTGGCCAGGGGCCCAACCAGAGCCATATAAAATTCTTTCTGTGGTTTTTCCGGCTCTTCAGTAATGCGGGCTACGCCTCCCAGAATAAAAAGAGTAATATCTTCTACCTTCTCTCCCTGACGCTTGGCGATAAGTGAGTGAGCCAGCTCGTGGAAAAGCACTGAAGCAAAAACTAAAAGGCTGGTAAAAACTCCTAAAAGCCAATAGAAACCCTGATTAGAAACTTTAAAAGATTGTGGAAAATAAAAAGCTGCCAGAGAAAAAGTAAAAAGAAGGAAAATTATTATCCAGCTGGAATCTATTTTTAGGTCAATACCAGATATCCGGCCAATTTTCCAGGAATGTTTCATTGTTCCTCCTTTACCCTGATAATTTAGCTATGTTTATTTCACCTTAGTTCTTAATTAATGTCAATCATTATTCAATTAATCCTTAATCAGAATGATACAGGAAATTATTAATTAATTAATTTACAGAAAATGAATTCCGGCCAATTTTGTTTCCAGACGGTCCCGGCCATAGCCAGTCTTTTTCCTCTCGGCCACTATCAGTGCCTCCACCGCGGCTGAAGTCTTTCTGGGCGAGCGTTTGGGCTTTCTCGATAGATCCTTAAGTCCTTCCTCTCCTCTTTCTCTCCACCTCCGCACCACCTTTCGCACCGTCTTGCGGGTAGTCCGGAATAACCTTGCTACTTCAGAGATATTCCCCGTCTCCTCGTAAGCCCTGATGATAGCCTTCCTGGCCAGTAGCGGTGCACTCTTGCCAAGTTCATAGTAAGTAGGGTATATATTTTCTGTCATTGGGGCTTCCACCTCCTTTCGTTTAAGATTTTCAACAAAATATTTAAGGGTGGAAGCCCTGCTTTTTCAAGTGCTAATCTCAAAAAGCCTCTGGCCTGCTCAACCTCAATCCCAATAGCTGGCTGTCCACCCCGCCGCTTCCAGATACTCCCCTTAGACTGGATACCATGTCCTTGCCTGGAAAAAGACATTTTTTGACTTAAGCCAGGGCCTGTGTTATAAGAATTTTCCTTAATTTGCCTCCTTTAGAAAAATTTAAAGAAGGAGAAAATCGTGGACCCTATCGTCAGCTTGAATTTCATCGATTATGCCATTATCGGCGGCTATATCCTCGTCATAATGCTGGTCGGTTATGCTCTGAAAAAATATATGCGGACCGGCGAGGACTTTTTTCTTTCCGGCCGATCCTTGCCCAGCTGGATAACTGGCCTGGCTTTTCTTTCAGCTAATTTAGGCGCCCTGGAAGTTATAGGCATGGTAGCTAACTCTGCCAAGTATGGAATTGCCACTGTTCATTTTTACTGGATCGGAGCTATTCCTGCTATGGTCTTCCTCGGCATTTTCATGATGCCATTTTATTATGGAAGCAAAGTCAGGACTGTCCCCGAATATTTGAAGCTCAGATACAATGAAGCTACCCGTGGTCTTAATGCTATTTCTTTCGCCATAATGACAGTTTTGATGAGCGGCATCAGTTTATATGCTATGGCTTTATTATTAAAAATCATGCTCGGTTGGTCTTTAACCGGCAGCATCCTTTTTGCCGCGGTTGTTGTCCTGCTTTATGTATTCTGGGGTGGTTTATCCTCTTCAATTTATAACGAAGTTATTCAGTTCTTTTTAATCTGGTTAGGGCTTTTGCCCGTGGTCTTTCTGGGACTAAAGCAGGTTGGAGGCTTAGCCGGGCTGGGAACCAGACTCAATGATTCCCTGCTTCATGCCTGGAAATATCTTGGGTCCAGTAATAATCCTTTAGGTGTAGACTGGGCTGGCGTGGTTTTAGGATTGGGTTTTGTGCTTTCTTTTGGCTACTGGACAACTGACTTTCTTGTCGTTCAAAGAGCCCTGGCTTCCAGAGATATCAACTCTTCCCGTATGACTCCAATTATTGCCTCCTTTCCCAAAATGCTGGTACCCATTCTGGTGGTCATTCCAGGACTGGTGGCGCTCCTGGTGCTTCCTGAATTCAGCGGAGCTTCTGGCCAGACAGCTGAATACAACTCTGCCTTGATCCTTCTGATGGCTCATTATCTGCCAAACGGAATCCTGGGGCTGGCCATAACCGGGCTTCTGGCCAGCTTTATGAGTGGTATGGCAGGTAACATAACCGCTTTCAACACTATCTGGACCTATGACATTTACGGAACTTACATTAAAAAAGGAAAACCCGATTCTCATTATCTCCAGATGGGCAAATGGGCTACAGTCTTTGGAATATTCATCAGCATCGGCACCGCTTATATCGTTAAATCTTTTCCCAATCTGATGGACTATATGCAGCTAATTTTTTCTTTCTTTAATGCCCCGCTTTTTGCTACTTTCCTTTTAGGCATGTTCTGGGCAGGAGCAACCGGTTGGGGAGGCTTTTTTGGCTTATTATCTGGAATTCTGGCTGCTGCCACCCATTATCTTCTTTATAAAACTGGAAGCATTCATTATTCCAGTGAAATGGCGGCCAATTTTTATCAGGCCTGGTGGGCCTGGCTGACAGATTTTGTGGTGACCATTGTCGTCAGTTTATTCACAAAAAAGCGGAGACCAGAGGAATTAAAAGGTCTGGTCTACAGTTTGACTCCCCGCGTCCATGACCACAAATACCTTCTGGCCAGACCTGAGCTCTGGGGCTCAGTGGCTTTACTGGTAGCCTTAATTCTTAACATAATATTCTGGTGAGGAAATTATGGAAAGAGAAAACAAAGAAAACATTCTAAAAAAAAGCAATGAAGAAAAAAGACATTTTCTGGATTTGAAAAAGCCCATAGGCTGGCTTTTTACTTACTGCGGCCTTATCCTTTCTGTTTATGGTTTGTTAACGGGAAAAGATTTTTATGCTAAGTCGCTGGGAATAAACATCAATCTTCTCTGGGGCGCAGTCATACTGGTTTTCGGTATTGTTTTTCTCGTCTCAGCTTACGCTAGGAAAAAACTGCAAGATTGACTTCGAGAAATTATTAATTTAGAAAGAATTTATCTCTTAAATGTATTTGACCATCTGGTTGATGGCTTCCTTCGCCTTTTGAATTATCTTCTCTTCCAGAACGATCTCAGGTTGTTCTTTTTTAAGACATTCATAGACCTTTTCCAGAGTAACTTTCTTCATATTTTTGCAGATAGCCTTTTCGTTAGCCGGGTAAAATTTTTTCTCGGGATTTTCTTTCCGCAGCCGGTGTAAAATTCCTATCTCAGTAGCAATGATAATCTCCTTAACTGCAGAATTTGGAGCTTCTTTAATCATCTGACCGGTGGAAAGAATCCGGTCGGCTGCCTCCCGGACTTCTGAACGGCACTCGGGATGAGCCCAGACCTCTGCTTCTGGATAAAGCTTTTTCATTTTTTTAATATCTTTAAGTGAAATATTCTCATGAATCGGACAGTAGCCGTCCCAGGAAATTATCTTTTTCTGACTTCTTTCTTCCACAAAATCAGCCAGATTGCGGTCTGGAACAAAGATAATTTCTTTATCGGGGAGGCTGCTGACCACTTTTATCGCATTGGCTGAAGTGCAGCAGACATCACTTTCAGCTTTTACTTCAGCCGTAGTATTGACATAAGCTACTACCCTTCTGCCTTTAAGCCTTTTTTTTATCTCTCGCACATCTTCAGCCGTTAGCTCTTCAGCCAGAGGGCAGCCTGCGGTTATATCCGGCACCAGCACTTTTTTATCAGGGGAAAGAATCTTGGCCGTTTCGGCCATAAAATGAACTCCGCAAAAAACGATAATTCCCGCTTCTATGGCCGCTGATTTTCTACTAAGCTCCAAAGAGTCTCCAACAAAATCAGCTATGTCTTGAATTTCATCCGGTTGATAATTATGAGCAAGAATTACTGCCCCTTTTTCCTGTTTCAATCTTTTAATTTCGGTTATAATCTCTTCAATTTGCATTTTATTTTTAGGCCTTTGTTTTAATTATAACTTTTTCCCTTCATTTTATTTAACCCATACTTTCCTGCTCATCTCCACTACACCCTGAAGGGCTCGAAGATTTTCAGCTTGATCAGGGTTATTCTTTAATGAAGAGCTGCTCCACAATGAGAACAGGTTTCTTCATCTTCCCTGACCAGTTCTCCACAATGCTCACATCTAATCAATCTAATCTGGCAGCGCGAACAAAGCATAACATTTTCAGGCAGAGGTGCATCACAATAAGGACAGTGGCTCCAGGTCCGACCTTCCTTCTTACTTTCTTCCTCATCATCACCCAGGCTGGATTTAGACTGTTCTTCCTGCTTTTTTTTATAATTTTCTATGGCTTTATGCAGGGCGTCTGCACCCAGATTCGAGCAGTGCATTTTGTTCTTGGGCAGCCCGCCAAGTTCTTGAGCCACCAGCTCGTTGGTGATTTTCATAGCTTCTTCCAGAGTTTTGCCTTTAGCCATTTCACTCACCATGCTGCTGACGGCAATAGCCGCCCCACAACCAAAAGTTTGAAATTTTATATCAATAAGCCGTCCGTCTTTGACCTTTATATAAAAGGTCATCATATCACCACAAACCGGATTCCCAACCTCTCCGATTCCATCAGCATCAGGAATGGTACCGACATTTCTCGGATTTAGAAAATGATCCATAACTTTATCTGTATACATCTTTTTTCTCCTGAAGATGCTTGGTATAGAGAGGAGACATCTGTCTGAGCCTCTGAACAATTGGTGGAAAGTTATCAAGAAAATAATCAACCTCTTCCTCTTTGGCTTCATCCAGCAGAGAAATCACCAGGCTGCCCTGAGCTGTAGCCTGGTCTATGCCCATAGCCAGCAGAACATGAGAAGCCCGAAGAGACTTGGAAGTGCAGGCAGAGCCGCTGGCCACCTGAATACCTTTCAGGTCAAGGCTCAGCAGCATGGACTCGCCTTCTACAAATTTTATGCAGAAACTGGCGTGATAAGGAAGACGCTCGACTGGATGACCGGTCAGAATCACTTCATCAATTCTTGCCAATAACCCTTGAATCAGCTTATCTCTCAGGACAACCAGTTTTTGGTTTCTTTCTTTCATTTCCTGGGCAGAAAGTTGAGCTGCAACTCCCAGGCCGACAATTGCCGGTACATTTTCTGTTCCGCCTCGCCTGCTGCCCTCTTGATTGCCCCCATCTATGAGCGGGGTGAGTTTCACCCCTTTTTTCACATAAAGAGCTGCTGCTCCCTTCGGCCCGCCAAACTGGTCAGCAGCCAGACTTAGAGCATCAACTCCGGAAGTCTTCACATTTACAGGAATGTTGCCTACAGCTGCCACGCCATCACTGTGAAAGAGGACTCCTTTTTCTTTACAAACCCGGCTTATTTCAGCTATGGGCTGGATGGTCCCAACCTCATTATTAGCCATCATTACCGAAACCAGCACAGTCTCAGAGGTTATGGCTTCAGCCACCCGGTCAGGATGCACGCGGCCATATTCATCAACAGGAACAATAGTTGAACGGAAGCCCAGTTTCTCTAAAAACTTCACCGACTTAAGGATTGAAACGTGCTCTATGGCTGAAATTACCAGATGTTTCCCTTTGGCCTGATTAGCCAAGGCCAGCCCTTTGATAGCCAGATTGTTGGCCTCTGAGCCTGAAGCCACAAAAATGATTTCCTCAGGCTGAGAGTCGAGGAGAGAAGCTACTTGCTCTCTGGCTTTTTCCAAAGCTTCGGACGCTTTCTGACCGATTGAGTGCAGGCTCTGAGCATTGCCAAAATTCTCTCTAAAAAAAGGCAGCATGGCCTCCAGCGCCTCCGCTTTTACCGAAGTAGCTGCTTGCCTGTCGGCATAAAAACCGAACATCTCCCCTCCTTAAAATAAACCCCCTAAATTTCAGACAGCCACAACACTTTTTATTTCAGGAATTTCTTTTTTCAGCAGACGTTCGATTCCCATTTTCAAGGTCATCTGAGATAAGGGACATCCGCCGCAGGTCCCTACCAGCCGCACTGAAACTACACCATCGACCACATCCACCAGCTCTACATCACCGCCATCAGCCTGCAGGGCCGGTCTGATCTTATTTAAAACTTCTTCCACTTTTTCCTTCATCTAAAATCTCCTCTCCTTTATAGGATTTAATAACTTTCATATATAGTTTATACTTTTCGTTTCATCATTTCAACTATTATTCCTATCTTTTTAGTAGGATTTTAATTAAAAGCTAATTAACTAATTTTAAGTTGAAATATGGATGATGTACTTTTTGCTGGCGGCAGCGATTCAAAAATTAATAACAAATCACTTACCTCCTGGCTGAATCAAGCTGACGGTAAGACCATCGTAAGCGGCCATCACCTCCACACCAGTTTCCTGGCTCAGTCTCTCCGCCACCTTTCTTGGATCCGCCCTCAGCATGGTCATTCCAAAATGAGTAATATAGGCTCTTTTTGGTTTTACCCCGGCAATAATTTTACTGGCATCTTCTACATTAAGGTGCATAATATGGTCATCATCACCGGCAGTGAATCTGACCAGGTTAATAACCAGAAAGTCTACTTCAGCATAGGCCGAAATTAGCTGAGGAAAAAATTTGGTATCCACCAGAAAGCCAACTGTTCCTTCAGGTAAATAAAATTTTAGACCATAGGTTTCAGCTTCATGATGATGAGCCGGGGAGGTTTTAATTTTAAGCATCCCCAGGTGATACTCTCTTTCTGGCTTTAGAATCTCAATTTGCTTTAAATAACCTTTAAGGTAGTTAAAAACCACCGAATCCGGGCCTTCAACACATTCCTGAGGAGCAAAAAGCACTCCTCTTTTATTGAAGCCTCCTGCGGTCATAGCATCAATTAAGATGTTGACGTCATTAGAATGGTCAATATGTTTGTGAGTAAGGAAAATAGCTTCCAGAGAAGTCGGGTCAATGGCTGGACGGCTATGAACCAACCTCACCAGGGCTCCGGGGCCTGGGTCCAGAATCATCTTTTTCCCATAAAACTCTAAGAATGTTCCCCCGGAAGCGCGAAGTTGCCTGGCGACCACAAATCGTGCTCCCGCTGTCCCTAAAAACTTGAAAAAATTATTAGGGGGCAATTCAGCCTTGCTCTTCCTGACCATGCCTTTCTGGCTCAACATGAATGGTTACATCTCCATTAAATTCTTTCTTCATTAATTCTTCAACTCTTGAAGCTATAGTGTGGGCTTGCTCAACCGACATATTTCCCGGGACCTTAAGATGAGCAGTAACTTCACTATGTTCACCGTAATTATGGACATGAAGATGATGAATTCCTTCCAGCTGTGGAAATTCCTCTTTTACCGAAGCTGACACCCGGTCGACTTTATTTTTGGCTGGACTTTCTCCAATCAGATAACTGGCAGAGCTGCGGATTATTTCTAAACTTGCCTGTAAAATTAGAAGAGAAACTCCTAAGCCCATCACTCCATCCAGCCACCAGGCTTTCCGACTAAAAAGCGCTCCGAGCACGATTAACACAGAGGCAATAGCATCACTGCGATGATGCCAGCCATCGGCCTGTAAAGAGGCCGATTCTGCTTTTTTACCGGCCCAGAAAGAAAAACGAGCCATTCCCTCTTTAAGCCCGGCTGAAATGGCGAAAACTACCACTGCCAGCAAACTAAAGCTCATCGCCTGACGATGAATCAGGCGGCCGATCGATTCATAGAGAAAGTTTCCGCCTACTACAGCCAGTAAAGTTCCAATAACTACCGAGGCTACTGATTCGGCCTTGCCGTGTCCAAAGACATGCTCTTTATCAGCTGGTTTAGATGCCAACCAGAAACCGACGATAACTACCATAGAAGTTAAAGAATCAGATAGGGTATGCCAGGCATCAGCTATCATGGCCACTGAGCCAACTCTTCGACCGACTAAAAATTTGAGGACAAAAATACCAAGATTAAGAAAAATAGAAATATATCCTTCCAGATAGGCCAGCCTCTTTTTTTCAGAAAAAGGAATACTCATCTTTTTTATATTAAAGCATAATTTTACTATAAACTCGAAATTCTCTTAAGTCCGGCTTATTATAAATTCAGAAAATTCAGGCTTCAATATTTATTTTTTTCATAGGCTGGTTACAGCAAAGAATGACATGTTCTTCACCACAACCGCATTCTCTGTCTACCAGCAATCGATAGCCGCAGATTTCACATTCGAAGCCTGAAAGCAGCTTTTTCCCCGGTGCTTTGCGCCCAACTGCTTTTTTAGCGGCGGACTTTTGTACAGATACTTTTTTCTTTTTTTCAGCCATTTTTACCCTCCTTCTAATTTCTGTGGGTTATTTTAATATTAATAATAAAAAACTTTGCTTGTCAAATTCTGGTCCGATCTTCAGGCAAAAGCGTGGCCTTTTTGCCTGACCTCAAGTTTTTCTTATAACAATTTTTAGCTGATAAAAATAATTATCATTTATTTTTATTGCCTTTCGTTCGTTACAAAGATATTGGCAACAATAAAGGTCAATAAGACCCAGCCCATTGGGCCAAACAGCAGTTCCTTTCAGCTTCTGGTAAGAACTGCCTTTAAGGATAATAAGGGAAATTAAGGGAATTAGATGGCAGTTAGATTTCAACTGAAATTAAAAATGAAGGGGGCCGGATTTTTTAATTTGCTCCCTTATAATTAATTATGTTATAAATTAAATAGTTTTCAATCTATTTAAGGTTTAGAGGAGGAATTGATGAGTAAATATTTCAGCCGCTTGAGAGTAATCAGTTTGATAATTAGTTTTATGTTTTTGAGCCAGTTGGCTCTGGCCCAGGGAACTCAGCAAGAAAGATTGCAAAGCGGTATTTCCTTTTTTGAGAGTGGCAGGACAGCAGAAGCAAAAGCTATATTTGATCAGCTGATAGCCGAAGGAATGGCCAATAATGATCTTTACTATTACCTGGGTTCAGCCCTGATAAAACAAAATAATCCAGATGCTGCCCTTACCTATTTTAATAAAATTATACAAGCTGCGCCCAATTCTCCCTATGGTTATATCGGCCAGGCTCAGTATTACATTAAAAAAGCCAATTATGGAGCCGCTGAAACCCAGCTTAACACTGCCTTGCAAAAAGACCCGAATTGCGCTGAAGCCTATTTTTGGCGGGGATTGCTCCGTGGTTATCAGAAAAAACTGGATTTAGCCATTGCCGATCTGGAAAAATGTCTCCAGCTCAAGGGCAATCATGCTTATGCTCATTATCAACTTGGTCTGGCCTATAACCAAAAGGGAAGGAAAGACCTGATGATTGTTCATTTCCAGAAATTCCTGTATCTGGCTCCACAGGCACCTGAAGCTCCCCAGGTGAAATCTCTGTTAAGCCGCATAGGGTAAAAAAAGTAAAAAGATAAAAAGCCGGCCTTTGAACGTACTTTTAGTCCAATTTACAATTTAAATTAAAAGGCCTGACCTAAACTGAAAAAGACCGTACCTTTAGGTTCACCGGGGCGTGGCTTGAGATTAAAACCATAATCTATCCGAAGCAAACCAACTGGGGTCTCTACCCGCAGGCCCAGGCCGGCACCGGTTCTGAGGGAGAGAGGATTAAAGTTTCTAAGTCGAGAATAAACGTTTCCTGCATCAAGAAAAACAACTCCCCGGAAAATTTTGTAAATTGGAAAGCGCAACTCCTGGTTCACCACCAGCATGGCTTCGCCTCCTTCTGGTTGGCCGGTCCAAATATCAACCGGGCCGACGGCATCCAATTTAAAGCCTCGAATACTGGTTCCACCGCCAGCAAAAAATCTTTTACTGGGAATAAGTACTTCTCCAAAAGCACTGGCCAGCCCTAAACGATAGCAGGAAGCCCAGAGGAGCTCGGAAATGATAGATTTATACATAGTAAATTGAGTAAAGGTGCTAATATAGTTGAGGTCCGACCCCAGAAATTTAGGAGAATAGCTAAAATTAGTGGTCAGCAGTGAACCTTTATGGGGATCAAAGCGGTCATCTCTGGTATCGCGGTTTAACACCATAGAAACTTCGGAGGTCAGGACCCTGACATCATAGGGAAATGGCCAGGATGGTGTTCGCTCATAGTCATGAATACGGTTAAGCTTATAAACCCAGCTCAGATCAAATCCTTTAATTACGGTGATTTTTTGCTGGAAGCTGGTACCAATTTGCTGGCTAACATATAGATCTTTAATATCTTTAAAATAATAAAAGGAGAGCAGAGAATCAGTTTTTTTAGAAAAAATGTAGGGAATTTTAAGAGAATATCGGGCTTCCTGCTGTTTCCTATTGGCTCTCAGAAAAAGAAGGCTGTTCCAGCCATGCCCCAGAAGATTATTGAAATCAAACTGGGCATTTCCTTCAAATTTGGTGTCTGAGTTGTATTGAAGCCCATAGGTCAGAGTCAACCAGGGTAGCTCTCGCACCTTGATACTCACTTTTTCCCGCGGCAACTCAGGTTTTTCCTGAAAAGAGCTCAGGTTAACTTCCTGAAAGACCCCAGAATCATAAAGGTTTTTCTGAGCCTGGGCCATTTTTTCCAGGCTAACTGGTTCTCCAGGTTTAAGACCGGATTCTTTTAGAATAAAGGAAGGTTTTGACCTCTTGGCGCCAGCAATTTCCACCTTAGAAATAAGAAAAGCAGGTCCTTCTTCGATCTCAAAAACAACCTGATAATCAGGACTTCCCTCAATTTTTTCAGCTACGGCCTCTATTCTGGCTTCTTTAAACCCGGCACTCCTATAGCGGTTCACAAGAGCAGTTTTACTTTCTGTAAGGGCCGGCCAGCTAAAAATGCTTCCTGACTTTAAATCTATTACCTTCTCCAGCTCAACCTGGCTTAAAACTTTATTACCCTCAAATTTAATTGTCCTGATATGACTTTGAGGCCCAGCTTCTATTTTCAGCCGCAGGTCTATTTCCTTTAGTTTTAAATATTCATTAACTACAGGTTGATCCAATTTGGCCTGAAGATAGCCATTTTCCAGATAAAAATATTGTATCAATTCCAGAGCTATCTTCCGGTCGTAGACTAAATTCCATAGACCCCGGGCTTTAGCTCCAAAATAGTCTGAAACTACCCGCTTAATTAAAGACTCATTAAAAACCGGATGACCCTCCAGTTTGAAACTTTTAATTTTCCATTGCCCACCTTTCGCCACTTCTATTAGATATGTAATCTTATCCCTGCCCTCTATTTTCTTGATATCAACTTTAGCTTGATAATAACCACGTCGTTGAAGTTCAAGCAGCAATGACTGCTGAAGTTGAGATAGATTGGCTTCTTCCGGAAGACGTCCTATCCAGGAATTAATAGCTTTTTTCTTTATTCCAGAGGGAAGCCGGTCTCCCTTGAATTCAAATTTAACTGGCTGGGCAGCTCGCACCGTAATAAACAAAGAAACACCTCTTTTGTCTTCTTCAGCCCTGGTTTCCAGCCGAGTATTTATATAGCCTTTTTTCCTGTAGGCAGAGCTCAGACGCTCTAAAGCTTTTTGCAATTCAGAATTTTTAAATTCTTTTCCAACTTTAAGCTTTAAAAGCTTTTTAACCTGTTCTGGAGAAAAAACTGTCTCTCCATTTACTTCTATCCGGATGAGCCTTTTTCCTTCCTTTCCCGGTTCTTCCCCACTCGGGGTAATTTTCTGGCCAACAGAAAATCTGTGTCTGAGATTAACCCCGATCGTTCCATTATCCTGACGGAAACCTCTTAAAGAAAAATTCCGCCTGAGGTTATAATCAAGAATCCAGGTTTGATACTGGCTATTAGTCAGGTTAATGGAGTAAGTAACCGCTACTTCTCTGGTCATTCTTTTTTTGATAGTTAGCCTGGCTCCTGGATCCTGAAGCGTAGCAATATTTAATGGCTCAAGGATTATATCTTCGGCTTTAAGCCATTTTTTCAGCGTTCTGCTTACCGGAGAAGTCAGAGGACTGGAAAACTGCTGAATTAATTGAGAACTTATGGTGTTAAGAGCAGAACCCTGCACCTCTTTCAGGCTCTTTCCTGTAAGCAGTAGCGAAGCCAGGTCCTCTTGTGACCTGACCGGAATAGAAGTCAGCGAAAATTTTAGGTCCGAAGGAGTTCCAGCCAGATTCACTCCAATTTCTACCTCTTCTTCTTGATCGGTAACCGTGCTTTTAAGAGCTATATCCAGATTTGGTTCAAGATTTTCTTTGCCTAAGAAATCAACCCTTATTCTTTCCACCGCATAGCGGCGCTCACCGATAATTATTTCTCCGGGATAAGCATTTTCTATCCGCCCGGATAAAATTGGGGCAGGAAGTGTTCCTCGAGCATTGAGATTCGCTTTGAGCTCCAGGTCAGCCAGATTATTTTTAATCAGGATGTTTTCTACCGTTTTAAAATTGATATCAAGGGCGATATCATAAAGAAAAGAGGGAATTTCAGTACCAACAGGAGAAACTCGGGAAAGGGCCAGCTTCAACCCCTGGGTGCTGGGATAAAAATCCTGACGATAATTAGCGCCAAGAAGCAACCACTCTCCTCCCAGGAGCCAGCCCTGTTTTTCCCGGCTCAAAGTTAGAGAGGCCTGAGATAGAGTGGAAAGTCCCTGATAATTAAAATCAAAATCATTGAGTATAAATTTAATTTGAGCCGATTTTAGATTAAAGTTAGAGCCAAAAAAAGCTTCTCCCCCACCTAAAAAATTGCCAGAATTGGCCAGGCCTTTCAGTTGGGTTAAGCTGATTCTGGAGTTATCAACTTCTATATGACCATTAACTTGGCTGAACACAATCGGCAAGTCCTGCACCCGGATAAAAACATCCTTAATATTTCCTTCCCCCTGGACCAGCGGGTCCTGCAGGCTGCCTTTTAGCCTGACTTGAAGCTGCACCTCGCCCCCGGCAGTCATCCCTGTCAGCCAGGAATTAAAATCAGAAGTTTCCAGATTGCCCTGAAGCCAAAAATCGAGCTGCGGATTTCTTAAGTTTTGAAGCTGAGAATGCCCGGAAAGCTGAAGTCTTGATCTTTCGGTTGATAGAATAAAATTCTCAATATTCAATTGTCCATCTTTTAGATTTAAAACCAGAGGTCCTTCATTTCTTATCGTAAGTTCATTGAGCTTCAAATTCAGTTCATCAACTTCAGCTAAAAGCTTAACCCTGGATAAGTCAGAAGAAAATCCATTAACAATAATCCTCCCATTAGCTCCCCCACCTGGATTCATATTTTTTAAAGCAGGAATAAAAGCAGCCAGTCCCTTAAAATCAAAATTCTCAAATTTGAACTGGGCTTGTAGCTTTTCCGGTTCCTGTAAGGGCAGGGAAAAATCAGTTGTAGCGGTAAGAGCCACCTCAGGAGGAACTTCTTCCATATCTGGCCAGAGACCAGAAAGTGAGGACAAAGGCAATCCTTTAACCAGAATCTGGCCTCTTAACCAATAAGGAGGATATAAATCAAGCCCGGCAGTAAGATTCAAATTAAAACGTGGTACATCAAAGCTGGCTTGTAATTTTTTACCGTCAGCTTTTATTTTTAATTCGAAATAAGGTAACCAGATTTTATCAACCAGTAATCCCTGGCCAGAAAGCTCAAAGTTCAAAACAGGAGATTTCCAGGGCCCAACACTTTGGAGATGGAAATCAACCTGGCCGGACTGAATTCCTAAAAGCCAGTCTTTTAATAAACTGAGCTTTAAATTCTGACCAGATAATTCAGCCTGTAATTCTCCACTTTTTTTAGCCAGAACAAATTTTCCTTTTAACTGGCTATCCGGCTGAAGCATTAAAAATTTCTCTACGTTCAGTATTCCGTCCTTATAATCACCGGCTATTTGCAGTGAATTAATCTTAAAGCTCCCGCCACCAGCTTCATCTAAATTAAAACCGAATTTCACCTGAGGTGAAATCTGGCTTCCAGCTAATCTAACCGTACCTGATAGAACTCCATTAAGATAGCGGCTGCTTTCTGGAAGAATACTGGCAAATTGTTTTAAATCAATCTGAGAAAATTCAATATTACCTTCAAGACCATAGGGGGAAGAGATAGGTGGGCCTAATTTAAAAAATCTCCCTGAGCCATTAATCCTCCCAGAGACAAAGCAAATAGTAAATTTCTGCAGATTAAATTTACTGATATTGCCAGAAGCTACTAATTCCATAGAAGGAATTAGCACTTTCTGCCACGAAAGATTGGCAGTTTTTAAATTTAAAAAAAATTCAGGCTGAATTAGAGCCCCGCTGACCGAGCCTTCCAGCTGGAGGCTGCCTTTAAGACCCTTTAATTCTTCCAGTTTAGAATTTAGTTCCGGAAAATTTCCTGAAAGACCGGAAGAAAGAAGGCTTGTCCTGGTTGCTTCAAGATCACTCAGCCTAAAAGATAGATCACCAGAGATATGGTTATATTTTTCCAGAGCCCCCTTAAACTTAATCTTTGTTTCATAGAAATTTAATTCTAAATCCTTAACTTCTATCTTACCGGCCAGGTAAGAAGCTATCAGTCTGGCCTGAAGAGGGAGAATAAGCTGATTAGGTGTCTTAGGTGGAACTGCTCTCAAAGGCTCGAATTTTAATTCCACAGAGGCAGCGGCTTTCTCGGGCGATAATTCTGTACCTTTAATTTCAACAGTCCCGCTCATCGAGGAATTGACAATAAATGGAAGGCGAGAGAAAAAAGCTGAAATTGAGCTCAGGTCAAAGTTTTCCCATCCAAGTTTAGCTTGGAAGAAACCTTTAAGGTTACGGGCTAATTCGGCTTTCAGCTTTATTTCTCCGCCAGGCATTCTTATTTTGCCTTCAATCAGTTGAACAGGCTCTTTTTTCTTTTCTAAGTTCAGTTCGAGGTCCAGAGGATTTATTCCGTAAAGGCTCAATGCCCTGCCCTCCAACAAGCCAGTCAGCCCCAGATCATTTATTTTTCCCTCGGCTTTCAGATTTAAATTTAGATAGCCAGAATTTTTTTCTTTAAGCTTCACCAGTTCGTTAATTTCAGCCAGGCTGATTCTTCCGCTTAAAGCCAAACCTAATTTAAGACTTCGGGCATAATCTTCTATTTTTCCCGCAAGATGCAGGTTCGACCCGGCAGTGTCTAAAGAAAATTTTTCAATGTTTATTTTTTCCTGATCAAAATCACCCTTCAACTCCAGACTTTTTAAATTCGTTTGCCCCCCACTGAGGTTAATATTCCCCCCGGTAGAATAAATCCAGAGCAGATGCCTGCCAAATTCTTTCTGATAATTAATCTTAATTTCCAGAGCAGAAAGGCTGAATGAAATAGGATAGGATACGCCTTTTAACCAAAAGGAGCCATTTCTGATTTCCAGATTATCTATTCTGAAATTAATTTTTGGCAAGGGAGAGGAAAGGGCGCTGGCTACGGTCTCCTTCTCTGAGGGTTTTTTACTAACCAACTTTAAAGAAATTTTAGGTCCGGTTATTTGCAGATTCTTTATATAAAGGCCACGGCCGACAATTGTTCTCCAATCGGTTTGAAATATAAGCTTCTGGCAGAAAAAATAATCAAGAGGCAGAGAACTTTTTTCCATAGCCTGAGCTTGCAAACCTACCAAGACAACCTGGAGTTTAAAAACATTAAGTTTGAGGCGGTCAGCTTTAATTGTTAGCCCGACCCGGCTTCTGAGAATTTTATCAGCCTGGCTGAGAATAATCTTTCCGGCAAATCTGGTCTCTAACCAAAAACTCAGGGAAAGCAGGAAAACGACCAGAAAGACAGCAATCAGGCCTGCAACTTTTAAATATTTTTTCCCAAAATTTTTTCCTTCTGGCCCCTCTTTTTTTAGCATGTTGAAATTATAACTTTAAGTTATCTTATCGTTCAACCAACAAAATTTACCAGATTGGACCTGAGGCCCAGCCAAGCCCTGAAAATTTTTGGGTGAGAAATGAACAATGAACATTGTCGGCTCATCCCTAATTAATAATTGGCTTCTACCTCAATTAACAATTATAAGAATTTATCAGATGAAATGATTTTTCTTAACTAACTTTTTCAGTTTTTAGAAATAATAATTTCTACCAATCTTTAAGCTTTCAAACAATAATCCTGGGAATAAGTGGGTTGATTCGGGTCACAATTTCATAATTGATGGTTCCGGCCAGAACAGCCATCTGGTCAGCTGTAATTTTTTCCCGGCCATCTTTTCCAAGAAGAGTCACCCGATCTTCAAGCTTTACCTCAGGTATATCCGTCGTATCTACCATAATAAAATTCATGCAAACCCGGCCCCGAACCGGGGCTCTCTTCCCTCTAATCAGAACATAAGCCGTATTGGAAAAACTGCGGTCATAGCCGTCATAATAACCGACAGGAATAACCGCCAGCCTGGTAGGTCTGGTGGTTCTATAACTACACCCATAGCCAATATAAGCCCCCTTGGGAACTGATTTTATCTGGGCGACACGGGCACGCCAGCTCAAAACGGGCTTAAGTTTCAGCGGTTCCTGGCCTCGCCGTAAACAGGAGGCCAGGGTCTCTTTAGATGGCCACAAACCATACAGCCCGATTCCCACCCTTGCCAGATCAAAATAAGTTTCCGGAAAAAGAATACTGGCCGCAGTGCAGGCTAAATGCTTGATCGGAATTTCAACTCCTCGCCTTCGAAACCAATCAACAGCTTCCTGAAAATTACCAAGCTGAAAGCGAGGATAAAAATCATCGGTGGTATCTTCAATGTTGGCAAAATGTGAGGACATTCCCTCCAGGATAATTTCAGGTGTCTTTTTTATCAGCCTGTAAAAATTCCCGAGCTTATTAACAGGGATTCCCTGCCGATTGGTCCCTGTTTCAATTTTCAAATGGACAATAGCCTTTTTCTTTAATTCCCTGGCGGCCAGGGCCAGAGCTCTAAGGTTTTCTTGATTATAAACTACCACTCTCAGGTTATATTTAACTACCTCTTTCGAGTGGCTTATAGGAACATAGCCAAGAATTACTATAGGTTGGTCGAATCCGGCTTCTCTTAAAACTAACCCTTCCTCTAAACTATTTACCCCAAACCAGCGAATTCCGGCTTCTGCTGCTAACCGGCTAATTTCCAGCAGACCATGGCCATAGGCGTTGGCTTTGACCACAGCCATAAGCTGGGTTGAACCTAATCTCTTTTTAAATTCCTGAACATTGTGAAGGAAAGACTGACGATCAATTTCTATCCAGCGGAGCAAAGATTTGTTGATTTTCATTTTAATTGCAGAAATTTCTGTCAGCTTTCGGGCTTTTCATCCCTGATGAATTTATCTGCTCTGGATCCCAGGATCTTCCGGAGTTCTTCCTCGTTATAAATTATGTCCTCCCGTTCAACTCCGGTTGAGATCAGGGCAATTTTTGTCTCCAGAATATCTTCCAGCCAGTTAAGATAATCTTTAAATCCAGATGGTAATTGCTCCGGATCTTTTAGCCGATGAACGGTTCCCGCCCAGAGAGGAAAAGTTTTATATTCAGGTTCAACTTTTTCCAAAATCCAGGGCTCAGGAGGAAATTCATTTAATTTAGTTCCTTTGTAACGATAAGCAAAACAGCCTTTGATCTCACCAGCGATTTCCAGAACGTCAGGCTTGGTCAGGGCAATGGAATCAACTCCATTAATCCGGATAGCTGAGCGAACGGCGACGGCATCAAACCAGCCGCAGCGCCGGGGGCGTCCGGTAGTTGCTCCGAACTCATCTCCCTTACTGGCTATCAGGGCTCCAGTTTCATCTTTGAGTTCAGTGGGAAAGGGGCCGCTGCCTACCCGGGTTGTATAAGCTTTGGTAATTCCCAGGATGTGATGAACCTGTTTGGGACTCAGTCCTAAGCCGGTACAAACTCCTCCGGCAGTGCAGGAAGAAGAAGTGACAAAAGGAAAAGTTCCATGGTCAATATCAAGCAGTGAGCCCTGAGCTCCTTCAAATAAAATTGACTTCCCTCTTTTAATCTGCTCATTAAGATAAATAGAAGTATCACGAACAAAAGGAGCTATCCTTTCCCCCAGCTCTCTATATTCAGAATATATGCTTTCAACCTTTAAAGATGAAAAACCAAAGGCTTCTAATATTTTATTTTTTACTATCAGATTATCTTTTATTTTTTCCAGAAGAACTTCGGGCTCTAAAAGGTCAGCCACTCTAATTCCCCAGCGGGCCGCTTTATCTTCGTAACAGGGACCGATGCCCCGGCAGGTGGTGCCAATCATTTTTTTGCCCCGGAGTTGCTCACTAATTTTTTCCATAAGCGGATGATAGGGCATTATCACTTGAGCTGCTCCGCTTACCACCAGCCTTTTTTCATTAACCTCAATTCCCAGGTTTTTTAAATCCTCAACTTCCTTAAAAAAGGCCTGCGGACTGACTACCAGGCCATTGCCGATGACACAAATCTTATCGGGATGGAGGATGCCCGAAGGAATTAAATGTAAAACTATTTTTCTTCCCGACAAATATACCGTATGGCCGGCGTTATGTCCGCCTTGATATCTGGCAATGAGGTCAAAAACCGGAGCCAGGAAATCTACAATTTTCCCTTTGCCCTCGTCTCCCCATTGAGTTCCAATAACCAGTAGATTACTCATTTTTCTGTCCTTTTTGGCCTTTTTGAGCCTATTAAATATTGCGGTGACAGCTCAAGCAGCGGCAGCTATTGTATCAGATTTTAGAAGTGACTTGAAGACTCAGAAAACAAATCCTGCCTGAACAGAAAGGGAATTATCTTTAATCGCTATATTTTTCTCCTTATTCCAATCGTATTCAAATTTAGCAAAAAAATTATCAAGAATATCAAGTTTAAAGCCCAGAGCAATCCGCCTTTTTTCCACCATATTTTCCAGAAAGATATTAAGAGCTGGAGCATTCTGGTCGTCTATTACCCACTGAGGTAAAGCTGATTTCTGGTAGCTGAAATATGGCCTGAACTTTTTTATGATCATACTCACTATCAAATAATAACCATCAAAATCTTTTTTCTGATTTAAAGTAGGATGGTCATAAATAGATTTAATATATTCTCCCCTAACTTCCCATTCTGGAGTTACCCAGATGAGGTCCAATCCTTCAAACTGAATATTCTTAGAGCCGCTGGAATCATACTTGCCGGAATAAAAGGAGCCGCCCAATTCTACACCTTCACCAAATCTCAAACCCAGCCTCCCGCCTGCCCCTTTATTTTTATTCACATCTTTAATTGTCGATTGAAGATAACCTTGGTCATCAGCTGAAAGCCCGTTAATAATATAAGTTGAAAAATAAACTAAACTGAAATTGCCTTCCCAGCAAAATCCAAGATCATTCCAGCGAGCCGGAAAAAAATGAAATGGAAGGGGTGTTAAAACAGTTAAGTTTTGAAAGGGCCGGGCGGCTACATTATATTGACCAAAAGGAATTTCAAATAAGCCAAGTTTAAATTTAAACAGCCTACTTCCCTGAAAAGATACATAGGCCTGCCTTAAGCTAAAATTTTCCTGGGATCTGGCCTGGACCTCAGTTAGAAAAGTTAGCGGGCCAGAAATTGTTCCCGAGGCCATTAACCCACCATATAAATTTCCAAAAGTCCCTTCCGGATATATTCCGGCCGCCTGACTTTTTAAATACTCAAATGAAAAATAGCCGCTGAATTTTACCTGGGTTAGAACGGAGGAGGGAAAAACAAGCACTATCAGACAGACAATTAGAATTTCTTTCCACTTGCCCATAATCTTCTCCTTTTATAATTATAAAAGTAAGGCTTTAGCTTAAACACTATCCAGCCGGGAAAAATCAAAATCTTCATTCAGGATATCTTTTTTAATCCTGCCAATATTTTTATGAAGCTGAATCAGGCGACCAATTTCCTGAACTCCCTTTTTAGTCCCCAGCCAAATGGCACCTGTACAGTAACCATCTTTCAGTATCAACTTCTTATAAATTCCTTTATCTGGATCGCTTTTAACCAGAATTTCGTAATTCCCGTTTTCCGTTTGAATCATTCCCATAGAGCTTAAATAAATTCCAGCGACTTTTAAGGTGTTAGAGGGAATGGTCCCTTCATATCTTTTCATTTGTCCACAGAGGTTTTGAGCCAGGAGGCGTGCCTGGTCGAAGGCAGCCGGAATTAGACCATAGATTTTACCTCGATGCTCGGCTACGTCTCCCGCAGCATAAATAGCCGGATGACTGGTCTGAAGATAATCATCTACTATCACTCCCCGGGAACATTTAAGTCCGCAGGCTGAGGCCAGCTCTACTCTGGGTTTTATACCGGAAGCTATTACCACTGCCCCTGCTGAGAGAACGCCGCCATCTTTAAAGCGGAGGCCACTTACTGAATCCTCCGCAATAATTTCCATGGTCTCTTTCCCCAGTAAAAATTTCAGACCAAATTTTTCCATCTGAAATTGTAGAATAGCCGCTCCTGCCTCATCCAGCTGTCGAGGCAATAAACGATCAAAATATTCTACCACCGTTATTTTTTCCAGTCCTCGAAAGCGTAAAGCCCGGGCAATTTCCAAGCCAAGCAATCCACCTCCCAGAACCGCTATTTCGGGACCGGACTTAAGATAGTCAATTAGGGCCAGGACATCATCCAGTTTACGGATGGCAAAGATTCCTTTCTTTTTTATTCCTGGAATCGCTGGCAGTGAGGGCTCTGCCCCAGTGGCCAGAACAAGCCGTTCAAAACCGATTTTCTCTCCACTATCCAGTTCAATAAACTTCTGATCTGGGGCGATTCGTTTTACTTTTTTATCAAGATTAATTATTAACTTCTGTCGCTCTTCCCAGCCCGGAGGAAAGGCAAAAATTTTATCCAGCGGAAGCAATCCGGCTAAAAAATCTATTAAGTTAGGCCGGGGATAGTAGCGATATTTTTCCTCACTGAAAATAATTATTTCAGCAGAAGCTTCCAGCTCTCTTATGGTCTTTCCGGCCATTATTCCGGCCAGACCATTCCCTATTATTAAGACTTTCATTTTCCACTCTTTCCAATCGTTTAATTCGTTTAGTCCATTTTCTGAAAGAATTCTTTACTGGCTCCACATTGGGGACAAACCCAATCATCAGGAAGTGATTCAAACGGCGTCCCTGGAGGAATGTTGCTGTCAGGGTCGCCTATCTCCGGATCATAAACATAGCCGCAGACTGTGCACTCCCATTTTTCCACTTTTAGCCTCCTTTCTTCTGAAGTTTATTATATTTAAGTATCAGATCAAAACAAACGCAAATTTTTTACCTGCCCGGCCATCAAAGTCTTTATTTTTTCCTTCAGGCGGCAGTTTCTTCTGATTGGCTGATCATTTTTGATAGCAATGTGTAAGGCCCGGTAAGAGCCAACAATAACACTTAATTTTCTGGCTCTGGTCAAGGCCGTGTAAAATAGATTGCGCTGCAGCATTATGAAGTGCTGGGTAAGTAGGGGCATTACTACTGCTTGATATTCGTTGCCCTGAGCCTTATGAACCGAGATGGCATAAGCCAGAACTAAATCAGACAGCTCCTCTTTCTCATAAAAGACCAGGTGCCCGTCAAAATCTACCAGTACTCCAAACTTTTCTGGATTGATCTGGGCAATTGTTCCTATATCACCATTAAAAACTTCTTTCTCATAATTGTTCCTGATCTGCATTACTTTATCGCCCACTCTAAACTCTTTTCCTCCAACCTTAAGTCCGGCCGGTCCTGGATTCAAAGCTTTTTGTAGTTCAATATTTAATCTATCCACTCCGACCAGACCTCGATACATTGGAGCTATCACCTGAATTTGAGTGGAAAGAGGCTTAAGATTTAAGCGACGGGGGATGCTTACCTGACAGAGCTTTAATATAAGCTTGAATACTTTTTCTTCATCTTCCTGATGAATGAAATAAAAATCAGAAGAAGGGTCCTGGCGCGGAGGATAAATTAGAGATAATCCCTGATTAACTCTGTGGGCATTTACCACAATCAGACTTTCTTTTGCCTGGCGGAAAATTTCAGTCAGTTTTATTACTTCGACTGCCCCTGAATCAATAAGGTCACGGAGGAGGTTTCCAGGGCCAACCGGTGGCAGCTGGTCCTGATCTCCAACCAGAATCAACCTCATTTCTCGCGGGACGGCTCGTAAGAGATGATACATCAGAGGAAGATCAACCATAGAAACTTCATCAACTATCAGAGCATCGGCCTTGAGGGGGTAATTTGGACCTCTTTTAAATCGCCCTTCCTGAGGTTTAAATTCCAGCAGTCGATGAATGGTTTTAGCTTCTCGTCTGGTTGTTTCCGATAACCTTTTCGCCGCCCGGCCGGTAGGAGCAGCTAAAATAATCTTCTTTCCCCAGCTTTCAAAAATTTCTACCACTGCCCTGATTATAGTGGTTTTCCCGGTTCCAGGACCGCCAGTGATGATGAGTAATTTTCTTTTCAAACTGCTTTCAATGGCTTTTTTTTGCTGAGGAGAAAATATAATTCCCTGACGTTTCTCAATTTCAGCAATTTTCCGGCCGAGATCAAAATCAGGTTTCTGACAGGATATTCTGGACAGAGTGATGATAGCCGAAGCGACTTCTTCCTGAGCCTGATAAAAAAAAGGAAGATACAGAAAAACCTGGCCCTCTGCTTCTTCCTGGATGAGAGCGCCACTCTGGAGAAGCACCTTTAAAGCTTCATCCACTCGTTCGGGCTTTACTCCAAGTTCTTCCCGGCATTTTTTATTTATTTCAGGTCCACCGGAAAAAACATGCCCCTGCTCATTATCTTTTTCCAAAAGATAAAGAATATAGGCTTTAACCCTTTCTATGGAGTCAGGAGCGAGCCCGAGTTTTAAAGCAATCTGGTCAGCTGTTTTAAAGCCTATCCCTCTGATATCCAGGGCCAGCTGATAGGGATTACGCCTCAGAATATCAAAAGATGTTTGCCCATAAGTCCGGTAAATCTTATAAGCCAGGGTGGTAGAAATATTATGTTCCTGAAGAAAAATAATTAAATCTCGTATTTCTCGGTGTTCTTCCCAGGATTTAAGAATTTCATTCAGCTTGATCTTACCAATTCCCTCAACCTGTTTTAACTTCTCTGGATTTTCGTTTAGAATTTGCCCGGTTTTTTCTCCAAACTTTTTAACGATTCTTTGCGCCAGAACAGGGCCAATACCTTTGATTAAACCGGAGGCCAGAAATTTTTCGATACCTTTGGTCGAGCCCGGCAAAGTCAGGCTAAAGGATTCCATCTGAAATTGCTGGCCAAATCTCTGATTATTTTCCCAGTGCCCGCTTAACTTTAAATATTCACCAGGAGAAAGCGGAGGAAAATTTCCCACCACAGTTACTTCTTTATCCTCAGTTTTAACCTTGAAGACAGAATAACCATTATCTGGGTTGTAATAAATTATCTGCTCAATTGTTCCTTCCAGATTTTCCATAGGCAGCCATCTGATTTTAAATTTCCAGACTGATTATACTTTCAATCAACTTTCAGTATTACTGGCTCTCCGGTAGCCAGACTTAGAGCTTCCGCTGCTGATTTCTTGTAAATGGCAATTTCTAACAGTCCAAGGCTGTTAATAAAAAAGAAGGGCTTATCAGGTGAAGCCTGGGCATAGCTTGCGGCCATTTCAGAAATCTTTTTTTTGGCAGCCCAAAGAATCAGATTAGAACCACGGTTAGAATTTAAAAAATCAGCAATTATCTGTTGACCAATATTAGTTATCAGATTGCCAAACTTATCCTGATAAATAATGGTTCCTCTGATTTCTTTATTTCTCACCTCTGGAAGGGGGAAATCCAGCCGCTCATAGCTATTTACCGGACTAGCCAATTCAGACAAAGAAATACCCAGGCTCAACCAGGCAGCCACAGGAGCCATTTTATCTCTGGCTTCAAAACTGGTCTTCCGTTCAGTAAGAAAATAATTTTTCCCCTTAATTTCAAAGACCTCAGCTTTTTCTCTTTCCAAAACCGGGGCCAGCACCCCATTGTCTGGGCCGAGGAAAAAATAACGCTCAGTTGTGCCCAGAATAAGGCGGCGCTCGCTACCGACCCCGGGATCAACCACAGTTAAGAATATCGTTCCAGCAGGGAAAAAGCGATAGGAGGCCCAGAGTACAAAAGCCGCTGCAGCCTGATTGAAGTCCGGCAAGTCATGGGTTAAATCAACTATTTCCGCATCTGGATTTATGGATAGAATTACGCCTTTTAATGAGGCCACAAAATAATCTTTAGTCCCAAAATCCGTTAGTAATCCAATTAAAGCTTTGCCCATCTTCCTTAAATTTCCAGCCGAACATAATCTTATGGCAGAAAGGACCTGCGGTCAACAACTTTTTGGCTGATGGCGAAATTTTTCTAATTCACTACTTTTAAGATGCGATTCCAGCGAGTTTTAAAAATGAAACGGAAAAACTTTTTAAACTTATCCTGGACCCCATTTTTCAGATAGGCATCTTTTTCAGCTTCATAGGAAAAGTATATTAACCATGGTCGGCCTTTGATGTAAGAGACGGGTAAAAAGCTCCAGTAACGACTGTCCAGACTATTATCCCTATTATCCCCCATAACAAACACATGCCCCGGAGGAACTACCACCGGGCCAAAATTATCCCGAATTACGTCATCGTACTGATAATAATTCCCTTTTTGATAAATCTGAGAATCAATATGAACTTTATATCTTTCTTCCAGAGGCTTATCGTTAATATAAACTTCCTTATCTTTTATTTCTATTTTTTCTCCCTCGAGAGCTATAACTCTTTTAACAAAATCTTTGCTTAAATCACGGGGGTATTTAAAAACGACAATATCCTTTCTTTCCAATTTTTTGATTGGCAAAATAATTGATTCTATGGGAAAAACTGGTCGGGCATATATAAATTTGTTGACCAGCAGAAAATCGCCCACTAACAGAGTTGGTTCCATAGAACCAGTTGGAATCTGAAAGGCCTGAACAACATAGGTCATAACAAAAAAAACAAAAACGGCTGTTTCAGCAATTAGTTCAAAATACTCCCTGAAGAGACTTTTTTCTCTTTTCTTTTTTTCGCTTGCTTTTTTTATTTGGTCAATTTCTTCATCCAGCCTTTTTCCTAATCTGGCCATTTAATTTATCCTTAATTTTTTAGTTTAATATACTCTAAACTCTGTCTTTATTCAATATATATATAATAAGGTATATATCCATCAATCGTCTTGACAGGCTGGCATTTTAGAGTTTTACTTTAATTATGGTAATTGCTTTGTTCGGTTATAGCTCCTCAGGCAAAACCACTCTTCTGGAAATTTTAAGCCATAAAAAATCTGAAATCCACCGTTCAATGCCTGAAACCCGGATGGAAATTCCGCGGGCCATCTGTCCTGTTCCAGATAGCCGTTTAGATCAATTAGCCAGTATTTATCCGGGAAAAAATAAGGTCCCTGTTCAGATCGAAGTTGAAGATTTTCCCGGGCTGGCTGGTAGTCAAATTTCTGCCAGCCAGTATCTCAGTCAACTGAGGAAGGCTGACGGGCTGATTCACGTCGTTCGTGCCTTCCAGGATCCAGCCCTTCCTCATCCCCGTGGGAAAATTGATCCTGCAGCTGATATTAAAGCGATGAGCGAAGAACTTATATTTTCTGATCTGGTAATGGTTACTCAAAGATTGGAAAAGCTGGAAAAGGATTTAAAAAAAGTCAAAGACACCGAAACAGAAAAAGAAAAACTTTTACTGGAAAAACTCAAGCCAGTCCTGGAGCAGGGCCAAGCAATTCGCCAGGTGCCTTTAACTCCTTCTGAAGAAAAGATGCTTCGGGGATTTTGTTTTATTTCCTTAAAACCAATCCTTCATATAATAAATCTGGATGAAAAAGATCTGGCTTTTCTCGAACATCTTCGAGAACGTTATCCAGCTATCGACCCGAACATCACTTTAAGCAGCTTTTGCGGCCGAATTGAAAAAGAGTTAGGGGAACTCGAAGAGGAAGACAGGAAGATTTTTATGGGCACTTATGGTCTGGAAGAAACCGCTCCAGTCAGGTTTTTCCGCCAGATTTATGAAATAATGGAATTAGTAAATTTTTACACAATAGGCAAAGATGAAGTCAGGGCCTGGTCAGTCAAAAAAAATACACCAGCAGTTAAAGCCGCCGGCGAAATACATTCTGATCTGGAGAAAGGTTTTATCCGGGCCGAAGTTATATCTTTGGAAGAACTGCTGAAATTTGGCTCCTGGCAGAAAGCCAAAGAAGCAGGTGTACTGCGACTGGAAGGCAGAGACTATCCTGTTCAGAATGGAGATGTGATTTATTTCAGATTTTCCCAATGAATAAATTATTTACCATTACAGCCCGCGACCAATCTTCCAGAGCCAGAACAGGTATTCTGAATACTGTTCATGGTACGGTGGAAACGCCGGCTTTTATGCCTGTCGCCAGTCAGGGAACGGTTAAAGCTCTTACTCATGCTATCCTTCAAGATCTGGGAGCCCAGATTATTCTGGTAAATTCTTACCATCTTTTTTTGCGTCCCGGAACAGAACTTATAGAAAAACTTGGTGGGCTACATAAATTCATTTCCTGGCCTAAAGCCATTCTTTCCGATAGCGGCGGGTTTCAGGTCTATAGCCTATCCCCACTGGTAAAGATAAGTGAAGAAGGAGTGCGTTTCGCTTCTCATCTGGACGGAAAAAAGATTTTTTTAACACCTGAAGAGGCTGTCCGGATCCAGACCGGACTGGGGACAGATATAATGATGTGCCTGGATTATTTTCCCCCTTACCCATATTCAGAAGACCAAGTGGCAAAATCGGTTGAACTTACCACTAACTGGGCCAAACGCTGCCGGGAAGAATTCAACCATCTTCAGCCCCCAACCCAGCTCTGGGGCATCACCCAGGGCGGGGTTTTCTGGGAAAACCGGAAAAGAAGCATTGAAGAGTTATCTGAACTCAACTTTCATGGCTACGCCCTGGGCGGGCTGGGCATAGGCGAACCTAAAAGTCAGCTTTTTGAAATTCTGGAGAAATCCGACGAACTTCTACCCCGGGATAAACCCAGATACTTAATGGGCATGGGCTACATTGAAGATATCCTGGAAGCAGTGGAAAGAGGCATTGATTTTTTTGATTGCGTCCTGCCTACCAGGAACGCCAGAAATGGAACCTTATTCACCAGCCAGGGGAGAATATCCATAAAAAATCAAAAATACGCTAATGATCCCCGGCCGGTAGATGAAAATTGCCAGTGTTATACCTGCCGGAACTTTTCCCGGGCCTATCTCCGACATCTTTATGAACGGGGGGAAATAAGCTCGGCTATTCTCAATACCATCCATAATTTATATTTTTATCTTGACATCTTTCGAAAAATGAGGCAAGCTATTCAGTCTAATTCGTTTCAAGAATTCAAAAAAGCAATAATAGGCAAAAATTTTAATGAATAGGATGAAGAGATGAGTTTTTTAACTATGATGAGTATTTCTGAACAGCAGGCTGCTCCAGGACAGCCCAACCTTTTGGTCGGCCTTCTCCCCTTTATCCTGGTATTTGTTGTATTCTATTTGTTGATCATTCTCCCCCAGAGAAAAAAACAGAAGCAGCACCAGCAGATGGTTGAAAATTTGAGGCCCGGTGACCGGATCATCACCAGCGGCGGGATCTTTGGCACGGTCATGGATGTACACCCAGACCGGATCGAGCTGAAGATTGCCGCTAACGTAAAAGTAGATATTCTAAAAAGTGCTGTGGCTATAATTCTTTCTGAAAAAGAAAAAACAGAAGGAAAAGAATCAAGTTGATTTAATAATTGATTTTTTCAAAAGAGAGAAAGCCAACATGAAAAAGAATCTAAAATGGAAAGTAGGTTTAGTTCTGGCCATAGTTGGTTTGTGCCTTTTTTTGATTTATCCCCCTAAAAATAAAATTAAACTGGGGCTGGACCTGAAAGGTGGCACCCATTTGCTACTTCAGGTTATGACTGATGACGCCATAAATGCCGAAACGGACCAGCAAATCGCCAGATTTGAAGAAGTCTTTAAAAAGAATAATATTAGCTTTACAAAAGCTACCAAAGAAAAACCCGGAGAGTTTATTTTCACGGGGCTGAATGCTGACCAGGAAGGTAAAATTAGAGACTTAATTGACCAGTACACCAGAGACTGGGATTATTCTTTTACTGGAGACCGGGTAATTTTCAAGCTAAAGCAGGTAGCAGAACAATTTTTAAGAGACCAGGCTGTTACTCAAACCCTGGAAACCATAAGAAACAGAATTGACCAGTTTGGAGTAGCTGAAGCGGTCATTCAGAGACAGGGCTCGGACCGGATTGTAGTTGAGCTGCCAGGAATAGATGACCCGGAAAGAGTAAAAAATCTGATAAAGGTAACAGCTGTTCTGGAGTTTAAACTGGTCAAGGCAGGACCGGCCGCAGATGAACAAACTCTCCTTCAGGAGTTTGGGGGAAAAGTTCCAGATGATGCCGAAATAGTTAAAGGAGATCCCAAAAGAGGTCATCAGGGATATTACTTGGTAAGCAAAGTGGCTTCTATAACGGGAAAAGACCTTCGAACTGTTCGCCGGGGAGTTGACGAATGGAATAATCCAGCGGTGAGTTTTACTCTAACTCCAGATGGGGCACGGAGATTTGAGCAGGTAACCGGGCAGAATATAGGAAAGCAATTGGCTATTATCCTTGATGGTAAACTCCAATCAGCTCCAGTCATTAATAGCCGGATTTCTGATTCAGGCATTATTCAGGGGCATTTTACTCCAGAAGAAGCTAATGACCTGGTAGTCATTTTAAAAGCCGGTGCCCTCCCGGCTGGAATTAAATACCTGGAAGAAAGAACTGTCGGACCTTCCCTTGGTTCCGATTCAATCCGACAGGGTTTAATTGCTGGATTAGTAGCTATCTTTGCAGTTATGGCTTTTATGATTTTTTATTATAAACTTGCTGGAGTGAATGCTATCATTGCCCTGATTCTAAATGAAATTATTATCTTTGGAGCCATGGCCTATTTTAAGGCTACTTTCACTTTGCCCGGCATCGCTGGTATTATACTGGGAATAGGCATGGCGGTAGACGCCAATATCTTGATTTTTGAAAGAATTAAAGAAGAGCTGGCCCTGGGTAAGAACATTTCCAGTGCTATTAACGCCGGCTTTGGACGGGCTTTTTCAGCTATTTTTGATTCTAACCTGACAACAATCATCTCTGCAATTTTTCTCTTCCAATTTGGAACAGGTCCTATTAAAGGTTATGCGGTAACTTTAATTATTGGCCTGGTGGCCAATTTATTTACCGCCGTTTTTGTTTCTCGTTTAATCTTTGATTTAGCCGTTCCAATTAGTGCTAAGAGGTTGAGTATCTAACATGAAAATCTTTAAAAAAACCACCAATATCGATTTTCTTAAGTACAAATGGGTTGCCCTGGGTCTTACCTTTATTATCATTCTGGCTGGCATCTTGAATATTACTCTGGGCAAGGGTTTAAAGATGGGAGTTGACTTTGGCGAAGGCACTCTCATAAGAGTCCAGTTCAAAAATCCTGTTTCGGTATCAGCTATCAGGAAATTATTGGGCGATGTGGGTCTGGGAGGAAGCAGCATCCAGGAAATAGGAAAAGAAGGAAGAGAATTTCAAATCCGGACTATGGAAACTAAAAGCACCAAGCAAACTGCTCAGGAACTCGAAAGTCACCAGGTTTTGGCTAATAAAGTTATTGACGCTCTTAAGAGCAAAGAAGATAAGCAAAAGGAAGCTCAGGGATTAATTGATTTAAACAACGTAGATCGCAGGGGTTTGATAACTCTTTTAACTGAGGCTTTTCCTGATAAAGGCGAAGAACTGGCTAATAAAATTATAGATTTTCGGACAAAGCAGGGTTTAATCACTGATTTTAATCAGCTCCGACAAGCTGCGGAAGTCTCTTTGCCGGAGGACGTTCTGACTTTTCTTCAGAAAAAGACTTTCCTGGGCGAAATGACTGTTTTGAGCAAGGAAACAGTAGGACCTGTAGCCGGAAAAGAATTACGAAAAAAGGCTACTCAGGCTGTTACCTGGTCGCTCATCGCTATGCTTATTTACATTGCTTTCAGATTTAAAGGCATAGAATATGGAGCATCAGCTATTCTTACCCTTGCTCAGGATGTATTAATCGCTCTCAGTATTTATTCTTTCACCAACAGGGAGATAAACCTGCCGATTATTGCTGCGCTTCTTACCATTGTTGGTTATTCTATAAATGATACCATTGTGGTCTTTGACCGAATCCGGGAGCTCAAGCGGACAATGCGAAAAGAGCCCCTGGAAAAGATCATGAACGTGTCTATAAACGTCAACCTGACCAGGACCATCTTCACCTCAGGAACTACCTTCCTGGCCGTCCTGGCTCTATTTCTTTTTGGCGGAAAAGTAATTAATGATTTTGCCTTCATTATGCTTATCGGTTCAATAGAAGGCGTTTATTCTACTATCTTTATATCCTGCCCGGTAGTCCTCTTCTGGAACAGCTTATTTAATAAGAAAAAAATTAAAAAATAGTTATAAATTTGACTTGTAAAAAATTCAGATTTAATTTATACTTTAATCTTAGCTAATCTATAGCGTGAGGTATAAAATGCCAGAAGCAAAAAGGCCTAATCAGAAAGAAGAGTTCCCGGAACTCTTTAAAGATTCCTTTTTCCAGGCCGAGTCGGGGATTAAAAGAAAAGCGCTCGCTCTTCCTATTGCTATCGTTCTCCACGCTATTTTTGTCGTTTCCATCATCGTTATTCCTCTTCTATCCACAGACCAGTTACCAAAAGTAGAAGTATATAGTGCCTTCTTAGCTCCACCACCGCCCCCGCCACCGCCGCCACCGCCACCAGCCAAAAAGAAATCTACTTCTACCAGGACAATTAAGGCTGTTCAGGCAACACAAGCGGTAGAACCCGGAAAGCTGGTAGCCCCGGTTGAAATTCCAAGTCAAATTGCTCAAGAAAAAATTTCTGATATCGGGGTAGAAGGTGGCGTAGAAGGTGGTGTAGAAGGTGGAGTCGTTGGCGGAGTTCTTGGCGGAGTTGTTGGTGGAGTCCTCGGAGGAGTCATTGGTGGAGAAGCAGAAGAACCTGTTCGAGCCATTGGCGAAATCAAACCCCCTAAACTTATTCACCGCGTTGAACCTGTTTACCCAGAAATAGCCCGTCAAGCTCGAGTTGAAGGTATTGTTATTCTCGAGGCTACTACTGATATTTACGGCCGAGTTCAATCAGTTAAAGTTCTAAGGTCTGTCCCCCTGCTCGACCAGGCCGCCATTGATGCGGTCAAACAATGGGTCTATGAACCGATGATCATCAACGGTCGACCCAGAGGTGTTATTTTCACCGTTACGGTTACTTTTAAGCTAAGGTAAGAAAAGCTAATAATGGCTTTCGATATTTAAAAGGAGGTTTTAGACATGCAATTCGGTTTGATTGAAATGTGGCAGAGCATGGGTCCCGTGGCCAAAACAGTCGCCATTACCCTGATCTTTCTGTCTATTATCACCATTTATCTGTTTATCGAGCGTCAGCTGACTTTTTCTCGTGCCAGAAAAAAATCCAAGGAAGTTGCACCCAAACTGGCTGAATTGATGAAGAATGGACAGCTAAAAGAAGCGCTGGCTCTGGCTTCCAAGAAAGATTTTAAAGGCAGCCATCTGGCCAGGATTACAGCTGCCGGTATCGAAGAGTTTTTGGCCGGCAAAGATTCTAACCTTTCTCTGGAAGAACAGATTGAGTCTGCCAAGAGAAGCTGTGAAAGAGCTCAGAGTCTTTTCAATCAGGATTTAAGGCGAGGCTTGAGCGTTATGGCCACCATTGCTACTTCAGCTCCATTTATTGGATTGTTCGGAACCATTTTCGGAATTATTAACGCTTTCCGTGGAATGGCGTTAACTGGTTCTGGCGGTATTGGAGCAGTAGCCGCTGGTATCGCTGAAGCACTGGTAACCACTGCTTTCGGTATTGCTGTGGCTGTTATCGCCCTGTGGACCTTCGACACTCTAAGCACCAGAATTGAGGTTTACAACGCTGAGATGCAAAATACTACTTCTCAGATTGTAGATTACTTCATTCGAATCACCGGGGCCAAGTAATTTGTTAAGAAAAAACTGGTAAGAAAAGAGGAAGACAATGGGTTTTTCAGTATCAGCAAACAAAAATGAAACGGTAAAAGCTAAACCCCAGGTCGTTCCTCTTTGTGACGTTCTTTTAGTTCTTCTTATTATCTTTATGGTAGTTACACCTCTGGTTCAAAAAGGTGTTGATGTCCAGCTTCCTTCAGCTCTTAACACATCCAATATGCCCGATAATCCAGAAGTTGTCTTGTCTATTAAATCTGATGGAACTTTGTTTTTAAAGAATCAACAAAAAGAACAAAGAATAACCCTTGATGGACTGGGCCCTGCCCTGGAAGAAGCTTTTCTATCAGCTACGGAGAAAAAGCTTTATCTCCGGGCAGACCAGGCACTTGAGTTTGGAAAGATCATTGATGTCATTGATAAGATTCGCGAAGCTGGTATTGATGTCGTTGGTATAATCACAGAGAGGAAAGCAACTGAGGGTAAATAATTCCCCGGTTTTAGCCTAATTCAGCCAAGGAAAGGGGAAGGCTATAGAAAGTCTTCCCCTTTTATTTTTTTCTAACAGGTTTTTCCATACGGCGGCTGTTTCCATGCAGAGGTAAATCTTTGCTTCAGTCTTTAAATAATCTGATAATAATTCTAACATTCGCTCATAAATTTTAAGTCTCAAAAATCGCGGGTATCTGTATTTCCCATCCCCAGACTTTATAAATTCCTGTTCAAATAAGTTTCCTTCTGGAAATCGTCTGCGTATTGTATTCAACCACGCAACTGGAAAACGCAGAGTTCCTAAGCTTATCCAGGTCACTGCCTCTGCCGGTATTTGAGCAAAAATCTTATTTATAACCTGTTGATATTCTTGTTCCCACCCTGGATAATAGATCACAGGATCAAAATGAAAACCAACCCGATAGCCATGATTTATGGCTTTAACTGCTGCCTTTAATCTCGCCTCCAGGCTGGCTGCTCCTTTTTCTTCCCTTTCTATGATTTTTTCAGTATTTAAAGACCAGGAAAGAATAACATTTGGCTGAGTTTTTATTTGCAGCAACTTCTCAATATTGTCTGTTTTGGTCTTTAATTCCAAATAATATTTTTCTTTTCCCTTGAATATTTCGACCAGAAATAAGGAATTTTCGGTTAACTCATCCAGGGCCAGTGAATCTCCCAGTTCGCCTGTGCCTATTCTTAATACTCGATCCCTTTTATTATTAAAAAGAGCAATTAATTCATTCTTTAAATCCTGGCGATTAATGGCTATAGTTAAAGGCTGCTGCTCAAAATAAGCTTGAAGAATACAGTAGCTACAATCAAGAGGACAGTTAATATCCAGATCTATTGTCCAATAACCGCAGCTTACTGCTCCCGGCGAACAGGGACAGGGCCGAACGAAAGATTTTTGAGCAGTGAGAAAAAGCACTTTCTTACTCTCCCCCACCGGATCAAAGCTTAATCTGAGACTTTGCTGGATTGCTTCTAAATTTCCTACCACTTCAACCGGTACGCCAGGCAGCTTATCCAGGATGCTTCTGGTAAATGGGTCTCTTTCTACCTTCCTGTCTATATAAATTTTTTTTATCCAGTTAATCTTCAGCATTTATTTCCCCCTGAAGAAGGCTAAAAATAGCTTCCCAGTTTTCTTTTTCCAGGCTTGAGCTGATAGCCATTAAAGTTTTCCTCAGTTGTTCTTTTGACCCCGCAGCTATTTCAATTCTCAATTCTGGATTTTCCAGAGTACGGTCATAATCAAATCTGATTTCAGCGGGTAATTTAAGCGCTTTAAAATTTTGATCGAGCTGATAACCAATTTTCTGAACAAGAGGATTAATTTTCTTTCTCAGAATTAAGACCAACTCATCAGCAGTCTTCGCCCGATTGTCAATAAACGAAGAAAGAACAGCAGCAATTTCCGGGTCGGTTAAAATAGTTAGAATATTCTTATTAAGTCTCTTTTTTAATATATAAATTGACTCAATAATTTCTTTCTGTCGGCTGTGGCTTAGACCGGAAATCAAATTGAAGATTACTTTTCTTTCTTCCGAAGAAAAACTTAAAAAAAGCTCAGCCATTCCCAACTTCCAGTCTCGGCTATGAGCTTCTTCTAAAATCTCCTCCAGATTAGCCAGTCGATACAAAAGATCAAAAGTGGGCCTATTGGGGGGAACTTCTAACCAAGGCATAATTTCCACCACAATCTCTTCCGGCTCAAGCCCAATTTCAAAAAATCTCTTAACCACCAAAGACTTTTCGGCCAGCGACAGCTGACGCTGGCTGCGATAAAGGAAAAAAGCAAAGGTCAGAAGCTGCCTCTCGGATAGGGTTTCAGAAAGTTCCAGTACAGGTATCTGGCTAATTCCAAAGCTCAGGGCAGCCTGTAATCTCTTCCAGCCAGAAACCAGTATAAAATTCTTATCTTTTTTAATCACCAGAAGAGGTTCTGCTATCCCGATTTCCTTTATTGATTTTAAAAAATCTTCCGACGGTTTTTCTAAAGTAAAGCGGAAACGGCAGTCATTTAGGTTTATTTCCTCAGGTTTTATTATTCTAAATTTCATAGAATCAATTTTAAGCTACACCTTTTTCTTTGTAAACGAAAATTAGCGATTTAACGGTTGCCGGCCTGGTCAAAATTTGATAATTTCAAAAAGGACTATGAAAAAACAAGAATCCATTGTAAAACCGAGCTTTAGCGCTCCTGCCATTCCAGGAGGAAAGCTAATTTTCATTCCTTATCTGCCTTTTCCCGGGCTCCTGAATGAAATAAAAAGCTCAGCCATAAGCATTCTAACTCTTCCCTGCGGTCAGTTATTTTATCTAAACAATAAAGCTATCCTTTATGGTTTAATTGGCGCTCCAGCCAGCATCAGCGCTCTGGAAAAAGTCAGACTTACCGGAGTTAAAGAAATAATTGGGCTTAGCTTCTGTGGTTCTCTTTCTCCCCTCCTCCCTCTCTGCCAGGCCTTTATCCCTGATAAAGCTTTAAGTGACGAAGGAACTTCCAAACATTATATCAACAGAAAAAATAACCTATATTACCCAGCCAGAACTTCTATCCAGAATTTAAAGAATTACTTACGGCAGCAGGGTCTGAGAGCATTAGTAGGAGGCCAGATTGTTTCCACTGATGCCCCCTATCGAGAAACACCTCTGTGGCTGAAGAAAATGCAGAAAAAAGGAACTATTGCTGTCGATATGGAAGCTTCGGCAGTTCTGGCTTTCTCCGAGTTCTATGAAATTAAAGCTGCCGGATTATTTATTGTCAGCGATGAGCTTTTTTCAGGCTACTGGAAACGGACCGATAGTAAAAACCTTAGAAAAGCTATTAAAAAATACTTCTGGCCGCTAATTTTTTCAGCTGATAATGATTAAAATGCAGAAAAGTCAAAGGAAATTAAGGAGTAGCCGATGAAGTCCAAGCCAAAAGTTTTATTAACCCATCCATTATTAAAAGAGCCTATGGAATTTCTGGCCAGGGAGGTGGAACTGGAATTGGCCACCAAAGGACCTCTTCTGCCCAAGGCGAAATTAATTTCCAGGCTAAAAGATAAAGATGGATTGCTCTGCTTCCTGAGCGATCAAATTGATAAAGAAGTAATAGATGAGGCTCCAAATCTCAAAATAATAGCCAATTGTGCCGTTGGCGTTAACAATATTGATATCCAACTGGCCCGCAGCCGCGGGATTATGATAACTAATACGCCCGATGTTCTGACTGAAGCCACGGCGGACTTAACCATGGCCTTAATTTTAGCTACTACCAGACGATTAGTTTCTGCTGATCATTTCTGCCGCCAGGGCAAATTTAATGGCTGGGAAATTGATTTATTTTTAGGACCGGAGCTCTCGGGAAAAACTCTGGGGATTATCGGCTTTGGTCGAATCGGTCAGGCAGTGGCCAGAAGGGCCCGCGCTTTTAACCTTAAACTTATTTATTACAACCCTAACAAATTAAGTCCAGAAAAAGAAAAAATGTTCGGGGTTGAATACAGGTCTCTTGAATCCCTGTTAGCTGAAGCTGATATTGTTTCCATTCATGCTTCTCTTACTCCCCAATCTTATCATCTGCTTAATAAAGACAGGCTGAAATTAATGAAAAGAAGTGCTGTTCTGATAAACGTCGCCCGGGGAGCAATTATTGAGGAAAAGGCCCTGATTGATGCTTTAAAACAAGGTCAAATCTGGGCTGCAGGCCTTGACGTTTATGAAAATGAACCCCAGATAGATCCAGAATTATTACGTCTGGAAAATGTTATTCTTCTGCCTCACATCGGCAGCGCTACTTTTGAAACCAGAAGGAAAATGTGTTTTCTGGCTGTTAATAATCTCCTCCAAGGATTGAGAGGTGAAAGACCGGATAATCTGGTAGAAATCTGGTAGAAGGGGTAATAGCTCAGGGGTTCAGGCTTCCTGAACGGTAACCCTCTAAATCAACTGTCACGTAGCGATACCCTAATCTTTTCAGCCGTTTAACTATTTTCCTTCTGATTTTTAATTTTAAGATAAGGGAAATTTCTTCAGGTTCTATCTCCATCCTCGCTATTTCTCCGTGGTGCCTGAGCCTTACCTGAGAAAAGCCAAGATGTTTTAAATATTCTTCTCCCAGTTCAATCTTTCTCAATAGATCAATTTGAATAGGTTGATAAAATGGTATTCTGGAAGCTAAACAGGCCATCGACGGCTTGTTCCAGTTAGGTAATCCGAGAAATCGGGCTAATTCTCGAATGTCCTTTTTACTAAAGCCGGCTTCTTTAAGCGGAGAACGTATATTTAATTCTTCTAATGCTTTTTGGCCAGGGCGATAATCAAAATTATCATCTCGGTTTGATCCTTCTATTACCTGGGCCAGCCCTTTTTGCTGAGCTATTTTTTTTAACCTAAAAAAAAGGGACCTTTTACAGTAATAACAGCGAAGAGGCGAATTCTTCCTGAATTCATTAGACTGAAATTCTTGAGATTTAACTACCATAATTTTAACCCCAACAATTCTGGCTATTCTTTTCGCTTCTTGAAGTTCCCTTCGCTGATAAATTGGCGAACTGACAATTACGGCCATCACCTTGTCTCCTAAGGTTTCTGTGGCCACTCGTAAAAGTAAACTGCTATCCACCCCTCCAGAAAAAGCCACCAGCACACTTCCCATTGACCTCAGAATATTTTTCAGCCTCTGATATTTTCCTACTAATTTAGTAGGAATTGATTTTACTGATTTTTTTCTGGTTTTGTTCACAGGCTGATTCTCCTCCGTTTTTAAATTAGTTCAGGACCGCTCTTCTTTTTCCTTAAGTTTTTGGGCCATTTCTTTAACTGCCTGAACCAAGACCTCCACGATTTTCTCTTCGGGCACTTTCTTCGAGATCCTGCCCTTTCTAAAAATCACTCCTGTTCCTCGCCCGCAGGCTACTCCTATATCAGCTTCTTTGGCCTCTCCTGGACCGTTCACCGGGCAACCCATAACCGCTACAGTTAAATTTGCTTTTATCCCTGAAATTTCTCTTTCCACCCTGGCTACTATATTCCTGAGATTCACTTCGGTCCTCCCACAGCCCGGGCAGGAAATTAAATTTATACCGCGGTGCCATAATCCCAGGCTCTTTAAAATCTCAAAAGCTACCTCTACTTCTTTTTCGGGGGGTGCAGTTAAAGAAACTCTGATGGTATCAGCCAGACCCTCCTGAAGAAGTAAAGCCAGGCCGGCCGCTGATTTTATACTGCCACGGAGCAAGGGGCCAGCTTCAGTAATCCCGGCATGAAAAGGATAATCAACTTTTCTGGCCAGAAGCCGGTAAGCTTCCAGCGTTCTTAAAATATCGGAAGCTTTAAGTGAAATCTTTATATCATAAAACCCTAAATCTTCTAATTCTTTAATCTGACGCAGAGCGCTCTCTACCATGGCTGCAGCTGTTGGCTGCCCATACTTCTTCAGCAGATCTTTTTCCAAAGAACCAGAATTAATTCCCACCCTAATTGGAATCTTTCTTTCCTTGGCCAGGTTGACCACCTCTTTAATTTTACTCTTAGAGCCAAAGGTCCCGGGATTAATTCTAAGGCCGTCAGCTCCCGATTCAATGGAAACAATAGCCAGCCTGGGGTTAAAGTGAATATCAGCAATAAGTGGAATTTTTATCTTTTTTTTTATTTCCCTGATAGCCAGAGCGTCCTCCAGTCCGGGGACAGCTACCCGAACTATCTGGCAGCCTGCTTTTTCAAGGCGCTTTATCTGGTTAACGGTAGCGCTCACCTCACGGGTCCTGGTTTTGGTCATTGATTGGACCACCACCGGTGCCCCACCGCCAATCATTACCTGTCCTACATAAATGGCTTTTGTCTGGCGCCGGGGGAATAAGCTTCCGAGATTATCCATTTTCTTGCAACTCAATTAAAAGGGAATAAAGCTCTTCCAGCCATTGGGCAATGTTTTGGCAATATCATTCAAAATAACAAACACAATGATGAAAACAAAGATGACAAATCCAATCTGCATCCAGATTTCTCTCGTTTTAGGACTGAGATCTTTTCTTATTATTCCTTCAATGAGCAAAACAAAAATCTGGCCGCCGTCAAATACTGGAATGGGCAGGAGGTTTAATATTCCTAATTGAAGGCTAATAATAGCAATCCAGCTAAGCATGGCCAGAAAGCCCATTTTCATGGCGGCATAGGAAAAACTGGCAATTTCCAGTGGTCCACCCAGCTGCCGGGCTGAAGCCTGACCAGTAAATAGATCTTTAAGAAAATTGATTACCAGAAAAGTATTTTTGGCATTTTCCCTTAAACTCTGAGCAAACGCCGGGAAAAATGAGTACTTTCTGGTTATTGATTTAGCTCCTTGGAGGATACCAATTTTGCCAACACTACCTTCTTTTCTGGGGATGACCGTTATTGACATAATTTGCCCCTGTCGCTCTACTGTCAGAACCAAAGGCTTACCAGCACTCTCTTCTATCTTTTGCACAAAGTTATAAAAAAATATGGGCTCCCCATTTACCGCCAGAATAACATCCCCAGGTTTCAATCCGGCTTTCTCTGCTGGTGAACCCGGATTGACCATCATAATCTGGGTTAAAATCTTAGCCCGAAATCCAGCATAGCCCATTTCATACTTTGTTACTTTATCTGTTTTGAGAGGAACCTGCAGAAGCTGATCTCCCCTTTTAATTTCCACTGTGATCAATCGATCAGGTCTGGAGCCAACAGCCAGTTCTACATCATGCCAGGTTTTTACTGTCTGGCCATTGATCTTCAATATTTGGTCATCCACCATCAAACCAGCCTTCTCGGCGGGAGACCCGGGATCTATCCAGCCAATAACCGGAGTTTGATCTTGATATTCGGGCACGGTAACCCCGGCCATGTTGATAATTGCCACCAGAACAATGGCCATAACAATATTCATTACTGAGCCCATAACCAGAATCAAAAACCTTTCCCAGCGAGTCTTGGCCATAAAGTCGTCAGGGGATAATTCCCGATCTTTATCAAACATTCCCTCCCCTAACAATTTTACATATCCACCCATTGGAATCAGGCTGATTCGATAATCAGTATCGCCTTTTTTAATACCTATCAATCTTTTTCCGTAGCCAAAGGAAAAAGCTTCAACTCTTACTCCTACCAACTTGGCAACGAAAAAGTGACCGAATTCGTGAATAAATACCAGAACGCCAAAAACAATTAAAAAGGCAACAATTGTCCCTAAAATAGTCATTTTTTTGTTCCCTTCAATTTGAGAAATTGATGAGCTTGGCTCCTTATCTCCTGATCTAAGAGAAGAACATCTTCGATAGAATTAAGCTTGATTCCTTGATGTCCCTGAAGGCAGTGATCAACAACTGAATAAATTTCCCCAAAACTAATTTTTTCTTCCAGAAAAGCATTTACGGCTACCTCATTAGCCGCATTTAATACCACTGAATAACTTGGCTCTAAGTTCAAAATTTTTCTGGCAAGGCTAAAAAGCGGATATCTTTTTTCTTCCACCTGATAAAACTCCAAGCTCTTTACCTGGGTCAGATCCAGCGATGGCAGGGGTGATTCCAGTCTTTCAGGAAAGCTCAGAGCATATTGAATCGGAATCCTCATATCAGTTTGACTTAATTGAGCCAGAATTGAGCCATCTTTAAATTCCACCAGTGCATGGACAATGCTCTGGGGATGAATCATTACCTGGAGCTGTGATGGTTTTAAATCAAAAAGCCATTTGGCTTCAATGAGTTCCAATCCTTTGTTCATCAGAGTAGCCGAATCAATGGTGACTTTCCTGCCCATTTTCCAACGGGGATGCTGGAGCGCCTCGGCCAGACTTTTTTTCGCCAGTTCTTTAATTGGAGTTCTAAGAAAGGGACCACCGGAGGCAGTCAGAAAAATTTTCTTCAGGAATTTATTTTCTTTCCCGTTTAGACACTGGAAAATTCCCGAATGTTCGCTATCAATGGGAATAATTTTGGCTCCGGTTTTACTGGCAGCTTTTTTCAAAAAGCTTCCAGCCACCACCATTGACTCCTTATTGGCCAGGGCCACATTAATCCCTTTCTCCAAGGCAGCTAAAGTTGGCTTAAGTCCGACAATACCAGTTATAGCTGAAATAACCAGTTCTGCCTGTGTTAATGAAGCCAGGGTCGTCAGACCTTCATCTCCTGATAAAATTTGAACCCGGAAAGAAGAAAACTCCCTTCTAAGTTTTTGGGCATCTTTGGCTGAACTGACAGCAACTGCTGCGGGCTGAAACTCCATTATCTGCTTGGCCAGAAGACTGATATTTTTCCCGGCGGCCAGAGCCAGCACTTTAAATCTGTCCGGGAAACGACGGATAATTTCCAGGGTGTTCTGACCGATTGACCCGGTACTGCCAAGAATTACCAGGAATTTTTTCCCTGACTCTACTTTCATCTTTGGTTTCAGCTCAATTTATTTCATAATTAGAAGCTTCATCAGATAATAAAAAACCGGTGAAGCCAGAGTAAAACTGTCGATCCGATCCAGCATTCCACCGTGCCCGGGAATCAAATTGGAGGAATCTTTCACCCCGGCTGCTCTTTTAAAAAGTGATTCCAGAGGATCAGCCACCTGAGCAGCAGCATGAACAAAAGCGCTGACAATCATTACCGGAAGTAAAGGAAAATGGGGTAATAAAACCGTTCTCGCCAGCCAGCCACCAAAAACAGCCCAGACAATTCCTGCCACCGCCCCCTCCCAGGTTTTGTTGGGGCTGGCAATCGGTGTCATTTTATGTTTTCCCCAGGCTTTGCCTAAAAGATAGGCCCCAGTATCTCCCAGAAATATCACTGTGAAGAGCAGATAAAGCCAGAGAAGGCCAAAGTCGCGCCTTACCCAGTATAAAAAATTCATGGTCAGGCTGATATAAACCACTCCAGCTACTGTCAGACTGAAAGAACCCGGGAAAAGGGCCAGCTTCTCCAGCGAGTTGGTATCAATCACGAAATAAATAAAGGCAATCATAGTTATAAGAGTAAAACCCAGAAGAAAAGGAAAACGGTCAAAATAAAAAGTTCCTCCAATAATCAGGGCAAACAAGCATCCCAGCCACTTTTTAGGGTAAAACTTTCTTCTGTTACTCAGGTTATAAAATTCTATCAAAGCACCAACAATGACAGCCTGGAGGAGCAGAAAAAAAATCCAGACCGGAGCAAATTGAACCACCGGAAACAAAATAGCAATTAAAATTAGAGCGGTCTTGGTTCTCTGAATCATACTCATCTTATTTAAGTTCTTCTCCGCTTTGAGATTCTAACCCTCCAAATCTTCTCTCTCTTTTCTGATACTCAATGATCGCCTGGAAAAGTTCTTTCTTTCGGAAATCAGGCCAGAGAGTCGGAGTAATCCACAGTTCAGTATAAGCACATTGCCAGAGTAAAAAATTAGACAAGCGCATTTCTCCGCTCGTTCTGATAAGAAGGTCAGGATCCGGTAGCCCAGCTGTATCGAGAAACCGAGAAAAGGTTTTTTCATTCAGTTCAGAGGATGAAATCCTTTTTTTAATAAGCTTTTTAATCGCAGCCATAATTTCCTGCCGACCTCCATAATTAAGGGCCAGGATTACTGTCATTCGATTATTATTGCTGGTTAGCCTCTCTACTCTGGTTAATTCTTTCCGCACCAAATAAGGAATTCCCCTTTTTTCTCCAATTACTTTTAATCTCAAATTATTCTCTAATAAAATCCTCGAATCCCTGTGCAGATAATCTTTAAGCAGTTTCCAGAGAGTGTTTACTTCATCTTCTGGTCTTTTCCAGTTTTCCTTAGAAAAAGCATAAAGTGTCAAATATTTCACCCCCAGCCGGGCTGAAGCTTCAATTATTTCTTTTACTGATTCCGTACCTGCCTTATGTCCCTCAGTCCGGGGCAAGTTTCTCTTCCTGGCCCAGCGTCCATTTCCGTCCATTATAACCGCCACGTGAGACGGCAATCTGGTAAAATCAATTTGCTTCACCAGAGCTTCTTCCTCGCTTCCTGGTTGAATATATCCCTCAAGGGTGTCAAACATGGAAAACATTATAAGGACCAGAAAGAAAATTGTCAAAGTAAGCTAAAATATAGACAGAAATCAATTCTTCTGGTATTTTGACTTAATGGAGGAAAACAATGTGTCTGGCCATACCCGGGAAAGTAATCAGCCTGGAAGGCAATGGAACTGGAAAAGTAAAATACCTCGGGAGCACCGTTCTGGCCAATTTTTCTCTAATTCCTGATCTTAAGGTGGGAGATTGGGTCATTGTCCACGCTGGTTTTGCCATCTCCAAACTTGACCAGAAAGAAGCCCGAAGAACCCTGAAACTTTTTAAGGAAATGGAAAAATTATCTGCAATCGAATAAGCCAACAAGTCCGATGATTTCCAAAAAATCTCAAACCTTTGCCTTAAATAACTGGCGTTCCAGAGAAACTGTGGGGAAGCTCCTCGAACTCATTGCTTCCAGAACTCGATTTCTAAAAACACCTGTAAAAATAATGGAAGTTTGCGGGACCCATACCATGACCCTCCATCGTTTTGGCTTAAAACCTTTGCTGAAACAGGTGGGTGTAGAAATGATTTCCGGCCCTGGATGTCCCGTTTGTATTACGCCCGACTATTTCCACGAAGCTATAATTGACCTGATCACCTCTCAGAGTAATCTGATCGTTTGCACTTTTGGAGATATGACCAGAGTACCAACGCCAAAGGGAGCTCTTCAGACCGTAGTCCCGAAAAAGGGATCAAAACTGCAGATTGTTTATTCTCCAGAAGAAGCCCTGGAACTGGCCAGAGAAAATCCTGAAAAAGAGATAATCTTTTTTGGAGCCGGCTTTGAAACTACCATACCAGGAATTACCTTTACGGCTAAAAAAGCCTTTCAGGAAAAATTAAGCAATTTTTCTCTTCTAACGGCCTTCTGGCTTATTCCACCAGCCCTGGAAGCTATAATTAATTCTCAAGAGCTGGCCATTTCTGGTTTTATTTATCCCGGTCATGTAAGTGTCATCATTGGAGAAAAACCTTATAGTTTTGTGGCTCAAAAATATGGGTTACCAGGAGCCATCGCCGGTTTTGAGCCTGCTGATGTCCTCCTGGGAATCGCTTCGGTGGTAAAACAATTGAAGGATAATAAGCCAGAGGTAGATAATGTCTATAAAAGGGTCGTCAGACCGGAAGGCAATACTCAAGCCCTGACTCTTATGTCTGAAATGCTGGAAGAAGTAGATGCCGACTGGCGGGGGCTGGGTGTTATCCCCAGAAGCGGGTTGCAGCTGAAGCCAGTCTATGCGCAATTTGATGCCAGAAGACGATATGGATTAAAGCTTTTGCCAGGGAAAATTACTGCCTCTGGTTGCCGTTGCGGTGATGTTATTAAAGGACTGATCAGTCCTCAGGAATGTCCTCTTTTTGCTCGAGTCTGCCAGCCTGATAATCCCAAGGGTCCCTGTATGGTTTCTTATGAAGGGGCTTGCCTTATAGAATATAAATATTCTTCTGGAGCCAAAAGATAAAATGAAAAAGGTAAGTCTGGAAATGGGAAGCGGCGGAAAACTAATGAGGGATTTTATCGCTGAAAAATTGCTGCCCACTTTTTCCAATTCTATTCTTAATGAACTTCACGATTCTGCCTTTTTGCCCGGCGATCTGGCCTTTACCACCGATTCTTACACAGTCGACCCGATTTTCTTTCCTGGTGGAGATATTGGCACCCTTTGCGTTAACGGCACGATTAACGACCTGGTGGTTTCAGGAGCTCGTCCTGAATATTTATCCCTTGCTCTGATCATAGAAGAAGGGCTGGAATTTGAATTACTGGAAAAAATTTTAAAATCTATAAAAAGGACGGCCAGCCTTAACTCAGTTCGAATAGTTACCGGTGATACTAAGGTTGTCCCTCAAGGTCAGGGAGACAAGATTTTTATAAATACGGCCGGCCTTGGTCGGATTTTAAAAAAGCCTCGACCGGAAAAAATCAAACCTGGCGATAAGTTAATTGTTACCGGTTCCATCGGCGAACATGGACTGGCCATTATGCTGGCCAGAAATGATTTCAGAATGTTCTCTGGAATTAAAAGCGACTGCGCTCCTCTGCTATTCCTTCTTCCTCTCTGGGAAAAGGGAGCACTATGGATGAGAGATATTACCCGAGGCGGGCTGGCTACAGTTCTTTCAGAGCTGACTGAGAAAATAAATTATCCCCTTTTAGTGGAAGAAGCAAATATACCCATGTCCTCTAAGCTTCAGGGGGCAGTGGAAATTTTAGGCATTGATCCACTTTATTTAGCCTGTGAAGGCCGGGCCCTGATTGTAGCTCCAGAAGATCAAGCTGAGCACCTGCTCAAAATAATCAAAAAACATCCTCTGGGAAAAACCGCAGCCATTATTGGTCAAGTAGAGGATAAAATAGGGAAAAAGGGAGAAGCGCTGCTGCGTTCCATAAGTGGAGGCTTGAGATTACTTGAGCCTTTAACTTCTGAATTACTGCCTCGAATTTGCTGATAAAATTTTAAATTTTTCCCTTTTTGTACCAATCAATTGTCAACTTTAGCCCCTGCAAAAAGTCAATCTCTGGCTTAAAACCAAGGTACTTTTCTGCCCGGCTGATATCAGCATAGGATTCCTTAATATCGCCCACCCGGGCTTCAGCATAGACAGGCTTTAAAGAAAAATTCAGAAAAGAATTAATTTTTTCAGCCAAATCATTTATTGTTACCCGGGTAGCAGAACCTATATTAAAAACTTCTCCTCTAAAACCCTCAGCCTCAGCAGCCAGAAGATTAGCCCTGACCACATTTCCCACATAAATAAAATCTCTGGACTGCTGACCATCGCCAAAAATAACAGGGGGTAAGCCTTGAAGCATTCTGGTAATAAAAATAGGGATGACGGCAGCATACTGAGACTGCGGGTCCTGCCTGGGACCGAAGACATTAAAATATCGCAGACAAACTGCATTAAAGCCATACAGGCTGCTGAAAACCTGGATATATTTTTCGGAAGCTAATTTTTGAGCCGCATAAGGAGAAAGAGGCTTACCCAGGCTATCTTCTTTTTTAGGAAAAACAGGATCATCACCATAAACGGCCGAAGAGGAAGCAAAAACCAGGCTCTTAACCTTGGTCCTGGCCGCGGCCAGAAGCAGGTTCAGGGTACCGGTCAGATTTACTTCATGAGCTAAAATGGGCTCAGATATTGACCGTGGTACCGAAGCCACAGCCGCCTGGTGTAGAATAACTTCCATATCTTCGACAGCTTTAAGACAAAGCTGGAGATTCCTGATATCTCCCCTGATAATTTCAATCCGATCTGTCAGGTCTTTAAGATTTTCTTCTTTACCGGAAGAAAAATCATCCAGAACTCTAACCCGGCATCCACTATTGACCAGTGTTTCTACCAGATGAGAACCGATAAACCCAGCTCCACCTGTTATCAAATAATTCCGATATTTAGGCATAATCAACCTTAAAAATTATGATCCAGATAGCCGGTTTTTTTAAGATAATCAATCACTTTTTGGGCACTTTCTTCCAGAGTTTCCTTATCCGTTTCCAGTATCAGTTCTGGCTGAAGGGGCTCTTCATAGGGATCAGAAATACCCGTGAATTCTTTAATCTCGCCTCGGATTGCTTTCTGATACAAACCTTTAACATCTCTGGCTTTACAGATTTCAAGCGGACATTTTACATAAACTTCGATAAACTCTCCAATTTCTCTCCGGGCTTCATCTCTAATTTCTCGATAAGGTGAAATAAAAGAAGTTAAAACTGCCACTCCATTTCTGGTGAGCAACTTAGCTACGAAAGTCACCCGGCGAATGTTTTCATTGCGGTCGGCGCGAGAAAAACCAAGGTCGCGGCATAGACTTTTTCGGACTATATCGCCATCAAGTCGTTCTACTTTCATATTACGAGAACGAAGAATTTCAGCAACACGGTCAGCCACTGCCGATTTTCCGGAACAGGGCAAACCAGTAAACCAGAGGGTAAAACCTTTTTGTTCCTGGCACATTCCGCTTCTCCTTTTCTATCTAAGATAATTTATTTCACGTTTTGAAATTACAAGCATTTCCCCACCTTTAAACCTTATTTCTTTAGGCCCTCTCCCCCGCTCAAATGATGATCTGTCCTCTAAGTCCAGAAACCGCCGGCCCATCCAAAATTTGAAGAATGGTAGGAGCAATGTCTAATATGTTGGCATCCTTTCTTCGGCTTAAGGGCCGCTCCGGATCATAAAGAATATAAATTCCATCATAGTCATGGACGGCATCATCCGGCCCGGTATCATTTTCCTGCAGGTACAATGTGCCATAACCAAGGGTCCCTGCTGAACGCCAGTAAAGATCATCAAAATAAACCATCAGGTCTGGATATTCTCCATTAAGCTCCGGATAATATTCCTGGGGTTTAATTACTACAGTGTTCCATTTTTCACCCTGAGGCCCTTTAATGGCCTTAATTCTTTCAGCCAGATCGTCCCTAAAAGTTTCATAATCTTCTGGCTTTATAATTCCTCGAGGTTCTCTCCCTTCGACATTTAAAAAAATACGGGCATAATAGCCGCCCCAGCCCCAGGCCTTAGTTCTGCTCCAATCAATCTTCAATTGATCGATGCTTTGCCCTCGTTCTGGCTGTTCAGTAATTACCAGATCTCCCTGGGAAATCAGCCAGTCATTAACACAAAAAGCCCCTTTCATTCTTTTAGCTCCATGATCTGACACTACCAGCACGGCAGTTTGATCATCAATTTTCTCCAGCACCTGTCCAATATGTTCATCAAGAAATTTGTAGTAATCATAAATGGCCGTCTCAAAAGGGTTGCCTGGATTATAAAGATGATGGTTTTTATCCATAAATTTCCAGAAGGCATGATGCATGCGGTCAACTCCAATTTCTACCCACCAGAATAGCTTCCAGTTTTTATCTTCAATCAGGTAATTTATAATTTGAAAATGATTTTCGGTCATTTGGTAAATTTCCCGAAGAACCTGAGCCCGATCCTGGGTCCGAAAGACCACATCAAAAATAAATCCTCCAAAGCGGCTTTCTAATTCCTCCCTTAGTTCTGGCGGATAAGTATAGGCTTGATCCTTGGATGGGGTAATAAAACAGGAAATGAGTTTGCCGCGAACTGGCCGCGGTGGATAACTGGGCGGAACACTGACCAGAATGCTTTCTTTTCCTTGCTCCCCAAGATAATCCCAGACAGTTTTTTCTTTTATGGCGGTAGAATTGGCAATCCACATTTTATTATATTCGTAGCTCTTACGGTGTCTGAAACCATAAAGGCCGAGCCGGCCGGGATCTCGGCCTGTAGCCATGACCATCCAGGCGGGAATAGTAATCGGGGGATCGCTGCTCCTGAGTTTCCCCCAGATTCCCTGATCCATCAGTTTCTTAAGATTGGGTAGCTCTGAAGCCCGATCAAAAACCAGAGAAGGCGGGGCACAATCCAACCCGATTACCAGCAATCTTTTTTCCTTTTGTTTTTTTGCCAAATTAATAGCCTTTCTTATATAATTTTTTCCTGAAATTTATCTTTATTTTTAATCAACGATCAATCATTAAAGGGATCAGGATAAGATAAAATAACCTTAGCTACTTCAGGTCTCATCAGCTCCGAAGGCGGAACCTCGCCTTTCATTAACAGGTCTCTTATTCTGGTGCCGGAAAATTGAATATGATTAACCGGGTCATGAGGACAGGTTTTTTCATTTTCTATGGAATTGCATTTTTTGCAGTAAAAAAACGACTTGAAAAAGAGAGGGACTATTCCCAGGTCCGGAAATTCTTCAAATATTTCTTGAGCGGCATAGGGAGGATAATAATTGCCAACTCCCGCATGATCCCGTCCGATAATAATATGGGTACAACCAAAATTTTTGCGAATGATAGCATGGTGAATGGCCTCTCGCGGCCCGGCATAACGCATTTCCATTTTTAATATGGCCATTACCGCTCGACCTTTAAGATAGTAATGCTTAATCAACTCTTCATAAGAAGCCAGAATTACCTCATCTTTAAAATCACCCTTCTTTTTTCGGCCAATAACTGGATTAATAAACAAACCGTCAGTAAAAGTCAGGGCTGTTTTTTGCACATATTCGTGACCGAGATGAGGGGTGTTTCTGGTTTGAAAGCCAACTATAGTTCTCCAGCCTTTTTCCTTGAAAAGAATCCTGGTTTCACGGGGAAAGAGGCGATATCGGTCATAAGGAGTGGAGCTAAGCTCAATCAAATCAACCTTTCCCCCTAATAGAACCTCTTTCATTTTTAGAACCTGAGCTACTCCCGGATGCTTAGGATCGGTCGTGCCATAAACTTTTCTGACAAACTCTTCCCGATCATATGTATATTTATCTTCAACGGTTAGCACCGCCAGCGGAGATTGACTTTCAGTTAATAAGGCAATTTCCTGGCCTATTTTAATCCTTTTGGCTATTTCTGGCTCTACGTCCAGGACAATAGGAATAGTCCAGGGAAGGTCATTACTCAGTCTCTTTTGCTCCAGGACGCTCTCAAAGTCATACCTGGTTAAAAAGCCCTCCAGCGGGGAATATACTCCTGTAGCTATATTCTCCACATCAGAAACGAGATCAGGATTAAGAACCACTGCCGGCAAAGATTTTATCTTCTCCATCACCTCTTCTTTTTTACTTTCATCCAGAAGACGATTAACCAATCTACCACCGTGCGGTGCGATCATAGCTTTCTCCTTTTTCAGCTGTCAGAGAGACTTAAAATTATATCAGTCTATATACCCCAGAGCTTTCAACTTCTCCTTGATTTTTTCTTCTTCTTCGGCAGTAAAAACTTCTTTATTCTCTTCTTCTCTGGCCAGGCTCTCCCTGAGCACCTTGGTAACATAACCGGAAACTGAGCTAAACTCTGTTCCTTTTATTTTCTCTTCAATTTTCTTATAAAGAGAAGTTGGAATAGAAACTGAGCTAAATTCTTTTTCCATCTTTCCTCCTGAGTTAAATTTATATAATACCTGCTTATATTTTTCAACCTCTTTTACCAGCAGACCGCCTTTAAGAAATATGAACAATCTTTTAAATTATCTGGGTGAAAATATTCTTCCATTTAATGGTATTCATCCAGTCCACAATTAGGGTCAGCCTGGACCTTTCTTGACAAATCGGGTAGTCCGTGATTTAATTCTTTAGGCAGAGAAAGTAATAATATATGCAGCCTGAAAAGGAGAAATTTAAGCTGTCTCTCTAAAAATGGAAAAAATTTCCCACCCTTATATACGCAGAATCTCTTTTTTTGGAGTCCTTGACAAGAACCTCAAAAGACTCGAAAATAGGTTAGGTGTTAGCCTGGCTATCAGGGGAGATAAGTTAATTCTGGACGGCGAACCGGAAAAAGTAGAATTCGCCAGGATGTATTTTGAAAAGATACAGGAACTGGAAGACAAAGGTTATAATTTGCGAGAAGAAGATTTTCATATTGCCCTTGACCTACTGGAAGAAAACCCCGGGAGGCTGGAAGAATATGCTCCAAGCGAGCCTCTTTATCTTCAACGGAAATCAGTCTCACCCAAAAGTCTCAATCAGCAGGAATACATAAAGGCCATAAAAAACTATGACCTGGTCTTTGGCATTGGGCCTGCAGGAACAGGCAAGACTTACTTGGCTATGGCCATGGCTCTTTCCTATCTTCAGAGCAAGCAGGTCAATCGGATTATTCTAACCAGACCGGCAGTAGAAGCCGGTGAAAGATTGGGTTTTCTTCCCGGGGATATGTTTCAAAAAATTAATCCCTATCTGCGGCCTCTTTATGATGCTTTATTTGACTTATCTCCCTATGAACAAGCTAATAAGCTGGTGGAAAAGGGAATAATAGAAATTGCTCCCCTGGCTTATATGAGGGGAAGAACCCTTAACAGCGCCTTCATCATTTTAGATGAAGCTCAGAATACCACCAGGGAACAGATGAAAATGATCCTGACCAGATTGGGGTTTGATTCTAAATTGGTAGTAACTGCTGATATTACCCAGATCGACCTGCCTCAACCTAAAAAATCTGGTGTCCTCCAAGCTATCAAAATTCTCTCCACCATAAAAGAAATTGCTTTTGTTTATTTTACCGAAAAAGATGTCGTCCGACATCCGTTAGTAGGGAAAATAATCAGAGCCTACGCTAAAGCCGAACCCAAAAACATCTAATAAGCAAATGAAAATTATCCAGTTCAGAAAGTTGCGCCTTTTTAAAAGCGATGAAATTTTACCTCTGCAGAAAAAAATGGAAAAATCTGAACAGAAAAAGAAAATTCAGGTGGGGAGGATTATAAATTCTCCTGTTTTCTACCTAATATTATTTTCCGCTATTATTTCTTTTTTGATTTCCTTTTTCCCCACCAGGCCTTTGCCTTTAATTCAGGTAGGAGAAATCGCTACTAAGGATCTGGTTTCCCCCATAGAATTAACTGTTGAGGATGCCCAGGCAACCGAAAAAAGAAAATCACAGGCTGAAGAAGCAATTCCACCCGTATATTTTTACAATCAAAAAATAATTTCCAGTACCCAGGAAAAGATAAAAGAATTTTTCGAAACAGGACAGACCCTAATTTCTTCCAATCCCTCCATAAGTGCCAGGGAAATAGAAAAAAATATTTCTGAAAATCTGGGTATCGATCTGGATGAAAATACTCTGAATTCTTTAATCAAGCTAAGATTTTCTACTGAACTGCAACAGCTTTTATCTGATGTTCTAACCCCGATCCTTTCTCAGGAGATAATTCTGTCCAGAAGTCTTTTAACCCATGGTGAAATGGAAAAAGGGCTGCTGGTAATAAGGGGAAAAGAAGAAAAGCTGGTAAAGCCAGGGGAAATTATGGAATTAAAAGAAGCCAGAAATCTTCTGGTTTCAGAAATAAATGCTCTGGATCTGCCGCTTAGAACCAAAAATATCCTTAAAGCTTTAGGCCCAACTTTTCTTGCCCCCACCATTAACTATGACCAGAATGAAACTGATATCCGCCGACTTCGAGCCAGAAATTCCGTCGAGCCGGTATCCTATACTATAAAAAAGGGTAAAATTATTATTCGGAAAGGTGATGAAGCCACCGCTGAAACTATTAAGCAAATCCTCCTGATTAACCAGAAAATAAAAAGTCAACCCCACTGGTTGATTAACTTTTTCGGACTTCTGGTTTTATATTCAATTATTCTCTTTTTTATCTGGCAATTTATAATTTATTCAGTAAGGGAAGAGAATAAATTACTTTTTCTGGTAATGATTGGCTTGACTCTATTAATTAGCTTTTTAGCCTATAAGGCCAGTCTGTTTATAGCTGAGGCCTTAGGGAGTTCTTCCTCCATAATTTCTCTGGAAAAGGAATCGCTGGTTTATGCCTTTCCCTTTCAGTTAGGAACTTTCCTTTTCGCTTTTCTAACCACTACAGAGCTTTCCATCGTTTATACCGTCATTAACAGCCTGCTGGCAGCCTACCTGCTTAATGGGGATTACTTTTTATTATTATTTGTTTTGCTCGGTGGCCTGGCAGTTATCTACGGAATTAAAGTTTATATAAGCTCGGCCAGAAGTGCCATACTTAAAACCGGCCTCCTGGTTCTTTCTCCATTCCAGGTGATTCTGGTCATTATCATCCATCTTATTCAACAGAGCTTTGGTAACTTTTCTTCCCTGAGTACAGAGATTTTCAGCGGGCTGACAGGTGGTTGGTTAAGTGCAGCGGTTGCTTACGTTTTGATGCCGGCCTACGAAGTATCTTTTGGCTTTTTAACCCCAACTAAACTCAATGAACTGACCAATTCTGACCGGCAGATTTTCCGCCAAATGGCTCTGGAAGCTCCAGGCACTTATCATCATTCGCTCATCGTGTCCGCCCTGGCTGAAAAAGCAGCAGAAGAAATTAAAGCCGATTCTTTTCTGGTAAAAGCCGGAGGGCTTTATCACGATATCGGCAAGCTAAAAAGGCCTGAATACTTCAGCGAAAATCAAAATCCGGGATACGACCTGCACAGAGAGCTGACTCCATCCCTGAGTACTCTGGTCATTATTAACCATGTTAAAGATGGAGTAGATATGGCCAAAAAACTCAAGCTGCCGCGAAGGATAATAGAAATAATTGCTCAGCATCATGGTACTTCGGTAGTTCGGTATTTCTTTCAAAAGGCTCAAGAAAAATATGATCCCGAGCTACATAAAATAGAAGAAGAAGATTATCGTTATCCCGGTCCGACCCCAAAAAGCAAAGAAGCCGGTTTAATCCTCCTGGCCGATTCAGTGGAAGCGGCTGCCAGAAGCCTTAAATCTCCAACTAAACAGAATTTGAAAAGAGTTATCATCGAGATATTTAATGCTCATCTCCAAGATGGTCAGCTTGATGACTGCGGCTTTTCTCTGAAAGATTTAAGGATAATTGCCAACTCTTTTCTGGCCACTCTCTATGCTATTTATCACCCCCGACCAAGTTATCCTGGTTTTGATTTCGAGAAAAAAGAAGAAAAGAAAGAGGGAAATAAAAAAAGCAATGGTCACAATCATCAATCAACTGAAGAAAAACCCAATTCCCCCAAAAAAGCTTAAAGAACTACTGGAAAAACTGGGGCGAAGGTATAAAAAATCAGGCGCAGAAGTAACTTTAGTTCTGGTAGGGCCTCGAACCATTCAGAAACTTAATAAAAAATACAGGCACCGAGATAAACCTACCGATGTTCTCAGTTTCCCCCTAAATGAAAATAGCCCGGACGGCAAGTTTTATTTAGGGGATATCGTAATCTGTCCGGCTGTAGCCAAAAAGCAGGCAAAAGAAAAAGGACATTCTTTAGAACGAGAAATAGCTATTCTGGCCATCCACGGCTTCCTCCATCTAATTGGTTATGAACATTTTCAAGGAATAGAAGAAGAAGAGACCAGAATCTGGCCTCTGTTTTTATGGTGAAAGAAGGTTTAAAGAAAACTTAAATTCAAATGAAATACAATAACCTTTTGCTCGCCGGTTTGATTCTTAGTTTTCTTTTAACTTTTTTAATGTCTCTTTTTCAGATTACTTTTGCCTATTTCTCTCGAGTGGGCTTTTCCCGGGTCTTGAGCGAAAAAAAGAAGTCTATAAGAGAAGAAATTTTAAAAAATTATGACGAATTAAAAGTGGCTGTAGATTATGGCCGAATTATTTTTCTAATTGCTTTTTTAATTTATGCCTTTCTTATTTTTCCCGTTTTTTCTGTTCATCCATTTTCGTTTTTTCTGATCTTAATTATGATTTTTGCTTCTCTCTTTGATTATCTGCCACGGCTGGCTTTTGCTTTACTCGGGGAAGATTGCTTAAGTCTATTCTGGCCAGTTTTAAAACTTTTAAAGCTCCTTTTATACCCTCTACTGATTTTACCGCGTGCTTTTCTCAAGAAAGAAGAGCAACGCCAATCGAACTGGCGAGAACATGAAACCTCCGAAGAAGAAATTGAAACCTTTATCGATGAAGCCACGGAAGAAGGAATTATTGAAAAAGATGAGGATGAGCTTCTCCGAGGGGTGGTAGAATTCGGCGATCGGGTAGTAAGAGAAGTTATGACTCCCCGAGCCAGAATCGTGGCCATCGAAAAGGAGGCAACTATCGGCCAGCTCAAACAGCTAATCATCAGAGAAAAATACTCCCGGATTCCTGTTTATAAAGACCGGCTGGACAACATAGAAGGCGTGATAATGGCCAAGGACCTGTTAGAATATAGCGAGAGCCAGCAGGCCGAGCAGAAAATTGAGCCCTTAATAAGACCTGCCCTTTTTGTCCCGGAAACCATGGCCGTAAAAGATCTATTAAAGGAATTCAAAAAAGTTAAGCAAAAGATGGCCATTGCTGTTGATGAGTATGGAGGCGTATCTGGTCTGGTAACTATGGAAGACGTGCTGGAAGAAATCGTAGGCGAAATTCAGGATGAGTATGATATTGAGGAACCGCAAATTATCGTTGAAAAGCCCGGAAGTTATCTGGTTAGAGGAGAAACTGAAGTGGAAGATTTAGAGGAACTTCTGGGAACCGAGCTTTCAGAGGATGATTTTTTAACAGTCAACGGGCTGCTCAACCAGCGCTTCCGGCGATTGCCCGCCAAAGGTGAAAAGCTGGAAATTGGCCCGCTGACTTTCGAAGTTTTAGAAGTAGACAATAAAAGCGTAAAGAAAGTCAGATTAACTCAAGCCACTACTGAGGAGAATAGGGACAAAGAAAAAAATGGTTAATCAATTAAATAAAAACAAAAAAGAGAAAAATAAAAAAGCATTTCATACCGGGTTTGTTGCTCTGATCGGCCGGCCTAATGTGGGGAAATCCACTCTGCTCAATTCTTTGCTCGGCCAGAAAATAGCTATTGTCTCCGATAAGCCTCAAACTACCAGAGTTAGTATTCAAGGAATTAAAACTACTGATCGTGGCCAGATTATTTTTGTAGATAATCCCGGAATTCACAAACCTTTACACCTGATGAATCGGCGAATGATGAATTACGTTCACTCTTCCCTGCAGACTGCAGACCTGATTCTTTTATTAATTGATGCCAGCTCAAGATACGGGCATGGAGATCAATACGTCCTTAACCTGCTGAAAAGCATTTCGACTCCTGTTTTTCTTTTGATTAATAAAGTCGATTTGGTAAAAAAAGACAGCCTGCTTCCACTAATTGATAATTACCGAAATCTTTATCCCTTCAAAGAAATAATTCCCATTTCGGCTTTGAAAGGTGATAACCTAAAAGTCCTGGAAAACATCATTTATGACTATTTACCAGAAGCTGAGCGCCTCTACTCTGAAGAAGAAATTTCCGATCAATCTGAAAAGTTCTGGCTCTCAGAAATTATAAGAGAAAAAGTCCTGCAGCAGGTAGAAGAAGAGTTGCCTTATACCACTGCGGTGGTCATCCAATCTATTGAAAAAATAAAAAGAACAAAAATTAAAAGAGGAGAGCACTCCAGGAGTCAGGCAGAAAATCGGAAGGAAAAAGTTTTATATCATATAAAAGCTGAGATTCTGGTGGAAAAAGAAAATCATAAAGGGATAATCATCGGCCATCGCGGTTCAATGATAAAAACCATAGGAAGTCAGGCACGGAAAGAAATAGAAGAAAATCTGGGCGGGCAAGTTTTTTTAGAACTGAGTGTCAGAGTCAGAGAAAGGTGGCGGGATTCGGAAGAAATTCTGGATATGCTGGAAGAACAAAAAGAATAATCAGCGCAAGCAGGCTAGGACGATTTGTTTATTAAATTGCCAGTAATAGTTAATTTCCAGTTAGAATACTTAATTCCAGGAAGTTAATTTCTCTAAAGCTCGTAAATCTGCCCCCGAACCTGATAAAACCTAATAAAAGAAGTTAAAGCCCGAAATTATTGACAATGATGCCTTTTGATGAGAAAATTTTAATCCCTTCAATGGTGAGTGTAGCTCAAGGGTTAGAGCACCGGACTGTGGATCCGGTGGTTGGGGGTTCGAATCCCCTCACTCACCCCACCTCTTCTGGCTATTTTTTTCCCAGATAGAATCAACTTTGGGCTGGGCCAACGGAAGGGCTAATTGATGACTAAATTCCCTGACATTATTAGAGTATGAAAGTTTGCTTTATTCTGCTTACTAAAAAGCCACTCCCATTATTATCGCCAATCCTTTATTTTTCATAACCTCTCCATCAGCGAGCGCAGCAATATTTGATAATCCCAGATGATACCGACTCTCTAAAGATAAAAGCAAAAAAGGAAACTTTAATTCAATTCCTGCGCCGAAAACTGCTGCCCATTCATTTTTTTTAAAAAAATCTTTAATATCAACTGACTCCACATAACTATTACTGGAATCAAACAAAACTGCCTTGGCTCTGTTCAGATAACCAAAAGAAGGGCCAGCAAAAATGACGGGCCTGACGAGCCCGGAAGACAAAATTTTCCATTTTAAAAATAATATACCTTCAAAATAATCCAATCTATATTCTACCTTATAAGGTAAGCCATCTATGATCTGATCAAATTTTGTTCCCCTGCGAGCATAAAAGAACTCAGGCTGAATTGCCAACTGCCCAAGGTTGATGGAAATAAAAACCCCACCATTAAAGCCGGCCATTGACTTTAATTGAGGCAGGTCCGGGTAAGCCGGAGTTACTCGGATGTTGGTCAAATTGATTCCGCCTTTAAGACCAAAGGAAACCACCCTGCCTTCGGATTTCAGGCTGAAAAATAAAATTAAAAAAATCGCAAGAAAAGGTAATTTTCTCACTATACCCTCCCTCCAAAGATTAGAACCCTTTTTTTTATGTTAATAAAAATATTTATTGATTGCAACTTATTTTTTAGCCAGAGCCAGATATTAAAACAAATGAATTTTTAAAGAAGAATGGCCGCAGGAAATTATACCCACGAGAATTTATTCCCTGTTTTTATTTTTGGCAGCTTTAGTTTTTTTTAGATAAATTTCTTTCCAGGCCAGACCGCAATTATTACCACTCAAAAATACCTGGGGAAATTTAGGCCCGATAAACTTTAAAAAAATGCCGCCTCCAGGTAAAGCTTCACAATTTCTGATGCTGACCCTGCTTACCCATTAAAAACCAGAGCTCCGGTTAATTTATCCTCAATTTTTGCCTGACGGGCTTTTACCCCATTTATTTCCAGATCCTCAACCTGTTCAAAATAAGCAGCACTCTTCCACTGCTTGTATACTGGACCTTCCCAGTTTATTTCTCTTTTCCCATATTCCAGCTGATAAGCCAACCTGGGTGAAATTATCATTTTATCTTCAATGATCATCCTGAACCACAGTTACCGCCCATTCCGGATAAGGAATCTTTGAGCCTCGAACCGAATACCAGATTATGCGGTTAAGCAAAGTCTCCGGACAGGCATCAATTCTCTTAAAATTGAGGCGGGCTGAAATCAGAGCGTTTTTCCTCAGCATTTTATCAGCAATCTGATTGGGCTCAGGGTTAAGTTCATCCAGCGGAATTCTATTAGCTACCGCCTGAAATGGCAGAAAATCAGGCTCATCAGTAAAGCAGTCAAACATAGGAGAAGCGGCAGCATCAAATTGGTTCATCGGCGGGAGGCCAAGAATTTGCTCTATTGTCCGCAACATACTGATTGTATTGTAATTAGTATGAATGACTTTCCCGCGTTTGACGTAAGGACCGGCTAAATAAGCTGTGGTTCTATAGCCACTGATATGATCAAAGCCATTTTGGGGATCATCTTCAATGGCCATAATAACCATTTCTTTCCAGAAACTGCTGTGGCTGAACGCTTCTACAATTTGCCCAAAAGCCAGGTCATTATCGGCTACAGCTGCCCGCGGGGTGGGCATTTTAGGTTTAGTCCCGCTGGTATGGTCATTAGGAAGGCAGACAAGAATGAGCTTGGGCATTTCTCCTTTTTCTTCCCAGTTTTTTATCTGATTTTTAATATAGCCAGCCCTCCAGACATCAGGGACATTCAGATTCCAGCCGACATAATCCCTCGAGGTGAATGGACTTATAGAAGGAATTCCTGGTTTGCTGGCAATCGTAACTTCCCCTTTCTTATATTGATATTCCTCCCAGAAGTCCTTCCAGGTTGGTGAACCAGGACGTTTTCTATCTTTCCACCCACAGTCTGGCATGGCAAATTCTCCAAAGTTCCAGAAGCTTATTCCGTGCTTAAGGGCATTATCCCAGATGAAGCCAGAAGGAGCATAGGCCAGCGCATCTACCTCATCTTCTCCCATACCATCAGGGTAACTCCTGGGCCACCCGGCAAAAGATTTTTCCAGATAATCAGTACCAAAGGCGGAATCAGTCCACTGATGGCCATCAGCACTCAAAATTCCACTGCAGTAGGTATTATCTAAAAGAACAAACTCTTTGACCAGTTTATGCTGATTAGGAGTAACTTCTTCACCAAAGACACAAAGAGAAGGGTTGCCCTGACCTTCAGAAACATCACCTAAGATCTGATCATAGGTCCGATTTTCTTTAATAATAAAAACCACATGTTTTATTAAAGAGGGCTCACCTATTCTTTCTGGAATAACCTTAACTTTGACCATCGAGCGAGGCTTTTTAAAGGACTCTTTAATTCTTTCCTGATGATAGCTGGCATAAACTTTTCGCGTTAACTTTTTCAACTCTTTTTCTCCGGGAAGCTGAAATACTGAGAGCGAACCGTAATACTGATGGCTGTTAAAACCTATTTGCCCGGTTTTTTCATCTAATCTGGGTCTATCAGCCAGACCTTTTATATTGGCCACCCACAGTCGGTTCTGTTTTTTGTTCCAGGCCAGTACGCCAGGAAACCAGCCAACAGGAATAAGACCTTTAAGCTCAGATTTTTTTCTGCCCGCTCCAAATTCAATCACCGCTACCGCATTCTGAGTTCCATTTCCAACAAGAAGCTTATGCCCATCGGGTGTAAAGCAAAGAGCATTGGGCGAGGCCCCAAACAGCTCAGCCGGACTTCTTTTAACCCAGATGGTCTCCACGATCTGGTCTCTATCAGTATCAATAACGCTCAGGTTATCAGCTGCGGCGTTGGCACAAACGAGATATTTTTTGTCCGGGCTCAGAGCCAGAGCTGAAGAATGAAGTCCGCAAAGAATATCTTTAATAACCTGACCAGTTTTAAGGTCAATAACTGATACTGTTCCTTCACAGGCAATAAATTTTTCAGGATCAACTTTGACTACCATTCCTCGGCCAGCCGGCCCTACTAAATCACCTGGAGTCGGACGGCGTCCTCCCCAGTTGCTAACATAGGCTTTATTCCCCTTCAATACCACATCAAAGGGGGCCACTCCCGTCTCCAGCTTTCGCAGCACTTGACCTGAACTAACTTCTATTTCCAGAAGTTGGTTGGATAGATTGCCACAGACATAAAGTTTCTTCCCATCGGAGCTGAAGGCCAGACCGGAAGGAATTTCTTCTTTCCTCCTGGGAGCATCAGCTGCCGGCAAAATAAGGGAGTGAGAAGGTCTAACCACTCCATCTTCACCTACTGAAAAAATCTTCAAACTGCCATTAACATTACTCAGGTAAATAAAGCGGCCATCCGGAGAAAAAATCAAACCATTATAGCTAAGCTGACCTTTAAAATCAGGTTCAATAATATTGCTGGATGATTTTTCAGGGACTGGTTCATTTTGTTTTTCTGAGGGAAGCGCCACTTTTTGCCGGATTCTCAAAGCGGCCGGATCAATAACAACCAGTTCGCTACTTTTTCCTGAAACGGCCACCAATCTCTCATCAGGGGAAATAGCCAGTCCCTGGGGCCTCATATCTGGAAGCTGAAGCTGGTCGCCATAAGGGGAAATAACCTGGTTAACTGGCACCAGCATTTCTCCGCTGAATTTTACTTCAACTTTTTGCTCGTCCGAAGCTATTTCTACTCGGGAACTTTTGCAGGCGCTCCCAATTAGAATGAAAGAAAAAAATAAAATAAGCAAATTACTTCTTTTCATTTTCCTTGCCTTTCATATTTTTAACCGCAGCCATAGGCATTTCCTCTAACTTCTTATTTTTCATAATTTCTAAAAGAGTTTACTTTCTTATGCTAATAAACCTTATCCTCAGAAGTCAATTCCATTTAAAAGTGGCCAGACCATCGGGAAGAAACATGAATTTATTTCGTCTTAATTAAATGGAAAACGAAAAAAGCCTATCGTTTATATAGAATTTTTTTTAGGACAGCAAATATGAACCCTGAAGCAAGAGAAGCGAATTATTCTTCTAAATACTGCTTAAGATTAAATTTCATTAGTCTGAGCGCAATTATCTTTGTTTTTCTTTTTAATTCCATCTTGATTTCTCCCTTAAATTCGGCTGATTTTTCGCCAGCAGGAACTAAAATTCAATATAATTTCGAACCAGGTGATGTTCTGACTTATTTACAAACTTTAAACCTGGCTATAGCCCTTGAAGCTAATCCCCAAATTCAATTCAGAGTAAACCTGCAATGGCTGGTTAAAGTGGCTGTTCTGGAAAAGAATAAAGATAAAATTACTCTGGCTTTTCAGTATAACTTAAAAGATAAAAAGGTTTTTAACCGCGAGATGCTCAAACAAAAGTTAGGAGGGGAAGAAACTAAATATTTGCTTCTTCCCTATGATCTGGCTGATGAAGAATATACCCGGATTATTATTACTGATTCTTACGGTAAAATATACAATAACAGCTATAATTTCACTCAGTCCTTCTCTTTTATAAATAATTTTATGAGTGAGATTCTCTCACTACCGACTACTCCCCTTCAACCCGGGGACAGTTATGAAGTAGGTGATGAGGAAAAACTTAAAGTCAACTACACTGGAGAAATTTCCCGGCCTCCTTATAAATTCTATTATTTTTCCGGAGGCCATCCCTCAGGCCTGGTAATATACTTAATTAATAAGCAATTAAGAATTCCAGACAAGCTTGAATATAGTGCTCGCTATCAAGCTGCTGGCCAGATCCGCCAGGAAAACTTTAATCTTCTGTTTCTTGATAAGAAAAAAGTAGATTTAAATGAAATGCTGACTGACCCTGAGATTCAGATTGCTTTGGTCCGAGCGGCTATAACCTGCTGGTCCCAAAAGGTTCCGGCTCCAATTATTGACCGTCTTCTTGCCTCCAAAAATTCCGAGCATGAGATTCTGGCTGCGGCTTATTGTGCTTTAAAAGAAATTCCCGAGGGATTATCCATAGAAAAATATTTGAAATCAGAAAATCCCATAGTTAAATTTAATCTGGCTAAAGCATTATTTTTATGGAAACAGAATCTGCAACCCCTTCAGCAACTCCAAAATGATCGTGATCCATATCTAAGACAGAGAGTGAAAAATTTCCTGGATAAAAGTGATTATTTTCTGCCAAAGGATTTGCTCCCTGCTTACAGCAAACTGCAAGCTTGGTTTTACCAGAATCAGAACAATCTCCAGCCAGACTTAGAAAAATTAGACCCTGAGGTTTTAAAGACTCTAATTAAATTTTTAAAACCTCTTAATCAGAAAGAAAGCGGCTTCTTTAAATACTTCCCGTCCTCTTTTCCATCCTCCCCTGAGGATTTCAAAAGGCCTTACTATCTTTATCTGCCTGACGATTATGACCCGGCCGAGGTCTTTCCGCTGATTATTTACTTAGGAATGGGTGAAGGGCGAGGCGACCTTTCTCTGGTTTCCTTCTACTATGCGCTTAAACATAACCATCAACTCTCTCGCTACATACTTCTTGTTCCCCAGGCTTACGGCCACTGGTGGGAACCCAGCGTCGAGCAAGACCTAAGGAAAATTTGGCGGCAGGTAGTAAGAAACTACAGTCTGGATACCAACCGCTTATATCTCAGCGGCAGTTCCAATGGCGGGATGGGCACAATTTTTTATGCTACCAGTTTCCCTGATCGGTTTGCCGCGGTGGGAGAAAATATGGGTTTCCCCTTTCTTGACCGCAATAATATTTCTATTGACCAAGACCTGGATAAACTTAAAAATCTCTTCTATACAAAAATCTTTATCTCCCATGGAGCAGTTGATGATCAGGTCACACCTGAAGGAGATAGACAGGCTTTTACCTTTTTGAAGCAAAATGGGTCTGAGGTCATATACAAAGAATTTCCTGATAAAAAGCACAACATTGAACCAGCAGAAATTATAAATCTAATCACTGAGCTATTTGAAAAGAGCCAGAGAAATCCTTATCCCAGAAAGCTATACTTTTTAATGACAGATCAGATTTACAGCCAGTGTTACTGGATTAAAATTCAAGAATATAAGACTTTGCCGGCTGAGATTGAAGCTGAAATAAAAAACAATATCATTACCCTCAAAACTAAAAATGTAGAAAAAGTAAAATTATATTTAGATGATAATCTAATTGATTTAGATCAAGAAATTCAGGTGGTGATTAATGGAGAGGCTGAATTTCATGGAGAGCTGCGGCCTTCTTCAAAAGACCTTTTAGTTTCAATAAAAGAAAAAGCTGATCCGGCTCTGGCTTTCGGCACTTCTCTGGAACTGGAAATTGCTGAGGTACCTAATTAAATTTTCAATAAAAAATTACTGGATAAGCCCAAATCATTTTTCTGGCATTTATTTAAATTCAAGGCACTTTGGTCTTTTTTTAAAAGTCTAACTAACTAAAAACTTTTTTCTTCATTTTCTTTAAAAAAGATTATAATTTTGGGAAAATGGCTGGAGGTTTTAGAAATGAGAAAAAAACAGGCGAATATAGCCTTAAGTAAAAAAGTGGTAAAAAAAGGTACTTACATCACTTTTATGTTTCTGGTCCTCTTATCCATATCCTCTTTACTATGCTTCACTGGTTGCCAGAAAAAAGAAAAAACTCTGGAGCCCATTCCCAAAATTACAGGCAAATTACCGGAACAAATTCCCTGTCGGGTTCAATCTAAAAGCCAGCCAGAGCTGATAATTATGACCTTGGGTCAGGTCGAAACCCGCTTGGCCGATGGGATCTTTTATCCAAATGAAGACCGGGTAAAACTTAAATCTGGTCAGGAAATTAAAAATTATTTTAAAGATAAATTAGGAATAAAATATTATCGGCCTATTGATAAATCCCATTTTCCCCTTCCTCCCTCCGGATGGTGTTCCTGGTATTATTATTATCAAGAAGTCAATCAGGAAGAGATAGAAAAGAATGCTTTATGGCTCAGCCAGAACTTGAAAGACTACGGAGCTATATACTGCCAGATTGATGATGGCTGGCAGAGCAGGGGTCCTAATATAGGTGATAACCGCGACTGGACAACCGTATCTAAGCGATTCTCTAAAGGAATGGATTCTTTAGCTCGCTTTATCAAAGCTCAAGGACTTGTGCCCGGCTTATGGCTGGCTCCCCATGGGCAAAGCAATGAACTGGTGATCAAAAAATCAGGGGCTTTTCTCCTGACTCCTCGAGGAGAATCAGCTTCTTCTACCTGGGAAGGGAAATTTTTGCTTGACCCTTCAAAGCCTCAAGCCTATGCCTACCTCAAAGATCTCTTCACTCATTTAGCTCAGGATTGGGGCTATGAATATTTTAAAATAGACGGGCAGCCCATTGTGATTGAAGAATATCAGAAGAAAAGAGATCTGATGAATAATCCGGGTAACCCGGACATCCTTTATAGAAAGACCCTCGAGACAATAAAGCAGACCATTGGCCCCGACCGCTACCTTCTGGGCTGCTGGGGAACTCCGCTTCAGGGAGTAGGGATAATGAATGGTTCCAGAACTGGAGGCGATATTGTTCCTGCTTGGGATGGCTTTTTGGTAGCTCTTGAAGCTACTATGAAATATTATTTTCTACATAATATCGCCTGGTACTGTGACCCTGATGTAATCCTGGTTCGTTACCCTCTCACTATTGATATGGCTAAAGCCTGGGCCACTCTTCAAGGACTAAGCGGACAGGCATTGATGGCTTCCGATCGAATGTATGACCTCCCGGAAGATAGAGTGGAGATATTGCGGCGGGTTTTCCCCGCAGTGGATATTCGACCGCTCGACCTTTTCCCCTCTGATCACTTTAAAAAAATCTGGGATTTAAAAGTCAATCACCTTAATCGGCAGTATGACGTGGTGGGTTGCTTTAATTTTGATCAACTCCAAACTTCAGGCCTTGAGTTGAAATGGGCCGATTTAGGGCTGGACGAAAATGTTCCCTACCATGTATATGATTTCTGGAATAAAGAATATCTGGGATGCTGGGAAAAAGGAATTTACGTTGAAGTGCCACCTGCCGGGGTCAGAGTTCTAACCCTTATCCAGGATAATGGCCAGCCTCAATTAATTTCTACTTCCCGGCATATTACCCAGGGCTGGGTAGAACTGGAAGCCCTTTCTTATGATTCCACTGCTCGGATATTCAAAGGGAAGAGCCGGGTGATTAAAAGCGACCCCTATGAACTTCGTTTTGTATTCCCCAGAAATCATCGCCAGTTAAAGATAAAAAGAGTAGAGGCACCCGGTTATGCTTTTAGTTTTCATAATCACGATGGATGGGCCACAGTAACTATTACCAGCCAGGTGACTGATACGGTAGCCTGGGAAGTCTATCTTGAAGAAGGTGATATTTATAATTTTCCGGTGAGGACACCATCCAATCTAAAAGCCAGACTTAAGGGCATTAATAAAGTCCTCTTAGAATGGGAGCCACTTTATTATCTAAATGCTGGATATTTAGTTTACCTTAATGGCCAGGTTTATCTTTATACCCCAATTAACCGCTGTCAGGTTACTATTCCTGATCCGCAAAAGGAATATTCTTTTGAAGTAAAAGGTGTCTGGCTGGATGGTTCTACCAGTGAGAAAGCCGCCTCGCTCCAATTCCGACCGGCCAGCTGGGTCCCTGTTCAGGTTTACCTCTCTGACCTGGAACCTGAAATTTCAACTGCCGATTGGGGATTCCCTCAGATGGATAAAAATTTTAGAGGTGACTGGTTAAAAATTGGGGATAAAATTTTTAATAAAGGTCTTGGCACTCACGCCAATTCAGATATTATTTATGACCTCGGTGGAATTTTCAAAAAATTTGAAGCCGAGGTTGGAATGGATGCAGCTTCAATGGCCAAGGGCTCAGTAGAATTTAAAATTTTTGGAGACGGTCACTTGCTCTGGCGGAGTGGTCCAATCAAGGATAAGGCTAATGCCAGAAAAGTTCAATTAAATATTGCTGGAATAAAAAAACTGCACCTGGTTGTGGAACAAGCCTCTGATAATTCAGATTATGATTATGCCGATTGGGCTGAAGCTAAAATAAGTCGGTAATATCTTTTACCGGCGTATGGGAAAATGAGTTTCAGTTTTTTCCTCACTTCGGTCAGTCGCTGGCGGAGGTTCTGGTGATAAGCGAGATATTTCCAATCTCAATTCTTCACTCATTTCTATGTCAGCGGCAGCTACCGCATCTTTTAACTGTTCTACGTTTCTGGCTCCTATGATAGGGGCTGTCACTGCGGGATGACTGCCTACCCAGGCAATGGCCAAGCTTACCGGGTTATAACCTCGACTTAAGGCCAGCTCGGTAAACTTTTCGGCAACTTCATAAACCCATTCTTCACCGTAGCGAACCTGATAAATCTTATTTTCTACCAGACGACCAGAAGCTGGCCGCTTATTCTTTCCGTATTTCCCGGATAACAGCCCTCCAGCCAGGGGACTGTAAGGCAGAACTCCCAATTTTTCAGCTTCAGCCAGGGGGAGTATTTCAACTTCGGCCTGTCGTTTAACCAAATTGTACATTGGCTGGAGGCAGGCCACCGGAGCCCAACCATTTAAGGCAGCGATTCCTAATGCCTTTTCTACCTGCCAGGCAGCAAAGTTGCTCAAACCAATATAGAGAATTTTCCCTTCACTGACCAGATCATCAAGGACCCTTAAGGTTTCTTCCAGAGGAGTTATGTCATCAAAACGGTGAATAAAATAAATATCCAGCCGGTCAGTCTGCAGGCGTTTTAAGCTCCCTTCAATGGCATAGCGGACGTGACGCCGGTTAGCTCCCATTGCATTGATATCCGGGCCAGTAGGGAAATAAACCTTGCTGGTAATAATAAGCTCTTCCCGGCAGCCTTTAATTAGTTTGCCCAGAATCTCTTCCGAAAGTCCTTTAGCATAAAGATCGGCGCAATCAAAAATATTAATTCCTTTGTCCCGGCAGTAAGCAAACATTTCAGCTGAAGTTTTTTCATCAGCTTCAGCTCCAAAAGACATGGTTCCAAAGCACAGTTCAGAAATCTTAATTCCAGTTTTTCCTAAATTTTTGTATCTCATTTTTCCTCCTTAATTTTTTCCAATTTCAAGCCATATCCCCGGGGAAAAAGACCAGGCAAAGAGACTGGTAACTTTCCCGAAATATTAATCTCTCCACTAAGGGCTTTAGCTGCCAATTCTTGAGTTTCTGACGTATTACGGTAAAAACAAAGATAACCATCGATTTCAGGAAAGTGGCGAAGAAAATATGGACTGCCAAAAGATAGGCCAATAACTGGGGTCCCAACTGATTTTATTCTGTGCACAAATTCAATATGTTCAGGTACAAGATCGGTGCTACCCTTACCTGCTTGAAGACTGGAAAAAAGAGCTATTACTGCCAGATCTGCTTTCTCCGCAGCATTAAAAGCTTCCTCCAATTTTTCTTTTCCAGTATCAGCATCGGCATAATAAATTTTTATTGAGGGCCAGCGCCGAGCCAATTCTGTCGCCAGCCGTCGGCCGGCAAAATAATCGCCTTCATCACTGCTCAACGATATAAACACCAGATTTTTATCAGAAGAAATGGGAATTATATTATTTTCATTCTTAACCAGAGTAATGGCCGAAGCAAAAGCTTCCCAAGCAACCTTTTTAAATTCTGGATCGCCTAAAATAAAGGGAAGCTTGTCTAAACTGACGTAACGGTTGCGGTGAAGTCCCAACCAGGCTTTAGCCTGAAGAACACGACGTAGAGATTCATCCACCCGACTGAGAGGAACGGAACCATTCTGGACAGCCTTTTTCAAATAATCAATAACTTTAACTGGATCGGGAGGCAAGAGTAATAAATCAGCTCCTGCCTGAAAGGCTCGAAGAGCAGCCTCTTCTTCACCAAAATATCCAGTTATGCCTCGCATTTCTAAAGCGTCAGTGACAATCATTCCCTTAAACTTCATTTTTTTTCTCAGAATTTCCGTCAAAATTCGTGAGGACAAGGTGGCCGGAATTCCGGGTTCAGGTTCAAGAGCAGGTACATAAAGATGAGCAGTCATAATAGCCCGAACTCCAGAATTAATGGCAGCTTGAAATGGATAAAGTTCAACCTTCCACAGGCTTTCCTCAGAGGCTTGAATTGTAGGGAGAAGGCGATGAGAATCCTGGTCGGTATTACCATGCCCCGGAAAATGCTTGGCCGTAGCAATCATCCCATTACTCTGGCAACCATGGATAAACGCAGTAGTTATTCTGGCAACCTGCTCCGGATCCTCACCTACTGATCTGGTATTGATTATGGGATTATCAGGATTAATATTGACATCAACAACTGGAGCATAAGTCATATGAAGGCCGAGGGCTCTTCCTTCAATGGCAGTAATCCTGCCCACTTCCCAGGCCAATTTTTCGGAATCGGCTGCTCCCAGAGCCATAAGGGGCGGAAAAAGGGTGCCTCCTGTCACCTGATTGCCAGTCCCCCTTTCCAGATCAGACGCAATCAGCAATGGTATCCGAGACAATCGCTGGAAATGATTGGTAAAATAGGCAGTCTCCAGAGGTTCTCCCCCAAACAGAATCAAACCTCCAAGATGATAATCCTTAACCAGTTTCTCCAGATTTTTCACATAATCACTGTTTAAATTGTGAAAATCACCATTGTAGCGGGCAACCACCAATTGACCAATTTTTTCTTCAAGGCTCATTGATTTTATGGTTTTTTCTACCCAGCGAGCTTCTCCTGCCTTTAGCCCGCTTTCGTTCTCTATTTTAATAGCTGAAGAACAGCCAGCCATAAATAATACTAAAATAGTAGAAATTAAATATTTTTTCTCCCAGCTAAAGGCCATATTCTTCTCCCTGAAATCGAATTTCTCCTTTTGGAGACTCTGATACCCACTTTTAAACCTGTAGCTCATCTGTAACTTACCCCAGGCATCTTAACACATAGCGAAAAACCAGAAGGACGGAAATAAGATAAACCAGCCAGTGAACTTTTTTACCCTGACCCTTGGCCAGCTTAATAAGCGAATAACTTATAAAGCCAAAAGCCATTCCATCAGTGATGCTAACCGCCAGAGGCATAACCACAATGGTCAGAAAAGCCGGAAGGGCTTCACTGATTTCATCCCAGTTAATTCTTACCACCGATTTCATCATCAGAAAGCCCACAATGATTAAAGGCGGTGCAATCACTGGATGTAACACCTGATTTTTATACACATAACCACCTCCAATCATTTCGGCCAGAGGGCTTAGAAAAAGGGCGCCCAAAAAAAGAAAGGAGGTAAAGACATTGGCCAGGCCTGTCCGGGCTCCCTGAGAGATTCCGGTAGCACTTTCGATATAACTGGTAACTGTAGAAGTACCCAGAAGAGTCCCCACCACTGTGCCCAGAGCATCAGCCAGCATAGCCTGATTTCCACGCGGCAGCCGGCCATTTCTAAAATAGCCCGCTGGCCCACAAACTCCAACCAGGGTTCCCACTGTGTCGAAAACATCCAGAAAGAAGAAAACAAAAATAATAGGAATAAGCCCACTTTTTAAAGCGCCCGCTATGTCCATTTTGAATAGAGTAGGAGAAATAGAAGGAGGGGCAGCCAAAATTCCCTGATACTTAACTACTCCCAGAGGCAGCCCCACAGCGGCTGTAATTAAAATCCCCCAGAGAATAGCTCCTGGTAATTCATAAGCCATCATTATGGCCACGACTATTAGCCCCAGAAAAGCCAGCAGCACTGGGCGACTTCCTAAATCTCCCAGCCCTACCAATACTCCAGGAGTAGCCACCACAATCCCTGCATATTCCAGACCAATTAGAGCAATCATTAAACCTATGCCTGCGGCTATGGCATTTTTCAATGAGTCAGGAATAATATCAATAAACCGGCCAGCCACTCCCATTAAAGCTAAAATGGTAAATATGCACCCAGATATAAAATTAGCCCCCAAGGCTACCTGCCAGGAATAGCCCATCAACCCGCAAACCGTTACTGCAAAAAAAACATTATGGCCCATTCCTGGAGCCTGAGCCACAGGATAGTTGGAAAGAAGCCCGGTCAGTAGAGTGGCTACAGCACTGGCCAGACAGGTAGCTACCATTACTGCCCCTTTGTTCATTCCTGTCTGACCTAATACTGCTGGTTGAACAAAAATAATATAGGACATAGTCATAAAGGTGGTCAGACCGCCAATAAACTCCTGACGCAGGCCTGTCTGATTCTCTCTTAAATGAAAGGTCCTTTCCAGCCAGTCCCGCATCTTTCCACCCTCCTTTTCTGATTGTGTTTTCTAATTTTTTGATTTTAAAATTTAATCAGATCAAATACCGGGAGGTCAGGATAAGCCTGATTAATTTTTTCTTTTCCCTGAAGATAACTTAACTCCACCACAGCTTCAAAGACCACTACTTTCCCTCCGAGTTGTTGAACTAGCTCTATGGCGCTAATGGCAGAAGAACCCGTAGCAATCAAATCATCAACTATCACTACCTTTTCTCCCGGTTTCACACTATCCACATGAGCCTCAAAATATTCCACGGCATATTCATTTGGAGCCAGAATGGTAAGAGCTTTACGAGGCAACTTGCCTTTTTTCCTGATCAGGCTGAAGCCCAATCTTAAATCCCGGGCCAAAGCCGCTCCAAAAATAAAACCTCTTGATTCAATAGCTGCCACTCTGTCCGGCGAATATTTCTTAGCGACGTTCACCAACTCATCAATCACCTGATTAAAGGCTTCGGCGCTTTGAATAATGGGGGTGAGATCTTTAAAGATGACTCCCGGCTTGGGAAAATCCGGCACATCTACAATCATTCCTTTTAAATCCATCATTTCTCCTTTCCCTGAATAATTTTTTATAGGTTTATTTTTTATTTCTCATTAAATAAATTTTTAATCGAGCCTTATTGCCACCTGTCTATTTCAGGGCAATTCTCCAAACCGCTTATTCTGATTTTGCGCTCTTCCTTCTCTCCCACTTCAATTATTACCTTCAATACTTTTAAGCCCTTTATCTCAAATGGTAGCCGCTCAGCCCATTCAATAGCTACCACTCCAGCTCCCAAATAATCCTCCAGCCCAAGTTCATCGATTTCTTCTGGTCTTTCCAGGCGATAAAGATCAATATGATATAGAGGAACCTTTCCTTCATAAACATTAATTAAGGTAAAGGAAGGGCTGCAGACCAGATTTTCTTCTTTAATTCCCAGTCCGAGAGCCAATCCCCTGACGAAAACAGTTTTCCCTGTTCCTAATTCTCCACTGATCAAAATAACCTCACTGTCAGTCAAAAGTTGGCCGAGCTTTCTGGCTAAACTCATGGTCTGTCGTTCTGAATGGGTCCTGGCCGTTAATTCTACTGGCTCAACTTTCATTTACCTTACCCCTGGTAATAATGAAGCGCATCGCCTCCGGCAAGAATTTAATCAAGTCTGTGGCGGTTAAACTTTTTTCACCAATTTTTTCCGCCGCTAAATCCCCGCTCAAGCCATGGATAAAAACAGCATTAACTGCCGCCTGAAGCAGATCTTTAACCTGCATAACCTCGGCCGCCAGCAATCCAGAAAGGACATCGCCGGCTCCGCCGGTGGCCATTCCTGGATTTCCTGTTGGGTTAACCAGGAGCCGTCCTTCAGGAGAAGCAACGAGAGTCCTGTATCCTTTGAAAATGAGATAAAGATTATATCTACTGGCGAATTCTGGAACTACTTCCAGCCGGCGTTTTAATACTTCTGCTGTTTGGAGCCCGGTTAATCTCGAAAATTCTCCAGGATGAGGGGTCAAAATTGTTTCTTCTGGAAGAGAATTAAGAATTTCCCTATGACTGGCTATAATATTTAATCCATCAGCATCAATAATCACCTTGATCTTTTTTCCCTTCAATTCTTTTAAAATATTAAGAACAAAAGCTGAAGTTGATGGATGGGTAGAAAGCCCAGGACCAAGCAGGAGAGCATCTTTCCCCGAAAGAAGTTCCAGTACTCGCTCGACAGCTTCTTTCCCAATGGTTCTGGCCTCAGTCTCAGGCAATGGCTCGGTCATTAGCTCTGGCACGGTGCGGGCTATTATTGGCAAACAGCTTTCTGCCGTGGCCACAGTAACCAAACCTGCACCCATTTTGAGAGCAGCTCTGCCAGACATAGCCGCCGCCCCAGTCTTACCATAGGAGCCAGCTATTATTAACAGATGACCGTAAGTGCCTTTATGGGTATCCTTCTTTCTCGGCAGAAAATAAGGAACTAAAGATTCAAGCTCGACCAGCTCCAGAGAAAATTTCGGGTTATCAAGCAAAAAAGAAGGAATACCTATATCAGCTATAATCAATTCTCCTACTTTATCCTCAGCTGGAGGAAAAATATGGCAGACTTTGGGAGCTCCCATAGTTACTGTAATATCGGCCTGAACGCAGGGTCCAATTATTTCAAAAGTATCAGAAGAAAGGCCAGAAGGAACATCCACCGCCACCACAGTCGCTCGAGAAGCATTAATATCTTCTACCACTTGAGCATAAAATCCTTCAAGCGGACTGGAAAGGCCAGTTCCTAAAAGGGCATCCACTATGATCGGACTTTCTCTTAATAATTTACGATATTTTTCCCACGAAACCGGATCTTTAATTTCAATGATCGGGACACCAATTTTTTCAGCAACTCTGAGGTTTAAAGCAGCATCTCCCCGCACCTCTTCTTTGGCTCCCATAAGCAAGACTTTACAATCAACCTTCTGATTAAAAAGATGACGCGCAACAACAAGGCCATCTCCTCCATTGTTACCTTTTCCTGCTACCACCACGACTTTCTTTCCTGCTCTTACTCCAAGTTCATCTCGTAAAACGGAAATCACCTGAAGTCCAGCATTTTCCATCAGCACTGTACCTGGAAGGCCAATTTCCTCAATTGTCTTCCGGTCAACTTCTTTCATCTGAGCAGCTGAGAGAATTTTCATTTTTCACCTCTTTTGATAAATTTTATCACAATTATTTTTGATATATAAACCCCGAATTTTTTAACTATCTGATATTCTTTATATCAAGCCTGCTTGATAATGTTTTTTTTCTGTGGTAAATTTAGAAAAAAAAGAAATCAAAATCATTCATAAGGAGGTTTTCTATGGCAATAAGAGTAGGTATAAACGGATTCGGTCGTATCGGCAGAAATATGTTGCGGGCTTCATATAAGGACCCCGACCTGGAATATGTCGCTGTAAATGATATAACTGATGCCAAAACTCTGGCCCATTTACTCAAATATGATTCGGTTCTCGGCACTCTTAAAGAAGACATCAAGGCTACTGAAGATTCCATAATTTTAAACGGTCATCCGATAAAAGTCCTGGCTGTAAAGGACATAGCTGGTCTTAATTGGAAGGACCTGGGAATAGATGTAGTTATTGAATCCACTGGAAAATATACCAAGCGTCCTGATGCTATTAAACATCTGGAAATCGGTGGAGTAAAAAAAGTTATAATTTCTGCTCCAGCTACTGACCCAGATATAACCATAGTAATGGGAGTTAACGAAAAGGCATATGACCCGGCCAAACATCATATTATTTCCAATGCTTCTTGTACTACCAATTGTTTGGCTCCGCTGACCAAAGTAATTCATGAAAAATTTGGAATAGAAAAAGCTTTTATGACCACCATTCATTCTTACACCAACGATCAAAAAATACTGGATGCCCCTCATAAAGATTTGAGAAGAGCACGAGCAGCAGCGGTTTCCCAGATACCAACCACTACTGGAGCAGCCAAGGCCATCGGGCTGGTGATGCCGGATCTTAAAGGAAAGATTGATGGCATTTCCATCCGCGTTCCTACTCCTAATGTTTCCCTGGTTGATCTGGTGGCTTTGGTCAGAAAGGAAACCACCGCTGAAGAAGTCAATACTGCTTTGAAAGAAGCTGCTGAAGGTGAATTAAAAGGAATTCTTGAATATACGGAAGAGCCCCTGGTATCTGTAGATTTTATGGCCAATCCCCATTCATCAATAGTTGATGCTCTTTCCACCAAAGTAATAGAAAAGAACCTGGTTAAAGTAATGGCCTGGTATGACAATGAGTGGGGTTATTCCTGCCGCCTGGTTGACCTGGTTAAATATATCATGAAAAAATAAATCTCCGGAGGAAATAATGAAATTCTTGGAAGAAATTGAGGTTAAGAATAAAACAGTTTTTCTTCGGGTGGATTTTAATGTCCCTCTCGATGAAAATTTAAATATTCGGGATGACACCCGACTTCAGGCTTCTCTTCCCACTATCAGGTTTTTGCTGCAAAAAGGCGCAAAATTGGTCGTGGCCTCCCATCTTGGACGACCCAAGGGGCAATTTAACCCTAAAATGAGTCTTAAGCCAGTGGCCGCTCGCCTGGGCCAGCTTCTTCCTCAAACCAAAATTATTATGGCTCCCGATGTCATTGGAGAGGAGGTAAACCGGTTGAAAAATAACCTTAAAGAAGGCGAGCTCCTTCTTTTGGAAAATGTCCGTTTTTATAAGCAAGAAACTGACAATGATCCTGAGTTTGCTCGAAAGCTGGCTGAAGGTTGTGAGGTATTTATTAATGATGCCTTTGGTTCCTGTCATCGGGCTCATGCTTCGGTGGTAGGGGTAGCCGCCTTCATTAAAGAAAAAGCGGCCGGTTATCTGCTGATTAAAGAAGTCAATTATCTGAGCAAAATTACACATAACCCAGATAGACCCTATGTGGCCATTTTAGGAGGAGCAAAGATTGAAGACAAAATTCCTGTTCTCGAAAGCCTGATTACTAAAGCAGATACTCTGCTTATTGGCGGCGCTATGGCCTATACCTTTCTCCAGGCTCAGGGGAAAAAAGTAGGAAAATCGCTGGTGGAAGAAGATAAACTGGAAATTGCCCGTGAAATCCTGAAAAAATCGGAAGAAAGCCAGGTTAAATTTTACCTGCCTTTAGACCATGTCCTGACCTCTTCTATAGAAAGCAGAGCCGTTGTCCAGATAGCCGATTCATACCCGCTTCCTGATAATTTAATGGGTGTAGACATCGGGCCAAAAACAATCGAAGAATACAAAAAACAGATAAAAAATGCCAGGACTATTTTCTGGAATGGTCCCCTCGGAGTATTTGAAGTGGAGGCCTTTTCTAAGGGCACAGTGGAAATAGCCCGGGCAGTAGCTGATTCTGGCGCTCTATCAGTAGTTGGCGGAGGTGATTCTATTGCTGCCATCCACAAGGCAGGGGTAAGCGATAAAATCAGTCACATTTCCACGGGCGGTGGAGCTTCGCTGGAATACATAGCCTATGGAACTCTTCCTGGAATTGAAGCTTTAGGATAAATCAGGAGCACTTTTCCCATGAACAGCTGGAAAAAACCGGTTATTGCTGGAAACTGGAAAATGCATAAAACTATAGCCGAGGCTATCAGCCTGGCCAAAGCCATTGTCAGTGGAGCCGGCAATGTTCAGAAAGCCAGCTTGATTCTCATCCCTCCCTTTACCGCTATCAATGAAGTCAAAAAAGTGCTAAACAGAACAGAAATTAAAGTAGGAGCTCAGGATGTTTTCTGGGAAGACCAGGGAGCATTTACCGGCGAAATATCTCCCCTGCAGCTCAAAGAAGCTGGCTGCGATTTAGTCGTGATCGGACACTCAGAGCGAAGGCAATTCTTTAATGAAACCGATGAAACTGTCAGAAAAAAGAGCCTGGCAGCCTTAAAACATAACTTAACTCCGATTATCTGTATTGGAGAAACCCTGGAAGAAAGAGAAAAAGGCCTCACCCTGAGCAAAATAAAAACACAGCTCGAAAATAGTGTTTTTACTTTTTCACCTGAATATTTTTCCAAAATAATCTTAGCTTATGAACCAATTTGGGCTATTGGCACAGGTCGAAACGCTACTCCAGAGCAGGCAGAAGAAGTCCATTTCTACCTCCGAAATTTAATCACTGAAAGATATGGAAAAGAATTGGCCTCTTATGCTATAATCCTTTACGGCGGTTCAGTGAAACCAGCTAATGCTTTTTCTCTGGCAAGAGAAAAAGATATAGATGGATTTTTGGTTGGCGGAGCTTCTTTAGAAGCTGAGTCGTTTTTGGCCATAGCTAAAGAAGCTATCCGTGGTAATGAGGGATAAAAGTGCTAACCTTATTAATTATCATTCATGTTATTATTTGCGTAGTTTTGATTCTGGCGGTAATGCTCCAGTCAGGTAAAGCAGCGGATCTGGCCGGGGCCTTTGGAGGCGTTGGCAGTCAAACAGCTTTTGGACCACGTGGAGCTCAAAGTCTTTTAGGAAAAATAACGACTGTTTGTGCCGTTCTTTTTATGATAACCTCGCTCGGTCTATGGATTCTCCAGGGGAAGACTTCGTCGGTAGTTAAAAACATGCCAGCAAAAGAAACCCCGGCGGCTGCTCAAACTCAGAAGCCTGCACAGGAAAAAACAGCAGCAGCTACAACTAAGAATCCCCCAGCCAAAACTGAGCAAAAGAGTGAAGCTCCAACCAAAAAATAATGATATTTAAAAAATGCCGAAGTGGTGGAATTGGCAGACACGCTAGCTTGAGGGGCTAGTTCCCGCAAAAATGGGAGTAGGGGTTCGAGTCCCCTCTTCGGCATTTTATTTTTCACGCCTTTTTTTAATAATTACTATTTATTTTTATGGCTCATCCGGCTATATTGTGGGTAAAATAAGAGATTCCTTGTTCCTTAAATCTAAGTTGAATCTTGGCCAACTCATCGAAAATGAAGCCAATTGAAGAAATATCAACAAAATACAGAACGTTCCTCTCCGACCATCTTTTAAAATCTTCATCGTTGAGTCCTCTATTCGCTCATTGAGAGCTATGATTCTCCGAGTTTACCCATTTAGAAGTCGGAAGGACCATTTTTATTAATAGACATTTACCTGACTTTAAATAAATCAGCCTAAATGAAAAATTCAGACCGAAAATAAATTTCAGAGAAAGTTTTTTAGTAAAAAGTTGAACAAAGCAAGCGCAGGTTTGCTTTATTGTTTTATCTCCTAATTTAAGAGCCTTTAAATACTAAAATAGAACCATCTAAAATTTGAATATGAAAAAATATTCATATGTCTTTTTAAAAGCTCAATAAACTTATACTATTTTAATTAGCAATTAAGAGAAAAATTTACCTCGGGTATTTAGGACCTAACTTCGGATATTTTCGGCGGGTCTATTTGCTCCTGCTATCGGATAAAATCAACTCAGGCCAGTCTGGCTGCCCATAAGGCCAGGTCGGTTTCTGGCATTGCCCCTGATATTCGCCCTCTTTCAGTATGGCGATGGAAAATAACAAATGTAGGCACCGATTGAATACCGAACTGGGCAGCAATTTCTGGATATTTATCTACCTCAATTTTAATGACCATCAGTTCCCCGGCCCTTCTCCTGGCCAACCTTTCTACCACTGGGGACATCATCTGGCAGGGCGGACAGCTATGGGAATAAAAATCAATCAAAACTGGTAAACTTGACCTGGAAATCAGGCTCAGGGCCTGATCGGAATTTACTTCCAGGACGTCTCCCGGTCTGGGAAGCGGGCTATGGCACCGGCCGCAGATAACCTTTTTGTCCCCGGCATTTTCAGGATAATAATTAGTCTGACCACAATTAAAACAACTGACCTTGATCTTTTTCCCGTCCATCTCCACCTCTCTTTTCTCAGTATTCTATTCAGGATGACTGAAAAATGCAAGTAGCCTGTTAGACGAAAATCAGTTCTGAGAGGATAGCATTGGTTACAAGAAATTTATCAACAGGTATAGAAAGACGGGAATGGGAAAGTTTTAAACTACCCAGAGAAATTAGTTCTGCTATCTTCTTTTCATAGGCAGAAAAATCAAAATCAGGATAATCATTTTTAAATTCTGACCAATCAATTCCCTCAGTCAGCCTCAAACCAAAAGCTAAACGTTCAGAAATAGAGTCTTCTTTCCTGAGGTTAATAAATTCCGAGGCTGCTATCGATCCTGAGGAAACAGCCTCCGCCCAGCTTTTGAGCTCAGCCACATTTTGCCAGCGAACTGGACCAAGGTGGGAACCAGCAGATGGACCTAAGCCTATGTAAGGTAGATAGCGCCAGTATTTTAAATTGTGGCGACATTCATATCCGGGCCGAGCAAAATTAGAAATTTCATATTGCCGGTAGGATCTTTCAGTTAAAGCCTGCTGATATTCAGTATAAATTCGGGCTAAATCATCTTCTGAAATCGGGTTTTCTTCCCAAATTTTCCGAAAAGGAACGTTTTCCAGCTCTTCCAGCATATAAAGAGAGATATGCTCAGGCTTTAAATTGTCAATAGCTTGAAGATTATTTCTAACGGTTTCATAAGTTTCACCAGGAAGGCCAATCATCAAATCAATATTTATATTCTCAAAACCAGCTTCCCGGGCTTTTATAAAAAATTCTAAATTTTCCCGGGCAGAATGCCTTCTTCTTAAAATTCTTAGCAGATGATCATCAAAAGATTGAGCTCCAATACTCAGACGATTTACTCCGACTCCCCGCCATCCCTTCAACCATTCTTTCCGTCCATCAGGATTGGCTTCCAGAGTAATCTCGAGTGGCCTGGCAAAATATCTCCTGATCAAGCCTTCCAAAATTTCCTTTATTTTCTCAGGAGCCAGAAGGGAAGGACTGCCGCCACCCAGGTAAATGGTATCAATTATCATAAATTCTGATAAGCTGCTGGCAGCAATTTCCATTTCATTTTTAATGGCAGCTAACCAGAAATTCCAATCATCTTCTTTGCCTTTAAAACTGTAAAAATGACAATAAGGACACTTTTGCTGGCAGAAAGGAAAATGAACATAAAAACCCGTAGCTCTGGGTCGAAAATTATTGCGGTTGAGCTCCTCTTTTATAAAATCCCAGGAAATTTTCATTAATAGTAGGACTAAAAGCTAAAAACTATCTATTAAATCATTCAGGAATAGAAGCCAATTATAGCATAATAAAGGGCCCGATCAAAAAAAGTCACAATTCGATTATATAGCTCCAGCGCCTGATAAAGGTCAAGGGCATTATCCAGAAGACCCTCGGCCTGGATCTTATTCCAGAGCTGTTTTCTCTCTAAACATAACGAAAGGAATATTTCAGGCAGGCTAAAGCCTTCCTGGCGCCTGCGGCGGCCCAGCTCAATCCAGTGCTCCCGCATTTTTTCCGACTCCAGCTCATAGGAAATCCAGTGACCGAGCTGACTGAAGACTAAGTACGCCCTTTCATATACTTCATTTTCAGGTAAGGATTTATAGGTGGGCAAATTGGGGTGCTTTTTTACTTCTCGAAGATAGGCCGCAGCTAAATTTTTGGCATCTTTTTCTATCATCTCCACCAGTTTTCTGGAAACTGGAGAGAGACTTCTTTCTTTTTCTGGTATTGTTTCCATTTTCCCCTTCGTTTTTAATCTAAGCCCGGAACGATTATTTGTCAAATTGAAAAATAAAAAACGCGCCCGGGGAGATTCGAACTCCCGACCTCAGGATTCGAAGTCCTTCGCTCTATCCAGCTGAGCTACGGGCGCATTATGCCCTCTTATCTTAACCTACTTAACCGTCGACTTCAATATCAGCAGCAATTTGCATTTCACCCATTGACCAGAGCAAACGATTGCCTGGCTGAGGTCTTTTTGGCTCCATATTTTCAATAATGTATAAAATTTTAAAAAAATTTCTTGACATTTTTTTTCAACTTTTTATAACTAAAATTGAAGGCCCAAAGAAGGAAAAAATTGTAGGGAATTAGGGCTGGATTCTCTGCAATTTTCATTTTTGAGAGGAAGGAGGTGAGATAAAAGCTTAAAATTTAAGGGGATAATTAATCTATCTAATGATTTAGGGAATCTTATTATTTTTTTAAGGAGGGAGGAGAAATGAAGAGGTTTTTGATTCTGTTATCGCTTTTATTATTTTTAACTGTTGCTTCTCAAGCTCAGATTACCCAAACCGGAACCCTTAATGGTACCGTTTACGACCAGGGAAAACAGCCCTTACCCGGAGTAACGGTAACTATAAAATCGCCGGCTATGATGGGTGAAATGAGCATGATCAGCACCGAACACGGTCACTACCGATTTCCGGCCTTGCCTCCTGGAGAATATACAGTAACATTCAAGCTCCAGGGATTCAAAACACTCGTCCGGGAAGGAATAAAAATTAATGTCGGGGTAACTACTACCCTCGATGTTACCCTGGAACAATCGTCTATTGAGGAAAGTGTTATAGTTACCGGCCAGGCCCCTACAGTTGATATCCAAAGGACATCTATGACCGCCAGCCTTACCAGGGATGTGCTGCAAAGTCTTCCAGCAGCCAGAAATCTCGGAACCTTTTTCAATATGGCTCCTGGAGTAACTTCCAGCACAGTCCACGGTAGTTCGGAAAGAGATAATACCTACAATATTGATGGAGTAAACGTGACTGACCCTGTTACTGGCACTCAGGCGGGGACCTTTGGTATGGATGTTATGGAGGAGCTCTCTATTCAGACTGGTGGTCTGCCAGCTGAATATGGTAGCGTCCGCGGGGGCGTAATCAATGTGGTTACCAGATCTGGTGGCAACAAATTCAGCGGCTCAGCCAGCTACTATTATCGGAATAAGCATATGCAAAGCACCAATACGGCTGGAACGATTTTTGAAGGCCAGAAGGGTGGATTCGATTACGAATTAGAACCAGCGTTTAATCTTGGTGGACCAATTATCAAAGATAGAATTTGGTTTTTCATTAACGGTTCATATCAAAAGAGCCAGCAATATGTCCTCGGCTATCCTTATGATCAACCCAATCCAGTCCCCTTAGATTTCAAGCAGCCTTTGCCCTTTGCCAAAGTCACCATCCAAGCTACAAAGAAAGATAGAATCGTCCTGTCTTTTAATTATTCAGACTATATTAGGCATCACCGTGGAGCTGCTTACAATCAGACTGTAGACACCACCTGGAATCAGACAACCCCTATCTATACCTATAATTTTCAGCTTACCCATTTCTTTAATTCCAATTTATATATGAACCTCAAAGCTGGATATATGAATTATGCTCTGAATCTAACGGCCAAAAATGATAAAGTTAACATTTATGATAGTCGTACCTTCTTGTACAGTGGCAGCTACGGTTATGATGATATTTATAGCCGCGATCGCTTCCAAGCAATGACCGATGCTACCTATTTTGTTGATGACTTAGCCGGGCGACACGAATTCAAGGCCGGAGCCGAATTCGAATATTCCTGGGACAGTCGTTACCGCCGGCATAATCGTGACCAATATGGCTATGGACCTTTCTTTTATGAGCCTACCAATGCAGATGGTTCAATACGTTATGACTCTACTTATCCCTATATGGTAAATTATCTTGATTTCACCCGGAAGGACCGTAAAATGGTGATCGGAGCCTTCATTCAGGATACCTGGTCTCCTATTACCAGGCTGACCTTCAACTTGGGCCTCCGATTTGACCATCAGGAAGGTATCATTCCTAAGCAAGGCCAAGAGAGGACCCCGGTGGAATATCCCCCGGGAAGCGGTATTTTTTATGATCCTCGAGTAAATGCTGCTTTTAAGCCTCTTATCTGGAACACTTTTGCCCCTCGTCTCGGAGCAGCTTTTGATCTTACCGGCGATGGTAAAACTGCCCTGAAGGTTAGCTTCTGCCGCTATTATATCGCCAATATAATGCAGTGGTTCGTCACCGTCAACCCCAACAGCTTTATCTCCTGGCGTGTCCATTATATTCCTGATCCCAATACTGGTCTTCCGATGCCGGATCCTAATAAGCTTATGTATAATTTTAGTGCCACTACCGGTTCCACTATGGATCCTAATCTTAAATCTCCATACCTTGATGAATTCACCATAGGAATTGAAAGAGAAATTCTTACTGATACCCGGTTTGGGATTAGGTACATTCATAAATGGGACAGGAACCTGCTGGAAGATGTCAATATTAATGCCCTGAATTATGAAGCCTATAGAGCTCTTTATACAGTAAAAGGCTATAACGCCATTCTTGATCCTTCAGTCTGGTATATTTATGCACCAATTACCGCCACAGACCCCTACAACAACACTGCAGTAACCTTCTGGAGAAGAACCGATAATCTTATTACGCCTTCAAAAGAGGTAGTTTCTAATCCTCCTGGAGCTAATAGAGATTATGATGGGGTAGAAGTTACTCTTAGCAAGAGATTTTCACATCACTGGTCAGCTCTTGTTTCTTATGTTTGGCAGAAATCGCGGGGACTCATCGGAACAGATTTTGATGATAGCTGGTCTGGTCAGAGCTATTTTGATAATCCCAATGTTCACATTTACGCTCTGGGTGACTTTACCTATGAAAGACGAAATCAATTTAAAGTCCAGGCAATGTGGCAGGGTCCTTGGGGTATATTCATCAGTGCTTATTACCGACTGCTTGATGGTCAGCGTTATCAGCGGCAGATTCGCAGTTCTGATCTTGGATTAACTTCAACCCAGATGCCTCAAGGTACCACTACTATAAATGCTGAACCCCGGGGCTACAGAAGCCTCCCCTATTTTGCTCAGCTTGACCTGAGGGTGGAGAAAACTTTCACTTTACCTTTTAAAGCCGGCCAGCTCGGATTATTCTGTGACATTTTCAATGTGACCAATGTAGCCATTGCCACCAGTGTCTGGACTATTTCCAGCACCTACACTACAGTCAATGGAAAACGTGTTCAATTTGGCAATTTAACTGCTCTGACTGATCCCAGAATCTTTCGCCTTGGAGCGAGATACTCATTTTAATCTCAAAAAGAAGGGGGGAAGCAGATAAAAACTTCCCCTCTTTTTTTATCCAGATTGCATAATTATATCCAGATTGCATAATCAATTGAGTTATTAATAATTTTATTTTTAACTAATTAAATAGTAAAATTCCACCCAAGATTATATTATGGCTAAAATAATTAACAAACTTCCCGCTTCATATTGGGAAATTGAGAAAAAACAAAGAATAATATCTGTCTGGCTTTTCTTTCTTTTGTTTTTATTTTATATTTTGACCATTGGATTTATTTCAGCAGCTATTTTAATCAGCGTGGGAATTTTTATTTCAGGGTTTAGTTCCTTCACAGCTACTTTTTTTTATAAGTATGCAGCCATTTTACTTCTGATTTCAGGCATTTTAACTTCTATTAATTATTTTCAGGCTAAAAAATCTGGAGTTCGTTATATTTTAAGTAATCTCAGGGCCTATCCTCCTGACCCGCAGGATCGCTATCATTTAAGCCTTATTAATGTGGCCGAAGAAATGAAAATTTCTTCTGGATTAAAGGCTCTCAAAATCTATGTAATTCCCTCCGTTAATATCAATTCTATATCCCTTATCGACAGTGGTAATATCCCGGCCATAGCCGTTACCGAAGGGCTTCTGGCCGAAGCTTCCCGCGATGAACTGGAAGCGGTAATAGCTCAGAATATAGCTCACATAATTAAAGGTGATACCTTCCTTCTGACCATGGTCTGCTCTTTAGCTTACTTTTATGAGCGGCTGCTGGAAGCCACAGAAAAAGAAGAAGACTATGGAAAAGATGTTCTCGCCCGAACCAGAAAACAAGGAGCTGGCCAGCCTTTAATCTATCTGGCCGGTTTTCTTTCTAATCTTTTGTTCCATTTTTTTATCAGCTTGATCAGTCAGAACCGGGAGCTCCTGGCCGATGCTGCAGCCGTAGAGCTTAGCCGTAATCCTTTAGCCCTGGCCAGAATTCTTTATAAAGCTCAAGTCGCCAATTCTTACCTTGGTGATAGCAGCTTTTTCGCACCTATTTTTCTTGTCCCGCCTGATTCCAAGGAAATCACTGATACCCCCTGGAGCAAGCTTTTTAACACCCATCCCCCGCTAATAAAAAGAATAAAGCTTTTGGCCGATATGAGTCACCGAGAAGTTAAAGAAATTATAGAAGAAGTTAGAATTCAAGAAGAAGTTAGAATCCAAGCCCGAACTGAAATTCCCTCTTCTGAAGAGCAAGTAGCGGAAAAGAAGGAACTAATCAAAAATCTTCAGCAAAAGACAGCAGAGGAACAGGAAAGAGAAAAGATATGGCTGGTCCGAAATTCTAAAGGTCGATGGGAAGGCCCATATTCTTTGGGAGCCCTTCTTTCTCTTTCCTTTTTTACCCCTGCCTTAAAAATAAAAAATATTAGAGAAAATCTGGAGGGCCTGTCAAAGGAATTTCCACAGATCCGCTTTGCCCTTTATAATCAATTCAAAAATAAGTCCCTTAATCAGTTCAGTCAAAATCGCTGCCCCAGCTGTTCTTCCGAGCTTTCCGCATCGTTTTATGAAGGAGTTCCGATCAAAATCTGCCCGGTTTGTTCAGGAAAACTTGTCAGGGTAAATGACCTGGAAAAAATTCTAAGCAGAAGGGAATTCAGCTTTTCAGAAAAGCTAAGGGCCAAAGCCGATTTATATTTTGAAGCAATGATGAATCCCCAAAAAAGGATTTCCACCTTCCCGTTAAAAAAGCCTGGCCCATGTCCGGAATGTGGATTAGAATTAACTATTAGGCCTTTCAGCTTTTATTATCTTTTCCCGGTGGAAAAATGCTTTCACTGCAATCTTATCTGGTTTGATGCTGACGAATTAGAAATTCTGCAAATTCTGGTAGAAAAAGTAGAAAAATTAAATTCATATAAGTCGGGAAATCAATTAGAATGAAAGCCTCCGGTCTCACAAGAAAAATTGAAAACAGACAGAAATTCGGCCGTTGTTTATGGCAGCAAAAGGGCAAATTATCTGCTACTCTTCAAGAGTAAACCTGATGGTGAAAAATTTGAATTTTTTGTATAATTGGAAATCATCTTTGACTGGGAAATAATAGCTTTTTATGGAGAGGGAATTTCATCTGGAAAATCACCCCTAAGGGTGATTGAAGATGAGTCCCCTTCGTGAGATAGATATTCTGCGATGGCCATAACCCGGGAAAAAGGGTTAAATTATAAAAGAGGCATGAAAATGGCTAAAAAGAAAATTTTAATTATTGACTTCGACCATGAATTCGTAAAATTTTTATCTCGAGCCTTGACAGAAGAAGGCTATGAAGTAATAACCGCAGCCGACGGTCTGGCAGGATTCGAAAAATTCTCTGAAATTCATCCTGATCTGGTAATTATGGAAGCCATGCTGCCCAAATTTCATGGCTTTGAACTATGTTCCCGTATCACTTCTCATCCAACCAAAAAGTCCCCCGTTATTATAATTACCGGAATCTATAAAGATTCTGTTTATAAAACTGAGGCGCTGAAAAGCCTGGGCGCTTCAGCCTATTTTGAAAAACCTCTCAACTTAGAAGACCTGAAGTCTAAGATATATGAGTTGCTCGGCAAGCCGGAAATAAAAAAGCACATCTCTCCTTCTGATCAGGACCTTGACCAGCTTCTAAAAGAAGCCCTGCAGGAATCCTCTATTACTAAAAAGCAAACTATTACGCCAGCAAAAAAGGAAGTTACTCAGAAAACAAGTACCCCCTCTAAGGACGAGGAAATCGACCTGATTTTAAAATCGAAGTTAAAAGATATAATCAGTGACACTTCCGCCCCAGAACCAAAAGGAGCTAAAACTTTTTCCTCAAAAACAGAAAAGGTAATTACAAATCAAGTCCAGACTCCCACAGCCAAAAAACCTGAGCCGGTCACCAGGCCAGCTCAATCTGACACCTCCCAGGGGAATAAGCTGGCAGCCACGGTTTCTCCTCCCATCCCCAAGAAAATAGAGACTGCTGTTAGTGAATCAAAATCCGAACCTAAAAAAGAGATTAAAGCTGAACCAAGAGTGGAACAAAAATCGACCCCGCCGCTTTCTGCTGAACCGGAAAAGCCCAAAGCAAGTGCTGCCCCTATTGCTAATCCCTTTAAAGGATATATTACCGAAAACCAAGAAGATGAAGGCAAAAAGAAATCATCAAGACTCTTTATTGGGATAGCAGCTGCAGTTTTGATAGTGATAGCCGCAGTCGCGCTTTTCAGCCTGAAAAAGAAAGAATCTCCCAGTTTTAATAATAGGACCAGCAATCAAGTTGCTGCTCTGCAAACTTCCGGCAGTGAACAGCCAAAGGATCAAAGCACTGGACAGCAGCCTAATACAGAAGAAAACTTAAATAAAGAAATAGAAAACCAGATGGCCGCCTACCGCCAACAAAAAGCCCAATCAGCAGCCACTAAGGCCTCTCCCGCTGGCAACAAAAACCAAAATCTACCTCAAAAGACAGTTAATAAAATAGAATCCGCACCGGTAGCAGCCGCTCCAGTTTTGCCCCAAGAAACTCCCAAGTTAGCTGAAAACCTCAATACTAACCAATCACCGATAGCAGCTAACCCGGAAAATTCAGCAACTACTGTAAATAACAACCAGACCACTCAATCAGAAATAACGGCTCCTACCAATCAAGCTAAAGCCGAAGAACAGCCCGTAGCCATTCCCACCCAGAAGGCTAAAACCGGAGACCTTTTGCCTTTATCCATGGTTGATGTCGAACCAAAAATAATTAAAACCGTAGAGCCTGTTTACCCCGACGCTGACAGAAGATTGGGAATAAAGGGCAATGTTATTCTCAATGTTTTAATTTCAGAAAATGGTGAGGTTCTCGAAGCTGTTGTAATCAGGGGTATAAGAGGCTCGGTAGGAGTGGAAAAAGAAGCTATTAACGCCGTTAAAAAATGGAAGTTCTTGCCAGCAGAGAAAGATGGTGTTAAAGTAAAAGTCTGGAAACCAATAACAATTGGTTTCGGACTAAATAAATAACAGGGAGAAAAAAGGAGTCAAAAAAGATGGGTATCTCCAAAGAGCAAGAAGAACTTTACAAAAAGACTCTGGAAGATGTCCGGGCCCAGCTATCGGCCATTGATGCGGAAGTAGAAAAAGAATTGCAGAGGGTGCGCCAGACCCTGGCCCAGCTTCAGGAACAAAAAAAGTCTCTAAAAATGGTTTATGAGGGGATTGCCAAGTTGTTAGGAATTGAAAGCGACCTGGAAGAAGAGTCAACCGATACCGCCATTCCCAAAATGTGAACCTATTAATAAATAGCAACCTGGCCAGAGCCTTCATCTCCAATCAGGGAAAAAGAAAAAGCCAAAGGCCCTAAATAAAAGGTTCCCTGAAATAGTGTCTTGATTAATACTGTAATTTCGGCTATTCTTAATACCTAAATTTATAATTTTTCCCAAAAATGTTTATAGTTATCGGTTTCTTAATTGGCTTTTTTGCGGCTGTGCCGGTCGGGCCGGTTAACATCTATATCATTTCTCAAACACTAAAACGAGACTTTTTCCATGGAATGCTAGCCGGATTAACAACTGCTTTACTGGACCTTACCTATTGCCTGGTAGCTTTAATCGGATTTTTCCATGTTTCCCTCAATTTGACCAAATATAGTTACTGGTTAAAACTGGCAGCTGGAGGGGTTTTGCTTTTTTTGGGGTTAAAACTTTTTCATGACGCCCATCTTTTTAAGCTTAACGTGGAAAAGAAGCGCAGTATTAACCGCACCCCCCGGCCCTTATTAGGAGTTCTCTTTTTATACGTTTCCAATCCTTCCCTCTATGCTTTCTGGATAGCTACTGCCGGGGCAGTCACTGCTCACGGCCTGTTAAAAGAAGGACTGTGGCGAGCAGTTTTTTTTGCCCTTTCCTGCGGTTTAGGTGCACTCCTCTGGTATTTCTTTCTGGTCCGCTTTGTTTCCCATTACCAGTCAAAAATTCAGGAAAAAACTTTCAAAAAAATGCTTTATTTACTTGGAACTTTACTGATTGTCTTTGCCGCTTATACTTTCATCTCAACTCTATTTTTCAGCTGAGCGGAAGAAAATCAATTTTATCAATCATTTCCCCTGAAGGCCCTTATAAAGTAAAATAATAAAAATGAGCAAAGTAAAGATCCTGCCAAAGGACGAGGAAATAAATTTCCCAGAATTTATTCTGCTGCGGGCCTCAGCTGGAACAGGGAAAACTCATGCTTTGACTTTAAGGTATACGCAATTTCTTCTTTCTGAAAAAATTAAAAACAATTCATTATCTCAGATTCTGGCCATTACCTTTACCCGAAACGCAGCCCGAGAAATGAAATTACGGATCATCAACTGGTTGAAAGAATGCTACTTTGAATCCAGACCGGAAACCATTGAACAGATTATGGAACTCGTCAACCTCAAAAGGGAAGAACTCAAGCCAAGGGCAGAAAGAGTGCTGGAAGAGATCCTGAGCAATTATACCGATTTTCAGGTGATGACCATCGATAGTTTTATGGCTGACATTTTTAAAGCTTCAGCCCTGGAGTTAGGAGTGAACCCAGATTTTGAAATTACTCTTGATACTACCCCGGTGATTAATTATGCTTTTTCCCGCTTACTGCGTCGAGTGCGGGCGAATTCCCCAGAAGGGAATCTAATGCTGGAAATATCTGACACTCTCCGAGAATGGCGTAATTCAGAAGCTTCCTTTATCTGGGATCCATCAGCAGAATTATTTTCCACCTTTGTTGAATTTTATCACCGGTTAGAAGCATCTAATCGAAGGCCACTGGTTAGAGATCTCCAGAGTTCAAGAGAAGAATTACAACAGGCCGAAAAAAACTGGAGAGCCGGACTGGAAAACCTGAAAGCTTTTCTAAAAAAAACCTCCTTAGTCAGGAATGAACGCTCTGTCATCCTCAAAAGATTAAATTCTGACCGCGTTAACGACTGGCTGGATTGCTCTTTTAAAACTCTTCCGGTTAAAAAGCCTGCCAGTCCGAAACTGCTGGCTGAATACAAGATAGCTGAAGAGCTCTGTTCAGACCTGGAAAGTAAATTGAACAGATATAAAGAGATCTATGCCAGAAACTATTTTCAGCCCCACCTTCAAGTCTATTATGAACTTCTGGAGCTACTTCAGCTTGTCCAGAAAGAAAAAGGACTGGTCTTTCTGGAAGATATCCAGAGACAGCTGAGTGATTATCTGGAACAGGGGGTAGTGCCGGATATTTATTTCTGTCTTGGCAGCTCTATTTACCATTTTCTAATCGATGAATTTCAGGATACTTCTCCCCTGCAATGGCAAAATTTAAGGCCGCTAATTGAAAATGCCCTTTCCCAGGGCGGGAGTCTTTTCATCGTCGGCGATACCAAGCAGGCAATTTATGGCTTCAGGGAAGCTGATTATCAAATTATGGCTGATTTTATTTCAAACCGCCAGAGCTTTCCTTCAGTCAAAACAGAAGTTAAAGAGCTCCAGATAAACCGTCGGAGCCATAAAAATATTCTGGAATTTATTGCCTGCCTTTTCCCTAAAGGTATCGAAAAACTTCCGGAGGATAATTCTTTTCTTGCCAATCTGAAGAAGGCCGGTCAAAAAAGCGGCCTGAATAATTTTACCTGCCTGCCAGCAAATGAAGGGTGGGAAGAAAAAGATGGGGGTTATGTAGAGATGGCCATTTTAGCTAAACCCCCAAAAAATTTACTCTCTGAAGCTGAAGAAAAACAGGAGGAAGATAATTTTTCTTCGGCCGAAGAAATTGAAACTGAAGCTGAAGAGAGACCGGAAAAGAAAAAACTCCAGGAATTAATTCTCGAACTGGTTAATCGTGGTTACCACTATTCTGAATTGGCTATTTTAACCTATAAGAACCAGACGGTAGCCGAGGTGGCTGCCTGGTTAAACGAAAAGGGCATTCCCTTTGTTCCCTTTTCCTCTCTTGATATTCGAGAACGACCCTTAATAAGAGAAATTCTGTCATTTTTGCAGTTCCTTGATTTTCCCCTTGACGACCTCAATTTTTCCATTTTCCTCTACGGGCAGCTTTTTTCCAAAGCACTTCTGATTGACCACCAGGATATAAATACGAATAAACTAAAAGAATTCGTCATAGAGGCCCGTTTAAATCCACGAACTAAAAATTATCCTCTCTATACCTTGATTAGAGATGGTTTTCCTCAAGTCTGGGAAAAATATCTTGAGCCATTTTTCAAAAGTGCTGGCTATTATCCCCTTTATGACCTGGTCAGCCAGATTTATCGAACTTTTCGACCATTAATATTATTTCCGGATGAAGAGGCCGCTCTGATTAAACTTCTGGAAGTAATCAAATTGTTTGAAGGCCAGGGCAAAAGTAATTTAAGAGAATTTATCAAATTTTCCGCAGGAACGGTTGATAATGAATCAACCTGGACGGTAGATGTGCCTGAAGAAATACCTGCTGTGAGAATAATGACGATACACAAAGCTAAGGGGCTGGGCTTCCCGGTGGTAATTCTCCTTATTTATCCAGAAAAACCTCTTTATCCGGCCTTTTATCTTAGTGATACTGGCGAGAAGGATGGCGCCAGGTCAATAGTCGAAGTATTAAGGCTAAATAAGAATTTAACAGCAGTTAATGAAAACTTAAAAGAAACATACGAAGAGTATGAGCTGAAAGATAAGGTTAACCGTCTTAATACTCTTTATGTAGCTCTTACCCGAGCAAGAAAAGAGCTGTACATAATCGGTTCCACAACCAGGACAAAAAGTTATCCTTTTAATTTTCTGGAAGCTTCAGGTTTCTCCCTTAACGACAAATATCAATCACAACCATTTAAGCCCGGATTAGGGAAAAAAGAGGGAAAAACAAGCCAGGAAAAAGCCGCCCAGCGGCAGAAAACAGAACTGAAAGTCTGGCTGAGCGGTCTGGCCACTGCTGTCTCCCCCCGCTTCAGTTTAAATTATTACGAGCAGAAAAAAGGTCAGCTTCTTCATCTCTTTTTACAGGAAATTGAATATCTTGACGGACCACCTGAATCCTTGATCAGCAAAATGATCAGCAGTCTTCCTCTTAAGGAATTTTCCGATTCCCAAATTAAGGAAGCCGCAGAAATTTTAAAAAAATTTTTCAGTTATCCTGAAATTAACAAATATTTCGCTCCGGCTTCAGGACGATGCATCTTAAGAGAAAAAGAACTGGTCAATTCCAAGGGAGAACTTTTCCGGGCTGATCGCTTAATCATTGACCCAGAAATGGTAACCCTCATAGACTTCAAAACCAGTTATCCTGAGGAGGCAGAAATCATTGAGCAATATAAAAAACAAATAACAAATTACAAAAAGATTCTTAAGGAAATTTATCCCCAAAAAAAAGTGAAAGCTGTTTTAATATACATTGACCAGGGGTATGTCGAGGAAGTGTAATGAAAGTCACTATCGTCCCAACTAATCTGGACCTGATAGAGCTGATAACCAATGACCTTCTTCCTTTCAACCAAGACTTTTCTCGAACCTGGATAATTTTCCCGGAAAAAAGGCCAGGACATTACCTGAGAAAAGCCTTGGCCCTCCGGATTAAGTCAGGATATTTTCCCCCAATTATAGATTCCTTTGATGAATTTATTGACCGATTATACGAGAAATTTCTGGGAATAAAGGATAAGCTCATAACCCCTCTGGAGGCTATTAATTTTCTTTTTGATCTTCACCACAGCATCCCCTCCCCGGCTGGAAGGAGAGCTTTTTTAAGTCTGGATGAATTTTTCCCTCTCGGTTTAAAACTTTATCAGGATCTGGAGGAACTAAAGGCGGCCGGCTTAAGCCGAGAAAAATTCCTCATGGTGGATTCTCTTGTGGTGGAATCTATCCCGGAAAAATCCAGAGAGCGACTGCAGAAGTTATCTTTTTTTTATGAAAATTTTTATGCCTGGCTGGAAAAGGAAAATTATTCCACCAGGGCAAGTCGTTTCCAAACAGTAATAGAAAAAATTAATTCAGAAATACTTGATCATCTGGACCTCATTATTCTGGCTGGTTTTTATCCTCAAGTTGAAGCCGAAATCAAACTTTTTCAAAAGATTCTTGATTCTGATAAAAGTCGCCTTTATTTGGGAGAGGGACCTGGAATTGAAGAGGTAGTAAAGAAATTGAAAATAGACTCAGGCGATCTGGTCCGGCTGGAAAATCCCGCTGGAACTCCGGCGGAAATTGAATTCTTTCTGAGCCCGGATGGACATGGGCAGCTATTTGCCCTGAACCATCTTCTGACCGAAAAAGTTAACCACCCCGAGTTAGCCAGTGAAAAGCAAGTAATCGTTTTGCCGGCAGCTGAAACCCTTATTCCCCTCCATCAGCAGACCCTTTCGGCCCTGCCGGAAGACTCTTATAATATTTCTCTCGGCTATCCCCTGACTCGAACTCCTCTTTACAGTTTTTTCGACTGTCTATTTAACCTCATTCAGACTGCAGATGAAGAGGGAAAATTTTATGCACCTGATTACCTTAACTTTGTTTTACACCCTTACACCAAAAATATTTATTTCCCCGGACCGCAACGCCGAGCCGAACTGACCCGAATCCTCTTCCATTTAGTAGAAAAAGTTTTTACCCGGAAAAAAGGAAAATTATTCTGGTCCCTGACTGAAATAATTTCAGAGCCAGAACTTAACCAGCAATTGGCCGCCTACGTAACCGAAAATCCTGAATTACCCGAGGCCGAAGCTTTTTTAAATCACCTGGATTTTATCCAGCAGAAGACCATTCAGCCCTTTCTAAAAATTACTTCCATTGGTGATTTTGCCTCAAAATTAATTGACCTGCTTGATTTTATTGCCAGAAACAGTACCGCCAGCCTGCATCTTTTTTTTGAACCATATGCCGAAGCTTTTTTTGAGCAGCTGCAACAACTGAGAACCTCATTGCTCAGCCAGAAGAGCTTTCAAAACCGCTCCAGCTATTTTCATCTTTTCCGCCAGTTAATGGCCGAAGCCCGGGTTCCATTTCCTGGAACACCGCTGCAAGGACTTCAGGTTCTGGGTTTCTGGGAAACTCGCTGTTTAAAATTTGAAGAAGTGTATCTTCTGGATATGAATGAAGGGGTTTTGCCTGGCGGGAGCAAAATAGATTCCCTTCTTCCTTTCTATCTTAGAAAAGCCCTTGGGCTTTTAACCCACCAGGAGCGGGAAAAAAGAACCGAATATTATCTGCGGCAGCTCCTTGGAGGAGCCAAGAAAGTTTATTTATTTTTCATGGAAAATAACCAGGTAGAAAGAAGCCGTTATGTGGAAAAGCTTCTGTGGGAATACCAGAAAAAAGAAAATGAACCAGACTCTTCTAAGTATGTCAAATCCATAAGTTATCGAATTGCTTTAAGTTACCCAGAAAAAGCTGTTTTCCCTAAAAATGATTCTATTCTGAAATTCCTAAAAAACCTCGAATTTACGGCCACCAGGCTCGACACCTATTTGAAATGTCCGCTGCAGTTTTACTACTCATCAGTTCTGGGACTGTCAGAAAGAGAAGAAATATCTGAAATAATAGAAAAAACTGACCTCGGTCTCCTGGTCCATTCCATCTTCAAAGAATATTTCAAACCTTACCTGAATAAAAAGCTCAAATTGCCTCTTGACTTAACCCGGCTCTCAAGTTTAGTAGAAGTGCAATTTGAAAGAAATTATTCCTCTCCCCTTTCCGGAAGTTCTTTTCTGATCAAGGAACAGATGGTTAAGCATCTTAAAGAATTTCTGCTCAACTATCAACAGCCCCTAATTGAAAAACTAACTGAAAAAAAACTCGGCCTGACTATAATCGGTCTCGAAAGAAAATTCAGACTCAATTATAAATTGGGCCAAAGAGAAATTCACCTTGTGGGGTTAACTGACCGGCTGGAACTGAGGGGAAAGGAGCTATGTCTGCTGGATTATAAAACTTCAGCCAGTAAAAAATCCTATCAGATCAACTTCGATAAGTTAAAGTTAGCCGACCGAAGCACCTGGGCCGAGGCGATAAAGAGCCTGCAACTTCCTTTTTATCAACTCTTGATATCTCCTGAATTAAGCTATCCGGCAGAAGAGATTCATTCTGCTGTTCTTCTTCTGGGAAGAAACAAAATTGACTTAGATATAGAATTTTCGCCTTTTATGGAAAATAAAAATAAAAGGCAGAAAAAAGAATCAGGAATTATCTTTCCCCTGGACGAAACCGAAGAAACCAGGGAAGAAAGAAAAGAAAAATTTCAGCTTTTAAAAGAAATTATTGAGCGATTGCTGCTGGAAATTTTTAACCGGGATATTCCCTTTTCCGCTTCGATGGCCAGAAAAGATAGCTGCTCTTTCTGTCCTTTTACCGACTTTTGTCATAGATAATAATAAAAAATTTTAAATTAATCTTTTTGTCATATTTTTCGTATTTTATATTATAAAAAAAGGAGAAAAAATTTATGTTAAGATTTTTACTGTGGCTAATACTTTTTATTCTCTGCTGGCCTGTCGCTCTTCTGGCTTTGCTTCTGTACCCTTTCGTCTGGCTTCTGTCTCTGCCTTTCAGACTTATTGGGATTACATTTAAAGCTGTATTTGAATTATTGGCTGCTATTCTGACTCTTCCGGCCAGACTTATTCAGGTGCTCGTCAGGTAATTAGACTAAAAGAATTAAAGCGGACTCCTGCTCCCTCAGCTTGACAAAAATCTTAATTGCCTCTATTTAAAAGTCATGAAAGTTACCGTAGAAAAAATAGTTTATCCGGGAAAGTCATTGGCCCGAGCTTCAGGACAGGTTATTTTTACGGATGAGGGCTTGCCGGGCGAGGTAGTCGAAATTGAAATTCTGAAACCTAAAAAAAATTATATAGAAGCCCGAACTCTTCAGGTCCTTGAGCCCTCACCTTCGAGACAGCTGCCAATTTGTTCCCACTATCAAGCCTGTTCCCCCTATCAGATAATGCCATATGAGCTGGAACTAAAAATAAAAAGCCAGCAACTTTCCGAAATAATTTCCCGGTTCCTCCACCAGAAAGAAAAGTCCTTAGAATTCATTCCCTCTCCCACCCCTACCGGTTATCGCTATAAAATCGCCCTCAGTTTTAATTGGGGCAATCAGCCAGCTTTTCTTTCTTATCATCAACCGGGCTCGAGACACTCTTTTCTTCGAGTTGATAGCTGTGCCCTGGTTAGCAATGAAGTGAACGCTATTATTTCCAGGCTTAATGGCTTGCTCAACGGCGTTCCACTTCCGGCCATAAGTCACCTGGAAATAAGACAGAGCTTTTGGACCAAAGAAATTCTCTTGGTTTTTTACTCAGAAGAGGAAGAAAGTCTGGAAAAAGCAGTAAAATTCTGGCTTCCGGCTTTAGCCCTCGAGCCCCTGCTAATTGGAGCCGTAGGAGGGGTGGAGGAGAAGAGAAAAATTAAATATTTTCTTCTCTATGGCCGAAATTATTTAGAAGAAAAAATAGATACGATTACTCTCCGCTATGGAGCGGGCTGCTTTTTCCAGGCTAATCCACCCATGCTCAAAAAAGTTACAGACCGAATTAAAGAAATTTTAAATCCTTATGCCCCGGTTAAACTCCTCGACCTTTATGCTGGGGTCGGAACTTTTGGTTTAATTTTAGCAGACAAAGCTTCAGAAGTTATGGCTGTCGAATCTGAACCCGAGAATATTTTCTATTTGAAGAAGAACAGGCGGCTGAATCATATTCAACATTTGACCATTGCTGCCGGTCAAAGTGAAGATTTTGCTGAAGAAATACAGAATTTTCATCCTCAGGTGGCTGTCATTGACCCACCCAGAAAAGGGTTAGCGCCAGAATTAATAGCAACCTTGAGAAAAATTAAGGCAGATTTACTTTTCTATCTTTCTTGCAATCCCACCACTTTGGCCCGAGATCTTAATCTTCTTCTTCCAGATTATGAGCTAAGCGAAATTACTGGTTTCGATTTTTTCCCCAGAACCCCACATATTGAAGCTCTGGCTATTTTAAAAGTCAAAAAATAATTTCATTGAAATTTACCGGCCAGCTGGCCACAGGCTGCTGCTATGTCTACTCCCTTGGATTGCCTGATGGTAACCCTGACCTTTCTTTCTTCCAGCAACCTTTTAAAATGTTGCACTTCTTCTGGTTTGGGTCTTTCATAAGGAAGAGAAGGAACAGGGCTGTAAGCAATAAGATTAACCTTGGCTTTCAGGCGGCGAGCTATAGCTGCCAGTCCTTCGGCATCATACTGGCTGTCATTAATTTTTCTGATCAATATATATTCGAGAGTTAGCTGTCGACCTCCAGACTTAAGATAATTTTCAGCTTCTTCTATTAATTTAGAAAGAGGAAATTTTTTATTTATAGGCATCAGCTGGCTTCTTTTTTCTTCCATAGAACTGTGGATGGATAAGGACAGATTTATCTGCAGCTCAAAGTCTTTTAGCTTTCTTATAGCCGGAATGATTCCCGCAGTGGAAATGGTTATTCTTCTGGCCCCAAAAGCCAGGCCCCGTTCATCATTAATTATCCTAATAGCCTTAAGCACATTTTCTAAATTATCCAGAGGTTCTCCCATGCCCATAAAAACCAGATTGGTAATTTCCTGGTTAAACTGAAATTTCAAAGTTAAAATCTGACTGATAATTTCTCCGGCACTCAGGTTTCTTTTAAAGCCATGAAGGCCACTGGCACAAAAAACGCAATGGAATTTGCAGCCAACCTGGGTAGACAGGCACGCTGTTTGTCGCTTCTGAGAAGGAATCAGGACAGTTTCGATAAAATACCCATCGCTCAGCTCAAAAAGATATTTGACCGTGCCATCCTGAGAACTAATAGTCTGCTGAAGTTTGAGGGGATTGATGATGAACTCTTCCGAAAGGGCCCGCCTCAGGCTGTAAGGAAGGTCGGTGAACTCCAGAAAATTATTTTTTCCCTGCTGATAGACCCATTTAAATATCTGTTTAGCCCGGAAGCCAGGAATTCCCTTATTCTTAAGATATTCCTCAAGCTCTGAAAAACTGAGAGAAGTAAGGCAACGCCGGCTCTTTGAATTTTCCATTTTTCCTTTATTGTTTAGCTTTATTTTTTAATTATACCCGAAAGAAGCCAAAGAGAAAAAAACCACTCCACCTTTTCTGGCCGTTCAGGGCTACCAGAAAAACTTACAGCAGATTGCCTGAATTTTTTGCCCTTATTTTATTTAACCTGAAATTTTTTCAACAAATCAGCCACTGCATCTTTATGAACCATAAAAATCAACATTTTCAGACGAACATAATCATCCCGATAAAAAAGATAACCTTTATAAGGACCACGGTGGGCTCCAGCTCCGGAATCTTTTATCAGAAACCAGGTATGGTCTCCTTTCTGAGTTATACCCACGGCGTGGATGGCATGGTCATCAGTAGAAGTATGATTGTAAAATCTGAACTCCCTGCTGTCCTGGTCAATCAGAGATGGCAGGATGTCAAAGGTGGGAATGATAGCCAGCCCGACTTCACTATTAATCCCTGGCTCTGAAACATCTCCACCCAGATCAACCGAATAGCCCTTTTTCAGAGCATTGACAATGGCCTGATAAAATTCATCGAGAGGAACGTTGTAATAATCCTGGCTGTGCCACCAGTTGTCAGGAGCCCGGTATTCACCCTTGATATAAAAGGGCAGATATTTAAAAGACATAAAGGCTACATAATCATCAAGAGGAAGCTGGAGAACTTTGTCCAGGTATTCTTTAGGAGTCATCTTTTGTCCATTAACTTCAATAACTGAGGGAGGCTCGCCCATATATTTATTGAGAATTAATTTAACATAATCTACAGCTTTGTCTTCATCCCAGTAACCATTTTTCTGGCAGAAGTCCAAATAATTTTTTATTTCATTAAACATAGCCGCATGGTCGTGCTCAGTTTTACCAGGGAGAAGGCCAGTATAAGCACTTTCAGGGACAGCGCCATACTGCTTCATTCGGGCAATAACCGCATTATGCTCAGAGCCCTCGCCCAAGAAAGAATTGCCTTTTTCTCTTATGAATCTGCGGGCTTTTTCCACATACTCCCAGTAGACCGTATACATTTCAGAAAGCTTAAATTCACCCCGTCCAAGTCTTTTAAGCTCTGATTCCAGGAAGGAAGTAGTGGCGAAACACCAGCAAGTTCCCGTCCTGTATTGCCTGATTGGTGGTTGATGAAAAACCTGTTGAAACTCTGCTACCGAAGTCGGATGGTCAATGTTAGAAAAATCCAGAGTAAGGTACTCTCTTTTCTGTCCTTCAAACTCTCGGGTCTTATAAATAGCTTCATCTTTAGCCTGAATTTCCCGGTCTCCAATCTGAATAATTTTCTTTACTACCGGAGCAACTTCCTTTTTCTCTGACTTGCAGGAAAGAGACCAGATTAAAGAAAAAGAAATCAGGAGAAGAAAAACAACCTTTATTGTTTTTTTAAACATAAAAACCTCCTGTAATTTGATCATCTATATAAACAATAACATATTTTGGTCACCGTTAAATGGTTGAAGCTTAAAATTAGATTTATTTTCTTCATTCTTTTCATTTATGGATTTATAGAATACTTCAAATTATCTATCAAGTTCAACCAAGAATATTCTTGCTCAATATTGGATGATAGTAACCGGGTTTGACGAAAAGCGGTTATTCTGCTATAAAGCCATTTAATTCAAGCTATTATTAGCTTGGAAATTTCCTGGAATTATTGCGTAGAAAGTAATCAGATGTCTGCTCTTCTTCACTCTGGAGAATGGTTGGCCTTGTCTTCAGCTATAGTTTGGGCCATAGCTGTGATTCTTTTTAGGATCAGTGGCTATAGCCTTCATCCAATCAGCCTGAATTTGGGAAAAAATCTTTTTGCCCTGACGCTGATTGCTTTAACCCTGGTCATCAGAGGAAATAGCTTTGCTCCCCCGGTTCCAACCAGATCAATCTGGCTTCTGTTGTTGAGCGGTTTCCTGGGTATTGCCGTTTCAGATACTCTGTTTCTCTGGACACTGAAATTATTAGGTGCCAGCCTGACGGCCATAGTAGATAGTGTTTATTCTCCCTTTGTCATTGGCCTTTCTTACTTCTTTCTTGGGGAACGATTGAGCTGGAGACAGCTAATTGGAGTAATTTTCATTGTATCTGCTGTTATAACTATAACCAGAACCAATTCCGATCAAGCCGAAAAAAAGACTGACAAAAAAAGTTTTATTCTGGGGATAATCATGGGAACAATAGCTATGGCTCTGGTAGCTATAGCCATAATTATTATAAAACCGGTGCTAAATGGCCTGCCGGTAGTCTGGGCTACTGGAGTCAGGCTCCTGGGAGGAACGCTGCCTCTACTCGTTATCCCCATCATTCCCTCAAAAAGAAAACTGTTTTCCCCTCTTTTTAATTTAGCCAACTGGAAATTTCTGGCTCCAGCTTCTTTTTTCGGGACTTATATGTCTCTAATATTCTGGATAGGTGGAATGAAGTATGCCTTTGCTTCTATTGCCGCTGCTCTTAACCAGCTGAGCACCATTTTCATTTTTATTCTGGCAGCTACTTTTCTTAAGGAGAAAGTCACTGTCTGGAGAATATTCGCCGTTATTATGGCTGTCTTTGGAGCTTTCCTGACTGCTTATTAATTACCAGCACAATTAAAAAGTTTATTAGAAATAATTCGCTTTTAAGCCTATTCTCCTTTAATTTTTTTATAATTTGAATTCCCCGCTATAATTGCCTCAGCCGCTAAAGTCGTCTATAATTAAAATGCTAAATATATCTTATTAAAAATTTAAGAGAAAAGAAGGAGAACGCCGATGGCTAATGTTAATACTAAGAAAGGCGTTATTGGAATTCTCACGGGTGGTGGTGATGTCCCCGGACTCAACCCGGCAATTAGGGCTGTGACTATCAGAGCAATTAAAGAGGGTTACCGGGTAATCGGCATCCGTCGTGGCTGGGCTGGTCTGGTTGAAATGAGCCGGGAAAAAGGCGCTGCCAACCATGATTTTTTCACCGAATTAACAGAGGAAGTAGTCAATAAAGCTGGCCGAACTGGTGGAACTTTTCTTCATACCTCCAGAACCAGACCAAGCTCTGTCCCCGATGTCAATGTGCCAATTCACCTGAGGGAAAAATATAATCAGAAAGTCAATGATCTGACTGAAGAAGTCTTAAAAAATCTTGATTATTTAGGGATCGACTATTTAATTCCCATTGGCGGTGATGATACTCTCAGCTATGCTGTCCATCTTCATCGGCTGGGAGTTAAAGTTATTGCCATCCCCAAGACTATGGACAACGATGTTCCGGGAACGGACTACTGCATTGGCTTTTCTACCTGCATTACTCGTACCATAAGCCTGACCCATTCTTTAAGGACCACAGCTGGCTCCCACGAACGTTTTCTGGTTATCGAGGTTTTTGGCCGCTATGCCGGTTATACCGCTTTACTGCCGACTATGGCTGGAGCAGCCGACCGCTGTGTTATCCCTGAATACAAATTTAATATCGAACATCTGACCGAATTGATGAGTGAGGACCGGGCTTCCAATCCCAGCCAGTATTCTGTAGTTCTGGTATCAGAAGGAGCTGCCTTTGAGGGAGAGGATATGATTTTTGAAAGTGAAGAAACTGATATGTACGGTCACAAAAAGTTAGGCGGAATTGGAGATCGAGTCTCTGCCATGCTAAAAGAATTATCTCCAAAATATAATAATGGCCGCCGTATCAATGTTATTAATCAAAAGCTCGGCTATTTAGTCCGCTGCGGTGACCCTGATGCTATTGATTCTATTGTGCCCATGGCCTATGGTAACCTGGCTCTTGATTTAATTCTGGAAAATAAATCGGGCCGAATGGTTTGTCTGAGAAACGGAGAATATGACCATGTTCCTTTAGAGATCGTAACCAGTTATAAAAAACGCATAGATGTTGATAAATATTATGACCGGGATAGATTGAGGCCCCTTTATAAGAACTTTTATCATAAACCATTCCTGATACTGTCAGCTGATTGAGTCAAAAAGCACTCAATTAATATAATTAATTCGTCTGGAAAAATCGCCAGGAAATGTGATATACAAGAAGTTGAAAGGAGACAAGATGAGCAGTCGCGGCCAGGAAAGCAGACTTTTTTGGGGTCTTTTTCTGGTGGTTATCGGTCTTCTTTTCTTATTGGAACAGCTTGGCTATCTTAATTTTGGACGGGTTCTTTCGACCTACTGGCCAGCCATTTTCATTCTGATTGGCTTTTCCATTTATTTGGGGCGAGGCTTCAAAAAATCCGGTACGGCTTTATTCTTAATACTTCTGGGAACTTTTATGCTTCTAATCAAGCTCAGGATAATTGAAAAATACCTTTGGCATTATTTCTGGCCCTCGTTGCTAATAGTACTGGGCCTCTGGCTCATTTTTAAGCCGCGAGCCAGAGATTAACTCTAAACCCTGTCTCTCAGGAGAGAAAAAATGAAAAAATTCTGGCTATGGCTTCTGGCAGTTGTTATTACTCTGGGTTCAGCTATTTATCAGAGGGTTACCGGCCCCACCTATCCTTTCTACGGTTCGGTCAATTTTCTCCATCAGCAGATAAAATTCAAGCTGCCACGGAGCGCAGAAAATTTAAAAAATTGTGAAATTATAGTGAATTTACCTGAAAAGCTTAAAGGAGTCACCCAGGGTTATTTAGAATTTAAAAAACTTAAATCTGATCATCCCTGGAACATTCTAACAATGAAGGAACAGAAGGAGGGCTTGATAGGTTATCTGCCCAAACAGCCTCCGGCCGGGAAACTTGAATATTATGTCCACTTAGTAAGTAATTCGCAGGAAATTTCACTTACTGGCAATAACCCGATCATTATCCGTTTTAAGGGTCCTGTATCCAGACCTGTACTCATTGCTCATGTTCTTATTATGTTTCTGGCAATGTTATTTTCAGTCAGAGCCGGTCTGGCTGCTATTAGCAGAAAAGAAGATTTAACCTGGCTCAGTCAATGGACGGCTATTTTTTTCTTTCTCGGTGGCTTCATTTTTGGCCCAATTGTTCAAAAAATGGCTTTTGGAGTTTTCTGGAGTGGCTTTCCTCTCGGTCATGATTTGACCGATACTAAAACCTTACTGATTATGATTGCCTGGATTGCGGCCTTAGCTTCAGGAAGAAAAACCAGGCCCAAAAGAGGCTGGGTTCTGGCCGCTTCTATTATCACTCTAATCATTTATTTTATTCCTCATTCTTTATGGGGTTCCTGAGGTTGAAAAGGCAACCTCACAAAAATTTCTGAACTTAAAATATTCAATTAAAGAAACCTCGAGCTAAAAGCTTCTATTTCTCAAAATAAAATCAGGTATAAAGAAGCACCCTTCTAAATTTTTAGAAAAATTTTTTCCTTAAAAATTGTAGCCATTCCCAGGCTTTTTTTAATTTCAGGAGAAACTTCGCCTTCCCCGTCAAAATAGAAAGGCTGGCTGGTGAGGAGCCAAGGTTTTTAAGGAAAAGGAAGCGGGGCTAAGGAGGATCCCTCTCCAGCCAGCAATTTGATTATAGTCAATAACTTTTATAAGTGTCAATGAAATATTTCTTTCAGGCTGATTTAAGGTGCAGGATGACTTCCATAAGCTCATCGGCGCTTTCGACCGATAGCTCTGACTCAATTTGAACATTATATTGATGGCGAAAAAGAATAAAAATTATGGGCTGCCTTTCTTCCTGGCAATAGTTTTCTACCATTTGTTTATCGGCCAGTGTATCTCCTACATAGCAGACCGGAAAAGAAGGTCTGATGTTTTTCAGAAGATATTTTAAGGGATAAGCAGAAGGTTTACGAAATTCCACGCCAGGAAGATCATTTTCAGTAACGATGTAATCAAAATATTTATAGAGAGCAAATTTTTTAAAAGTATGGTCAAGGTCATTTCTGGTCCTGCCGGTGATTACCGCCATGCCTTCTGACAGCCCTCTTATTGTCTCCAGAACTCCAGGGGGCAAGCGCAATTTTTCTTTTACCCGATGCTTACGATATATCCTTTCAAATTCCTTTATTACCAGATTATAATCAGGTAAATCGATGTCCATTTCTTTTGCCAGCCGATAAAATTTCCTAAAATCCGGTGGGTCAGGCAAGGCTAAAGAGATAAAATCTTTTAACTCCAGACCGCTGTGGTAATAAAAGAGCCCGGCTAAAGTAGCATCCCAGTCGTTGTTTAAATTTAAGCGCACCTTTAATTCTAATGGAAGATGGGGATCAATCTCGGCCTTTAGGAAAAAAGAAATGGTTTCAGGCAGAGCCCGGTGATAACTTTCCGAGACTTCCACCAGCACTCCATCCACATCAAAGGCTACTAACATCTTTTAATTTACCCTTCCCGGGATTATAAATTTTTTAGTTTTTAAGATTGAGTAAAGTCCGGCTTAGACCGGCAACAGAAAAAAGTTATAATAATTCAGGAAAATTGGCAAGATGGACCTCAAGCAGATTTTATACCCGAAAAGCATAGCTGAAGCCACAAAAATTCAGCTTTATCTGCGTTCACAGTTAATATTAAGGCCTCTGGAAAAAAAGCCAGCAATAATTGCTGCTGCTGACTCAGCCTTCTCTGACAATCTGGTTCTGGCTGCTGTCTGTGTCTTCTCTTTTCCACAACTGGAGCTTCTGGAAACAGCCACAGTTAAAGCACCCTTGAATTTCCCTTATAGATCCGGCTACCTTTCATTTTGTGAAGGACCGGCTATCTACCGGGCTCTTGCCGGGCTTAAAAATTCCCCCGACCTTCTTATTTTTGATGGCCAGGGCATTGCCCATCCCAGAAGACTTGGCCTGGCTACTTTTATGGGAATTGTCACCGGAATTCCTTCTATTGGCTGTGCCAAATCACTTCTCGTAGGCACATATAAAGAACCTGACGTAGAAAAGGAGAGCTATTCAGAAATTTATCATCGGGGAGAAATCGTTGGCTATGCTCTGAGAACAAGAAGAGGGGTAAGGCCTATCTTTGTTTCTCCCGGGCACCTTATCGACTTACAAGATTCACTCCAAATAATCAAAAATTGCCTTTCTTCCTATCGCCTTCCCGAACCCCAGCGGCAGGCTCACCAGCTCACCCAGAAAATTAAATTACTGAATCAATAACCTTTAAAATATCATCAACGGCCACTGGCTTTTCCAGATAAGCATCAGCTTTATGAGACAGAGCTTCAGACCGAATGGCCGCACTCTTATAAACAGCCGTTATCAGGATGACCTTTATTCCGGCCAGTTCAGGATTTTCTTTTATCCGGGAGCAAAGGGTAATTCCATCGATTTTAGGCAGAAGCATATCAGCAATCACTACCAGAGGCTTCTCGCTTTCAATCAATCCCAGCGCTTCTGCCCCATCAGTAGCTGTCAGTACGTAAAAGCCCCTTTCTTCCAGCGCCCGGGAAATTAAAGTCCGGCTTACTGCCTCATCATCAACTACCAGAACCTTAAGTTTCATTTTTAGATTCTAAAGCATCCTTTCTTTTATTTTATCAATTAATTTGGCTTTATTTATTTTAACTCATTCTAACCATAGCGCCAAATAAACGATAAGACAATTTTCAAAATTATTAATTTTGCTCTTGATTTTTATCAAAAATTGCTTATATTTATAGTATTCCGATAGGAATTATAAGATATTAAATAAAGGAGAATTTATATGATTAATAGATTAAATTCTGAACTTCCCAGGGAGCTGGAAAGAAGGCAGGCCTTCTCCCGGACTGAAGATCATTTTGATGTTTTTGCTGAGCCCGCTCCGCTTTCAGCCTCCGCTTCTCCTCTTTTAGTCTCTGTGGATAAAGCCGAAGAAGTCCCCTCCGCTGCCGACCTGACCAGGATTTATCTCCAGGATATGGGCAGAGTTTTATTACTCTCACGGGAAAAAGAAATAGAACTGGCTCGAAGAATGGAAAAAGCAGAAAAAGAAACAATTAAGGCACTTCTTCAGACCGAACTGGCCCTGGAGAAATTAAGCTATTGGCGACAGGTTTTAAAAAAAGAGCCAGAAATGATCAGCCGTTGGTTTAACCTGCCTGAAAATGATTATTCTGAAACCAATCTTAAAAAAGTCTGGCGCAAAGCCTTAATCCAGCTTAAAACCATTGAACGTCTGGCTTCCAAACTTCAATCGCTTCCTTCCTCCAGAGCCTTTCGCCTGAAAAAAGCCAGATTGGCTGTTAGAATGATCGAGCAAGTTACCTCCCTTGACCTGCGCTGGGACCAGAAATACGAACTCTTAGAAAAAATCAAAGAATCTATCCTTAAGGCAGCCAGTAAGGCTAATAAGTCTCGCCGGCAAAAACTGATAGCTATAGTCCAGAAGGTAGAGATGGCCCAGGAAGAAAAGAAAAGAGCAAAAAACGAGCTGGTAGCAGCTAACCTCCGGTTGGTAATTTCCATAGCCAAGAAATTTCAAAATCAGGGACTCAGCCTTCTTGACCTTATTCAGGAGGGCAATCTGGGTTTAATCAGAGCTGCTGAAAAATTCAATTATCATCGGGGCTATAAGTTTTCCACTTATGCTACCTGGTGGATCAGGCAATCTATTACCCGGGCTATTGCTGATCAGGCCCGAACAGTCAGAATGCCAGTTCATCTGGTAGAAACCATTCAGAGGATGAAAAAGGTAGCCCAGCAGATTTATCAAACCGAAGGACGGGAACCCACAGAAAAAGAACTTGCCAGTAAAATGAACGTAAGCAGTAATAAAATACTCGATATGATTACTTTTTCTCAGGAAGAAATTTCTCTGGAAACACCAATTAATGATTCAGGCGATTCTTTTTTGGGAGATTTCATTGAAGATGGACAAGCTCCTGACCCCACCGAGTCATATATTAGACTCAGTCTAAAGGAAAACTTAAAAAAGGCCTTATCTGTCCTCAATGACCGGGAAAGAACTATTCTCAGCCTCAGATATGGTCTGGAAGATGGCCGGGAATATACATTGGAAGAAATAGGCAGCTTTTTCGGATTAACCAGGGAGAGAATTCGCCAAATCGAGCTCCGAGCTTTGAAAAAAATCCGTCAGTCAGAAATAGGCCGGGTTCTACAAACTTTTCAATTCTCCTAATTATTTTATTTTCAATTGGTTAATAAAATTTAAAAGTTTTCTCCTTTAATTCTGGTTTCCAATCTTGCCAAAAGGACAGTTTTCTGTTAGTCTTAATTGACTAAAATCAATGAGGATTTGACCCGCCATGAATGGGGTTCAGATAAAAAAAGTAAGTTTCATAGCTCCTTCTACCTGTTTGCCCAGAAGTGAAAAAAGCCTGGTTAATAAGACCATCTCTCGTTTTAAAAAGATACTTGGGACGGTAGAAGTTGAACTTAGCCCTTATCTTTTTTCTTCCGATGAATTGATTGACCATGTGACTGCCTCCCTTGATGATAGAGCTAATAATTTCAAACAAGCAATAAGAAATGCTGACCTGATTGTCTCAGTGGCTGGAGGAACCGGAGCAGAAGATATCGCCTTTAAGATCGATAAGAAAGACTATCAGATTATAAGACAGCGTCGGCCAGTTTTTATCGGGTTTTCTGATTTTACCTTTTTGCTGAGCGACATTTACTACCATTCCCATTTACCCGTAATTTATTTCCCCACCCTGCGTCTGGGCCAGGGAAACCTAAAAAAGATGGCCAGTCTCTTGAAAGATGAACCAATTTTCTATCATGGCTCAGCCTGGCTGACTGACCCTCCCAAAAAGAGGCTTTCTGGAGTTCCTCTGGGGGGAAACCTGTCCACTTTTGTAAATTATCTCAACCGCCGCGAACCACCTGTGTTTAACTGGAAAAAGCATATTCTTTTTTTCGAAGATGTGCAGATAGATGTTGAAGACTTACACCGATTATTAGCTGCTCTTCGCCGCCATAAAGTTTTTAATGATATAAAAGGTCTGGTAATTGGCTCCCTCGCTTATTACAACAAAAATCACAATTATCGCCAGGTACAGAAAGAAGAACTTCTTTTCATAAAAAATTACCTTCAAGATATCATCAAAAAAAGAAGGACCCGGGGAAACCCCTTACCCATTCTTTCAGTTTCTAATTTCGGACACAATATTCCTCGTGACCTGATGGCTGTACCTATCGGAGGCTATGTGCTTATTGATCGTGAGAAAAATATAACCTTTAGACTTCATCGACCGAGAAAAAACGTCCAGCCTTGAACCAGACCTTAGAGCTCAGCGGCTAAAGCCTCGAAGGCCTTAATTCTCTTGCTGCTTCAGACGGCAGGTTTTAAGCTGGCTTTTAAGCGCTTTCTTTATTTCCTTCCTGCTCTTCAAGATATTGCTTAACCGAGTATGCAGCCAGAGCTCCATCACCTACGGCCGTGGCCACCTGCCTTAAAATTTTGCTTCGAACATCTCCAGCAGCATAGACCCCGGCCATACTGGTTTTTAAGGTCTTCTCCTCGGCCACGATGAAGCCATACCTGTCTTTTTCCAGCTCCTGAAAAAGCTCAGCATTAGGAATTAAGCCAACAAAAATGAAAACCCCATCGGCTTTAATATCTTTAATGGTTCTGGTTCTGAGGTCCTCCACTTTAACCCCTTTAACTGTTCTATCCCCGTAAATTTCCGTCACCCGATGTCGGAGTAAGAAATTCACATTTTGATACTTTTTTATCCTTTCCTGAAGGATAGGTTCAGCCGTCATATGAGGCAAAAATTCAACCAGGGTTATGGAATTAACAAATTTTAAAAGATGAAGGCTTTCCTGAATGCCAGAGCTGCCACAGCCAACCACCACAATGTCTTTACCCTTAAACAAGGGAGCATCGCAGGTAGCACAATAAGAAATTCCCCGTCCTTTGTACTCATTTTCTCCCTTAACTCCGATTTCTTTGTAACGGGTCCCACTGGCGATAATCAGAGCCTTTGACCGAAAAGTTCCTTTATCCGTTACCACTGCTTTCTCCGGGCCAGCCAGCGCCACTGAATTAACAGGAGTAGCATCCAGGATTTCTGCCCCGAACCTTTCGGCCTGCTTTTTAAAATAAGCCGTCAGCTCTGGCCCTTTAACCCCATCAGGGAAACCAGGATAATTTTCGAGAATTTCAGTGGTAGAAGCCAGCCCCCCGGCCGGTGCCGGGTCAATGACCAGAGTCTTAAGCAGAGAGCGAGAAGCATAAATGGCTGCTGTTAAACCAGCCGGACCGGCTCCCAGTATAATTACATCGTAGAGAATTTCAGGTTTAGGTTCTTTTTTGATTCCAATTTCCAGCATTCTGTCCTCCTCTTATTTGCTTAGATTAATGATAGGTTTTATTTAATTTCCGGGTCTATGAACTTCTCTTCTTCACGGAGCATACTCCTTAGGCAATTCCTTTTGGCCACTAACTAATCTAAAAAGAAAAACCTTCACCGGCCGCATTTGCCTCCGTTTTTAACTCTCTTCAATTAAATTTTTTGGCTTGTTTATATTTTACCATATCTGTCTATTTTCCAAATTTAAAAAAACTATCTTGTTTTATGGTATAAAAGAGGTGAAAATTATAGCGATTTGGACCTTTCGAAGGTTTGTTCCATTATAATTTAAGGATAATTTGAGTTTTTAATTTTGGTTATAAAGGGTAAAAGCTATGCCCGAAAAATTCTTTGGAAAAATCTCTTTTATTTTTATTTTGTTTCTCCTATTTTTAACCTCTAAGGCTGTATTTAGTGGTTCTTATCTTTCCGCCGCAGATGAGGGAATGAAATTAACTTCGCTGACTCTGCATCTTTCACCAGGCCAGGGGCTCATCTTAGAAAAAATTGGCCTTTCCAATCAGTCAGAAGAAATCAATCTTCCATCTTTAACTCCTCTTTTTAGCTTGCTCCTCTCTGACCAGCTAATCACCTCGGTTTCGGCTCGACCTTTTCCAGTTCAAGAAGAACATCTCACTTTCACTTCTCCCAAACCTAACCCTCAGAATATTAAATTCAAAATAGACGGGGGAATAATCGGGACGTTAGGTCAGGAAGCCCCGGCTTATTCAGGTTTATCCCTGACCCTCAGGCTGGAAAATAGTTCAACTGGTAAAATCAAGCTGGAAAATCTGGTCCCCTTAGGTGAAGGAGCGGATAGAGTTTATATCACCGCTGGTTTGCCCAACACCTGGCCCTATAATCTCAACCGGACTCTTCTCTACCGTCCAGGGAAAAGGCCCATCGGGGTGCTTCTTCCGGATAATGCCTGGCATCTGGGCTTTGTTGATTTAGAGATAAAACCTGAAGTCTATCTCACTGGTCTGGCAAGAAGGGGCAGCAATGAAAAAGCTGAGGTCAGGCGATGGGCCGCCACCCTGGAACCCGGAGGCTGGATTGAATACCGCCTTTATTTTGATGTTCACTCCCAGGTTCTTTCCCTTAAAAAAGCTCAAGCGGCAGAGCACCTGGTCCAGTTGCCAGCCTGGTTAGCTGGCCTGAAAATGATGTTTCAAGAACGCTACCTTTATGATCTTGAAAAATTCGATAACGCTCTCTATGAGAGGAAAGATTTGCAGTGGATAAGAAAAGCCTACCTGATGCTCTTACAATTCGCCTGGGATCATTCTTATTATGACTGGTCCAGTCAAAAATATACTTTTTATCAGGATTTGTTCGTCTGGGACAAGCTGCTTGGGGGCATTGACATTTATTCTCTGTGGCCTACCTGGCCCCGTCTTGGACTTGACCAGCGCAATCAATTTGATATGTATCAGGATTTACCTGGCGGCTTGCCCGAGCTTAAAAGGCAGGTGGCTTTCGCCCATCAAAAAGGGAAAAAGTTCTTTATTTCTTATAACCCCTGGGATGAAGGCACCAGAAAGCAGGATCATTTATCAGCTCTGGAAAACCTGCTGCGGGAAATTAAGGCTGATGGTCTAATTCTTGATACCTGGGGAGAGTCCAGCCGCCAATTTCAGGCAATGGCTGACAGAGTTAAGCCAGGCATCATTATGTACCCTGAAGGAATGGCTGTACCCAAAGATATGCCAGGAGTGGTCGCAGGCAGAGTCCATGATGCTCTTTACCTCCCGCCGCCCCTTAACTTAAATAAATTCATAAAACCAGAGATGGCCATATTCCGGGTTATTCAGCCTGGCGAAGGACCATTCCATCGCGAAGTTGCTCTGGCCTTTTTTAACGGCTATGGTACTGAGCTCAATACCATGCGGCCTGGACGACCAGGAGACTTAAAAGAGGATTTAAAATTTTTAGGCCAAACTTTAAAAATCCTGCGGGAAAATCATTCTAACTTTGTCAGTCCTGACTGGATTCCTCTCTACTCAGTTTTAAAAGATGGAATCTGGGCCAACTGCTGGCCCGATGATAAAAAGATTATCTTCACCATTTTCAGTTTGATACCTGAAGGTTACTCCGGTCCATTAATTCCCGTAATTGAGAAGCCAGGCTGGCATTATGTCAGCCTCTGGCATCATAAGGAGCTAAAGACAGAAAAAATTAATTCTAATGCTTATCTTCCAGTCGAAGTGAAATCTTTCAATCAGTCCCTGCTTGGTACCAGGCAGGAAGGAAATGTCGAATGCCTGGCCATTTTGCCTGAAATCATTCAGGCCAAACGGATTGAGGACAGGATAATTATTAAACTCAAGGAAAAGCCGCCCTCCTCTTATTTAGTTATCACTCCTGATAATCCCTCCTATCAAACCGAATCACTGATTCTTCCAGCTTCCGATACGGAATTTTCTCTATGGGAAAAATTCAAAAGCAAAGGAGAAAAAGTTGTCATTCAGCTTTTTTCTTCTGAAAACGAAATTCTGGACGAAGCTATAATTGATTTACCGCTGGCTCTTCCCCGCCTAATTAGCATTCCCCGGCTAACGCCTCTTGCCGATAAGGCTCCAGAAGGAATGGTTGATATCCCGGGAGGAGATTACGTCTTCCAAAGTGTTCCTGACCCGGATGATCCTAATCCTGTTATTCCCTATCCTGAAGGAGTTCAGGATAAAATCATTAAAATCAGGAGATTTTTCATTGACCGCTATCCTGTAACCAATGCCCAGTTTGCCCTCTTTCTCCAAAAAACAGGCTATAAACCAAAAGATCCAACTAACTTCTTAAAACACTGGGTTAAAGGCTTACCACCAGCAGGTCAAGAAAATCACCCTGTAATCTGGGTCAGTCTAAAAGATGCTGAAGCCTATGCTCACTGGGCAGGAAAACGCCTGCCAACCGAGGTGGAATGGCAGTATGCGGCTCAGGCGACAGATGGTCGGCTTTATCCCTGGGGTAATGAACTGGAAGCGGGCAGATGCAATAACAAGAGCGGGCAGACCGAGCCGGTTAACGCTCATCCATCCGGAGCCAGCCCTTTTGGAGTAGAAGACCTGGTGGGTAATGTCTGGCAGTTGACCTCAGATGTTTATGATAACGGAGCCTACACTTTCGTTATCATAAAGGGCGGAAGTTATTATGCTCCTGCCGCCAGCATCTGGTATCCTAAAAGTGGCCCCCTGCCCTTAAATCGCCGCCAGATGTTGCTGCTGGTGGCACCGGGGCTTGATCGCTGTGCCACAGTCGGTTTCCGCTGTGTTAAAGATGCGGTTCAGAAGAAATAATTTAGGCTTTTTCTAAGTTTCTAAGAAGTTTTTATCAGTTCCAGGTTTTTAATCCCGTTCTCTTCTACTTCCTGTTCATATTTTCTCAGATATTTATTCTTCTTTTCCAGGAACTCTTCCAGATCAATTTCATCAAGAGGCGTAGCCCCGAATTCTTTGACAGCATCTCTTTCTGCCAGGCGATTTATCAGCTCTTCCCAGAAGCAAAAGCCATCATACTCGGTGATAAAATCCACCATGCTTTCTTCAAATTCGTATGAAGGCAGGTACCTGTTTTCAATTTCATCTTTCACTACTTTACCTTCCATCCCGGCTTCGGCCGCCTGCTTAAAAATTTGAGAAGTAACCTCAGAATATTCTTCCAGATAGTCATCAGTCCGATAGGCATTAATCATCCAATTTCCCAGATAAACCAGCTCCATAAGTTTTTCAAACTGCTCCTCGGTCAGCTTTATCTCCATAAAAATCTCCTTCCACAAACTTTAAAACTGTTTAATTTTTTAAGTATAATGTAAATCGAAAATAAAAACAAATTGAGACTCTCAAAAAATTTTAAAGTCTATTTTATTAGAGGCGGCCGGCGGCTTTTTAAATTATTTTTTAGGCGTAGAAAATAAAAAATGAAAGAAAGCCAGAAAAATGAAGCCAAAAAGAGCCTGGAGATAACTCCTGATTTTAAAAAGGCTCTGGATTTGCTGGAAAAAACGGACAAATCAGTATTCATTACCGGCCGGGCAGGCACCGGCAAAAGTACCTTGCTTGATTATTTCCGGGAACAGACCAAGAAAAACATAGTCGTGCTGGCCCCAACGGGCGTAGCTGCTCTTCATGTTCAGGGCCAGACCATCCATTCCTTTTTTGGTTTCCGCCCCGATATCACCCTGGAAAAGGTTAAAAAGCTGCATCCGCTCAAACAAAAGTTAATCAGGAATCTGGAGACCATAATTATTGATGAAATTTCTATGGTTAGAGCAGACCTGCTGGATTGTGTGGATAAATGCCTGAGATTAAATGGAAAATATGCTGATTTGCCTTTCGGCGGCCTGCAGCTAATTCTCATTGGCGACCTGTATCAGCTCCCACCAGTAGTCACTCAAAGCGAAAGCCAGGTTTTTTCCATTCATTATGATTCGCCTTATTTCTTTTCAGCTCGAGCCTTCCAGGATGAAAATTTTGACCTGGAATTTATAGAACTGGAAAAAGTCTTCAGGCAGAAGGATTCTGACTTTCTGGAACTGTTAAATGCTATTAGAAATCGCTCGGTAACTGAGGAACAACTGGCCCGGCTGAATTCTCGCTGCCAGCCTGATTTTGTTCCTGAAGAAAATCTTTTTTATATCACCCTAACCAGTACTAATGAAGCAGCCGACCTCATTAATGAAGAGCACTTGAGCCAGTTACCAGGAAGTATCCACCGCTACCAGGGCGAAATTGAAGGCGAATTTGATCGGGGCAGTTTGCCTACTGCTGAAATTCTGACCTTAAAAGAGGGCGCCCAGGTGATGTTGCTCTCCAACGAGCCATATGGCCGCTGGGTCAATGGAACCTTAGGCCGAATTGAAGAAATAATTAAAATCCCGAACAGCCCGGAGGTTATAATGGTCAGACTCCAGAATGAAGATTTGGTTGATGTCCTGCCGCATCAGTGGGAACTTTTCCATTTTGAATTTGATCCTAAAAAAAACAGAATTAAAAGCAAGGTGGTAGGAACTTTCACCCAGTATCCGCTTCGCCTGGCCTGGGCCGTGACCATTCATAAAAGCCAGGGTAAGACTTTTGACCGGGTAATAGTAGATGTCGGGCACGGAACCTTTGCCCATGGCCAGGTTTATGTGGCCTTAAGCCGCTGTACCAATTTTGAGGGTTTAATTCTCAAAAAACCCATCAAGAAAAGTCATATAATGATGGACTATCGGGTGGTCCGCTTTTTAACCCAGTTCCAATATAAAAAGGCAGAGGAAAAAATACCCATTGAAGTTAAAAGGCAGAGAATCAAAAAAGCAATAAAGGACGGAAAGCTTCTGGAAATCACCTATTTAAAGCCTGATGATACCAAGAGCCGGCGCTTGATAAAGCCAATCACTCTCGGCTTGTTGCAATATGGTCAAAGGACCTTTGAAGGTCTCGTAGCTCATTGCTTTTTACGTAATGAAGAACGTCACTTTCGCCTGGATAGGATTCTGGACATCAAGCTGGTTGATTCTGCTGAAATGGAGGGCAGAGAAAAACCTTTTGGTTAAAAGTTTCAACAAAATTTTTAATTGAGGAAGAGCGCTTTTTAGAGCTCTGGCTGGAAAAATTTTCAGCTTCAGCGTTTTAAGAGGCAGTGACTGGAAATTTACCTTGCTGCCTTCCGGTGTTATTTTTTGCCCTATTCCCCTTGTTACAATGCCTCCACCAAAGAAAGCTCCTATTGACGGAGTCACTCTATGCCGCTAAAATACCAGCTTATGAAATTTAACGGAGTGATTTTCGATTTAGACGGGACCCTCCTTGATACTATAGAGGATATCACCATTGCCTTGAACATCGTTCTGGCCAGAAATGGATTCCGTCCATATTCAATAGAAGAATGCAAGAAAATGGTCGGCGACGGGATGGAAGTTTTAATAAAGAGGGCTGTTCCCCAAATTGCCGCCGATGAATTGGCCATCAGAAATCTAATTGAAGATTACCGTCAGGAATATGCTAAAATCTGGCGGCAGCATTCCCGGCCTTACCCGGGTATTCCGGAAATTCTGGCCCAATTGAATCAAGCTGGAATTAAGACAGCCGTCCTTTCCAATAAAGCCCATGAATTCACTGAACTTATGACCAGGGAGCTTCTTCCCTTTCATTTTGAGGCGATAAGAGGAGCAATGCCCGGGGTGGCAGTTAAACCTGATCCAGAACCCGCTCGCCTGGTTCTCGAGCAATTAAACCTGGAGCCGGAGGAAGTTATTTATGTTGGCGATACTTCGGTGGACATGGAAACGGCGGTCTCTTCAGGCTGCTTTCCTGCCGGCGCCCTCTGGGGGTTTAGAGATGCCGAGGAACTTATCAAAAGCGGAGCTAAAATATTGTTAGGAGCTCCCGTTGACCTTCTTCCTGTAATTTTTCAATCCTGAAGAGCTGACCGGAACTCTTTTTCAAATTTAAAAGCCCAACACTCGCTGCAGCCAAATCCTAAACTTAAAGCAATTTTAAGATTACAAGCTTTCTTTTAAAAATCAATCTTCAGAGGAAGCGTTTTTTGCCGGATGAAGGGAAATCACCGTCTCTTTTTTCACCAGTTTCAGTAATTTTTCTAACAGGCCAGGTTCAAGCTGACCGGACTTAATTGCTCTTTCCAGATTATAGCGATCAAGGGAGGAAAACTTTTCCCAGAGGCCTGCCTGACGGATGAGATTTTCCAGCTCAATCTTCTGGGTATCGCCGCTACCCGGGAACTGCAATCTCTCCTGTTTTTTAAGGGTTAGATGAAATTCACTGCCCATAACCCTGGTCAGGCCGCGGTCTTCAGCGTATTTGATGATAGCTTCCTTCAGTTTTTCCAGCTCTATTTCTGCCTCTTTTTTCTGATTAAAATATTCTATGTATTTGTTGACAAGCACAACCCCTTCTTCCTTCAAATATTCATTGACCGGGAGTTTTTCCAGGGCAGCCTCATGTTTTTTGATAGGACAGTAATCCCAAAAGGCACACCAGCGGCAGAGAGCGCTTTCCCTGGCCGGAAAATCATTAGCTGCTTCAGCCGCTTGAATCTGCTGGATAAGTTGAATAATTTGTGACCGCAGCTGATCAAGCTGTTCCTGAGTCCGGGTCGAAGACAGTTCAAGATCAAAAGCCACATAATGCCAGACCAGCCTGAATTTTTCTGCCTGGGGCCATTTCTGCTTAAGTCCTAACTGATAAACTGCCAGTTGGCGGTCATTATCAGCAAAATCCTGGCCGGGCAGAGAGGAACTGGTCTTGTAATCGTGGATTTCATAGACCCCATCAGGAGTCAGGTCAATCCTGTCCACGATACCCTGGAGGATATAACGGCCACTGCCATCGAGATCAACCTCAATCCACTCTTCGGTTCCCAAAACCCGGTTGCGATTAAAAGGATAATAATGGCGGTAATAATCTTCAATAAATTTAAGCCCGAGACGAAAATAATCATCGGCAGTTCTCCCCTCTTCTACTATAATCACCTTATCGTGGTAATTTTTCTTCCACTGTTCTTCATAGAAATTCTTGACTTCCTCCAATGGCATTATCCTGAACCTGAGCTCATTATAAAGCTTTTCCATCGCCTGGTGAAAACGGCTTCCGAGAAAGGCCTCTATGCCTTCTTCTTCAATCTTCAAGCGATCTACATAAGCAAATTTGTACTTTTGAGGACAATTTTCATAAGTTGAAAGACGGGAGTGAGAATAAGCCATTTTATACTCCTAAGAAAAATTATTTTTGTCCCTTGTCTCCGTAAGGCTAATTTCCTCTTGGCCTCAATCTCTATTTCGTCAGTGGCTCTTACTTTTCATCAGATTTCTTTTCATTTTCTTCTGCCGGATGAAGGTAGGCTTCGGGCTTTTCCCCCAAGTCTTTTGGCTCCTCATCGGATGGAGTTTTCCCAACGTTTTCTGCTTCTTTTTTTAACAGAAAATATCTATCGGGCATGATAATTTTCTCTTCGGGACGGATTTTTTCGATTTCTTCTGCTGAAATGTTGCCGAATATGGCCTTTTCTTCAGCCTGGTGGTCATATTTGAAATAAGCTTCAAACTGGGAACGGCTCAAATAATTCATCATCCGCAGAGTCCTTAAAATGGCTGATGCACTTACTCCAAAATACCTTTTCAGAAAAATGACATCAGCATAAGTTAACCTTCTGGTTTTAATTTCCCTTTCTATTATTTCTCTTACCTTAGAAGGAGGAATTAAAAATCGGGAGGCAAAAACCTGAGCAAATTGTTCCCGCGGCGAATAAAGGGTTACGTACTCATCAACCAGAACATCAAGATTATCCACTATGGGTGATTCCAGCCTATCTTTGAGGTAATGGCAATAAAGATGAGCAGCCGCTACTACCTGCCTTTCCAGGGTCTGGCTGGAATTTACCAGAGCCAGGACAGCATTTTTTTCCTCCAAATAAATTAAAAGCCCGGAAACTTTTGAAGTTTCAGGAAGTCTCATGCGGATGAGCCGGCAGCCATTGACCTCAATCAGTTTAAAAATGTCTTTTATAGGTTCATTCCCCAGTCCAAGCCTTCTTCTTTCTTCTTCAGCCATATTCTGAGGTGAAAGACCGGTGGTATAAAGTGGAGCTAATTGAGCCTGACGCCCGGTAACTTTTTCCAGTTCCAGATATTCCTCTGAGAGCTTTTTAAAATCATTGAGAACCTCTCTGGTGTCAGGATCTATCCTTTCATCGCTTTTAAGGAGGTCAAATGGATTTTCTCTGGTTTCAAGAAAATAGCTGACGTTTTTTTGAAAGTACTTAGAAATTCTGTTAAGAGCTATTATTGAGGGTGTTCTTTTCCCTGCTTCCAGTAAGGAGATATACTCTGAAGAAAGACCAACAGCAGCCCCCAGGTCCTCCTGGGTCAGACCCATTTCTTCCCGAAGCTTCTTGAGGCGTGTAGAAAATAACTCATTCATGGGAGTCTCCCCTCCATATTTTCTGCCTAATAATTAACAATTTGTCAAAGTATTGTCAAGAATAAATTTAAGCTTTGCCTGAGGTTAAGCCCTAAACTGGCTGGATATAAGATTATAAGATAAGAGTGTTTGTAAGCTTTAAAGCCGCTTTCCACATATCTTATCTCTTCTAAAATATATTCTGATAATTTTCCTGTTTCCTGGAATCCAATTTTCTCCTCCCGGCCTGTCCTGATTCAGAGGATAAAGGTTTTTTTTCACTTTTGAAGATAACTTTAAAGATTACTTGTACCCGGGCAAGCTATAAAAAAGTTGATGATAAAAATTTATCCTGGGGCAAGGAACTGAGTGGAAGGGATTAGCTTCGGTAAACTTTTTTCCACAGCTCATAATAATCAAGGGCATGTTCAGTCAGGTTTTTGATCTCTTCTGGAGTCAGAGTACGAACTACCTTAGCCGGATTGCCCAGGATGAGAGTGCCTTCTGGAAAGGTCTTACCGGGAGGGACAAGAGAACCGGCAGCCAGCAGACAGTTATTGGGAATTATAGCCCGGTCAAGAACTATAGAACCCATACCAATGAGGGTGTTGTTGCCGATTTTACAGGCATGGAGGATGGCTCCGTGGCCAACGGTGACATAGTCACCAATGATGGCGGGAGTATCGTAGTCAACGTGGACGGCACAGTTATCCTGGATGTTGGAATATTCGCCGATGACGATGTCGGCGATGTCGGCCCGGAGAACGGCATTGGGCCAGATGCTGGCTCCTTTTTTAAGGATTACGCGACCGATGATAACGGCTTTATCCGCCACAAAGGCATCGGTATCAATAACCGGGGGCAATAACTTCCTTTTTTCCTTCATTATCGACCTCTATAAGCAAAATATTTTTAGCCCATAAGTTTAGCATATTAACAAAATTATCAGCAATATGCTGAGTATTTATTGACTTCATTAAATATAGTGCTGGCTGCTATATTATGAAGTGAAGATTATCCAATCAGTTTAATAGAGCACATCAATTCTCTGGTTCAGGATAAAGCGGGGGGAGGCGCAGGTATTCGTTGGTCGTGCGGCGGTGGGCTAACTGCTTGTAGATTAATCTGATTTTTTCAACATCAAGCCCGATGGCTCTGGCCACCGACTCGGGCGGAAGGCCGTTCTTCTCCCCGTAGAGACAGGCATCCATCTGCTGGTAGGGAAGCAGGAAGAAAAACTCATCCTGACCCTGGGACAGCGGATGAATGTCGGCGGTCGGCTGACGCCTGGTAATGGCTTCAGGCAGGCCCAGATACTCGCCAAGCTGATAAATCTGGCTTTTGTAAAGATGGGCAATGGGCTTAAAATCGCCGGCTCCGTCGCCGAGCTTAACGAAAAATCCTTGGTCTGTTTCCAAAAGATTTGAAGTGCCAGCCACAGCATAGTTGAAGCGGTCGGCATAGTGGTATTCCAGCATTTTACGGGTGCGCTGCTTGAAATTGCTCAGGGCTATCAGGCGCAGGAGCTTATCAGCCGGCATCCTTTTCTTGATTATTTCACCCTGAGGTGATTGCACCACGAGCCAGAAAAAAGTAAAGACCCGTTCATCTGAAATGTCTGAAGCGGAAATTTTCCATTTCCAGCCTTCGGTGTATTCCTGGATAACTTCCTGGAGACAGGAGGCCATTTCCTGGTAAAAGCCGAGTCCGGTGAGAATCGGAGTTATATCCCGGTGAATGGTCCGAATTTTGAGGCTCTCGCCCACAAGCTGGCTGAGACGCAGAGTGTCCGGGTGCGAATCCTTCTCGGGCATAAGGAGACCGATAACTTTATCAGGGCCAAGGGCTCTAACGCAGAGAGCAGCCGTGACGCTGCTATCAATTCCGCCAGATATGCCCACCACCGCTCCCCGTTTGCGCAGCCTGCGGCCTACCGCCTCCGAAATGAAAGCGGTCAAGCGGTTGGTTTCCTTTTCGCAGTCCAGTTTAAGTGTGTCATATGAAAATTCGTTCATATAATTTTCTTTAGCCATAGCTCTTTTCCTTCTTCCAATTCCACCCCCAAAGGGGCTTATAATTTATCCGGAGCTTTTATCCTATGCTCCTTTATGCTTCCCTTCCCTAACCATCTCAGCTTCATAACATTTTTTATTCATCTTATCTGATTTTTCCGGGCCGGCCTCTGCATCTGGTTTTTTCACCCAGCCGGTCAATTTTTTGTAATCTATCTTGCCGTTTGATGTTTTAGGCAAAGAATCCATCAACCAGATATACCGGGGGACTTTGTAAGGCTCAAGCTGTTGCTGACAGAACTGCTTGATTTGAGCCTCATCTACCTTAGTGCCTTTTCTGGCGGCCAAAAAAAGGCCGACAACCTCACCTCCGATATCATCGGGAATTGGCACGGCCGCTGCTTCCAGCACCACCTCCAGGCGGGAAACGGTTTTTTCTATTTCTGTAAGGTTAACCCGGTGGCCGAAGGATTTTATCTGGCGGTCGCGGCGTCCGACAAAATAGAGCAGTCCATTTTCATCCTGGCGGAATAAGTCACCGGTATAAAGCCAGCGGTCGGCAGCATATTTCCCCTGTTTGAAGACCTTTCGGCTGAGATTTTTATCACGCCAGTAGCCCTGCATCACAGTCGGTCCGCGGACAATAAGCTCGCCGGTTTGATCGGTTGGGACGCGTTTTCCCTTCTGGTCTACTATGGCCACTTCAAGGTTGGGTATGGGAATACCGACTGAATCCGGGTGCTGGTCAATTAAATCCGGCGGCAGGTAGCTCACCCGCTTGCACTCGCTCAATCCATACATAGAAAAAATCTTAACGCCAGGAAGGTTTTCCCGCAGCTTGCGGATATGAGAGACTGGCCAGGCAGCGCCGGTGTTAGTAATGTATCGCAGGGATTTAAGCTGTCTTCTCGGAAAATTTTTAAGCTTGAGCAGCATGGCTGAGATGGAGGGAATCAGCGGAAAACCGGTTACCCTTTCTTTCTCAATAAGAGACAGAATGTCCTGAATATAACCGAAAGAGGGCTCCAGGACCACCGTTCCGCCGAACATAAAGGCCATCATCACCTGGTAAAGGCCGTAGTCAAAAGAGAGCGGCAAAACGTCAAGGATGATATCGTCGCGGCTGTTCTGCAGGTAGTGGATGATGCTCCTGGCTGCCGCCACCACATTCTGGTGAGTACACATTATCCCTTTTGGCTTTCCGGTTGAGCCTGAGGTATAAACCAGGCAGGCTAAATCAGTCTCGAGAATCCGTGGTAGAGAAACAGAAACGGCCAGTTTCTCTGTCAGACCGGAAAATTTTAAGGCCCTGGGGTAAGTATAAGGGACAGAGGATGCGCCATCAACGATGATGACCTGAAAGCGCCTGGGAGGCAGCTTTATGTCCTCTTTTAGTCCTTCTCGGCGAAAAAGCTTGTGTCTGTAGGTAATTAGAATCCTGGCTCCGGCATCCTTTATTATGGAACTAAGAACAGGCCAGGGACTTCTGGGTTCTATGGCGGCAAAAATTCCACCGGCTTTAAGCACACCATAAATGGAAATAACTGCTTCGGGAGAATTCTCGAGGCAGATGATGGCCCGGTCTTCTTTTCTGAATCCCATCAGGACGAGGGCTGAAGCCAGGTTGGAAGATTTTTCCTCAATTTCGCGGTAGGTCAAGAGATGGCCCCGAGAAATAAGAGCTGTTTTATCGGGCTGGCGGCGGGCAGTCTGAGTCAGCCAGTCGTGGATAAGAACCGGGTCAAACCGCATCAGATTTTGCCCTGTTTTTTTTCTATGAATCTGACTATTTTATTTATGCTGTCCAGATTCTCGGCGGTTAATTCTTCATCCTCTATTTTGAGGTTAAAATTGTTTTCTATGAAGCCGACAATTTCCAGAATGCCAACCGAATCCACGGTGTTGGTTTCCAGAAGGGACATATCGTCATCCAGATCATCTCCAGAATTGAGCAGAAACTTTTCTGTTATGAACTGTCTTATTTCATCCTTTATCATCTGGTGCACCTTTTTGTCTGATGGGTCTCAACCCCTGCACAAACTCCTGGTAAGAATGTGCGGTGGTCAGGGGAACGCTAACTTTACCCAGGATGGAAGCTGGCTGATGCCCCAAAAAAACGCCCGCCGGGACATTTCTGGAAACTACCGTTCCAGCCTGGACAACCGAGCCCTTACCAATCCGGACTCCGGGAAGTATAACACAATGAGGACCGATAAACACATCGGACTCTATGACTACCGGCTTGACTACCGGTTCTCTGGACTTTGTCCAGTAGAGGTGAGAGATGATGGCCGTCCCGATGCCAATGGTCACATTATCGCCAATCTCAATTGCTTCAGGGTGAAGCTCGTCTATGTAAACGTACTGACTGATCCAGACATTCTTGCCGATTTTAACCCCTCGCAGCCGGTGAAGTCCAGGCCGGAGGCGGAAGCCTCCTGGAACAAAATAGGCTAAACGGCGAAAAATCCGCTGAAACGGCTTCCACATTTCCTACCCCGCTTTTTATCTTAGCAGGCACTAATCTTTTAACAGTTTCTCACTTTTTCCTTATCACAAAAATTGGTTCAAGTCAAAAAAGCTGTGCCGCGTTAGTTACCTCTTATTGACAAGCTTTACAATTTAGACTAAAAAGTAATCAAAAGGAAATTAATATCTTGATTGTTTCAACTGAGGGGATATAGTGGAAAAAACTTATGCCGATGTTCTCCAGACGTTAAAGGGCAAGCCAGTTCCAAAACGCCCGGTAGCTGCTCCTAATCGTCTGGAAACGCGAACCAAAGATTTGCTCGCTTCTTTACCCCAGGCATTTTCCTCTAACTCGCTTTTTAAACTGCGAGAACAACTCCAGAAACTAACAGGCCGAGAACATATCTTTTTTGCCCCTTCCTGTCGGGCAGCCATTGCCTCTATTCTATCTTTGCTGCCAGCCAAAGAAGTTGTCATGCCCGCTTATACCTGTCCGGTGGTCAAAAAGGCTGTTCAAATAGCCAAAAAAAATCCTGTTTATGTTGATGTGGCTGAGAACGGTATTAACTCAACTTCTAAAGAGTTCATAAAGCAAATCAAACCGGGAAGAGTTCTTATCCCTACGCACATTTTCGGAATACCTACTGATATTGAAGCAATTTGCGACCTGGCCAGAGCTAATAATTGCCTTACTATTGAAGATGCTGCCGCCAGCTTCGGTTCTATCAGGAATGGAAGGATGTTGGGAACGTTTGGTGACGTTGGGGTATTGAGCTTTGAACGATCCAAAAGGCTTCCGGCCTTCAGGGGTGCAGCTATAATTATCAATAATGAAAAACTATTTAACCTAGATGCTACTAAGTTTTCTATTTTTGAGGGCTTTGGATTTGAGAATAAGATGCCAATTAGAGAAATCGCCTTTTCAATTTTTTATAACGTTGCTACTTCGCCCTGGATATACGGCACATTAGCGTTGCCTTTGATCTTGAACAAATACCGGCGGTATAAACCAAACGCAGCTCTGGATGATAATGAAACTGAAAAAAATAGCTCTTTTTACACCAGAAATTTTCACCAATATCAGGCTGCCCTTATACTTCGCATGTTAAAAAGACTTGACCAGATAAGGGCAAAAATCGCTGACCTGGTCACAACATACAAAGAAATATTCAAAGAAACTAACATAGTGACCTTTGTTCCACCTGATGCGGATGAAGCTGGCCTGCTCAGATTTCCAATAGCTTTTCCTGACCGGGAACGTCGTGATATCTTAAGAAGGGCTTTATCCCGCGGCTTATTTCTGGAAACAAATTATACCGAACCATTGCCAGACCGGACAGAGTGGGATAATTTCCCCCAGGCTAAACGGGCAGCGCAAAATATTATCCTCCTGCCACTTTACTCCAGACTTCAGAAAGAAAGAGCTATAAAAATAGCAAAAACACTGGCTACGTTATAAAATGGCTAAAAATAAGAAAAAACCACTTCTGCCTGGAACTTTTGTCAGGGTTCGTCCTTTATCAGAAATTTTTTCTTCCTTAGATAATAATGGAACACTTGAAGGTTTACCTTTTATGCCGGAAATGGCTAAATATTGTGGAAAAGTTTTTATGGTCAGCAGAAAAATTGAACGCACCTGTGAGGAATCTGAAGAAGGAATGAGAAGAATTAAAAATGTTGTTTTTTTGGATAACCTCAGGTGCGACGGAGAAGCCCACGGAGGCTGCCAGAAGAAATGTATGATATTTTGGAAGGAGGCCTGGCTAACCACGGAATTAGAGCAAAAGATGCCTGTCGAAAAATCAGAAGAGGTGGAGGTTTTAATTTCGCGATTGCCCTCTAAACTTTCTGATGATACCTATATTTGTCAGTCAACCGAACTTATCAGGGCCACCAGTCCCCTTTCTCTTTTCGATTTTATGTCTTACATTAGAGACCTGAAATCAAGGACCTATTCAATTCCTGAATTGTTAAAGGCAGTTTCTTATGCATTTTTTTTAAGAATCCGTTACTATTTGATTGGAACCCCATTTAGATATCTCAGGGGAATACAAAAGCAGACGCCAAGATTGACCTTGAACCTTCAACCCGGGGAATTAGTCAGGGTAAAAACAAAGGAGGAGATCATAAAAACTTTGGATAAAAAAGGCACCAACCGTGGACTTCTGTTCACCAGAGACATGCTTCGTTATTGCGGAAAGGTTTATAGAGTTATCGGACGGGTAGATAAAATGATACACGAACCAACCAGGAGGCTAATCGAACTAAAGGATACAGTTATTCTTGAGGATTCAGTTTGTAAGGGTTGCCATATAATCAGAGGAGGTTGCCCGCGTGCTAACTATAACTTCTGGAGAGAGATTTGGCTGGAGCGGGTTTACTCTCAAGATAACCAGCAACCTCAAAACCCCAAAAATGAATTTATGGTAAATGAGCACCGGGCAAACATTTCTTAATTTTGCACATAAAAAATGAAAATAAATTTCGTGGACCCTGTTAAACATCCGGGCTGGGATGAGCTTATCTGCAGAAGATTGGCTGGCAACATTTTCCAATCTACGGCCTGGGCCAAGGTGCTTAAAGATACCTATGCTTTTACTCCCGTTTATTCTGTCCTGACCGAGGCCGATTATCCTAAAGCCATAATTCCCTTATTTGAGGTGAGAAGTTTGATAACCGGTAAAAGAGGTGTCAGTTTGCCTTTTACTGATTTCTGTAATTTCCTTACTGAAAGCGAAGCACTCATTCCTGCTTTATTAGACAATATATTTGAGTATGGCCGGCAAAATAAATGGAAATATGTGGAATTCAGAAGTCTTTTCTTTCCTTATGAGGCTGCGGCCTCTGAGATTTTTTACACCCACGATATTGATTTATCAGCCTCAAAGGAGACCATCTGGAATTCTTTGAAAGATACAAATAGAAGAAACATAAAAAAGGCCATAAAAGAGGGGGTGAAAATTAAATTTGAAACCAGTCTGGAAGCCCTCAAAGAATTTTATCGTCTTCAGGTTATGACCAGAAAAAGACATGGCTTGCCCCCGCAACCGTTTAAATTTTTTAAGGCCATTTATGAAAATATTATAGCCAAAAATCTGGGGGTGATAGCCTCGGCTTATTACGCCAACAAAATAATCGCCTCAGCCATTTATTTTAATTTTAACAAAGAAGCTATTTTCAAGTTTGGAGCTTCTGATGAAAAATACCATCACTTGCGACCAAACAACCTGGTTATGTGGGAGGCGATTGTCTGGCATAAAGATAAAGGCTGCCATAACCTTAACCTTGGGCGTACTGAACAAAAAAACGAGGGGCTTTTAAACTACAAGAGACTCTGGGGCAGTAAGGAGCAACTTTTAAAATACTACCGTTATGATATGGCCAGGAATTCTTTCATCGTGAAAAACCAGGCCTTAGCCAATTTTCCAGTTTTATCAAGCCGTTATTTCCCTAATTTTTTGCTTAAAATTATGGGTAATATGTTATACAAACACTTTAGTTAAAAATTTCAAAATGGAAAAACCAACCATTCTAAGCCGAAATCAGCTTCCCTCCTGGGATCAATTTGTTCACTCGCATGACCTCGGTTGGATCTGTCATCTTTCTTCCTGGAAAGAAGTTCTAGCCAGAACAACCAGGATAAAAGCCTGCTACTATTTGGCCATTGTTGATGAAGATACCAGTGAGATTAAAGCGGGTCTGCCCATTTATCAAATCCAATCTCTGACCCTAAATAAAAAACTTATCGCGGCACCCTTAACTACCATTTATGACCCCCTTGTTGCTAATCAAGCGCAGTTAAATTTGCTCCTGAAAATGGGGCAAAAATTAGCTCTTTCTTCAGGTTGCTCGGAACTACGGATTAAAGCTCTTCATACGGCCAATTTATTCAATGACCCTGCCTTAATTAAAGATAATACTTTCCGGTACCATTATTTAGACCTGCGCCAGGACCTTGATGTTCTCTGGAAAAGGGCTCACCGCTCCTGTATTCGCCAGCAAGTAAATAAAGCTCAAAAAAACGGCGTCCAGATCAGGCTGGCCAGTAATAAAGAAGAACTAAATATTTTCTACAGATTGTACGCTTTAACCCGAAAACGTCATGGGCTACCTGCTATTCCCTATGTATATTTCGAGACCATCTGGGATATCTATCAGCCCATAGGTTATGCTTACTTTTTGCTGGCTCAATACCATAACGCTACCATAACAGCCTTAATGGCCTTCAGGTTTAAGGATCGTTTTTCTGCTGAAGCTATCGGCTGGGATGAAAGATATCGCTGGCTAACACCGTCAGCCATCACTTTCTGGGAGGCCATAAAACTGGCCAGGCAGCTCGGCTGCCAATCGTTTGATTTTGGGCGCACCTCAATTTATAATGAGAGCCTGATTACTTTTAAAAGGCATTGGGGGACAGAAGAAATGGATATGCCACAATTTTCCTGGAGCAACTCCAAAAAAGCCTTGCCTGACCAACCTCCTGAAAAGAAATCTCTGAAAAAGCTATCGCCTGTTTTCTTTTTTAAGAATAGCCCTAATTTTATTTTTCATAAAATCAGTAATTTTTATTATAAATATTTTTCAAAATGAGCAAGTGGCTCCTGGTAGCTAAGGTCTTCAGACGATGTCATCTTGAAAAGGATTATACTACTCTGATAATATGAGAAAAAAATATTAAATGAACATTTATTATTATTATTACCACCTTAAGCCAGTTATCCCTCGCAAACTACAAATTTATCTAAGAAGGAAAATTGCCCAGTCTAAAAAGAAAAAATTTGCCGATACCTGGCCTATACACCCCGAAGCCGGAGACTGGCCCGAAGACTGGAAAGGATGGCCAGAAGGCAAAAAATTTGCCCTGGTTCTATCCCATGATGTTGACTCCATCAGAGGTTACAAAAAGTGCTTGAAGCTGATGAACCTGGAATTGGAGTTAGGCTTTAAATCCACTTTTAATTTTGTCCCCAAAGGATATGATTGCTCACAAGAAGTGCGGGATATTTTAACCAAGAACGGATTTGGAATAGGTCTTCATGGTCTGACTCATGACGGCCGCATCTTTCAGAATAAAAAGAAGTTTGAGAAGGCCATACCTGAAATAAATCACTATCTTCATAGCTGGCAAATCAAGGGCTTTTCCTCCCCATCCATGCTCGGCAATCTGGATTGGATTTCCCAGCTGGACATTGAATATGATTGCTCCACTTTTGACACGGACCCGTTTGAACCGCAGGCCAATGATGTGGAAACCATCTTTCCCTTCATCGTCGTAAACAGCAGCTATACTAAAAAATTTGTTGAATTACCTTATACTCTCCCTCAGGACCACTGTCTATTCATTATCCTTCAGGAAAAAGACATAAGCTTGTGGCAAAAGAAACTGGACTGGATTGCAGAAAAGGGTGGACTAGCTCTATTAAACACCCACCCCGATTATATGAAATTTGACCCGGATGATATTCCAGGAGAAACTTACCCTGCTGATTATTACAAAAAATTTCTGAATTATGTAAAAGAAAAATATGCCAACCAGTACTGGAACGCTCTCTTCAGCGAGGTAGCAGAATTCTGGAAAGCAAAGATGAGCCATCACCTCCTTTTTCTTTCAAAAACATACAAGAAATCTGCTCTCAGTCACTTAAAGAAGACTATCTGGATTGACCTGGACAACACTCCCCATGTTCCTTTTTTCATTCCCATCAAGAATGAATTAAAGAAGCGGGGACACCGGGTTATCCTGACCGCCAGAGACGCCTATCAAGTGAAAGAACTGGCACTGAAAAATAATCTATTCTTCAAGACCATCGGCCGACATTATGGAAAGAGCAAGATAAAGAAGTTATTAGGCTGGTTTTTCAGGTCAATGCAGCTGCTTCCATTTGTTCTTCGCAACAAACCGGATATAGCAGTTTCTCATGGTTCAAGGTCTCAAATTTTTATCAGTAATTTATGCAGAATCCCCACCATTTTAATAGCGGATTACGAACACAGCCGGCCAGCACCATTTTCTCGCCCGAAATGGTTGATCGTTCCCGAAACCTTAAAAGCAGCGAATCTGCCTTCAAAAAGAATTCTGTTCTATAACGGATTAAAAGAGGATGTATACGTGCCATTTTTCAATCCTGACCCTTCAATAATGAAAGATTTGGGAATTTTAGAAGATGAGATTCTCATAACTGTCAGACCACCAGCCATTGAAGCCCATTACCATAATCCTGAGAGTGAAAAACTGTTCTATAAATTTGTCGATTGGGTTCAGGTTAATTCTAAAGCTCGCGTCATCCTTCTACCGAGAAACAAAAAGCAAGAAAAAGAAATCCGACATAGAAGACCCCGCTGGTTTATTGATAACAGGATAATAATTCCTGAAGAAGTGGTAAACGGACTCAATTTACTCTACTTTTCTGACCTGGTGGTAAGCGGCGGAGGGACAATGAACCGGGAGGCTGCTTCATTAGGAATACCGGTTTACAGCATTTTCCGCGGACCAATTGGGCTGATTGATAAGCAACTGGAAAAGGAAGGCCGTCTGGTGCTGATAAAATCACCTGAAGACTTTCCAAAAATTAAAATTGAGAAAAGAAAAAAAATGCTGATGGCTGAGCTCAAAGACAGACCAGCTTTGAACCAAATCGTCAGTCATATCGAAGAGATAATAAGACAGGAGCTTCAATAGAGGGTCAATGTATAAAATCCGTCCAGCCAAAAAAATTTTAAAAATCATTCTGGTAGCCGGCGCCCGACCAAATTTCATGAAAATAGCGCCGCTTCTTAAGGCGATAGACCAGCATAATGCCAAACTTTTCTCAACAGACCCTTTCATTGATACCTGCCTGGTCCATACCGGACAGCATTATGACGAAAACATGTCCGAGGTATTTTTCAGAGAACTGGGCCTAAGACCACCAGATGTTAACCTGGAAGTTGGCTCAGGCTCCCACAGTTATCAAACCGCCACTATAATGCTCCGCTTCGAGCCGGTATGCCTGGAACAAAAGCCTGATTGGGTGGTGGTGGTGGGAGATGTCAATTCCACCCTGGCCTGCTCTTTAGTAGCGGCCAAGCTGGAAATCAAGGTAGCTCACGTGGAAGCAGGATTAAGAAGCTTTGACCGCACCATGCCAGAAGAAATCAACCGTCTGGTCACGGACGCCCTGGCTGATTTGCTTTTTACTCCTTCTGCTGACGCTAACGCCAACCTTAAAAAAGAAGGCATCCCCACCAGAAAGATAAAATTCGTCGGCAATATTATGATTGACGCTCTAATTTCAAAGCTTGATGAAGTTGAAGGCAGTGAAATTCCTGGGAAGTTAAATCTTACACCCAAAAAGTTTGTTTACGTAACCTTGCATCGGCCATCTAACGTAGACAGGCCGGAAAACCTCAAGCAGATTATGAATAAATTAGGAAAGCTGTCCCGAAAACTTCCTGTGGTGTTTCCGGTTCATCCGCGGACAGGAAAAATGCTGGAGGAAATTTCGTTTAGAAGTAGTGCTTATCCACAATTAAAATTAATTGACCCCATTGGCTATACGGACTCACTTTGGCTGGCTAAAAATGCTTTGTTTGTACTGACTGATTCTGGTGGGCTGCAGGAAGAAACCACCTTTTTCAGGACCCCATGCCTGACTTTAAGAGAAAATACTGAACGGCCAGTAACCATTACGGTCGGTACCAACAGGCTTACCAGTTTTAAAACGCTGGATGCTGATGTAAAAAGAATATTGGAAGGGAAATACAAACGCGGAGCTATACCCAAATACTGGGACGGTAAGACCGCAGGAAGAATAGTTAAATATCTGGTAAAAGAGTGGAAGAAAGAAAGGGCCTGACTTCTATTTAAGAAGTGTAAAGAATTAAATGCCAGAAAATGAAATTTCCCGCGAAAAATTAATTGAAGTTGCCAGCAAACTCTGGGAATACTGTGTGAAGAATGATTTTTCAGGCTACGACCCGTACGATGCTTTAAACAGCAGGCTGTTAAATAAAATTCCTGGCTCCAGGACAAAATTTTTCCGGCTGGCCGCCACTCAGATCCTCAAGCGTCTTCCGTTTAACCTCAGACCTTTGCTGCTTATTCCCAGAACTCAAAATCCTAAAGCCCTGGCCATTTTTTTAAAGGCAGCTCTAAGACTTACGCAGGCAAAAATCATAGATGCCTCTAAAGAAATAGATTATCTAATAAACCGCATAGAGCAGCTGCGAGCTGAAGGCCTTCCCTACTACTGTTGGGGATACAGTTTTCCCTGGCAGACGAGAGGCGTTCTGGTCCCCAGGGGGGCGCCGAATCTCGTCTGCACAGTTTTTGTGGCAGAGGCCCTGCTCGATGCTTATGAATATTCAGGCAGCCAGCACTGTCTGGAGATGGCCAGAAATGCCGCAGATTATATTCTTAACGAACTTTTCTGGTCAGATAATGGAAACGCTGGCTTCAGCTATCCACAGCCCGGCTTAAGAATCCATGTTTACAATGCCGACCTGCTGGCTTCCGCTCTTCTGGCAAGGATTTATCATTTAACCGGAGAAAACAAGTATCTTGAACCAGCCCTTAAAGTAGCCCGCTATGTGGCTTCCTGCCAGAATGAAGATGGCTCGTGGTATTATGGAGAGACGCCGGGGAGCAGATGGATAGATAATTTCCATACTGGCTATAATCTTCTGGCGTTAAAGGACATCGTCAAATACACCGGACGGGAAGAATTTTCGCCAATCATAAGGAAAGGTTTCGAGTATTACCGGCAAAACTTTTTTACTCCGACAGGATTACCAAAATACTATAACAATAAGCTTTACCCGATTGACAGCCACTGTATAGCCCAGAGTATAATAACCGTGGAGGCATTTAGAGACCGGGATGACGATAATCATTACCTGGCTATGGTAGTAATGGGCTGGGCTCTGAAAAGAATGTGGAGCAAAAAAGGCTATTTCTATTACCAGAAGCACCGCTTTTACACGAATAAAATTTCATATATGCGTTGGTCTCAGGCCTGGATGCTTCTGGCTATATCAGTACTTTCGGGTTAAACTTATCCTCTGATTATCATGCTTTTAATAGCAATATTGATTAGGCTTAAGGGTTATGCATGATTGAATTTATTTTTACCATAGATTATGAAATTTACGGGCAGGGATATGGAAATCTAAAAGAGTTAGTCTACGAACCTTCCGAAAGGCTTTTAGAGATTTTTTCTAAACATGGTCAGGAAATTGTCTTTTTTATTGAAGTGGCTGAGCTGGAAACAATTGAAAAGATTCATGCCGACCAAAATATAAGACTGGTTAAAAATCAAATCATTGAGATCAAACGGCTTGGTCTTGAACTTGGCCTTCATATTCATCCTCAATGGTATGGAGCAAGATTAGGACCAGACAAGTGGATATTAAACTTTGATCAATATAATCTTTGCCTTTTGCCAGTAGACAGAATCCATGAGATAATAAACCGTGCCCTTAATTATTTGCGCTATTTAACAGACGATTCTACGTTTACTCCTTTATCTTTCAGGGCCGGCAACTGGCTTATGACCCCCACAGAAAGAATTGGTCAGGTATTGGCAGATGCTGAACTTAAGATTGACTCCTCTGTTTATAAAGGTGGATATCAACACCTCTTTGGTCTTGATTACCGCCGGGCCCCCCAGCACCTTTATTACTGGAAGTTTTCTGATGACGTTAACATCCCAGATGATAACGGTATTCTTACCGAAATTCCCATTTATACCATGATGGTACCTATCTGGAGATTTATGACCAAAAGACGGCTGACTCTGGAAAAAAAAGTCACTGAAGAGCCTTTGATTTTTAAAAAGCGATTAACCAGCCGCTGGCGTGATTTTCTCAGGTTTTATGTTCCTCTTAAATTTGATTTTTGTCGGTTGTCTCTGAATGAACTAAAATCTATGGTCCATGAGGTAATTAAAAGGGACATAGAAAGCCCACCTGCTTATAAGCCAATAGTATTAATCGGGCATACCAAAGATGACCCTGACTACCAGACAATAGAATCCTTCCTTATATATCTCAAAGAAAAAGGAATAAGGACCACTTCTTTAAGCCAGGCCCTAAAAAAAATAGAGGCGGCAAAAACATCATGATTGTCCGTCCGATAGAAATTAACTGGCATCCAGGATTATCAATCTTTGCCTCTGAAAACTTCTTAAAAGCGGTGAGTAATAACTATGGGTGGCTGGGGGGCTTTGACGAAAAAGGTCAACTAAAATGTTTTTTGCCTTATACAATAATAAAAAAGCCTTTTACAAAACTCGCCCGCTTCAGAGTTGAGACCATTATCCTTAGCCAAAATTTCAGTCTTGAAGAAGAGAAGGTCTTCCTTAATCTGGTAGTTCAATACTTGAAAGAAATGAAAGCCGACGTGATAATGCCGGCTACTACCAATACGATATTCAGAACTTATCCAGATGGTGCTATTGCTGCGCCTTATGGTACATACAAGATTGACCTTAGCCAGCCTGAAGAAAAAATTCTGGAAGAAATGAGCAGCAGCCATAGAAGAAAAATTCGCCTGGCTATTAACAACGGTGTCAAAATAAAATCGGGGCCTGAATTTGCCGCTGATGCTTACCGGCTGATTAAGGATACTTTTAAGAGATCCAGATTGGGTTTTATGAGCCCACAGGCTTTTAACAGGTACCTGAATGGGCTGGGAGAAAATGTAAAGATTTTTATGGCTGAGCACCAGGGTCATTGGCAGGGCACAATAGTAGTTCCTTTCAGTCTTTATTCTGCTTATTATGTTTATGGAGGAAGCATTCCTAACCCTGTGGCTGGAGCGACAAACTTATTACACTGGGAAGCTATGCGTTATTTTAAAAATCTTGGGGTGCACTTCTATGACTTTGTAGGAGTTAGGATAAACCCAGAGAAAGGGTCTAAACAGGAAGGTTTAAGTCAGTATAAAGAGAGGTTTGGGGGGAAACTTTATGTGGGGTACATGTGGAAATATAATCTAAACCCAATTAAATACCCTATCTATTCGCTGGCCGTTAAACTCTTACGTGGAGGCGACATTGTCGACCGGGAAAAGCATAAGCTTAATCAAATTCATTCTTCTTAACGAACTCCAGATTTTTTCGTTCCCCGGCAGAACTCAAAAAATCTTTTAAGCCCCTCAGTCATGGAGACTATTGGGCGCCATCCAGTCTTTTCCTTAAGTTTTCTGTTGCTAAAATATGTCTTCTTCCAGTAAGCATGCCACTCTCTGGTGGTAAAGACAGGCGGAATTTGTCCTTGGGACCAGGCTGCCAATTTCTGCCAGAAAAAACAGAATAAATAACTTATGAATTTAGGTACATAAATCGATTTAAAATTTACTACCTCCCTTTTGTATTGATGAAGGAACTTGCTGCTTGAAGGCAAATTATCATCAACGATATTAAGCACTTCACCTTCTAACCCAGGAACTAAACCTGCCAGCACTATGGCCTCGGCACAATTTTCCACATAAGTTAAAGGTAAAGGATTAGAGCCACCAAAATGCAAAAAAATACCAAAAGTATCTATGCCCACGCGGCCAGGAATAAAAGCTTTACCTGGACCATAAACTGTGCCTGGCCGAACTATAACATAAGGTAAATTTGTTTTTTGACCATATTCTATTATCAATTCATCCTGTTTAACTTTTCCATAGCAATATGCCTCAGCTCGGGTTTCAGGATGTTTCTCTACAGGGCAAGTCTCATCAAGCCATCGGCCGGTTTTTTTATTCATATTGGTATAAACAGCAAAACTGCTAACGTTGACAAAACGTCTCAGGCAATTATGCTTAAGACTGCCATCTATTAAATTTCTGGTGGTCACCACTGAATTAAGATATGCTTCGGAGAAAGACTTAGTCCCAGTCCCGGCAGCTAAATGATAAATAAGACTGACCCCTTCTGTAATCTTCAAGCAATCTTCCTTGGATAGTAGATTACCACGGATAATTAGTGCCCTTTTTTCTGCCTTATGAGCTTTAATAAATGCCATTAGTCCTGATATGTCACTTGTTTCTCTCACAAGACATCTGATATTTTCAAAGCCTTTTTCTAACAAATTGTTGACAACGTGTCTCCCTATAAATCCAGAGGCTCCAGTAACGAGAATTACATCGTTATTATTGATAATAAATGAACGTTCAGATACCATTTTTGCTATCATTGAAAACTCTTATTAAATGTGGTAGAACTGCGACATTGTTTTCTTATCATAAGGTCCATATTATTTAATGTTTTGAATTCTCTTCTAAAGATTTAAGGCACTTCAAGAAACCCTCGCAAAGCTTATCTATGTGTCCATTAGTCAATATTTCCTTTTTTGCCCTTTCGCCCATTTTTTTTCTTAAATCATCATCTTTTAATAACAAAGCCAGTTTTTGTGCCATTGAGACAATATCCCCTTTCGGAACAATAAATCCATTAATTCCTTCTTTTAGGTACATGATTTCGGGTCCGTGTGGAACATCTTCGGTAACGACAGGGAGTCCACAATACATAGCATCAACAATTCCCAAGCCAACGGCACCAGGAATACAAGAGACGTCAGCAGACGAAAGAAGTTCAAGTACCTCGCGGCCATAAACTGGACCCAAATAATATATCCTTGGATTTTTAAGCTCTTGCTGGCTCATGATGTTATCTTCATCTAGACCAATTAATATTAACCCGGCGTTTTGGTCTCCAATATGATCAAAAGCAGTAATTAGATCAATAACCTTTTTCCTTCTGGTTATTCTGCCAGAATAAATGATATTTTTATCTGTGTGGATGCCATATCTTCTTAACACCTCTTTTCGGTTAACCATTTCCGGGTTGAACCAAGTCAGATTAATGGTATTGTTAGCTACCCAGGCTTTTAAGCGGTGTGAAGGTGCCAGATATTTTTTTAATGATTCTGAATAGAGGAGAATACGATGGCATAAAGTGTGTTCCAGATTATGAACCAGCCGGCTTATTATATCGTTTCGCTTTTGCAAATCCAAGCCATGCGTCCAGGTTATTACCCTATGTCCCGTCAATCGCAAAAACAGAAGGAAAGGGAAAAAATATCTCTTCCTATGATTAATAAAAAGAATGCAGGCCCACGGGCGACTTTTTTTCACTATCTTTATCAGGTTGAAGAAACTAAATTTCTCAATTATTTCAGGAAATTCTATTTTTTCTTTTGCCTCAGCTTGATGGCCTTCGTTTACAACCGTTAGATAATAACCTTCCTTTCTCAGGAAAGAATGAAGGTAATTATAAACACCAATTCTATAGTGCTGTATAAAATCTGCATGAAAAAGGAAAACATCTTTCATTGAATATCTTCGCTTCTTCCCTCACTGTTGGGATAAATTTGTGAAATAATAGAATCCATAATTCTTGAGCTCAATATGATTTGATCATAAGGAATAGGTGGCGGGGTATCTGTCTCTATTGATTTATAAAAAAGCTGCACCAGGTTATATAATCCCCTCTTCATTTGGAACTGCTTCCTTAAAAAAAGCTCAATATTTTTAACCAAGTTTTTTCTATACTGACGGGAAAGCTGATACAAAGGCCACGTTTTTTCTAAATAGCTCTTATATGTTTGCCCTGGTATCTTAATCAGAGCCTGATGGTCTTGATCTACTAGAAGTCCGTTTTTAGGACCGAGAATCATAAATTGTCTAACAGGTGGTCGGACCTGAGTAGAAAAGGTTAAATAGGCTGTCGTCTGCTTTTCGTCAATTAATATAGCCCTCAATTCATCTCTAAGATGAGTCTCCCCCATCTTTTTAACGAAGTCGCTGGTAAATCCTCGAGCAATTACACTGATTTGAGTTCCTTCAAGAAATTCAGCTACTTTAATGATGGCATGTGGTATTATGTTTTGTATTAGTTGACCCGGTAAATTCCATAGCCAATGTGATTTGTCCTTTATAAAAACCCGGGCATAACGTTCGTCTCCTAAATCATAACAATAATAAACATCCATATGAACTGGCTTGCCACCCAACCAGCCATCGTTGACGAGTTTTCTCATCTCCAGGGCAACAGGAGAGAATTGCTCGTCGGTACCACTGGTTATCTTTAGCTTTCTGGAAATGGCCAGGGCTATCAATTTTTCTGCCTCGTAAGTATTTATGGTAAAAGGCTTTTCCACGATAACATGACAGCCAGCTTCAAGGCAGGTCCTGGCAATCTCGTAATGACTTTGTGGTGGCGTGGTAATATGAACAACGTCGGGCTCGGCTTCTGATAACATTAAGGACAAATCATTGTAGTAATTCTTGGCTCCATATCGTTCAGCTAATTGCCTGGCCATCAATATTTCTCGGTCACATGTAGCGACTAAAACAGCTTCTGGTGTATTGTTAATTACTTCGGCATGGGCCTCAGCAATCTTGCCGCATCCTACGATTGCTGCTTTTAAGTTCATTATTTTATTATTTCCGCCTAAATAATTTTTCTATAATTATTTTATATATTACAATTAATTAGAACAAATATTTTAATTCTCTCTAACTTGAAAAAAATAAAGCATGCCGTTCATAATTTAAATCCTTTTTAGAATATTCTTCCCTTTTATTTTATAAAAAAATTTTCTAATCAGCTGCTTTCTATATATCCTCTTCGCAGAAGCCTTCACATTATCAAATAAAATTCTCTGTACATTAAAGGGCGCAACATCTTTCAAGATTCCATTTAAGCCAAACGTTAGATCAATGTGCTTACTTATTGAATTGAAAAACTCCAAACTGATATTTTTATCTCCAAAGGGGAATGCAAAAATCGAATATTTAAGACCAAAGTTCTCTTTTATAAACTCGGTGCTTTCTACAGTTTGATCTAATTGTTCCTTTAGTGTTAAATCCTCATAATTGGCGTGGTCTTTACTGTGAGAACCAAAATAGAAACCCATTTTTATCATTGAGGCAATTTGTATTTTGGTAAGATATGGTTGATGATAATTCAAAAATTCTAAAAAATCTAATCCTATCTTTTCAGCCATATAATCTAATCCATTTTGGTCTTTGTATCCTATTGTTAATATGTGGTTTACTATTTCATTTGTTGACATTTTCGCGAAATAATCAATAGCTGATTTTAATATTTTAACGTTCGTTTCATCTTTAATTATAAGATCAACTAAAAGGCTTGCTTTGTTTCTATAGTGCATTTTTCTATTATCAACTAAATCTGAACAAACAAAAAAAATTGCTGGTATACCTTTTTTATATAGTATCGGAGCAATAACTGAATAACATTCTTTATAGCCATCATCAAATGTAAATATAATACTCCTTTTGCTTATTTCCTTACCGTGCTTAAAATGATCCATTAAGTCATCTAAAGAAATGGGACTGAAATGCCTTGCAAAAAAATCCATATCTTTTATAAATTGATTAACGTTTTTATACTGATATAAATGGCGGACATATGGCAAAATATCATCACTTACAACATGATAACAAGGAACAAGGGGATTTATATCTGAAAAGATTTCAAAGATAGAAAATGATATGTTCTCAATAGAATCTATCATCGTGCTTTTTCCTAACAAATAACTAACATAAAAGAAATTATAACCTAGTCACATAAAATATTTCTCAATGGATGGGGATAAAGATAAGGTATATAATACAATTCCCATTGTCCGTTATGCCATCTATATAGCTTATGCTGGTCAGTCGCCCACCAGCCCACTCCTTCTTTCGCACATGAAACAGGACGTTGTGAAAGTAAGCCAACACCCACCCCAGATG
>Ga0315298_1000148_pt1 | contig 137160 bp, 133 predicted proteins | sample WHS_1_MG_FD_203077 | JGI IMG/M metagenome (GOLD analysis project Ga0315298, IMG submission 203077) | Extremophilic microbial mat communities from Washburn Hot Springs, YNP, Wyoming, USA - WHS_1_MG | ecosystem: Environmental > Aquatic > Thermal springs > Hot (42-90C) | place: USA: Wyoming...
CTCGGCAGTAGTCTGGGTGCCGTAGGCGGCAGTCGGGCCGTACTCGAAGTTCACGTTGACCGTCGCGGCCCCGCCGAGGTTGGTCAGGTTGCCGTTAAGGGTGGCGGTGGTGACGCCGACATTGGTGGCCGCCTCGGTGGTCACCGTCGGCGGGTTGCCGATTACATTGACCGTGCAGTTCTGGGGAGTGCCGGTAAGGGGGTCGCCGTTCTGGTCGCCGAGGTTTGTTATGGTAACCGACAGGTTGGTGGTGGTGCCGATGGCGCCGACGGCCTGAAGCTTCAGATTGACAAGCACGGTATCAGCGGTGATGCCGGTTCCCGCCATGAAGCCGGTAACGGTTACAGTCCCGCTATAAGGTGCGCTGCCATACATAACCGTAAAACCTGCAGGCAAGTTCGGACCGCTGGTGATCTCCAGGACGTTGACCACCGTGTTCGTCCAGGTCAGGATCAAGGTAAAACCGCCGACGCTGGTGCTGGTGCCGCCCAGCGAGATGTTCTTGATCGAGACCGGGACGTTGCTCTGGGTGGCTCCGGGGGTAAGGCTGATGGTGCTGCCGTTGTTGACCGAAATGGTGGCGCTGCCGCTATTCAGAGCCTGGGGCCCGCTGGGCGCCGCCGCGGTGGTAAAAGTGGCGTCGGCGCCGGTGGCTACCCCGGCCGCTCCGGCATTGGCCCTGGCCCGGAAGTGATAGGTGGTTGCCGGGCTCAGGCCGCCGACATAGACGGCGAAGGCACCGGCGGCGTTTTTCGTCACCGCCGCGGTGCTTGCCCCGTAGCCGGTAGTCGGGCCGTAGTCAAAAGAAACGGCAACCGATGCCGCCGTCCCCAGCGACGCCAGGCTGCCGTTCAGGACTGCGGAGCGGGCGCTGATGTTGCTTGCCGTCCCGGTGGTCACGGCGGGTACTGCCGCGGATATTACTCCCGCTGGTACCAGCGAGAGCAACAGAGATACGGTAACGAAGAGACCGAGAAACCTGAAAAACCTCATGGCAACCCTCCTGAAGTGCGATATGGGTATCAGCCTGCGCAAACACAGGTCAGCATAATGTCGGTTCGAGATTGGGACGGACTCCCTTCAACTGCCTTGTCGGCGCATACAGCGGCAACCATGCTCCTCCCAGCCACCACTGTGACACCGCGCATCAACGGGCGCTCCGGCGCGGCTGCGCATCAGTTGCGGTCGTTTGTCACCAGTTGCCATTATACCACTTGGCCACCATACTTCAAACAGGAAGCAGCGCGTTGTGTACAGCTTACAGCCGACGCATTTTTCGTAGCCGGTAACCGGTCGCCTCATACTGATACCGGTCTCGGGAATTTCTTGATGGCCGTCTCCAGTCTTCCAGACACGGTATGCTCATTGTGACTTTTCATTGCGGCTTCATCACATACTCAAGCCAGTGCGGTCGGTTTTCATCCCCGTTCATAATCTTAAGCTGGTAAAGTCCCGGCATGTCGACATCTCTGTTGTCCGGCCTGGCTATCAGGTTCATCTCCACGCGCTTTCCCCCATCAAGACGGTCATACCGCCTGACTTCAACTCTGCCCCATAAATATGACCATTCGGCACGGTCCCTGTTGTACCTCGATGCCTGCGATATATCTACATCCGGTCCCGTTTTATGCTCCGACACTCGTGGTGGCAGGCGAATGCCTATTGGTGCGTCCGAAACCATTGTCACAGAGAATTCTTCATTTTCCGCAAGGCTGAACACCGGGCTGAAGTAGAGGTTGTCGGCGACGGTAGCCGCGTACCGGGCAACAAGTACCGGCATTACGCTGGCAATTTGAGGCCGGGGCGCTGCCCGGAGTTCAACCTTCCCTGAAATCGGTAGCTTCGCAATCGAGCCTTCGTCGGGAAGAGAGTCGTAGAAAAGTGTGCCAACCGCCACCTGCGCATCTTTAGACGGCTTGGTATCGTTTATGAAACAAAAGTACCGTAGTTGCTGGTCGTACCGTCCTTTGCTTACCGCCGTCAAACCTCCCAGTCCAAACTCGATTGTTCCGTCCTGGTCGCGCACCATGTAACCAATGGTGTTTGGGCCCGATACCAATTTCCAGCTCAACATGTATTTCTCGCCGGTCCCGGCCCGGACCGGTACGACCACAGTCTTATCCGCAGGAACGGTAAGTAACGCCACCCTTTTAAGTTCATCTTTCGGGATATCGACAACTGACGAATTCTCGGGCAACCATGCCGGTGCCGCTGGTGGTGGCCCGTTCGCCCGGTTGAGGCATGATGCAGTCGCCAATACGGCCATCGTGAGAGCAAAGATGCCCCATAACATATTCAAAGAACGGGACTCTGTCTTCATCATTACCTGCACAAATGCTCCGGTCCCATTCAGCCGGGCCCGTAGATTATACCAGCCAATTGTTCCCGGTACTTATCGCCGTGCTCAAGATACGGTAAGTCATAACCATAACATCTGTCGGGCGGGATGGAAAAGGGAGGCGGGAGGCCTCAAACTGATTTGATGACAGAGCAGAATGATGTCTCCCATTGTGTCCCAACCGGCCGAAGACGTCACCTTGCTGGCCCTGCGTTCAAAGCACCAGGCTAACGGCCAAAGATACGGCGTGGCTCAATAGCGGCGGAAATAGGGCAGGGACAGCAATACCGGTATCAACAGGTAGGCCATCGTCGCCCAGCCGGGGGCCACGAAGGCGACGCCCATGGCTACAACTGCGGTAACCGGCACAACGGCGGTGCGCCTCAAGCCGGTAACGACCGCCGCCCGCGGCAAATCGGGGGATACCAGGCGATGACTCCCGGTAGCGTACACCCAATTGAGCAGGTACATACCGCCCACAGCCAACATGTTAAGCCCGAAGACCATCTCAGCGACGGGTTCGCCCGGATAGTCTCCGGCCAGGTCGCACGAGAACGGTATCAGGGCCACAAACATCAGCAGGACGATATTTATCCACACGTGCAGACCGTCGGTACGCTCAATAACGTGGAACTGGATATGGTGCACCACCCAGAACACCGACAGGAGCATGAAGCTTAGACCATACACGTAGAACTGGTGCCACTGGCCCAGCACCAGACTGCGGATACTGTGGTCAGATGTTGATGCCAGGCTGGGAAGGGCAATGGTCGTTACCAGCAGGGTCATGGCAAAGCCGAAGATGCCGTCAGTCAGCGCCTCAATGCGCCGGGTGGTCAGGATGCTGCCGATGCCCCCGGACTCTCTACCGCTCACAACAGTTGTCCTTTGTTAATCATGGCCATGAACAAAGCAGGGATACGTCTGTGATACAGATTCCTGATCAGTATCATAAATCTACCAGCTGTGCCCGATGGCTTCCGGCTTGCAGACGGTGCGACAGGTCCTGCCGATGGAAGCCCGGCACCGTTCGTGGCCGGGGCAAAGCTGGGCGAGGCGCTTGCGGGCGGACTCTTTAACGGCGGCTTTGGGAGCGCCGCTGTCGCCGGTGGTCATCTCGAAGATGCCGGCGGGGCAGGCGGTAACGCACAGGCCGCAGCCGTCACACCGGGTGCGGTCGATGCTGATGAAATAATTGCCGGCGGCGTCACTATAGCCGTAGTGGACCTTCATCTCCCTTATTTTGCCGCCGTTCAACCGGTCGGCGGCAAACAGCGCCGCACCAAGGGCACCCATCAACTGCGGGTCGGGTGCCAGCACTGCCTTAAGGCCAACCTTCTGCTCAATTTTGGCTACCATGCCTCGGTTCTTGGCGATACCGCCGGTGATGCTGAAGTCGCTCTGAATCGTCACCCGCTTGAGCAGGTTCAAACACCGTGTGGCAATCGCCTCATTAAGCCCGGCCAGGATATCCGGCTTACTCACGCCCTTTCTAAGGGCAGTGATGGCCTCCGACTTGGCGAAAACGGCGCAAATGGTGTTGAAGGGAATCTCGCCTTTTGACTCCAGCGCCAGAGCGCCAATATCGGTCAGCTTAACCCCGAGCACATCGGCAATCATTTCCAGAAAGCGCCCGGTGCCGCCGGCGCACTTGTCGTTCATGACAAAGTTGGTGACCGTACCATCGGCGGTGCAGTTGATGGCCTTGCAGTCCTGCCCGCCCATGTCGAGGATGGTCCTCACCGAGGGGTAGTAAAAAGTGATACCCCGGGCATGACACGAGATTTCGGAGATGTTCTCGTTGGCAAAAGGCACCAGCACCCGGCCGTAGCCGGTAGCCACCACGTAATTAACGTCCTTGAGCGCCAGGCCGGTGCCGTTGAGCAGACGGTCCATGGTCATGTAGGAGGTCTTGACGCTCTCCGGGCCGGTATCGCCAATCTGCGACGAGATAATCTCGCCGTCCTTCATCAGAATGCCCTTGGCGCCTCTGGACCCGATATCAATTCCCGCGACAATCATTTCTTACCCGCTTCCAGGCTTTCTTTAGCAATAATGGCCGCGCCCAGCGCCGCTACAGTCTGGGGATTATCCGGCACAATCACCTTAAAGCCAAGCTCCCCTTCGAGTATCCTCACCAGCCCGATGTTCAAAGCCACACCGCCGACCACAGCCACATCCTTTTCGATGCCGATGCGCTTGCACAGGGCCATGAGGCGGCTGACGGTGGCGAAATAGATGCCGGCGGCGATGTCCGGCTTGGGCGTGGGTGGCACGCGGTGCACGTGTGAAATAACCTCGGACTCGGAAAAGACGGCGCAGGTGCCGGAAATATCGGCGCGGCCCTTCGCCTCAAGCGACAGCCTGGAAAACTCTTCCAGCGGCATCTGCATCAGCTTGGCCATGGCCTGAAGGAAAAGCCCGGTACCGGCGGCACACTTATCGTGGTTGGCCCAGTCGGCCAGCCGGCCGCGCTCGTTGACTTTGATGACGGTCGAGGTCTCGGCACCGATATCGATGACCATGCGCGCCGACGGCATTAGCTGTTTCGCCCCGCGGGCAAGACAGGTGGTGATAGCCTTCTGCTGCTGGGTCAGCGTCTGCGATTTCGCCCCAACCCCGGTAACAACAATCGATTCGCCATCACCGGCAATCCCCGCCTGGTCCAGAGCCGATTTGACCGCGCCGCGGGCAACGGCTTCGGTGTCATCGCCGGAGGGCACGATCACTTGGGCCAGCACCCCGGTGCCGTTTATCACCACCACCTTGGTGGTCAGGCTGCCTATGTCCAGGCCTACGCCAGGCATCTTATCCCCCTGCCCCTTCCCTTACCCGGGGAAAGGGTCTGTTTTCTGAGGTCTTCGTCATTCAAACTTCCCGCTACCGGGATTATTCTAATTAGAGAGGCTTCGCCCCCCATAAAGCTTCCCCTACCTGTCAGCGAGGAACTCATAAAAGCGTTCCAGTTCCTGCCTGATGTCCTCTTCGCCGGCCACGGTGGCATCAACGATGTCCATGCTTATCTGGAGCATCGGTACATCGATTTCCGCCAGCGTTTCCTTCATATAACGGGCGATGCCACCGAGCTGACCGCAGCCCATCTGCTGGTACATGACGGCGCCGTTCACTTTGTGTTCTCTGGCGCTCCTGACCAGGCGGTCGGTGGCCCGGCGGTCCAGCGGCCCCCAGCTGCACATTACCGGGTTCATCATAACCTTTCTGGCCACATTTTCCAGCGGGGTCGGGGCATCCAACCTCCCATCCTCCCACTCCAGAAGGAACGGGTCGCAGACGCTTACCGCCCCGCTGGCCAGGGAGACGCGGTCAATAGCATTGAACAGGCGGAGAGGAGGGAAGCCGATGTTCATAATACGGAAGCGCTCCGGTCTGGCCCAGCCCTCACCCTTCCGGACCTTTTCCGCCATCTCGTCCCTCAAAGCTACCAGATAATCAATCACTCCCGGCATTCCGGAGAAAAGGCAGTCAGCCGTCATGAGCTTCAAAAAGTCCTGCGGCGGCAGCGGCGACGGCACGTTCTTTCTTAACTCGTCGATCTCCCGGAAGAGATTTATTTGCCGGTCAACCTGCCGCATCATCTCCCCGAGCCTGTCTTCGTTTAAACGGCGGTTGGTGCGCTCTTCCAGAAAGCCGACAAGGTCCTTAATCTCATCAAGGTAATGGCCTTCCTCGACCGGCGACTGCTGGAAAGGCCGATCAACAAGGAAGCCGGGGCAACCGTGGTGCTCCATGAGATGAATGCCGCTCTTAAAGCTGGAATCGCAGACGACGTCGATCCAGGTAACCAGGTCAACCCCCGGCAGGACCCCGGCATGCATCGCCCCGTAAAAAAGCCGGTGGGCGGAACAGATTTCCTGAGCCATACGCTTTTCCGCCGATACCGCGAGCAGGTCGGAAACATCGCCGGTGAAAAGGGCAATGAGCCACGAGGTAAACTCGCAGTGCATCGGTACTATGTCCATGGCCAGCAGGATTTCGTGGGGGAAAAAGATAGTATGGGCAGCAACAACTTGGTTGCGCTCCCTTGCCCGTCCCAGCCGCTCATAATAGGCGGCAAGCAGGTCGTAGTAGATGACGTCGCTCGGGCGCGATCGGTTCATCCGGCTGAGAAGCCGGCAGGTCTTCACAATGGAACCGATACGGTCTTTGCCCGCTGTAACCGTCATCCTGTCCCCCCTATCTGTCCTCCAGCATCTCAAAGAACTGCTCAAACCGGGCGCGCATATCGTCCTCGGTGGTGCTGGTCGGGTCGAGGATATCGCAGTCGAGATTGAGCAAAGGTACGTCAATCCGGTTGAACTCATCCTTGAAAAGCTTGACGGTGGCGCAGGTGTGGCGGCAGGCGACGTGGGCAAAGTTTACCGCACCATCAATCCGATACTCCCTGCCGGACTCGGTGAAAAACCTTATAATCGAGTCGTCAAGCGGCTGGTACATACGCATCGGCGGGTTGGCATAGCACTTGCGGGCGACGCTCTCCAGCGGGCGCGACGGGTCCAGACTGACCTCAGGCCAGGCGGTGAAGTATGGCTCGGTGACCATCACCGCCCCAAACTGTGCCAGTATTTTTTCGATGGCCCCATGCAGGTAAAGTGGCGGGATGAACAAAAGCATCAACCGGAAGCGCTCTGCAGGCAGGCACCCTTTGCCCTGGCTGACCATCTGTGCCAGTTCGTCGCGGACCGCTTCAAGATACTCAATGGCCTCCGGCTGGCCGGTAAACATATAGTCGACACCGACCAGCTTGAGGAAGCTCATCGGGCCGAACGGGCTGGGCACCGCCTTACGCAAATCGGCTATCTCGCGTAGCAGTCTTATTTCATGGTCGATGCGCGTCACCGTTTCCGAAAGACGGTCCATGTCAAGCCTGCGGCCGGTGCGCTCTTCGAGGAACCGGATGAGGTCGGCCAGCTCGGCAACAAGGTATCTTTCTTCGTCTGCCGAGCGCTGGAACGGGTGGTCCAGGAAATAGCCAGGACACCGGTTGATTTTCTCCAGAAGCTCACCGCTCTTGGCCGTATTATCGCAGACAAGGTTCGACCACAGGACCGCATCGGGCCGGGACAGAGTGCCGTTGGCAAAGCCGCCGGCCAGGGCGCGGTGCGCCGAGCAGACTTCAGGCCCCAGCCCCTGCTCCGCCCCGGCCGCCAGCATATCGCCGGTGTTCCCCAAAAAAAGGGCGGAAAACCATGTCGTACCCTCGGTATGCATCGGCACGATGTCCATGGCGTAAAGGATTTCCGCCGGGAAAAAGACGGTATGGGCAACCACCGGCCTTCCCTGAGCCGGAGCGTTCAGGATGCGTGTGTAGTAGTCGGCGAGCATCCGGTAATAGATGATATCGCTCTTAGGTGTCTGGGGGCGCCCCTGCACCATGCGCAGGACCATGCGGGCACTGCGGGCCAGCGACTCGATGCGGCTTTTCTTTTCAGTCACCGTCACTTGCGCTTTGCCTCCAGCATCTCAAGGAAGGCCTGCACCCGGGTTCGAATCTGGCCGGAACCGGAGGTGTTATACTCCACATCCAGGGCCAGCACCGGGAAGCCGTTATCCTTAAGACGGTCAATCAACAGGGGCAGGTCGTGGGCATAGGGAACGCAGTAGCGGATTATCTCGCTGATGACACCGTCAACACGGAAGTCCCGGGCCAGCTGGATAATGCGGTTGAAGCGGCCGTCAGAAGGGTACATCCGGGCACAGGGGAAGTTGTCCAAATAGCGGCGGGCGATGGCCTCCAGCGGCGACTTTTCGCCATCGACCACTACCGGGTCCGACCAGTACCGGGTGCTGGTGCAAAGCTCATCGGTGACCACCAGCGCCCCGAGCTCCTCAATTGATTTGAGAAAGTCGGCGTTGGTCAGGACACTGCCGACCACCATCAAGCGCGCCCTCGGAGTGTAAACCCTGTTCGACCCGGCCAGTTCGTGGAGATATTCCCTGAGCCACCGGTTGAAGCGCTCCTTGGTCATACGGAAGCTGGCGTTGAGGACCTCCATGGTCTCGGCGCCGCTGATGGGCGGACGGTCCAGCTTGCGGAGCTCGTAGAGCTTGCGCATCAGCGACCGCTGTTCGTTCATTACCTCGATGGAGTGCTTCAAGGCCTCATCGGTAATCTCGAATCCCAGGTATTGTTCAAAATGCTCTTTGAAGCGGCGGCACTGGTCGTAGTAGAGGGCGTGGGCACGCTCGGTCGTCTTGCGCGGCACCGTCAGGACGTGCCAGAAGCCGGGCTTAAGGTATATACGCCATAAATCAAAAAGACGGCGGACGCCGTCGCAGGTCGAGCCGCCGACCACGCCGTCGAGGAAATCGTACTCACCACGGATGCCGAGCTGGAAACAGGAGCGGGTGAAAGAGCAGTTGTTGATATAGAGATAGGCATTGCCGTCGTCAAGCTCCATCTCGCGGGAATATCCGGTAATGCGGATGGGCAGGACGCCCGCGGCGTGGATCACCTCTTCCGGCACATAGGTGCAGAGCCAGCCGATGACTTTTTTACCCGCCTTTTTCCATTCCATGATCTCCGCGGTCTTGGGGAAGGCGGCGTTGATTTCGCGGAAGCGGTCGAGCACGCTGGTACCGGGCCTGGTTTCAACCACCATGGCTTATGGCTCCTTACTCAAGACTTGAGGCCGTCACAAGACATAATGTTGTAGCGGCGAATTATACACCAGGGACTTCCCCCGGACAAAGCCGGGCTCCCTACGAAATAAGCTGTCCGCCATCGGCAACGACCATACTGCCGGTCATGTAGGCGGAAAGGTCGCAGGCCAGGAATAGCGCCACGCGGGCGATTTCGTCCGGCGTCCCCATGCGCCTGAGGGCAGTTCGGGACAGGAAGTCTTTCAGCCATGCCTTCATATCAGCCGGCGCCCCGGCGTTACCCTGTCCCATCGCCCGGCGTGTGCCTTCGGTCATGATACCACCCGGGGCGATGGCGTTGACCCGTATCTTATACGGCGCCAGCTCCAGCGCTAGGCTCTTGGTCAGACTCCACAAACCGCCCTTGGAGGCATCGTAAGCGGCTAGGCCCTGCTTCGACGGCCGGATGGCATCGATGGAGGCGATGTTGATGATGACGCCGCCGCTCTTCTGCTCAATCATCCGGCGGCCGGCCTCACGACAGCAAACAAAGGCGCCTTTAAGGTTGACCGCCAGCACCTTTTCGAAAAGTTCCGGCGTCATCGTCTCCATCAGACCGAAGGGGAAGATGCCGGCGTTGTTGACCAGAATATCGATGCCGCCCATAGCTTTGACCGAGCTTTCAACCATCGCCCCGACTTCGGCGCTGCTACCGACATCGCATGGTATAAAGAAAACACCCCGGCCCTGAGCGGCCAGCTCCTGCGCCGCCTTCTCGCCCTTCTCCCGGTTGACATCAGCCAGTACCACGGCGGCCCCGGCCTCAGCGAAGCGGGAAGCGATGGCCAGCCCGATGCCCATGGCGCCGCCGGTGACGACGGCGCGCCTGCCCTTGAGGCTGATAAGCTCCGATATGGGGGGCTGCTCCTTCGGCGTGGTCATGTTCGCAGAATTACCTCGCAATTCTAGGTATGATATACAAGCTGACGCAGGGTGTCAAACGTAACCCAAACCAGCTCGCCCTATTTTTATGTGTCACGCAAGCGTTATCAGCGTTATCCATCACCCATACCTCAACCTCAACTGCCGGCCCCGACGGGCAACTTTACCCTGATACGCGATGTCGAGTACGGCAGGGGCGGAGACGTTTCCCTGAAGCTGGATATCTACATACCCGAGACGCCGCTGGCCCTGCCAATGCCGGCGGTCATCTTCATTCACGGCGGCGGCTGGGAGGGCGGCGATAAGTATCCCGGCCAGATAACCAGTCTGGTCCGGCGCGGCTTCTTCGGAGTCAGCATTAACTACCGCCTCAGCGGCGTCGCTCCCTTCCCCGCCGCCATTGAAGACTGCAAGTGCGCCGAAACAAAGCTCCTCGGCGGCACCATGGAGCAGAAGCCGGAGGTCTACCGCCAGGCAAGCCCGGCGACATGGGTCAGCCCCGATGACCCGCCGCTCCTGCTGGTACATGGCGACCAGGATACTATCGTACCATTCCGGCAATCCCTGATTATGCACGATGCTTACAAAGGGCTGGGGCTGGACGTTACGCTAATCAGGGTGGTGGGCGCCGGCCACGGCTTCATTAACCGCCTCGGCCAACCTCTAATCTCCCCATCCCCCCAGGAAATCGAGCGAGCAGTCCACAACTTTTTCCTCAAGCGCCCGGGGTAGAAAGCCGAACCGACAGGCGCCATGGGCTGGCAAGAGGTACCGACTCCGGTCACTAACCAGCCTTAGTCCTGACCAATCGTTGGTTGACAGCACCTTCAAGCTTGGTTATATTGTAGGTATAGTAGGCATACAGCACTTACATGGACATTACTCTCAATCGCGCAGGCAAGACGCCGGCGTACCGGCAGATTGCCGATTCCGTCCGCGAGCAGGTCGCCTTAGGACGGCTCAAACCCGGGGAACGCCTGCCAGCGATAAGAGAGCTGGCGCAACGGCTCGGACTGGACCCGGGGACGGTTGCCAGGGCCTATCAGGAACTGGAGCGCGACGGGGCAATCACCGCCCGGGGGCGTAGCGGCAGTTTCATTGCCGAGACCAGGCCGGGGCGTTCCGAGCGCGACCATCTGACGGCGGCGATTGACCGGGCTATTCTGGACGGACTCGGCCTGGGTTTTAGTCCGGAAGAAATTGCGTCCGCTTTCGCCACGCGGCTGGCCGGCTGGCGGGAGCGCCGGCAACCGCCCAAAAGGCAACCTGTTCCGGTAAGGACCGACCTTTTGCGCTTTTCCGGCAGTCACGACCTGGCGGTAGAACTGCTGGTCACCCACATGAAATCCCTCTATCCCGGCGTCCGGCTGGACACGTCATTCGTTGGCTCGCTGGGCGGGCTGGTAGCGCTGGAATGTGGTGAGGCCGATATCGCCGGAGCGCACCTGCTGGACGAAGAGTCCGGCCAGTTCAATATTCCGTTCATCAGAAGGCTCATGCCCAGCGAGACGGTAGCGGTGGTAAATCTCGTCCAGCGCATCCAGGGGCTGATGGTCGCTCCGGACAACCCCAAGCAGATAATCAGCCTTGCCGACCTCAAACGGCCGGATGTGAGCTTCGTCAACCGGCAAAAAGGCTCAGGGACACGCATCTACCTTGATTCCCAGCTTCTGCGGCTCGGCATCAGCCCGGACCAGATTAGAGGCTTCGAGTGCGAGGAAACGACCCACGTCGGGGTGGCCGCCGCGGTTGCTGAGGGCAAAGCCGATTGCGGTATGGGCACGCAGTCAGCCGCCGCCGGCGCCGGTCTGGACTTCATCCCGCTGATGAAGGAACGCTACGACCTGATATGCTTAAAAGACCACTTCGACCGCTCTCCCTTGGCATGGCTGACGGTAACGGTGCGGAGCCGCGATTTCAAGGTGATGCTGAATTCCATGCCCGGCTACGATACCAGCGATACCGGAGAGGTCAGGTTTGTCGGACCTATCCCCTCCCTTCCCCCTGAAGGAAAGCGGGCTTCATACTACGGAGGGCAAGGCCGATGAAGACACGCGTGCTGGCTATGGTCTTGCTCCTGGCGTTCCTGGCAACGGCCAGTGCCGGCTGTGCCAGACCCAACGACATCGTCCTTGCTACCACCACCAGCACCCAGGACTCCGGCCTGCTGAGCGTGCTCATTCCTGATTTTCGGCAGAAGACCGGCTTTAACGTCAAGACCATCGCCGTCGGTTCCGGCCAGGCGATGACCATGGGCGAGCGCGGCGAAGCCGATGTCCTGCTGGTGCACTCACCCGACTCGGAAATCAAGTTCATGAATGACGGACATGGCATTGACCGCCGACTGGTCATGCATAACGACTTCGTCATCGTCGGGCCGGCCGCCGACCCGGCCGGCATCAGGGGGATGAAGTCAGCCACCGATGCGCTCAAGAAGATTGCCGGTAAGAAGGCCCTTTTCCTGAGCCGCGGCGACAACTCGGGCACGCACCAGCTTGAGACCAGGCTGTGGACTGGTGCCAGTATTAACACCAGGGGCCAGACGTGGTACCAGTCGACCGGTCAGGGCATGGGCGCGACACTCCGTGTCGCGGCTGAAAAAGATGCCTATACCATAACCGACCGCGCTACCCAGCTGGCAACTGCAGGCAACACCCGGCTCGTCATCATGGTCGAAGGCGACAGAGTCCTGCTGAACGTCTACCACGTTATTCAGGTCAACCCTGCCAAGTCGGTGCGAATCAATGCCCGGGGCGCCAGGGCTTTCGTCGATTATATGGTCAGCGCTGATACACAGAGACTCATCGCGCAGTTTGGCACTGACAGGTACGGTTCACCGCTGTTCTTTGCCGATGCGGGGAAGCCGGAACCGGAATGACACGGAAGGTGGTTTATGGAACTGATCCTTGATGGCATTGTTCAGGGCTTCTGGCTCCTGGTCCGCGGCGACCCCGAGGTCTGGCAGGTGGTCCTGCTCTCGCTGGCCGTCTCCGGCTCGGCCACGGCCATCAGTCTGTGCCTCGGCGTCCCGGCCGGCGCGGGACTGGCCCTTAACCGCTTCCCGGGGCGGCAGGTCATCGTCAGCCTCATCAATACCGGCATGGGCGCGCCGCCGGTGGTGGTCGGCCTGATCGTGACCATCTTCCTCTGGCGGAGCGGCCCCCTGGGCATCCTCCACCTACTCTACACGCCGTACGCCATGGTTATCGCCCAGTGTGTTATCTCTTTGCCGATAATAATCGGCTTCACCATGGCCGCCATCCAGCAGATCGACCCGAAGCTGAGGCTTCAGATCACCGCCCTCGGCGCCTCACGCGCTCAGATGCTCTGGCTTCTGCTCCGGGAGGCACGGCTCCCGCTCCTGGCCGCAGTTATGGCCGGCTTCGGCGCCGTGATATCAGAGGTCGGCGCCTCGATGATGGTCGGCGGTAATATCGAAGGCCAGACGCGCGTACTGACCACGGCCACGGTGATGGAGACGGGCAAGGGTAACTTCGGCCTGGCCATGGCCCTGAGCTTCATCCTGATGGTGCTGGTCTATCTGGTCAACCTCCTACTCACCTACGTCCAGCAGAGGAGCCGCGTCCGATGACGACGGAGCCTGTTCTGCAAGCTTCGGGCCTCACTATCGACCGCGCCGGGCGGCGGATTCTCGATGTGCCATCGTTCCAGCTTGCATCGGGCGAAGTACTTACTATTATCGGCCCCAATGGTTCGGGTAAAACAACACTGATTCAGTGTCTCGCCCTGCTCCTCAAGCCGGACTCGGGCACAATTTCCTATTATGGCCGCCGGATTGCCGGCGGGCGCTCGGCCCTTCATCAGCGGCGGCGTCTAGCAGTGGTCTTTCAGGCGCCGCTCCTGCTCAGCGGGACCGTCCGCTATAACGTTTCGCTGGGACTCAGACTGCGCGGCTTCGAGCACAACGAAATAGCGGTCCGTACCAACCGGTGGCTGGAGCGCTTCGGCATTTCTGGCCTGGCCGAGCGTCAGGCCGCCACCCTTTCCAGTGGTGAAGCTCAGAGGGCAAGTCTGGCCAGGGCCTTTGCCCTTACGCCGGACGTTATGTTTCTCGACGAGCCTTTCGCTGCTCTCGATGCCCCGACACGACAGGCGCTCACCGCTGAACTCAGCCAAGTACTGCGGGAGACTCAGACCACCACGGTCCTGGTGACCCATGACCGGAATGAAGCGGTGGCGCTGGGAGACCGTGTTGCCGTAATGATGGACGGCCAGGTCCGTCAGAGCGGCACGCCGCAGAGCGTTTTTACCCGGCCGGCTGATGAAGCTGTAGCCGCGTTTGTCGGCGCCGAGAATATCATACCGGGTACCGTTGACGCACAGAATGGCGGTGTGGCCGTGGTGTCCGTAGCTGGCGACAGGACTATCGACGCCGTTTCCGACCTTGGAGCCGGCACCTCCGTGGCCGCCTGTCTTCGCCCCGAGGACATCACCGTGACAACGGCTGAATCTCCGGCGTCAGCAACTTCGGCACGCAATCGTCTCGCCGGCAAGGTAGTAAGCCTGTCGCCGAGCGGCGCTCAAACGCGGGTACACCTCGACTGCGGAGTCGGCCTGACCGCCCTCATCACCACGCGCTCCTGCCACGAACTGGGGCTGATGCCGGGGAAAGAGGTTACTGCCTCATTCAAGGCGACCTCGGTGCACCTGATACCCCGACGGTAAAGGGGGCGAAATCCACCCCTCAAGATTGCCACGCTTCGCTCCAGCACGGTACAGGCGCAAATATGCTAATATGTCCGGCAATTAAGCCTGCTTCGGCGGAGGGAAGCCATGTTCCACCACAGCCGTCCCGACTATGAAATCAACCAACTCGCCAAGGAAGAGTCCTGGCGGCTCTTCCGCATCCTCGGCGAGCTTATCGAGGGCTTCGACCATCTCACCGGCATCGAGCCGTCCGTGTCCATCTACGGTTCGGCGCGGGTCAGGCCCGGTGATCCCATCTATGAGAAGACGCGGGATATCGCCTTCCGTCTCGGCCAGCATGGCTTCAACATCATCACCGGCGGCGGCCCGGGCGTCATGGAGGCCGGTAACCGCGGGGCCAGAGAGGCCGGCGTCAAGTCGGTCGGCCTTAATATCACCCTGCCCGAGGAGCAACAGCCCAATCCTTACACCACGCTGACCCTCACCTTCCACCATTTCTTTGTCCGCAAGGTTATGCTGGTCAAATATGCCACCGCCTTCGTCATCATGCCCGGCGGTCTCGGCACGCTCGACGAGCTTACCGAGGTGTTAACTCTCATTCAGACGGGCAAGCTCAAGCCGTTCCCGGTCATCGTCCTCGACTGCGAGTTCTGGAAGCAGTTTATCGACTGGATTCACCACGTCGTCTATCCTAGGGGCTATGTCGACGCTGAAGACCTGAAGCTGGTCCGCGTCTGCGACGAGCCGGCCGAGGTCGCCGATATCGTCAAGGCCTGGTATCAGGACAGGGTATTCACCGGAAGGGAACTCCTGGGCGAGTAGTTCATGCTGAAGCTTACCTTCCACGGCGCCGTCCGCACCGTTACCGGCTCGATGCACCTGATTGAGAACGGGCGCGGCCGTATTCTGCTTGACTGCGGTCTCTACCAGGGCCGCCGTCAGGAAGCCTTCGAACGCAACCGACATTTGCCCTTTCCGGCGGACAGCATCGACGCGGTCCTTCTCTCCCACGCCCACATCGACCACTGCGGCAACATCCCGCACCTGGTCAGGAAAGGCTTCTCCAGTGAGGTACACTGCACCCGGGCTACCGCTGACCTCGCCGCTATCATGCTCCTGGACAGCGCCCGTATTCAGGAGAAGGACGTCGAGTACGTCAACAAGGTGCGGGCCAGGCATGGCGAGCCGCCCACCGAGCCGCACTACACCACCGAAGACGCCGAAAAGGCCCAGGACTGCTTCGTCGGGCACGCCTACGACCGCTGGTTTTCACCATTATCCGGCATCCGCGTTATGTTCCGGGATGCCGGACATATCCTCGGCTCGGCCCTGACGGTAGTCGAGGCCTCCGATGGCTCGCGCAAAGTCCGCCTTTGTTATGCCGTTGACCTGGGCCGCGAAGACCTGCCGATACTGCGAGATCCCTTCGTGGTCAGCGACGCCGAGGTGCTAATTATTGAAAGCACCTACGGCGGGCGACTCCACGGCAGTCTCCAGGCCGCTGAAGAGAAGCTAATCCGGGTCATCAGTGAAACGGTGGAGCGGAAGGGCAAACTCCTGATACCGGCTTTCGCTCTGGAGCGAACCCAGGAACTGGTCTACTGCATCCACCGGCTGACGCTGGCCGGCAAGCTTCCGGAACTACCCATTTTCGTTGACAGCCCGCTGGCAATAGACGCCACCGATATCTTCCGTACCCATCCGGAGTGCTTCGATGAGCAGACCAACCGCTTTATGCAGATGGTCGATGACCCGTTCGGTTTCCGCCATCTCCGCTACGTCCGGGACGTTGAAGAGTCAAAAAGACTGAACCGGGAAAAGGGCCCGTTCATCATCATCGCCGCCTCGGGAATGGCTGAACACGGGCGCATCCTGCACCATCTCAAGAATAACATCGGCGACCCCGGTACCACCGTGCTCATCGTCAGTTTCCAGGCGGAAAACACCCTGGGACGCCGCCTGGTCGAGGGCCAGACCAGAGTCCGCATATTCGGCGAGGAATACGAGCGCCGGTGCCGCATCGAGGTCATCGACGAATTCAGCGCCCATGCCGACCACCAGGGCATCGTCAATTGGGCTGCTAAAGGTCTGGGGCGCTGGAAGCGGGCCTTTGTCGTCCACGGCGAAGAACAGGCATCCCTGGCCATCGCCGGTGCGCTAAAAGAACTGGGCATCCCCGATGTGGTGGTACCCACCCCCGGACTGAGTGTTGAATTATAAGTAACCAACCATGACTGTATTCGAAATCTTGGTCAAAGGCTACGCCCGTATCCTGGGCAAGCACTGCTACGTCGCCTCCCCGAATACCGTGCTTATAAATGATGGGAGCAGGCGGGTACTTGTAGACCCGGGTGCCAACATCGACCTCCTGAAACGCGCTCTCGCCCGGCGCCGGCTCAAGCCGTCGGATATCGATCTCATATTCCTCACCCACTACCACCCCGACCACGTCCTTAATATCCGGCTTTTCCCCGAAACCCTGATTTGCGATGGCTATTCAATTTACCGGGGCGACCGCGCTGAATCTCACCCGAGCCACTACCTGCTTGACACCGATATCGAAATCGTACGGACGCCGGGACACTCTGCCGGGCACTCATGCCTCCTGTTCGATACCGATAAGGGGCGCTGTGCGGTAGCCGGTGATGTCTTTGCCTGGTACGATAACCAGGAGCCGGCTTGCGACTTGCGCTCGCTGATTAATCTGCCCGACCCCTTTGCACAGGACATGGCAACGCTGAAGAAGACCCGGCGGCGGCTCCTGGAAATGGCCGACTGGATTATTCCGGGACACGGAAGGCCTTTCCCGTCACCATACAGCAAGGACGGTCAATGTTAGGGGAACTGGCCGCCCTCTTTGTGGCCGTCCTCTGGGCAGCCACCGGCCTGATGCTCAAACCCATCAGCACCCGGCTCAATCCCTTCTTTGCCAATCACGTCCGCGTTTTTGCTTCGACCATTGTCTACCTGCCGATTGTTATCACCACCAACGGTCTGAACTATCTGCTCCAGACTCCGATTACCTCCATCCTTTTCGTTGTCGGCGGGGCGGCCGTCGGTTTCATCATTGCCGAGACCTGTTTCCTGCTGGGGATACGCTATATACCTCTCTCTCAGGTCTATCCCATCTCACTTTGCGGCTTCCCTGTCGTCACCCTCGTCATCGCCGCCGTTTTCCTCGGCGAGCGGCTGGCGCCGGCCGCTCTGCTCGGTGTGGCGCTGGTGCTGGTGGGACTTTACCTCACGGCCTTCCCCGGTCAGGGCATCATACCGAAGATTTCCCTGGTCTCGCCTGAAGAACAAAAGGGACTAGTACTGACCGCGCTGTCGTTCATCTTTTACGGCATCAGTATTAATATGACCACGTTCGGCATCAGGGACATGAACCTCGATCTGGCCAATTTCATCCGCTTTGCGGCGCTGACGGTTATTCTGATACCGTTCACCTTCCGTCACTGGACCGATGCCGGACTCCTGAAGACTGAGATGAAGACCATCGGGCTGGCCGCTCTGAACGGGGCCATCGCCATCGGGCTGGCCGGGCGCATTCTACTCTTCTCACTGACTGAAAGCGGCGCGGCGCTGACCTCCGTCCTTACCTCGACCTCGCCCCTGTTTCTCCTGCCGATGTCCGTATTCCTTCTGAAGGAAAGGGTGACGCGCAAGCTGGCGGTAGGCGTCGTTATCAGCGTTGCCGGTATTTGCCTGGTGTTCTTACCCGGCCTGATAAACTAAACGCGTATAAGCACACCAACCCCTGAACTATGTCGGCCTTTACCAATCTCTACTCGAGCAGCTTGATCAGCGCCTGACGCAGGTCAGCATGCTCTTGCGATAAAAGCGGCGGACATTCATCAACGCGGCGTTTTCCCTTCGCCACCTTGATGGCGAAGGCGGTGCATTTGGTTTCGCCGCACTGTTTGCAATCGGTACCCGGCAGGAGCTTGCTGATCGCCAGCCAGCTTACTTCGGTCCTTTTGAGCTGGTCACTGCCCCAGGTCTGCGCCAGCTTCCAGGCAATTCTGTAAACGATGGGCGGTTCTGCATAGGCTCCCATGTCGTACAGGGCGTAACCCATGAATTCGGCCGGCGATTCCTGATAGCACGCCCTGACAGCTTCAGCTACACTGTTCATATTCAAGCCCGGCAGACTGCGGTCGGTAGCTCCCGGCCTGGTCAGCATATTGACAACGGTCACTATCTGGTCACGGAAGCGGGATATAACGTTTTCCGGCAGGTTGGCGAGGTAAGCGGTCGGCGCATTAGACCCGATGATACGTTTAGCGGCATCTACTCCGTTATCTTTCAATGCCATGATGGTCTGCCCTGGCAAATGACCTGCTGACTCGCGGCCGCACAGGATAAGGTAGCGTATGTTAGGGTTGGCCACGATATTGCAGAGTACCTTCTCAAGCCCGACATTCTCCGTCTGGAGCATCCCGGCCAGGGCGGCGCCGGCGTCAAGCCCGGCCATAACCAGCTCCTGAAGGTCAGGGGGAATAGCAAAGTCGAAGGTGTCCAGGATGACGCACACCGCCGCCGGCGAGAAGTCGTTGCCCCGGGTGTAGCGTCCCGGCTCAGGCGGGTATTCGGGCGGCGGGTTAACCTTCAGCACAAAGAACCTCTCCTGAACGTTAACAGCAACTGGCCATTATGTAGACCAGCCGGATGCAGTCACCATCGTTAAGCGTCGAAGAAATACCCTCTTCCGGCAGGTCCTTATGATTGAGCATGACATAAACGCTCGGACGCAACGCTCCGTTGCTGTCAAGGACTCTGGCAACGTCAAAATCGGGCAGACTGCGGCCAAGTCCAAGAATACAGTCCCGCACCGTCGGCGCCGCTTCGACGTTTGCGGTTACCCAGTTAACCTCATTCCGACCAAGCAAATACGGGTGGACGATTACCTCAACTCCCATGCTCATACCCCGGTTCTAACCGACGGCATACTGTCCATCTCGTTCCGCCCGTTCTGCAAGGCTGAATTAGCTTGCTTCACCTGACAGCGATTCCCTGACCCGCCGCACGATACGGGCAACATCCCGGGAGGCCAGCTTGAAATCATGGTTCTTGGCTATGCCTTCATCGGTAACGCAGACCCAATCGGTTACGGTTATCCCGGCATGTTCAAGGGCCCTTTTGGCACAGGCGGTGGCGCAGCCGTCCAGAGCAACGACCCTTTTCGCCGCCATGCCGGTATCAATCATCACCTTATCGTGAGCACCGATTCCTGCCAGGCAGTAAATTCTTGCAACACCCTGCTCGGTGAGACGCACCGCCGCCTGGTTGGCAATCTGGCCGCAATTGGAACCCCCGGAGCAGGGGAAAAGCAATATCTCACTAGCCTGACAGGTGCATTTCGCGCCACTGGTCGGAACATCACCTTCTACCATACTGACCCCCGTTTTCCATTATTATTGCTGTTTCCTTTCTGCAATCCACTTCTTTACTTCCTGCGGAGTGGGAATCCTGCCCTCGCTGACCTTAACTCCGTCGATAATCACCGCCGGCGTCATAATCACCCCCCTGGCACTAATCATCTTTATGTCCTTGATCTCGTTAACCAGAGCGTCCTCCCCGGGTTTCATGCCGAGCTCCTTAAGCGCCTGTATGACATTCTTCTCCGTCGCCTGACACTTGGGACAACCGGTGCCACATACCTCAATTAACATTCTAATACCTCCTTACTATTGTCCGGGCAATACTACCCACAAATTATTTCCCCAGTACAACCTGAATCAGTCCATGATAAACCCGGCCACCCAACCCACCAGCGTCCCCAGTATGATAATGGTAGGAACATAGACCAGCGCCTTCTTAACACCGAAAACCCTGGCGACCGCAATCCAGTTAGGCAGGCTGATGCCGGGTCCGGTCAGCAGGAGAGCCAGAGCCGGGCCTTTACCCATACCGAGGTTCATCAGCGTATCCACAAAAGGCGCCTCGGTCATGGTAGCGAAATAGGTTATGGCCCCGATCATGGTGGCCAGGAATGATTGACGCAGTCCGACGCCGCCCAGCCAGGTCTTGACCCATTCGCCGGGCAGAAGAGCGCCAATGATTCCGACGGCAAAGACTCCGGCCAGCAGTAGAGGAAAAATGACGCGCACAAACCACCACGTTTCCCTGAGCCAGTCTTTTATCTTCTCAAGGTCGATTGCCTTCCAAACATAGACGCCAACCACTACCAACCCCACCGCCCATATCACCACCTTCTGCCAGTAGGGACCGTGGGTCACCAGATAATTAGGGGCCAGAAGCCATACAACCAGGAGCAAGAGAAGAATCACCCCTCTACGAGTCATCAACGGTCCGTGACTCATCTGGATGGTGGAAACTCGGCTCCTTTCCTCTCGATAGAAGGCATAAGCCATAATCGTGCCCACGGCAAAGCTCATCAGTAGAGCGCTGATGACTCTGGCGGCGGCCATCTGGACGCCGATAATCTGGCCGGTATAGACAAGGGCCAGTATGTTGGCCGCCGGAGCCACCCAGAGAATGATGAAGGCGGCACCGATGCCGGCCCCGCCGCGATAGATGCCGCTGGATACGGGAATGACGGTGCACGAACAGGCGGCGACAAAGAAGCTCCCTATGGAAGCAATACTGAAAGACGATATTTTACGCGCCGCGGCGCCGAGATAGCCGATGATGGCCTCCCGGGATATGAACGTGACTATCCCGCCGGCCAAAAGAAAAGCCGGAATGAGGCAGGTAAGCACATGGAGGGCAACATAGTCCTGAAGGGCATACAGCCCGCCCATGAAAGCATCAATGACAATCATGCTGACAAACTCCTTCTCTTCGGCAAAAGCAAACTGTTAGTTAGGCCGGACGCGGGCTTAATTCAACTGCCGGACTCCGGCCGGCGCCCGGGCGGCGCGCCTGGCTCAGGCGCTGCGCATCGCGGGTAACCGTTTCGCTTGACTTGAGCGAATCAACAACGGCGTCAACCAGCTTTGAAGACAATCCGCCGAGGCCACTTCGGTCAATTGAATAGAGCGACATCGCTCCATCCTTCCTCAACTTCAGGAGGCCGGCATTATAAAGCGCGGTCAGGCACCGCGACGCTCTGGGCTGGGGTATTTCCAGCGCCTGCGCCACCTCGCAAACACAGCACTCACGCCGGGAAAGAAGACAAAGAACCCTTAACCGGGTATCGTCCGAAAGGGCCTTGAACGCATTTATGAGCTGGCGGTTACTCATTCACTAATCTCCATATGCGAATTATCGCATATAATAAACGCCTCTGACGACGCTGTCAATACCTGTCACAGGCCGAAGTTGAACGCTTCCTCGAATCCCGATACAATACACCCCGCCTTTTGAGGGAACCTGCCTTTGAAGTATTTCTTTACCGAACAGCAGGAAATGGTCCGCTCGCTGGCAAGGCGTATCGCCGAGGAAAAGATACTGCCGCGGCGTGCCGAGCTCGACGAGACCGAAGAATTCCCCTGGGATATCATCCGGGAGATGGCCGCGGCCGACCTCTTCCGTGTCTTTATCCCGGAGAAATACGAGGGACTGGGCGGGGGCACACTCGACCTCTGCCTGGTGGTTGAGGAGCTCAGCCGCGTCTGCAGTGGCGTGGCCATCTGTTACGCCGCCACCGCACTTGGTGCCATACCCATCATCGAGTGGGGCACCGATGCCCAGAAACAGAAGTACCTGCCGGCCATTGCCGCCGGTAAGCGCCTCACCGCTTTCGCTTTGACCGAGTCCGCAGCCGGTAGTGATGCCGCCGCCATCCGTACTCAGGCGGTCAAAGACGCCGGCGGCTATTCGATAACCGGCACCAAACAGTTCATCACTAACGGCGGCGAGGCGGAAATCTACACCGTCATCGCCATCACCGACCGCACCAAAGGGATTCGGGGCGCCAGCGCCTTTATCGTGGAAAAAGGCGCGGAGGGCTTCACCTTCGGCAAGAAAGAAAAAAAGATGGGCATCCGTGCCTCGGCCACCCGCGAGCTCATCTTCAAGAACTGCCGCATCCCTGCCGAAAACCTGCTCGGCAAAGAGGGCTTTGGCTTCATTATCACCATGAAGACGCTGGACCGTTCCCGTCCGGGCGTGGCCGCTCAGGCGCTGGGCATCGCCCAGGGGGCGCTCGAGGCCGCCATAGATTACTCAAGCCAGCGCCACCAGTTCGGACACCCCATTTCGGCCATCCAGGCAGTCCAGCACATTCTGGCCAACATGGCTACCGACGTCGAGGCGGCGCGGGCATTGCTCTACGCGGTCTGCCGCAGCATTGATGCTGGCTCCAAAGACTTCACCGAGGATTCGGCGATGGCCAAGGTCTTCGCCTCCGATGTGGCGATGCGCGTTACCACCGATGCCGCTCAGGTATTCGGCGGCGCCGGCTATATGCGCGATTATCCGGTGGAGAAGATGATGCGCGACGCCAAGATAACCCAGATATACGAGGGTGCCAACCAGGTCCTCCGCAACGCCATTGCCCTCGACCTTCTCAAGCGCAAGGGCCGCCGCCCGTAGCTCTATGAACTTCCTCGTCTGTATCAAGCAGGTGCCCGGCACCACTCAGGTCAAAATCGACCCCAGGACCAACACCCTCGTCCGCGAGGGCGTCCAAAGTATCATCAACCCCTTCGATACCTACGCTATCGAGGAAGGTGTCCGGCTCAAAGAACGCACCGGCGGAAGTTGCACTGTTATCACCATGGGCCCGCCCCAGGCAGAGCAGGCATTGCGTGATGCCGTTTCCGTTGGCGCTGACAACGCGATTCTCGTCAGCGACCGCGCCTTTGCCGGGTCGGACACCTGGGCCACGGCGCAGGTCCTGGCCGCCGCGGTAGCCAAATTCAAAGACTTCGACCTGGTCATCTGCGGCCGCCAGAGCATCGACGGCGACACCGGCCAGGTAGCCCCGGAGCTGGCTGAGAAGCTCGGCCTGCCGTTTGTCTCCTACGTGAGCAAGGTCGAGGAAATAAGGCCCGACCACATCCGTGTCCGAAGAATGGTCGAGCTCGGCCATGAGATTGTTGACTGTCCCCTGCCGGCAGTAATTTCGGTGACCAAGGAAATCAATACGCCACGATTACCCTCATTACGCGGTATGATGAAGGCCAGAAGCCTCAAGCCGACCGTATGGAGTAATTCCGACCTGAAAATCCCCACGGACAGGGTGGGGGTGGCCGGTTCGGCCACCCGGGTGGTGAAAGTCTTCTTCCCCCAGCGTGACCGCAAGAGCGAAATGATTAGCGGAACGCCAGAAGAGCAGGTTGAGAAGCTGCTCGTGAAGCTGAGAGAGGCCAAAGTAGTGTGAAGGCAATGGAAGGTATTGAAGTTGACCCCGCCCTTTGCACCGCCTGCGGCGCCTGCGTAACCGCCTGTCCCTTCGGAGCGGTTCAGGTCGTAAGTGACGTCGCCGTCTTCAACGACAAATGCACTCTGTGCGGCGCCTGCGAGAAGTCCTGCCCGGTCAACGCTATAACCATTAAAGGCGCCCCCAAGGCACCCGCTCCCACGGGTTACAAAGGCGTCTGGGTCTTTGCCGAGCAGGACAGGGGCAAGCTGAAGAGTTACGTTTTCGAGCTACTGGCCAAAGGGCAGGAGCTGGCCAAAGCACTGGGGGTTGAGCTGGCCGCCGTCTGTCTTGGGCATAATATCGAGGATATCGCTTCGCTGGCGGCACACGGGGCCGACCGTATTTATCTGGCCGATGACCCGGCGCTGGCGCAGTGCCAGGACGAACCTTATGCGGCGACTCTGGCGGGACTGGTCCGAGAGCATAAGCCGGAGATACTCCTCGCCGGAGCTACCCCGTTCGGACGTTCTTTCATCCCGAAGGTCGCCGCCATGCTTGAGACCGGCCTGACCGCCGACTGCACCGCTCTGGAAATCGAACCTCACTCTCATCTGCTTCTCCAGACCCGTCCCACCTTCGGCGGGAACATCATGGCCACCATTACCTGCGAGTCGCGGCGGCCCCAGATGGCCACCATCCGGCCGCATGTTTTCAAGAAGAGCAGCCCCGACGGCACACGGAAGGGCGAGATCATCAGGGTTGACCTCAGGAAGGAAGCCGTGACCTCGCGGACGAAGCTGGTCGGCTTCATCGAGGATGTGACCGAAAAGGTCCGGCTCGATGAGTGCCCGGTTATTGTCTCCGGCGGCCGCGGCCTGGGCAAGCCGGAGAACTTCCAGATAGTCCGCGAACTGGCTGAGGCCCTCGGCGCCGCCGTCGGTTCATCCCGCCCGCCGGTCGACGACGGCTGGATACCCTACTCCCACCAGGTCGGTCAGACCGGCAGGACCGTCTGCCCCAGAGTCTACTTCGCCATCGGCATTTCCGGCGCCGTCCAGCACCTCGCCGGCATGCAGACCTCGGAAATCATCATCGCCATCAACGAAGACCCCAACGCCCCCATCTTCGAGGTCGCCACCTACGGGATAGTGGGGGACCTGTTTAAGATAGTGCCATTGCTGACGGAACGGTTGAAGAGAGCCTGACTGCGCTCTGTTATCCTGGAGCACAGCGAAGAATCGGCTGAGGCAGGAACATCCTCCCCACCACCCGACACTTCAGCCTTCAACGACGGTCTCAAAACGACACGGCCAAACTGGCTAACCCTTTATTGCTTCGATCACCATCTCCACCGCCAGCGGTATCGCCTTAGCCACCGGAGGGGAGCACTCCTCGCTGAAGACGTAGTCCGGGGAGATTTCGACGGCGATGATGGTGATGTTTTCATCCCTGGGAACCGACATCCCGAGGCGGCGGCCGAGGTCGAGGGCGGCAGTCAGGGTGGTATCGTGGGGGGAGGCGGAGTGACGGGTAATGTCAATATCTTTTACAGTAAGCCGGTGAACGTCACCGACCCTGCCGTTTCTGGTCTGGATGGCGTCGACGATAATCAGTCGGTCGTAGCCGATGAGGACGTCCAGCAGCGCCAGACCCGAGGCAGTGGTCTCCAGTATAGCAACGTTTTCGTCCTTGACGCGCTTTTCAAGCTCGTTTACGATGCGCAGGCCAACTGAGTCATCGCCAAGAATGGGGTTGCCGAGACCGAGAACGAGGGTCTTCATACATGGGGTAGGATACAGGAGGAATTTTCCGTTGACAAGGCGGGGGACGGCGCACCATGACTCCTCAACCGCACCCGCGGCGTTACCCGTATGGCCATACAAGAGCGTAAAAAAGAGGGGGCCGGCCGGCCCCCTCTTATGACACCGTGTCTAGTTACTTGGTCGGCTTCTTCTTTAAGGCCTCGCGGCGGATGGCCAGCTTGGCCAGCCTGGCTTCGGTCTGGTCCTCCATCAACTGGGCGAACTCACAGCGGACGCAGTTAAAGACCCGGGAGCAGAGGCGCGCCGAAACGTCCCCCTTAAGAGCATAGCGGCAGGTACGCATTGTGCCCGGCAGAGCCTTAAGCCGCTCCAGGGCGGCGGCAATCTCCGGTGATTCACCGGCCGACTGCATCTGCTGGTCGAACTCGCAGGTCAGGCAGTTGAAATCGTTGGTGCACATGCGGTAGCGGACCACGCCCATCTTCATCCAGACACAGGGCTTGGCCTTTCCCGGGGTTTCCGCCTCTTCAACACCGGCCATTCCGCCCAGCCCGGCGGCGGCCCGCTTTGCTCTGGCCAGCCACTGCCTGGCATCAAGATGCCCCGGCGAGAAGGTAAGGACCTTCTCAAACTCTTTGACGGCATCGGCGTAAGCCCCTTTCTGGAGCGCCGCCTGGCCCCGCTCCATGGCACTCCGGATGGCCTCCTCGCGGCGGACAACCTCCTGAGTCTTTGCCGGGACCGGAGCAGGAGTCAATGGCTTGCCAATCAGGATTTCCTCGAGCAGCTTCTCAATTTTCTCCGGGGAGAAGGGCTTGATAACATAGTCAACGGCACCCGCCTTCATGGCCTCGGAGGCCGTCTCCGGCGAGGGATAGGCGGTAATCATGATGGCCTGAAGCTCGGGGTTTTCACTCCGGGCTTCCTTGATAACCTGAATGCCGTCCTTGCCGGGGAGCTTAAGGTCAACGACCATAGCGCCAAACTTCTCTCTCTTGGCCATTTCCAGCGCCTGCTCGCCGTCCTCAGCCGCGGCTACAGCATAGCCTACCTCGGTCAGCCAGTCCTTCAAAGACTCACGGACGATGGTCTCGTCTTCCACCAGCAATACCGTCTTGCTCATTTTATTTTAACCTCCATATACAGTCGTTTTTAGCACCCACTGGATATGGTGCAATTATTGTGCCAGTTGCGGGGGCCTCTACTTCTTAAAGAGGGCTAGGCCTCTTTAATTTTCCCCAACAGCGGGGGCAAGACGGGGGAGGTTTCTAAGAGGGGCAATCGCCTGTCTTAAGCACAACTATGTGTAAAAGAATTAATCACGCTTGTCTGTTTTATTTACTGACAGACCGTATTCCCTGAGCTTATTGTAGAGGGTCATGCGGGTAATGCCGAGTATCCTGGCGGCTTCAGAGACATTGCCGCCGGTCTGGCGCAGGGTGCTGGCAATACATTCTTTCTCCACCTCGCGGAGGTTCTTGCCGGCCAGAGAGACCGGTGGCACTGCGGCGCCTAGGCCGGGCAGTTCATCCGGGGTGATGAATTCACCCCGGGCCAGAATGACTGCCCGCTCGACGGCATTCTCAAGCTCCCGGATATTGCCGGGCCAGTTATATTTCATTATCAGTTCTTTCGCCTCCGGCGAGAAGTCTTTGATGTCTTTATGGTTCTCCATGGCAAACTTACGCAGGAAGTGCTCCGACAGCGCCGGAATGTCTTCCGTGCGCTCGCGCAACGGCGGCAGGTGGATGCCAACCACATTCAAGCGATAGAAAAGGTCTTCACGGAACCTCCCCTCCTCCATAGCCTTCTTGAGGTCCTTGTTGGTAGCTGAAATGAGACGCACGTCAACCTTGACCAGCTCATTGCCGCCGACCCGGCTGAACTCCTTCTCTTCAATGACCCGTAAAAGGTGCACCTGAACGTTGGGACTGATATCGCCGATTTCATCGAGGAAAAGCGTCCCGCCGTGGGCAGACTCAAACTTGCCCTTCTTCCGGGCGGTAGCGCCAGTGAAGGCACCGCGCTCGTGGCCGAAAAGCTCGCTCTCAAGCAGGCTTTCCGGCAGGGCGGCGCAACTCACCGCCACGAACGGCTTGCCCCGGCGCAGGCTGAGGTTATGGATGGCCCGGGCGATTAGCTCCTTGCCAGTGCCGCTCTCGCCGGTGATGAGGACAGTGGCATTGCTCTTGGCCACCACCCTGACCACCTCGAACACCTGCTGCATGCGGTGGCTCTTGGCAATGATGTTTTCAAAGCGGTACTGGCCGTCCAGCTTCTGTCTGAGGCTCAAGTTCTCCTTGACCACCTGCTGGTGCTCTACCACTTTCTTGATAACCAGCTCCAGCCGCTCCGGGCAGAATGGCTTCTCAACGTAGTCATAAGCGCCCTGCCTGATGGCTTCAATGGCGGTAGAAACGCTGGCGAAAGCGGTGACGACGATGACATCGGTATCCGGGCAGGAGTCTTTAAGCCTCCGGGTCAACTCGATGCCGTCCATACCGGGCATGACCAGGTCGGCGATGACGACATCCGGCTCGTCTCGGGCGGCCAGTTCCAGCGCCTTGGCGCCATCTTCAGCGACAGCGACATCGTAGCCAAGACCCCTGAGCCACTCACGCAGGGAGTCGCGGATGCTGGACTCATCGTCGACAACCAGTATCTTAGCGGGCCGATTCACGCCTCAACTCCAGATAGATGCTGAAGGTAGTACCCTTGCCCACCTCACTATCGACCTTAATCCGTCCCTTATGGCGCTCGATGATGCCATGGACTACGGCCAATCCCAGCCCAACCCCCTTACCCCGCTCTTTGGTGGTGAAGAATGGGGTGAACAGCTTGCGCATATTCTCCTTGGGGATGCCGACGCCGGTGTCCGAGACGTCCACCTTCACCCAGTCTTTTTTCTTGCCGCCGATATCATCCTCGGTGACAACTGACGTACGCAAAGTAAGCTTGCCGCCGCCGGGCATGGCCTGGATGCCATTTAATATCAGGTTGGTGAACACCTGGCGCAGCTGATCGAAATCGGCCAGGACCATCAGGCCCACCGGGCTGAACTCTCTAATGACCTCCACTTTCTGCATCTGGGCCTGATGGCCAACCAGTGCCAGCGACTGCTCCAGGACATCGTTAATGTCGAGGAGCCGTGACATTGGCTCGGACTGCCGGGCGAAGTCCAGCAGGTTGCGGATGATGCGTGAACTGCGATTGACCTCGGCCTCAATCTTGGCAAGCTGGCTCACCGCTTCTTCCTTAGAAAAATTATCTCCGGATAGTTTCTTAGAAATGAGCTTGGTATACACCAGGACACCGGCCAGCGGGTTGTTCAACTCATGGGCGATGGCCCCGGCCATCTGGCCCAGCGAGGTGAGCTTTTCCGCCTGGATAAGCTGTTCCTGGGTCGCTTTCAGGCGCTTGACCAGGAACGGCCAGCACATATCGCTCTCGGCCAGCCCCCGATAGACGGCCACCGCTTTTTCGCGGCAGGTGCGATAGCCGCAGGCACCGCAGTTAAGCTCATCGTCGGGGCGCTTCTTGTCGGTCAGGCTCAGAATGCCCCGTATCTCTTCCTCGCTGGGATAAGGCAGGTTAACATACTGGTTGGTGTATTTGCGCTTCAGGTTAACATGGCCGTATCTGGCAATATCGGCTTCCGTCTGTGCCGGGTCGGCCTCGCTACGCGCATACTCGAGGATAAGCTGCTTCTTTTTCAAGAGACTGACATCCCTCTGCATCACCGGCCCCTCGGCACAGCTTTCACACATGTAGAGTTCCACAAAGGTAGGCTTGATTTCTTTCTTGGCCAGGTCGGCGATTACCTCACGCACCCGCTGGAAGCCTTCGGCAACAACGATATCATTCCTGGCAGGATCGCCAGATATACCCGCTGTCATGGCATAGCTCCCGGGGAACGAGCCCATCCGGGCGCGGTTGGGCCTGGGGCCGGTCGTCGGCATGTCCTCCTGCGTTTCAGCAACGATGTCTTTCTGGGCGAACAGTTCTTCAAGCTCCCCAAAGGTAATGACGGCATCGATGGCCCCGGCCACCCTAGGATCCTCGCGCTCGGCGCGGGCGGCGACACAGGGACCGATAAAGACCACCTTCGAACCGGGTCTGTAGCTATCTTTGATGACGCGCCCCATAGCAGTAATCGACGATACCACCGGTGCCAGGTTATCGAGGAGCTCCGGATAGTACTTTTCGATGTAGGTGACCACCGCCGGGCAGTTGCTCGATATCAGCGGCATAGCTGCACCTTCACTAAGGAGACGCTTGTATTCCCGGGCCACAAGCTCACCGCCAAAGGCGACCTCAACCACCTCCCCGAAGCCGAGCCGCTTCAGGGCGGCGACAACCTGGCCCGGCCGGACGCCGGGGAAGGCGGCGGGGAACGAGGCACCGAGAATAGCTATCGGCGCCGGTTGCTGTCCGAGCAGAATCCAGACGTTGCCGGTATCGCTCTCAAGCCGCTTGGCACCCTGACTGCAGACCTTGATGCAATTGCCGCAAGAAATGCAGTTCTCCTTGATGACCTCGGCCAACCCTTCCTGCACTTTAATGGCGTGGGCCGGGCAGGTACGTACGCAGGCGTAACAGCTGCGGCACTTGTCCCGGTTAGTGAAAATCACCGCCATGTTAAACGCCTCCCCCAACCCGGCGGCGCTTCCAGGAGTTGGGTATCTTGAGCTCCTTGCGCAGACTGGCTACCGCCCGGCGTGAAATGGTCACGCCGAAATTATCCCGCAGCCGCCGCATCAATTCGTCGGAAAGGGGCTTCTCCTCGCCGGCAATTAGTCGGGCGACAAGCTCCCGGCGGAACCGCCTGGGACGCGGGAAGAAGTCCCTGAGCGCCTTCTCTCCCCACGGGGTGTCAACACTGCGTCCGGTAAGACAACGGCTGATGGAGCTGGGCGCCAGTCCGGTAATTCTGGCCGCCTCCCTCTGAGTGAAGGGAAGGAGCGCTTTGGGATCACCCGTTTCAAGATAGAGGTTCTGCCGGGCAATGATCATCTCCAGAACACGAAACAGAGTATCACGCCGCCGGTTAATCAGCTCCAGCTTCCGCAACAGATCCCCGAGATCCCTCACCTCCGCCACCGTGAAAGCACCGGCTTCCTTGAGCCGTGCCAGCTTCTCATAGTCGATAGTGTAGCGGCCACGGGCATGCCCCGGGGAATAATATCCAATAATGAAGCCACCAGGGCCACGCTCAATGGCCGCCACTCTGGAATAGCGGACAACCCGGTCGCCAAGGGCTGAAGGATGATAGAACTCGGCGGCAACAGAAAAATCGTCAACCAGACTGTTAATCCGCCTCACCTCTTCCACGGTCAGACCGCAGGCATCAGCGATCTCCTCTACGCTGAGGTCCGGCTCCGGGTAAAGGAAATAACGCTTGAAATTATCCGGACCTACCTTTCGCGCCAGCCCGGCCAGGTCCTGTCTGGCCGACAGCAGAGACTCAGCATCGAAGGAGCCGGTATCAGCGGCGGCCATGGCTTCAGTCTCAAACAGTCGGCGCGAGACATCGGTACCCGGCAGACGCTCGCGCCGCACGACCCGCTCGCGCTCGAACAGACGGCGGAACAGCGGCGACTGCTCCACCTCTTTCACAAGGCGGAGGAAGTCGTTTTCCGGCATCTCAAGGACCTGCGCCTGCTCCATCAGCGGCGACAGGCGCATTTCCTGCCGCATACCCGTTACCTGCTCCTGCTTCATCTCTCACCTATAAACTGAACAACCAGCGGTTGATGTCTAATAATTATACACCCACCGGCGCATGCCCTCAAATATGCCGCCCCATCAGCCGGCCTTTCCAAACAAAAAGGGCTGTTGGGGAGACCCGCTCCCGGAGACAGCCCTTTTTGTATCCAGCCCGTATTACCCCCGATTTATCGCTTCAGGTGCTGGCTGAAACGGTCAACCACCTTGCCATGGTGATCACGGATGACGACCTCCATGGGCGCCTGACCGGGCAGAGAATGAGTGGCGCAACCGAAGCACGGGTCGTAGGGCCGCCAGGCCATTTCAATCTTGTTGAGAAGCCCCTCGGTTACCGGCTGGCCTGCCTTAATCAGCCCCTTAGCCGCTTTGTTAACAGAAATATTGATAGCGGCCGCGTTGTTTACCGTTGCCACGATGAGATTGGCCTTCTTAATGATGCCTTTCTCGTCGGTAAGGTAATGATGGAACAGGGTGCCGCGCGGAGCCTCAACCACGCCAACTCCCTCAGTGGGCACCGCAGTAGGTATCGTCCGGAAGTTGGGATTGGTAATCTCGGGGTCGCGGGCAAGCTCAAGCAGCCGCTCCGCGGCATACATCAGCTCCACCAGGCGCGCCCAGTGCGTAGCCAGCGTGTGGTGCACCGGCTTGCCGCCCAGGGTCGAGTAAAACTTCTCGTAGGCTTCCTGGGCCAGAGGCGTCGCCATACCGTTCGCGGCATTGAGCCGGGACAGCGGCGTACACTGGTAGATACCGCTTTCCCTACCGGGGATGAAACCTTTCCAGCCGATTTTCTTCAGGAAGGGGAACTTGATATAGGTCCACGGCTCTACGTGCTCGGCAACATGATCGAGGTAGTCTTGAGCACTAAATTTAGCGAACTCCTTACCATCGGGATCGACCACTCGTACCTTGCCATCGTAGAAGTTAGTCCGGTTCTTATCGTCCACCAGCCCCATGTAGTAAGTCTTCTGGGTATAAGCATCGCTCAGGATAAGGTCAACATAAGCTTTGTTTTTGAGTACGATATCGTCAAAGACCTTGAGTGACAGCTTACCGAACTCAACCGCATCCCGGGCAATTTCCTCCACCTCTTTACGTTCTTCCTCGTTCAAGCCCTTGCTGACACCGCCGGGGAGGCCGAAGACCGGGTGCACCGCCCGGCCGCCGAGCAAGTGGATAATCCGGTGATTACGCATCCGGGTCCTGATGACAGCGCCAGCCAGTTCCATACCAACTTTGCCGATGACACCGATGATATTACGTTCGGCCACCGGTGCCTCCGGGCCGATAACGAAGTCGGGGCCGCCTAGAATGTAGAAATGTGTAGTATGATCGGTCACAAAAAATGCTGAGTAGAAAAGCTCGCGGAGCTTTTTGGCCACGCTCGGCGGGTCGACGTGAAAGACCGCATCCAGAGTCTTGGCGGATGCTATATGATGTGCTTCCGGGCAAACGCCGCAGATGCGCTGGGTTATCTGGGGCATATCCTCAGCCAGACGGCCTTCGCAAAAGCGCTCGAAGCCTCTTAACTCAGGTACCTGAAAATAGCTGTTGGCTACCTCGCCCTTATCGTCGAGAAAGATTTCTATCTTGGCGTGGCCTTCAAGCCTGGTTATCGGATCAATCGTTATCTTGTTCATTTTATCCTGGCCCTCCTCAACAGCGAATCCGGCAGGCTGTAGCGGTAGAAAGTCCCCACCGGGTCCGGGATGGTGTCAACAATCTTCTTAATTTCGTCCGGATCCTTGGAATCGATGATTGAGGCAACAGCGCCGAGGAAGTGAGCTCCCTGGTCGGTGACACCCTCCACCGGCCCGTAGCATCCGGTGCACGGCATGTTGGCCGCCGGGCACGGCGCACCGCACCCGCCGCGGGTGGCAATGCCGGCACACAGGAACCCCTGCTCAAGAAGACAGGTCTCCGGCTCCGGTACCTTTTGCCAGGTACGATAAAAGGCCCTGACTCTCTTTTCGCCCTTGCGCCGTGCACAGTCGTCACATACCGCCTTGGCATTGTGGGTAATCACGGTACCTTTCGGCGGCAGTTTACCGGTGATCAGCGCCTCCAGGGCCAGCCAGGTCGTCCTTTCCTCGGGCGGACAGCCGGGAATTGTGTAATCAACATCAACGGTGTGGTGCAAGGTCTGGACTGAATCGTAGAAGACCGGAATGTTAAGTTCACCCTCCGGAACCTGGCATTTGGGCTGGGGCACCACCTTGTCCTTGTTATCAGTGGATACGGTATCGAAGTACACCGTCTGGAAAATGCGCTCCCGGTTATGGAGATTGGCAAGGCCGGGTACGCCGCCTTCGTGAGCGCAGGCACCGTAGCTGATCATTACCTTGGACTTTTCACGGAGCATCTTGGCCATGTGCTCCTGCTCCGAATTGCGGATGCCGCCATTGAAAAGACAGACATCAATGCTCTTCGCCGGCATTGCTTCGACGTCTTTATATTTAACGTCAATAGCCACCGGCCAGAAGACAATATCAGCTACCTCGACCAGCTTGAGAAGCTTTTCGCCAATCATAAGCTGGGCAATTTCACAGCCGCCGCAGCTTGCCGCCCAGTAAAGCGCCACTTTCAACTTGCCCATGGTTCCTCCTTACGAGTTGCGGGCAAAAGGTCCGAGCGCCCGGACCTTTTCGGTCATGTCATTCACGATGGCCACGAAACGATCCCCCTCCGAGGCGGAAACCCAGTCGAGCCGCACCCTATCATCTTCTATCCCCATCTGGGCCAGCAGTCTCTTCAACAGGGGGAAGCGCCGCATTGTCTTATAGTTTCCTTCGGCGTAGTGACAGTCGCCAGGATGACAGCCCAGCACCAGGACGCCATCGGCGCCGAGTTCGAATGCCTTGAGGATAAAGGCTGGTTCCACCCGGCCGCTGCACATCACGCGGACAATCCTCACGTTAGGCGCGCTCTTCATCCGGGCGGTACCGGCCAGGTCAGCGCCACGGTACGAGCACCAGTTGCAGAGGAAGCCGACAATCTTGGGTTCCCAGCTCATCTGTCATGCCTCCTTACGCCCGCACCTTGAGATAGGGCGAGAGTACTTTCTCCCAGGGGACAATATTCTTGTCCAGACCAACTTCCTTCGGTGTCAGTCCAAAAGCAATTCCCATCAACTGGGTGCTGGCCAGGACCGGCATCGAAAAATTGCTTTTGAACCTCCGGTTTACCCGCATCTGGGTGGAATCAACATTACTGTGGCACAGCGGGCATAGCGTCGTCGCCATGGCCATAGCACCGTTATCGGCGGCATTATCGAGCAGTTTCCAGACAAGCTTAAGCGCCATATCAGGCTGGCTGATAAGCTGAGCACCGCCGCAACACTGAGCCTTCAGCGGGTAGTTCACCGCTTCCGCCCCCAGAGCTTCCACAATCTGGTCGAGCCATACAGGGAACTCCGGGTTATCCGGGCCGTACGGCCGGGTCTCGTGGCAACCATACCAGCAGGCAAGCTTGAGGCCCTTCAACGGCACCTTTACCTTGGCGGCGATGGTCTCCAGCCCGATATCGTTGACGAAGACGTCAATCAGGTGCCTCACTCGGACTCCGCCTCCGTAGTGAAGTCCGACGGCGGAAAGGGCATCGTTGACCTTGGGGCCAATTCTCGGGTCTTCGGTAATAGTCACATGCGCGTTCATAAGGTTCCGGTAACAGCAGGAGCACGGGGCTACCAAATCCAGGCCGGTCTTTTCCGCCAAGGCCAGGTTCCGGGCGGCGATGCTGACCGAGTATAATTCGTGAATCGGCGCGCCGGGGCAGCCACAGCAGGTCCAATCCTCAAGCTCCTTAAGCTGGATATCCAGTATCTTGGCCACGGCCATCAAGGAGCGCTCAATAGGAACACCTTCTGACTCCATGGCACAGCCGGGGTAGTAAGCGTAGTACCTCATTTGGCACCTCCGGTTTCCGTCCTCATTGACTGCAGTTTCCGGATGATTTTTACCACATCATCGGCACCTTTAGTCCTTTTCGGCGGTGTGAGCTTGAGACGGCCGCGGGTAAACAGTGCCCAGGCGGTTGGCAGCGCGCCAAGAGCGGTAAGAGGATTCACACTGAGATAATACCTGATAAAAGTACCCAGCTCCCAGATGCGGCCGCGCTTGATGCTGTCACGAAGGCTCCGGTAGAGCGGCATTGTCCTCGTCCGGGGCCGATAGCCTTCACGCTCGGCAATAGCCTCCACGGCATGGATAAGGCTGGCAGGCTTGATGCCGCGGGGGCAGCGCACCGTGCATTTATAGCACGACACACAGTAGAAAGTGGAGGCGCTGGTCAGCACCTCCTCCTTCATGCCGGCGCGTATCATGGCGATTACCCGCCGCGGCTGGTACTGCCACCACTCAGAAGTAGTGCACGAGCCACTGCAGACGCCGCACTGAATACATTCCCTGACCTTTTCCCCGCCCGGCTCGGCGGCGACCTGATTAACGAACAGGTTGGGGTCGTTCACCCTGATGTAGGGCCCCAGAACATCCTTCTTGCTCATGGCTGAGTCCTCCTCGAATCCAAGGCGCCGCGCTACACCAGCACGCCTTCAATCTCGGCTTCAATCTGCTCGGTGGTGAAGTGCTTCTGGGTAATGGCACAGCTCGGACAGGTGGCTACACAGGTACCACAACCCTTACACAGCACCTCATTAACACGGGACACCTTCTTGTCCTCAATATAACTAATGGCATTGTAAGGGCACATAAGGTTGCAGACGCGGCAGCCCGAGCACTTGTCCTCATCGATGACGGCAATGGCCGTTTCCACGGCAACTTTGCCCTTGCTGATAAGGGCCAGCACGCGTGCCGCCGCGGCTGACGCCTGGGCCACCGTGTCCGGGATATCTTTCGGTCCCTGGCAACAGCCGATAACAAAAACGCCGTCAGTCATGGTGGCCACCGGGTCGAGCTTGGGATGCTTTTCCAGGAACCAGTTGGCCGGGCCGCAGGATATTCCAAACATCCGCGCCACAGCATCAGCATCCTTGTGAGGCTCCAGCGCGCAACTAAGGACAACCATATCTACCGGCAGGCGGCGCTGGCGTCCGACCAGAGTGTCCTCGAACTGAATAATCAGCCTGCCTTCTTCCTCCGGCCGCTCGGCCACGTCGGTGATTTCACCCGGCCGGCCCCGGAAGAAAATGGTGCCTTCCTTCAGCACCCGGTTGTAGAACTCCTCGAAGCCCTTACCGGCGCTCCTCATATCAATGTAGAACTCGAAGCACTCGACACCGGGCAGACGCTCCTCGATAAGGTGAGCAAACTTCAGCGAGTGCATACAGCAGAGGCGGGAGCAGTACTCATGGTAGTTGGCGTCGCGGCTGCCAACGCAGTGGATGAGGCCCACCCGCTTCGGCTCCTTGCCGTTCTTAAGCAGTATCCTGCCGCCGGTAGGCCCGGTGGCGTTGACCATGCGCTCGAATTCGAGGCTGGTCAGGACGTTATCGAGCCGGCCGTAACCGTACTGCACCATCGGCGTCGGGTCGAAGAGCTGGTAGCCGGTGGCAAGGATGATGTTGCCCACGTCCAGCTCGACAATTTCTTCTTTCATATTGTGGTCAATCGCCTTGCGCTCGCAGACCTTAACGCATTCCAGACACTCCGAGCACACGGCACAGTTGAGGCAGCGGCTGGCCTCTTCGATGGCCGTCTTTTCGTCAAAGCCAAGCTCGACCTGAGCGAAGGAACCCATACGCTCCTTCACCGGCAGGAGCGGCATCCTGGCCCGGGCCTTAAGCTCCACACCTTTCTTGGGCACATCCTTTACCCGCTCCCGGTGATTGGGGCGGTCCTTCCTAAGGTCAGCGCCGCGCAGATAGCGGTCAATCGAGATTGCCGCTTCCTTACCCGCCGCCACGCTGTTGATGACGTCCGATGGTCCGGATACGACATCACCGCCGGCGAAGACGCCATCGATGTTTGTTTCGAGCGTTACCTGGTCGACCACCACCGTGCCCCAACCGGTGAAAGCCAGCTCTTTGGGCAAAGCCGCTTTATCGACCGATTGGCCGACGGCAACAATAACATTATTGCAGTCGAGGTCGAACTCCGAGCCTTTGACCGGGGATGGGTGCCTCCGGCCGCTGGCATCCGCCTCCCCCAGCTCCATGCGGATACACTTGATTCCGGCGAGCGCACCATCTTTGGTGTTAATTCTTATCGGAGCCGCCAAGAACTGGATTCTGACGCCCTCGTTCTCCATCTCGGCGACCTCTTCCGGATAGGCCGGCATCTCCGCCCGGGAGCGGCGGTAGACAACCGTGACCTCTTTGACGCCCATCCTCCTGGCGGCGCGGGCGGCATCGACTGCGGCGTTGCCGCCGCCGATGACCACAACCTTATCGCCCAGCGCCACCCGATCCCCCGAAGCCGCCTGTTTCAGGAAGTCAAGTGCCTGCATGACGCCGGGGGTGTCCTCTCCCGGAACGCCGAGCTTAACGCTCTGCGAGGCGCCGGTCGCGAGGAACACTGCCTTATAGCCCTGGTTAAACAGTTCGGAGAGGTTCTTGACCGGGGTATTTAGCTTGATTTCCACCCCGAGCTCCTGCATATAGGCTATCTCGTTGTCCAGTATCTCTTTGGGCAGGCGGTACTCTGGAATCGCCCAGCGCATCATGCCGCCGGCCCTGGATGAGGCCTCGAAGACGGTTACCCTGTATCCTTCGCGCACCAGGTCGTAAGCACAGGCCAGACCGGCCGGGCCGGAACCGACGACAGCGACCCTGGCCTCCCTAGTCACCTTGACCGGGCTGGCTTTCTGCCGGCCTGTCTTAAGTTCATAGTCGGCCATAAAACGCTTGAGCGACCGGATGGCGATTGGTTCGTCAACCTTGCCGCGCTCGCATTCCGATTCGCACGGGTGAGTGCAGACCCGGCCGCAAACGCCGGCGAACGGCATCGTCCGGCGCAGGACTTCAAGCGCCTCCTTGAACTTGCCCTTCGAAATCAGGGCGACATAGCCATGAGCGTTGACCCCGGCCGGGCAGGCCACGGAGCAGGGCGACTTACCGCCTTTGTCAATGACAAAAGCGCCGGGCACCGCCTGAGCGAACGGACGGTAGATAGCCTTACGGTTGCTCATGCCCATTTCGAACTCGGCAGGCACCTCAACCGGGCAGACCTTGGCGCACTCTCCACAGCCGGTGCAGTCTTTAGTACTGACGTACCTGGCCTTTTTACGCACCTTGACCTTGAAGTTACCCACGTATCCGGAGACGTCAACCACCTCGCTGTAGGCAAAGAGCTCGATGTACGGGCTGGAGCCGACCTGAGTCATTTTCGGGGTCAGGATGCATGCGGAGCAGTCAAGGGTGGGGAAGGTCTTGTCCATCTGAATCATGTGACCGCCGATGCTGGGCTCCCTCTCCACCAGGTAGACCTTGTGCTCGGACTCGGCAATTTCCAATGCCGCCTGTATGCCGGCAATGCCGCCGCCAACAATCAGGGTGTTGGGATTTACAGGCACTTCTCTCGTCATCAACGGCTCGTGGAAAAAGACACGTTTGACCGCGGCGCTGACCAGCGCCTTGGCCTTTTCGCTCGCTTTGGCGCGGTCCTCGGTCACCCAGGAGCAGTGCTCCCGGATGTTGGCCATTTCGAAAAAATAGGGGTTTAGCCCGGCGGCCTGGATGGCCCTGCGGAAGGTCGGCTCGTGCATCTGGGGAGAACACGAGGCCACCACGACCCGGTTGATACCGAGCTCCTTAATATCGCTCTTGATCATCTCCTGGCCGGGGTCGGAGCACATGAACTTATACTCCCGGGCCACAGTCACATTAGGCAGTTTCCTAGCAAACTCGACCACACTTTCAACATCGACCGTCTGCGAAATATTAACACCGCAGTGGCAAACATATACGCCGATTTTCTTTTCCATGCCATGCCCTCCTGGCAAACTCAGTCACCGCAAAAAGCAGTTAAAACCGTAAATACAGGTCGCTCGAAAACGGGACCCGGCGCAGGCAACACCAGTCCCGGGAGGTTCGGGGGTTGAGAAGGCGAGGATCGAGGCCGGTGCCACCAAGACAGCCCTGCTGTCACGCTCGCCGCCCGCTTCCCTGATGCGGGCACTGTCCATTTTTTTATCATGCCTGCAGGGAACACGCAATACCTGGCAGGCCTTTTCACGGAAAAACTGGTGCTACCACTTATATCATGATTAGGTGAAAACACTTAGGCCTGGTGGACCAACGGGACAAACCGGCGATTGGGCTGTCGGCCCATGTGTGCCGGGAACAGTTATGTCTTGGCTACAGGTGGCTCGATGGTGGGGCCGGAGGCGCCGTCCGCTACCGGCCCATTGACCGCGGCGGGCTGCGGTCTGAGTATTTCCATCAGTATGAAGTCGTGGCCGCCGTTGACGCGCCGCCCGAAGGGGACGAAGCCGCACTTGCGGAAACACTTCTGGGCCCGCACGTTCCATTCCAGCGTCTTAAGGTGGAGACGTTTCAGGTCGGTGCTGGCAAAGACATGGCGCACCAGCGTACTGACAGCATCGGAGCCGTATCCGCGGCCCCAGTAGGCCCGGTCGCCAATCATGACACCAAGCTCGGCTTCCCTGCGGAAGCGGTCGATATTATAAATGGCGCAGTTGCCGATATGCCGGCCATCCAGAGTCTCAATGCCAAACCGGAAATGGTCGTCGGTAGCACCGTAAAGCTCCTCGCCGTAGAAAAGTAAATACTCACCATACGAGATCGAAAGGGGTATGGCGGCATCGAGGCGGCTCAGTTCCTCATCTTTCCGCCACTGGTAATCGTTAGCTGCGTCCTTAATAGTTTTGGAGCGCAGACGCACCTTTTCTCCAGTTATGACCATACACAGTGGAATATATCACAATCAATGGCAATAGTGGGAGTCTATTGCTCCTTCTTCATGGCCATTGGCGATTCCCAGAATGACAGCTCGGCAAGTGCCGCTCTGGCCGCGGTACTGACCCGCTTGACCGGGTTTCTGGCCAGATTCTCCAGTACTTTCCTCGCTATTTCCCCGCCGATTTCGCCGAGGGCGGCAATAGCCGCCTCCTTGACTTCAATCACATCATCGCGGGTGAGCCTTATCAGGTGCGGCACCACCTCCTCGCTCTCCAGTTCGCCGCAGGCGACGGCCGCGGCATACCGCAACTCGGCCCGTGTGCTGGAAAGCTCCTTGATTACCGAAGGGAGCCAGGCGGCATCACAGGTCCGACCCATGGCCGCGACTGCACCCGCCTTCAGTACGACGCTGTCCTCAGCATAGGCCCTTTCAATCAGCCCGGTCACTTCAGGAGCACTGAAGGCCGCCACTGCCCGGAGCGCCTGCGCCCGGACTTCCGGCTCCTCACCAGCGTTCCCCACCACCCTGACCAGAGCGCTGAATATTTGTTCCCCATGCCGGCGTAATATCTTACCGGTTTCGGCCAAGAGGACGAACCTGCCCAGCGCCCCGGCCGCGGCGCGCCGCACCGATCCCGCCGGGTCGGCCTCAAGCAATCCGATGAGCGCCGGGATAAGGCGGCAGTCCTCCGATTCCTCCAGCCCGATCAGCGCCGCCAGCTTGACCTCGGCGTCATCACTGCTCAATGAAAAGCGGAAGATAGCGTCAAAGTTGACCCTAACGTTATCACGGGCCAGCTGGGCCAGCGCGGCGATAAGGGCGCGGCGGCGGTCGACATCAGCCGACTGCCAGCGCGCCTCAAATTCGGCAAGCCCTTTGCCGCTGAGATTGGACAGCCGCACCAGCCGCGCCGCCGGCGGGTCGTGGGCCGGGTCGAATATCTCGGCCAGCAGCCCATCAAGCGCCCACACCCCATCATCCATCCCTCATCCCTCCTGGTCCTCCGGCTGTCCTTCCTCCCAGATGGGCGTGGTGAAGTTCTCGATGAACTGCCCCATGGCCTCAGCCGTGATTTTGGACATCTCCTCCTCAGCCTTTTCCGCCTCCGCCTTGAGCTCCGCAAGGTCAAGAGGGACGCCGAGCAAGTCGGCAAAGACTCTGGCGATGGCCAGGGCCGCCTTGGGGTTCGGCATCCGGGTAGCGTACATCGGCGATTCGCCCAGCAGGCAGATGCCTGGCATACCGCGCTCCTTGGCCACACCCAAGAAAAGCCCGTTGAGGCCGGCTATCTGGACGGTGCCACGCAGGACAACATCGTGCCTCGTGGCCTCTTTAAGGAGCTTCTCGTCCGTGGCCGCCACCCATACCCGCGGCTGTTCCGAGTGGTGTATCTTGACCAGCGCCGCGGCGAAAGTATAGACACGCTTCACCTTCATCTTCACAGCCACGTCGAGAACAAGGTTGGCCAGCTCGTAACTTTTCGAAGCCGGCTGCTCGTCACCGATAAATATGACCAGGTCTTTACCCCGGCCCGGATTCTTCCAGTAATAGAACCTGCTCTGAGGGAACTGGGGCTCCTCGATGACGTTATCCCTCACCAGGACGCCGGTGGCGTTGAAAAAGGCGGTCGGCTCAATATCGGCGAACTCGATGGCGCCAAGCTTGCCCCGGAGGTAATCGGCCAGAATGAGCGCCACATCACCGACACCCGGCCAGGCGGCTATCATCTCACAGCGGCGCGTCCGGATGTCCTCATGCCATCGGACAAGTTCCTTCTTCCTGGGCATCCCTACACCCCCTTCGAAGCAACCGGGAGGCCCGGGCAAAGGATGTACGGCGTCCTGAGAAAACCGCCGACCCACCGGGACTCACGGCTGAGCGCTCCGATATTGCCAAGTATCTGATAAACGTTGCCCGAGACCACTGTGTCTTTTACCCGCCCCACAACCTCACCCTTCCTGACGGCAAAACCGAGCATGACATTGCCGGCAAAATCGCCGCCCAAAAGGTTACCCTGCTCGGCGCCCATGGTGAACTCGACCACCAGGCCCTCGTCTATCTGCTTGAGAATGTCCTCAAACAACTCAACGCCCTCCCCGATAATCAGGGAACTCGAGCCAGGACCGGGCAGGCCACCGCCGCGTCGGCCGCTTCCGGTGCTCTTTGTTCCCGCCTGTCTGGCCGTTTGAAGATCAAAAAGGAACCCACGTACCTCACCGTTCTCGACCAGCGGCGTCCGCTGGCTGGGGACACCCTCGTCATCGCAGGGACAGCTCCCCGGCTGGAAGGGCAGGGTGGCATCGTCCCACAGGTTAAACCTGCTGTCGAACACTTTCTCCCCCTGACGGCCTTTCAGCGGTGAAGAGCCATCAACCACACGCTTGCCATTGAAGGCCACGCCAAGCGGCGCTATCAGAGTGCTGGCAATGCCGTTGGGAGTGAACACCACCGGCATGGTCTTCGAATCGAGCCGGGTCAGCACCCGCGCGTACTCAAGCTGGCGAATGATGTTCCTAGCTATGCCGGAGCAGTCGGTTACGGGCCGGCAGGAGCTTTCGCCGTCGCCGACGAAAAGCAGACCGCCTTCTCGAACCAGGACGCCCTCAACATTGACACTGAAAACACTGCGCTGGTAGCTCGCCTCCACTCCGCGAGAGTTGGTCAGGCTGATTTCCGAGACCTGTTTGCTGACATTGCCCTCGCAGGTGACGTCCGGCGTGTGTTCGCGCAGTTTTTCAATCAGGTCCAGCCCGACCTCCGCCATCTTCTCGATTGGAACCTCATCAACTCCGGCATCGAATACGTTGACCGGCGGGTAGATACCGGCCGGCGGAAACTCGAAATCGGCCTCCGGACCGAAGGGCACCGTCTCCACGGCCATGGCCGTCAGCTTCTCCGGCGGTATCGACCCGTTGCCGACGGCGAAGCCGATGCGTCCGTCCTTAATGATGCGCAGGGCGACCGTGGTGCTCTCCTTGGTCTGAACCTGCTTGAGCTGGTTGGCCTCAAAGTGCACCGGCGTACGCCGCGCGTGGACGATAAACACCTCGGCTTCTTCAGCGACCTTCCTTGCGCTAGAGAGATAATCGTACATCTACCGGCCTCCCACCAGACAGCGTCGGATGCGGATATGAGGACTGCCGTTGGATACGGGCAGGGGCGCCTGATCGGCTTTGCCACAGCCGCCGCCCTGGTTCATCTCCAGATCGTTACCCACGGCATCGATGTTGGCCAGGGTAGTGAAAACGTTACCGGAAAGCGTTACCGGACGCACCAGCTCCGCCACCTTGCCGTCTCTAATCATATAGGCCTCGCCGGCGGAGAAGGTGAACATCTCGAGGCTGGTGGTGCCGCCGTACCAGTCTCTGGCATAAATGCCCAGCCGTATGTCACTTATCATATCGTCGAAGGAGACTTCCCCCGGCTCAATATAGGTATTGGTCATCCTTACAATCGGCGGGAAGAGATAGCCGACAGCCCGGGCATTGCCCGTGGGCTTTTCATTCATCACGCCGGCCGTCTCCCTCGAGTGCAGGCGCCCCACCAGATAGCCTTCGCGGATGAGGTAAGTCTTTTGCGCCGGCACGCCTTCGTCGTCATACTTATAACTGCCGCGCAGGCCGGGGATGACCGCGCCATCGACAATGTTGAGGAGATTGCCGCCGAACTTGCGACCCAGCACCATCATCTGCCTGAGCTTTTCGTTCTCGTAGATATGGTCGGACTCGGACAGGTGACCAAATGCCTCGTGAGTGAAGACCCCTGCCAGCACCGGGTCAAGGATGACGGTATATTCGCCGTTCCTGACCTTCGGAGCCGACAGCATCTCGACGGCGCGTCGGGCCAGTTCTCCAACGCGACGGTGAAGACCTTCGACAACACCGAAGTCGCCTTTACTGCCGAGGCTGATGCTCGCCTGCTGGACTTCGTTGCCCTCCCTGGCCACCGCCGAAATACGCAGGGTGACGTCCACCCGGCTCTGCTCGATAAAGCTCCCTTCGGAACTTACAAACGTCACCTTTTTGAAAGAATCGGTGTAGGCGATACTGGACGTCTGAATTTTCGGAGTGCCCAGGATGATTTCGTTGTATTCGTCGAGGAGCTTCTTCTTACTGGCGAAGGGAATGTCGCGCGGGTCTTTCCTGACCTCCGGCGGGACGCTGTCCACTACCGGCTCCACCGGCGCGAAATGGCCTTCCTGCCGGTTGACCAGCCGGGCCTGCCGCACCGCCAGGGCCGTCCTGTCCCTCAGCCCGTCAACCTCGTTAAAGCTCACGAACCCCCAGCCACCACCCACCCGGGCACGGACATTGCCGCCGGTACTGGCGGCCCGGATAATCTCGTCCACCCGGCGGCCGCGGTAGGTGATGTGGCTGACCTCGCCGGTCTCCAGGCGGATTTCAGCGTAGTCTGCCTGATGCCCTTTAAGTGCCTCGGTTAACCGGTCGCGCAAAGAGTCCTCCTGCTTCCAGTCATTCCGTGCCCGCTTCCGGCGGGTTCGGTAATCACTATGAATTTCACACCGGGCCATTGTAGCCGTTTGCCCCGGCACGGGCAAGCCGCGAACGGCCCCCGGAGAAAGCCCAAAAGTGGTATACTTCGCACAACAAACCGTGGAGGCAAAGAGTTGCAGTCAAGCCTGATCGGTAAGATTGAAAAGGCCCGACGCTACGCCCAAGAACCAGACCGTGTCACCTTCCGCGAGCTGTCGGTCAGGTTTAAGGGCGAACATGACGAGTACCGTGTGAGCTACCACGACGATAAGTGGGAGTGCACCTGTAATTTCTTCAGCCAGTGGAAGCTGTGCAGTCACACTATGGCGCTACAGAGACTGCTTGGCGAGATGCTCCCGCCTGAGGCCAGGGTGTCTCCCGGCACCCCTCAACCAGCCATTGGCAAGCTACTTTAGCGCTTCCGGGTGCTTTTCCGCCCAGGCAAGGGCCTCGCCCACCACAAAAAGCGAGCCGGTGACGGCCACCAGGCCGTCAGGTGCGGCTTCAGCCAGCGCCCGGGAAACGGCGTCATCCACCCGGTCAATTACTCTGACACGCTTTTTTTCAACTTCTGGAATGTGTTTGTCCATCACCCAGTACGGGTCGGCGGCCCGGGGGTGGCTGGCACGGGTCAATATGAAACGAATGCTGTCCGCGCACTCCCATTCAATAAAGCCACCGGTAGCGTCACGGTTGGCATAAAGAGGACCGAACATCCCCTGGACAATGCCGGGAATATCCTTGTCCACCGACATACCGCAGATGATTGACATTTTTCTTTTGTCGACCAACGGATCATTACGGGCCCAAGGCGTAGGGATACATTGCACCACAACAAGGAACATGTGAGCCAGCGACCAGATGAATTTTTCCATCGAATCGCGGTTATGGGCGCCGTCCAGTATCAGATAGGGGTTGCGGCGCAGTATCTGGAACCGGCCAGGCCATTTGACATCGGCCAGACCGCGGCTAATGTCCTCAACCGTTATTCGGGCGCCTTTTTCAATCAGCGCTTCAATCGCCGCCACCGCAACTGCGGCGTTCTCCTGCTGGTAATAACCGAGCAGGGGGATCTTGACCCGGTACTCACCGAAGCGACCTTTTATGGCCAGCTCCTGGCCGTCCAGGCCCGGAGACGGCTCTCCCCAGAAATCACCGTGCCTGACGACAAACCTGGGGGAGCTTTTTTCCCTGGCAATATCGCTGACTACCTGCCAAGCACCATCGGGTAACCAGGCGGTCACCGTTACTGCGCCCGGCTTGATAATGCCCGCCTTTTCCCGAGCGATCTTTTCCACAGTGTTACCGAGCGCCGCCATGTGGTCCAGGCTGATGGAAGTGATGACACAGACTTCTGGATTGGGGACAACATTGGTGGCATCGAGCCGCCCACCCAACCCGACCTCAAGCACCTGGTATTCCGCCTTCTGCCGTTTGAAGTAAAGGAAGGCTATAACCGTCAGTATTTCAAATGTCGTCAGCGGGCCGTAGGCCGAGCGCCGGTTCACCTCGTCGATGAGCGGTTGTATTTCTGTAACTATGGCAGCGAACTGTTCCTCCGAAATCATCTCATCGTCCACCCTGAAGCGCTCGCGCAGGGTAATCAGGTGCGGTGAGGTGTACAGGGCGGTGCGGTAGCCGGCGGTCTTGAGAATCGACTGGACCATGGCCGCGGTGCTCCCCTTTCCCTTGGTGCCGGTGACGTGGACAGTCTTTATTCCCAAGTGCGGACTGCCCAGCGGGACCAGCAGTTCATCCATGCGGCGCAGGTCGTAGTTGGCCAGGGTGTAAGGGACGCCCGGCGTCTTCTCGTAGTTGGTAAAGCTCAGGACGTATTCTTCGGCTTCGCGGTAGTTCACATGCTGTATTATAACAATTCCGAACCGCCCGACCGCTTGTGTCCCCGTGAAATGCCGCCAGAGGTCTTGTTGTCACGGGGCTGTGCCATCTTCCCATTGAAGCTTCAGCCTGTTATTATCACAGTATGAAGTTCCTTGACAAACTCGCCGCCGCCCGCAGGAAGAACGACAGCCTCCTTTGCATCGGGCTCGACCCCGACCCGGCACTTATGCCGCCGGGGATTGCCATCGACCATTTCAACCGCTCCATCATCGACGCCACCGCAGACCTCGTCTGCGCATACAAACCGAACCTGGCCTTCTACGAGGCCGCGGGGACTACCGGCATGGCGGCGCTGGAAAAAACTCTCAAACATATCCCGGCGGATATTTTGACTATCGGCGACGGCAAACGCGGCGACATTGGCAACACCGCCAGGGCCTACGCCAGAGCTCTCTTCGACGGCTTCGACTTCGATTCCATCACCGTCAACCCCTATCTGGGATACGACTCCATCGAGCCTTTCCTGAAGTACGCTGACAGAGGTGTTTTCCTGCTCTGCCGCACCTCCAACCCGGGCGGCGCCGATTTCCAGGACTTGCGGCTTGAAAACGGCCAGCCCCTGTATGAAGCTGTTGCCCGCAAGGCGCTGGATTGGAATAAAGACGGCAACATCGGCCTTGTTGCTGGCGCTACCAACCCGGCGGAGTTGCGGCATATCCGCGAGATTTGCCCGAATATGCCAATACTTATCCCCGGCATCGGCGCCCAGAGCGGCGACCTCGGACTGACGGTCAAGAACGGCGTGGACGGCGCAACCAATAGGACCATCATTACTGTCTCGCGTCATGTACTCTACGCTTCTTCCAAATCAGACTTCGCCGGGGCGGCGCGGAGGGCGGCGCTGGAAATCAGAAACCAGATTAACGCACATCTGGCCGCTCACTAGCTCCCCTTTCGCTCCTCATTTGCCTTTAACTCGTATTCGCCTATATAATTCTTACTTACGTACCGTTTACGGAAGGGGATATTGCCATGCCTCCCTACGCTTTCTTTCAGAAGAAGTTCATGCCGCTGGAGCAGGCCAAGGTGGGCATCCTGACCCACGCTCTCCATTACGGCACCGCCTGCTTCGAAGGTATTCGCGGCAACTGGAACGCTCAGAAGAAACAGCTGTACCTGTACCGCGTCCCGGAGCACTGCGAGCGCCTGCTCGGCGGCTGTAAGCTGCTGATGATCAAGCCCCCGTACTCCGTAAAAGAGATGGTCGAAATCATCCGCCAGACGGTCGAAAAGAGCGGCTTTAAAGAGGACGTTTACGTCCGGCCGCTGGCTTTCAAAAGCGAGCAACGCATCGGCGTCCGCCTGCACGACGTTGCCGACGACTTCCTGGTGGTGGTCGCAACACTGCCGCCATACCTCGATGCCGACAGCGGCTGTAAAGCCTGCACCTCCCCCTGGCGGCGGGTTGATGACACCATGATACCGGCCCGCGGCAAAATAACCGGCATTTACGTCAACAGCGCCCTGGCCAAGAGCGAGGCTATCCTTAACGGCTTTGACGAGGCTATCATGCTGAGCATGGACGGCCATGTCTCGGAGGGCAGTGGAGAGAATATCTTCCTGGTGATGAACGGCAGGCTTTACACCCCGCCGTCGTCGGACAACATTCTCATGGGCATTACCCGGGACTCGATAATGAAGATAGCTAAGGACGAACTCGGCATCGACACCGTCGAGCGGCCAATTGACCGGAGCGAGCTTTACCTGGCCGATGAATGCTTCTTCACCGGCACCGCCGCCCATGTGACGCCGATCGTTTCAATTGACCACCGGCCGGTGGGCAGCGGTAAAATCGGGCCAGTAACGGCTAAACTTCAGAAACTGTACTTCGATATTATCCAGGGAAGGAACCCCAAATACATCGAGTGGTGCTTGCCCGTTTACCGCGAGAAGCCGTAAGGGCGGCTCCCGAACCCAATCTCCAGAACCATAGGGCGATATGGGGCACTCCGAAGCATACCAGAAACCAGACAATCCCCCGGATGCCCCGGTATTATGAAATACCAAACCCGCTCAGTTGGACTTGGTTACCCCTTTGTTGAGGTCTTTCTTCAGCGAAAGGTAGGGGCATTCACCACCGAGGGAGAAGGTGCAGAGGTTGGAGAAACCGGCGTAATGGCACAGCCGACAGTTGCTCTGCATGGGTATGCTGACGAGGTTTGTCCTGGTCTTGTTCATCTTATCAGATATTGTCATTGACGCCCTCCTCCAGTTTCCTCGGGTCTCCCTGCTGGACCTGTCCGGTCCGACCCGGGATGTCAGCAACACGATTTACAACGGGAGACTGGCGTCAATGCTAGCGGCACTGCCTTAAAAATGAGTTACAGGAGGGCGGTAGATATTAAGATATTACGGATGTCTGAAAAATGCCTAACAAATGGAGTGCCGGCCTAGGGGGACGAAAAAAGATAACCCACGCCTGGTTTTGTAACGATTATTTCCGGTCTTGCCGGGTCTTTTTCGATTTTCTCACGCAGGCGGCGCACGTGGACCCGCAGGCTCTCGGCGGCACCCGGATACTCATCGCCCCAGACGACCTCGGCCAAACCGGTATGGGTAACAACATGACCGGCATTCTTCATTAAGTGGGCCAGTATCTTCGTTTCGGTAACCGTAAGGTTAATTTTCTTGTTCCTGTATGAAAGCAGGCCGCTAACGCTGTCAAGGTGAAATGACCCCCTTGAGACAGTTGATTCGCCCTGCTGGCCTTTTTGGCGTGTCTGCGCTCTGATACGGGCAATAAGTTCCAGCTGACGGAAAGGCTTAATGATATAGTCGTCGGCCCCCCATTCAAGCCCCTTGATGATATCGGATTCCTCGGCCCTGACCGTCACAATGATAACGGGTACATCTGAAAACTGACGTATTTCACGGAGGACTTCAAAGCCGTTTGTGTCCGGTAATCCGAGGTCAAGAATGACCACATCAGGCTGTTCGCTTTCTACCAGCTCGGCACCTTTTTTGCCGTAACGGGTTGATACTATTTTTGCTTCCGGCCAGCGAATCTGAAAGGCCAGAGAAATGGCCTCAACGATTTCCTCATCATCTTCAATTATCAGCAGTTTCAACGCGGTTTTACCTCCTCCCGTTTAGTGACGACACCTTCCGGAGGTTCCCTTGGGATAGTGAAGGTAAAGGTCGAACCCTTTCCTGCTTGACTCTCCACCCAGATTCTGCCGCCGTGGAGCTCAACCAGCCTTTTGCACAATGATAGACCGAGGCCGAGACCGCTGAGACGCTCGCGGTCGCTGCGACGTCTGTAATAGGGCTCAAATATTTTTCTCTGCTCTCTCCGTGAGATGCCGACGCCGGTATCTTTCACCTTAACCACCAGAGTATCACCTTCCATTCTGCAGGAGATGGTAATGGTGCCGCCCTCCGGGGTAAATTTCGAGGCATTAACCAGCAGGTTCATGATGACCTGCTGCAGTCGTACCCCGTCCGCCCGTATCAGGGGCAATCCGTCGGGGACGTCGACCACAAGGTGCTGATGATACCGGTCGAAAAGTGCCGACATATTGGCGGCAACCCCGCGTATCAGGACATCGGCGTTCAGCACCGTCGGGGTAATCTGCAGGCCGCCCACTTCAAACCTTGCCAGGTCGAGCAACTCATCTATGCGGCTGTTCAGGTTGGAGGCCCCGCGGTTGATATTCTGAGCAATACTGGCCCATGGTTGATCTCGGAGTTCGTCAACCAGCAACTCGCTCGAAAAGAGAATGGACGTAAGCGGTGTCTTCAATTCATGAACCAGCGCGCGTGTGAACTCAATCCTTTTATTTACTTCCTTCTCCAGCTTTCTGCGGAGGCGCTTTTCACGCTCGTAGTGCCGGCGCAGGTCCGCTTCGGCCTTGATGCGGTCCGTAATATCAACGGAATGGCCCAGTACCGCCCGTTTGCCCTGGTACTGAACTGAAACAACTCCCTCCTCCAGCCACCTTACCCGCTTGTCGCGACTGATGATACGGTAAACATAGGGACGGCTGAGTTTCCCTTTAAGCATGGCTATGGCATTTTTCCTGACGGTTTCCCTGTCCTCCGAATGCACAAGGTCGAGCGAGTAGCTGTCTGTCAGCTCCTCCATATCTATACCGAGGAGTTTCTGAAACTGCTTGTTGGCAAAAACAAATTTACCGTCCTGAAGGACAAACAGACAGACTGGCGAATTGATACGGAAGATGTGAAGAAGCTCTCCCGCCTGCCTCGCGGCTTTCTCCATCTCCTCGAGCTGGCTGACCCGCTTGCGCAGCAACGCAATCTCTTCAATTAATCGCTTCCGGGTTATGTCAGTGCTCACCTTTTTCATACCGTGATTGTACTATTTTCAGCACGGCAATGCGTCGGCCTATGTTCGGCGGGCAAGTTGTGGGTGCCGTTTCGCCGACGGCACCGCATTTGCACTGACTCAAGGTAGCAGAATCAAGAGTCCGGTACGCGTCGGGAGCCAGCAATACTTAAAGGCTGGGGCTATTTGGTAAGCTCCACCGGCGGCGTGGGAACCACCGGCGAGCCGAGCGACCGGAGCAGGTAAAGTAGCCGGCAGGACTCTTCGAGGGTGGTAGTGTAGTGATAGGCTTCTTCCAGCAACTGACCGGTGGCGAAGGTGCCGTGGCCGCGGACAACTACAATTCGCGATTCTTTCAGGGCATCGGCAATCTGTTCCGCCAGACCGCCCGGCTTGAAATCGGCCGCATCAGGGATGAGTACCCGCACCCGCGGCAGTAGCAGCCTGCCTTCCATGTCCGAGGGAATAATCTCTGTCTGGTTGAACGACAGAGCAACCGTATACGGCGGGTGAGCGTGAACAACCGCCTGAGCCGGCGTCTTCTGGTAGATAGTACGATGAACCAGCAGCTCGGTGGAGGCCCAGGGAGTACAGCGATCGTTTCTGTTGACGCCAGTCTCCACCAGGTCCTGCTGCTGGAGGTTGCCCAGCATACTCTGGCGGTGAGTAATGCACAGTCTCTCCCCGAGCCGGATGCTCAGGTTACCCGAATGAGAAGATACCAGGCCACGGGTGAAAAGGTCACGGCCAACAGTCTGAAACTGCGAGAGAATCATCTATGCTTCCGCGCACCCTGCCTATAATCTAAATTACCAGCGCCCAGAAATCAAATCGACCTGATTCCACGCCAGTCTTCCCCTCCCCGGAAGGGAGGGGCCGCCGCCGGCTCTGTCATCCCACGCGGGACAGGGGGCTAGCACCAGGCTATGACTTTGTCTTTTTGGCCTCACCGGCCGGTGCTTTGGCCGCCTTGGCCAGCTTCTTGAGCAGGCGGGATTTACCCCTGGCCGCCTTGTTCTTGTGGATAACGCCCTTCTCCGCCGCTTTATCAAGGGCGCTCACTGCGGCTCTTACCTTGTTCTCCGCCGCTTCAGTCGGGCCCTGCCCGATTGCCTTCACTGCGGCCTTTATCTTTGTCTTCAGGGCCTCGCGTGTGGTTCGGTTCCGGCGGCTCCGCCGCTCGATGCCGAACCTGGAGCCGGTCTTGGCTCTGGGGGCAGCCGCGCCCGCGGCAGTGGTGGTTGGAGCAGTAGTAGCTTCCGGCAAACCTGTTCTCCTTTCGTTATGACGCCTGACTAATATTGACCCCGGCAGCACCGCTCCGGGCGACGCTTATCACGCCACGAATCGCCTGTGTCTTCGACATCAAGCGGGTTAGCTGGGCCATGCTCTTGACTTCAAGCACCAGATTCAACACGATGGTATCGTCATTGCGCTCCATGGTATTCACCCCGATAATATTCACCCTGTCCTCGGCTATCACGTTAGTGATATCCCGCAGTAGCCCAACACGGTCCCAGCCGCTAATCTGAATACCGACCGGATAGACATCTTCCGCTTTACCCCATTCAACACTTATCAACCTTTCCGGCTCGCGAACGTGTATTATATTACGACAGTCCTTGCGATGCACGGAAACCCCGGCACTGCGAGTGACGTAGCCGATAATTTCATCTCCCGGCACCGGGTTACAGCAACGGGCAAGGTTAGTCAGCAGGTCGCCCACGCCGAGCACCTGAATCCCCGATGACGGCTTCCTCGGCACCATGACTTCCGCTGCAACCTTAGGCCCTTCCGCAGGGGCCGCCAGCTTGATGTCAATCTGCCTCGTGCTAATATCGCCATCGCCCAGCGCCTCATAAAAATCGTCGGTGCTGGCATAGCCAAACTGGGCCGCTACTTCCTCCGGCTTTATCTGGCCCAGTCCGAGGCGCTTCAATTCCTTCTCCAGCAGATCCCGGCCACGGGCTATGTTCTGTGACTTCTCCTGCTTCTTAAACCACTGCCTCACCTTGGACCGGGCATGAGCGGTATTGAGATAGCCGAGGTCGGGATTGAGCCAGTCAAAGCTCGGAGCCTTGGGGCCTTTGGTGGTCATAATCTCAACGATGTCGCCGTTACTCAGTTTCTGGTTCAACGGCACCAGTTTGCCGTTGACCTTGGCCCCGATGCACCGGTGACCCAGCTCGGTATGAATCAGGTAAGCGAAATCAAGTGGCGTAGCATCCCGGGGCAGGGCTTTGACCTCGCCCTTCGGCGTGAAGACAAAGACCTGGTCGGTAAATATGTCGGTCTTAACCGACTCCACGAACTGGTCGACATTAAGTTCCTTTTGCCACTCGATAAGCTGGCGGAGCCAGGTCATCTTATCCTCGAACTTACGGTCCCTGGCTGTCCGGTCTTTGTAGCGCCAGTGAGCAGCGACGCCGTATTCGGCGATACGGTGCATTTCATAGGTCCGTATCTGCATTTCCAGCGGAGTCGAGCCATGCACCAGCACAGTGGTATGGAGCGACTGGTAACCGTTGTCCTTAGGATTGGCTATGTAGTCGTTGAACTCCTCAAGAATGGGGTGCCACAATCCGTGTATGACGCCCAAGGCCTTGTAGCAATCGGAGACATCGTTTACCAAGATGCGGACCGCCTGAAGGTCGTGGATGTCGTTGAAGTCTTTCCCGATGGCGGCGTACTTTTTGGTCTTCTGGTATATGCTGTAAATATGCTTGGGGCGCCCGGTGACCTCGGCCTTCACTCCAGCCTTTTCCAATTCCATAGCGACGGTCTTGACCACATCGTTGACAAGCTGCTCGCGCTCGGCGCGCCTGATGGCCACAAGCCTGGCGATGCGGTGGTACTCTTTTGGCTCGAGGTACCGGAAGGCCTGGTCTTCCAACTGCCACTTCACCTCCCACATTCCGACACGGTGCGCCAGGGGAGCAAATATCTCCAGCGTCTCCTTGGCAATGGCACTGCGGCGGTCCTCCGGAAGGGCGTCCAGGGTGCGCATGTTATGCAGGCGGTCGGCCAGCTTGATGAATACCACCCTGATGTCCTCGGCCATTGCAATGAGCATCTTGCGCAGGTTTTCCGCCTGGGGGGCCTGACCGGGCGTAGTCTGTTGGTCCGGCGTCAGCGTCCAGTTGACCTTACTCAGCTTGGTAGCGGCATCCACCAGTCCGGCGACTTCCGGCCCGAACTTTGACTTCACCTCCTCAACCGGGACACCGGAGTCCTCGACAACGTCGTGAAGCAAGGCCGCCGCCAGAGTGGCGGCGTCCAGCTGGAGTTCGGCCAGAGTGACCGCCACCGCCAGCGGATGCTCGACAAACGGCGCACCGCTCTTCCGCACCTGCCCCTGGTGGGCCCGGGCCGCGAACTCGTAAGCGGCCTGAACAAGCGACACCTTTTCTGGCGGCAGGTATTCGCGGACTTTGTCAAGAAGGATGCTGTAATCCATACTCCACAACCGGGCCAAATCATATCCCAGCCAGCGAAGCCGTGGCAAACCGACCCCTCCACATCCCTCGTTCTGTGATACAATTCCCCACCAAAGGAGCCTCTCATGTACAGGGCACCACGGGGCACCGCTGATATCCTGCCCGCCGACCAGCCCTACTGGCGGTTCGTCGAAGACAAGGCCGCCGCTATCTGCAACCTCTACGGCTACAGGCGGCTCGATACACCGGTCTTTGAGGAATACAACCTTTTCGCCCGCACCGTTGGCGAAGGCACCGACATCGTCTCCAAAGAGATGTACACCTTCGAAGACCGGAGCGGCCACTTAATGGCCCTCCGCCCCGAGGGTACGGCTCCGGTATGCCGGGCCTACATCGAGCACGGCATGCACAATCTTCCCCAGCCGGTAAAGCTCTATTACCTGGCCGCCATCTTCCGCTACGAGCGCCCTCAGGCGGGACGATACCGCCAGCATCACCAGTTCGGCTGCGAGGCTATCGGCGAAGCCGACCCGGCCGTGGATGCCGAGGTCATCGACCTCGTCTGGCAGTTTTACCGATCACTCGGGCTGAAAGACCTGACCCTCCACCTCAATAGCATCGGCTGCCGCGTTTGCCGGCCCGCTTACCTGGAGGCCCTCAAGGACTACTATGCCGGCATCATTGACAGTCTCTGTCCGGACTGCCGGACGCGCTTCCAGAAGAACCCACTGCGTCTGCTCGACTGTAAGGAGCCGTCCTGCCAGGCCGCGGCTGAGGCCGCGCCCAGCACCGCCAGGTCGCTTTGTCAGGAGTGCGGCAAGCATCACGACCGCCTTCAGAAATACCTGCTCCGGCTCGATGTCAATTACAAGTTTAACCACCGGCTCGTCCGCGGGCTGGACTACTACACCAGGACCGTCTTTGAAATCCAGACCCGGGAGGCCGGCGCCCAGACCGCCATAGGCGGCGGCGGCCGCTATGACAACCTCATCGAAGACCTCGGCGGCAAGCCGACCCCGGCGGTCGGCTTCGGCGCCGGCATCGAGCGAATAATCCAAAACCTTATCAGCCAGAAGATTCCAGTGCCGTCCCTGCCTCAGCCGGCGGCCTTCGTCGCCTTTGCCGGCGACTCCGTCAGAGATGCCGCTTTCTCGCTCGCCTCCGACCTCCGGCGCGCCGGCATCGCTACCATAGCGGCCCTTTCCAGCCGGAGCCTTAAAGCCCAGCTCAAGCAGGCCGATGCCTCCGGCGCCCGCTACGCCGTAATCGTCGGTGAGGAGGAGCTGGCCAGGGGGACCGTTACCCTGCGCGATATGGGCACCAGCAAGCAGACTTCAGTCCCCATGGCCGAACTGGCCGCGCGCCTTATTAATTAACACCTGACCCAAAAGCTAGGGGTTTGCCAGCGCCTCATCCACAACCCGTAGTTGTCCGTGGCTTCCTTTTTGTCAGAAAATCTGGTATAATAACTATCGTGATTAAGCTATGTTGACCCGCCTTTACTGGCGGGGGTGCTGGCGGCGTGGTAAAACGGTGGCCCGGGCCGCCGTTTTGATAACCACCCCTGCACCCAGTCCACGATTTCCCATCACCCGACAGCAACTACCAAGGAACCAATAACACCATGACGCAACAGCCGAACCACAATAACCATAACCGCTATACCGCCGAGGACATCCGAGTCATCGAAAGCCTCGAGGCCGTCCGCATGCGTCCGGGCATGTACATCGGCAGTACCGATGTCCATGGCCTGCACCACCTCGTCTACGAGATCGTCTACAACGCCATCGATGAGGCCATGGCCGGGTACTGCACCCGCATCCAGGTGACCATGCACGCCGACGGTGCGGTAAGCGTCGCTGACAACGGCCGCGGCATACCGGTCGATATTCACCCGGACACCAAAGTCTCGGCACTGGAAACAGTGATGACCCGGCTCCACGCCGGCGCTAAATTCGGTGGGGAAAGCTACAAGGTCTCCAGCGGCCTGCACGGCGTCGGTGCCACCGTGGTCAACGCCCTTTCCTCATGGTTCAAAGTCGAGGTGCGGCGCGACGGCAAGCGCTATTTCCAGGAATACAAGCGCGGCAAGCCGATTAAGCCGGTCGAGGCAGTAGGCGCCGCCGATGACACCGGCACCACTGTCACCTTCATGGCCGACCGCGAGATTTTCAGCGAGACCAGCTACAACTTCGACACCATCGCCGACCGGCTCCGTGAGCTGGCCTACCTTAACAAGGGCATTGAGATTAGTCTCATCAGCCAGCAGGACGGCCGCGAGATTACTTTCTACTTCGAAGGTGGCATTGCCAGCCTGGTGCGCCGCCTCAACCGCGATCGGGGCGTCCTCCATCCCCTGCCGATTTACCTTTCCACCAGCCAGGACACCACCAGCATCGAGGTAGCTCTCCAGTATAACGACAGCTACACCGAAAACGCCATCAGTTTTGCCAACTGCGTCAACACCAGAGACGGCGGCACCCACCTGACGGGATTCAAGACCGCCCTCACCCGTGCCATTAACGCCTACGCCGTTAAGAACAAGCTGGTCAAAGACAACGACCTGAGCCTCATTGGCGAGGACACCCGCGCCGGCCTGACATCGGTAGTCAGCGTCAAGGTGCGTCAGGCCCAGTTCGAAGGCCAGACCAAAGGCCGTCTCGGCAACGCCGAAGTCAAGACCCATGTTGAAACGGCGGTATTCGACGGCCTGACGGTCTACTTCGAACAGCACCCCGATGAGGCTAAAGCGATTGTCGACAAGTGCATCACGGCCGCCAAGGCCCGCGAGGCGGCACGTCGTGCCCGCGAGTCGATCATCAAGAAGGGCGGGCTTGACAGCTCGGCTCTCCCCGGAAAGCTGGCGGAATGCTCGGAGCGCGACCCGGAGGTCTGCGAGCTTTACCTGGTTGAGGGCGATTCCGCCGGCGGCTCGGCCAAGCAGGGCCGCGACCGGCGGTTCCAAGCCATCCTTCCCCTCCGCGGCAAGATACTGAACGTGGAAAAGGCCCCCCAGGACAAGATGCTCCAGCACGAGGAAATCGCCGCCATTGTCACTGCCCTGGGCACCGGCCTTGACCAGGAAATGAACCTGCCCAAACTCCGCTACAACCGCGTCATCATCATGACCGATGCCGATGTTGACGGCGCCCATATCCGCACCCTGCTCCTGACTTTCTTCTACCGCCATATGCCTGAACTCATCAACCAGGGCCACCTCTTCATTGCTCAGCCGCCGCTGTACCGCATCCAGGCCGGCAAGAATACCTACTGGGTATATTCGGAACAGGAGAAGGACGCCAAGCTCAGGGAGCTGAAGGGCAGCAAGATCGAGATCCAGCGCTATAAGGGCCTCGGCGAAATGAGCCCGGAACAGCTATGGCAGACCACCATGAACCCGGAATCCCGGACCATGCTCAAGGTGGAGGTCGCCGATGCCGTCGAGGCCGACCGCACCTTCTCCATGCTCATGGGCGATGAGGTGCCGCCGCGCAAGGCCTTCATCCAGACCTACGCCAAACGCGTCAAGAACCTGGATATCTAGCGCACAGAATAGTCCATTGCGCAGAGCCGTCTGCGACCGAAGCGAGTTTGACGATGACCATGGGATTGTCAAACCGTAGCTTGCGGGCCGCTATTGCCCCGCGTACAACCCGTGTTCTCTGATGTACCTCGCGACAGTTGCCGGCAGCGCCCTACCGGCCTCGCGACCCGAGTTAAGCCACCTGCGGATTTCGGTCGAGCTGGCATCAACCGGCGCCATGTTGAGAAAGACAATTCGATGACCGATGCCGGGAATCATTTTCTCCAGCCGGGCCACGTCTGGCGCCGACACTCGGGGTCGGCCCGCGACCGCCAGGCGGCACATTGATACCAGCTTGTCCGGCTCCTTCCAGAGAGGAAGGTCGGCCAGGCTGTCCGCGCCCATGACGAAATACAATTCGGCCTCCTCGCCCAGCAACTTCCTTACCGCCGCCACCGTATCAACGGCATAAGTCTTACCCGGCCTCTTCAAATCAACCAACGATATCTCGAATTTCGGCCTGCCTTCCAGTGCCAGTCGGAGCATAGCCAGCCGGTGCTCAGCCGTGGTTATCCGGCGGCAGCCGGTCTTCATCCACGGTTCGCGAGCAGGCACAAACAGCACCCGGTCAAGAGCGAGCTGTTTCAAAGCCGTCTCGGCCAGTCTCAGATGGCCTCGGTGCACCGGGTCAAAAGTGCCTCCGAGAATACCGACTTTCATCTTCCACCCTCATCCACCGGCTTCGGCCGGAATACCGCTATCCCCGGATCTCGCGGCCTTTCCGCCGCCCGGGCATTCCTGACCAGTACCGCCAGCCTGTCCTTAAGTTCCTCCAAGCCTTCCCCCGTTAGCGCCGAAACATAAACAGGCGCGACTTTTCCCAGTCCCGATGTTATCTTTGAAACACCGGCTTTAACTTCGGGGAGGTCAGTCTTGTTCACCACTACCAGCCTGCTCTTTCCCGAAAGGCCTACCGTCCATTTCCCCAACTCAGACTCCAGTGTTTTGAGGTCATCCCCCAGCGACCCGGAAGCGCCGTCAAGCAAGATAAGCAGTACCGCAGCCCGCTCGGCGTGAACCAGGAAACGGTTACCCAACCCCCTCCCCTGAGACGAGCCGGCCACCAGCGCCGGCAGTTCCGCCAGAACCATCCGCTCATCGCCAATTTCGGCCGTGCCGAGGATCGGTACCTTGGTGGTAAACGGGTGGCCTGCGGTCTTTGGCCTCGCCGCCGTCAGTGCCCCGAGCAAGGTGGACTTACCGGAGTTGGGAAGGCCGATAATGGCGACATCTACGACATACTTGAGACGGAGTATTAGCTGCCTCTCCTCGCCAGGCCGACCGGCGGTAGCTTTCTCCGGGGCCTGGTGCGTCGGTGTAGCGAACGCGGCATTACCTAGACCACCGGCACCGCCGACGGCGACCAGCACCTTCTGGCCGGCTGAAACAGCATCCGCCACAATTGTTTCCTCCCCACTATGCCCCAAAGCGCTTACCTCCGTCCCGACCGGAATCTCAATCACCAGGTCCACGCCATTCCGCCCGCGCCTTTTCTGACCCTGACCCCGGCCGCCATCACCAGCCTTAAACAGCCGCCTCCCCTTGAAGACCTCCAGCCCCTCTACCGCCGGGCTGGCCATAACATACACGCTTCCACCCCGTCCACCGTTTCCACCATCCGGGCCACCTCTCGGGATGTACTTCTCCCGCCGGAAGCTGACTGCCCCATCTCCACCCCTTCCACCCTGAACCACGATTTTAACAATATCCACCGTTCTTTTACCGTATCCTGATTAGTCTACAGACCCAATGGAGCCCGGAAGGTTATATTAATCATACATAATAAGGGTCGCGCAGACTACTCGTGCGGGTGGATGCTCAACGCAGTCAAGGCGGCGGTTTGTTTGCTGGCAGGAGACAGTTACCCGGGGGAACCGGCGGGATTGTCCACCGCCGGTGGACAGACACCCTGAGGAGCGGTTTCCCTAATAATAGTCTCGAGTCTGTCTTTGAGTGCAGGATCGCTCTTCAGTGCTGCACTAATCTTGCGACAGCCATGAATAACGGTGGAGTGGTCGCGATTTCCGAGACCGCGGCCGATGTCGGCCACGCGATACCCGGCCACCTCGTGCATCAGATACATGACGGTCTGGCGGGCAAGAGTTGTTGTCCGGTCTCTTCTGGCGCCGATAAGCGCCTGTGGGGGGACGCCGAAGGCTTTCGCTACGGCTTCGATAATGGCCTTGGGAGATGGTGCTACCGGCTGGCCTGGCTGATGGGGTGGAGCCGACAACTCTGTCATTACCTGGGTGGCGATGTTAACATCCGGCCCGCTTCCGGCGAGCTTGGAACGTGCAATGACCTGGTTGAGCGCGCCTTCCAGCTCGCGTACGTTTCCAGACAGGCGGTCGGCGATAATCTCGAGGACCGCCTGCGGCACATTAAGTCCCCTGGCGCTCGACCGGGCCTGGAGGATGCTGAGGCGTGTGTCACGGTCCGGTGGTGAAATTCGGGTCATCAGACCCCAGGAGAAACGTGACCGGAGCCGCTCATCCAGCGAAGGGATTTCCTGCGGAGGACGGTCGCCGGCGATGACAATACGGCAGTTGCTGTTATGCAGGTCGATGAAAAGGTGAAGCAGGCACTCCTGTGTCTGCTCGCGGCCACCGACGAATTGAATATCGTCGATGATAAGGACCTCGACGTCGTGGAAGCGGGCCCGAAAGTCCTCAACGTGGCGTCCCTTGACGGCGGCGACGAACTCGTTGGTGAAGTGCTCCGCCGTCATGTAGACGGTGTTCAGACGCTTGCTGGTAACGTGGGCGATAGCATGGAGGAGGTGGGTCTTGCCCAGGCCGGTGGCCCCGTATATGTACAGCGGGTTGTACTGGACAATAGGGCTTTCCGCGACCTCCAGCGCGCTGGAATAGGGCAGGCGGTTGGATTCACCCGGGATGAAGGTTTCGAAGGTGTAGTGGGGGTTTAATCTGGGGCGGGCGAAGGACGATACGCACCGCTCACGAACGCTGACGCCGCCGTCAGTTTGGACCGCTGCCGGTTTCTGGGCCAGCCGCGGTGTCTCAGCCGCTGCCAGCGTGAACTCGATATCGGTGTTTTTGCCAATGATACCGGACACGGTCTTGGCGATAAGATTCCGGAGGCGACTGGAAAGCCACTCGGCTACAAAGGCGTTGGGGACGCCGACCGTAAAAAGGCCGTCCCGGCAGGAGACGCCTTTGGTATCCTTAAGCCAGGTGTCGAAGTTAGGTTTGCTTACCTGGACCTGCAGCTCACCGAGAGCCGCCTCCCAGATCTCTGAAGCTGACCTCAATTGTTTCCTCCCGCATCTGTGGGCGGTTTCCCGTCAGACGCGGACAAGAACACCACCCATCGAATTGGTTGTGAAAAAAGGCACCCTATAGCGGTTATCGTCCGGGCCGAGGCGGTGTTAACTATCGCGTGAAAAGTCTTAACACCTTGATATAAGGGTATCACCTTTCACTTTTGGTCTGTCAAGGGGGTTTTGACATAAGGGCAGAAATTGTTAGAATGCCCTTCTATGGGTATTAGAATTGTCTTTATGGGAACCCCGGCCTTCGCCGTTCACAGCCTGCAAGCCATAGCGCGTCTGCCATATCAGGTAGTGGGCGTTTTCACCCAGCCTGACCGCACATCCGGGCGCGGCCAGCATCTGACCGAATCTCCGGTAAAAAGGACGGCCGCGGCCCTGGGTATCCCGGTCTTCCAGCCGGAGAGGCTTTCCGCCCCGGAGGCTTTTGAGCAACTGGCCGCGTTGAAGCCGGACCTGGTAGTCGTCGCCGCATACGGCCACATACTCCGCAAGAACGTGCTGGACTTGCCACGGCTCGGCTGTATTAACGTCCACCCCTCGCTTTTGCCGAAGCACCGGGGAGCGTCGCCGGTAGCCGGGGCTATCCTTGCCGGCGATGAAGAGACCGGCGTCACCATCATGCTGATGGACGAGGGTATGGACACCGGGCCGGTTCTGGCACAGGTGCCATCACCGGTCTTGCCGCAGGATACGACCGGGTCGCTGACTGAAAGGCTGGCCAGGGTGGGGGCGGACCTGTTGGCGCAGACGGTCCCGCTCTGGGTGGAGGGTAAGCTCAAGCCCCGGCCCCAGGACCATGCCCGGGCGACCTATACCAGAGTGATAACGCCGCAGGACGGCCTGCTTGACTGGAAGCTCCCGGCGAGGGAGCTGTGGTTGAGGGTGCGGGCATTCAGTCCCTGGCCGGGAAGTTTTACCTTCTGGAAGGGCCATCGGCTCAAGGTGATTGAGGCGGTGCCGTTGGGTGTCGTAACGGACCAGCCGGGGAGCGTACTGTCCTTGGCGGCTGGGTCGCCGGCGCCGGTCGGGGTGGCAACCGGGAGCGGCGTGCTGGGCCTGCTCCGCGTCCAGCTTGAGGGCAGGCGGGAACTGACAATTGACGAGTTCCTCCGGGGTTCGCGGGACTTTGTTGGCTCGGTGCTGGGCTAGAATGTGTCATGCTGAGGCCATCAAGGGGAAGGCCGAAGCATCTTGGTTGTGGGATGAGTCTCCATAACGAGATTGCCCGGTGTTCTTGACGCGCCCGGTGCCTCTTAACTACAATTTCACGGTTGAGACTGTTCGTGTTGAGGTCAGGTAGCGATGTTTTTCTTTGATCCGACGTGGTTTTTTGTCATGATTGGGCCGCTCATCTTTATGATTTATGCCCAGGCGAAGGTGAGTTCTGCTTACGGCAAATGGTCCAAAATCGGTAGTATGAACCGTATCACCGGCGCTGAGGCCGCCCATAAACTACTTCAGGCCAATGGCCTCGGCTCGCTCAGGGTCGAGGTCTCCAAAGGGATGCTGAGCGACCACTACGACCCCGGCAAGAAGGTCCTGCGTCTTTCTCCGCAGGTCTACAACGGGGCTTCAGTGGCTGCCATCGGCATTGTTGCCCATGAAGTCGGGCACGCAGTGCAGGACGCCACCGGCTATGCCATGATGAAGTTCCGTACCTCGATTGTGCCGGCTGCCAATATCGGAAGTCGGCTCGGCTTCGTCGCTGTTATAATCGGCGCTATCTTGGCCGGCATGGGCGCCGCCTTCGGTGTGACCATCATCTGGACTGGCGTCCTCCTCTTCTCGCTGGTGGTCCTCTTCTCGCTGGTGACCCTGCCGGTCGAGTACGACGCCAGCAGGCGGGCCCGGGCCATGCTTCAATCGGCCGGACTGGTCTCGGTTGAGGACTACAGAGGCGCCAGCGCCGTTCTTTCAGCGGCGGCGCTGACTTATGTCGCCGCGACCCTGCAGTCGGTGGCCCAGCTCTTTTACTTCATCATGATTGCCATGGGCTCGGGTCGCAGGCAGTAGAGGCTGTGGTCGGGGCTTTGCGGCGTCAAGAGGCGCAACACTCCTCTTCTGTTTTTCTAACCGGTAAGGGGAAGTATGCCGCCGTATAAGGACCTGCGGAGCTTCGTCACCCTCCGGCGCATCGTCGCCCGCCTTCGCGGTCCGCGGGGATGTCCCTGGGACCGGGCGCAGACTCCGGTTTCCCTTAAGACCAGCTTTCTGGAGGAGGCTTACGAGGTCCTTGAGGCTATCGACAAGGATGATGCCGCTGCCCTCCGGGACGAACTCGGCGACCTCATGCTCCACGTTATGCTCCAGGCGCAGATGGCCTCCGAGGCGGGACGCTTCAAGATTGAGGACGTGATTGAGAACATTAACCGCAAGCTCATCCACCGGCACCCTCACGTCTTTGGCGAGGCCAGGGTCAGCGGCCCCGATGAAGTCGTTGCCAACTGGGAGGTACTCAAGCGCGAGGAGCGACCGGAAGGCAAGTCGGTGATGGACAGTGTCCCCGGGGACCTGCCGGCGCTGGCCCGGGCCAACTCGCTCCAGCGGCGGGCGGCCGGTGTCGGCTTCGATTGGCCGGATGTCTCCGGCATCATGGACAAGCTGGCTGAGGAGGTCTCGGAGCTGGGCAAGGCGACATCCCACGAGGAGAAAGCCAGAGAGTACGGTGATGTGCTGTTTACACTGGTAAACATCGCCCGGCGCCAGAATATTGACCCTGAGGCTGCCCTGCGCGAGGCCAACAGGCGCTTTGCCGCCCGATTTCGCTGCATGGAAGAGCTCTGCCGGAAACGCAGGCTCAGGCTTGAGAAGCTGACGCTGGACGAGCAGAACGCACTCTGGGAAGAGGCCAAGAAGAGGGTCCGGTAGTGGTCGGGGCGGGCGGACTCGAACCGCCGGCCTCAGCGTCCCGAACGCTGCGCGCTACCAGGCTGCGCTACGCCCCGCAGATTGCGATATTGTACGAGAAGCTGTCTGTTGGCGCAACCGCGGCGCAGAACGGCCCATCCAGTTTCCTGAATCGTTCATACTCCTTTGGTAATGCTATCGGCAAATAATCTTTGAAGCGGAATTGTTTGTCGTTTATAATTTCTCGAATAGGCCCATGAAGTACGGAGTTATCATCATGGACGGGGCGGCCGGATGGCCGCTGCCAGAGCGGAACAACAGGACCTGCCTCGAGCTGGCCAGGAAGCCCAACCTGGACTCGCTGGCCCGGGAGGGTGTTGTCGGGCTGGTCCGTACCGTGCCCGAAGGCATGGAGCCGTCGAGTGCCATCGCCTGCCTTTCGGTGCTTGGCTACGATCCGAAGGTCTATTACCGGGGAAGGAGCGGCATCGAGGCCAGGAGCCTCGGCATCCCGCTCAAGAAAGGCGAGGTCACCTTCCGCTGCAACCTGGTGGCGGTTAAGGACGGCCGCATGTGGAGCTACAATTGCGGCGATATCAAGGACACCGACTCTCATCCGTTAATCAACGCCGTGCAGGCAAGACTCGGTGGCGAACGCTTTCGTTTCCACCCCGGCGTCGGCTACCGGCATATACTGGTGATAAAGGACGGGAAGGAAGCTCTCGGCGCCCATTGCACGCCTCCTCACGATATCCCGGACAAGCCCATAAAGGACTATTTGCCTAAAGGACCGGGGAGCGGGATTCTGCGTGACCTGATGATGCGCTCTCAGGACGTATTGAAGGACCATCCGGTCAACAGGGCCCGCCAGAGCCGCGGTGAAGTCCCGGCTTCCATGATCTGGCTTTTCTGGCCGAGCGCTGAAATACCGGAGCTGTCGCCATTCCAGAAGCGCTTCGGCCTCAGGGCGGCCATGACATCCGGGGTTGATCTCTTGCGCGGTCTGGCGAAGATGGCCGGCCTGACCGTGCTCGAAATTGACGGCGTCACCGCCGGTCTCGATAATGATTATGCTGCCCAGGCCGAAGGGGCGCTGAAAGCACTGAAAGACCACGACCTGGTCGTGGTGCATGTGGAGTCGCCCGACGAGTCCGGGCACGCCGGCAGGATTGATGATAAAATAGCATCTATAGAGGCTATCGACCGCGAAGTCATCGGTCGGTTTATGTCGTTTGCGAAAAAGAAGGACTGGCGTCTTCTGATTATGCCCGACCACCCTACTCCCATCGCCATCCGGACCCACTGTCCCGACCCCGTGCCGTTCGTTGTCTGGGGTGAGGGCTTCCCTGCCAGCGGCGCCCGCTCGTATTCCGAGGCGGACGGCGAAAAGTCAGGCGTGTTCGTCGAAGCCGGGCATACTCTGATGGACAGGTTCGCAGGCGGTTGGCTATGAGTGTGATTGTCCAGAAATACGGCGGCAGTTCCCTGGCCGACGCGCTCAAGATTAAGAGCGTCGCCCGCCGCATTATCAAGGCCAGGGAAAAAGGCGACCGCGTCGTCGTGGTCGCCTCAGCCATGGGCGATACCACCGACGAGCTTGTCAAGCTCGCCCTGCAAATCACCGACCAGCCCGATAAGCGGGAGATGGACTCCCTGCTGTCCACCGGTGAGCTGGTGAGCTGTGCCCTGCTGGCCATGGCTCTCAAGAGCATGGGCTACCCGGCGGTCAGCCTGAGCGGTGCCCAGGCGGGCATTATCACGGAAAAGACCTACGGTGCTGCACGCATTCTGCGGGTTGACCCGGCCAGAATTCAGCGGGAGCTCGAGGCCGGTCACATTGTTATTGTCGCCGGTTTCCAGGGCATTACCGATGATACGACCGATGTCACCACGCTTGGCCGTGGCGGCTCGAATACCACGGCGGTGGCGGTGGCGGCGGCACTTGGCGCCAGGGTCTGCGAGATGTACACCGATGTCGAGGGTGTCTTTACCGCCGACCCGCGCATTGTGCCTGAGGCGGTCAAACTCAAGGAAATTGGCTTCGAGGAAATGCTCGAGATGGCAACCTATGGCTCAAATGTTTTGCACAACCGGTCGGTAGAACTTGCCGAACTTTATAATATCCCCATCCTGGTAGCATCCAGCTTTGTCGAGGCCCCGGGTACCCTGATTCATGGAGGCATTCCGATGGAAGTCAGGAATAAGGTAAGAGGCATCACTCAGGACCTGAACGTGGCCCAGATAACGGTTGTCGGCCTGCCTGACAAACCGGGCGTCGCTGCGGCGCTATTCGAGCCGCTGGCCAAAGCCGGCATAAGCGTCGATACCATCGTGCAGAGTGCCAGTATCGACCGGGTCGCCGATCTCACCTTTACCGTGGCCAAGAACGATATGAAGAAGGCGATGGAGATTGTCGAGCCTGCGGCCAGGGCCGCCGGTGCCAGGAAGGTCACCGCCGATGCTTCCATGGCCAAGGTGAGCATCGTGGGTACCGGCATGCAGAATACGCCGGGCTATGCGGCCAGGATGTTCCGGATACTATCCGAGCAAGGCATTAATATCGAGCTAATTACAACCTCGGAGATCCGGATAACGGTCATAATCGCCGCGGATAAAGTAAACGAAGCGGTACGGGCGCTCCACAAGGGGTTTGAACTGGAGAAAGTCTGAACCGGCGGTCTAATTAACGGCCTGTACCTCTTTGACCTCGGGGATTTCGCTCTTGAGCATACGTTCAATCCCCATCTTGAGGGTCAACTGGGACATGGGACAGCCGAAGCACGCACCTGTTAGCTTGACCTTGACCACCCCATCCAGCACATCAACAAGCTGGACGTTACCACCATCAGCCTGAAGGTTCGGTCGGATGCGGTCCAGCACCTTTTCAACCTTCTGTTTTACCGTGACCGGGCCCGGTACTTCTGCCATGAGAGTCTCCTCAACCAAGATAAGTTGCCATAGCGTACCGTAAAGCGGGAAGCGTTGTCAAAATACCGGAGGCTTTAGCTGCTTCTCACGTTCCCGTTGCTCTTGAGATAGTCACGGTGTTCGTATACAATATGCTGAATAAGAAGAACCTATTTCCCTGCCCATTCCCCTCAATGGGACGAGGGTAATCTCCACAAAGCTCACAAAGCGGAGGAAGCAGATTGCCATATCAGGAGGAGACCAAGGCACGTCCCCGGCGCGAGCTGGTCGAAGAGGCTATAGCTCTGGCCAGGCAAAGCCGCTGGGAAGAGGCCGTCGCGGCTAATAAAGCCCTTCTGGAGGGTTTCCCGACGGATGTGGATGCTCACAACCGGCTTGGCAGGGCGCTGATGGAGCTGGGCCGCTTTGCCGAGGCCAGGGATGCCTATACCAGGGCGCTGGAACTGGCGCCGAATAACCAGATTGCAAGAAAGAACCTGGAGCGACTTTCTCTCTTAAAGCAGAAGGAAGGGCCGCCTCCCACCCAGCGGGCCGCCGTCGCGCCGGAGTTCTTTGTCTGGGAGAGCGGCAAGTCCCGAGTTGTCCGGCTGTATCATCTTGCTCCCAAAAGCGTTCTGGCGAAGATGGCCGCCGGCGACCAGGTGTTTTTAAGACCCCGTGGTAAGCACCTGCAGGTTGAAACGGCCAAGAAAGAAGTACTGGGCTGGGTGGAGCCTCGTTATGAGCTCCGCCTGCTCCAGCTTATTAAGGGCGGAAACAAGTACGATGCTGCCGTTGTCAGCGTTGATGGCGATTCGATGAAGATTATCATCATCGAAACCTATCAGCATCCAAAGCAGGCAGGGAAGCTCTCCTTCCCGGCCACAGCCGGGGCCGGACTCAGAGGCGGCAAGGAGACCTTGCTCCGGAGAGCTGAAGAGAGCCTCGATGAATTCGAGTTTGCCGAAACCGAGGAAGGGGAGGAAGAGCCAGAACACCTTCCGGATGGTTTTACCGTGATGGAGAACGGCGCCCGCGTTGAGGAAGAATTAAGCGACAAGAGTGGAGTTTAGCGTGACCGAGGTCGGCGTCATCAAGCCAATCAATATTGAGGAGGAGATGAAGAGCTCCTATCTCGATTACGCCATGAGCGTAATTGTTTCCCGTGCCTTACCGGATGTCAGGGATGGCTTGAAGCCGGTCCAGCGGCGCATCCTCTTCGCCATGCATGAGCTTGGCATAAGGCACAACAGCGCTTACAGGAAGAGCGCCCGCATCGTCGGCGATGTCATGGGTAAGTATCACCCCCACGGCGATGCGCCGGTGTACGAGGCTATGGTTCGCCTTGCCCAGGACTTTTCCATGCGCTATCCCCTGGTTGACGGTCAGGGGAACTTCGGGAGTGTCGACAACGACCCGCCGGCGGCCATGCGTTACACCGAGGCCCGGCTTTCTGCCATATCCGAGGAGATGCTGGTTGACATCGACAAGGATACGGTAGACTTGGCTCCGAACTTTGATAACTCGCTCCAGGAGCCGACGGTTCTGCCGGCCAAACTTCCCAACCTTCTGGTTAACGGCTCCGCCGGCATCGCCGTCGGTATGGCTACCAGCATTCCGCCGCATAACCTGAGTGAGGTCTGTGACGCTATCGTCCATGTCATTGAAAACCCTGAGGCCACGGTCGATGAACTGATGAAGTATGTCAAAGGGCCCGACTTCCCCACCGGCGCCATCATCATGGGAGTCGAGGGGATCCGTCAGGCCTACGCTACCGGACAGGGCAAGGTAGTAGTGAGGGCACGCGTCGAGGAAGTTGAGGGCAGAGGGGGCAGGAAACAAATAATTGTTAGCGAACTGCCCTATCAGGTGGACAAGGCCGCTCTGGTCAAGCGTATCGCGGAGCTTGCCCGGGAGCGCAAGATTGAGGGCATTGCCGAGGTGCGTGACGAGTCTGACCGTGAAGGCATGCGGATTGCCATTGATCTTAAGAAAGACGGCCAGGCGGCGGTGGTGCTTAACAACCTGTTCAAGCACACCTCGATGCAGTCGGCCTTTTTCATCAACATGGTGGCCCTTGTCCACGGCGCACCGCGCGTCCTGAATCTTAAAGAAGCCCTGACTAACTATGTCGAGTTCCGTAAGGAGGTGATTACCCGACGGTCAAAGTTTGACCTGAACAAGGCTAAAGAGCGCGCCCACATCCTTGAAGGCTTCCGCATCGCCCTCGATAACATCGACCGGGTTATTGAGACGATACGCCGTTCCGAAACGGCCGAATCGGCCCGGGCCAACCTGATGAATGAGTTTGGCCTGTCGCAAATTCAGGCGCAGGCCATTCTCGATATGCAGTTACGCCGCCTGGCCAGACTGGAGCGGAATAAAATTGCCGAGGAGTACGCCGAGGTCATCAAGACCATCGCTTACCTTGAAGACCTCCTGGCTAACCCGCGTAAAATCCTGAGCGTAATCTCCCAGGAAACTACCGAACTTAAGAAAAAGTACGGTGATGCTCGGCGCACCGAGATAAGCCAGCAGGAGGCGGTCGAGCAGACACTCGAAGAGCTCATCCCGCACCAGCGCGTCGTTGTTACCATGAGTAACCAGGACTACATCAAGCGCTATCCGCAGTCCATTCAGCGCCTCCAGCGTCATGGCGGCAAGGGTGTTGTTGGTATGGTCGGACGTGAGGCCGATGTCGTCCGGCATATCGTTACCGCCGATACCCACGATAATCTCCTGCTCTTCACCGACCGCGGCCGCGTCTACCGGCTCAAGGTCTACCAGGTGCCGGACCAGTCGCGCGCCAGCAAGGGCACGGCACTGGTCAACCTGCTCGGTATCGACCTTAAAGAACATGTCACGGCTATGATTGCCGTAACCGCATTCATCCCCGGTATGTACCTGTTTATGGCGACATCCGGCGGTACCGTCAAGCGGACACCGCTCGAGGAGTTTGCTTCAGTTCGGAGCAACGGTCTGATTGCCATCAAACTTCAGAAAGGACACGAGCTGGTAGCGGCGGCGCTGGCCAGGAATGAGGATGAGGTCATCATGGTTACCCGTGAGGGCAAAGGCATCCGCTTCAAGGTAAGCAACGTCCGTCCGCTGTCCCGTACTGCTGCGGGCGTCCGAGGCATCCGGCTGGCGCCGGGCGATAGGGTGGTCGGCATGGACATCGTGCGCATGGATGTCGAGAAACAGGATACCTACGTTCTAACGGTTACGGATAACGGCTTCGGCAAGCTGACGCAAACTAAGACTTACCGGGTTATCCGGCGCGGTGGCCAGGGAGTTATCGCTCACAAGCTGACCGGAAAGACGGGCAAGATAGCGGCGGTACGCCAGATACCCCGCGAATGTCAGTTGACCATCGCCTCCGTCGGCGGTATGGTAATCCGGACATCGGTTGAGGGGCTCCGCGCTATCGGCCGTATCAGCCAGGGAGTTCATGTCATGAAGCTCGATCCCGGCGACCGCGTGGCGGCTATCTCCTGCCAGCCGATAGACGGTGCGGCGGAGCCGGATAAGCCGGAAAAAGATACGTAGAAGAACCCCGGAGTCATGCCGGGCGTAACGATAGGGCGTCAGTCAACTTAAACTTGAAGCTTCTACCCGCCGGCCTTTTCTCTTGCCGCGTACGCGACGTCCTCGGTAATCTCTGTGATTCCCTGCTGTCGCGCGTATTCCTCAATTCGCTTCTTCGCCCTTTCTCTCACGAAGGATGGTGCCATTTCCAGGTAGTCCAGGGCCTCCCTGGTCCAAACGAGCTCTCCTTCTTTCTTTCCGCCAGTTACCCCGGGTGTCTCCTCCATAGTGATACCTCCTTGTCCGGTCGAGATTTCCCACAGGACAGGACTTGGGTCGGGTCAGAGCTCGATTCCGGGCGCTATGAGGCAACCGTTGCCAGGCATTTTATGAGACCGGCGAGGGTATTGTCCACCGGTGTCCGATAAACAACAGTCAGGCACTGGGGCCAGTTGTTATGGTGTATTTGGAAAAGCCTCACTTCTTCTGGTATCTTTGGTATCAGGTATTTCCCGTGAAGTAAATCGGATCCGGTCTGAGCCATGATAGAGTTTTTGAAACAGATAGGTCTTACCTTCGTCCCACTTTTCGTGGCCATGGACGTTATTGGCGTTCTGCCCATCATGATTTCCCTTACCGAGCACCTTTCCGGACCGCAGTTCGACCGCATGGTGCGCTACGCCATCTTCAGCGCCCTCGGCCTGGGTCTCTTGTTCCTGGCACTGGGCAAAGGTATTTTCGCACTGATGGGGATTGAAGTTAGAGATTTTCTGATTGGCGGCGGCGTTATACTGTTCCTGATTTCGGCCAAAGACCTCGTCACCGGCAAGATACTCGAGGCCGACCTTGCCGCCGAAGCCCCGCTGGTCGGCGCCGTGCCCATCGGCATCCCGCTGATTGTCGGCCCGGCGGTGCTTACCACCCTGCTCCTGCTTATTGACCAGTACTCTATTGTCGTGGTCCTCATTTCGTTCATTGCCAATCTGGCTATTGCTTGGGCCGTTATTGCTCAGATGCAGAGAATCATGCGCTTTCTTGGCCGGGGTGGGGTCAGGGTCATCTCTAAAGTCGCTGCACTACTGCTGGCGGCAATCGCGGTGAAGATGATAAGGCAGGGGATTGTGGGGGGATGATTCAGAGGTGCGGGATGTCCGTGATTGAGTCCCGGTATTCTGCCTGGTATGGCGTCCTCGAGCGGCGGCGCTCCCACCGGCGGTTTGACCCGCGGCAGGCCATTTCGCCGGAACGGTTGGCCGCGCTGAAGCGTGTCTGTGATGAGTTCAGGCCGTTTCCGGCCGCCCGCTCGGTGCTGGTAACGGACCTTGCCGAAGATGTTTTCAAAGGTATAGTCGGTAGTTACGGAAAGGTTACCGGTGCGCGAACGGTCATTGCCTTCGTCGGCGATATGACCGACCCCAACGTGCAGGAGATGGTCGGCTACACCGGCGAGGGTATTGTCCTGGAGGCGACAGCGCTCGGGCTGAATACCTGCTGGGTCGGTGGCTTTTTCCGCCGGGAGGTTACGGGCAAGCTGGCTGGTACTAAAGAACACGAGCGTGTTCTGGCGGTGACGCCGGTGGGTTACGCCAGGATAAGCCCGTCGTTGCAGGAGATGGTTATGAGCGGCTTCGGCCGCCACCACCGGCGGGAGCCGCTCTCCAGTCTGGCGAGTGGGCTGGAGGAAGACAGGTGGCCGGACTGGGTAAGGGCGGCGCTTGAGGCGGCAAGGCTGGCCCCTTCAGCCATGAACCGCCAGCCTTGGAAGTTCCATGTAGGACCGGATGTCATCAACGTATCGGTAAGACTGCGGGGTCCTGAGTTCGGAATATCAAAGCGGCTTGACTGCGGCATCGCTATGTTGCATTTACAACTGGGGGCGGTTTCATGCGGCGTTCGGGGGCGGTGGGAGTTCCTGAAGGCGCCGGATGTGGCGAGATTTACTGTGGTATGAACCACTTTTTATGAAAGGAGACAGCTATGACAGCGAAAAGCACCAATGAGAACATCGCTCCCTACCAGGTAGCCTGCGTTCAGGCGGCATGGGAGACCTACAACCCAAATGTACACGGGGAGTACGAAGGCGAGACCTTCAAGAAGCGAAATCTCCAGCGCATGTGCGACTACATCGACTTCTGCTTTGCCTTCGGTACCAACTGGCCGCCGGTAAAGCTCATCTGCTTTTCCGAGTTCAGTCTCGGTGGCGTTTACAGCGCCACTACCACTAATGAGCAGGTCAAGAAATGGCAGGCTGTGACCATGCCCGGTCCGGAGACGGACATACTGGCCGAGAAGGCCAGGAAATACGACTGTTACATCGCGGCGGTAAACCACGAGAACGACCCTGACTGGCCGGAGACCTACTTTAATACCGCTTTCATCATTAATCCGAAAGGCAAAATCATACTCAAGTACCGCAAGATGAATACCGCCTACGGGTGTAATCCGCACGACATCATGGACAGGTATGTCAACCCGATTACCGGCAAGAAGGATTTCTTCCCGGTGGTGGATACGAAAATCGGGCGGCTGGCCTGCTTTGTCTGCGGCGACCTGATGATTCCGGAAATACCCCGGATGGAGGCGATGAACGGCGCCGAGGTCATCCTGCATCTTAATGGGGGTTTTGTCCATGATATCGCCGCCATGGCCCTGCAGGTACGCGCCTGGGACAATACCGTTTATATCGTAGAGCAGAACAATGCCGGCGCTTTCCTCACCACCGGCGACTTCTGCGGCAAGAACGGTATCAACCCAACCTATGATGCCACCGGCGGCGGCCAGTGCCGTGTCATCGATTTCTACGGTAAGGTCATTGCCCAGACGCCGGACCGGTGTCCTCAGGTCCTGATGGCGCCGATTGACGTGATGAAACTGCGCGAAGCCCGCAAGCAGTTCCGCATGGGCATCTACGGCGGTGACTCCATTACCCGGTGCCGTACCGACCTTTACCGGCCGTTCTACGCCAATACCATCTTCCCGCCCAACAAGGTCTTCGAGGTCGGCTTCATGACCCGGCTCAATGATGAGGGCGTCACCAGGCGCCGTCAGGAAGCCGTGGCCAACCGTCAGAAGATAATGAACTACTACTCCGAGGATGATGTAAAGTAACCCGTCATGCTCGTTGACATCAGCTTTGGTAAGTGCTACCGTTACCTTGCCGTGCACCTTAACCCCCGTACGTCGGTGCCGGTGGAGAGCTATGATAAAGGGGAGTAGTCCGGGTAAGATGTGGAGAAAGGGCCGGCGGGCTCTGGGCCCTTTAAGGCTGTTGTTCCTCGTTCTGACGTTGTCCCTGTTCCTTCTGCCGCGTACCGCTGAGGCCAGTGTTTCTGTGCCCATGGTCTCGCCCGGTCATCCCGACGGACTGCCGAAACACGCCCCGCAGTACCAGTGGCTGTTCACTAGTGATGTACTGGTCTTGATGGTGGCTGACATACGCCGTTCGGCGAGCGAAGAGTGTAAGGAATTGCGTCGCTCCCTAAGCGGCCCTACGGCTTGCGAGATAGTTTCTTTGCAGGCACGGCAGGCATGTGCTCTGGCTGCTGTTGATCTTCACCCTCCGCTGTGTGCCAGCGCTCCGCCAGGATTCGTTCCGCGCCTCTGACTCGCCTCCTGCCGGGTTTCTGTCCTTTCCTAAATTGTCCCTTAATTGAAAATGAGCAGGAGGTTTATTCGTGGGTGCTATCAAAGATGTTCCCCAGATGTTGTATTCCCGCCTCATAACCGAGTTCCATGTCGATCCTGACTGGGCTTATGCTCACCTCAAATGTGTCGAGGACCGTGATAAGTCCAAGAAGATCCGCCGCTACCGTATCTTTGATATGGACGTGGTCAGTGCCGTCAAGGGCTTTAAGGTCGAGGGTTACGCCAGCTTCGATGCGCATCCCGAGATGGTGATGTTTGAGGGTTCCGTCACCGATGCTGGTCAGGTATCGTTGACCAGCATCGATGCGGTTAAGCCTGTATAGTCCCCAATAGTCATCAAGCATAATCTGTGTCCGGTCCATATGAAGCGCCGGTCCGCTGAAGAATCGTGCGCGTACCATGGGCCGCCTGAACCAGGCGGCCCATGGTGACTGGGTAGACACGATGTGATACAGTTGCACCCGCCGGTGATAGAAGTTTAATCAAGGAGCCCATAATGAAAACTACCGAAGGTAAAACCGGCCGGGTCTTCGTACTGCGGCTTGAGGACGGCGATATTGTTCCCGACTGCATTGAGAGGTTCGCCGCTGAAAAAGGCGTAATCAACGGTCAGGTCGTGTTGGTCGGTGGCATCGGGAGCGGGCAGGTGGTAGTCGGCCCCCGGCGCACCGAAGACATGCCGCCGGAGCCGATGCTCCTGCCACTGGACGGTGCCCACGAGGTCGCCGGCATCGGCGTGCTGGCACCGGACGAAAGCGGCAGGCCGGTTCTCCACATCCACGCCGCGCTGGGACGCTCCGGCCAGACCATGACCGGCTGTCTGCGCAACGGCGTGAAGACCTGGATGACCTGCGAGGCCATCCTCTACGAGATTACCGGTGCCAAAGCGGTACGCGTCAGGGATAAGGCCAGCGGCTTCACCCTGCTTGAAACGAAGTAGGGGCTAACCTGTCACCGGGCCAACAACGTGATGCCGCTTGATCTCCATGTAGCCAGCTTCGCCGATGCTAATGGGGCACAGGTAAAGAATGGGGCGGCCGGCCGCCCCATTCTTGTTGCCAATGCCCGATTCTTATGCTCCCAGACGGAATGGCGGGTACTGGTCGGTGGTCAGGAGGAAGGCGTATGCGGCAACGCGGAGCCACCACCGTTCGTAGTTGATGACAAAGTCGAACAGGCCCTTCGGGTATTTGCCGGTGAAGAGGATAGCGAACCAGGCGATAACGGTGACCGCCCCGGCGCCGATGCCGATGAAGGCGAGGACGATATAGTGTGGTATGGCCATAATCCATTTGAACAGCGGCAACCAGCGCCTGAGGTCTTTCTTGACATCGGGATAGGCGATGTCGATGTGGACCGCCTGCTCCTCATCGGTGGAAGGGTACTCGTCACGGAGTAGCAGAAAATAGGCCGCGACCCGGTAGAAGAACCTGGTAAGGTTCAGGTTCCAGTCGAACCACCACTTCGGATACTTCTGCCGGAATAGAATCATGAGCACGAGCGGCAGGAAAACGAAGCCGCAGGCGCCGTATGACAAGGCACTGCTATCAGCTTTCCATCCTGTGGTAGCTCCCATGAGAAGGACAAGGATGATGTAGATTGGGATGACGGTAAAGGCGCGGAAGAAGCAGGTCAGGCGGTTGCGTGGCTTGTCAGGGTAGTCGATGCTCAGGGTTGCCGGGTAAGGTCTCACAGTCTCAACCATAAACACCTCCATACAGCTAACGCCTCTGGGGCGTCATACTCCCGTCAAATGAGCCGGTTGTCGGCGGCAGTCCCAAAGCCGCTCTGTCTGCAACCCCCGGTTACTTTTCGAAGCCGGACTTCTTTTTCAGCGTGGCGATAAGCGATTCCAGCGTCATGGCCGGCAGAGTGGTCGGCGACAGCGTCCCGCGGGCGCTGAGGTATATGGCGAGTTTGGCCACGACTTCGTCGCTCGGCGCTTCGATAATGTTGACGAAATCATGGGGCCCGAGCAGGGCGTACTGGGCAATAATCTTGACGCCGAAGAACTCTACTTCCTTGTTAATCTCGCGCAGGCGGTCGGGGTCGTCCTTGACGACCCTCCGGCCCTCGTCGGTCAGGTTAGCAAGCATTAAATATGTGGCCATGGTTACCTCCCCGCAGTTGGTCCTGCCCGGCATCACAGTCAATGCTGTTCTACGGATAACTCTATGGTATTCACTCGGATGCCAGAAGTCAACCCGTCCCGATACAATTATTGGACGGTTGCTGTTGCAGGGGTGGACGTGTTACTATCGGCCGAAAGGAGAGATGTGACATGGAAGACGTAATTGGTCTGGTCAAAACAACGCTGGGTGAAATCGAGAAGATGCTCAGCACCAAGGCGGTGGTCGGGGAACCGGTTGCCGTAGAAGGCAGGACGCTGATACCGCTTATCGCCGTTGGCTTCGGTTTCGGCGCCGGCGGAGGCTCGGGCAAGTCCGAGGAGAAGTCGAAAGGCGAGGGTGGCATGCTCGGCACTGGCGGAGGCGGCGGCGTCAAGCCGATTGCCGTGGTGGTCATCGATAAAGACAGCGTGCGGGTGGAGTCCATACGCGGCGGCCTGTCCAGCGTTATCGGCGACCTGGTTCAGGAGATACCCGAGATAGTGGATAAGGCTTCCCGGAAGAAGAAGGACAGGGAAGAGTAGGCTGAGGTGTGGTGGGCGTGGCTTGCCGGGCTCATGTTCGGTCTGGTCGTTCTGATTGTCATCCTGCTCTCGATTCCGATAGCGCTGTCGTATGAAGCAGAGTGGCAGGGGCGCCGGGCAAAGGTCAGGCTGAAGGCCCTCTTGCTCTTCGGGTATGTCGGCTGGGACCTGCCGCGCGCCGCGAAAAAGGAAAAGAAGCCGGGGCCGCAGCGGAGGCGTGAGCCGCGGTCGCGAAAATGGGGCCAGTCCGGCCGCTCAGCGATGGCGGTCCTTCGTACGAGAGGTCTTTTCCCGCAGGTCGGGCGGTTCTTTCGCGACCTTATACACAGCTTCGAGTTCCGTGATTTCCGTCTGGAACTCAGGGCCGGTCTTGATAATCCGTACGATACCGGGATGCTCTTCGCCTGGGCCGGCCCGGCCTCGGTAGCGATTTACCGGCTCGCCCCGGGTCGGGTGAGCATTCAGCCGGTCTTTGACGGAGCGGCTTTTGAAGGCGCTTCGAGCGGCGTTCTCAGGCTCTGGCCGGTCCGGCTGGTCGGTGCTGTGTTTAAGCTGGTATTCTCACCGCCGGCCTTTCGGGCCTACCGGGCGCTGGTGTCACATGGTCGAAAGTAAGCGCGAAATAACAGTTGGAGCGCCGTTCTCAGCCGGAGGCGTGACCGTGATGCCGGTGCTGGAACAGGTGGTGCGCTGCAGTGGCCGTCGCGATGGGTTGTGGTTGGCCGCCTTCAAGCGGCCGGTGGCGGTGGTGGTCGGCTCTTCCTGCGGCTGGAGGGTCTTCCGTACCAGCGGGGAGGAAATGACTTTTGAAGAGTTCCGGCGGGAGTTCTCGGGTCTCAGGATGCCATTCGGGGGTCCTACATGAGGCTGGACTATGCCTTTATCTGCGATTACGCTGAAGTGACAGGTAAGGTCAATGCCATGGGCATTGGCTTTGAAGTTATTTATGCCCCTAGGGTCCCGGCCAAGCACCGCTTCTTCTATCTGGTGGCCCAGTTCCGGGCAAGCTCCGTGGAAGCCGGCGAGAAGAAGCTGACGGTAAACCTGATTGACGAGGACGGCCATGATGTCATCCCGGCTGTCCAGGGCCCTTTGCCCGTACCCAGACCGGCCGAAGGGATAGAGACTGTAGCCAGAATCGCCCTCGAGTTTAACGGAGTTGAGTTCCCGAGGTACGGCTCATACTCGGTCCACGTGCTCCTGGATGGTGCCGAAATGGCCCGCATACCGTTCAAGGTAAGCCCGCCGCCATCCCCGCCCCAACCTCAGGGATAAGGCTTACTTCTTTGCCTTCATCGGCGCGCCACAGGCGCAGACGAGGCAGTCGACAAAATCACAGCTACCGGTCTCGTCGATGCGCAGTACCGCGCCGCACTCGTCACAGGAATAGACAGCCCCTTTCTTCAGTGCCGTCTTCTTGCCTTTCTTGACCGTTATCGCCTTTTTTGCTGCCATAAAAGACACCCCCTGTTTCTTCCCTTCCCCTGGGGAAAGAGAATACGGTAAGGGTAAAGACAGCCTATTTCCCGGCCTTCATTGGCTTTTCACAGCAGATAATCTCGCCGACCGCCACATCGCCCCATTCATCCACGGTAATTGTCAGACCGCAGGTGCCGCAGACGAACTTTGCCGCTTTAGGGGATGCCTCCCTAGCCGGGGCCTTCTTGACCGTTACCTTCTTGACTGCCGCTTTCGCCGTTGCCTTTTTGGCCGGTGCCTTTGTTTTGACTGCCATTGCGCCTCCTTACTCGTTTTGCTTAATAATAAGCGCAAGCTAACGCTTATGTAAAGATGGTGGGCTATGGTCCCCGCCGCCCCCGTCCTGGTGGCGTGTGGTTGTTCTTGCGCGGCTTGAGGTCCGCCAGGTAGTTCGGGGCAATAATGGGGAAGACCATGTTGAAGCGCGTATCGGCCATACGGGAGCCGATTCGGTCGTCCATATCCATCAGGTCCTGCATGGTAAGACGGGTGGTGATGACGGTGGGAAGCTGGGCATTGTAGCGGTAGTTGAGGAGCTGGTAGAGCTTCTCCTGTGCCCATGAGGTTGTCGACTGCCCCTCGAGCCCATCGAGTATCAGGAGCGGTGCCTGCTTCACCCTCTCAAACAGCTCGTCGTATGACACCTTGCTATCCGGGCTGAAGGCGGCGCGGAAGCGGTCGAGAAGGTCAGCGACCGGGATGAACAGCACCGGCTTGCCGGCCTGGAGCTGGTAGTTGGCGATGGCCGCGGCAAGGTGGGTCTTGCCACAGCCGCTTTCACCCTGCAGGACCAGCCAGCCCTGGGGCGACTCGGCAAAGTTCAGGGCCAGCCGGTAGGCCTGCTCCAGGTTCTGGCGCTGTTCCGTCGGCAGGTTCAGGCGCCTGGTATCGAACGATTTGAAGGTCATGTTCCGCAGGAGCTGGAGACCCATACTGTCGAGCTGTTCCAGTACCGAAACCGGGCCTTCCTCGAGGGTAAAAACCCTGCAGAATCCGGTATCCGCGAGCCGCGCGCGGAGCCGCTCGTCCATTTTCTCCAGCGGCAGGTCGGTGGTGATAATGGTCGGCATGCGGGCATTGAAGCGGTGGTTTAGCAGCTGCTCCACCTTTTCCCGCCCCCAGGCGGTGGCCGTCTCTAGGTTGAGGTCGTCGAGGACGAGCAGAGGCGTATTCTTGACCTGGTCGAAGAGGTCTTCCGGCGGCGTCTCGGCCCCCGGGCTTGCGGCGCGCCGCAGATGGTCCAGGAGGTCGACAGTGCTGACATAGAAGGCGGCCTGCCCCAGCTTAAGACGCTCGTTGGCTACGGCAGCGGCGAGATGCGTCTTACCCGAGCCGGGTGGGCCGAGGAAGGCAAGCCAGCCTTCCGGACTGGCGGCGAAGGCCTTTGCCGCCTCGAAGGCCGTTGCGAACCTCTGCTGGGACGCGGTATCGCCGCGGCGGCCCTGTGGCGAAATGGTATCGAAAGTGAAGCGGGTCAGTGTGCCCAGGTTGCTCAGCTTCTCCAGCATCGCCAGACGTTCCTTCTGCATACGCTCCCGGGCGCAGCGGCAGGGGGTAACGCGGCTATAGTCGGGCTTGCCCGACCGCGTCAGCGGGTGGACAAACTCGGCACCGCCGCAGATGGGGCAGGCGTCTTCCCGTCCCCTCGGGTCAGCGGCTGACGAGGTGCCCGAAGCGGCCCTTGTAGTAGTCTTCGGGCCGGGTCCGTTTTTTAGGATGTCCCCCAGGCTTTCCACTTTCTCTACCTTCGCTTGCCCAGTTCTCGAGAATCCGGGCGATATATCTCCAGTTGCGCTTGTTCAGTGACACGGCCTCTTTGAAGGCGTCTTCGATCCACCGGGGAGGGTACTCCGCCTCAGCGGCGCGCAGCTCTTCGGCAATCATCGGCGTCAGCATGCCGATGTTCTGCTCGTATAGCGTAAAAATATTAGGTCGGGATTGCGGCGGTCCCGCTGCGACCGGCGCGTTTGAGACGGTGACGGTGCCTCGGGCCAAGCGCGGCAATGCTCTGCGCCCGGCTTCATCGTTTACCACTAGGAACTCCTGTGTCCCTGTCGTTACGCTGAGGAGCGTGCCCCGCGCCACCGCCCGGTCAACGGCCTGTCTTAGGACCTCGCCCGGTGCTTTCGTTCCGTCCTCGAGACCGCTGAGCAGGACCGGGTCGCCGGCCAGCTCGTCGTAGGTGACGAAGCGCGGGTAGCCTTTCCTGTGATAGATGGCCTGGATTACGTACAGTGTAACTTTCAACTCGGCGATGTCCCTGATTTCGGACATCACCCTGGTCAGCAGTAAGGTGGGGATGGCAGAATAGTCCGCCCGCGCCGGGAAGCCGCTGAAGCGCTCTGTACCCATTTAGACTTCCTGCGCTCCGACCTCAGCCGACAGATTGACAAAGCTGGCGGTGTGGTTTTGAAATCGAAGGTTGACGACTCCCGTCGGACCGTTGCGGTGCTTGGCGATATGGATTTCGGCGATGCCCCTGGGGTAGGGGTCCTTATCGAGATCGTGGAACTTGGCCCATTCCTCCGGGCTCTTGTAATACATCTCCGGGCGGTAGATGAAAAGCACGACATCGGCGTCCTGCTCAATTGAGCCGCTTTCACGGAGGTCGGATAGCTGGGGGATGTGCGACATGCGGCCTTCCGGAGCACGGCTGAGCTGGGATACAGCAATGACCGGTACGTTAAGCTCGCGGGCTACGGCTTTCATGGTGCGGGTAATCTCGCTGATTTCCTGGACACGGCTCTCGGTGGGGCGGTCGCTCTGCATGAGCTGGAGGTAGTCGACCACCAGCAGGTCGACGCGATGTTCAAAATGGAGGCGCTTGGCCTTGGCCCGCATCTCCATAACCCTCAGCATCGGGGTGTCGTCGATGAAGATCGGGGCTTCGGAGAGGATGCCGCTGGCCTCAACCACCTGAGCCTCCTCGACCTCGGTGAAGTCGCCGAGGCGCAGGCGCTTGGAATCGACACCGGACTCGGCCGAAAGGAAGCGCTGGCCGATGGCATCGCGCGACATTTCCAGGCTGAAGATGGCTACGTGCGCCCGCTGGTTGATGGCGGCGTTTCGAGCGATGGTCAGCACCAGACTGGTCTTGCCGGCGGTGGGGCGGGCGGCCACGATGATCAGGTCGGAGCGCTGGAGGCCACCCAGGAAGTCGTCCAGGGCGTTGAAACCGGTGGAAATGCGCGAGATTTCTCCGGCACGTCGGGCGGCGCCCGCCTGCTCGAAGTACTCGTCCAGGATGTCTCTGAGGGGGATGAAATCGGTCGGGCTGCGTTTGCGCACCTGAAAAAGGGCGTCCTCGGCTTCGGCCAGAGCGGCATCCACGTCCGGGTCGGCACGGTAGCCGACGCGGGCGATTTTGCCCCCAGCCTCGATGAGCCGTCTCATCAGGGAAAGCCGCGCCACGATATCGGCATAGTACTTGATATGGAACGGGTCCGGGACTTTGGCAACCAGGTGGGCCAGGTAGGCGGCACCGCCTACTTTATCCAGCTTCTCGTCATGGGCCAACTGCTGGCCGATGGTGACCTCGTTAATGCCCTCGTTGCGCTGGTATACTCTGAGGCAGGCCTCGTAAATCCACCCGTTCTTCTCGGAGAAAAAGTCATCGGGTTTGAGGTCGGGCGCAATCTCATGGATGGCCTCTCCGTCAACCAGCAGGGAGCCGATTACGGCCTCCTCGGCTTCGATATCATGCGGCGGCAGTTTTTCCTGCGTCATGCCTTTTCTTCTTTTTCCGCTTCGATGATTACCTTGATTCTGGCCTGGATGTCCTTCGAGAACTTGAGCGTGACCTCATGGACGCCGAGCTGGCGGAGCGCTTCGCCAGCATCCACCTTGCGCTTGTCGACCTCGACGTTGGTCAGCTTCTTGATGGCCTGGGCGATATCGGCGTTGGTGATAGCGCCATAGAGTCGCCCGCTCTTGCCGGCTTTGGCGGTGAATTTGAATTCCCTGCCTTCAAGTTCGGCGGCCAGTCTGGCGAACTCTGACTCGGTACGGGCGCGCCGCGCCGCTACCTGTTTTGCGTAAAGCTCGGCCTCTTTGGCCTTGCCCGGCGTGGCGATGACCGCCAGCCCTTTAGGCAGAAGATAGTTGCGGGCGAAGCCTTCAGCCACCTCTTTAATCTCTCCGGCTTTGCCCTGGTTGGCTACATCGGTAACAAAGATGACTTTCATGTGGATTTCCTCTATTTCGCTTCGCTGATATACCGCTCGGCGGCGACCGCGGCCGTGCCGCCGTCACCGGCTGCCGAGACCACCTGCCTTATGGAGTTATGCCTGATGTCGCCGGCGGCAAAGACACCGGCGACATTCGTCGCCATCATTTGATCGGTGATAATATATCCGGCCTCGTCAAGGTTCACGATGCCTTTCAGATACTCGGTATTGGGGACGTGGCCGATGGCCACCAGCACTCCCCCTGCCTCAATCTGCGACGTCTGGCCGGTAACAACGTTCTGCAGAATAACGCTCGTCACCATTTTATCACCCTTTATCTCTTTTACCACCGAGTCCCAGGCGAATTTCATTTTCGGCTCGGCGAAGGCCCGTTCCTGTAGCACCTTGCTTGCCCGGAGCTGACTGCGCCGGTGGACGACCGTTACTGACGAGGCGAATCTGGTCATGTAAAGCGCCTCGGTGATGGCAGCGTCGCCGCCGCCGACCACCACTACTGCCTTGTTCCTGTACAGCGGGCCATCGCAGGTGGCGCAGTAGAAAACGCCACGGCCGGTGAACTCTTTCTCGCCGGGCACATTGATAAGCAGACGGCGGCAGCCTCCGGCCAGTATGACCGCCCTGGCCCGGTAGGTCTCGCCGTTTGTCTTTACCAGCTTGCCCTCCGGCCTCACCTCCAGGCCGGTTACCTCGTCGAGGACGATTTCGATGCCCTGGGCACGCGCCTGCTTTTCCATCAGTTCCCCTATTTGATTGCCGGAGACGCCTTCGGGGAAGCCCGGGTAATTCTCCAGGAGCGGGGTGTAGGTTATCTGCCCGCCGATGATTTCCCGCTCGATGAGCACGGTCGCAAGTCTGGCGCGTCCGGCATAGATGCCCGCGGTCAGCCCCGCCGGCCCACCTCCGACAATAACAAGCTGAGACTCTTTCATTTTAACTCCCGGGTATGACAGTTCTAAGGTGAAGCTACCGCCGGGCGGCCGTGGAATACCGCCGTCTAGTCACTGCGGTTGGCATGCTCCCACTTGATCTTGGTGAAAAGCTGTGGGTCGGCCAGCAGGTCAGCCGCGGTCATGGCCATGGCCTTGGCCCCGTCAATGAGGCCCTTGTGACCGGCTTCGGAAGCCGCCGCCGCGGCGAACTCCGGGGAGTGCTCGGAGACGTCGGGCGGCGCCACCGCTATCCAGCCGTGGATGCTGGGCACTACCTGGCTGACGTTGCCCATGTCGGTGCTGCCCACGCCCATGCGCGGCAGGGAAGGGTCAATTTTGCGTCCGAGGGCCTCCAGGTTGGTGCTGAACAGGTGTGCCATAGTCAGGCTGTTCTTCATCGAGGCATAGGACTTCTCGTTCCAGGAGTACTCGAGCCGGGCGCCGGTGGCCAGGGCGGCGCCGGTAAAGCAGTCAAGTACGCGGCCTTTCAACTGCTCGAGGTACTCCATGTTGGGCGCTCTTACTAGGAAGACGCCGCAAGCGTAGTCCGGGACGATATTCGCCGCCGTGCCCCCGTTCTTAATGATGCCGTGGATACGCGCCTTTTCGATAATGTGCTGGCGCAGGGAGTTGATGTTGTTGAAGGATAGGATAAGGGCCTCAAGGGCGTTGATGCCGGCCTCCGGGTCGGAGGCGGCATGGGCGGCCTTACCGAAGAACTCAACCTTGATGCCGATAGCGGCCAGAGCATCGGTCATGGCCGAATCGCGACGGCTCGGGTGGACCATCATGGCGCAATCAACTTCATTGAAGGCACCCTTCTCCACCATGATGATTTTGCCTCCGCCTCCCTCTTCCCCGGGCGTACCCAGGATGACCACGGAGCCCCCGTACTCATCGACGGCCAATTTGCCGGCGATGCCGGCGCCCACGGCCGCGGCGGCGATGATATTGTGGCCGCAGGCGTGGCCCACCTGGGGTAAAGCATCGTACTCGGCCAGGATAGCCACCGCCGGTCTCTCCGAGCCGTATGTTCCCCGGAAAGCCGTGGGCAGTCCGCAGATGCCGCGCTCGACTCTGAAGCCGTTCCTTTCCAGATAGCCGGAAAGGAGCGCCGCGGCTTTCGTCTCCTGGAAAGACAGCTCCGGGTTGCGGTGCAGTTCCAGGGAAATATCGATAAGCTCCCGGCGGTGCTGGTCTACGGTTTCTCTGATTCGCGCTTTGAGACTTGCCTTGTCCATGTCGGGCCTCTCTGCCGCACCCCGTCCCATTATATCCCAGGCCGGAGCGGGGAAAGCGCCATATAGTAGACCAGCGGTTGCGTTCTGCGCAAGCGCCGGTCCGGCGGGAGAAAGTCGCCGCATGAAGTGTTGTTTGAGGGTTGACAACGCCCCAACATCTGCTTATACTATTATGAGCGTATGCTCAAAATAGTCAGGAGGAGGTGGTCGTGCCGAGACCGCCAAAGTGCCGCAGGGTTGCGTTCATGCCGGGGGTGGCCTACTTCAAGCCGGCCGGTGTGCCAATGAGGCTTCTTGAAGAGGTCCGCCTTTCAGTAGAGGAGCTTGAAGCAGTCCGTCTCCGGGACCTCGAAGATTTAGAGCAGGAGGTGGCCGGGGAGAGGATGAACGTTTCCCGGGCGACTTTTCAGAGAATCCTGGAGTCGGCCAGGCGCAAGCTGGCCGATGCCCTGCTGAACGGTAAAGCTATCAGGATTCAGGGCGGGCGTTTTGAGATGGCGTCGCGCCGCTTCCGTTGCGTCAGCGGTCACGAATGGGAAATGCCATTTGAAGCACTGGTCAACGCATTGCCGGAGACATGTCCGACCTGCGCCACGCGGGATATTGCTCCGCTTCTGCCGGCGGGATTCGGGCATTGCCGTGGCGGCAGGGGAAGACAGGGGACTGGGCCGTCAAGAAATTATGTAAACAACCTCGTCGGAGAGACGAGAGAGGAAGAATCCATTAGCAGAAGATAGAGGAGGTGAAAAATGGCTTGTAGAAATTATTGGAGAGGTGCTTATGGAGGAGGAATGGGGTTCGGGTTCAGGGGGTGGTCTCCTCCCTGGCCTTACGTGGGCAGAGGCAGGGGTGGTCTGCCCCGATGCGCTTACTATGCAGCGGGTGCTGCAACCGCACCTTCTGCGGTACCGGCGTTTACCAGCAGGGAAAGCGACATGTTGAAAGTTCGGGCCGAAGACCTTAGGAAGGAACTTGAGCGCATCGAAGCAAGATTGCGCGATCTTGAAGCCGGCAAAGCAAACTGAGGCACGTCACAGGTCAGCTACCGTAAGATTACTCTACGCTGGAACGGGATTGAGAAGTTAGCTATGAAAATCGCTGTTACGGCCGCAGGTCAGACTTTGGAAGCGCCAGTGGACCCGCGTCTGGGGCGCTGCCGGTACATTCTTCTGATTGACCCGGAGACCATGTCGTTCGAAGTGCACGATAACGTCGATGCCATGGCATCAGGTGGGGCTGGTGTGGCGGTGGCACAGATGCTCGCCGGCAAAGGTGTCAGAGCGGTGCTGACGGGCAACTGCGGCCCGAACGCTTATCAGGTACTTTCCGCCGCAGGAATACAGGTGATGACAGGGGTCACAGGGGTCGTCAGGGACGTCGTACAGAGATACCGGTCGGGCGAGCTTAAGGCCAGTCCCCAGCCTACTGTGCCGGGCCATTTCGGTCTGGGGGGAAGTGGAGGCCGCGGTCGAGGCCGGGGCATGGGTTGGGGTGGGGGTAGAGGCGCAGAGCGATAGGAGGTGTCGTATGCCCAGAGGAGATGGTACCGGGCCGCCGAAAGGGCGTGCTGGAAGAGGTGCCCGCATGAGGGGGACACGTGCCGGGTTGGGCCCCGGCGGTAACTGTGTATGTCCCTCCTGTGGGGAGAAAGTACCTCACCAGATGGGGATGCCATGCTATAACTTAAGGTGTCCTAATTGCGGTGCCGCGATGGTCAGGGAATAAGGAACGTTACTGAGGATATTGAGTGATTATTTCGGTTGCCAGCGGTAAAGGCGGTACCGGCAAGACCCTGGTAGCAACCAGTCTTGCCCTGTCGCTGAAAGGAAAAGAGAAAGTCCAGCTCCTCGACTGTGACGTCGAGGAGCCCAATGCTCATATCTTCCTGAGACCTGTCATTTCCCACAGCGAGCCGGTCTTTGTACCGGTCCCTGTTATCGAGGAGAAGAAGTGCACTTATTGCGGCGATTGCGCCATGATGTGCGCCTATCACGCCATCGCGATATTCCCCGGCCATGCGATGACTTTTGCTCAGCTCTGTCACGGGTGCGGCGCCTGCGCCTATTTTTGCCCGCAGAAGGCAATTCATGAAGAGGGACGCGAGGTCGGTGTCGTGGAAAGAGGCCATAGCGATGGGGTGGATTTCGTACACGGCCGGCTCAACGTTGGAGAAGCCATGGCACCCCCTTTAATACGGAAGGTTAAGGAGTTTGTTGACCCCCGAAGTGTGGCTGTCATAGATGTTTCCCCCGGGACATCCTGTCCGGTGATAACGGCAGTGAGGGGTAGCGATTTCTGTCTTCTGGTAACGGAACCAACGCCTTTCGGCCTGAACGACCTCGATCTGGCGGTGCAGATGGTCTCGGAGCTTGCCATACCTCATGGTGTGGTCATTAATAGAGCTGGAGTGGGAAATGGTGCAGTCGAGGCTTACTGCCATAAACACGGTATTCCCGTCCTGCTTACTATACCGCTGGACCGCAGGATCGCCAGCCTGAACTCACAGGGTGTGGCCCTGGTGGATGGCGTACCGCGATGGACAGATGAGTTCAGGAGTCTCTATTACAGAATCAGGGAGATGGCTGGTGAAAGAGCTCGTTGTGTTGAGCGGTAAGGGTGGGACGGGCAAGACCAGTATTGTCGGCTCGTTCGCGGCACTAGCCGGGAGTAAAGTGCTGGCCGATTGCGATGTAGATGCGGCAGACCTTCATCTGCTGGTGAGCCCTGAGGTGCGGGAAAAGCACGAGTTCTGGGGCGGCCGGATTGCCTTTATTAGTAAGGATAAATGCAGTCAGTGTGGCCTGTGCCAGCAACTATGCCGCTTCAAAGCCATCAGTAACTTCAAGGTCAGCCTTGCGGCGTGTGAGGGTTGTGGCTTCTGCTTCCACGCCTGCCCTGATAGGGCCATTGAGATGAAGGAGAATTTGGCTGGGCACTGGTTTGTCTCGGATACCAGATACGGGGCCATGGTGCACGCGCGGCTTGGCGTGGGCGGCGAGAACTCCGGCAAGCTTGTTGCTCAGGTAAGGCAGAAAGCCAGGTCTATTGCTGAGGAGCGTGGCGCTGAGTATATTATCAGTGACGGGCCGCCGGGTATCGGGTGCCCGGTCATTTCCTCGCTATCGGGGGCTGATGTTGCTCTCCTAGTTACCGAACCCACGCTGTCGGGCATGCATGATCTGGAAAGGGTACTGGGCGTTTGCCGCCACTTCGACGTGCCGGCGATGGTATGCATCAACAAATATGACATCAATCGTGATAATACTGCTCGGTTGGAGGATATGTGCGCCGGCCTGGGTATACCGGTAAAGGCTAAGGTACCTTATGATGACGCAGTTATCATGGCGATGGCCGCCGGGGTGCCTGTGGTGGAATACTGCGACAATTGCGTTTCACGGGAAATCCGCAGGCTGTGGGATTTGATAGAGGACTTCCTGACCTGCACGACGGAGAGGAGTTAGCATGCCGACGTACGATTACAGATGTATCAACTGTGGTGAGGTTTCGGAATTTATGATGTCCGGCAACTCCGTTAATGATGAACTGTCCTGTCCTGCCTGCGGCGGGCACAAACTGGAGAGGTTGATATCTGCTCCGAACCTCTTAAAAGGCGGGTCAACCCATTCGGGTACTACATGTTGCGGGCGTACCGAACGGTGCCAGACACCACCATGCTCCGCCGGAGGTGGATGTCGGAGACATTAGGGGGAGTGTAATGCAGGACTTGATCAAGGAGTTTATGGCTCAGAAGAGATTTGCCATAGTTGGTGCCACCAATAATCCCGGGAAATACGGCAACCGGATATTCAAGAACCTGAAGAGCCGTGGCTATGAGGTATATCCCATCAATCCAAAACTTAAAGAGATCGAAGGGGTCAGGTGCTATCCCGGTCTTGCTCATATTCCGGTTAAAGTAGATGTAGTTGATTTCGTCGTGCCGCCTCAGGTGACCGAGGAGGTGCTTAAGGAATGTAAGCGATTAGGGCTTGAGCGGATCTGGCTTCAGCCAGGCTCGGAGAGTGAAGCGGCCATAGCTTATTGCCACGCGAACAATCTGAAAGTTGTGCATGACGTCTGTGTCATGATGAACTAAAGGAGATGCGACCTGTATGGAACCGGTGAATCTTGAGCCAAAGTATTCCACTAAAGACGTCCCGGGGAAGTGCGTCAAATGCCTGGCGGAGCACGAACTCAATAATTGTCTTATGGAACTTCTGGGAGGTAAGGACAGTGAGGAACTCCGGCAGAGGTTCGAGATGCTGGTGACCTTTCTCAAGTCCCCGGAGTCCCAGAAACTGCGCGATGAAGCAGAGAGGTATCTTGCTGAAGGGAAGGAGGTAAAACTCAGTTTAAGTTTTGCCGATGGCAAACCGAAATACGAACTTAAGACAAGCTAAATAAATGGGAGGTATGACTAATGAAGATTGCCGCGATATCTGAAGACGGATTTACCATCAGCCAGCATTTCGGCCGAGCACCGCTTTATGTGGTCGTGACAGTGGAGAATGGTAAAGCAATGGGTAAAGAAACTAGGCCAAAGGCGGGGCACCATACCTTTGCCGCCCAAGAGCCGGGGCATCAAGAGCCAGGCGGCCGGCATGGCTACGATGCCGGTTCTCAGGCCAAGCATGCTACCATGGCCGGAGCCATTACCGATTGCCAGGTACTTCTTGCCGGCGGAATGGGCTGGGGTGCCTACGAAAGCCTCAAGAGTTACGGGATTAACCCGGTCATCACCGACGTTGAGAACATCGATGAGGCGGTAAAGCGCTATCTTGAAGGTAAGCTGCCAAATCTGATGGAGCGACTGCATTGAGAAGGGCATCATGCTAACACAAGAACAGGTTAAGGAAACCCTGGAAAACGTTATTGTCCCGCGTGTTATGCGCAGTCTGGTCAAGATGAATCTGGTCCGCGATGTTAGCGTAGCCGACCACAAAGTATCGGTTACCCTGTCTTCGGTTGCTTTAACCGATGACATTCAGGAGGAGATTAAAGGTCAGGTAAAAGAGGTCATCGGCAAACTCGATGGGGTGAAGGAGGTTAATGTCAGCTACATTGGCGGTAAACCGAGCGATTTGAATAAGGTTAGTCATGTTGTCGCTATCATGAGCGGGAAGGGAGGTGTGGGTAAATCACTGGTTTCTAGCCTTGCCGCGGTTGCTTTGAAACGCCGCGGCTATGAGGTGGGCATCCTGGATGCCGATATTACCGGTCCCAGCATACCGAGGATGTTTGGCATCAGTGCTCGTCCCGGGGGCAGTGATACCGGTATTTTGCCGGTAGTCTCAAGGTCGGGCATTGAAGTCATGTCCATAAATCTACTATTGGCAAGTGAGGATGATGCTGTTGTCTGGAGGGGGCCTCTCATCGGTAAGGCAATTACCCAGTTCTGGGAAGAAGTGCTCTGGGGCGAACTGGACTATCTCATGGTTGATCTGCCGCCAGGCACGGCCGATGCTCCCCTTACCGTATTGCAGAGTCTGCCAGTGTCCGGGATCGTCATTGTGTTCACACCGCAGGACCTCACGGCGATGATAGTCAAGAAAGCGGTAAAAATGGCGCGCCAGATGGGCAAACCCATTCTCGGCGTCGTCGAGAACATGAGCTATCTGTATGTGCCCGAGATAAATAAGAGGATTGAGCTCTTCGGTAAAAGCCAGGGGACGGAAATGGCGCGAGTCGCCGGCGCTCCGCTACTGGGACAACTGCCGATAGACCCGGCCCTGGCCAAGCTGTGCGACGAGGGCAATATTGAACGCTACGATTCGGATATATACGGTGCTTTTATCGAGAATCTGGCCGGAGCACTGCAGGCCAGCGCGAAGTGATTAGGGAATATGGAAAGGAGATTGATATGCCAGAGCCTAAAGATGGTTGTGTCAAACCCGCCCGCGGGCCAATCGGCACCCGGCCTGTTCAAGGAAAGGCAGAGGTATCAATGCCGCAGGAGGTGAAAGAAATGCTGGCGCGAGTAGGTCAGGAAGCACCTGATTTTGAGGCGAACGCTTTTATTGCCGGAAAGGGTTTTCTCCCCATCAAGCTATCAGACTATAAGGGAAAATGGGTTGCCCTCTGCTTCTACCCGGGTGATTTCACCTTTGTCTGACCGACGGAACTGGCGGCAGTTGCCGCCCGTTATGACGAGCTGAAAGGCCTGGGCGTGGAAGTCCTGGCGATGAGCACAGATAGTCGCTTCGTACACCAGATATGGCAGGAGCAGGAGTTGTCCAGGATGGTCAAAGGCGGCGTCCCGTTTCCGATGCTTTCAGATGCCGGGGGTAGAATCGGGAAGGTTTATGGCGTTTACGACGAAGGAGCCGGCGTTGACATCCGCGGCCGCTTCATTATCGACCCCGACTTTGTCATCAGGGCAATGGAAGTGCTCACACCGGAGGTGGGGAGGAGTCCTGACGAACTGGTACGGCAGATAAAGGCATTCCAGCATGTGCGCGCCACCGGTGAAGTAACGCCATCTGGCTGGCAGCCCGGTCAGGTTGCCTTGAAACCGGGTCCTGCAGTGGTGGGGAAAGTGTGGCAAGCCTGGAAGCCGTAAGAAGAAAACGGGCAATCCATTACCCGTATGACGGTTAGTAATCACCATAACCAGCGTATAAGCTAGGAAAATAAGGGGCGCGAGGGTGATTAGAGAAACATGGTTCTAGCACAGATACTTATCGCAACCTTTGTTATCAGCCTGATTGCCTTTATTGGACTCTTAATGTTTGTGTTTAAGGATGAGTGGCAGAACAAAGCCATATTGGTTCTGGTCGCGCTTTCCAGCGGAGCTTTACTCGGCGGCGCCTTCCTGCACCTGGTACCCGAGGCAATTTCGGAATTAGGGGACAGCTTGAGCGTATTTCTGTATTTGCTTCTCGGTTTTTGTTTGTTCTTCATACTGGAGCAGTTCCTTCACTGGCGGCACCAGCACGGTACAATCCATGGAGTGAAGCCTTTTTCTTACCTTATTCTGGTCAGTGACGCCGTACACAACTTCATTGATGGACTGGTCATCGCAGCCAGCTTTGTCGTCAGCTTTCCTGTAGGTATTGCTACCAGCATTGCAGTTGCCCTGCACGAGATACCACAGGAGCTTGGCGATTTTGGGGTGCTGGTTTACGGTGGCTTCAGCAGATACCGGGCGCTGACCTTCAATTACATATCGGCAGTAACAGCGATAGTTGGCGGCGTCGTTGGGTACTTCGCCGCTTCTATTATTCAGGGTTACATCGTATATCTGCTTCCTTTCGCGGCCGGCAACTTCATATACATTGCTGCCGCTGACCTGATTCCCGAAATAAAGCATGCGGTGAGCCTGCGCCGGTCGATACTGCATTTCTGTGTTTTCGTCGCCGGTATAGGAATCATGCTCCTTGTGAGATTCGTGCATGAGGTATAGGTTGTTCTAACGCGCGATGCCGGATAATAAGTGTCTAGTGAAGAATGAGGAGGAATAACACGCAGATTCAGATAACAACACTTAGCGAGAACACGGCCAACTATGGCTTCCTGGCTGAGTGGGGGCTGAGCATTCTGGTCGAGGTAGACGGCCTGAGGATTCTTATGGACACCGGGCTTAGCTACTCGGCAGTAAACAATGCGGCGCTCCTGGGCGTTGACCTTTCTGCGGTTGATCAGATAGTGCTCAGCCATGGCCATGCTGACCATACCGGCGGCCTGCGCGACGTGCTCAGGGTAAGGGGTGAGGTGGAGGTGGTTGGACATCCTGACATATGGACAGCGAAGTACGTACGGCGCGGCGCGAAACCAGCGAGGTACTGCGGGATACCGTTTTCTCGCGAGGAGCTGGAAAGCCAAGGGGCGCGTTTCAAGCTTACCCGGGAACCATTGCGCATCTCGGAACATGTCATGACCTCGGGAGAAGTCCCGATGGTAACGGACTACGAGCAGATTGAAGACAATCTTTTCGTCAGGGCTGGCGACTCGCTGCAGCCGGATGTGCTGGCCGACGACCTGGCGCTTATCATCAATGCGGACTTTGGCTTGGTCGTGGTGCTTGGTTGCGCTCACCGCGGCGCGGTCAATACACTTCGGCATGCCCAGAACCTGACGGGTAATGGATCCGTTTATGCTGTTATTGGTGGTGCCCACCTTTTCCGAGCGTCGGATGAGCGCTTGAAAAGAACCGTGTTCGAGTTAAAGGGGATGGGGATTCGTTGGCTGGGCCTGTCGCATTGTACCGGGTTCGACGCCGCAGCCTGTCTGGCGCGTGAATTTGAGGGCGTGTTCTTCATGAACAATGCTGGTACCAGGTTTACACTGCCGTGACGTTGAAAATAGAACTAATACCGACTCTCTCCCACTGTATCGAGACAGTGGCCAAGGCGGAATATGAGAGGAGCATGAGGCAGTTGCTTGCAGGGGTAAACGACAGCCAGCAACTGTCTGAACGTGTGGAGGTCCTTGCCAGGTTTCTCCGCACGGCCGATTTCAAGAAACTGCGGGCGGAATCGGAGAAGTATCTTCTGAAAGGGAATATAGTCAAATTTCTGGTCTATCAGGAGGATGGTGCCGTTAAGTACAGGATGGAGGCGCTCGACGGTTGATGAAAGAGCAAGCTGAAAACGTAAAAGCGGTGCAACCCACCCTGTTGAGAATCGGACTATTTTCTCTTGCTATGAACCTGGTTCTGGCTGGCGGCAAGATGGGGATGTCTCTAATAACCGGCAGTCTGGCATTGCGGGCTGATGCTATTCACTCCGGGGTCGATGTTCTCGGCTCACTGGCGCTGATAATCGGCCTGCTGATATCGAATCGCAAAAGTAAAAACTTCCCCTACGGGCTCTATAAGGTTGAAAATCTCGTCGCCGTTATTATATCTCTGCTACTGTTCCTTGCCGCCTATGAGATAATCAGCGAGGCGTTTAGCCGGAGTGAGGCGGTTGTTGAGTACCCGTGGTGGGTCTTGCTGGTGGTTGGCTTGGTGGTGCTGGCGCCTTTTTTATTCAGCCGGTACGAAGCGAGCGTCGGCAAGAGATGGCACTCACCGAGCCTGGTGGCAGACGCCGGTCATTTCAAGGCCGATGTCTTATCAAGCCTGGTCGTTTTCTTCGGTCTCGTGGGACAGCGTTTGGGCTTTCCCCTCGACAGGGTTGCCGCCGCCATAGTCGCGCTTTTTATCGGGTACGCTGCCTGGGGCTTGCTTGCCACCAGCATGCGCGTGCTCCTCGATGCTTCAATTGGCCGTGACATGCTGGACCAAATTCGTTCGCTGGTTGAGGCAGAGCCCGCGGTAGCTGTGGTGAAAAGTATCGCCGGCCGTAACTCGGGTCGGTACGTATTTGTCGAGGTGGATGTTACCTTGCGGTTACCTGACCTCAAGCGGGCGCATCAGATAAGCGAACGTATTGAGGGGAGTATAAAGAGCGCGGTTCCCAATGTTGATACCGTGCTGGTGCATTACGCACCGCAGGACAAGACGTGGTTCCGGTACGCGGTGGCTCTGGCGGCCCGCAGCGGCGAGGTGAGCGAGCATTTTGGAGAGTCGCCGTACTTTGCTATTGTGGACATTGATGCCGCCACCAGGCTTGTCCGGAGGCAGGAGATGGTAGCCAATCCCTACGCCGGTTTGGAAAAGGGAAAGGGTATAAAGGTTGCCCAGTTGCTCTTGACCTACAAGCCGGATTTTGTGGTGTGCCGGGACAGCCTGTCGGGCAAAGGGCCGGGGTATGCCTTTGCTGAGGCAGGCACTCAGGCGGTGCAGACGGAAGCCCGGTGCCTCGATGACTTTCTAGCACAGCTAACACACTCTCCGGCGTAGAGGCCGTTATTGGCTATTGTGTTATCTGAAAACTTTGGCAGGTTCTGCTCCCCGGATTACTTGACAATACGTACTTATAACCCTACAATGGGCGCTCGGGTAATTTACGGTTGGAGGTGGGCGGGGGTTAACGGTTATCACTTAGGTGTTCGGCGTACCCATCAGAGCCTCAGCTGGTTCAGCATGGGCGCATGAGTAAGGAGGTAGCCGCGCGATGAAAATCATTGGCGAGAACATCCACATTATCTCTAGGACTGTAAACGATGCCGTTAAGGAGCGGAACCCCAGGCCCATTCAGGAACTCGCCCTCGCCCAGGCTAAAGCCGGCGCCGATTACATCGATGTTAATGTTGGTCCTGCCCGTAAGAACCCGGAAAACGTCTCCTGGCTGGTTGACGTTATCCAGCAGGTCACCGACCTTCCCCTCTCCATCGATACCATGAATCCCGTGGCCATGGAGAACGGCCTCAAGCTCTGTAAGAAACGTCCCCTGCTCAATTCCGCCTCCGGCCGTACCGATTCCAAGGCCAACATGCTGCCTCTGGCAGTGAAATATAAGTGCGATGTAGTCATATCAGTGCTCGTCGATACCGGTTGTCCGCCGGATGTTGAAGGCCGCTCCGAGAGCATCATGAATACTGTGGCCCTGGCCAACGAGCAGGGCATTCCCAACGAGGACATCTGGGTTGACCCCATTATCCTGCCGGTCAGCGGCGACCAGGTCCAGGTTGGCGTCTGCCTCGAGTTTGTCAAGATCCTTCAGGACCTGCTCCCGGGCGTGAAGAGCACCGTTGGCCTGTCCAACGTCTCCAATGGTACTCCTGAACACCTGCGGCCGATCCTCAATCGGACTTATATGGTCATGCTCGAGCGGTGCGGTATGTACTCGGCGATTGCCGACCCGCTGGACAGTGAACTTATGGCCATTAACCGCGGGGAAAGGCCGAACATCGTCAAGGTGATTCACCGTGTCATGGATGGTGAGGATATTGACCTTAATTCCCTGACTCCGGAGGAGCGCAATTACGCCAAGACGGCCAGAGTGCTCAAGGGTGATATCCTTTACTCCCATGCCTGGCTTGAGGTCTAGAGACCTTGTTGTGAAATCAGCTTTGGGCGAAAGGAGCTGAAATGGACTACAAAGCGCCTGTTGAAACCTACACCGGCAGGGTGGCCGAAGTCGTCATCGGCAAGGGAAGCAAGGCGGTAAAGGTCGGCGGCGAAAGCGTGCTTCCCCTCCATACTTTTGAGGGGACCATCCCTAATATGCCGAAGATAGCCCTGCAGACGCTGGATGCCGCTCCGCCGGCCAGCTGGACACAATGGGTGCTCGAGCCGTATGGCGATGCCGTCAAGGACCCGGTGGCCTGGGCGAAAAAGGCGGCTGAATATGGCGCCGACCTCGTAGCTATTACCCTTGACAGCACCGATCCCGCCGGCGCCAACGTCTCCGCCGACACTGCCGCTGCGGTGGTCAGGAAAGTCAACGACGCCGTAAATGTGCCGCTCATTGTTTACGGGACCGGCGATGAAAAGAAGGATGTCGAGGTGCTGGTCAGGGTTGCTGAGGTGTGCACCGGCGAAGCTTTGCTCCTGGGGCCGGCCCTCAAGGAGAACTATGAGCCTATCGGTCAGGCGGCGCTGGCCCACGGTCATAACCTCATTGCTCAGACCCCGCTCGATATCAACCTTTTGAAAGAATTGAACATCAAGCTCTCCAAGTTTTTCCCGCCCAACCGGATAGTTATCGACCCGCTGTCTTCGCCTCTCGGCTACGGCTTGGAATACAGCTTCAGTCTGATGGAGCGCACCAAGCAGACCGGTATTATTTTCAAGGATGCCATGACCCAGATGCCCATCATCGCCAATCTGGCCCTTGAGACTTGCAAGACCAAGGAGGCCAAGGCGAACAGGAAGCAGGGTATCCTCTGGGAGCTTATGGCCGCAGTCAGTCTGCTTTTGGCCGGAGCCAACATCATCGTAGTCCAGTACCCGGACACACTGAAGGTCCTTAAAGACTTGATGGCGGGTAAAATATAAGAGACTCCGGAGGGTACGCCCCTTCGTGTAGTTATCTTCCTTCGAAGGGGATGACTATAGAAAGGAGAAGCCTATCGCAGATTCCGCGGCGTGGGATGTGGTGGTGGTCGGGGCCGGCCCGGCTGGTTCAGTGGCCGCCAAGAAGTGTGCCGAAAGCGGCATGAAATGCCTGCTCCTGGACAAGGCAGAGCCGCCCCGGAACAAGGTCTGCTCCGGAATGCTAATGGGCCGACAGGCCCAGGACATTGTGAGGGCGGAGTTCGGGGAGGTGCCGAAAGAGGCGCTGACCGACCCGTATAAGCTGACCGGTTACAAGATTCATTACCCGGGGGCAGACAGGCAGGAAGTATTCTGGCCTACGCCGATTGGCTGGCGCAAAGACCTCGACTGGTGGATGAACCGCCGGGCGGTGGAAAGAGGGGCCGCTTTCTGGATCGGGACCAGGGTTCTCGGGCTGAGCGAGGCTGGCGGGAGGTACACGGTCAGTCTGGAGAGGAAGGGCAAGACCGCGGAGGTGACGGCCAAGTACGTCGTCGGCGCTGACGGGGCTACATCGGCAGTCCGCCGCTCGCTGTTCCCGGACCTGACGGTGCGCTACGTCCAGAACTACCGCGAGTGCTACCTTGGGGCGAAGGTTGACCTGGAGCCGGGCTACTTTCACGCGGTATTCCCGCCCGGGGGCGGGCTGGTCTACCAGGCGGCCCATCATAAAGACGGGTATCTCATTCTGGAGATGGGTGCCGGACCCGGCAAGGTCAAAGAGATCGCGGAGCGTTTCAAGGCGTATCTGTCGCGGGATTTTGGGCTCGACCCGGGGCTGAGGCCGGCCCAGCGTGATGGATGTCTGGCACCGGCACTTTTACGGGAGCTGGCAAGCCGGAAGTTCCAGCCGGCCATGGGCAACGTAATGCTGGCAGGAGATGCTGCCGGGTTACTGATGCCGCTGACCGGAGAAGGCATCGGCTGGGCGCTCAAAAGCGGGGTGCTTGCCGCCGGGGCGATTGCCGAAGCTGAAAAGAGAAGCTGTGAGGCCGGCAGACTGTATTTGAAGAATTTTGTTGACATAATAGAGACACTTGACATAATATTGACAAAGGCCAGACGTATAGCGGGCGAGATTGACAAAGGCCCGCGGCATATCGCCGGAGCTTTGAAAGAGTGCTGGGAGACCAGCCTGGAAATAGCCTGAAGCCCGCCGCCATGACCGGAAAAGACAGGCAACTGCGCCGTAAAGGAGGTAACAGATGACGCAGCTAGCAGACAAAGTAACCAAACACCAGGCCGAGAAAAACGAGATTATCCGTGCCGATGACCCATGGGAGCCGGTGGGCCACACGCCGATGCCGGGCCTCCCCGACCTGCGGAACTGGGATATGCGTCTCCTTAAGACCTATAAGCCGTTTTATGCCCCGTTCTGTGACCTCTGCTGTTTCTGCACCTTTGGCAAGTGCGATTTGACCGGAAGCAACCGCGGTGCCTGCGGTTTAGATATTGCAACCCAGCAGGCTAGGTTCTTTCTCCTTGACACATGCATGGGCATGTCGGCCCATGGAGCCCACGGTCGTCACGTTCTTGAGTATCTGATTGATAAGTACGGTGAGGATTATAAGATTGACTTGGGCGACCAGGTGGAAGTAGAAGCTCCGAATATCCGTACCGTGCTCGGTCTTAAACCGAAGACCCTTGGCGATCTGAAAAAGGCGGTTGAGTATGCCGAGAGCCAGCTGATCCAACTGGTCTCATCACTGCACACTGGGCAGGAAGGTTCATGTCTCGACTACGAGTCAAAGGCACTTCATGCCGGCATGCTCGACCACGTGGTAATGGAGGCGGCGGATATCGCCCAGATTGTAGGCTTCAAGTATCCGACCTCGGTGGCGGAGACGCCGCTGGTAGGTCTGGGGTGGGGTGCGGTGGACAGGACAAAAGCGATAGTCTGCTGCATTGGTCATAATCCGGTTACTGCCCTTCCCATCATTGATTATATCAACGCCAACAACCTCCAGGATAAAGTGGAGGTGGCCGGCATCTGTTGCACGGCCCTGGAGATCACCCGTTACGGCAAATCGGCCAAAGTAATCGGGCCGCTGTCGCGCCAGCTGTTCTTCGTCCGTGCGGGTATTGCTGATGTCATCGTCACCGACGAGCAGTGTATCCGGACCGATATGCCCCAGGAAGCGGCCAAGGCGGGGTCGGCTTTGATTGCGACATCGCCGCAGGTTTGTTATGGTCTTGAGGATGTTACGGATAAGCCAGTAGATGAAATCGTCGCAATGACCACGGGTCTCAAGCAGGTGGTTATGTTCGACCCGGAAAAGGCGGCTGAAGTTGCTGTAAGGACTGCTCTGGCGTTAGCGCCCAAGCGGCGTAAGGAGCTGGCCAAACCAGAAGACGTGCCGGCTCTTGCCAAGGACCATAAGCTGTGCAACCAGTGTAGCCGTGCCTGTGCCAACCTCTTACCGGTTGGTGATGCCGTTGAGTCGGCTAAGAATGGCGACCTGAGTAAGCTGGCTTCGGTATTTAAGAAATGCATTGGCTGTGGCAAGTGCGAACAGGCCTGCCCGCGCCATGTGCCTATCTTCAGGATGTTCCAGGCCGCGGCTAGCTGGGAAAGCTGGAACATCCGGGCTGGCCGTGGTCCAATAATGGATGTCGAAATTCGGAAGGTGGGTCAACCGATTGTCTTCGGCACCATCCCCGGAGTCATAGCGTTTGTTGGCTGCTCTAACTTCCCTGAAGATATCGAGGAAGTTGCCCTGATGGCCGAGGAGTTTGCCAAGCGCAAGTTTATCGTGGTGCTTTCAGGCTGTTCGGCTATGGTGGCCGGTATGACCAAGGATGCTGATGGCAAGACCATCTACGAGAAGTACACGCCACAGTTTGATGCTGGTTGTATCGTCAACGTTGGCTCCTGTGTTGCTAATTCACACATATCCGGTGCGGCGATGAAGATTGCCAACATCTTCGCCAAGCTACCGCTCAGGGGCAACTACGAGGTTATCGCCGACTATATCCTCAACCGCGTCGGAGCCGTTGGCGTTGCCTGGGGAGCGTATTCACAGAAAGCGACCTCTATTGCCAACGGGGTCAACCGTCTCGGTATTCCGGTGGTGCTTGGACCGCATTCGGCCAAATACCGCCGTCTCTTTATGAGCCGTAAGGAAGAGGAAGATTGGAAAGTTATGGATGGACGGAAAGCCGAGATAGTAGACACCCAGGAACCTTCGCCGGAACACCTCGCCTATGTGGTGGAGTCGAAAGAGAGGGCGATGGTAGCCATCGCCAAGCTGGTAATGCGTAAGAACGATACGCCGCAGGGCCGCCAGATAAAGCTGACCCATTATATTGGCCTGCACAAGCAGTTCATGGGTACTTTGCCGGACGACCTCCAGCACTACGTGCGCAGGAGCACCGACATCCCCATCTTCTTCAAGAAGGAAGTTACCGAGTACCTCAACAAGGTCGGCTGGAAGGAGAAGCCGGTACTGACCCTGCCGACCTGGATTGGTACTTATCCGACCAAGGTGCCGCTGGATGCGGTGGTGCACTAGGATAGGGACGGAAAGCAAGGAGGAAGATAAATGACAACGACGCCTTTACCATACTTTCATGTTAACGTCCTGACTGGCCTCAGGGGGTGCCGTATCATCGAGGACCCGTCCGAGTACGCCATGCTCATCAAGCGGGCGAAAAGACCGCTTTTCGTGCTCGGAGCTAATACGCTAACTACCATGCTTGGCGGCAAACTCCTGATGGAATGGGCGGTTGAGATTGCCAGGACGCTCAATATTCCGGTGGTAGCAACTGCCCATACTAAGAAGAAATTGATGGAGCTGGGCTATCCGCCAGCCAGTTCTTATGATCTCATCGAGATTATCAATCACCTGAAGGATCCCAACTGGCATGGCGTGAAAAAGGAAGGCAACCATGACCTGGTGATATTCCTTGGCGTCAGGAGTGACCTGGGCAACCAGGGCCTCTCGACCCTGAAGCACTTCGCCCCGCACCTGAAGACCATGACCCTGTGCAAGTACGTTTTCCCTCACGCGTCGTACTCTCTGGCTAACCTCCGGGACGACAAGTGGAAAGAGTTCCTGGAGAAGCTGATTGCTGAACTGAATGTAAAGGAGGCATAAGTATAAATGGCAGGCATGTTTCCCGTTGACATTGGTCCCCAGTACGAAGGCCAGACCATCCGTAAAAAGGACTTCCAGGTAGAGTTCGGTGGCCCGGACATTAAGTACAAGTTTGAGCTGGTGACGCTGAAGAAGCCGGAGGAGGTCGAGCATGAGAAGGTGACCGTCATCGGTCCCGACATTGATGCCATGCCGGAAGGCAGCACCCACCCGCTGGCCATCCTTATCGATATCGCCGGCGCTAATCTGGAGAAGGATATGGAGCCGGTCATCGAGCGACGTATGCACCTTTACGCCAACTATGTTGACGGCGCCTACCACATGAACCAGCGCAACGATATCTGGATCAGAATACACAAAGAAGCCTTTAAAAAGGGCCTGAATCTTAAAGTGCTCGGCCAGATACTTATCTTCCTTTATACTTCGGAGCTGTCCGTCATCGAGAAGATAGCTATCACCTTCGTTACCGACCCGAAGAAGGTTGAAGAACTGTATCCCAAAGCTCTGGCCGTTTACAAAGAAAGGGACGAGCGTGCCCGTGGCCTGAAGGAAGAGGACGTCAACGAGTTTTACGGCTGTGTCCTCTGTCAGAGCTTCGCCCCCACTCATGTCTGTATCATCAGCCCGGAGCGCATCTCCAACTGCGGTGCTATCAACTGGTTTGACGGCCGCGCCGCCGCCAAGCTCGATCCGGAAGGCCCCATCTTTGCCATTCCGAAGGGCGAGGTGGTTGACAAGATTAAGGGCGAGTACACCGGTGCCAACGAGGTGGAGGCCCAGCGGTCAATGGGCAAGTACGACCGTGTCTATCTTCACAGCGCTTTTGAGCATCCCCACACCTCCTGCGGCTGTTTCCAGTCAATCAGTTTCTATATCCCTGAGGTTGACGCCTTCGGTATCGTTCACCGTGAGTTTACCGGCCGCACCCCGCTGGGCACGCCCTTTTCAACCATGGCCGGTGAGACCAGCGGCGGTCTCCAGGTGGAAGGACGCCTTGGCATGGCCCTGGAGTACATCAGGTCTCCCAAGTTCGTGCAGGCCGACGGCGGCATCCGGCGCATCGTCTGGATGCCTAAAGAGCTCAAGGAGCGCTATAAGGACGCCATCCCGGCCGACCTGTACGATAAGATAGCCACCGAAGAAGACGTTGACTCGGCTGACAAGCTATCGGCCTGGCTGACCGAGAAAGGCCATCCCTGGGTAAAGGGCGAGGTCGAACTACCGTCGTAGAGTGTTGTTAAAGAGGGGGTGCCGCCCCATCTTTAGTACCCGTACAGGAGGTTTTTGAAATGGCACTTAAAGGGACCGACATTGTTAAGAGACTGCCGGATGGCGGTAAGAAGAACTGCAAGGAATGCGGTTTCCCCACCTGTTTCGCTTATGCCATGAAGCTGGCTTCCGGCGGTACCACCGTGGACAAGTGCACCTACCTTGCCCCGGAGGTCAAGGCCGAGCTGACCGAGGCACTGGCGCCGCCGATGAAGTTGGTGACCATCGGTACGGGAGCTAATGCCATTAAAATCGGCAACGAGGAAGTCCTTTACCGCCATGAGAAGACCTTTTTCAATAAGCCGGGTCTGGCCATCCTCATCAGCGACAACGAACCGGCGGCCAATGTTGACGCCAAGGTAAAGAAAATCAAGGATATGAAGTTCGAGCGCGTCGGTCTTATTCTTAAGGCCGATATGCTGGCCCTGCGCTTTGCCTCCGGTAACCGTGCCGGTTATGAGGCGCTGGTCAGGAAAGTCTGCGAGACCACCGATGTTCCTCTGGTGCTCATCTCTGAGGACTTTGATGCTCTGGTCGCCGCCCGGCAGATTTGCGGCGCCCGCAACCCGCTTGTCTATCCTGTCACTAAAGATAATGTTGATAGAGCCATCACCGCCTTTAAGGCGGCGCCGACGCCGCTGGGCGTTCGCGGCACCGGCGTTGAGGAGCTTATCCCGCTGACTACCAGGCTCAAGGCGGCCGGGCTTGACGACCTGGTGCTCGACCCCGGCTCGAAGACCGTCCTCGATGCCATTCGTGACCAGACCTTCATCCGGCGCGCCGCGCTCAAGCAGGGATTCCGCCCGCTGGGCTACCCGACCATTGCCTTCCCGGCCCTCACCGCCGGCGGCGGCTTAAACGAAATGGCCGCTGCGGCGGTCATGATATGCAAGTACCCGGGCGTCATTGTGCTCTCGGATATTGACGAAGCCTCGCTTCTGGCGCTGGCCGTCCTCAGGCTCAACATCTACACCGACCCGCGCGTGCCGATGTCGGTCGAAGAGAAGGTCTACGGTATCAACAACCCGGACGAAAATGCTCCGGTACTGCTTACCGGCAACTGGGCGCTGACCTACTTCATCGTTTCTTCGGAAACTGAAGGCTCCAAGGTGCCAGCATGGCTGGCCGTCAAACACACTGAAGGGCTCGGCGTGCTCACCGCTTGGGCGGCGGGTAAGTTCTCCGGCGACAACATCGGTCCCTTCGTTAAGAAGGTTGGCGTTGCCGACAAGGTGAAGCACCGCAGGCTTGTCATCCCGGGTAAGGTCGCCCGTATCAAGGGTGAGCTTGAGGAAGCCCTGCCCGGCTGGGAAATCATCGTCGGCCCCAGGGAAGCCAGCGAAATTCCTGCCTGGTTGCCCAAACTGGTCGAGAAGTGGAAGAACTAGTGGCGTGGCCGCCTGGATTCTGCTACCATCGGCGCCGTGACAGGGCCACCGAACGCCGCCAGTAAGCTGCCCGACCTGGAGAAACGTCTGAACGCCGTCCTCTCCCGCTACCACGGGGAGAAGGGCGAACTGCTGTCAATACTCCAGGCTGTGCAGGACGAATTTGGCTTTCTTCCCTCCGAGGCGATGCTCGCTGTTGCCCGCTTCATCCGGGTGCCTGAGAGCAAGGTCTACGGGGTCGCCACTTTTTACAACCAGTTCCGCTTTACACCCCTGGGTAGGAACCCCATCAGGGTGTGCATGGGCACTGCCTGTCATATGGCCGGCGGCCAGCTTGTCCTTGAAGCCGCTGAGCGCACCCTGGATATCAAGGTCGGCGGTCTTACCCCGGATGGTGAATACAGTCTGGAAAGGGTGGCCTGCGTTGGCTGTTGCGCCATTGCTCCGGTCATGGTCGTCGGGGATAGCGTCCAGCCGAGGATGACGCCGTTCAAGGTGGAGGAGGTTTTTGCCGCCCGGAAAGTACAGACCGGCCAGGAGCCGAAGCCGGAGTAGCCGATGGGAATGGCCGAGCTCCGTGAGCGTGCCGGCTCAAAGTGGCAGCGCCTGATTGGTGGAGGAAAACCGGTAATTACTATCGGAACTGCTACCTGTGGCCGGGCGGCCGGCGCCATGACGGTGCTGGCCGCCTTCGAGCGTGAGCTGAAACAGCAGAACGTCGAGGCCAGTCTGGTGCCGGTCGGCTGTATGGGGATGTGCTATGCCGAACCGCTGGTCATCATCAGCAAGCCCGGCGGCTTCCGTGTCTGCTATCACAAAATCACCGAGATGCAGGTTGCCCGGCTTGTCCAGGCCTATCTTGTTAACGACGACCCGTGCCTCGACCTGGCCCTGGGAACCGTCGAGGGCGGTAGTGGTGAACCTCTTCGGATACCGGAGCTGCCGCGGTTTGAGAGGGAACTGCGGCTAATCCTGCGTAACTGCGGGGAAATCAATCCTGAGGACATTGACCATTATATTGCCGTTGGCGGTTACTCTGCGTTGGAGAAAGCACTTGCCGTGCCGCCGGAGCATGTCCTGAACGAGGTTACCCTGTCCCATCTCCGTGGCCGCGGCGGCGCCGGCTTCCCTGCTGGTACCAAGTGGTGGCAGGCACGCCGTGTACCGGTTACGCCGAAGTACGTCATCTGCAATGGCGATGAGGGTGACCCCGGCGCTTTTATGGACCGCGTCGTCCTTGAAAGTGACCCCCATCAGGTCATTGAGGGTATGATTATCTGCGGCTACGCCATCGGCAGTAGCCAGGGATATATTTACGTGCGCGCCGAGTACCCGCTGGCGGTCCGGCGGCTGGAAATCGCGCTGAGGCAGGCTGAGGAGGCAGGGCTACTCGGCGACCGTATCCTTGGGAGCCGGTTTAGCTTTCGGATACGTATTGCCAAGGGCGCCGGGGCTTTCGTCAGCGGCGAGTCGACGGCGCTAATGCGGGCGATTGAGGGCGAGCGGAGTATGCCCCGGGCCAGGCCGCCACATTCCGCCGAGTCCGGCCTCTGGGGTAAGCCCACCGTGCTCAACAATGTCAAAACTTTCGCCTGTGTGCCGCTTATCATCGAGAAGGGCGCACCCTGGTTTGCCTCGATAGGCACCGAGGGTAGTAAAGGAACGGCCGTCTTCGCTTTGGCCGGGAAGGTCGTCAACTCTGGCCTGGCTGAAGTGCCCATGGGGACGACCATTCGGACGTTAGTCAATGACATCGGCGGTGGGGTTGCAGGTGGTAGAAAGCTCAAAGCGGTGCAGATTGGCGGGCCATCCGGTGGCTGTCTGCCGGAGAGCCTGTTCGATACACCGGTGGACTTCGATTCGTTGACCAGGGCCGGCGCGGTCATGGGATCGGGAGGGCTTATCGTTATGGATGACAGCAACTGTATGGTCGACACCGCCCGGTTCTTTCTCGATTTCTGCCAGAAAGAGTCGTGTGGCAAGTGCACCCTGTGCCGGCTCGGGACAAGGCAGTTGCTGGACATCCTCAATGATATTGTCGCCGGCCGGGGCCGGATGGAGGACCTTAACCTTCTGGCCGAGCTGGGGGAGGATGTTGTTGCCGGGTCGCTCTGCGGCCTGGGACAGACGGCGCCGAACCCGCTATTGACCACGCTTCGTTATTTCCGCGAGGAGTACGAGGCGCACATTAAGGAAAGACGGTGTCCCTCACTGGTCTGCCGCGACCTGATTGCCTATTACATCAGGCCGGATAGGTGCGACCGGGCCTGCGAGCACTGCGTCCTTACCTGTCCCACCAGGGCTATCTTCAGCGACGAGAAGGGCATTAAGGTCATTGACCAGGAGAAGTGCACCAAGTGCGGCAATTGCCTCGAGCGCTGTCCACCGGAGTTCACCGCCGTGATAAAAATATCGCCGGTCAGCGCTCTTCCCCCCTCGCCGCCGCGGCCAAAAGAAGCTTGAAGACAAGCCCTGTCTTATGTAAACTACCAGGTTGTTTTAGGGTACGTTGCCATCTCGAGAATTCGTGTTCTTCTTTCCTTGCAAGGAATGGCAACTCCTGAAGAGGCGTTAAAAGGGGCGTGGCCCCTTTCCAGAAATCTCCCCATTCCCCGTCGGGGAAGGGGCAGGGGGAATAGATTATATGACAGTAACTATCGCCGTAGTCGGTAAGGGCGGTGTCGGCAAGACGGCCGTTTCCACATTGTTAGCGAGTATGCTTTCGGAGAAGGGCGTCGTTCTTGCCATTGATGCCGACCCCAGTACCAATCTCAACCAGGCGCTGGGTATGCCGCTGGGCAAGACCGTCGGTCGCATCCGCGAGGATACCACCGACGACATCCAGAAGGGGCGGCTCTCGCCGGAGATACCAAAGCAGGACTACCTTACCATGCGCATCCGCGAGGCGGTGGTCGAAGGCGATAATATTGACCTCCTGGCCATGGGCCGTCCGGAAGGCCCCGGCTGTTACTGCGCTGCCAATAACATGCTCCGCCAGGCCATAGATAAACTGGGACACAGCTACAAGTACGTGGTCATTGACTCTGAAGCTGGCATGGAGCACATCAGCCGCCAGACGACGCGTGATGTTGATATCATGCTGGCAGTAACCGATCCCACCGTCCGCGGCATCACCGCCGCCATTCGCATGAAGGAGCTCATCAAGGAACTGCGGACCAGGGTCGGCAGAATCGGTCTTGTCGTGAACCGCGTCCGCAACGGGCTTCCGCCCGAGCTAAAGAAAATCGCCGACGAGGCGAAGATTGAAATAGTTGCCGCGATCCCCGAGGACCCAAATCTCGCCGCCCTTGAAATCACCGGCAGGCCGATTACTGACCTGCCCCATGACTCCCCGCTAAGAAAGGGCGTCAGGGAGATGATGGGGAAGCTGGGGCTATAGGTTGTTTGGCAGTTCCCTGTTCTAGATATGCCCTGCCCCGCCGGATGCCTTGCCTTGCTTCCTGCAGGACATCATGGGTTGGCACTGAAATCATGTTTCCTATCTGGTAGAATAGCCCCTTCTGTTGCCTGCGAGGCTAGCAACAGGCAGGAAGGGTAGTTCAACCATGGCTGATGAAAGCAAGAAGCTGTACGCTATCCGGGACCTTGAGGGCGTGGTCAGTCCGCATGACGGCTCGCTGAAGCGCGGTCTTGACCACCGGAAGGATGCATTCCGCGGCTTTAAGGACATTGCCGGGCTGGCCCGTCATGTCGGCGGCGAGGTCGAGTCCCTTGGCCTGAATGAGACCTGGGCCATCCGCAAGGAGTTTTTTCCGGGCGTTGAAGTCCATTTCATTTACGATGAGGCTGATGACGAGTTCCCCAGCCGCCTCCGCGCACTGTTTTCCGGGGATAATGTCCGGAGCATGAAGGGCGAAGACATGTACGACGCTACTATATTCATCGCCAACTACATGGTGGAATATGTGAAGAAGGTGAAACCTTGACCTTCCCGGCCAATCGAAAAGGACTGGACTTCATCTTCTATCCGGAGGCGCTGGCCATCGTCGGCGTTTCCACCGGGCCGGCCGTCTGGAGTGCCGGCGCCATGTACCACGAATCTCTAAGGCTTTTTGGATATCAGGGCCGTATCTATCTGGTGAACCGCAAGGGCGGTAATTTCAACGGTATGCGGCTCTACACCAGTCTCATCGACCTGCCGGAAACACCGGACCTGGTGTTTTGCTGTGTTTCCCGAGAATTCATACCGGGGCTGATAGACGAGTGTGTCGCCAAAGGGGTGAAGGCGGTGTCTATCTTCACCGGTGGTTTCAGCGAGCGGATTGGCGAAGAGGGACGCCGGCTGGAGCAGGAGATTGTGGGCCGGGCAAAGGCCGGGGGAGTACGAATCGTTGGCCCCAACTGCCTCGGACCGTTCTGTCCCGAGGTCGGACTTTCGCCGGGTACAGAGTTTCCCCATGGCTCGGGCTCCATCGGGTTTATCTCTCAGAGCGGTGGTAATGCTATCAACTTTACGCGGGCCTCGGCCCAGCGTGGCATCCGATTGAATAAGGGCATCTCCTACGGCAATGCCTCTGACATCAATGAGACGGAACTGCTTGAGTATATGGTCGCCGATTCCGGTATAAGCATGATTGCCATGTACCTTGAGGGCGTTAAGAATGGTCGGCGGTTTCTAATGGCCCTTGAAGAAGCTGTGAGGAGGAAGCCAGTGGCCATTTTCAAGGGAGGTGTTACCGAAGATGGCGCCGCAGCCGCGGCTTCACACTCAGGTTCTCTGGCGGGCTCCAACCGTGTCTGGGAGGCGCTGTTCCGTCAGACCGGGGCCGTCCGGGTGGATTCACTCGAAGAACTTATTGATATCGTCGTAACCTTTCGCTTCCTGCCGCGGCTAAAAGGAAGGCGTGTCGGGCTGGTGGGCATGACCGGCGGTGCTACCGTCCAGGCTGCAGACGACTGCGCTATGGGCGGGCTCGCCCTGCCCCGGCTGCCCCGTGAAATTGAGGATGAATTGCGGCGGCACTTTAACAACGACCCCGGTCTTATCCTGCACAACCCGATAGACGAGTCGACGCACGGCTTCACGGATGGCGTCTACTGGCCGCTGAAGATAATGCAGAAGGTGGATGTGGATCTTTTCATCGTCCATATCCCGATGGGTATGTTTCTGTTGCCGCAAGCCATCTCCGAAGTGACCTCCCTCAGGGTGCTGGTCAATGACGTTGTCCGGGTTCACCGTGAGGGGAGCATGCCGATAGCGGTGGTAATATCGCACACGATTCTTCCCGAGACCAGAGTGGCAGCGATTGAGTGTCAGCAGACCCTAGCCGCGGCCGGTCTGCCGGTCTACAACTCGGTGTCCGGAGCCGCCCGGGCGATTGACCGATTCATTCGTTATCATGAGCGGGGGACACTTACCACCCGATAAGCCTCTTCGCCTCGTCAGCCATCCGCCGTGCCGTCAGGCCGAACTGCTCGTATATAACCGGTCCCGGCGCCGAAACACCGAAGCGGTTAAGACCGATGGCAACTCCGTCGAGCCCTACATAACGCTCCCAGCCAATGGTTTGCCCTGCCTCTATTGAAACGCGGGCTTTAATCTCCGGGGGCAGTACCGAGCGGCGGTACTCGGGCGGCTGGGCGTCGAAAAGTTCCCACGACGGCAGAGAAACAACCCGGCTGCGTATACCCTCGGCCTGGAGAAACCTTCCCGCCTCAAGGGCGATGTGGACTTCGGAGCCGGTCCCGATGAGTATCACCTGCGGCGTGCCGCCGGTTTCCCAGAGAACGTAACCGCCGCGGCCGACCCCGCTGGCTGGCGCCACTTTGTCCCGGTCGAGCACCGGCAGGTTCTGACGCGTGCAGATGAGTGCTGTCGGGCCGTTTTTACGTTCCAGAGCAATCTTCCAGGCCTCCACCATCTCTAAAGCGTCGGCCGGGCGTATCGTTACCAGCTTCGGTACCAGTCTTAGACCCATCAGTTGCTCCACTGGCTGATGGGTCGGGCCGTCCTCGCCCAGGCCGACTGAATCGTGGCTGAAGACGAAGATAACGTGCAGGCCCATAAGCGCCGCCAGCCGTACCGGAGGTCTCATGTAGTCGTAGAAGACCAGGAAAGTGCCGGTAAAGGGTATCAGACCGCCGTGCAGGGCGATACCGTTGGCAATGGCGCCCATGGCATGCTCGCGGACGCCGAAACGGATGTTACGGCCGGAGTAATCGGCGGCACAGCAGTCGCCGCCATCTTTGAGGAGCGTCTTAACTGAGCCAGCCAGGTCGGCCGAGCCACCGGTGAGGTTGCGGACGGTCCCGGCAGTCCTGTTGAGGATCCGGCCCAGCGCCTCACGGGTAGCCACTGGCCCGTCGCCCGGCTTGAACAGGCCGGACAGGTCTCTGTCCCACTCCGCCGGCAGGTCGCCGTTAAGGTCAGCTTCGAGCTGTCGGGCTTCTGACGGGAAGGCACCGCGGTACCGGGCGAGAAGCCCCTGCCAGCGGGCCTCATCGGCCTTGCCGCGTTCCACTGCCCGCCGCAGGTGAGCCGCCGCCTCCGACGGCACTTCGAACGGGCCATACGGCCATCCGAGGTTCTCCCGGGTAAGCCTTGTCTCCTCCTTGCCCAGCGGTTCGCCGTGGGCCGATGGTTTATTGGCCTTGTTGGGACTGCCGTAGCCGATGACGGTGCGGCAAATGATAAGGGATGGACGCTCCGACTGGCTTCTGGCGGCACGGATGGCGGTGTCGACAGCCTCAGTGTCCATGCCGTCAATTGGCCCGACCACATTCCAGCCGTAGGCGAGGAACCTCTGTTTGACGTCTTCGGTAAAGGTAATGTCGGTAGGGCCGTCAATGCTGATGTCGTTATCGTCATAGAGATAGATGAGCTTGGCCAGCTTGAGATGCCCGGCCAGGGAGGCCGCTTCGGAGGCGACGCCTTCCTGGAGGTCGCCGTCGGAGACGATGGCGTAGGTGTAGTGGTTGAACAGCTCGAGGCCGGGCCGGTTGTATCGTCGGGCCAGGGCGCGTTCGGCGATGGCCATACCGACACCATTGGCGAAGCCCTGGCCGAGCGGGCCGGTGGTGGTCTCAACCCCGGGTGTCAGGTGAAATTCCGGATGCCCCGGTGTCTTGCTTCCCCACTGACGGAAGCGTTTTATCTCGTCGAGCGGCAGGTCATAGCCGGTGAGATGGAGCAGGGCATAGAGCAGGGCCGAAGCGTGTCCCGCCGAGAGGATGAAGCGGTCGCGGTCGGGCCATTTCGGATCAGCCGGGTTGTGCTTGAGATGACGGTCCCACAGGGTATAGGCCATTGCCGCCATGCCCATCGGCGCTCCGGGATGACCTGAGTTCGCCTGCTCCACCGCGTCGATGGCAAGGAAGCGAATGGTGTTGATGCACAGCTGATCAAGACCGGGGTTAGACATGACCTTACTCCCGCTGGCGGCCCCCGGAGCTAACCGGTACATAGCTGGACGGGCGGCGCCAATCGGGTCAAATTATAGCCGATTCTTCGCCGGGCGCAATCATCTTATATGGTTGGTTCATATTGTGTGGCTTATGGAACTGGGAGAAGCTGCCAGGTGAGCATGGAGACTTGCGAGAGTATAATAGCGCCTCATGAATGTCCTCAACGCCGAAGTCCCGCCGCGTACCGATAGCCGAAGGGCCCGAATGGTCGTTATCACCGTGGCGATTGCCTCTTTCATTGTCCCGTTCACATCGTCGTCCGTTAATGTTGCCCTCCCCGCCATCGGCCGCGATTTCGGCATGGATGCCGTTTCCCTGGGCTGGGTGGCCACCAGCTTCCTTCTTGCCGCGGCGGCTTTTCAGGTGCCGTTCGGACGGCTTGGTGATATCTACGGGCGGCGTCGCTTTTTCCTTGCCGGCGCCGCTACCTTCGCCGGGGCTTCGGCGTTCTTAATCTTCGCCCCGTCGGCATCGCTGCTAATAACCATGCGCGTCATCCAGGGCGTCGGCGGCGCCATGCAGTTCGGTACCGGCGTTGCCATGATGACCTCGGTACTGCCGCCGCAGGAGCGCGGTCGGGCGCTGGGGTTCAACACCGCCGCGACCTACATAGGTCTGTCCGTCGGCCCGGCGCTGGGCGGTCTGCTGACCGATAATCTGGGATGGCGCAGTGTCTTTATAGTAACCGTGACCCTTGGCGTGGTAATTCTGACGCTTGCCGCCTGGGCGATACGTGGCGAATGGTCCGAGGCTAAGGGAGAGAGGTTCGATTTGACCGGCGCGGTTATTTACTGTCTGATGCTGACCGCGGTGATGTACGGTTTTTCGGAGCTGCCGTCAGCGGTCGGTGGTATTCTCATCGCGTTCGGGCTCGCAGTGGTTGGCGTCTTCGCTTGGTGGGAGCGGCGGTTTGCCAGCCCGGTGATTGACCTGAAGCTGTTCACCCGAAATATCGCCTTCGCCTTCTCCAACCTGGCGGCACTCATACATTACAGCGCTACTTTCGCCGTAGCCTTTCTCCTCAGTCTTTATCTCCAGTACGTCAAGGCATTGACCGCTCAGGAAGCCGGTCTTGTCCTGATAGCTCAACCGGTAATGATGGCTGTTTTCTCACCCGTATTCGGCCGTCTTTCCGACCGGGTTGAGCCGCGCATCGTGGCCTCGATTGGAATGGGCATGTCGGTTATCAGTCTGATACTGCTTTTGATGCTCGGGACAGACACCCCGGTCTGGTATGTCGTCATGGTAAACGTTGTCCTGGGCTTCGGGTTCGGCATGTTTTCGGCGCCGAACACCAACGCCGTGATGAGTGCGGTGGAACGGAAGTTCTTCGGGGTCGCCTCGGGCATGCTGGGCACCATGCGCTCTATCGGGATGATGTTCAGCCTGGGTATCGCCATGCTCGTTTTCTCGGTGGTTCTGGGCCGTGTTCAGGTGACGCCCGATGTCTATCCCCAGTTCCTGTACAGCCTCCGTGTCATAATCATCATATTTATCATTCTCTGCGCTGGAGGCGTTGCCGCCTCGATGGCGCGCGGTAAAGTCAGAAAGTAAAGTCGACCAATTCGTTGCCGGCAAAGGTACCGGCAAGCGCTGGTGCCCGTCACTTCTTCCTCAGGAGCCTCATCAGAATAACCGCCGCAGCGATTGCCAGAATAGCCAGGTAAACAAGAATTGCGAATGGAATCATCAGTCCGGCGGCCAGTAACGCCGCGCCCACACAGAAGAGGGAGATAACGATGGTGAGGCGGTGTCGGGCCAGGTAGTTGAATAGTTCTAGGGCGCTGACAGGCGGTGTGGTCGAAACCACGGGGGTTGGGGCCACTGCTTCTGGTTTTGCCAGACCGGCGCTGCGGCGTCTGGATTGTATCGCTAGCGTAAGTACTACCAGCAGAAACAGGGCAAGTCCAGCCGTCTTGACCGGCCAGGTGGTGGTGGGGAAACCGACCATCAGGCCGGCGATAACCACCAGGGGCCGTGCCCAGAACGCGACTCCACCTACTTTAAGGAGATAGCCTTCGATTCCACCGACAATCATAGGTATGCTTATACCACAGGTAACTATGGCATATATAATGTCTGGAAGCGGTGCTTGCAGGATTAGGCCGGGGCTGAAAAGCAGGTAGAAAGATACAACAAACAGCGTCCAGCCGAGCCTCATAGAGACCAGCGCCGTTTTCATCGGATTAGCCTGGGCAACACTGGAGGCAACAAAGGCAGCAATCGCCACCGGCGGTGTGAGGCCGCTATAAAGCACAATATACATCACGAACAGGTGCGCTCCGGTCAGGTTAATCCCTCCTACGGTTACCAGGGGCGGCAGCAGCGTTACCGCCAGGAACAGGTGGGCGGTCAGGGCCATGCCGGCCATGCCCATAATAAAGGCCATGAGTACGCCGAGGAGCAGGACCAAAGGGATGCTCTCGCCGCCGGTACCGATGATATAGGCCGTCACATTAGCCGGGACGCCGGTAGTCATCAACCCCGATATAATTAGGCCTACCGGCAAAATGATTGCAAAAACGGTGCTGATGAGGCCGGCGATTTTCACCGCGATTTCATGTAATTGCCTCAGGTTTATCCTTGTGTCGCGGTAGATACAGCCAAGGGCAGTCTCCCATAACCGGGGCATGCCGCCGATTCTGAGCGGGCCGTAAGGCTTATGCCCATAGCACGTCCTGGAGCAACTGCTTGCCCGGGGTCAGGTCCGCTTCGCTAGCATTTTCCTGATTAACAGAGCAGCCATTGCGGCAATTGCCATTCCGCATCCTATGCTGAGTGTCTGCCAGCCGGTCGGCATGGCTATCAGAAAGCCCCCGATAATGAGTAAGACCCGCACCCACCAGTTGATTTGCCCGACTTTCCACAGGTAGCCCTCGATGCCGGATGAAAGAAAGCCGATACCTACCAGGCACAGGGCGAAATAGTACAGGGAACTTAGCGGCTGTCCGTGCATTAATAGTGACTTTTCATAAACGAAGAAGAAGGGAATAAAGTAGAGGACTATGCCCAGCCTGGTGGCCGTCCAGGCGGTCTTCATCGGATTGGCACCGACAAAGGCGGCGGCGACGAAGGAGATTATGGCCACCGGCGGGGTTATCCCGCCGGTTAGCGAAAAGTAGGCAATGAACAGATGGAGTCCGATAATATCGAGTCCGGCGGCCTGTGCCAGTGCGGGTGCCATGGTGGCGGCCAGTATCAGGTAGGCGATGAGCGATATGCCGACCATGCCGAAGACAAAGCAGACTACGGCGGCGACGGCGAGTATCAGGAAGCTGTTGGCGCCGCTGAGGGCCACAATCTGGGCAACCAGATTGCCGAGGGTGCCGGTCATCTGAAGTCCGGCAATGATGAATGCTGAAGGCAGGAGCACCGAGACCGTTTGGACAATCATGTTGCCTATTGTGCCTATGGTTGGGCCTATGGTGTTTCTGGTGATTCTTGTTGAGCGGTTAATAAAGGAAAGGATAATACACAGCAGGGCCGAATAAATTCCCACCTCACCCCCCGACCATCTCATGTAGAGAAGACCAAAGACCAGAAATGCCAGGACAATCAGGAATGGCCATCCCGTCTTGAGCGCCGCGATAGCCGAGGGAAGCTCCCGACGGGCCATACCTTTCAGATTGAAGCGGCCGGCATACCCATCAACCTGAAGGCTGAGGCTGTAATAGTAGAGGACCGCGGGCAAAATCGAAGCAATGACTATCTCGGTATAAGAAACGTTTATCAGGACGGCCATGATGAAGGCGATTGTCCCCATAACAGGTGGCATGATCATGGTGCCCATCGAGGCGCAGGAAAGTATGCCGCCCGCGTACTCGCTCGAATAGCCGCACTTTTTCATCGCCGGGACGGTGATGCCCCCGATGGTGAGGACCGCAGCCAGCGGGTTCCCGGTGACCATGCCGAAGAGACAGCTTGAGGATACGGCGACCTTCGCCGGCCCGCCCCGGAAGCGGCCGAATAACGACATGGCAAGGTTGATGAAAAATTCGCCGGCCCCGGTTGCCAGCAGAATGGCACAGAAAATAAGGAAACCGATGATGACGTCGCCAAGGACCTGGGCAGGCATGCCGAGCGCGCCCTGGCGCCCGTAAGCGAAAATGCCGACAACGTAGTCGAACCGGAACTGCACCCCTTTAAGGATGCCCGGTAAATATCCGGCGAGCAAGGGGTATATCAGAGCAATGATGCAGATAATAAGGAAGGCCAGACCGCCCATACGCCTTCCGCTTTCCAGGCAGATGATGCAGAAGCCAACGGCCAGTATAAGGCCTGTGGCCGTTCGAGGGGGTGTCCAGCCGACCTCAAGGATTTCTCTCGCGTGAAAGAAAAAGTAAAGGCACGAACCCAGCATTACCATCGCCAGAACGAGGTCGTACCACGGAAGACGTTTGGCATCGGCGCGGCGCGCCGGCAGTACGAAAAAGACGCTGGAGCCGAAGGTTGCAAAGAGGAGGTAGAAATAATTGTACTGCTCCAGTAACAGAAACCTGCCGGCTATCTTCAACGGGCCGAAAGTGTAGTAGAGATAAATGCCTACGCCGCAGATAATGAGCGTGTAGTAAATGTACCTGAATGGCCTAGGGAGAAAGGCTATTCTGCCGAGTTGAAAGCGGGCTTCCTTAGGGGCAGCTGCCACTTCGGACAAAGCAGTGGTCCTCCTTGGCAAGTAGCTTGTGCAGGTAATCTAAGGCGGACGGAGCGACGCCGTCCGCCTTAGACCAAAGCCCTTACAGACCGGGGAAACACCTGGGTACTGGTAACTTCTGTTCCTTCTGGTAGTTTGTCCAGAAGTCGCTCCACGCCTTGTTGGTCGGGTCTATAGGTATGCCCTTTGACTCCGCTTCTTTGACCGCCTTCTGGTAGGCATCGATGTATTTCTGTATCAGAGCAACATTTTCAGCCTGGCGAGCATCGTTCTTGGCTGTCCACTTGCCGGCTTCTTTCAGATATTTGACCAGACCGGGGTGTGCCGGTATGTAGCTCGTATTGACCATTTCCATGGTGACGTCTATACCGTAGGTGGCAAGATAGGGATTGAGTCCCTGGTACTTATTGAAGTTCTCGCCCAGCCACTTGCTGATCCTGTAGATCAGTTCCGTGTCCGTCTGTTCGCGTGTTACCCATGAGCTTATCGTCGCCAGTCCCTTCATACCGATGGAAGACTTGGCGCCTGAGGTATTGACTCCGAAAGCAAACTGCGGCAGGACGTTCAGGAACCTGTTAGCGCCATCTGGCTGAGCGGCGGGGTCGAGCTGAAGCCACTTGATGCTTTTCGGAGTTGCCTCCGCCTCCTGGACGCCGGGTGCCGACGGCATGGCGAAGCAGACATCGGTCTTACCGTTGGTCAGGTCTTTCCACATTGGCGCCCAGTCCGGAGCGGGCACCCATTCCACCTGGTCTTCTTTAAGATTGGCCCAGGCCAGAAGGGCTAGCATGGCCATCTTGCCGATGGGTGCCGTGCTGAGATAACCGACTTTAATCCCGGGCTTGAGGTCGGCTGGTGTGCTGGCTGGGAAATCGCCCCGGACGATATAGCCGGTAACCGTCTTTGACGACTGCCACATGCTTCTAATGGCAAATGGGCCACCTTCCTTGGTGGCAAAGCCTCCCACTGCCTGCACCAGGTTGACCAGCGATACCGGTGCGTCGGCAAATGCCAGGTAAGTACCGTTCTGGACGCTACGCCATGTGACTGGCGACATCTCACTTGGTACCACTCTGATATTGGCGCCGGTATCTTTGGCCAGCGCCGAGGTCCAGGCGACCGCCGCGGCATAGCCGGCGGCTTCAGCCGGACCGCCTGCTATGGTTATCATATCCGGCCACTTGAAGGCCGGCGCCGGTGTCGGTGCCGGTGCTGCCGGGGAAGCGGCTGGCGCCGGTGCCGCCGGCGTCGCTGGCGGCTTGGGGGCCGGGGCTGGCTGAGCACACGCCGAGAGGGCAAGCACCCCGAGCGCAACGGTCAGACTCAGTAAGATTGATATAGTATTTCTTGCCAACATGGTGATTTGTTCCAGCCTCCTGTCTCAGTATTTCATATTTTGTTTTTGCCTGTCGAAGAAATGACTCTGTTTTTCACCTCCTTTGTGCAAGAAAACAAGTCGCTAACTACAAGCGAGGGCTGATTACTATTGATCGCTTTCATTATATACTATATTATCAAAGTACACCATTGTCGCTGTGCTGTTGAAAAAGAGTTATTATTTGTTTATTCTGTATGCATAATCCAAGTTTATTCGGAGGAGGACGAGATGGTACCAAGACTATTTAATTCCAAGGCGTTCCCGGTAGAAGGTTTTACTCCATCACCGACTCCGGAGTATGTCTGGCCGGTTATTGAGAAATTGAATCCCCGGCCAATCTCGACCTGGGAAGGAATGGATGTCACCGATTTGCAAGAAATGCGCAAACCGATGATGGATGGCTGCATGTATGAGTTTGAGACGGACAAACTGGAAAAGATTAACCTCGGATTCCTGGTGTTTATGAAGAGGATGGTCGGAACATTTGTCACGCTCTTTCCCAGAGATAACTACGACTTCCCTGTTTTCAGCGCGGAACTAATAGAAAATCCGGGCAACCTCCATTTCCTGATGGATATGCATCCGCTACGTGATCTAGTAACGGACGAATGGTACCGGCAGAAATATCTCGATCCGGTTGAGCCGTTGTGGAAGGAATATGCGGACATCCATAATGATGTCAATCCAAATAACTGGTGGCGCAGTTTCCTCAGCACATACCCGGTTAGCGGACGTCACAAACCGGCGGAGGACCGCTCAAATATCAACCGTGTCGCTGAATATCTTTCCAAATACCTGGACTATTATGTAACTAATGTGGTCGCCAAAGCGGAGCCGCAGACCGATGCTGCCGGCCTTGAATTTGCTAACAGAAAAAAGAAGGCCATGCGAATGATTTATCGTACCCGCGACCCCGGTGCCGGACCACTGGTAAGAGTAATGGGAGTTGAGGGTGCCAGAAAAATCGTAGCCTGCCTTTTCTAGGTCGGGAGTACTATCATGACTGAAGAAATCAAGTTCGAAATCAAGCTTGACCTGAGTAAGTGCACCGGCTGTGGCACCTGCAAGGACGAATGCCCGATGGGTGTTTATGAGATAGTCCAGGTCGGGCGTAAGAAGCAGTCCAGGATTCAAAATCCTGACTGGTGTGTTGGCTGTCATACCTGTGAGTTCCGCTGTCCTTATGAAGCGGTAGTTGTGCTACCACCCCTTGGCGAAGAGTTGAAATTAAAGCCTCAGTAAACATCCCTGAATGAACAGAAGTATACGGGGAGGCCGCCGTGTCTTTAATCGAGGTTCTAAGAAAGGGCGTCGAGGGCCTGGCGTCCGACCCGAATTGCAAGTCCTGGTTTGAAGGTAGCGAGGGCGACTCAATCGTTATCAGGTTCAGGGGTTCAGGCTCGGTAACATTCAGCGTCAAAGGGGCCAGGCTTTCCATGGCTGAGGGGGAGCCGACGGATGCCAGAAGTATCGTCGAAACTGATCCCGCGGTCTTTATCAGGTTCATTAACGGTGGATTAAACTTCGGCGGGCTTTTTGTCCACGAGATGTCACAGTATTTCAAGGCTATTAAAGGCGAGTTTTATGACTTTGGTGGTGACTTTTTTCTCCTAAATCCCGTTACGGAACGGCTTGCGGCGCTGTACAGAAGTTCCCCCGAGTTCAAAAGCGCAGTTGATACTGTCGCTAAGTGAATACTAATTCGGAGGAGGTAAGCGATGTTCAAGGCAGGGGCAAGGGCTATTCTGGCGGCGGCAGCCTTCGCGACCTTCATCTATTCCTGGGATACCAACATGATGCAGCCGGTTCTGCCCTTTTACGTACAGCAGAATGCGGCAGCGCTGGGTATCGACCCGAAGGGCATCGGGGCCTTCCTGGGTATGATCATGGGGTTCTACGCCCTGATAAACTGCGGTGGTAATCTGGTCTTTGGGTGGGCTTCGGATATCAGGGGCCGCAGGCTGATACTCACCATAGGATTTCTGGGCTGTGCCATAGCTCTGCTGTTCTATGAGCGCATGACCTCAGGAGGCGGGCTTCTTGCCGTCAGGACCATCCACGGGTTCTTTTCCGGTGCGCTGGCCCCGTGCACGGCGGCAATTCTGGCCGATACTGCTCCTCTGGAGAGGAGGGGGATGCGCATGGCGATGTGGGCGATATTCTTTGCCGTAGGTACGATGGTGGCCTCACCCGTCGCCGGCTGGCTCAAGGTCGCTTACGGCGCCGGTGCGGTCTGGACGATTATGTCCATATTCTATTTTCTCGTGACCATAGTCATCTGGCTCCTAATTCCTGACACGCGTAAGCTGGCCGCTGCGACAGAAACCAAACAGGAAGCACCGGTGTCTGCGGCTGGCGCGAGGGTTTCTCGCTGGGGGTTTCTGGGCCATCTCAATGTGTGGATCGCCTGCATCGGCATCATGGCGCTTTTCTGGATAACCGCCGTCTGGGTCACCGCCTTTGCCCAGCATTTGACCGCACTTAATAAAGCTAAGGTCATTGGTGTTGATCCGAGCGTGGCTCTTGGGATACTAATGAGCCTGCAGGGTTTGAGCATAATCGCTTTTGGCGGTTTTCTGGGGCGTCTGTGCGACCTTATCGGGCGAAAGCCACTGCTCATTGCTGCCTTCGCGTTCCTATCGGCTTCACCTTTTCTCGTGTCAACATATAGCCTGCCGCTTATCGTCCTCGGTTGGGGCATCTGCTTCGGGCTGGCAGCAGCTCTTGTGTGGTCGTCAATAATGGCCGTACTTACCGATGAACTGTCGCCATATGAACGCGGTACCGGCATGGGCTTCTTTATGGTCTTTCCCACCCTGGGCATCGGGATCGGCTCACCGGTTATCGGTAACTTGAGCGACCTATTTGGAGTTCAGGTCGGCATAATGGCCGGTGCCTTCCTGCCGGTAACGGCCCTGATACTTTCGGTTTTTGCCCGGCGGCGGTTTGAATGTAAGCCGGTTACGCGCAGGCTTAAGATGTACCTGGCAATTGTCACCGTGGTATACCTTGTTATCGTCGCGGCCATGATACCGGTGCTGGGGCCCAAATAGGCAGCCGAATAACCGGTAATGACTGAATAACTAAAGGGATTGAAGAAAAAAATGGATATTGCCAGTCTTTTCAGCAGCCGCAGTCTCGAATTTGATGGCTTTCAGGCACAGCCAGTGTTGGAAAGGTTGTGGAGCATTATTGCGAAATATGGCCCGCAGCTTATTACTACCTATGACGGTAAGGACATCACGGACCTGCATACCATTCGCCGCCCGATGATGCAGGGTAGTATCATAGTGCTTTCGGTGGACAAACTGGAGAAACTGGTTATTGGCAGCTGGTCGATAATGAAGAGACTTTCAGTGGTGTTCATTCTCGGCTATCCGGCCGATGACTATGACTTTCCAGTACTCGGCTCCGATATTATGGAAAAGAAGGATCAGGCAACGCTCATACTTGACCTTCATCCGCTGGCGGACCTGGTTTTGAAGCCGGGGTATCGCGAGCAGTATCTTGACCCGGTAGCACCACTATGGAAGAGACATCTGGAACTATGCAATGACCACAATCCCAATAACTGGTACCGTTCCATGCTCAGCCCCTTTTTCATAACCAGCCGCTATAAAATGCCGGTTGACGATCGGTCTGTCGCCGGCCGTCAGTTGGATTGCCTTGCAGACTATACTGAGTATTTCTTTGGCAATCTGGTATCAAAGGCCAGGCCTGCCAGTCAGGATGACGCGCGGCAGGCGTGTGTCAAGAAACAGGCCATAAAGGACCTTTACCGCAGTAAGGACCCGGGTTTAGGCCCGATGATGGTCGCCCTGGGGCCATTTGCAGCCAAGCGGGTAGCCAGAGTCCTTTACTAGATATTTAGCTTTGTTTTTGCGCTACCCAGACCTGTCTTGATCCGAACCCCTGGCGTTTCAGGTTGAATTCGAGGTATTCGATTTTCTCCGGGTCTATCCTGACCATGGTGCGGTCTTTGATCAGGTCTTCAGGGTTCAGGCCGCAGGCTTCAGCAAATATCCAGTACTTGTATACCTTCAGAGCGTGAGCGCGTTCGGCGCTTCCAAGGGGCAGAATGTGGGCAATGCCTGTAATTTGAGCGGATTTTATTGAAGCCCACTCGGTGGCACTGTTCCAGTCAGGTTTCAAGGTGCTGCATACCGCAACGCTGACCCGGTTGTTAATTCGAAGGTTCTCCATTTTAACTCCGGGATCGATGGTAACGTACAGGCTCACACCCTCTGAGTAATACTCGATTGGAGTAGCCCGCGGTGCCTCTTTTCCCCATGTGGCGAGGACGCACATGGTCTGCGAGGAAAGAAATTCGACAATACGTGCATAAAGCTGGTCTCTGGGCATTTCTCCACGGACCCGGGCCCTCATTATTTCTGCCAGTTCATTTTGCGGCATTTCTCTTTCTCCTCCTGACCGTTATTCCGGCGCGTTTGCGTTGTAACGCAAGATGCGCCGCACTACACTGCAAGCCCCAGCTTCTTCAGCGCGGCGGCGATGTCGGACAGCCCGAGAGATATCAGCTTTTGCGATGTCTGTAGACCCGTTGCCACATCCCAACCGCGCAGCCTGTAGAACTCTTCCTTGATTGATTCGAATTCCGTTCTTTCTATGACGGCGCCGGCGCGCGACATTTCCTCGGCATTCTTGCCGGGTAGCCTGAATTTGGTAGCGGCGCCAAGCCCCGATGTGAGCGGCTCACTGTACTCGTATTCCTGCAGACGGTCATCTTTGCGGCCTTCATGGCCCTCGCGTACTAAAATAGCCCGCTGCAGGTTAAAGACCCGTTCCCCAATACTGTCAAGTCCATCTTGGTCGATCTCCTGCCCGGTAACAGCTGTGAACGTCTGGCTTGGCAGAGATGGGTCGCCGCGGTGGTCGTCTGACTCAGTTACTTTCATAACCGGCCAGGCAAAGTCGCAGAGGATAAGACACTCTTTGATACTCTCTCTGTTCTGGATTTTGACTGCAGCCAGGGCCTTCCCTTCCCAGGTCGAGAAATCAAGGGCCAAATCGCTGCCCATGAATTCGTTAGCGATGTGCTTGAGCAGTCCTGCGTTAAAGTAGTCACTCTCCGGATTATGTTTATGGTCCAGCCACCAGTGTGCAGGGAATACTACTTCGTGGGCAAGTGGAGTGGCAAGGCGCGGCTCCATGACATACAGGAGGCCCGTAGTGAGGTAATGGCGTGGCTCATAGGGGTATATCTGACCGGTGCGCGGGAAGACCTCCTTAACCATCGTTCTCGCCTGTGCACCCGCTTCCTCGGCCGCCTTGAATATCCCGCTGGCCAGGTAGCGACCGAACCCCTCCCCTTTACATATTTTTTGGGCCATATCTTTCAGGAATTCGAGTGTTCCTATTTGTGACAGCGGTAGTCCCGTCTCTTTTTCGTTGATGATTCCGGCCTTGAAACATCTGTCAAGCCAGGAGATAAGGGGCATCAGGGAATTGGTGTCCAGTCCGCAGTCGTTGCAAAGTCGGGAAGCCTGGAATGCAGTATCGTTCCAGGAACCATGCTGGCGTATCACCCATGGAGAATAAAAGGCAGCGGAAACGCACAGGATTTTCACCCGCCCGTTGTTTGCAATCTGGTACCAGGAACGGGTGCATCCGGTACCGCACCCGTAGCAGGCGGTCTTTTTCAGAGCCTGGTTATAGTCGGGGTCAAGCCGCGCAACTCCGGGGTTGCGTGTCGGTCCGCCGGAGCCGGAGTATATATATCGCGAGCCGCGCGACATTTGCCTGAAGCGACCCACGAGGATACGCAACTGGTCCGGTCGGGCCACGTTTACGTGGCGGTTTGAGGTACGGATGGCAATAGCCTTTAGCTTCTTGTAGCCGAGAACAGCCCCGAAGCCCGACGAAGCGGAAGCATCATCATCGGCTACCAGCGTGGCCATGACTGATCCCGCCTCGCCAGCCGGGCCTATGGCGGCGACACGGGTGTCCTTACCGAGTCCCGCCTTGAGTATCTCACGGGTCTCGTAGGTTCCCTTGCCCCAGAGTTCCGGTGCATGGCGCAGTTCCGCCTTATCATCTTCGATGAGAAGATAGACCGGTCTATCCGACGCCCCGAATATCTCCACAGCCTCGTAACCGGCGAATTTAAGCCAGGCACCGAGACTGCCTCCGCCGTTAGCATACGAGAACCGGTCACCGGCGACAAGGGGAGCTTTGCCACATATCTGCCATCGGGACCCAGCCAGTCCGGGTACGCCGGCCAGCGGCCCGTTGGACAGGATTACATGGTTGTTTGCACTCATGGCCTCTGTTTCCGGAGAAACTCGGTCCCAGTATATCTTGGCCCCGATGCCCCGCCCGCCGATAAATCTTTCGCGGTAGCTTTGTGTGGGTTCTGTTGCTACGGAGCCGTCTTCCAGGTTAACCCTCAAGTATTTGCCAGCATAACCATAAAGATTGTCCATTCTTCTGCCTCCCCGGGTTATCTTCTATCCCGACACTCTAGTTATGCTATCTGCCGAACTGCTTGGCCAGTTGTTTCGAGTCTATATGGACAATCGCCGGGCGGCCGTGGGGGCAGGTATAAGGCCGGCGGGTTGTTTCGAGTTCGCGGACAAGCCCCCGCATTTCCTCGTGCGAGAGTGGGTCACCTGCTTTGACCGCCCCGTGGCAGGCCAGGCTCTGGGCGATGCGTTCTTCCCAGGCAGGGATGGCCCTGCCGGCGCTGAGGCTGTCCACCAGCTCGGAAACGACTGCGGTTGGGTCGGCGTGTCTGATAACCACCGGCACCGCCCGCACCAGCCAGCTCCGGGGGCCAAAAGGCTCGATGTCGAAGCCAAAGCGCCGGAGCGTTTCGGCGCCGTTTCTGAGGAGTTCTTCCTGCCTCGGACTTAGATTGACCGCGGCCGGTTCGAGCAGTCCCTGGACTTCCACCCTGCGTTCGGTTACCTGCGACCGGATTCGCTCGTAAAGGATTCTCTCATGGGCGGCGTGCTGGTCGATAAGGTACAGACCGTCCGGCCCCTCGGCCAGGACGTAGCTATTGGTCAGTTGCCCGACGACCCGCAGTATCGGCAGGGCGTTGGAATCGGGCTGGACGCGCCACAGCGGTGCTTCACCCGGCGATGTCGCAAGCGGCGGCTGGTTGGAATGGGCGGGAGTCATGACCGGTTGGACCGGCGCACCGGGCATGGTGACGGATGCGGCAGGTACGGCGTTCACCGGGGCGATGCCAAGCGCTTTCTTGACGGCTTTTTCAACGGCGGCGAAGACCGCGGCTTCCTGCCGGAACTTGACCTCGGTCTTGCGCGGGTGGACGTTGACATCAAGGTCCTGGGGGGAGATGACCACGCTGGCGATGACGATGGGATGCCTGTCCGAGGTGAGCCAGCCGGTATAGGCCTGCTCGATGGCGCGGGTCAAAAGCGGGCTTCGTATCCAGCGGCGGTTAACGAAGAAGCTCAGGTAACTGCGGGTAGAACGGAAGATGGAGGGCGGTGAGGTCAGGCCAGTCACTGCCGGCGTGAGGTCGGCACCCTCGATTTTCAGCATCTGCCGCGCCGTTTCCGTCCCGTAGATTTCAGAGACGGCATCACGCAGTTCACCCGTCCCCGGCGTCTGGAGAACCGGACGGCTGTCCAGGACGAGACTGAACCTCACTTCAGGGAAGGCCAGGGCGTACTGGGTCACCAGGGTGGTGATATGACCGTTCTCGGTAGCGGTGGAGCGCAGGAACTTGAGCCGGGCGGGGTGATGACGAAAAAGGTAGCGCATGGTAACCGTGGTGCCCCGCGTCCTTGCCCGGCTTTCCTGCTGGATCATGATGCCCTTCTTGAAAGCGGCGTAGGTGCCGCTAGGCTCGGCATCGGTACGGGTCAGCACCCCCAGTTCGGCCACGGCGGCGATACTGGCCAGGGCTTCACCCCGGAAGCCGAGGGTGGTAAGTTTCTCAAGGTCGTCGATGGTGGCGATTTTGCTGGTGACATGGCGTTTGCCCAGCAGTTCCAGTTCCCCGCTGGCTATGCCGGAGCCGTTGTCGGTGACCCGTATTAACCCCACTCCGCCGTCCTGGGACTCAACGGCTACCTGGGTGGCTCCGGCGTCCAGTGAGTTCTCGATAAGCTCCTTGACCACCGATGCTGGCCGCTCGATGACCTCGCCGGCGGCTATTCGGGAAACGACGTCGGTAGGCAAAACACGGATAGGCATTTCGGCTCCGATTGTCTTAGCTTTTGCCCCCCGAGTCAAACTGGACCGTACGTGTCATGCTGAACTGGAAGGGAACCAATCCGGCAGGGACGCGGCCAATCATGTGTCTTCGATTGCGGTCTTCTCGATCGGTGCCAGGCTCAGGAGCAGCTTCTTGATCCCGTAGCGCTTGTCTTTGAAGACCACGGTCACTTCGGTATCGCCGGAAATGCGGTTCACCAGTAACACCTGCCCCTCTCCAAAGACCTTGTGCCGGACGAGGTCGCCGGTCTTAAGCACCAGCGTCGACCGCGGCCGACAGGCAGGCGTTGCCTCTGCTTCACCCTCTTCATCGGCCAGCTCTCCCCGACCCGCCAGAAGTTGCGGAGGGATATCTTGAATAAATCGTGAGATTGGGTTGGATACGCTGCCGCCGAAGAGTGTACGGCGGTAAGCGGTAACCAGGTAGAGCCGCTTCTGGGCACGGGTAATCCCCACGTAGCACAGCCGGCGTTCCTCCTCCATCTGACCGGGGTCATCGAGCGACTTCCGGTGGGGAAGCAGACCTTCTTCGAGCCCCACGATAAAGACCACGGGGTACTCCAGCCCTTTGGCCTGGTGCAAAGTAATCAGCGTCACAGCATCGGCGGAGAAATCAAGCTCGTCGGTATCGGAGACCAGTGCCACCCTCTCCAGAAACGCGTTCAGCCCATCTTCCGGCGGCAGGTCATTGAAGTCGCGCGCTACGGTACGCAACTCCATGAGGTTCTCCCAGCGTTCGTCGGCGTCTTCCTCGCTCTCTCCCTGCAAGTGCTCCTGGTAACCGGTGTCCTTGATGACTTTGTCCATCAAAGCCACGATGGGCAGTTCCTTGCTGGCGCTGATGAGCTCATCAATAAAGCTGATGAATGCCAGCAGCGCTGTAAGGGTGCGGCCTTTGAACGGTCCCTCAAGTTCCCTTGCCGCCAGCTTCTTGATGATGTCGTGGATTGAGGTGTTATGGCTCCGGGCCAGGGCCGAGAGGTCGTTGACAGTACGCTCGCCGATACCGCGGGTCGGCACGTTGATGATGCGCGTCAGGCTGATATCGTCATTCGGGTTGTGGACGAGCCGGAGGTAGGCGATGATGTCTTTGATTTCGCGCCGCTGATAGAATCGGATGCCGCCTATTAGCCGGTATGGGATGCCGTAGCGCAGGAAGGTCTCCTCCAGAGCACGGGACTGGGCATTGACGCGGTACATCACGGCACAGCCGCGGTGGTTAGTCACCTTTTTGGTGACCAGACTTTCGATTTCATTGGCGACGAAGGTGGCCTCGGAACGTTCGTCGTAGGTCCTCACCAGCGACACCGGTACGCCCTCTTCGTTATCAGTCCAGAGAGCCTTCTCCTTTCGCTGGACATTGGCGGCGATGACGCTTGAGGCGACCTCGAGGATGCGCCGCGTGGAGCGGTAGTTCTGTTCCAGGAAGATAGTCTTAGCGTCAGGGAAGTCCTTTTCGAAGCTGAGGATATTTCGGATGTCAGCAAAGCGCCAGGAGTAGATAGACTGGTCGGGGTCGCCCACGACGCACAGGTTTCGGTGCTTGCTGGCCAGTTGCTTGACCAACCGGTACTGGACGGTATTGGTGTCCTGGAATTCATCGACCAGGATATGGACATAGCGGTCAGCGTACTTTTTGAGCACCTCCGGGTACGCGGCGAACAGTCTGACGGTCTTCATCAGCAGGTCGTCGAAGTCAACGCCCCGGTTCTTATCGAGCAGCTGCTGGTAGCGTTCATAGACGCGCTGGACGACCTCCTCGAAATAAGAGCTGGCGCGTTCGGAATACTCCGCCGGCGTTAGCGACTGGTTCTTGGCCGCCGAGATGGCCGAAGCAATATTGCCCGGCGGGTACTGTTTGGGGTCAAGGTTCAAGTCTTTGAGACTCTGTTTGATTAGGCCCATCTGGTCGTCATCGTCGTAGATGACGAAGTGAGAATCCAGCTTGATGGCCGCTCCGTCGGTTCTCAGGATGCGAGCGCAGATAGCATGAAAGGTGCCCAGGGTGACGCCCTGCGCCGCCTGCCCCAGCAGTTTTTCCAGCCGCTCCATCATCTCTCGGGCTGCCTTGTTGGTGAAGGTGACAGCCATGATGCGTCGCGGGCTGACCCCCACTGTCCTTATCAGGTAGGCAACACGGTGGGTGATGACGCGCGTCTTGCCGCTTCCCGGACCGGCCAGGATGAGAAGCGGCCCCTGGATATGTTGAACGGCTTCCTTCTGGGCAGAATTAAGACCGGATAGGATATCCATGGGATGAAGAATTATAGCAGAGGGCCTAGTCAAGCGCCGTGTCCAGTATTGTCATCAGTAAGAAGCCGACGAGAAAGGCGCCGGCAACCAGGTCCTTGTGGCCACAGCGCTGGGCTTCGGGGACGATTTCTTCGATGACCACGAAAATCATAGCGCCGGCGGCAAAGCCGAGGGCATAGGGCATGACCGGCTGGGCCAGGATGACAACAGCGGCACCGATTACCGCCGCTACTGGCTCGACTACTGCCGAAAGTTGACCCCAGAAGAAGCTCCAGAGACGGGATACACCCATGCACCGGAGCGGTACCGATACGGCAAATCCCTCGGGGAAGTTCTGGATGCCGATGCCGAGCGCCAGCACTAGCGCTCCGGCGAACATCGCTGGCTCACCGCAGGCAACGGCACCGAAGGCGACGCCGATAGCCAGTCCTTCAGGGATGTTGTGAACGGTCATGGCCAGGGTAAGGAGAGTATTGCGGCGCCAGGCTGTCCTGATGCCTTCGGAATCTACCGCAGGACATCCGAAGTGAAGATGGGGCAGGAGACGGTCAACGAGGCGCAAAAACAGGCCACCCAGAGCGAAGCCGATGGCCGGGGGAAGCCAGGAGGGAAGACCGGCGGATGACGATAGTTCAACCGCCGGTAGCAGCAGTCCCCAGAAGCCGACGGCTATCATCACGCCAGCAGCCAGGCCGAGGGCGGAGTCGAGGAGGCGCTGGTTGAGCCGGGTTACAGCGAAGGCAAGGCTGGCCCCGGCGGCGGTCATAGCCCAGGTGAAACAACCGGCGATAAGTGCCTGGATGACAGGGTTAAGGCATTGAAGTGGAGTCACAGGCATATTTTACTACCAAGGGCTTGGGGTTTACCCCGTCACGTCCTACTTCTCGCCAAGTGGAGGAAATGAGTCCGGTGTTCAGTCCCGGCGGATAGCCTCGTAGGATGCTTCGCCCGGCTTCCCTCCGAAATACTTTTCCACTACCTTTCGAAAATGGTAACCGTATATGGCAAAGCTGATGGATAGAGGAAAGGCCCGCGGATGCCGAAAAAGTCCGGTGAAGAACAGCTTCCAGTAGTAGGTGCGTTCTTTCTCCTTCAAACCGAGGACCCACATGGATTGGAACAGGGCGCGGATATGGTGCATGCCCAGGCGGGGCCGGCCGCGGTGCCGCGGTCGGTACTCGTTAAGGAAAGTGCGCACCCTCTCGTAATACTGTTTGGGCGCGTAAATCGTATCCAGAATATGCCGGTAGCCGCTGATGAGCGTTTCGCGGCTCATCTTAGGAACAAAGTTGAGCGAACAGTCGGTATTGTCGCCGGTGGCGTTTTGCACCAGGCGCCTCTCTCCTTTGAGACGCTGGTACAGCCGCGTCTCAGGGAGCGCCTGGAGCAGGCCTACCATGGCGGTGACGATACCGCTTTTCTGGATGAAGTTTATCTGGCTCTTGAAGATGGATACCGGGTCGTGGTCGAAGCCCACGATGAAGCCGCCCTGTACTTCGAGACCGCAGTTCTGGATTGCCCTTACCGAGGCTACCAGTTCGCGGTTCTGGTTTTGGCCCTTGCCGCATTCCGCCAGGCTCGCCTCATTCGGCGTTTCGATGCCGATGAAGACGGTATTGAACCCGGCCTCTACCATAAGCCGCATCAGTTCTTCGTCATCGGCCAGGTTGATAGAAGCTTCTGTCGAATAGGCGAAGGGATAACCACGCTCTTTCGACCAGGCCAGAATGGCCGGCAGGATCTCTGTCTTGACCTTGTTCTTGTTGCCGATGAAATTATCATCCACAATGAAAACGCCACCGCGCCATCCGTGCCTGTACAGGGACTCCAGTTCAGCCAGGATCTGCTCGCGGCCCTTGGTGCGCGGCTCGCGGCCGTTGAGCACGACGATATCGCAGAACTCGCAGTTGAAGGGACAGCCCCGCGAGTACTGGATGGCCATGGAAGAGTAGTTTTTCATACTGGGAAGAAGCGACCACTGTGGAATCGGCGTCCGGCTGATGTCAGGACGCTCTCGCGAGTAGTACACGGGTCTGGGACACCCTGCTGACAGGTCGGCCAGGAATTGCGGCAGGGTGACCTCGGCCTCGCCGAGTACGAAGTAGTCCACGCCGGCGAACTCCCGGTAGCTTGTGGTGAAAAGCGGCCCGCCGGCGACCACTTTGACGCCGATATCGCGGGCCCGTGCGATTACTTCTCTGACCGAGTCCTGCTGGACCACCATGGCGCTAATAAAGACGTAGTCTGCCCATCGGAGGTCGTGGTCAGAGAGGCGCTCAACGTTCATGTCCACCAGCTTTTTCTCCCATTCCCGGGGCAGCATGGCGGCCACCGTAAGCAGGCCCAGCGGCGGGAAGGATGCCTTCTTGGCCACAAATTTAAGGGCGTGGCGGAAGCTCCAGAAAGTATCCGGATAGCGCGGGTAGACCAGCAGGATTTTCACAGACAGGCCTCGATGCTAAAGAAGGCCGCCATTGAGGCGGCCCTCAGGATGATGCTATTGTACGCTATTCGGCGTTATCAGTCCAATCGGCTGGTTCTATGGTCTCACCTGACCCGTCCCGCAAATAACCCACTTGTAGCTGGTCAGTTCCTTGAGCCCGAGCGGGCCGCGGGCGTGGAACTTCTGGGTGCTGATGCCGACCTCAGCACCGAGCCCGAACTGAGCGCCATCAGTAAAACGCGTGCTGGCGTTGACGTAGACGCAGGCGGCGTCAACTTCGTTGAGAAACCGCATGGCCGAGGTATAGTCTTCGGTGACAATTGCCTCAGAATGGCCCGAGCCGTACTTCTCGATAAACTGCAGGGCCTCATCGAGCGAGTCAACCACCCTAACAGCGGCGACAAGCGACAGGAACTCAAAGCCCCAGTCACCGGGTTTAGCGGGTACAGCCTTAACTGACGGTATGCTCTTCACCATCGCCAGAGCGCGCTCGTCGCAGCGAAGCTCGACACCGGCTCTGGCCAGTTCCCCGGCCATCACGGGCAGGAACGATGCGGCGATATCTTTGTGGACAACAACGCAGTCGAGGGCGTTGCACACCGTCGGCCGCTGGACTTTGGCGTTATAGACAATGGCCGCGGCCTTCTTGATGTCGGCCGTTCTGTCAACATAGGTGTGGCAGACGCCGATGCCGCCGGTGACCACAGGCATGGCGGCATTTTCGGCGACGAAACGGATTAGCTCGGCGCCGCCGCGGGGTATGATGAGGTCGATAATGCCCTTCATCTTAAGCATCTGGTTGACCACGCCACGGTCGGTTGACCGGATGCACTGGATCGCGCCATCAGGCACACCGGCCTTATAAGCGGCGTCCTGTACGGTCCCGGCCAGGGCATTGTTCGAGTTGACCGCTTCGCTGCCCCCGCGGAGGATGACGGCATTGCCAGACTTGAGACAGAGTGCCGAGATGTCCACAGTGACATTGGGACGGCTCTCGTAGATAGCGCCGATGACGCCCAGCGGCACCCGTTTCTTACTTATTTGCAGGCCGTTGGGTAGAGTCCGGGCGTCGAACAGCTCGCCGACCGGGTCGGGCAGGGCGGCGACGGCACGGACATCCGAAGCCATCCCCTGTAATCGCTCGTGGTTGAGCTTCAATCGGTCGAGCATGGCGGCGCTCATTCCGGAAGCCTGAGCCGCCCTGTAGTCAGCGTCGTTGGCGGTGAGTATCTCTGTCTCATGCGCCAGCAGTGAATCGGCGATGTTGAGTAAGGCCTGATTTTTTACCGCGGTCGAAAGGAAGGCAAGCTTTCTGGAAGCCTCTTTAGCGGAAGCGGCTTTTTGCTCAAGCTCCATGGATCTGTCCTCCTGCCCCTTTTCTATTGCGAAGAAAGAGGAGTCTCAATAAATGGGGTCGGGCCTCTCCTGGCTCTCTGAGAGGCATTCTCTATCCGACCACCATATTGTTCCGGTGTATCGCCTCGTCACCGTATTCATAGCCAAGGACCTCGGCGATTTTATCTGAATGGATACCTTTTATTTTAACGAGGTCAGCCGCGCTATAGTTGACGATGCCGCTACCGACATGTCTGCCGGAATCATCGAAGATGTCCACGATGTCTCCGCGCTGGAAGTCGCCGGCAACAGCGGTGATGCCGGCGGGGAGCAGGCTCTTGTTCTGGTCCTTGAGGGCACCGAGGGCGCCTTTATCGATGGTCACCCGGCCTTTGCATGCCAGACCGCAGAGCAACCAGCGCTTCTTGGCTTCAAGGCGCGATGTTTGAGGCAGGAAAAGTGTGCCCTCTATCTGGCCGGCGGCGGCGTTTGTCAGTACGTCCGGCCTGTGACCGTTGGCGATGACCATGGTGATGCCGGAACTGGTCGCCAGTCGGGCCGCTTCCAGCTTGGTCACCATGCCGCCGGTGCCGAGGTCATCGGTAGTGCCGCTGACCAGCCGCTCCAGTTCGGCGTCAATCTTCTCGACGCGGCGTATCAGGCGGGCCGCGGCATCTTTGCGCGGGTCGGCCGTGTACAGACCGTCGATGTTGGTCAGAAGCACCAGCAGGTCAGCGTCAATCAGGTTGGCTACGGTCGCGGAAAGATTGTCGTTGTCGCCAAATTTGGCGGTCTCGATTTCGTCGATGGCGACAACATCGTTCTCGTTAACGATGGCGATAACGCCCATTTCGATTAGTGTCAGCAGGGTATTCCGGGCATTGAGATAGCCGGCGCGGTCGGCGAGGTCGGCTTTGGTCAGCAAGGCCTGGGCCACCGTCAGGTTGTACCAGCTGAAGAGCTGTTCATAGGTCTGCATCAGGTAGCTCTGACCAACCGCCGCCAGTACCTGCTTAAAGGGAAGGCCTTTTTGCTCCTTCTCTTTGCTCTCTTTGCGGCTGATGCCAAGCTTTTGCCGGCCGGCGGCGATGGCCCCGGAAGTGACGATGACAAGCTCCTTGCCCTCGCGGCGCAACTGCGCTACCTGGGCGACAAGGCTTGACATGACTTTAAGGTCGAGTTGTTCTGTGCCGCCGGTAAGCAGGCTGGTGCCGAACTTGGCGACAATTCTATGGTAATTGTTGCCCTGCATGGTTGGGAATTATAGCACAGGGAGTACGTATTGCCCCCATCGTCGGCTTCTTTGTTTGCCAGCAACACGCGTTTAACATACCATAAGACGTTGTTATGGATCTCTCCTGTCTCTTTCCGCTGGCAGGCGAACAGGCCGCCTTGAAAGGCCTGCTGGATGACCTGCGCCAGACCGGTGCCAGGCCGCGTGTTACCGTACTCAACGCTGCCCGGCCTTATTTGCTGGCTTTTCTTCATCAACAATTGCGTGTGCCGGTGCTGGTCGTCACGCCCGATTACGAATCCGCCCGCCGGCTTTATGACCAGCTTACGGTATGGTGCCCGCCGGGGGCGTCGCCGAAACTGTTCCCTGAGTTTACGCCGGATACAGAAGAGGGATTTACAGGCGAGGGTACACATGACAGGTTAAAAACCCTAGCCGCTCTGGCACTGTTTCGTGATGGAGATACGCCGCCGGTACTGGTTGCCTCGGCTGAGGCTGCAGCCGGTCCGGTCATGGCCCGTGAGACTTTCCTCTCGGCCGAGGTCGTGTTGAAGCCGGGTGATTACATTGACCCGATGGCCCTTCTCGAAACGCTCCAGAAGAATGGCTACGAAGTCGAGCCGACGGTGGAGGTCCCTGGCACGACCGGCCGCCGCGGCGGCATAGTTGACGTATTCTCTCCTCATGCTGAGTACCCGTTCCGTGTTGAGTTCACGGGCAACCGGGTGGAGACCATCCGGAGCTTCGACCCCAAAACGCAGCGTTCCCTGACCCGGCTCGACGCGGTCCATATCGTACCCGCGCGGGAGTTGCCTGAAAGTATGACCGGGACGCTTCTTGATTATCTGTCGGCCGAGGGGCTCCTGGTGCTGGATAACCCGGGGTCTGTCGAGCAGACATTGGAAAGGCCATTGCGTGAACTGCTGGAGGCGGCGATAGCACAGCGAAGCCGGGTGCTGGACCTCCTGCCCTGGTCCGGTGAGGCTCCGGCACTGCCGTTCACGCCGGTGCCATCGTACGGCGGCAGGCTTGAAGAGTTCGTTAAAGCACTCAAAGCTCTGCCACGGGATGGCTCGCGGACTATCATTATCAGCCATCAGGCGCGCCGGCTTTCGGAATACCTTCAGGAAAATGACGTTGTCGCCGCACCGCTGGCCGAGCTTTGCCAGTTGCCCCAGCAGGGGTCATTGACGCTCCTTCAGGGCTCGGTGGCTGAAGGATGGGCAATTGACGGCAGTCTGAGTCTTTTCAGCGACCGGGAAATCTTCGGTTTCGTCAAACAGCGCCGGCAGGTTCAGAAGCGTCCAATCCGCTGGCAGAATCTTCTTGCCCAGCTCCATCCCGGCGACTACATCGTCCATGTTGAACACGGCATCGGTCGGTTCATCGGACTGGTCAAACAATCGCAGAATGGGACCGAGCGTGAGTACCTGGTGCTTGAGTATTCCCAGGGCGATAAGCTCTACGTGCCGGTTGACCGTATCGACCGGGTGAGCCGGTACGTCGGTACCGGCGATGAGCCGCCGGCGCTTAACCGTCTCGGCACTCAGGAGTGGACCAGGACCAGGACAAAGGTCAGGAAGGCAGTGGAGGACATCGCCCGCGACCTCCTTGAGCTTTACGCGGCGCGCGAGGCCACGCCGGGCCATGCCTTCTCGCCCGATACTTTGTGGCAGCAGGAGATGGAGGCGGCCTTTCCCTACGTGGAAACGCCTGACCAGCTTGAAGCGGTTCGTGCCGTCAAAGAAGACATGGAAAAACCCCGCGCCATGGACCGGCTGATATGCGGTGATGTCGGCTATGGCAAGACCGAGGTGGCCCTGCGCGCTGCCTTCAAAGCGGTGATGGATGGCAAGCAGGTGGCGATACTGGTGCCGACAACCATTCTTGCCCAACAGCATTACACGACCTTCACCGAGAGACTTCAGGCCTACCCGGTCAGGGTGGCAATGCTCAGCCGCTTCTGCAGCCCGAAAGAGGAGCGGAGTATTGTTGACGCACTTGCCACCGGCAGTGTCGACATCTGCATCGGTACCCACCGCCTTCTCCAGAAGGATGTGGTTTTTAGAGACCTTGGGCTGGTCATTATTGACGAGGAACAGCGCTTCGGCGTCGCTCACAAGGAACGCCTCAAGCAGATGAAGCGTGAGGTGGACGTGCTGACGCTGAGTGCTACGCCAATTCCGAGGACACTCTACATGTCCATGGTCGGCGTCCGGGACATGAGCACAATTGAGACCCCGCCGGATGAGCGCCTGCCCATCAAGACGTATGTCGGCCAGTATGACGACAGCCTGGTGCGTCAGGCCATCGTGCGCGAGCTTGAGCGCGGCGGCCAGGTCTTCGTCGTCCACAACCGCGTCCACAGCATCGGCGGCGTGGCCGCCAGGCTTGAGGCGCTGGTGCCCGAGGCAAGAATTGCCGTCGCCCATGGTCAGATGCCTGAGGAACAGCTTGAGGAAATCATGATGAAGTTCGCCGCGGGCGAGGCTGATGTGCTGGTCTCGACAACCATCATCGAGTCCGGACTGGACATGCCCAACGTCAATACTCTGATTGTCACTGATTCCGACCGGCTCGGGCTGACGCAACTGCACCAGTTACGCGGTAGGGTGGGGCGCGGGGTTGACCGCGCCGCCGCCTATTTCCTGTACCCCAGAGACAAGCGGCTGACGCCGCAGGCGACCAGGCGTTTGCGGACCATCTTTGAGTTTACCGAGCTTGGCGCCGGCTTCGGCATCGCCCTCAGGGACCTGGAAATCCGCGGGGCCGGGAACCTGCTTGGTGTCGAGCAGAGCGGCCACATCGCCGCCGTTGGCTTCGACCTGTACTGCCGGTTGCTCGGTGAGGCCGTGGCCGAGCTGAAACAGAAAGGCGCTCCTGCGGAGGTGTCTTTGAAACCGGTAGAGCTTCCCCTGGTTGATTTGCCGCTTTCGGCGCATATCCCGAAGGACTATGTGGAGGACGAGGACACCCGTGTTTCCCTGTATTACCGTCTGACGCGGATGCAACGGTTGGAGCAGGTTGATGACATGAGAAAAGAACTGACTGACCGCTTTGGTCCTCTGCCAGCGCAGGTGGCCAACCTGCTGTTCGTGGTCGAGGCAAGACTGCTGGCCCGGGATGCCGGTATCGAAAGCATCTCCTCGGACCATGAGTATGTTGTTCTGCAACTGACTGAGGAGCGGAAGAGCCGGCCGGTTCGGGTTACGCCGGGGCGCTATCGTGGCCGGGTTCGGACTGGTACCGGACAGGTGCGGCTGGACACCCATAATATGCGCGACCCGTGGCAGGACATGCTGAGGGAGTTGCTGAAGGAGCTGGCCGGTTCAACCGGCTCGGTTCTATCATAATGAGGGAGGGATCATTCGGTGTCAGCTAAGGTTAAGATTTTCGATGCGAAACACAACAGTATTGTTGAGGTTGAAAGGGTTGAGAGAACCCCGGAGGAATGGAGAAAGATGCTCACGCCGGAGCAGTACGAGGTTACTGTCCTCAAGGGGACCGAGTATCCAGGCTCCTGCGCGTTTAGCGATGCCACCCGGCACGGTATTTTCAAGTGTGTCCGGTGCGGCACTGACCTTTTTGACAGTGGCGCCAAGTATGAGTCGGGCACGGGCTGGCCCAGTTACTACAAGCCGGTTTCGCCGTTAAATATACTGGAGGAGCCCGATTACAGCCACGGGATGCTGCGGACCGAAGTACTTTGCGCCCGTTGCCGTGCTCATCTCGGTCATGTTTTTAATGATGGTCCGCCGCCGACCGGATTGCGATACTGCATAAACGGTCTGGCCCTCAAGTTTGTTCCGGAGAACGAAGTCTAATGGCTGGTCGGAAGGAAACAGCGACCCTCGCCGGGGGCTGCTTCTGGTGTCTCGAGGCCGTCTTCACTTGTGTTGAGGGCATTGAGAAGGTCGTTCCCGGTTATGCAGGAGGGGTAGTTTCCCAACCCACCTACGAGCAGGTATGTTCCGGTGCTACCGGGCACGCCGAGGCGGTACAGATAACTTATGACCCCTCGCTCATCACCTACCGCGAAATCCTGGAGATATTTTTCACGGTCCACGACCCCACCACCCTTAATCGCCAGGGCGCCGATGTCGGCACTCAATACCGCTCGGCGATTTTTTACCATGACCAGACACAGAGAGATATTGCCCGGCATGTTATTGGAGACCTCGAACGGGCCGGCGTCTATGATGGCCCTATCGTTACCCAGCTTGTTCCGCTGGATACTTTCTATCCGGCTGAAGAATACCACCGGGACTACTATTCCCGTAATCCCGAACAGGCATACTGCCGCGTGGTTATTTCACCCAAAATAGCCAGACTGCGCGATAGATGGACCTCCAAACTTAAGAAGTAGAGAAATGGACACCCTGAGACGTTTCATAGCCCTTGTCTTGCTGGTTGTCCTTGTCACTCTAGCAATTGCCTGCCGTGGTGCGGCATCACCATCATATACAGCTCCGCCGATTCCAACGCCGGCCCGGGCCAGCCCGAACCCTGTCGAGTTCAGGGTTATGCCAGCGCATATCCCGATGTCGGACGGGGCGAAGCTGGCGGCGGACGTCTACCTGCCGCAGACGGAGGGGCCGTTTCCGGCCATCCTCATCCAGACCCCTTACGATAAGAGCCGGATGTGGCCTGGGTTGGTCGAGGCGATGAAAGGAGACAAGGACTCATTCGGTTTCTTCGAGAGTACAAGATACGCCGTCGTTGTCGTGGACTGGCGCGGGAAGTTCGCGTCAAAAAATAACCCGCCGGGAAAGGCCCTGGTACAAGGTGGGCTGGACGGCTACGACTGCGTTGAGTGGGTGGCGAAACAGCCGTGGTGTAATGGTAAGGTGGGGACATGGGGCTCTTCAGCTCTGGGGAACATCCAGTACCAGACGGCGGCACATAAGCCGCCGCACCTGAAGGCTATCATGCCGCGGGTGGCTGACTACTCCAACAGCTATGACAAATACTACACCGGTGGAGTTTTACGTAAAGAGTACGTGGATGCCATGACCCTGATCGGCTGGGGGGCTATCAGCCAGCAGGTCTATGCCCATCCCTTCGACGATGGTTTCTACGACCG